>ERZ777003.26-NODE-26-length-253171-cov-132.898185_pt1 | contig 253171 bp, 223 predicted proteins | sample MGYA00374956_ERZ777003 | MGnify/ENA primary metagenome ERZ777003 (study PRJEB29302, sample SAMN06268252) | bioreactor metagenome | isolation source: Joint BioEnergy Institute, California, USA | place: USA:Joint BioEnergy Institute, California, USA | collected... | reverse complement strand
AGCGTTTTCATAGTCTACAAATTTTCACAACACGTTTGTGGAAGTATCTAAAATAGATATTGATAGATTTCTTCCACTCGTCCCATTGCTACTACTTCTATATTAAACTTTGCCTGATTTTGGCGTATCGATTGGTTATATTTGGATACAATGATTTTTTCAAATCCCAGCTTTTCGGCTTCAGCAATGCGCTGGTCCACCTTATGCACTGCCCTTATTTCGCCACTCAAACCCACTTCTCCGGCAAAACAGATGTTCTGCGGGAGCGGTACATCTTCGTATGAAGATAATAAAGCACATAATACCGCAAGATCGATGGAAGGGTCCTCTACCTTAATGCCTCCGGCTATATTTAAAAATACATCTTTTACACCGAAATGAAAGCCGCCACGTTTTTCCAACACTGCCAGCAGCAACTGAAGTCTGCGTAAGTCGAACCCAGTAACCGTACGTTGTGGTGTCCCATAAACAGACTGTGTCACTAACGATTGCACTTCTATCAACAATGGTCGAGCACCTTCTATGGTGGCTGCAATGGCAATACCGCTTAATTGCTCTTCTTTTTGCGTAATAAGTATTTCGCTGGGATTGGTAACTCCACGCATTCCTTTGTCGGTCATTTCATAAATACCCAATTCGCTAGTGCTGCCAAAGCGATTTTTAAGTGTACGCAGAATACGGTAAGCATAATGCCGGTCGCCTTCAAACTGCAACACCACATCTACCATATGTTCCAGTATCTTAGGGCCGGCGATACCTCCTTCTTTGGTAATATGTCCTATGAGAAATACAGGGGTGTTGGTTTCTTTGGCATACCGTTGAAATTCTCCAGCACATTCTTTAATCTGAGAGATGCTGCCCTGCGAAGAATCGATCAAGGGCGATTGTAACGTCTGCACCGAATCCACAATAACAATATCAGGCTTTAGCTTCTTGATTTCCTGAAAAATAACCTGTGTAGAAGTTTCGGTAAGCAAAAAGAAATGATTTTTATCCAAGGATGCATTGCCATTGAATAAACGGTCGGCCCGCATCTTTATTTGTTGCTCACTTTCTTCGCCACTTATATAAAGTACTTTATAGTTCGAGAGTAATAAGCCATTCTGTAAAAACAGGGTGCTTTTTCCGATTCCTGGCTCGCCGGCTACCAGTGTAATACTGCCGGCAACAATGCCTCCTCCCAAAACTCTATTTAGTTCTGTATCTGGAGTGATAATACGTTTTTCTTCGCTACTTGTAACTTCAGATAAAGAAACAGCTTTGCTTGTACGATTTTTAGTAGATGATGTATAGTCGCTCCAGTTTTGTTTTCCGTTGGTCTTTTCAATGACTTCTTCCACAAAACTATTCCATGTTCCACAAGCCGGACATTGCCCCAACCATTTCACACTTTCATATCCACAGTTTTGACAAAAGAATGATTTCTTTATTTTACTCATCCAACAAAATTAACGAATAGGGTAGGTATTGAAGGATTTGTTGCCTGAGGGAATTAAGAAAGACTGAAACTTATCTAATAAAAAGAGAACAACGTTTAAGATCTGACAGATTTAAAAAGATAAATATCACACAGGAAGGAAAGTAAAGAAGTCCCCACAATTCAATTATCAATAAAGACAATAAGGAAGGATATATATAAAAGAAAATGGCGCTATTGTTTTCCCTTACATAGAAAGCTGCTAAAAGTAAAAAGGCCTCGCTAACGCTCGGCCCTTTTACTTACTAACCCATTAAATTCTGCTACTAAGGTACAAATTGAGATTAAGATTAAAAAATGAAATTCTCCCTTTTCAGCTTCAGTCTGCCTCAAATTGCTTTAGAAAAAAGGCCGATAACGCTCACAAAAAATTGATTTTCATCTATTAACAAATAATACCGTTTTGGCTAAAAATCTCTTAAATTAATTCGTTGCATGACAAAAAGTCGCATTTTTAATGTAATTTGCGTGTGGCGTCTTATTTGATTATCAAAAGTTAAAATTCTGTTTGTACTATGACTCCATCAATTTTCCTAGTATCGATGATTTTTGTGGGAATCAGTATGGTTGTATCCATGATTCTGAAGAGTAAGTTTAATAAGTACGCCCGCATTCCGTTATCTAATGGGATGAGTGGCAAGGAGATAGCCGAAAAAATGCTGCGTGAAAATGGCATATATGATGTTCAGGTAATTTCCACACCCGGCTTTCTTACCGACCACTATGACCCTACTAAAAAAACGGTAAATCTGAGTCCTGAAGTATACGAAGGTAGAAGCGTTTCGGCAGCAGCTGTGGCTGCTCACGAATGTGGACATGCGATACAGCATGCTACAGCTTATACACCACTGGAAATGCGTAGTAAATTGGTACCAGCGGTACAATTTTGTTCCATGATTGTAAACTGGGTATTGTTAGCCGGTCTAGTGATGGCCGCTTCTGGAAATACCACTTTATTGCTGATTGGAATCCTACTGATGGCTGTGACCGTATTGTTTAGTGTAATAACCTTACCGGTGGAGTTTGATGCCAGCCGAAGAGCTCTCGCTTGGTTGCAGGGGACCAATGTTACTACTACTCAAGAATACCCCATGGCTAAAGATGCTTTAAAATGGGCTGCAACTACTTATGTGGTGGCCGCCTTGGCAGCCGTAGTAACCTTGGTTCAATATATTATGATTTATCTGGGAAGAAGAGATTAATTAAGAATAATTATTATACAAAAGAATAGTGCTTGTACAAGCACTATTCTTTTTTTATATATGCTTATTCCAATTCGTATCGTTCTTCACTTACTACGGTCGGTTTATTCCATTCACGCGCTTTCTTCACCACCCAAGGCAGAGTGATGCCCTGTCCCAATAAAGAAAGCAACACTACAGAAATAGCAATAAAAATAATTTCATTCCGCATTGGGAAAGGAGCATCATTATCTAGATATAGTGGCAATCCCAATGCTATAGCCAAAGAAACAATACCACGCATGCCAGCCCAAGCGATTATCAAACTGGTTTGAGAATCTAGCAATGCATCTTTACTTACACGACGCCAGCGATATTTACCCATATAGGACTTGCGCAAACTACGTTGCTGCAAATACACATGTGCCCAACGAATAATGAAAGTAGCTACGGTAATGATGGCTGCAATACCGATATAATGCCAGATATGCGTTTCATGTATTTTTCTTAATATCCAAGGAAACTCCAACCCTATCAACACGAATATCAGGCCATTCAGGAGGAAGATTATAACATCCCAAAAATGACGAGAGCGTTGTTTTAATGCTTCCGGGAAATTAGACTTACTTAAACGTGACATCTGTAAACCTAGTACCACAACAGCAATCACACCCGATACATCAAAATGTTCCGCTACCAAATAAGTAACAAAGGGCATCAGCAAAGTGAGGCTGATGACCAACATATCGTTATCCCGGAAATAATACAATACTTTTTCCAGTAGTTTTGAAATAATCCGCCCTATCAAAAAACCTCCCGTCAATACCAATACAAAATCCAGCAATGCATCCCACCACACAAAGGCAACGCCCGTTACGGCGGCTACTGCAAATCGATAAGCTACTAACGCCGAAGCATCATTCACCAAGCTTTCTCCCTCCAGTATAGAAACCGTTCTGTGCGATAATCCTAACCCTTTAGTAATGCCTATTGCAGCCACCGCATCTGTTGCAGAAAGTGTGGCCCCTAATACAAATGCTACAGGCCAGGTAAGAGAAGGTATCAGACAATATGCTACAATGGCAATGCCTGCCGTGGTAATAAATACTAATCCTATTGCCAATGTGCTAATCGTACTAATATGTGTACGAAAATCCTTGAATGAGATATTAAAAGCCGCATCGTACAATAATGGAGGCAGAAACAAAAGCATGACAACTTCTGGATTCAAATCCATCAGAGGCATTGCAGGAATAAAACCCAAGACCATGCCTACTACAATTAAAAATATAGGGGAAGGTATTTTAAGTTTCTCCGCAAAAGCCGATGCTCCTAACATCAGCGACATGATGATAAGAATAACCGTATAATATTGCATATAAGAAGTGGTGAATAAGGCTTTATAAGTAAAACTACAATAATTATTTTGCTTAAAAAGAAAAAGTAAACCGTAAAATAGTAGAATAGCTTCTTAAAAGCTGATGAAGCCTAACCCAGCATTTCTTTATCTTCTTCTAATAAAAAATTATTGAACATCTTATCATCAATGCTCTGATATAAATCCTTTACAGAGCCAAAACCAATCGCATCCTTCATTTGGCCGGATTCAATTGTTTCAGAAGCTTTGCGCACCATATTTTTTCCGTACTGATCTTTGATGGTATACATTACTTTTCGTAATCTGTCCGCCTGCATTTTATTATCGAAAAGACCATACTGCACTTCATCCGAAGCTATAAAATTACCAACTACAACACCCATATCCATCATATCATTACGCAATACTCTCAAGCCACCATATTTTTCATATTCGCTGATACGATGTTCTATATATTGAAGCATCTCCATCGCATCCTGCAGGGGCTGAAGCAGTTTAATATGTACTTTCCACTCGGGTGCATTGTAATAATGAGCGTAAAAACTAAGTTCGCGGCAAAAAACATTCTGTTTTACCATTCGTTGTTCCAGCCAAGTACACAACGAAATCAGCATAGAGCGTAAAGCTTCATAACTGGAGCGGTTTTTTAAAGAAAGGCTGCGCATCGCACTCATATGCTTATAGTCCGAAGTATAGAGATCTACTTCCTTAAAGTGCAACCGATAATACCAATAGTTGCCTACCACACCTCCAAACACTTTTCGCAACAACGATTCCGAGGCGTTGCGTAGTGCTATGGTGGTATAAACTCCTGCTCGATTCAAACGCTGCGCGCTACGCTCACCGATGCCGGGAATATCCGTAAGCTTTAAGTGGCTCAGATAGCCATCTACATTCTCCGGTGTAATATGAATCAATCCATCGGGTTTTTGAATTTCCGTAGCAAGCTTGGCATAGAACACATTGGCAGCAATACCTATAGAGCAAGTTATGTAAGTACCGATTTTTGTACGAATATCCTCTTTAATTTGTTGGGCCAAGGCCATTACATCTTTATATACGTAAGTATAATGCGTGAGGTCCACAATAGCTTCATCAATGCTTTTGGGGATCACATGTTTTGCATCGCAATAAGAACGCAAAATATTCATAATCTCTACATGAATGCGGCGATAATAAAAGGGTCGTGTGGGTACCATGATGAAATCGGGACAGAGAGCTTTGCACTCGGATGCATGCATGCCCGTTTTGATACCCATAGCCTTAGCTTCCCGCGAAGCGGCAATGACCACCGCATTCGGCCCCTCGTAGGGACATACACCAATGGGCTTTCCGCGCAAATGCGGCTGCAGCTGCTGCTCGCAGCTGGCAAAATAGCTGTTCATATCTATATACATAATCAATGAACGGCCATTTCCATGCAACGAATTTGCGTTTCTTCGAAAAGACACCACTGCCATATACCAAAAATACTAAAAATTTTAGCATTTTGCTGCAAAAAAGAGCTTCGGAACGAAGGGGTTCTGAAGCTCGTATATGTTATTACAACTGTTGCGAAGACCTCTTATTGTCGGGGCGGCAACATAATCCAGTTCCTGCCATCTCTGGCAATCAATGCCTCGGCATCTTCCGGTCCCCAGCTTCCGGGCGCATAATTGGGGAAATCTACCGGAGGTCGTTGTTCCCATGTCTCCAAAATAGGCTCGATTACACGCCAAGCTATCTCCACCTGATCACCGCGCATATACTGTGTAGGATTACCAATCATAGCATCCAGCAGCAATGTTTCGTAAGACTCCGGCTGTTCTTCGTGATAAGTGTCTTTATAATTGAACACCATGTTTACCGGATTCAGCGACATGGTCTGGCCTGGACGTTTGGCCTGAAAACGGAGCCGGATATCCATTTCGGGCTGAATGCTCATGGTAAGCCTGTTGGCGCGCCAAGTTTCTGAAGCTTCGGGTGGAAATGCATATTTAGGCGCATCCTTAAATTGTATGGTAATAAGAGTGGTTTTTTCTTTCAAATATTTACCAGTACGCACATAAAACGGAACGCCCTGCCAGCGCCAGTTATCGATATAAAACTTTACAGCAGCAAAGGTTTCTACCGGAGATTGCGGATCTACGCCTTTTTCTTCGCGGTAGGCTTTTACTTGTTTGCCCTGTATCCAGCCAGCGGAATACTGACCGCGTACGGCGTATTGCTGAACTTCTTCTTTTTTTATCCGACGAATGGCGTTGAGAACATCGGTTTTTTTATTTCTGATTTCATCCGCTTCAAATGATACGGGCGCTTCCATGGCTACCATACACAACAGTTGCAGAATATGGTTTTGTACCATATCTCTCAAAGCACCAGATCGCTCATAATACCCGCCCCTGTCTTCTACACCTACAGTTTCGGCTGCGGTAATCTGTACATGGTCGATATAGTTACGATTCCATATAGGTTCGAACAGGGCATTGGCAAAACGAAATGCCAGAATGTTTTGTACGGTTTCCTTCCCCAGATAATGATCGATGCGATAAATCTGACTTTCATCAAACATATCTGTGAGCAGCTTGTTGAGTTCCTGCGCGCTCTTCAAATCATGTCCGAAAGGCTTCTCTACTACAATGCGCAGTTTTTCTTTCTCTTTATTCAGCTGTAGATTATACAAATTAGTGGTAATTTCCGGAACCAGCTGCGGAGCTACCGCTAGGTAGAAAATTACATGTGCCGACAGTCCCCACTCTGCTTCATAATCGGCAATGATTTGTTTGATGGGCAGATAAGACTCGGGGCGATCTACATCCATCCGCAGATAAGAAATATGCGCAGAAAAACTTTCCCAGCTACCCGGAGGATTCTCCTTACGACGGGAAAACTTTTTTATACCGCCTAATAAATGTTCGCGAAATTTTTCATTGCTGTAATCGGTGCGCCCGGTGCCAATAATGGCAAACTTTTCCGGCATAAAGCCATCTATACTCAGATTAAACAAAGCCGGAGTTAATTTACGCTGATTCAAATCGCCGCTGCCGCCAAATATAAATAGTATGGTAGGTTCGGGCTTCTTACTGTTATTATTCTTTTGCATAATATCGTTTATCTTTTAATTCTCTTTGCCAAGCATTATAGCGGCCGTGCAAAAGTAGCTGTCCGCAGGGAATTTGAAAAATCTGCTAAACAATGCTTGCAAACTCAATTTTTCATAATCATACATTTATCCATCCTCTGAATCCGCGAGAACTGTAATAGGATGCTGCTCCATTATGATAGGTAAACACTTTGTCATAACGACGGTCGCAGAACAAGGCACCTCCGAGATAACGGATTTCCGGAGGGGTTTTAATCCAGCTCGAAGTTTTTTGGTCAAATTTGCCTAGCTTTTGTAGCTCGCGATATTGTTCCTCGGTCAGTATTTCAATTCCCATAGATTCGGCTAACTCCACAGCACTTCCTTGAGGCTTGTTGGCCTTTCGGGAGCTAAGCGCTGCACGATCGTAACACAGACTCCTCCGCCCATCGGGACTTTCCGCAGCACAGTCGTAAAATATGTAAGCATCTGTTTTCTTATCATATTTTACAACATCCGGTTCCCCACCCGTAATTTCCATTTCATACAATATAGCCAGCTTCTCAGTATTCTTTTCCAGCCTTTCCTGCACCTGTTCCCATTTCAGTCCTTTATGTCGGCTCATATTGGTTTCGAATCTTGCCTTTAATAGGCTTATCAGCTCATCGCGCTGCTGAGCCGATAATGTTTTTTTATTCTTTTCCGATGAAGCCATAAATAAAAAACAATCAAATAATAAATTTGTTATGCGTGTGATAGAAAGAATACTTTTCCATCACTGCTACAGACGCATAAAGATACTTAAATTCAGTGGGGAGTAAGCTTAATTTGAGGAAAGAAGGTTATTCAATCGTTCGAAATGTTAGATTAATGCGTGGTGTAGTTACTTTTTTAGTTACAGGAAGCCGATGCAGCCAATAGGTTTGTGTAGGGCCGGCCATTACCAGTAAACTTCCATGTTCTAAAATCAAACTTCTTTGTTCTCCTGTTTGAATATGTTTAAAATCGAATCGGCGTGGGGCGCCTAAACTCAGCGAAGCAATAGCTCCATCTTTTTTTAAGTCCTTTTCTGCATCGCGATGCCAGCTCATTCCTTCTTCACCATTGTGATACAAATTCAGCAAGCAAGAATTATAGGTTTCGTGGGTGATGGCTTCTACTAAAGTTTTTAATGCTTGCAGCTCTGCTGTCCAAGGAAGCGCATATTTTGTGGTTTTGGAGTAGGTATAGGCAAAAGGCTCCGAACCATACCAAGCTACTTTGCGTTTAGTAACAATGCGCTTTCCGTAAATAACAGCTTCATCATGCTTCCATGCTATGTTTTGCAATAATTGCTGATAATATTTGTCGGCTTCCGGCTTTGAAAGTACAGTGCCGTAATACCGCACCAAGCCTTCTTTTGGCAAAATGTTTTCATGGGTATAGTTTCCTTCAAATAGCTTCATGTTGCGGTTCATTGGTTTTGGATTGTTCCCAGCCAATAATAGCTGCTTTTCGGGTTGCGCCCCACATATAATTGCCTAAAACACCTGAAGAGCGAATCACGCGATGACAGGGGATGAGAAAAGCTACAGGATTGCTCCCTACGGCAGTACCTACAGCGCGCGAGGCATGAGGGTTGCCTATCTGTTGCGCAATGGTACCATATGTGGCCAAAGTGCCCATGGGTATTTTGAGCAAGCTTTCCCATACTTTTAACTGAAAACCGGTACCGCGCAGATGTAATTTTACTTCATGCAATTTGCTCCAATCGCTATGAAAAACCGACAAAGCGTTCTGTTGCAAGACATCTGTCTGCTTTTGATAAGTAGCGTTGGGGAACTTGCTTTTAAGCCTTTCGAAGGATTTTTTTTCATCCTCCTCAAATGCCATATAACAAACCCCTTTATGTGTAGATGCCACAATTACTTTACCGAAAGGGGTTTCGGCAAAGCTATAATTTATGACAAGCTGTGCTCCTCCGTTTTTATATTCGGCGGGAGTCATACCTTCGATATTTACAAATAAGTCGTGCAAACGACTGGTGCTGGAAAGTCCGGTTGCTATAGCCGTATCCACCAGGCTAGCCTGTTGTTCTTGCAGTATTTTCTTGGCATATTCTACACTGATATACTGTAAAAATTTCTTGGGACTGGTACCTGCCCATTCGGTGAACAACCGCTGAAAATGAGAAGGGCTGAGGTGCACTTTTGCTGCCACTTCATTGAGATTGGGCTGTGATTTAAAATTCTCTCGCAGATACTGTATCGCCTCAGCTATCCTTTGATAATTTATATGAGATTGAACATCCATGGTTCAGATACTTTAATGCAAAGGTCAGCATACCACAACAATTATAAAATCCGATTCTTGCTAAATTTTATTTTTCAAAAAAGTCGAGTTCGGCAATTGCCAATGTGTTATCGCCACCAGCAATTTCCGTGGCGGTAATACGCACATAACGAGCAGTTACGACTTGGCTAAATATATGTTTCCTGGTACTGGGATCATTAATCAGATTGCCGAATTCAAAACTATCGGCCGTAGCCCATGTTCTTCCATCTTCACTTACTTCCACTACACCTTTTGCCATCATACCCTGTGCATGCACTTGCTGTGGCGTATAGGCAAATGCTTTTAAAGAATAAGATGCCCCTAAATCAATAGTGATATAATGTCCATTTCCTGAAGTCCTCGAATGCCACCACGTTTGCTTGTTTTCATCGATGGACATCAGGGCTGTATGCTTATCCTGTTCGCTACTGGTTTTTATAATTTTCCAGTTGTTTTTAGGTATAGTCAACTCTTCGGTTACTGTTTCTCCTTTTTGATCGTTTTTTATAGACGTTTCCGTCCGCTAATGGTTTTATTGCAACAGCAGTTTTAACATTTAAAAAAGTGCCTTCGGAGAAAATGCCGATGACTTTTATGTCTGCCCCAAAATTTAATATTAAATAATTGTTATCCTTTGTAACTTTATAGAAAATGATAAAGGGTGTTTGCACCATATGGTTATTACTGACAAGTATATATATTACAGCAGCGCAAAAAGAGCCAAAGCTTATTGCTTTTGATTTTTATGGAGCTCCGGTGCAATACAGTGTTAATAAAAGCATGTTTCAGCAGTTTAATGATAACGACCGCAGCGGGGCAAATGCTGGCCGGTTTATATCGCTAATGGAAAACGCCGATTTTACGGAAGTTTTTAAAGCGCTGGCCACCTACAGGCTGACACAACAGCCAGATGATTGGATGTACTACCAACTGGTACGCCGTATTGCCGAAACTTTAAGTCCTAAAACAAAAAACTACTGGCAGTACACACTGTACAAATTCTTCCTGATGTATAGATCAGGGTACGATCCTATACTTGCCATTAATCCTTCTAAAATCGTTTTTTTCATACAGTCGGATGACAATATCTATAACATGTTATTCAGGGTAAGAAATAATAAAGCCTATATCTGCATCAATTACCACGATTACGACGGGCAATTTGATTTTGAAAGAGAAGAGTTTGAAGAGCTTTCCCTGCAACAGGATCCTGATATTCCGCTGAAAGCGTTTTCCTACAGAATATCCAAACTGCCCCATTTCAGTAAAAACGATTATGTGGTCAAAAAGCTCAATTTCAGCATGCCTCATAATGAATATTTTTTCAGGATAAAAGTAAATCCCAATGTAAAAACGATATTCAAAAATTACCCGGTGGTAGACTATGATATGCGGCTGAATGTGCCGGTAAGCGAAGAAACAAAAGAATCGCTGCTGCCTCTGCTTAAAAACAAAGTGAAGGCGCTTAGCACTACGGATGGTATTGATTATTTATTGCATTTTGTACGCTATGCCTTCGTTTACGAGCCGGATACAAAAGCCTATGGCACAGACAGAAGATTTACGCCGGAACAAACTTTGCTGGCCGAAAACAGCGATTGTGAAGACCGCGTGAGCTTGTTTTATTTTTTAGTAAAGGAGCTGTACAATCTACCTATGATAGTGGTGGCATATCCTGAACATGTAACTGTTGCCGTAAAATTTGATACTCCGATCGGAACTACTATAGCTTATAATGGCGAACAATACACGTTTTGCGAGCCTACACCACAGGAGGAGGAGCTGAAAGTGGGTGAAATCCCTTTAAAGTATGCACAACAGCAATCATCGATCGTGTATGTCTATATACCCCAACACCTATAACTCTCCTCTTCTGTATATTACCGGCTTTTCAGTATAAAAATACTATTTTTCTTTACGGTAAGAAAAATATGCGCCATCGATCGAGAACGGGGATGATACAAGCCCACTACTATCTACGCCACTCCGTTCTAACAATTCCCGGTCATCATAAATATTTCCGTAAGCCTGTATTAAATGATAGCTGACAGTAGCTGGTATTCCTGAATCGGACAGATTTTGAAAATGCAGTACTACAAAAGGAAGGTTGTTGATAGTGGTATCTTTAAAATCACCGTTAAGTATAATGATACCTGACCCGGTTTTAATTTGTTTAATAAAGGACTGGTCACGGTTTAAAGCAATAGTCATTTCATACCCAATTTCATTCCGGTTTTAACAGGAGTCCAGCCTCCTCCAACTTCCCATAGCGTAAAAAACTCAAGAATATTTTTTTTTGCGGCAATCTCTTCTGCCTCACGCCTATCCGAAGTCCTCTCCGGGACCGCTTTTTACAAGATACAATGAATAGTAGCAAAAATTGTTCTTAAATACATCTTGTAATCATTTTCTCTATATAACGATCTTCTGTTAAAAAGTGCAACAGTTGGCAATATGAAGTTATAGCGCAAAAAGAGGTTGGGGCAAAAGATATTTATAGCGGGGAAAACGGAAAAGCCGAAGAAAATAGTCATTGAACAGGAATGCTCACCTATTTCCAGGCAAATGTTCCAGTTGAACTTTTGATACAGCTCCTTTATATGCTTATAAGAAAACTATCTATAAAAAAAGAGTGATCTTTTATGACCACTCTTTTTATAAATATGATACAGCTTCATTTAGAAATCAGTAAACCCTGTCCAGGCAAATACTGAAGTATTAGCGCCTGTATTAGTTGTATTAGCAGTTACAGTAGCACCAGTTACGCCGGTATTATTCAGTTCTTTACCTGATATCGTAGTAACATCTTTTTTGTACGAGATATTGGTTGCCACGTTAGCAGTACCTTTTCCATCTGTCAGGTCAATAAGGTCTGTAAATTTAGTGCCTTTAATCAAAAGATTAGTAATAGTGGCTGTGGCGCCTCTTCTTATTTTAACGGCATCCTGCATTTCAATATTTGCCGCTTTGCTTACAATGGTAATGTTTTTGAAAGTACCGTTAGACTGGTTTATATCTGCGGGAGTATTACCATCTAAGTTGCCGTCAAACTCTATACCACGAGGATCTTCTTCGTCACTTGTAAATGTTGTTCCCCAAACACCATAAGCATTGTCCAATGTACCGCGCCAGCCTTGTGTTCCATCAAACATATCATCATCAGAATTTACAACCAGTAAATTTTTTACGTTTACAGTACCTCCAAAAAATTCTATACCATCATCAGCAGTATAAGGTATGTAAATGTTTTCGATTATTGTACCGCTGCCCACGGCGTTAAGCGTTAAACCATTGTGTTCAATATTAGCAGAAGATTTTGCACCGGTGTATTCCAAAATCAAATATTGTAGCGTACCGGAATTATCAGCATCATCGCTGCCTCCGTAAGGCACTTCAGGGTTGATTTCGGTAGTACCGGTAGGCGTTGTACCTGAAGGACCGGAAATTTTTGCTTTACCGTTGATAACTAAGCCGCCCCAGTCGCCGGGAGCAGGAGTTGCAGCAGCAGAAGTCATTTTTACAGGTTTATCGGCCGTACCATTTACAAATATCTGACCACCCTGCTCTACAAGGATATATTTGTCAAACCCTTTTTCAGCTTTAATAACGGTGCCGGCAGGAATTCTGAGTTTACCGCCGTTCAATATTTTCACAGTACCTGTTAATGTGTATGTAATACTCGCATCCAGCGTCATATCTGTAGAGATATTTCCACTCAGGTTTTCTGCAGTTGGCTTTGGAGTAGGATCGTCGTTGTCCTTATCACACGATACTAAGAATAAGGCTGCAACAGCCACGCTCAAGAGAATTCTTTTCATAATTTACGTTTTATTGGGCGAAATTATCACAGGTATAACAACAGAATGTTATCACACCATGAACAAATTGTTAACCCTTGATTTAAAATATAATTTCCAAAAAATTAAAAATGAATCATTGTTATTTAAACAGGCACACTGGTGAAATGCACTAAAATTTGTAGGATACCCCTAAATCGAATGTCATACCTTTCTTATAACTGCGTATTATCGCCGCGGGGATATTCGTTTCTGTAGCACCTTTCCTGGTAAGTTTATAATCGGGGTTTAATAAGTTTTTTGCTTTAAAACTGAACCCTAAATGTTTATTAACGTTTATCAGGCTTACAAAATCCAAGGTAGATACACTTTCTTCAATAAGGTTGTTATACCCACGTGTACCTATGGTATGCACTTTGTCGCTTAAATAATTAAACACCAGCGTGGAGGTCATCTTTAATTTATCCGTTGTCAGATTATGCGTTACATCGGCATTTAAAATATAGGGTGCTGCTCCTTCGAGCTGAGACGATGTGTTTTGTACAAAAAATTGTGGGTCCAGCTTTACGTTTGTATAAATATAGGATCCGTTCATGCCTAAACTAAAGCGGTGTTTGTTGGATGCAAGCGACAGTATTTGCTTGCGCAGCTCAAGTTCCACACCGGCAGCAACAGCGTTATCAGATACGTTATCATAAGTTCTTAACCCTGCAGAATTGCCCTGATCCACCCTGGCTATAGGATCCACGATGTATTTATAAAATCCGTTTAAAGTCAGCATTTCACTATTAGAAATATACCAGTCCCATTTAAGGTCAAAGTTGTAATTAGTAGAAACTTCCAGGTTAGGATTACCATTCTCGTTTCCATCAATACCCAAATAAATAAAAGGAGATATTTCCTTATCCTGCGGCAGCGTAAACGTGCGGCTTACACCTGCTCTTAACTGATGCTCGCTGTTTAGTTCATACTTTGCATTTAAACTGGGCGAAAAGAAGAATCCTTCGATGGTGTTTGAGCCTATATTTACTCCGCGGTTTACTTCGTAATTAATTTTGGTAAAAATATTGTCGGCTCTTAGCCCGGCGTTCAAAGTGAGTTTGCCGTTTAGCTGATGCACCAGGTCAATATAAGCTCCATGGTTGTTTCGCTTAACATCGTATTTATCATTGAAATGTTCAACGCGGAAAGAGCCATTGGTTAAGTTTTCCTGATTAAAATATTGATCAAGTTCTATGTTATTCCGGTCAAACTTAGGGGAATTGGCTTGTCCTCCGGCCCATATAAGATTGTATATCGGCGCTGAAAAATCTTTAGAACTGATTCTTCCATCATACCCTAATTCAACATAAGAAACCTTTTCACTGTTAGGTAAAAGTTTATACTGAACATTTACTTTGGGCAGCACAGCTGTTTCGGTTATCATGCTGTTAAACCGCTGGTTTCTGCCTTCTCCTGCCGCCAGTTGTACCATTCCGTTGCCAATGGAAGGAAACATTAGTATTCTGCGATCAGGCTCTTCGCCGGATATGTAGTTGACGCCGGCTCCTATATTATAGGTTAACCTGTCAGAAAAGTTTCCGCTCCACATCAACTGATTAATAAAAAGAGTATTATCATTGATTTGCAGACGCCTGATAAGCCCCTCATAGTTATAGTCCTGTGCTACCTGAAAAATTTCGGATTCTTTACCATAAAAATCTGCCGCATATGCCGATCCTGTATGCATATACATAGAATTATAAAACAGTTTTCCTTTTTCAAAATTGAGTTGCAGATTGCCCATTAAAAGATGAGAAACATTTCTTTCGGATTGCTGATAGGTTAAATCCCTGTATGGATCCTGAGGATTGGTTGCAGTAATAAAGCGTGTTACGCCTTCCTCGTATTGAAAAGTATTGTTCATGGCACCGACAAGATAAAAGCTATGCCGGTTCGAGAATTTTTTCCCGCCGGAAATGGCAATACTGCTATTGATCGGTGTGCTTTTCTTTATAGGATCAAGCGAAGTGTTAAAGGCGGAATAATCTGTAATGAATTGTTGGTCTTTTTGGGCGGGTCCTTTGGAGGCAAAAGAATATCCAAGCTTATTCACACCGTCCGGAAGATAAAAGCTGCTACCCGGTACCTGGCTGTTTATGGAGGATGACAGGCTTACCTGTAGTTCAGACCTGCCTGTAAGTTCTTTAGATCTTATATCAATAAGTGCGCCGCCCACATCACCATTCATAGAAGCTGTAAATACTTTGTTTACCCCTATGGATTGGATCATATCGTTGGTGAAAAAGCTCAGTGAAATATTCTTAAACTCCGGGTCTTCGGAAGGAATGGCAAACCCGTTAAGCGTAGTGGAATTATAACGATCGCCCAATCCGCGCACAAATACATTCTTTAATCCATCCTGTTTAGAAACACCTGAAATTTTTGTAACGCCGGTTTCAGCATTGCTGATACCTTTTCGCGAAAGCTCCTGCGCTCCGATAGATTGTATCGCTACTACCGCCTTTTTTTGCTCGGTAAGCAGCCTGGTTTCCGACTCCCGATTGACTTTTGAAGTAACAACAATTCCCTGCAGGGTCTTATTATCTTTTATAAGGTTTATTTCTTTAAAAGCATTGTCCTGATTGTTTATTACCACTGCTTCAGTATAAGTTACGTAGCCAACATTGGAAACGGACAGGTTGTAATTACCGGCAGGCATGTTGAAAACAAAACGCCCCAGGCTATCTGTTTGCGTATTGAAAGTGCCAGCGCCTGTTATCGTCAAGGTAGCGCCGGCGACGGGTGTTGCAGAAACTGTATCTTTCACTTGTCCGCTAAACTTAACGGGGCCTTGCGCCTGACCGGCGGTTGCAAAAACAACGAGTACTAACAAAAACAAGCCGGGTAAAATTCTTTTCACACTTTAAATTTGCTGCAAAGGTGAACATGCTGTGTTAACACATTATTACGGCCATATTACCAAATTGTAACGCCAATGTTAGCTTAAGATTAACGAGTTAAAAGAAGTGAATAAATGAATATAGATGAAGGAGGTTCTGCGCTTTACCACACGTTAATTTATTAACCTATCAGCCTTTTTTACCCCCAACCAATATTAAGGAATTATTAAGGCAAAAGCAGCAAAAAAGAAAGCTCCTAAAAAACGTGCAGAAACTTACGAGCCTAAAGTAAAGTTTGAAGGCTCATTTGAAGATATGGTGAAGATTAGCACGACTGGAAAGGGAGTAAAAAAGACTGAAAAGAAGTAGTAAAAATAAAGCCACTATTTTAAGTGGCTTATTTCATAATCTGTTTGTCCCAACACGTATATAGTTACCATTCTAATTTTTCAGGGTATAGGATCTGTCAGATATTAATTTATTCATTTAACAAATGCTTGTAATGCTCTATCATCTGTCGGGACGATTCTTTTGATAATCGTTCTATTTTGAAAGTTTGCAAAGCAGCTTCCAGTTGGTTTAATTTCGTTGTTTCGCCGTGCTGCTGATACATTTTTCGAAGTTGATTGATTTTTTCAAAATCCTGTATACCTTCTATCAATTTTTCAAAACGAATAGAAGTAAGTGGACCGGGATAAACCTGATAAGTATCGCCCGCCGGCCAGGTGATGAACCGACTATCGGTAAGTGGACTTCTGGTCCAGCTATTAAAAGCCCATCTCAGAAATCCATCCATACGAGTAGCCGCCGTGTACCAACCTGCCCATACCGCTTCATCAGGCGGTGAAAAAGTAAACATGTTGGGGTACTTTTCAGTACAACATACATACCAAGTACTCGCTTTACCTTGTTGTTTACGGCTTCTCAGTATTTCCTCCGGATATTGCCATTTAGAAGCAATGCAGTAATCGAAAATGTCTTTTTCAATTTCGGCATGATAATCTCCGGCCAGTGAAACCTTCCATTCGGGGTCGATGGACTTTAATAATCTAATCACTGCTTGCATGGACTCCATCGGACGTTCATCCATGGCAATGGTAGTAATGTTAAACCATCCCTTTGCTTTTAAATGAGCAGTAAAATCGGTAAGCATGTTGCGCCAGAACTCGTTGTATTCGGGAGTGCCGATTTTACCAGTGAAGACAGTATCTTTTTGTAAAGCTTCGTCATAATACTTAAAAGCTATTTTCCATGGAACCATGCTATAACAATTAATCTGCTTGTTGATACCGCAGCTCATCACAAAAGCAACATATTTATCAAACAGAGAGTAATCGTACTTCCACGTACCATCAGCTTTTTTAGTCCATTGAATCAAACTCGGAAAATCATCATAGGTTTGATGATTCCAGGGTTCCTCTACAATGCTTGCCGTAATAATCTTTTGGCCGGCCTCTGCGAGCATGGTATAATATTTACGCATCAACTCAAAATGCTTATCACTCCAAAGCGGCACCTGATGCACGCGTGCAATGGCTGCCGGATGTTGCCAATAATCCAATCTGAACGACCAGTCCTGTGGCGAAGGCAATGTTCGATTGATAACGTTTATAGTAATCGGTAAGCGATAATCTTTATCGGCTTTTACGGTAATGAAACCGCTGTACTTCCCGTTCCGTGCATTGTGCGGAATTTTTATCGATATCCATATAGGTTGTGTATTATAACTTGCTACCGCAATCTGTGTAAGCTCGGTATTGATAATATCTGCCACCCACGAAGAATCAAAATCCATTGACTTACGGCGTCCGCATCCATTGCCGAATTCATCAGTCAGCACGTATTGCACAAATCCCACTGTGATATTTTCACTTTGAATACGATGTCCGGTAGTATGCACTAAATCTTCTGTGGATATGCTCATGCGCTCCAGTTTCTTTTTTGAAGCCACTACAATTTGTGTGTGAACTTTTTCATTCTTCCATGCCGTTGCGCTCCAGCTGTTTTGAAGCGTTTCCAGCGGAGGAATGTCTTGTTGATAACGAATAGCCGTAGTACCAAAACCAACCCACACGGGTTGTTTCAGTTGCTGCCATCGTTGTAAACGAGCTGCTTCCGTAAGTTTTATAGATTTTTGCAGTTTTAGACTCACATCCTGCGCGAGGGCGCCAACGAAAAGATTTAAAAAAATCGTCAGTATCCCGATTTTCAGAATTTTCATGACTCAAAAATTATCGATTTAACAAAGCAATACAGAGGTTGGATGGCTATTCTTCAGGCAATCCAGATCAAATTGAAAGATAGCAGAAATCGTAGGGGCAAAAAAACTTTTACAAGACAAATTACTGTGCTAACGTTTGCACAGTGGGGGCTGCATGTAAATATTTTATATTCCTTCACTTTCATGGATGAACTTTTCTACGCATTTTTTATTTACATAAAAGCACCCCGTTAATCTTATGAAAGCCTCCCTTATCTTCTTTTTTATATACTCGCAAAAAAGAACTTAAAATGCAACTCAGATTTGTAGTAAAAATAGAAGTTCATAAGCAAAACGAACGCCAGAGAGCTGACTATTAAAATCTTTCTTCTTTTTCTGAATTAAAAAAGATGTCTCGAATGTTTAATACAATTGCTCATAATTAATTCAGTAAAGCATCCATTTTATTATTCGATTGATTACTACACAGCATCACCCGGTTCTTGTTCTGATTGATAGTCGAGCTTCCATTTTCCTATCAAAAATTCATAAAGATTTTTCAGCTATAAATTAAAAAAGCAAAGGGGCATACTCCAACTCTCCTATGGTTCTCCAAGAAGGCGTGAAAAGACGGCGCTATTACAACATTATAAATAAAAACACATAGACTATTATAAAAGATATTACTCTCATCCATACCGTGGTCACGGCAGATAGTAGAAACGTCTGTAAGTCGTTCTCAAGCCCACATTCATCAAGAATTATTCTACAGAAACTTCGGCATAATGGGGTTATTTGCGGAGCAGCCAGTAACATTCGAGAAGATTGGGGGATACTATACAGAAAAGATGTAGAAATGCTAATAAAAGAGTCTATACTATTGCTGCTTAATAATGATTTACTTTAGTATCCAAAAGCAAGTGCCCCACCATCTACACTGAAATCTTGACCGGTAATATAAGTAGCGGATGGAGAAGCTAGAAAACAAATCATTGCAGACAATTCGATAGGCTTGCCAAAACGATGCAAAGGCATCCGTGATAAAATTTTTTCTTTTCTGTCCGCATCCATTACCTGCAGGTTCATTTCAGAAGGAAACCAGCCAGGCGACACAGAATTTACCAAGATATTGTCTGCACTCCATTCAACGGCTAGGCCACGCGTAATACCTAATACGGCCGATTTACTTGAATTATAAGGAACTACTTCTGAAAAGCCCAGATAAGAAGCCATGGAGGAGATATTAATGATGCGCCCCACATGTTTGGATTTCTTCAAATAGGGATAAGCTGCCTGACAACAATAAAATACAGCATCGGTATTTACCCGATGAATGGCTTCCCAATCTTCTGCAGTGACGTGTTCTGCTCTCGTCCTTTTGGTAATACCTGCATTATTAACCAGCACATCAATACCATGCTGGTCGCCTATTTCTTTGAAAACAGCGCTTACTTCACTTCTATCCGTTACATCGAGTTTCTTAAATATCAGATTATCCGGTATTTCTCTTTCCTGCCTTGTTTTGATGTTCCCAGTACGACTAAGGGCATATACCCTCGCACCACATTCGGCCAGTGTAATAGCCTGATCTAGTCCCAGCCCACTTGATGCACCGGTTACAATAATGGTAATTCCTTTTAATGAGAAAAGTAGCTCAAGCTTATTCACGATACTTAAATATTTGGGTCAAGAATTGATCTTTAAATTGAAAACCCCATCCCGGTTCTGTACGAGGCTTTGCCATACCATTGCTAATTTCCAGAGGGTGATCAATAAGCGGATCTATCCAATCAAACGATTCGGCTCCTGCCCCATTAGGTATAGTACACAAAAGAGGAACATCATAGTCTTTATAATAATGTGGCAAAACAAGGATGCCGTAACTCTGTGCCAGTGCAGCACTTGCTTTCCAACCTTCTACCCCTCCCAAACGAAGGATGTCGGGTTGCCATATATCAATGGCATTTCTTATTAATAGCTCACGTAGCGGAACCATCGAGTATTCCCGCTCACCCATAGCTAAAGAAATTCCTGCTTGGTTTCGCAAAAACTGATATCCCTGAAAGTCTGTATGGTCTATGGGTTCTTCAAACCACTGAATATTTAGATCGCGGGCAGCTCTTGCCAGCAATAAAGCATTGGACACCGTCATACCCTGATTGGCATCCATCATAATATCTACATTATTTCCGACAGCCTCCCTCACCAGTCGCAACCTTTCTAGGTCTTCTCTCCAGTCTGGCTTACCAACTTTTATTTTTACAGCTTTAAAACCTCTATCTTTATAAGCCTTCACCTCTGCTATCAGCTCCTCAATCGAATAAGACAACCAACCTCCACTTCCGTATACAGGCACTTTATTTACCGATACACCCCACAATTTCCATATCGGCTGACCCAGTATTTTACCCCAAGCATCCCACATTGCAATATTAAATGCTCCTTGTGCCCAGCGATTTATACCTTCTTTGCCAAAGTATTCACTCGCCTCATCTGCTTTTTTCAAAACTTTAATGGTATCATGAACTTGCTCACCTACAACGAGACTTCCAATATCTTTTAATGCCCCAACAATGGCCTCCGGACTGTATTGAAAGCTCAGCAAATACGACTCACCAATAACTCCATTCGATACCTGTATGCGCAATACGATAAAGGAAAGTTCGGTAAGCGTATGCGTAGCATCGGCTATATTATAAGGAAGCTCTGCCTTGGCTGTATATATAGAATAATCTATAATCGTATACATAATGGATATTTTGGCAGCAAATATAATACAGCCCTTCTCAAGGCTTTCAATAAATTATTATTAGCCCTTGAAGAATATAGCCTCTCCTATTTTCATCATCTCGATGTAAAGAAATGTACGTGTGAAAAAAGACTTCGTTAGCGAGCGATTATCTTAATAATAAACCTTTTAATTTTCCTGCGTGAATTATACAGGAAAGTTTGGCTTGTGAGGCCAAGGATAAAGTTATCCCATCGTTTGAAGTTGCCTAGAATGGTTATTATAATTATCGCTGCAAACCCGGAAGATACTTTCTGCGTTTAATGCGCTTAATATGCTCCTCTATCTTTAAGATTTGACTGAAGATATCTCATACGATTGAAAAAGAAAAGCTTCCCTTCTTGTATGTTGGCCGTAAATGATTGGGCATAAAAGGTATTATTATGATGCTGAAGTCTTGCCTCTCATGGCGTCTGAGTAAAACCGATGTACCCTCACTGCTGATTTAGAGAATATCATAAGTCATAATAGCCTACATCCATAAAAAAAGCCCCAACAAACGCTGGGGCTTTCCATCGTGGTCCCACCTGGGCTCGAACCAGGGACCCCCTGATTATGAGTCAGGTGCTCTAACCGGCTGAGCTATAGGACCGATGCCGAAAAACGGCAAATTCTAAAAAAGAACTTTTGCTTAAGAGGAGGGCAAAAGTATAGAAAAATTTTTATTTCCCCACAAAATCTCTAAGATAGGAACAGCGCGTCAACGCCTCCTTATAAAATGCGGTTTGCCCGTATTGGGATTTCAATAAGCTGTAATATTTATTATTCATGAAATCAAAATAATATCGATCAGTTAGCTTTTCATATGTATCGTAATCCGCGTAATCTCCATAACGCGGTTTTGCCACCTGTTTCTGACTGCAGCGCGCCATCATAAACAAGCATTTGGCTTTAAACTCGGGATCTGCACTGGCCTCCAGTGCTTTTTTAAAATAAGATTCGGCCGTAGCAGCCGTGTAGTACTCCCGCTGAAAAGGAGTAGCATTTGGGGGAACGAAATAGCCATCTGAACCACTGCGAAAATATTCCACCAGATTCCAGGCATAGCCGTAGTAAGTTACATTGTAAAGTCCTAATGCAATTTTGTACAGATGTTGTGCTGCATTGGCTTTATCAGTTTTAGCAAGCTCATGTAGCTTTTTCATTTCAAGGGCGTAAGCGAGTTGAGTAGTGGTTACCGTATCTCCGGGCAGACGCTCTTCCCTGTCAAACCATAAATCGATAAACGGATTTTTCTCAATAATTCTTTGCTGAGGCAGCTGCTGCAGCCAGCTCACGGCTTTATCGTAATGATATTCGCGCAAATAAGCCGTACCTACAAACTCCTGAACATCGGCAAGCTTTATAGTATTGTTAGCTACCAGAAATGCTTCATATGGCGTAAACTGTTTACCGCTCAAAAAATCATAAAGCTTTTCAGCTTGCGGGCTATCAAAAGAATTACGCAAATAGCTGATGGCACTCTTATACCCTGCAATACCCAGACTTTCAGAGGAGCCCATGGCCAACAAAGTTTTTACACGATCGCCCTGTGCTTCATATCTTTTAGCCAGCACATCCATCATCAAGTTTCTGTAAAAGCGATACCATTGTGCGGGTTCGGAGTTGCTTTCATGCAACAACACCCCCTCGGAAGTTCTTCGCGTTCCTTCTGAAGCTTTTTCATACAACCATTTTATTGAGGGCAGTATATTGGCCTCAAAAGCCGCATCTATGACTTCCTGCTGACTAATAGTTACCAGCAGATTGGTAAGCATCCATTGGTCTTTCAAGCGAGGAGACAAAGACATTTGTCCTGCTTTGGTTAATAGTGATCTAGCAGTAGCAAAATCCTTCAGCATATACGCTCCATGCGCGGCAGCCAGATACATGAGCGCCGGGTCCTTCACCTTTTTCTCTGTTGCAATGTGCTGCAGAAAGTTCACAAAATCTCTTAAAGGTTCTTGTCTGATATGTAAAAGACTATCGCGCTCGGCTGGGGTGTAATAGTAGTAGTAATAATAATAAATGCCGTTTAACTGATCCTCGTATTCCTTGCTCATGCGCGGCGTTAGGTAATCTTCTTCATATTTGTTGATTTCTCTTACTACAAGCGTAGAAAATATATCAGCCGATGGCCAAAGACGATAAATGGATTTCAGTGTATTCAAATCTGGTTCAGGTGTCTGCAGCGCAAACAACGAAAGCATCTCTGCTTTTTCCCTATCGTTGCCGCACAATGATAGATATGATGCTCTGTCCGCCTCCTTGACCACAGCCCAGTTAAAACCGTAATAATTAGAAACTATTTTCACCGGGCTCATGTGAAAGGCTTTGGAAAAGAGATAAGCCGACTCTTTATGCTGTTTCAATCGGAACAAAGCTCCCGCCTTTAAAGCAAGGCTCATGGGCTGCAGGATGCTCTTCTCGGGATTGCCCGCCACCAGTTCATCATAGTATCTAATGGCATCCTGATAATGATTATTGTAATGCGCGAGTCGGACAATCTGATAACCATATTTCAACCTGAACAAATCTGTTTTTGCCGCTTTATATAGTTGCAATCCGTTTTTGATAAGCTTGTCCATAGTAATACTATCGCGCGTTACCGGTTCCCACTCATCTGTAGGCAATACATGAGGCTCTACTTTTTTCGCATACAAAATATATCCGAGCGCTTCCAAGTCTTTTTTCTTGAGGAAAAATTGCGACATACCATTGCGACTAATTGAATCAGGAAGCGTCGGGGGCGTTTTTCTTTCAATATGATAATACAGGGTATGAATGTCTTTTGCAGGAAATTTCATGATGAAAGCTCTCACATCTTTCTCAGGCACTGTATTACCCGTAAATGATACCCATTCCTTTACCAGCGTTTCTTGCGTATTTACCGGCTCGTTATAATCGAACAAAAACAGTTCATTCGTATAAAAGAAAGGTCTATAGCGAATTTGTGATGCAGCGTATTGGTTAAAAAAGCTGATATAATAATCATAGGGATCTATGCCGCCTCCGCATCCGATGATATTCTGAGGAACAGATATCAACGCAGCACTAATAATGCTGCATACTGCGGTAAATACTTTCCAGCTCATGCGATGGATATTTACTTAAAGTTACTGAATCGCAATGATACAGTACCACACGTAATCGGGAAGCTTTCAATTTTTTATTTAGCAAGGAGGCAACGGCCTGCACGGTTTCAATATTGCTGTTTTCATAACGTAGCCTATCGCCGACTTTCAATCGTCGCCCATCCACTAGCGTATCTTCTATTACTTCGAAAAGGTTTTTATCTGTTTGACGAAACCGGCTTAATAATGAAGGTTTGATAGACATAAAGAGTCCGGCATATTTGTTATCGCGAAACAGCACATACCAATCGAAAAGTGGAAGACCAATATCTAACGGTAAAGGATATGTATCTATAGCTCCTGCATATTGCTGAAACTCCTTTACACTAATAATGGAATTCACCGCATCGCTCTGCTGTAGTGTACCCATATTATAGCACATCAACAAACCTTTCTGTACCGGAGGAATCCCCGCAGAGCCGGTGTATTTTACCTGATGTAGACGTATGGTAGCAGATAGCTCCGGCTCTGAGTACTCCCGCTTTATTTCCTCTAAAAAATAAAAATACTTGCGCCTAGTGGTAGTAGTCCAGTCGCAGTCCATTTGCACTTCTTTAAAAGTAGTCAATCGGTACAGTTGCTGATATTTTTTTATGAGCGAAGTGACATTACGCGCCAGCACTCGAATTGCAGTACTATCCAGCTTATAAAAAACCTCATTGGTGATAAATACCGTAGGAATAATATTGATATTTTTAAGAAAACCGGTATCCCTTACTACAAGCTTTGCAACGGGCGAAGCCCTTTGTGCAAGCTCATCCCACACCACATCAAATAACTTCACGTAAAGTGTACTTACCTGCAAGCTGTCGAGACGAAGTCTTTCAAATCCAGATAGCTGAAACTGGCTTTTCCAGTAATAAAATGCAGGCTCCACATGACGAGTATGCTGCCTACAGCTGCCGATAATACATACAATAATAATAGCAGCAAGTATCTTTATGGCAGGGCTCTTGTTCATCTGTCATCCTATAATAACTTAGGATATTCCTGTTACACCAAGTGCCCGATAAATAGCATCCTGAATTTGGCCGCGAATATCTTTACCATCGATAACTAGGCCTTGGCTATTGCGTGAAGGATACACTCTATTGGAAAGGAAAATATAAAGGATGTTATACTTAGGATCTACCCATACACAAGTGCCGGTAAACCCTGTATGCCCATAAGTTTGTGGTGAGGCTAGCTGGCTTGGATAGGGACGTTGGCGAGTGTCATTATCTTTTTCGGGCTTGTCAAAACCATAGCCTCTGCGGCTGATGCTGCTACGATAAGCCGTAAAATTTTGTATGGTTTCCCATTTCAGAAAACGACGGCCGTTCAGCTCTCCTCCGTTCAATAACATCTGATACAGTTTACCAAGATCGTATGCACTGGAAAACAAACCTGCATGACCAGCAACACCACCTCCCAAAGCTGCGCCTTCATCATGTACTGTGCCATGAATCAATTGATTGCGAAAACCATACTCTATTTCGGTAGGTACAATTCGTTCGAGAGGAAAACGTTCCAAAGGGCGATACCCTGTAGTAGTCATGTGCAACGGAATATAAAAATTATCCCGAACGTATTCTTCCAATGCCTTTCCGGATACGGTTTCCACAATTTTTCCCAGAAACCAAAAATCGTTATCGCTATATTCGTACTTTCTACCCTGTGGTACAACAGGACTTTGCAAGATACTCGCCCAGATGGTATCCTTCCAGTCGTCGCGTATGTAAAGGTTTCTAGCTACAGGTGTGGTAAACCCGGGCTCCGGAGCAGAACGATAAAGATCAGTTCTAGGATTGCCATCCTCATCAAGGGTGGCTTTATAAAAAGGAATGAAAGGTACCATACCGGCCTGATGCAGCAATATGTTTTCCAGAGTCAGATCTGCTTTGTTCGTTTTTCGAGTAAACGGTAAATAGTCCTTCAGCTTTTTTTTTAAATCTACCTTTCCCTCTTCCACCAGTTTCATGATGGATACCGTTACTGCCGATATTTTAGTAACCGAAGCCAGATCAAAAATACTGTGGAGCTGCATAGCAGGAGCATTTTCGAACTCATAGTTTCCGAAAGCTTTGTGATAAACAATCTTGCCGTCTTTGGCAGCAAGTATTACACATCCGGGAAAAGCTCTTCTATTGATGCCAGCTTGTGCCAGCGAATCAACTTCAGCAAAACGCTCGTCGCCTATAGGCTCTAATATTGCCGTTTCGGGATTTGTAATAATTTTTCCATCGCCGGCTTTATAGGCACACACACTCATCGGCAACGACCCCTGAGCGACAAAGTCGCCGCGAAGCCAGTCTGCCGCTACATTTTGAAAGATATCATCATCTTCATAACATACTACTAAAGATTGGGCTCCACAGAGGCTATTTATGGCCAGTGGGTTACCAAACACCAGAGTAATAGCATTGGTTTTATTCAATGCATACCAGCTTTTCAGTGCTTCCTGAGTGATGCCATAATTGTTGTTCTTGGTATTTCTCAAGGTAAGATCATGAAAACCGATGATCACATCATCATACTTCCCTTCCTCAATTGCTTTTACCACCATGCCTCCTTTACTAGCAGGCTCGTTGTATTTGATATAAAACACATCAGCATTAAAATCTTTTTTCAAACGCTCCCCCAGAGCTTTGTTTTCCTTTGTACCGAATCCCACATAAGCAATCTTACGATCCTTCTTTAAAGGCCAAGAGAAAAACTCATTTCTGAAGGTAGTAGTATTGGTAAGTTTCAATAGTGTCAAAGCGTTTTTGGCCACTTCCTGTCTGATAGCATTGGTTTCTGCATTTAGGTCTGCTAGCAAATTGTCCAGCACTACGGGCTGCTGATGAGCCAAGCCTAAATTATATTTTGCCCTCAATACTTTCTTTACTTTAGTTTCAATGTCTTTCCAAGAAAGGCGTTTCTGCTTGATAGCTTCTTTCACTGCATTAATCGTTCCTTCTACACTTTCGGGAAGGCATAGCATATCATTACCGGCAATCAGCGCCTCCACGGCAATGGTGCCACCAGGAAAGAATTTTGCCACACCTTTCATCTCTAGGGCATCGGTAAAAGTAAGCCCGGTAAAGCCTAATTCGTTTCTGAGAATACCGTTTACAGCATTAGCCGAAATAGAGGTAGCACGGTTTTTTCCTTTTTCAATAGAAGGTACAGAAAGATGCCCTACCATTACACTTTGTACGCCAGCCTTAATCATTTCACGGAAAGGATACAGCTCCATATCGTCTAGTTCGGCACGCGATTTATTAATCACTGGTAAATCCAAGTGTGAGTCTACATCTACATCACCATGTCCGGGAAAATGCTTGGCACAAGCCATAATGCCGGCATCCTGCATTCCCTTCATATAAGCCACACCCATTTTGGCAACACGATATTTATCTTCTCCAAATGAGCGAAAGCCGATAACAGGATTATTGGGATTATTATTAATATCTACTACTGGAGCATAGTCTACATGCACTCCTAGACGTTTGTGCTGCGCACCGATGGCTTTACCTGTACGATATACCAGCGAAGGATCAGCGACGGCACCTAGCGTCATAGCATAAGGATATTGTGTAACACTGTCTAGACGCATACCTAAACCGTACTCACCATCGATAGTAATAAGAATAGGAGTTTTGGCAATGCTCTGATAATAATTGGTCAGTTTTGCCTGTCTTACCGGACCTCCCTGAAAAAAGCAAATTGAACCTACGTTATATTTCTTAATACTGTTAACTACATTAGGCTCTACCCCTTTATTGGAATAAGCCCTAATAATAATCAGTTGGGCGATGCGTTCTTCATTGGTCAATTTCTTATAGGTTTCTTCCACCCACTTATGAGCTGCGGCATCATTTTGTGCATAGGAAAAAAAAGAACAGGCTGTAGCCAGCAAAAACAAACCAAACTTTTTCATCATTACTATTTTATAGGTGCATTACAAATGTAACGCCTAATATTTATAAAATGAGAGGAAATGCAGAGTACATTCTACTATTTCAACACGTCTAGCGACATGTGTCAAAAAATTATAAGGATCGTTAGGCAAGAAAATTTTTTTAGATTTCTTTTCTGTATAGAGTAATATTTTTATCGCTAAATGTATTCTCTGTACTTTTTCTTACAATTCATTTAAAACTTGCTGCAGAAGGTTTTCGCTTTTGTATTTTCCTCGTACCTTCGTCTGTTCAAAATTGTAAAGACATTGTCTGACAAAATCGTTTTATTACCCGATAATATTGCCAATCAAATCGCTGCCGGCGAGGTGATTCAACGCCCTGCCAGTGCAGTAAAAGAGCTATTGGAGAATGCTGTAGATGCAGGCGCTACGGAAATAAAGCTAATTGTATCCGAAGCCGGCAAAACCTTATTGCAGGTTATTGACAATGGTTGTGGCATGAGCGAAACCGATGCTCGTATGTGTTTTGAACGGCATGCTACCTCCAAGATTAAGAACATCGACGATCTGTTTCATATCAAAACAATGGGATTTCGGGGCGAGGCATTGGCTTCTATTGCAGCCGTAGCTCAAGTTACCCTTAAAACGCGTCGCGAAGAAGACGAGGCCGGTACTTTACTAGAAGTTGAAAACAGCGTGGTACAAAGGCAGGAACCGGTAGCCACACCCAAAGGCACCAATATTGCCATGAAAAACCTGTTCTTCAATATTCCGGCTCGACGCAACTTTCTAAAAAGCAATGCGGCCGAAATGCGGCACATTGTAGAGGAGTTTACAAGGGTAGCCATGGCCTTTCCTGAAATTCGGTTTACACTTACTTCTAACGGACAAGAACTGTTTTATCTGGAAAAAGGCAGCCTGAAGCAGCGTATCGTACAACTGCTAGGTAATAGCTACAATGCCAAACTGGTGGCTGTAAACGAAGAAACAGACTATATGAATATTCACGGTTTTGTGGGCAAACCCGAAACCGCTAAAAAGACACGGGGCGATCAATATTTCTTCGTCAACAACCGCTTCATCAAAAGTGCTTATTTGAATCATGCGGTGATGTCGGCCTATCAGGAAATGATTCCGGCAGACAGTTTTCCCATGTATGTGCTGTTTATCGATATTGATCCTAGTCAGGTAGATGTAAACGTGCATCCGACCAAACAGGAAATAAAATTTGAGGACGAAAAAATTGTATACGCCTTTGTGCAAGCAGCCGTAAAACATGCGCTAGCACAGTTCAGTATCACGCCTACGCTTGATTTTGATCTAGACGCCTCTATTCAGCAACTACCTTCGGTATCACAACCTTTTACACAGGACAAAAAAGAAATCGTCACAACTTCGCCGCTTTATAAAGGGTTTACGCAAAAAAATCAGGCTCATTTTATCGACAGACCTTCCGCCTCGGAGCTAAAGCACTGGAAAGATTTTTACGAGCCTATTCAAAAAAAGCCTGTTTTTTTCGACCATCAAGAAGAAAACTCCGCACCCACATTCATCAGCCCCCCAATTAGTTCGGGTTTTACTGTGGATGAAAATACGGAATTGGCACAAGTACTACAGTCGTATATCCTTTTTCCCACCACGGAAAGCTTTTTGCTGGTAAATCAGCAAGCAGCACATGAAAGAGTATTGTACGAACAGATGAGTCTAGCCTCGGAGCAGCAACCCATTACGGTACAAAGGAGTATGTTTCCTATCACATTGGATATTACGCCCAGCGATGCCGTCATTCTCAACGAATTGCTGCCACATTTCAAAATTTTGGGTTATCTTATAGAGCCGTTTGGGAAAAATAGTTTTGTAATCCAAGGTACCCCTGCCGACTTGGAGCCGGGCCAAGAAAAACAGATTATCGATTTTACCATCGAGCAATACAAACATTTCAACAGTGAGCTTAAACTCAGCCAAAGAGAAAAACTGATTCGCTCGCTGGCCCGACAACGTGCTGTAAAAACCGGTACCCGACTTACCGAACAGGAAATGAGACAATTACTAAAAAATCTTTTTGCCTGCTCTGTATACAATATTGCTCCTAATGGCAATCCCATTTATCTGGAGTTTAAAAAAGAACAGATAGAACGCATGTTTGGGCGCTAATGTCTATTTTAGCTGCTTCGGACAAAAAAAATTAGTAATTGGTGTAGCAATTATTAAAATCAATATATTAGCAGCGATAATGATACTATAGATGCAATACGAAATAAAACAACACGACAAATTCAGTTTTATTGAGGAAGGAGAAGGACAACCCCTCGTGTTGTTGCATGGTCTTTTTGGTGCATTGAGCAACTTTACCGAGCTTATTCATTTCTTTAAGCGTTATAATAAGGTAGTTGTTCCAATGCTTCCGCTGTTGGATATGGATATTTTGCATACCAGCGTAAGCGGTTTAGCCAAGTATCTGCACAAGTTTATCGAACTGAGGGACTATAAAAATATTCATCTACTAGGTAACTCATTGGGCGGCCACGTAGGGCTAGTATACCTGTTGAAATACGAAAACAAAAATCGTGTGAAAACGGTAACCCTTACAGGTAGCTCAGGACTCTTTGAAAGTGCCATGGGGGATAGCTACCCCAAAAGAGGCGATAGGGAATATATTCGCAAAAAAACAGAGTATACTTTCTATGACCCGGCTATGGCTACCGAAGAGTTGGTAGACGAGGTTTTTTCCATCACCAACAATCGCCTCAAGGTTATCAAGATTATTGCACTAGCCAAAAGTGCTATCCGCAACAATCTTGAAAAGGAATTACAAAATATTCAAATTCCGGCCCTATTGATATGGGGAAAAAACGACAATGTAACGCCTCCCTTTGTAGCCGAGGAGTTTCATAAGTTGTTGCCCAATAGCGAACTGCATTTTATAGACAAATGTGGCCACGCCCCCATGATGGAAGTTCCCGACGAATTCAACCGGATATTATTTAATTTCCTAAAAAAACACTCCGCGATTGCAACAGAAGCCTGAAGATTTTAGTCTTATAATAAAAAAGGCACTATGTTAGTAAATAATTTATCCTACGAACAACTACCTCAGATCCGGTTGTCTGACAGGGTAGATTATGTTCTGGAACAAATGTACCAATGCCATGTACAGGAACTTCCGGTGGTGGAAAATGAGGAGTTCGTAGGATTGATACGCGAGGAAACCCTACTGAACGCCGATGAAACCCAGATCATTAAGGATATCGCACACAAACTCATCCAAATATCCATTAATGTCAATGACCATCTGTTAAAAGCCGTGTCATTGGCAGTAACGTCACACCTGAGCATCCTGCCGGTTACTGATGTAGACCATCATTTTAAAGGGGTTGTAGAATCTTCCAAACTACTAGCAGAAGTTGCCGGATTTATGGAACTGGAAGAGCCCGGCGCACTTATTGTTCTGGAAATTGACTCCATACAATACTCCTTCTCAGAAATTACACGGCTTGTAGAGTCTAACGATGCCCAGATTACGCAACTCAACACTACCCGAGATAAGGAAACAGGAAAAATGTTCATTACGCTTAAGGTAAATAAGCTTGAAGTATCGGATATTGTCGCTACCTTTCAGCGATACGATTATCAAGTAAAATACTATTTTGGTGAAGAGCTGTATGCCAATGAGCTGAAGAGCAACTATGAGAACTTGATGAGTTATCTCAACGTTTAATGCACCACCAGTAAGTATCACTGAAGATCTGTGAGGTAGCATGCATTTTATTAACATTAAAAAATATTTGTTGTGGCTCTTAATAATTTTCGGCACCTGTACAACAGTTGTTGCTCAGGAGGATACTACACGCATTGAACACCAGGAAGATATTGAAAGCAATCCTTCTCCCATTGCACCTAACAGCTTTAGTCTCGACAGTCTAAAAGATATCATTGGCGATAAGCAACTTTACGTTCGTAGTATCATCATCGAGGGCAATAAACGCACACGTCCGGCCATATTACTTCGCGAGCTACCTTTTAAGGAAGGCGATAGTGTGCGCTTATACCACTTGCCCGAAATCTTTGCGCAGTCCAAAATACAAATCATGAATACCACGCTTTTCCACCGTGCGGAAGTATTCATAAAAAATGTTGAGGATGCCAATATCGATGTAGGCATTTTTGTAAAGGAAAAATGGTATATCTATCCAATTCCTTATGTAAAACCTATCGACCGCAACTTGAACGAATGGCTTTTTGAAAACTCAGCCAGTATTCAAAGACTTGATTATGGTATTAAACTGAACTATGATAACCTTACCGGAAACAACGACAAACTGCGCTTTTTTCTGATTACCGGTTATACACGACAACTATTACTGAGCTATACTACACCCTATGTAGATAAAGACATGAAATGGGGTGCCAGCATTAATCTATCGCTTGGGAAAACGCATGAAATCAATGCCACTACTCTTAACGATAAACAGCTATTTATAAAAGATACCGCCGATTATATCCGCAACTTTTTCAAAGGTACCGTTGAGGCAACCTATCGTCCTGCTTTTTTCACTAAACACTTTTTTGGCTTTGGTTACAATGTGGTGCGAGTGGGAGATTCCGTTCTTATCACCAATCCCAATTATTTTAAAAACGGAGCAAAGAAAGTTTGGTATCCGGAGTTTTACTACCGGCTTCTCTACCAAAACTTGGATTATATACCCTACCCCACCAGCGGTCATGCAGGCGAGTTATTTGTTACAAAGCAAGGAGTAAATTCCAAACACAACCTCTGGCAAATTACGGCTAAGGCGCAAGGCTACTGGCATCTGGGATATCGAACCTTTTACAATATTTCAGCATTAGGTACAGTAAAGTTTCCCTTCAAACAACCTTATTATAATTTACCAATTCTGGGCTATAACGATATGAACCTGCGCGGCTATGAACCTTATGTGGTGGACGGTGTAGCCGGAGGACTCGTAAATGTGACGCTTTTCAAACAGCTTACTAATTTCAGTTTTAGTATTCCAGCCTTCAGATGGCTTACCGACCGTTTGATTCCATTAAAGATATATGGAAAAGTTTACGGCAATGCCGGTTATGTGTATCATCCCGAACCGGGTGATAACAGACTGCCCAATCGATTGTTGCTGGGTGGAGGTGTAGGCTTTGATCTATGGACCGTAAACGACTTTACTTTTAAGTTTGAGTTTTCGTTTAACCAATTAGGACAAAACGGGTTATTTTTACATAAGAAGACATTATTTTAATCAAGGAATGAAAGTAGCGGTATACAGCAGAGGCATCGACCCCTCTACATACGAGGATGTTAAAACATTCTTCGAAGAACTGAGGCATTACAAACTCAAGTATGTGCTTTATAAACCCCTGTATGAAGAACTAAAAGAGCCTTTGAACCTGAGCGACCGCACACCTACTTTTACCGTATCGGAAGACCTTGACAGTGATGTGGAGTTTATTATAGGACTGGGAGGAGACGGTACTTTACTAGATACCATCACGCTGATTAAGGATAAACCCATTTCGATAATGGGAATTAACTTTGGCAGATTGGGCTTCCTCTCTAGCATAGGACGCGATAATCTGGCCCTTGCTATAAAAGCGCTGGCGCTTCGCACTTATATCAGTGAAAAAAGAACACTCATACATGTAGATGCAGATGTCCCCATTTTTGGCGATATCCCCTTTGGTCTCAACGAATTTGCCATTCACAAACGCGATACTGCATCAATGCTGAAAATTCACACTTACATCAATGGTGAGCTGCTCAATACATATTGGGCCGACGGCATCATTGTATCTACGCCTACGGGCTCTACAGGTTACTCATTAAGTTGTGGTGGACCTATTGTGTTTCCAGACTCTGAAAACTTTGTCATCACACCTGTAGCCCCACACCACCTCAATGTGCGCTCGCTGGTAGTGAACGATAACAGTATTATTTCTTTTGAAATCGAGAGCCGATGGGACGAAATTATCTGTGCGCTGGATTCTCGTAAAGAAATTATTTCCAAAAACGTTTCTCTAGCCGTACGAAAAGAAAAGTTCTCCGTAAATCTGATTCGCTTAAGTGAGAACAATTTCTTGCATACCATTCAAACCAAGCTCATCTGGGGACTTGATAGAAGAAACCCTTATCCCTAATTTGTCCAGCATCAGTTTTTTACAGCACTATGGGAGGTAGATTAATAACTACTACCCTTTGGGGATGGGTGCGATAATACTTGTTGGAATAATAGTGCGGATGTGGAGGATGCACTTTTCTTTTTATATGATGCTTATGCGCCTTCGCTATCTTTTTATGATGTTTGTGAATCACCTTGTGCGGATGTGGAGGATGAGGCGGCAAGGGAGGTCTTACTTGCGAAAATGCATCACTATAAATCAGCGTAAACAATACAACCGATGCGATTACTATAAGTTTTTTCATACCGATAAATTTTACCAATCAACTAATAAATGTTTTATCCTTCCTACTTATAGACAGGTATAATTATCTGTATGGTTGCATTGTATATGCCTCCCCATCTGCGTTGGACGGGCATTAGCTGATACTCAAAGAATTATTCGTCTTCTTCAGCAGCTTCTTTTTCTTTTTTCTTTTTCTTAAAAGGACTAGGAGGCTTAGGAGGACCGCTCTTTTTTACAGTCTCACCTTTTTCTTTTGCTTCTTTTTCGGCTACACGTTTTTCATGCTCCGTCTTCCAAAAATCACGCTGCGCTTCACCGAAACGTCGCATGGCCGATTTTTTCTTCTCATGCCGACTTTCTGGATCTTCCGACTTTTTAGCAGGTTCAGCTTTTGTTTCTTCGGAGGAAGATTTCTCTGCAGACTGAGCCCACACCGTACTCGTAGCAAAACCTAAGAAGGCAATCATTAAAAATGCTTTCATCTTACAGTGTTTTTAATAGGTAACTAAATACGACAATCTTTTCCACTTCAAATATTTTGCCTAAATACCCTAAAACCTAAAGCTGTCCGAAATTTTACTCGAAAAAACTTAATTGAGATGGTGTAATACGAAAACTTTTGCGATGATGAATGGAGAGCCCGTTGTCTTCTATGGCTTTTCGGTGCTCGGCGGTACCGTATCCTTTATTGGCGTACCAGTTGTACTGCGGAAATTGCTCGTGCAGTTGGCACATATATGCATCTCTATAGGTTTTAGCTAAAATACTGGCTGCTGCTATATGCGCATAGCGGCCATCGCCTTTCACAATACACTGATGTGGAATGTTTTGATAGGAGATAAAATAATTACCATCCACCGAAATAAATTCAGGGCGTATATGTAGTCCGTCTAATGCCAGATGCATGGCTTTTTGAGATGCTTTAAGGATATTAATACTATCAATTTCATCTACATCTACCATGGCCACACTGTAGGACAGCGCATGTTCTTCTATATAAGTTTTCAGCGTTTCTCGCACCTTCGCTGATACTTGTTTGCTATCGTTTAGCAATGGATGATAAAAATCTTCGGGTAAAATAACTGCAGCTGCAAATACAGGTCCGGCGTAGCAGCCCCTACCCGCCTCATCACATCCGGCGTCGAGTACTCCTTGTTGATAACGGTTGGGCAATGTTACACCTGCATTCTTTTTCATATAGATTTTTTTCCTACGAGCAATTTAAAACAATCGGGCTGTATAACCACATGCAATTTGTATTGCGTTTCCGCAGGATCACCATCAATATGCACCGGCGCATTATCGATATTCTCTATCGTTAATTCATCCGTCTGAAAATAAATCACGCCTTTGTTGGCATCGATACTTTCTTTCGCCTGTAAAGAATTTAGCCCACCAACCTGTTTAATCGTATTGTACAACAGCGTAAACTTAGGCTGGTCAGTAACGATAACGACGTCCAGCAAGCCATCGCTGAGCGATGCTTTAGGAGCAATGGTAAAATTATTGCCAAACTGATTACTGTTAGCGATACTGATAAAATAGGCACTGGTAGAAAAACTCTTATTCTTAAGCTTAATCTTAAACGAATAGGCTTTAGCTGAAAAAAAATTGGTAAATATTTTTTTTATGTACGTTGTAAGTCCGCGCTGATTGGCTTTTGCAAAATCATGCGCTACCTGTGCATCGAAGCCAATGCCGCATAACATGCAAGCAAAATGCTTGTTCACCCGGAAGCCATCCACACGATGGGCCTGATTATTAAAAATCACATCCAGTGCTTTGTGTGGCGTTTTAGGAATGCCGGCACTAAAAGCCAATCCGTTTCCCGAACCGCATGGGATGACACCAAACTGAATGGGCAAATGCATCAGACTATCAACCACCTGACTTACAGTTCCGTCTCCTCCTACAATGACGACATCGGTAATACCTTCTTCAATTATTATCTGCTCGATATAAGAATAATCCCCGCTGGCTACCGAAGGCATAAATTGAAAATCGATGCCTGCCTTTGCCGTTTCCTTCGCAATGATGTTTTGAACACGTTGTTTTGAACGTGTACCCGAAATCGGATTGATGATATATATAATCTTACGATGCACGGTGCAAATGTATTTTATATTCGATATATATGTGGGGCTCGTTTACGTGGGCACACGTTTGTTCTTTTAATGTGAAAAGATGAATATCAAATCATTCAGCGATAGTATTTATCTTTATACTCTAAAACTAAGTTAAATGAACTTCATTTTAAAAGTGCTGATTACCGGGGTTATAGCATATTTGCTGCAGGGTATTTTGAGCGGCGTGCATTTCAAAGACATGAAAACAGCAGCACTTTTTGCGCTGGTTTTGGCACTCTTGAATGCTGTTGTAAAGCCCATTCTAGTAATTTTAACCATTCCGGTGACGATGATTACGCTGGGGTTATTTTTACTAGTAATTAATGCATTAATGGTAATGCTAGCAGAAAGTTTTTTTAATGGAGCTCAGGTAGATGGATTTTGGTGGGCACTGGCATTCAGTATTTTACTATCGATAGGCTCCTCCATCTTATATTCGCTTTTGGGAGGTGGTTCTAAAAATTAACAAAAGGCTGCTGAAAATTTTTGGCAGTCATTTTAAAATATTCTAGCTTGCAAACAGTCAAAACATTAATCAGAAGTCTTGATGTTTCTACATCAGGGCTTTTTTATTGCAGCACAATCTTTACATATACCTTTAGCAACAACTTCCACTTGTGATAGAATATAGCTTTCGGGCAAATGCACTTGCGGCGTTATCACATTATCTAAACAATAGGTAGTATTACATCGTTCGCATACAAAATGTATGTGATGGTCATGATGATGGCCCTCGGTACATTCGTTTCTACACAAAGCATATTTCACTGAATTATCTGTAGAAGGAATAACATGAATGAGTCCTTTTTCCACAAATGCCTGTAGGGTGCGGTAAATGGTAACTCTATCGAAATGTTCTCCTGTACCTTTTTCAATATCTGAATGAGCGAGTGCCCCATCGCTATCGAGAAATAACTGCAATATCTTCTGCCTTCCCGGTGTAACGCTGAGGTTACTTGCTCTCAATATGGATGCAGTATCATTCTTCATAAGTGCTATAACTTTCGTGTAAGCTCTTTGCGAACATCTTTTATCAGCGCATTCACTTCTTTTTGTTTTAGGCCATCATAAATAGCAATCACTTCGCCTTTGCGATTTACCAATGCCCAAAACTGACTATGTATGAAGTCGTCCTCTATGCTTACCAGATTATTATTTACATCATCTATTGAATAACTAAAGCGAGCCATGTTGTATAAGCTGTCTTTCCTGCCTGTAAGAAAAACCCATTTTTGGGTATCCACATTCAGCGAATCAGAGTACACTTTTAGCCTTTCGGGGGTATCGGTATCCGGATCACATGTATAGGAAAGAATTAAAAAATCGGGTTCGTTTTTCAGCTCGGCATACACTTTTTTCATATTATCGTTCATCATTGGGCATATACCCGGGCAAGTAGTAAAGAAAAACTCAGCCACGTACACTTTCCCATCTACCTCTTTATTGGTAAACGGTTTTCCATCCTGATTGGTAAAGCTAAAAGGTTGTACAATGCTTATGGGTTCCAGTTTTCTGTCGTTATAACCCGGTATAAGCCAGGACACTATAGCATAAAAAATAACGGTTAGACCCGAAAAAAATACCAGATAATAAATAAGTTTCTTACGCACTTCGATTGCTTTTAATTATGCTGCAAAGTTACCGCATAGTTGTCAAGTAGCCATTCTTTTTAACTTTTTGGAAAATCGGCATATATATTGAAATTACTAGATCAATAATTGAAAGGATTTGTAGTGAAGTTGTTATTTTTGAGGATTGACATTATAAAAAAATAATATGGAAAGAGAAGCGCTGAAACAGCAGGTCAAGGAACAGATTGTCAAGTTTTTAAATCTGAATACCGTAAATCCTGCTGATATTAAAGATGACGAACCTTTGTTTGGAGAAGGCCTCGGGCTCGACTCTATCGATTCGATAGAACTGATTGTTATGCTATCAAGAGAATACGGCATCAATATTCAGGACCCCAAGGAAGGCCGTAAAGTTCTTACCAGCGTAAACACAATGGTCGATTATATTGAGCAGCATCGCACAAAATAATTTTCCATTGAGCAGGGTTGTTGTTACAGGAATGGGACTTATTACAGCTGTCGGCGATTCGGCAGCGGCCAACCGCCATGCCCTTATCAATAAGCAAAGTGGTATTGGGAAAGCCACCTATGTGCAGTCCCGATTTGTGGATATTTTACCATTGGCAGAAGTAAAGCATGCTACAGAGGAGCTTGCTGCTCAACTGAATATTTCTCAGCCGGGTATTACGAGAACCGATTTACTGGCCTTATATGCCTTACAACAAGCCATTGCCGATGCCGCCCTCTCCGAAGACTTACTGCAAGAAAAAAGTACGGCACTTGTAAATGCCTGTACGGTGGGCGGTATGTGTCTAACGGATATTATGTACGAAGATGCCAATCGGAAAGATGGTAAAGGTTCGGCATATATACACGCCTACTCTAACAGCGCTAACACCACGCTATTACAACAATACTATGCTATTGGCGGGGTCATCAATACGTTTAATACAGCCTGCTCCTCTTCGGCCAATGCTATTATGTACGGAGCCCGCTTGATTCAGCATGGTTTTGCCGAAAGGGCCATTGTAGGAGGTGTAGACAGCTTATCTAAATTCACTATCAACGGATTTAATGCTTTAATGATATTATCGGATGCTCCCTGCCGCCCCTTCGATGCGCATCGAAAGGGTTTAAACCTAGGAGAAGCTGCTGCTTTTCTTGTTTTAGAAAAAGAAGAAGCCGCAAAGCATAAAAAGGCTTATGCCGAAATAAAAGGCTACGGCAACAGTAATGATGCTTTTCACCCCTCCTCTACATCCGATACAGGAGACGGCCCCTATCTTAGCATGCAGAGAGCGCTAATTACTGCAGGACTTAAACCTGCTGATATTGACTTTATCAATGCCCACGGAACGGCTACAGAAAACAACGACGAAACGGAAAGTGTGGCAATGATAAGGCTTTTCGAAAAGCCTCCTGCATTTGCTAGCACTAAGTCTTTCACTGGACATACCCTCGGAGCGGCCGGAGCTGTGGAAGCAGTGTATAGTGTGTTGAGCCTATATCATCAAGAAGTATATCCTTCCTTAAATTTTGAAGAGCCTATACCTACTACCCGATTGGTTCCTAACAGAGAATATCAAAAGCAACCCTTGCGGCACGTAATGTCTAATTCTTTTGGATTTGGCGGCAATTGTACATCCTTGATATTTTCAAAATTGTAAACAGTACATGTATATTCATCAATATACCTGCATATCGCCACAACAAAAAGACGAAAACGTCAATCTGGAACATATTGTACCGTCGCAAGATGGTAAATATCTTGCCCAAGAACCCGTATTGCAAGGTGTACCGCCGGGCATGGTGCGCCGCATGAGCAAATCGGTAAGGATTGGTATTGGCGCCGGACTGCCGCTGATAAAAGATAATAAACCCAATGGCATTATCATAGGAACCGCCAATGGCGGCATGGAAGACTGCATTAAATTTTTAAATCAGATAATAGATTTCGAAGAAGGGCTGCTAACTCCAGGTAGCTTTGTACAAGGTACGCCCAATGCCATTGCTGGACAATTGAGCTTGATTACCAAAAATCAAAACTATAATGCTACTCATGTGCATAACGGATTGTCCTTTGAGAATGCATTGCTAGATGCGTTTATGCTGATAAAAGACAATCCTCAAACATCTTATTTGCTGGGGGGCGTAGATGAAATTTCATCTTATAATTATAACATTGAAACGCTGGGAGGGTGGTATGATACCAGACTTACCAATGAAAACTTGTACATGGCCCAATTGCCCGCTACCATTGCCGGAGAAGGAGCCACCATGTTTATGGTGAGCGGTGTGCCCCACAATGCGGTGGCACGAGTATCCGCCATAGAGTTTTTTCATGCTACTGATGCTACATATGTACAACAGCGCGTGGCTGATTTTTTGAAACAGCATGATGTAGCCCTAAATGAAACTATTTTTATCAGCGGTGAAAACGGAGATGTTCGCGCGTTACCGTTTTATGAACATTGCGAAGCAATATTAGACACTTCCATCCCTATTATTCGATTTAAACACATTGTAGGAGAGTACCCCACAGCTATAGCATACGGTTTGTGGCTGGCTTGTCACATGCTGCAAACACAACAACCCCTTCCTACTCATTTTTACAAAAGAAAAGGGACCGATATTCCCATTAAAAACTTTCTATTATACAACCAATATCACGGCAAACAGCACAGCTTAATGCTGGTTACTGGATAAGATCGGCCAACAGTCGTTCTTCAAGGATGATGCGTGAAGGAGGTTCTGCTTTGTTTTGCCATTTTATCAAGCGGATATAACCTTCTTCCAGTTCTATTCCCGTTATATCACCATCCGAATAACAACAACAGCCTGTATTAAAATAGGTGGGTACAATTTTAGTGTAATCTTCATCAAGCGTATCAAACCGCCTCTCATACTTCTTTATTTCATCATTGATTTTGGCAAGCGCATCCTCGTCCTGTTGCGATTCGGCAAACTTCATTTTCCGATGGAGGCGCTCCAGATGTGTTAACGATTCAAAAACGGGTTGATGGGTATGTCCCGTAATGAGTATCATATTCTGTTGCGTAGCGCTCCATTGATACATAATTTCATTGTGAATCGTTTTTTTATACGCATCGTTCGATGGCTCATTGGGATTAATCCGCAAAAATGCCTGTAGCGGAGCCCAGATGCGGGCTATAAAAAACTTGGCAAACCAGCTACCGTCGCTATTGGAATCGCCCTGGTGCCCATGCGTACAAAATATATGCAGAGGCTTTCCCTTCACCTCCATCTGCAAAACGGCCCCTTCATATATGGGCACTTCACTACCATAAATCGTTCTCAATTCTAAGGAAGCCAAAGGATCGTTCGCCCAATACAAATCATGATTTCCGAAGATCTTAATGAATGCTTTACGTTCTAAAAACCTTCTTTCGGCTTCAAAAGTATTGGCATATGCTTTCTTTACTTGCCAGAAAAGGTTTTCCCAAAGTTCTTCACTATCTCCCAGTGCTATAAAACAAAACTTTTTTTGCTCATAATACTCCAAAGCTGCCATGTAGCTTTTTTCGGATGCTACAAAATCGTCTGCACCATTTCTATTACCTTTATGCTGATCTGAAAAAATAATAAAGCGGTCTCTAAACGGGTCTATTGGAATAAAAGGTCCTTTCTTGCCTGGATCTTCAATAATATCGTTATACAGCTTTGAAAGTGCATGATAAATCCTGTCTTTATCCGGCCGAGAAGAGAACTTTTCGGAAAGCCAGAGAATGGGTTTTCGGAGCAGCTGCTGCAGGAGCGTACGCATAATCAAAAATAAGAACCCCTCGGTTTAATAATGCACCTCGTTTGCACATTGCTCGCTATACCAGTGCCCCAGCTATAAACCATAGCTCATTCTTTCTCAATGAAAATCCGTAGCAATACAACAATAAATTTTCGTAAACGGCTGCAATCGGGGAATATATCTGTTTCAGATTAGGGTATAATGGATTTTAATAAACATTCACCAATTAAAAAACCGGTCCGTAGCGCAATTTTTTATTACGCTTTGAAGGATACTTATCGGGAAAGATAATATCATGAGCAAGCTCATATCCTTCTTCTGAAGCTGCAGAAAGTCTTTCAAACGCCCTACGTCTGCGTCTTTCACAAACCTCTTTAGCAACAGCCGCAGCTGCCAGTCCTAATACAATCGCTAATCCCAATACTGTATACTTCTTCTTCATTCAATAAATCTTTACACGATAAACAAAATAACTTACTCAGCAAACAAGAAATAAGGATGGTTTATCACAAAAACCGATATATGATAATGCAGGCATATATCGGAGTCAGGCCCTACCAAATTTACTTAAAAAAACGCATCAAACCATCAACATAAGCGTCTTTTTTCATAGGGCATTTCTTACCCATATAACAAATTTTAGGAGTGTTGGTTCGTTATTTTCTTTTACAGCTGAAAAGCCATGGAAGTAGCTCGGGTTCGGCAAATGTGGCATCCCAGCTATTGTGATTAGCTTCCGGATATAACGTAAACTTAACATCTACTTTTTGGCTCTTCATAGCAGTCACCATTGCTTCAGAGTATTTCGGTGGTACAACATCATCTTTTGCTCCGTGAAACACCCACCATTTTACCGATTTTAAATTTTTAGCAATAATAGGATTAGCACCGCCACAGATAGGTACTGCAGCAGCAAACAAATCGGGTTTTCTGTTTACCAGTTCAAAGGTTCCCATACCTCCCATACTTAATCCCATTACATATACCTGCTTTTTTTGAATAGGATACTGCACCATTAACTGCTCTAGCAATCCCATTACAAGTTTCATAGCTACTGTAGGCGTTCCACCATCCTCAAAGTCAAAGCGACGGCCGTTTTCATCACTGCTTATTTTTACATTACTCCAGAAGGACGCTCTACTACATTGCGGAAATACAACGATGGCCGGAAATTGGCTACGATTTTCTTTTTGGAGAAATAATGCTGCTCCATGAGTGAGTTGTTTCTCATTATCACTACCACGTTCTCCCGCCCCGTGTAAAAACAGCACCAGCGGATATTTCTTGCTGGCATCGTAATTTTCAGGTAACAACACACGATAAGGTAAGGTGTCGCTTCCCTGAACAAAAGAATGTTTTTCAAATAGCTCAAACTGCTGAGCCTGTAATCCAGTCCATGACAACAGCAAACAAGGAAGGATTAGTAGCAATGCAATCTTTTTCATATTTCAAATTTTGATAATCGAAATAAATATCACCCTATTACTCTTAAGGCAAACAGTGTACCGATTCTTTCGGTGGTTATTGCAATTTAATTTGCATTCTGCATAATTATACGAATATTCCCAATTTCATACGGTCTTAACATTCTCAGACAATTATCTTTGTGGGAATCTCTCAACTTACAAAATCTGAGCACGTAGTTATATGAATATCGATATACCTAAGGTGATATCCGGAACCAGTCTACTGGGCAATCTTTACAGAGAACTACCACATGATGCAAAAAAGGCCATTGTGGCTGCTTATATAGAAGCTTGTGAGGGGACACCCATGTTTGATTGTGCCGGTAAATATGGCGCCGGCTTGGCTCTGGAATCACTGGGCAAATGCTTAAAAGAGCTAGCGGTTGAGAAAAACAAAGTACTTATCAGCAATAAACTAGCTTGGGTAAGAAAACCTCTAACCACACCCGAACCTATGTTTGAACGAGGTATCTGGCACAATCTCACCCATGACGCGGAACAAAACATCAGTTACAAAGGCATTTTACGCTGTTTTGAAGAGGGGAATGAACTATTGGGTGATTATAGGGCACAAATAGTTTCGGTACATGACCCGGATGAATACCTCGCAGCAGCTAAGGACGAAAACGATTATAAAAAACGATACAATGATATCATTGAAGCTTATCAGGCCTTGGTCGAATTGAAAAATAAGGGAATGGTAACAGGTGTAGGCATTGGTGCCAAAGACTGGAAAGCCATACAGTTGATATCAAAAGACATTCAGCTGGATTGGGTAATGATAGCCAATAGCTATACAATTTATAGCCATCCAAAAGAATTGATAGATTTTATAGCCTGGCTGCATCAACAAGGTATTACGATTATCAATTCCGCAGTTTTTCACGGCGGATTTCTGATGGGCAGTGATTATTTCAATTATGTACAGCTGAATAAAGATCTTCCTGAACATAAAAAGTATTACGACTGGCGCGATCGGTTCTTTACACTGTGTAAAGCCTACAATGTCGAACCAGCAGCAGCAGCTATTTACTTTGCCCTTCATGTACCGGGAATAAAAAGTATTGCGTTGAACAGTAGTAATCCCGATCGGGTAAGACAAAACATCGCTATGGCTAATATTGAAATTCCGAGAGATTTCTGGAACAGAATGAAAGAAGATGGCCTGATCGATGAAGATTATCCTTATTTATAATTCCTTATAAAAATATTGCGCAAAAGACAAAAATGAAAACATTAATCTGCTCCGCTCCTCGACAATTTGAATACGCACAAATTCCAGAACCGGAACCCATAAAAAATCATGCAATCATCAAAATAAAACGTGTAGGTATTTGCGGTACCGATTTGCACGCCTACGAAGGTACTCAGCCTTTTTTCAGCTACCCACGCATTTTAGGCCACGAGCTTTCTGGAGAAATCGTGGCGTGTGATGATACAGCATTCAAAATAGGAGACGCTGTTACGATTATGCCCTATTTTAGTTGTGGTAGCTGTATTGCCTGTCGTCGCGGTAAACCCAACTGTTGTGCACAAATCAACGTTTTTGGTGTGCATATCGACGGCGGTATGAAAGAATACATATCAGTCCCAACCCAATATCTCATCCACGGCGAAGGTTTAAATTATGATGAGTTAGCCCTGGTAGAACCACTTGCTATTGGTGCACATGGGGTGAGAAGAGCGGGTATACAACCCGAAGATTTTGTTCTCGTAATCGGTGCGGGACCCATAGGTATCGGAACGATGGAGTTAGCTGCCGTATCCGGCGCAAAAGTGATTGCATTAGATATTAATGAAACCCGACTGAAGTTCTGTAAAGAGCAGCTTGGTGTACATGCTACGATCAATGCAACGGACAATAATGCATTGGAACAAATAAAAGCACTCACTAACAATGATATGCCTACTACAGTTATTGATGCAACAGGCAACCTCAAAGCCATTAATAACGGCATTCATTATCTAGCCCACGGAGGTAATTATGTGCTGATCGGTTTACAAAAAGAAGCTTTTTCTTTTAGTCATCCAGAATTTCATAAAAGAGAAACTACGCTCATGAGCAGCCGCAACGCTACCAAAGAAGATTTTAAATTTGTAATTGCAAACCTGAAAGCAGGAAAAATTAATCCGAAAAATTATATAACACATACTGTAACCTTCGACGAAGTGAAGGAGCATTTTGAATCTTGGTTACGCCCAGAAACAGGCGTTATTAAAGCCATGGTGCATTTGTAATAATTTCATTGACTTCATTGGTATAAAAAAGTTAGTTTTGGCCTATGGATACCGTTGATCGCAAAAGGTCTGCAAAAAAGGAACTCATTCTTAAAACGGCGGCAACAATGTTTCGAGAACGAGGTTTTGCTGCCAGCTCCATGCGCGATCTGGCAGAGAAAATCGGCATTGAAGCAGCCAGCCTGTACAACCATATTCAGTCCAAGGCTCAAATCTTGGAAGAGATCATCACCGGCGTAGCAGAACTGTGCAAAAACCATCTAATCAATATCGACAAAAACAATAGCACTTCGCTGCAAAAGATCGAATCTTTAATACGCTTCCACACCAACATGATGATTCATCATTTCGAAGAGTACTCCGTAATGGTGAACGAATGGATGCATCTCGAAAAGGACAAACTTAATCTGTTTGCACAAGCAAGAAGAGAGTATGTAAAACGTATGGAAGCGATCGTGCAGGAGGGCATTGATAAAGGAGAATTAAAGCCTATAATGCCTTATGTAGTAGTATTGAATATTCTGTCTGCTGTAAGAGGATTGGAATTCTGGCATCGTAGTGCAAAAAGTCATTCTGCAAAAGAGATAGAAGAGAACATGGTAGCACACCTGATTGGCGGCATCAAAAGATAATGTCTTTACTGTGAAGACCTTCAGGATAAGGAAAGTACTTTAAAGTTGCCGTTCATTTTTAGATAAACCACCTCCCCACTGCTGATAACAGCATTACAACCGATGTCAGCTGCGCTGGCATTGTAGTCTATTGTCACCGTAAGTAGATTGGTTTTTTCAGGATCAATCATCCGCAAAAATTTACACACGCCGGCTTCAGATAGCAATAACGGTTTGCCTACACCTCGTTCCAGCATTTCTTTTACAATCTGTAGCTGACACACGCCCGGAAGTACCGGCTGGCCGGGAAAATGACCGGCAAATATTTTATGTGTGGCATTAATAGTAATGATGGCGATAATTTTATTGCCTTCGTGAGTATAACTATCCAGCGTGTATAAATTTTCAATCAGCATAAGGCGGCAAATTTATGAGATTAAACAATGGTACTACTTCAAATCCCTGTTCTTGCACATACTCCAAAAAACGTGGTAATACCTGTACTGTTATAGCACTGCAGTCGTGAAACAAAAATATGGCTCCCGGTTTTAAAAATCGTTTTAATCTTAAAAACAACCTTTCTTCATCTTGAATCATCGTGTCCAGACTTCTTGCGCTCCACCCTATCGCCGTATAATTCATTTGCTGCAATGCTTTTTTCATAGGAGGTGTGGTAACACCGTACGGTGGACGAAACCATTTTATATTTACGCTCAACTCTTTTTGGAAAAGTTCGTGTGCCTGCTGCAAGTCGGCCTGCATTTGCCGAGCAGTAAGCAAATCAAACCAAAATCCGTGCGCATAACTATGCGAGCCGATATGATGGCCTTGTTCATATATCTGCTTTAATAATAGCGGATGAGATGCAGCATTTTTACCAATACAAAAAAATGTGGCTTTCACATTGTACTTTCGGAGTAGCTCTAGAATCTGTGGGGTAAACTGTTGTTGCGGACCGTCGTCGAAGGTAATGGCAATTTTTTTTTCGTTTGTACTACCGCTGCAGATGGTTTTTACGAAAAACTGCGAGTGAATCGAATAGCTGCCGTAAAAAAGAATAGAGAGATATACTACCAACAGCAATAAATACCATCCCCAACCAACATTTGTGGTGATAAGCAATATTAGTACTACTGCAAATGCAACTGTTGTATTTCTGAAATTCAGCATGCAGATAAAAGATACAACACCGGATAATGCTGCATGTAGTTATTATAAATCAGCACACGTTTTACGGGCTTATTTTGATAAACACCTCTGTTTATAATACAATAAGCCATCCACACTGCAAAAGCCGCAGCTGTAGGATATTCTCCGCAAAACTGTTTATACGTTATAACTGTATGATCCGAAAACAATTGCTGCTGTATGGCTTCATAATGCCGATCTTCTCTTTCATCGCCGTTATTACCCATAATCACCAGATCAATTGCCGAAGGTGCTAACTCACGCTGAACTAAAAAATTACTAATAATGTCCGCAGCATCTCTTTGGGGTTTATACAAATTTTCAAATGCGGAAAGCGCTACTGCTTTTCCTTTCTGTTTATCTGTACTTAATACGAAAAATGCAGCCCCTTCTCCTGCCATGGTTCCTTTAGTACCGCTGCCTATGAGGGAGAGATTATCACCCGAAGTTTTGTACAACCCAAAACGCTTTAAAATAGCGTGGCTTTTATCAATGATTTCATCTGCAGCACCTACCAGCACATACTTTGCATCGCCTTCTTCCAATAAAGAGCGCGCATCAGTCAATGCCGATTCGAAAGAGGCGCCACGATGCACATAAGTATTGTTGTAGCTGTGGCATTGTAGCATCAGTGCAATTTGTGCTGCCACAGTGTTATGCGTAGATTGAATAAAAGCTGTGGGTGATAATAAGGTTTCTTTGAACTCGACCATTCGAGAAAGAAACTGCTCCGTATCGGCTAAGCAACCGTAAGCAGTACCGGTAATAATGGCATCGGGTTCTTTAATTTCGGCTTGCTGCAATGCTTCTGATGCAGCCGCAACGCCCATTTTGATAATACGGCTCATGCGGCGAATCAATTTCGCGTCTACATATTTTGTATAATCAGGCTCCACACACGCTAACCGATCACCATTATAACGAACGGGTTCCTGCAGCATTTGCTCAAACGAAACCTGAGGTGACACGGCATAGGCCGCATTGATATAAACGGGTTGCTGTAAAGACATGATGCTAAGATATGCTGCGAATTTATAATAAAGCCGCTAGTTACACGAATAATATCTATACCCTCCTTGATATTGTTGTTCTAACATAAATCTGGTATCCATACTCACTATTTGAGTATAATCAAATATATTTGATAGAAATAGTAAATAACGATTATTTCATATGAAAACAAGAAAAATTACACTTTCGGAACAGGAGATTCCGGAACACTGGTACAACATTGTGGCCGACATGCCCAACAAGCCTTTACCTCCTCTTCATCCCGGTACAAAAGAGCCTATCGGTCCTGAAGCACTGGCGCCGCTTTTTCCACAAGAGCTAATTCAGCAGGAAGTTTCCACTGAAAAATGGATTTCCATTCCGGAAGAAGTTCGCAATATATATAGCATCTGGAGACCTACTCCCTTATTCCGTGCATATGAACTGGAAAAAGCTTTAGATACTCCTGCAAAAATTTATTATAAATACGAAGGAGTAAGTCCTGCAGGGTCACACAAGCCCAATACGGCCGTACCACAGGCTTATTACAATATGAAAGAAGGCGTAAAGCGCATTACCACCGAAACGGGGGCCGGCCAGTGGGGTAGTGCTTTGAGCTTTGCCTGCAATATTTTCGGCCTAGAGTGTGAAGTGTATATGGTAAAGCTTTCTTACGAACACAAGCCTTATCGAAAAGTAATGATGAATACTTGGGGCGCTAAAGTAATTCCCTCTCCTTCTGAGTTTACCGAAGCGGGCAGAAAGATTTTGGCAGAAGACCCTAACAGTCCCGGCTCTTTAGGCATTGCAATTTCTGAAGCAGTAGAAATGGCGGCCCAGCGCGAAGACACCAAATATGCATTGGGAAGCGTATTGAACCATGTATTGCTGCATCAAACCATTATCGGACTAGAAGCCTATAAACAACTGGAGAAAGCAGGAGATTTACCAGACGTGGTGATTGCACCCTTCGGGGGAGGCTCCAATTTTGCGGGCCTTTCTTTCCCGTTCCTACGTCTCAATTTTGATGAAGGCAAAAAAATTCGTTGTATCGCTAGCGAACCCACTTCTTGTCCGAAACTTACGCGTGGTGTATTCCGTTATGATTTTGGCGATACTGTAGGCATGACTCCTTTATTACCTATGTATACGTTAGGCCACAATTTTGTGCCGGCGCCTATTCATGCGGGGGGATTGCGTTATCATGGAGCAGGAGCCATCGTAAGTCAGTTACTGAAAGATGGATTGATCGAGGCTCAGGCACACGATAACGTTGAGGTTTTTGAAGCCGGTATCAAATTTGCTAAAGCCGAAGGTATCATTCCTGCTCCTGAAGCTACACATGGTATCGCCACAGTTATCCGAGAAGCGGAGCGCTGCAAACGCGAAGGCAAAAGCGAAACCATTTTATTCAACCTTTGCGGACATGGTAATTTTGATATGAAAGCCTATCAGGATTATTTCGAAGGTAAAATTGTACGTCATGAACTTACAGACGAAGACATTCAAAAATCACTGGCAGCACTGGATACTCCTGTTATAGGATAATGTCGCAGCTTATTCAAATAAAAAGCGAGCTTTAACGGCTCGCTTTTTATTATCTGCATTTGTCATGCTCTTTGTAAAAGTTGTTTCACTCGGTTCACAATCGTTCCATTTTGAAAATATGGGTAAATGTTTTTCCCAGGACAATTTGTAATCTTACTATAGTCACGGTGAGTGGCAATATTATCGGGACTGATGTTGTATTTTATGCAGAAATGCACAATTAAATTAGTAAGAACATCCACTAAATGCGGCGTTAGCTCCTGACGTTCATAATTTCCCAGAAAACAAATGAGCAGATGACCGGTAGGGTCATATTCTGTGTTCGTTTCTCCAACAGTTAACGGATCGCGCCCTTCGTATACAGTGCCATCAGGAGCAATTAAATAGTGATATGGAATATCCGCCCAGTTGCGATCGGGCCCCATACACCACGTCTGAACATTTTTCAATCTAATGGTTGCATCAGCCGTATCGGCCAATACTTTACCTCCCTCGTGATGAACAGTAATACGCACAGGCTGGTGCTTTTTATAGGGTTTTGGAGTGCTGGCATGCCAGCTACTTCGTGGCATAATTCGTACAACATTGGGGAATACTTCATGCTTTTCACTTTCATTGCCACAGCGATCTACTGCCGAAACAGCAACGCCATTAAGTGTTTGTCCATCTTTTACAGCAGATAATGTTACTGTATTATTTATCTTACTAAGAATCTGATACTCCCATTTACTTCCATACTTGCAATATACAACCCAAAGAAAAACGTCATTAGGATCACTGTGCGTCCAAGAAGCGGTCACACTGTCTGCTGTTTTACTTAACGTAACGGAAGGTGCTAACGGGGGCTGATTATCAAGCCAAGGACTGGCAGGAATTAAAGCTTGTTTTTGGTACGGACCTTCCTTCAAGGCTTTTGTTAAACCGGGGTTTCTGGTAACAGAAGAAATACTCCAATGAATCACACCGCTACTTTCAGGCAACATGCCGCGAGCAATCATAATCTGATTTAACACCTCTGTTGTGTTACGTACGCTGGTATCTCTTCCTACACTAATGCCTGGCCACAAGTGTCTTTTCATCGTATTTTCACGTGCCCACCATCCCAATAATACGGGATAACTTTGTCCATACCGTGTAATAGGCCAATACAGTTGGGGAGCGAAGTAATCCACCCATCCTTTATTCCACCATAATTTGGCATCTGCATATAAAACATCGTATTGATCAAACCCCTCTACCGACTCTGGATAACCCGGTCTCCAGATACCAAAAGGACTTAGTCCGAATTTTACATGCTTCTTCTCTTTCTTTATTTCTGTGTACACACGCTGAATAAATTTGTTGACACTTTCCCTGCGCCAATCTCCTCGAGAAAGGGTGCCGCCTGATTGTTGATAACGTTTCCAGCTTACACTATCGGGAAAGTCTTCGTTATTATTATAGGAAGGATAAGGATAAAAATAGTCGTCAAAATGTACACCGTCAATATCGTATCGTTTTACAATATCCATTATCACGTTTACTCCATGATCTTGTGTTTCTTTCAATGAAGGATCGAACCACCAGTAACCTTCTTTAAGATGTACGACCAACTCGGGCTTTTTCTTTACAATAGAATGCTCACTTACTGGTCCGCCTGAAACATGGTGGGCTCGATAAGGATTTAGCCATACATGCAGCTCCAATCCGCGCTTGTGCGCTTCTTCAATCCAGAACTCCAGCGGATCGTAATACGGATCGGGAGCTTTTCCCTGCTCTCCGGTGAGGTAGTAGGACCACGGCTCTAACGAGCTTTTATACAAGGCATCGGCCTGCGGTCTTACTTGAAAAATCACAGCATTAAAATGATTGGCCTTAAGAAAATCAAGCAACGCAATAGCTTCCTGCTGCTGCTGTGCAGTAGAGAGTCCGGGCTTACTCGGCCAGTTGATATTCGCTACCGTAGCTACCCAGGCGGCACGAAACTCTCTAGGTGCCGAAGGTATGGCTGATGAATGTTGAACCGCAATAGATGCTTCTTTATTTTTTGTTTTGCCCGAAGAGGCGCAACCTGCAGCCATCAGCCACAAAAAGGCGATTAGGGGGAAGTATCTCATGTGCATATGCTTAAAGTAAAGGCTAAATTTATCGTTTTTATTAAAAAAAAGCGCTAATAGCCTATGACAGTTTATCCTCTTCATCGCGCAGCATTAGCCCTCCCAGAGCTTTAAATAATAATACATATAGCTTTGCTTGCTGTAGCTGATAATCCACTAAAAGTAAATCTGCATCCAGTTTATTTTTTTGAGATGTTAACAACTCAAGATAATTTGCAAACCCCGTGGTATATAAATCGTTTGAAATATGAATGGCCGAATCAAGATAAAGACTTTCTTGTTGTTTTAATGCCAAAATTTTTTCATATTGTCGAGCTTGGCCAATAATTGATTGTAATTCATTGTAAGAACGCGTAACAGCTTGCTGATATTTATAGAATGCTATCTGTTGTTCGTAATTGCGAATAGCAAACTGGCTTGCTAATTGTTTTTGTTGAAAAACAGGCATTGTTATGTTTCCTAATAATTGCCAAGCCATTGATGCCGGATTAATAAAGGTAGCTGCAGAAAAAGAGTTTAGCCCCCAGTAGCCGCCTAATTCTAGTCGAGGTAACATAGCTGAACGGGCTGCTTTGGCGTCTGCATGACTGGCTTGCAACTGATAATATGCTTGCTGTACATCAGGACGCTTGTGAATCAAATCTTCCAGATGTCTCAAATGCGTAAGCCATTCATGAGAAATATTTTTAAATGTAGTGTCGAATAATATATCTCCTTCGTACTCACCTATTAGACTCAGCAGCGCTCTCTCTGTTCTGATTTTTTCAGCGCGTACTTCTTCAAGATGGGCCTCACTATTCACAACGCTAGCCTGAAACTGCTTTACCGGCAACTCGGTAACCTTACCCACCTCACGTTGTATTTTAATAATGTTCAGAATTTCGTTTTGCAGAGTAACGTTTCTTTGCAAAATCTTTTCTTTATTATCGAGTGCAATCAAATCAAAGTATAAATCGGCAACTTGTCCCAGAATTTCATTTTGCATCAGCCGTAGCCCTTCTTTTGTAGAAAAATATTGCATTTGAGCCGATTCTTTCAGTTGTTTCAATCTACCCCACAAGTCAATTTCCCAACTTGTTTTTAAACCCAGCCAATGGTTGGGCGTAGGATTAGTTTTAATTTTCTGATCTTCTTCGATATTATCAGATAGGTTTGTATCAAAATTTCCTACACCTTCCATGGTATACTTACCATATTTAGTTCCAGAAGTTAGGGCATCTATACTTAAAATAGGAAAGAATGCTTTTCTACTTTGTTGTAGTACTGTACTCGCAATCCAAACATTTTGTTGGAGAATATGAATGTCTGGATTGTTTTTTTGTGCTTTCTTCAATAGTTGTATTAAATAATCATCTTTAAAAAATTGTTTTAATGTTAAGTCAGGAATATCCTGTGTAGTAGTTTGAGTTTCATGAGAAGGAATCTCCTTCAGTTGTGGAATTTGGGCTACTTGTGGTGTTTTACACCCCATTGTACCCATCCACACTATACAATAGGCACTTCCAATATATGTATAAACATTACGTTTCATGTTTTATTCTTTCCGAGTTTTTGTTTTAAAAAATTCTGGCTTAAGGCAACTATCTTTTATTCTTGAAATCGTTAATTTTTATCTAAGCATTTGTTGCTCTCTATTTTTTGGGGGAAGCAAATAGATAGTATAATCCCGGAATCACTAACAGTCCGAAAACAGTTCCTATAATCATTCCTCCTGCCGCAGCAATACCGATACTACGATTACCCATAGCCCCAGCGCCCGTGGCTATACACAACGGAATCAATCCGGCTACAAAAGCAAAGGATGTCATTAAAATCGGTCTTAATCGAGATTTGGTTCCTTCGATGGCCGCCTGTAGTACTGCAACACCTTCTTTTTGACGCTGTAATGCAAATTCCACCACCAGAATAGCATTCTTACTAAGAAGCCCTATCAACATTACCAGTGCTACCTGAGCATAAATGTTATAATCTAGTCCTGTTAGCTTCAAAAACATTAACGCACCCAACATACCAGGTGGTAGGCTCAATAATACTGGAAATGGTAACAAGAAGCTTTCGTATTGTGCCGCTAGTAATAGGTATACGAAAATCAATACAATAGCATAGATGAATAATGTTTGATTTCCGGACAGAATTTCCTCTCTGGTCATTCCACTCCATTCGATGCTGTAACCACGGGGAAGAGTATTTCGAGAAATGCGCTCTACTTCTGCTATAGCGTCGCCGCTACTATATCCTTTAGCTGCTTCGCCATTGATCATGGCCGATGTATACATATTATAACGAGTAAGTACGTCTGGCCCTAGCACAGGTTCGATTTTGCAGAAAGTAGAAAATGGCACCATTTCTCCATGCTCGTTCTTTACATATAGCCTCAAAATATCATTGACATTTTTTCGATATTGTGGATCGGCCTGCACCATTACCTTGTACATCTGTTTAAAGCGAATAAAGTTGGTAGCATAATAGCTTCCGAGAAAGGTTTGTAAGGTGCGCATAGCATTTTCTACATAAACTCCTTTTTTTGCAGCTAGGTCATAATCTACGTGAATGAGATATTGAGGGTAGCTCGCATCAAAACTGGTAAAGGCTCCCTGTATCACCGGGCTGCTGTTGAGAGAATCCACAAATTGCTGCACAACTTCACTTATTTCACTTATTGATGCACCACTACGGTTATTGAGCCGTAATTCAAAACCACTTGTATTACCAAAACCAGGAACAGTGGGGGGGGCAAATATTTCAATCTTGGCATCTGTAATATTTCGTACATTCTGATTGAGCTCAGCAATAACATCGTCTACAGATACCGAGCGTTCTCCCCATGGTTTCAGATTAATCATCGCCATACCATAATTAGCACCAGCTATCTCTGTTACGATGCTGAAGCCGGCCAATGTAGTTATATTATCAACTGCGGGATTTTTCTTACTGATTTCGGTAATCTGTGTGAGTATATCCTCTGTGCGGCTCACGGTGGCTCCTTGAGGAGTGGTGACGCTTACATATATCATTCCCTGATCTTCCATTGGAATAAAGCCAGAAGAGATGAGCTTGTTCATTCCTACAGTGAGAACAATCAATAGTACTGTAGCTAATATAGTCACCGATTTTTTGGGAGCCCATTTTCTTAGAAAACGACTGAATTTAACTGTAAGTCCATCAAACGCTTTATTGAAGCCAGCAAAGAACTTTCCAAGAACGCCTTGTGCTAAGTGATTATTATGAGGCTTCAGCAGTATAGCACATAAAACAGGGGTTAAGGACACCGCATTAATACCGGAGATAATAATAGATACTGCTAATGTAAGGGAGAACTGTCGGTAAAACACACCCACAGGACCCGATAAAAACGCCACAGGAATAAATACTGCCGACATAACAATCGTAATGGCGATGATAGCTCCTCCAACTTCTTTCATTGCGGCAGCAGTGGCTTCGGGTGGAGATAACTTACCTTCAGACATTTTTACGTGAACAGCTTCCACCACTACGATTGCGTTGTCCACTACGATTCCTATTGCCAGTACCAATGCAAATAAAGTAAGCAGGTTAATGGAGAATCCCATTAAGGACATAAAAGCAAAAGAACCTATCAATGCAACAGGAACTGCTAATATAGGAATCAGCGTCGAACGCCAATCCTGTAGGAAGATAAATACAACCAAAGCCACTAGAATAAATGCCTCGATAAGCGTACGAATTACTTCATGGATAGAAGCATCCAGAAATCGGCTAACATCATAAGCCATATTGTAATCCATGCCTGGCGGAAAAGAAGTTTTTTTAAGTTCCTCCATCTTTTCCTTTACCAGCTCAATTACATCACTAGCATTGGATCCCGGTCTTTGTTTCAGCATGATGGAGGCCGAAGGACTTCCATCGGTTTTTGAAATCATTCCATAGCTTTGTGCGCCGAACTCGATATTGGCTATATCGCTTAATTTTAAAATCGAACCATCGGGTTGTGAGCGAATAGGAATTTCTTCATATTGTTCCGGAGTGGAGAACTTTCCGGTATATTTAAGAACATACTGCAACTGCGTTCTTTCTTTTCCTGACTCTTCACCAATTTTTCCTGGAGCTGCAGCAACGTTCTGTCGCTGAAGTGCATTGATTACTTCATCGGTAGATACATTATACGCCAGCATTTTGTCGGGATGCAACCACACACGCATCGAATACTCCTTTTGACCCATAATCTCGGCTCTACCGACACCATCGATGCGTTTTAATTCCTGCAAAATGTTTATATCGGTAAAGTTGTAAATGAACTGTTCGTCCATGGTAGAGTCTGTACTGATGATATTGAGATACATCAGCATACTGTTCACTTCTTTTTCCGTGGTTACTCCCGCTCGTGTTACTTCTTCCGGTAGCTCGTCTAATATGGTTGTAACTCGGTTTTGCACATTTACTGCCGCAGCATCAGGATCAGTACCAACTTCAAAGAATACCTGAATCATCACTTTACCATCGTTGCTGGTAACGGTGGTCATGTAGGTCATTCCCGGCACACCGTTAATGGCGCGTTCTAACGGTAAGGCTACTGCCTCTGCAGCAACTTCTGCATTTGCCCCCGTATACGTAGCATTCACGACAACCGAAGGCGGCACAATATCCGGAAACTGCGTAACCGGTAAGCGAAACAGCGCCAATAATCCAATTAATACTATGAATATGGAGATCACCAGAGACAGGACTTTCCGTCTCAAAAACATTTGAATCATCGTCTACTTTCAGTTTTACTTAAAAAAAAAGGAAATGCAAAGCGCCGCTGACGCTTTCAGAAACACTATTCATTCGCTCAATTATTAAAAAGAATAAGCTTTGGGTTTTATAACATCGCCTTCGCGAAGGGTTTGGATTCCTTCATATACAATGAGCTCGTTACCATTCAGGCCGGCATCCACAATGTAAACCCCATCAAGTGTTGCGCCTAAAACTACATGGTGCATTTTTACTTTATTGTCTTGGCTTACAAGAAACACATAGTTTTTGTCCTGAATGGAGAAAACAGATTTGTGTGGAACTAGAATGGCTTTTTCTTGAGTTTTGGAAAGAAGTAGTTTTCCGGATGTTCCGTGTTTGATTAACCCATCTGGGTTAGAAAATTTTGCTTTAAAAGCAATAGAACCTGTAATGCGGTCAATTTCGCTCTCAGCCTTATGCAGTTCTCCCTTATAACGATACACCTCTCCATTAGGTAGCTGTAATTGAATCCGCTGAGCAAAAATACTTTCATTATTACCTAAAAGCTCGAAATATTCATCTTCCGGAATAGAAAAATACGCATAAACATGGGATAGGTCGGAAATGGTAGTAAGTAAATCACCTTCATTAACCAAACTTCCTTCTTTAAAAGGAATACGATCTATCACACCGTTGAAAGGAGCAGTAATGGTTGTAAAATTTATTTTTTGCTGAATGGCGTGTTGTTCAGCTTTCGCCAGATTCTTTTGAGCCAAGGCAGATTCATATTTCGCTTGGGCAATATCCAATTCACTTTTGGCAACTATTTTTTTATCGAATAAGGCTTTTATCTGCGAAAGCTCCACCTGAGCCATTTTTACAGCCGCTTCGGCCGCATGATAAGCTGCATTAGTTTTTTCAAGTTCCACACGCAATACATCATCATTGATTTTAAAAAGTGGCTGCCCTTTTTGCACGTGTTGCCCTTCACTGACTAATACGGCTTTAATTAAGCCACTTACTCTTGCATGTACCCGAACATTTTTAGCAGCTTCAATATTTGCCACATACGTTTTGCTGATTACAGTATCTCTGGGTTCAACTCTTATGACAGGAAAATCTCTTAACTCGGAAGAAGTCTGTGTAGCATTTGATGAGCACGCAGCAATTACTATACTGATAAATACTATATATACTATATATCTCAATTCCATTTTATAGAACTTTTAAGTGATGATAAAAACAAATCCCTCCACTCGAAGACACAAAAAGAACGCATCTTCTTTTTCGAATGGCAAACAAATCTTTAGCTAAAATGAAGAGAATAGACAATCCCGAAATAAACGGTTCTAAACAAGAAACTTCAAAATGGAAGAGATATCAGTATAGATAATACAAGTATAAAATACCATATCCGGCTTTCTGTTGCGGCTTAGAGTGATATACCGGATGCTGCAGTGATTTATTTCCGATTATCAATGCATTCAGATAATCGGCCCCGCTATTCTGATGAATAGCATTAAATTGAAAATAATTTCGAATGCGTTGTTGAACAATTATGGCATCAAGAACATCGCCATCAGCATCTTGTAATTTTTGAACGACAGAAACATGAAACGATACGTCGTCGTTTTCTACACATCCGGTTAGTGAGTCGCTTGCCTGTAAAATATTTAAAGCGCTGACAAAACCGGTAAATAAAAACAACAATATTTTTAACCAACGCCCTCTCATGGCTCTATCTATATCGCACGATGCTTATACTACAGGATCAAATTTTGCGCGAAGGTACTAATAAAATGCGAGTCGGCACAAGCTTAGTTTTCTCAATAACGTTAGAATTTTTAGCTCAATTGTTCATACAATTTTACTAAAAACCAAACTGCTGCAATTCCCCCCAAACCCGAAAGAGTTGGAGAGCACGTGTTGTAATGGCCGGTGTTGCAGCTCTACAACAGGAGTGAAGGGTAGTTCTTTCATCTGTGTTTCGAAGCGTAGATTAGGAAAGACAAGGCCTTGTTCAATAGCCAACGTAGAGAAAACCGCTTCAATGCCACCGCTGGCTCCCAGCGTATGACCGGTGAATGATTTGGTGGAGCTCATAGAAGGATAAGGCTCCTGAAATAAAGTTTTTATGGCAGTACCCTCTGCAATATCATTATTGTTGGTACCAGTACCATGAAGGTTGATATAATCTATCTGCGAGGGTTGCAAACCGGCTTTTTCAAGTGCTTTTTTCATTGCCAGCAAGTTTCCTTTTCCCTCAGGAGAAGAGGCGGTCTGGTGATGAGCATCGTTTGCATTGGCCCATCCACTAAGAACAACCGAAGGTTTCTTTGCTAAAGTTGCAGCTACTGTTTCCGAAATCAATACCACGTATCCGGCGCCCTCTCCTAAGTTCAATCCTCGACGGTTTTCATCAAAAGGCTGACAAGGCTGGTTGTCTAAAATCATCAATGTATTAAAACCATTCAGCGTAAACCGCGTTAACGAATCCACACCTCCGGCGATTACCACATCCAGCTTATCTTGCTTTATCAAACGCGCCGCTAGAAAAATACTATTGGCCGAAGAAGAACAGGCCGTACTTATAGTGGTTACAAAATCTTTTATGCCCAATACATCGGCAGTAATTTCGGTAATGGCACCGCATTCGTGATTTACAACCTGATGCAGACGACCGGCATGGGAATTCGTCAAAAATCCTTCAAAGAAATCTTCCGTTTTATCCATTCCGCCGACTGAATTGGCAGAAATGAATCCGGTACGCCATTTTTTTATATCAATTCCAGCGTTTTCGACAGCCTCCATTGCAGCCAGTGTACTTAATAGAGCCGTACGACTGATCCGTTCGGACAACCCGGTACGCTCGGCCAGCTCCGCATTGGACAGTTTAACTTCTGCAACAGGCAATGCTCCTTTATGCACCGAGTGCAGGCGCTGCATGGCATCGATTCCGGCTTTGCCGGAAATCAGTGAAGACAGATTTTCCTGTACATTATTTCCAATTGCTGAAACTACACCTGTACCTGCAACATACACGGCATTTCCAACGGATTTTGGCTGACTCTCCATGGTTGCTGTTTCGAAAAGTTTTTTTAGTTGGCTGATCCTGCCTGACGTTCGAGAATATAATCGGCCATGGTACTTACAGAACGAAAGATACTTTGCCCTTCTTCTGCATTATTCAGCTTTATATTGTATTCCTGTTGTAGCAATACAATTAGTTCCAAAGCATCGATCGAGTCAAGACCTAATCCTTCCACGAACAGCGGATCATCGTCTCCGATATCTTCAGGTTTTTTATCAACCAAATTCAGTTGTTTTATAATCTGCTCTTTCAACTGCTGTATCAGCTCATTCCTTTCCATTCAAATCTTGTTTGTAATATTTATCTATGTTTTCGGCAGTAAAGTTAACGCCATTATGATTTCCTACTTCAACAAAGAAAAGGCAGGCCTCCATTGTATCGTTTACAACATCGGACCAACCACAAATACAGGCTTTTATACGTTGATGCCGTAATAGGTCCATAACATAAAAATGCAGTAGCCTTGCATCGAATTGCTCACTTACGAAAAATGCATTTTCTCCCTTACATCCGTATCGTATACTTATTTCTCCAATTACAATATTGGGCAGCGTATATACAAAGAGCGCTGGGCTAGGATAGGCTTTTGACGACTCATAATACTTTACATCCGCCTCAATACTGGCATTGCTGTTAGATAATACGATGCCTATGTCTTCCGGTTGATAGTTTTCTAAACGTAAATGATGCAACAATACATGTGCCGCCAGCGTTCCTAGCTTACATAAATCATCCATTTTGAAAAACTTCGGATAATTTAGAGTCAGCTGGTCATACATGTCCTGCAGAATATCTGTCCCCTCTGTTTTCCTTTCATAAATTAACTCCTCATTCCTCCAAACCTTATGATTTCGAATCTTACAAAAGGAGGTAATATGCACGCTGCTATCTTGTAACAATGCTTCTTATTTTTTTTCAGAGTCTTTAAACCCGTTGTTAATGTAAGAAATACTGTCTCTCAGATGAATAGTTTTAGCCAGTTTTCTTAACGCGGTATCATGATACTTCACATAATCATTTTCTAAATCCCATACATAACCGGCCAATACCGAGCATATTTTACGCTTAATATTAGAATCTTGATCTTTAGCAAAAAATATTGTGTGTAATGTAGTATCGTACCATCCGTTTACATAACTTCTGAATGTATTGACACCCTGCATCATCACTTCGGTATATTCTTTATGCCAATCTACGTTTTCGCCTTTCAGATACCTTATCACTAGATTTCCCGCCAGCTGACTGGATACCGTAGCCAATGTCACCCCTGAAGAAAAAACAGGATCCAAGAACTCTGTTACATTCCCTGTAAGTATAAAGCCTTTCCCATAGAATGTTTGCGTAGTGGTAGACCAAGACTGCAATACCTTTGGCTCCCATAAGAACTCCACTCCTTCCATGCGTTGAGCGACATAGGGTTCGTCGGCAATAAGTCCTCGCATCTGCTCTTCAAGAGTGCCGGTATATTTATCAAAGAACGACGGCGTTCCTACAAAACCCACAGATGTTACTCCTGTAGAAAACGGAATCACCCACACCCACACATCGGGTTTGTGCACTACAATGGTAATTCTGTCGGGCTCATCATCCATATGTCGTTTTACATCTTTTATGTGGACAAAAACGGCTTTGCGCGGAGGTAAATTCGACGGTTTGTCCAATCCAAACAAACGGGGAATCACCCGGCCATATCCACTACCGTCAATGATAAAACGAGCTGCTATCTGCTTGGTATTCCCTGTAGCATCTGCCACAGTAGTAACAGAGCTTCCATCTTCCTTAAAATCAATAGCCTTTACTTCGGTTTCATACTCCACTTCTACACCCTGTTCCTGTACACCATCGGCCAATGCCTTATCAAAGTCGGCACGAGTTACCTGATAGGCATGGTCCCAACCTTTGGTAAACTGATCGGCAAACGAATAATCACAGACCACTCCATCTCGAACAAACTTTGCACCCGTTTTACGTTGGAATCCTTGTTCCAGCACTTTGTTCAGCAATCCCGCTTCTTCTAATGATTCCATACAGCGGGGCAAAAGACTCTCGCCAATTACAAATCGAGGAAATTTTAGCTTTTCTACAATTTTTACTTTAAAACCCGCTTTATTTACTAGGGCGGCGGCAACAGTACCGGCAGGACCAGCTCCTATAACGAGTACATCTGTTTGTTCGGATTGCATTGTTTAATGGTTATTTAGGAGTTTAACGTTTCAATGTTCGGATTAAAGCGTTTTAATGCAACTGTCTCTTTTTACACTTTAGCAAGGTATGACTTAATCCGATACCTTCAATTTCTTCGACGATATCAAAACCTGCTTTTTCGATACATTTTTTAAATACACGACTGTCGTACATCTGGCTATTGCCGTTGGCAATGGCCGTAAAATAGATGGAGAGCTGCTGTAAGCAAAATGCTGCCGTTTCAAAACGCTGGTTATCCCAGAATGCTTCCAAAATATAAATAGCGCCTTCTTCGTGAATCGCCTTACCACAACGCTGTAGGATGCTCACAATTTCTTCTTCAGAAAAACAGTCCAAGAATTGACTCATCCAAACCACATCATAACCTGTAGGAAACTGAACATTTTCATCCAACACATTGGCCGGGTAAAAATCCACTCGCTCGCTCAACCCTAGGGCTTCAATATTTTTCTTGGCCATTGCAGCCTGCCCCGGCAGATCCACAATGGTTATTTTAACTTCTTTATCAAACTGTGTAGAAGCTAATGCCCATTTTCCGGTATTGCCGCCTATTTCCAGTAACTTTTTTATCTGATTCTCTGGTTTATATACATGTTTCAATACACGAGGAAAAGCAATATCAGAAAAAAAATGGTCGTACTCAAACCAGCTTTTCTGCTGTTGTGATGGTAATTGAGAAAGACCTTCATATATGGTATTCCAATTTCCTAATTCCTTCAATCCGGCCGGCTTACCGGTTTCGATAGCTTCCTCCAAATGATACACACCTTTATAGCAGATATCATGCACAAAATTCATGTTTACATTGGTAAGGGCATCATGTAATATGAAATATCCGGTTTTGGCAAGATAATATTTCCCCTCCTCATCCACTGTTATCATTTCCATGCCTAAACCTGCTTCGAGCAGCACGCGCACTCCATATTCCGAAAGCTCGCTTTTTGCAGTAATATCAGCAAGCGTAATGCCCGTACGGGCCTCTTCAATAATGCGCAGAATACCTTTGTCTCTTAGCACTTTTGCCACCTGAAATACGATAGGCCCATGAGCAATGAGCTGCGCAAGATGTTTTGCCTCCAAAGCAGTTCGTTTGTCCTTATTGTAAAGATGTGCCATTTAGTTCCGTTATTTTCTCTGGGTATTTTCCAACACTTTTTATGAATTCAGCTTAATCGTTTATCTTAATTTTAATATTATCCGGCAATGTTGCTCATTGTTTTTTTAAGACAATCGCTGCATTACATCCGCCAAAACCCGATGCGGTTTTTAGGCAGGCTTCCTGCTCGATGGGCTGCAAAACAGTGCAAACATTCATTTGCTGTGCTGTGCCCGGTGTGGAATATCCTTTGGTTGGAATCATTATATTTTCCTGCAAAGAGCAAATGCTGATAACTGTTTCCAACAATCCCGCAGCACCTAAGGTATGTCCATAATATCCTTTAATACTATTTACAGGAACCTGCTGCAGCTCTGCCAGTGTAATAGCTTTGCTTTCCATATCATCGTTATACACAGTAGCCGTTCCATGTAAAGAAACAAAGCCAATATCGGCTGCACTCACCGCACCCTCTTGCATAGCATTGCTGATGGCAAAGAATAATTCCTGACCTGTGCGCGAAGGTCCAGAAATATGATTAGCATCGTTACTTACCGCACCTCCAGCCAACAGAATGGGGGCATCATTTAGTGGCTTATGTACGGATAAAACAATCGCAGCCGCAGCTTCCCCCAAATTGATGCCATTTCTGTTGGCATCAAAAGGCTTACACGGCGCATCGCTCACAGCTTGAAAAGACTGAAATCCCGACAAAATAAAGCGTGTGATAATATCTGCTCCCGCTACAACTACATTCTCGTACAAACCTGCTTCCAACATTCTTTTGGCCGTAATGAGAGCCACCAAACCCGAAATACAAGCGTGCGAAATCACCACAGGAGTGTTGATAAAACCAAAATGCTTTGCAATTTTTTTCGCAGACTGTGTAAAGCTAATTTCCGCTTTCAGTTGCGGAGTAATAGCGTTTTCTTCTAGCAGGCTAATATTGCCTTTGGTGGAAGAAAGAATAAGTCCTGTTTTGGGATGAGCAGGATTTACCGAAGCCTGTTCCAATACTTTATTTACAGATTGAGCAAGCAGATATTCGAACTTAGTAAATGTTGTGTGATGGTGCTGCCAGAAGGTTTCCGGAAATAAGGAAGCATAGAAAGGAATAGGGCTTCTATTTCCAGCTTCATGTAACCGCACACTGCTTACCCCCTGCCGCAACAGTGAAAAATTCTTTTCTGTAGTATCGCCCAGTGGCGAAATAATATTATTTGCAATGACATAAACAGGTTTCATTACTCCTCCCCGCTCAAAAGTTTGCGTGTTACAAATTAATATTAAAGAAGTAACACTTTTGCAGCGGATACAATAATATTAATAAAAAACGGTAGGACTGGCTTTTCAGGCATAAAAAATTTATATACCCTGCTGCTTTTTCCACGCATCAAAGAATGGGGGGGTGTTAAGCAATAGCGTTTGAGTATCTTTATCCAAGAAAACTTGAGTAGTGGTTCCAGTAGCAACAAGGCTATTGTCGGCCTCTCTGTAAAGCTTGTATGTAAAAATAATCTTAGCCGCTTCACAAGGATGATAGGTTGTTTCCACAATTACCGTATCTCCAAACTTCAGCGATTTTTTATAGTTACACTCGGCATGCACTATTGGAACCACTACGTTTTCCTGAAAAAAATCCAGGTAGCTAATGCCGTATTTTTTCCCAAAAGCTTCGCGCCCGTCTTCGAAATAACGAATATAATGGCCGTGCCACACGATGCCCAAAGGGTCAGCCTCGTTGAAACGAACTAATATTTTGATAGTGTGGCTCAGCTCCGGCATTATTTATATTTTGATTTCCACTCGTTATATTTCTTTTTTTCAATTTGGTCTATAATCTTCTTAAAACCACTTGCCCAGTAGTTTCTAAAAGTAAAGCCTGCACTCACCGCACCCTCCATACGTTCTGTAAGTAATACTTTTTTGGATTTAATATCAAATAAAGTTACCCATAGGGAAACAGCTTTTTTGGTTTTGCTCATAGCATCGACAATAAAGAGCAATCCCACCCCAGATTTATTTCCTCCATCAAATCCTTTTATCAAAGTACTAATGTCCGACTCACTCAAATGATTGTAGTCGCCGGTGTTGGAAGATAAGATATCATCCGGATCACGTTTTTCATTGCGCTTATCAGTATATTTTAAGTCTGTATCTAACTCTTTCCTTCTGAATGCACCTGCAATATCATATTTCTTTGGCTCATTAATCATTAGTGCATTGATGGCGGCAAATTGTCTCTCTACAATATCACGCGTATTAGCCGATGGGTCGTTAATAAGTTTTGCTTTAGTAAAATCTATTCCATAATAAAAAATAGGAACATCCTTATCATTAAAAACATCTTTTAAGGATTGCGCCTCTAATGTTAAGCTCGCAGATAAAAAAGCAGCCACTAAAACAAAAGCAAAAACACGTTTCATACAATTTGGTTTTAAGGATCTATAAAAATTTTCATTTCACAGGAAGCAATTTCCTGGTTGTTCACAGATATGCTTCCTTCAATAATTGTGGCGTTAAAGATCTGCTTTTTTATAGCAACTTTAGAAAAGAGCACATCCCCAATTTTGGGTAAGCGAAATATTTTTAAATTTTGTACAGCTCCTATAAAACCAACAGGTACGGGTTTTTGCTCTTGCATGCATAAATATCCTACTCTGGCTGCCGCCGTCTGCGCAATATTCTCTATAAGCGCTGGCTCCGTAAGCCATTCGTCTTGCACGAAAATATTTTCTTTCTTTATGAGAAATGAAGTAGTAGCTCCGTTCTCATCACAAGTTTCTAATGTATCCACCATCACAAAAGGTGAACGCTGAGGAATACAGGATAAAATATCTACGGTCAGGCTCACAATAATCTTGTTTAGATTGAGGAGGCTAAAAGTAAATAAACTTACTGATATTATGCCCTCCAGAAGTTATAATAATTAAACCATTGAGACGGGTAAGCTTTTACCTTTTCGGTCATCGCTTCGGTAAAAGCATTCAATATATGCTGAGGTGTATTTCCCGAAATGTTTTTATATATCACTCCTTTTGTGGCAAAAAAGTGGTAATGATATAGCGTTTCCTTTAAAGCAAACACAAATGATACCGGTACTTCCAGCTTAGATGCCAGCAGAAATGGTCCTTGAGGAAAACGGGCTTTCTCGCCAAGAAACATGGCATCAAAAGTTTTATTTCCGGGGAGAAACCTGTCGGAGTGCATGCACACGAGCTCATTTTTGTTCAACGCTTCTATGATCTCGTAAATATGTGATAGGTCGTTTTTAATAACAATAATATTGGCATTCCTTTGTCCGGTAGTATTTTCCAGATACTGCTTTAGCTGTTCGTGTTCACCATCGAACATGACGATATTGATTTTCGTCTGAAGTCTTTTTAAAAGGTGCCCTGCAATTTCCCAATTTCCGATATGCGCACTTAACAACAGGCCTCCTTTTCCCCGACGCACCATCTCATGCAAATGTGCTTCGCCATCAAAATTGAAAGTAAATCGATTGCTAATGCCGGCCATCATAACAATGCGATCAATAATGGCCTGACCAAACCAGTAATAGTTGCTGTACAGTTTTAATAATGATTTAAAAAATGAAAAATTGAGTCTTTTTCTAAAATAATACCAGATAGCTCGGGACGATTTCCAGCTGAACAGATAATAATAACCGGCCACAAAAACTAATAAAATATATGCAGGCAGCACTCCGGCATATTTTAATAACGCGATAAATATGCCATAGCCTAATTTATTACCTTTGGATTTTCCTTCCCATGCTGCCATATATTGCTCTAAACTTTGGGCTAAAGGTATAAAACAAAGAAAAAGCTAAGGGATACTTTTAATTAATACTCTTTAGTTTTGATTATAATTTTTAAAAATGAAGGATTTTCTCCAACAAACATATCTAGATAATACGCTACAAAGTTACTGTATCGTTGGGACGTTGATTCTTATTGTGTTTTTATTTAAAAGATACATTGCTCATTATGTAGCTTCTTTTTTCTTTTTTCTTTTAAGAAAAAGATATAGAAATCTGGACAAGGTGGCTTTTAAAAGCCTCATTGCAAAACCATTGGGATTATTTATCGCTACGTTTATTACGGTAGCTGCATTAGACAAACTGAACTTCCCAGAAGCTCTGGATATCAAAATTTATCGAATACGGCTGCATGAGCTGCTTCGGATGATGGGAACAGCGCTTATTATTATCACTTTTACCCGATTTCTCATTAAAACAGTCGATTTCATTATTATTCTCTTAAAAGAGCGCTATCTGCAACAGGGTGATTCTGGCAGCCATCAATTGGTTTACTTCTTCAAAGATTTTATTAAAGTACTCATCGGTTTGCTAGGTGGCTTGCTATTGCTGAAATATGTCTTTCACTACGATGTAAAAGGATTGGTAACAGGATTAAGTATCGTAGGAGCTGCCGTTGCTCTCGCTTTGAAGGAAAGTTTGGAAAACCTTATCGCTTCATTTATTATATTTTTTGATAAACCCTTTAAAACGGGCGACAGTGTGAAGGGCAGCAACTTTAGCGGCGTGGTAGAGAAAATTGGATTGCGCAGCACTCGCATTCGCACCGATGCCAAAACTTACATTACAGTTCCTAACAAACAAATGGTGGATAGTGTACTAGATAACCTCACCAATAGAACACTTTTCCGTGGAGATATTAAACTGGAAATAGAACCGGAGACTCCCTTAGAAAAAGTGCAGGAGCTACTCAAGGGTATTCGTGAGATATTCCAAAAACACAATGTGCGCACCTTCAGTTTATATATTAATGACATCAGCTCCAATGCTATTATTATTGTTTCGGACTATTATGCTAGCACAGCAGAAGTGAGTAGTTTTCCGGTACTAAAAAATGCCATTAATGTAGATATATTACAATTGATGAAGGAATTGGGTATACATGTTTGTGGTAGAACTACCAATGTAAGTATACTTAATGAAAAGCCCTTTACATAGCTTTCTTCAAAATAGTAGCCAGTTCTTCATCAAACTTTCCGGAAGGACCATATTCCACCACACGGCCTAGTTCTTTTCCATCTTTTAAAATAATAATGGTAGGGACATGCGCGATATTCATATTGGTGGCAAAATGTGCATTGTCTTTTTTGGTTCTATCCAATGCAAATACAGTAAGCCGATTTTTATCAAACCCTACCTGCTCCAAGATTTTATAAAACCGGGGAATCACATAGTGCGAATCGGCACACCAAGTACCAAAGAATATTAAGAAAGATACATTGTCTTTCGTATCAGCAAACGCTTTTACAACAGTTTCTGGCGGTGTATACGCCGCTTGATGTTCTCCAAACCACTTATAATTGATTGTATCTGCACGTAAAATACTGTCAGTAACAAATCCTTTGAGCAAATTCTTTCCCGTACGGTCTTTTACTACTTCATACTGTTGTGCTTTCGCACTCAAAACACTTATCCCGATAAATAAAGTTACAAGCAGGTATCTCATTAACATTCACTAATTAATATTCCTGTGGTCGCAATTTTTGTACTCTACAAAGATGCTTTCAATTCCAGTAAAAACGTTTTTATTTTTTGCAAAGACTGAATAGCGGCGAATTTATTTTCTGCTTTTTTATCATTTTTCAAATACTCGCGAGCCCCTTCAATAGTGAACTTTCTGCGCCGCAGCAAGTCATAAATCAGATAAAGATTTTTTATATCTACCGGACGGAAAAAGCGATCGCCCTTACCGTTTTTCCGAGGCTTCAAAATATCAAATTCACTTTCCCAATAGCGTATCAGCGAGTGGCTTTCCTTGAACATGGCCGTTACCTCCCCCATACTGTAATATTGCTTAGAGAACAGCACCTCATCCTCCGGTATTTCTACCATGCTTGCTGCAATACTGTGCTCTTTAGCAGATTTACGCCCTCGCGTATTTTTCCTCACCTCGCCCGGCTCTTCGAGTTCCGCCTCAGTTTCGGTACTTGACGCTTCTGATGGCTTGGCCACATCAGCGCTGCTCAACTCAGTGGTATCATCTTGTGCACGCAACACTTCAGTATGTTTCGATTCAAGGGAAGGCTCAGCACTGTCCGACACCTGGGACACAGGCAGTGATTCGTTCATCGATGCCGTATCATCGATGTGTGGTGAAGGGGTGTCGTCGGTTTCAATCACAATCTGAGCCGGAGGTTTTAATACGTGCTTCCTGGGCTTAGGTTGCGGTTCTACCTTCTCTACTTCATCAAGAAAGGAAAAAGCTCCCTGCGTTTGTGATTTGCTTTTTGACATGATTGCTTTATCAAAGTCTGTATTATGCAAAAATATAATGAATGACCTTTTCTTTATTTTCTATTAAACGATTTAACATTCCGTATATTGTAGTACTTGTATGAAACTACGCAAAACATTTTAATAAATGTTCTAATTCACCATCATACCACGGCTGCACCGTATCTTTGCAGGCCTAAAATAGTACAATGACCAGCAGTGAAATAAGACAACGGTTTCTTGATTTTTTTAAGAGCAAAGGCCATACCATTGTGCCCTCGGCTCCTATTGTGGTAAAAAACGACCCTACCCTGATGTTTACCAATGCGGGGATGAATCAGTTTAAAGACTATTTTCTGGGTAACAAACAAAGCCCGCATCCACGTGTGGCCGACACACAAAAATGCCTGCGTGTGAGTGGAAAGCACAATGACTTAGAAGAAGTTGGCGTGGATACTTATCACCACACCATGTTCGAAATGCTGGGAAACTGGAGCTTTGGCGATTATTTTAAAAAAGAAGCTATCGAATGGAGTTGGGAACTTCTTACCGAAGTATATAAAATTGATAAGGATCGTTTATACGTAACTGTATTTGAGGGTGATGAGCAGGAAGGGTTACCGTTCGACCAAGAAGCTTACGATGAATGGGCCAAATGGATTAGCAAGGATCGCATCCTCAAAGGCAAGAAAAAAGATAATTTCTGGGAAATGGGCGATACAGGTCCCTGTGGCCCCTGCTCCGAAATACATATAGACTGCCGTTCGAATGAAGAAAGAAAAGCGATTGATGGCAAAACGCTGATTAATGCCGACCATCCACAGGTGATCGAAATCTGGAACAACGTATTTATCCAGTTCAACCGAAAGAAAGACGGCTCACTAGAGCCTTTACCTGCTAAACATGTAGATACAGGAATGGGATTTGAGCGTCTGGTGCGTGTTCTACAGGGTAAAAACAGTAACTACGATACCGATATCTTTACCGGTACTATTGCAGAGATAGAAAAAATGGTAGCGCTGCCTAATCCATCTGGTGGATTGCTGGGCGAAAGCAGCACCAAACAAGCCATTGCATTAAGAGTTGTAGCGGACCATATTCGGGCTATTGTTTTTACTATTGCAGACGGACAGTTACCTTCCAATACCGGAGCGGGTTATGTGATCCGTCGCATTCTGCGTCGTGCCGTTCGTTATTACTATTCTTATCTAGATTACAAGCAGCCTTTATTATATCAGCTGGTAAAACTGATTGCCGCACAGTTTGAACAGGTATTCCCTGAAGTAAAACAACAACAGGCCTTTATTGAAAAAGTAATTAAAGAAGAAGAAGAATCTTTCTTACGCACGCTGGAGAAAGGCCTTAGAAGAATGGATGATATTATTGCGGCCTCTGCCAAAAGCGGAATCATTAATGGTAAAGATGCTTTTGAACTGTATGACACCTACGGTTTTCCTGCTGACCTTACACGGCTGATTGCCACCGAAAACAACTTGAAGGTGGATGAAGCGGGATTTGAAAATGAAATGAAACAGCAAAAAGATCGCTCGCGGGCCGCTACTGCCATTGATACGCAGGATTGGGTACAGGTGACAGCGGAAGTGCCGGTAAAGTTTGTAGGATACGAAGATTTGAATGCAGGAGCAAAAGTGATCAAATACCGCAAGGTTTCGGCTAAGGGCAAAGAACAATATCAGCTGGTATTGGATATCACTCCTTTCTACGCCGAAAGCGGAGGTCAAGTGGGAGATAAAGGAAAACTGATTTTTGAGAACGGCGAAGAAATTCCTGTTACCGATACTAAGAAAGAAAACGATCTTATCATTCACTTTACCGATAAACTGCCTTCGGATGTTTCGCAGCCATTGCGTGCTGTAGTGAATGCAGAAAAAAGACTATATGCGGCATATAACCACACTGCCACCCATCTGTTGCACAGTGCTTTAAAACAGGTACTAGGGTCACACGTCAATCAGAAGGGCTCTTTAGTATCGCCCGATATACTTCGCTTTGATGTGTCGCATTTCGCCAAAATCACCGATGAAGAAATTAGGGAGGTAGAACGTATAGTAAACGACAAGATTAGAGAAAACTTGCCGGTTATCATCAAAGAAATGCCTAAAGATGAAGCCCTGCAAATGGGAGCCATGGCATTGTTCGGAGAAAAATACGGCGATATCGTAAGGGTAGTAAGCATCGGATCCGGCTTTTCAACAGAGCTGTGCGGAGGAACACACGTTCTTCATACCGGTATGATTGGCCTGTTTGTTATTACCAGCGAATCGGCTGTGGCAGCAGGCGTACGTCGTATTGAAGCATTAACAGGGCCCGCAGCACTGCAATATGTATATGATAAGCTGGCGCAGAATAAGGCGCTTGCCGAATTGCTCAAGACTAGTGATCCCATTAAGGCTGTTGAAAAGCTTATTGCAGATAAAGCCACTCTCGAAAAAAGAGTAGAGCGCCTGGAAGCAAAAGAGTTGGTTAGTATTCGTAACGAATTGCTACGCAAAGACGAAATCATCAATCAGATCAACTTCATAGGTGATATCGTAGAAGTAAGCAATCCTGACGCATTAAAAAGATTATGCCTCGACCTTAAAAATCAGTTGAAGGATTTCGTGGTAGTACTCTGTGCCAATATTGGCGGCAAGGCTTTTGTAGCCGTCAGCATTGCTGAAAATGTGGTAGCTGCCAGAAATCTCGATGCGGGGCAGATTATCAAACAGCAGGTAGCTCCGCTGGTTAACGGAGGAGGTGGTGGTCAGAAAACGCTGGCTACTGCGGGCGGTAAGGAAGTAGGGAACCTGCAACAAGTTATCGATACTGTAAGAAATCTCCTTCAGTAATAAAAAACGGACTCTATATAAACCTCACGCTTTAAACGTGAGGTTTTTCTTTTCTAAGAATTACCTTTAAAGTAAAATACTCAGGGTTATGTCTCTTTTCCATATTATCCCCGACAGACACGATGTAGTTCAGGACCATAATGCACCCAAAGACAAAAATAGTTTCAGACATAAGCTGTATGTAGTCATCTTTCAGAATAACACGCGTGCTGGCAGACTTTTTAATGTAGGCCTATTTCTATTCATTTTTGCCAGTATCATACTGCTCATTCTAGAAAGCGTTGAATCCATCTCCATTGCATATGATAAAGTATTCGACATTATAGATTATGTTTTTCTGATCGTTTTCTCCATTGAATACCTATTAAGACTCTATTGTGTACGGGATGCAAAAAAATATGCACTCAGTTTTTACGGAATCATCGATTTTCTAGCCATTGTGCCTTCGTATATGGAATTTTTCCTCCCTAACTGGCATATGTTGATGGCATTCCGTTGCTTCAGGCTCCTGCGTATATTTCGCATTTTTCGTATGGTGCGCCTGTTGGACGAAAGCCGCTACATGATGCTGGCGCTATTGCGCAACTTCAATAAAATCTTGGTATTTCTGTTTTTCATTGTACTACTCACCTTGTTTCTAGGCGTCTTGCTGTATGTAATAGAATCCCCATATAATCCCGGATTCAGCAGTATTCCGCAAAGTGTGTACTGGGCTATTGTGACGATTACCACCGTAGGCTATGGAGATGTAGCCCCTATGACTATTGGAGGCAAAATGATTGCATCTTTTATCATGATTCTGGGTTATGCCATTATTGCCGTACCTACCGGAATGCTATCGGCAGCAGTGGTTACTAAGTACAGAGACATGGATAATGCCTCACGCACCTGTCCTCACTGTCATAATAAAAACAACGCATCAGATGCGCTTTACTGCAAAATTTGTGGTACCCCACTATCGGACAATATGAAGCAGAAATAAGTTTAACACAACTCCTACGGCTTTTAACAATTCCGAAACACTTCGTATTATATAAATTCCCCTATCTTTGAAATACGAAAATCGACGTAGATCTAAAATTTTGTACAATGAAAAAAATATTCCTAATTACCATGCTAGCTATGCCCGGATTCCTCTTGGCTCAGGAAAAGGAAAGCAAGGAAGCTGAACGCATTATCATTACTAAAAAAGGTAATGATAAAGAAAAACTCAATATTGTTGTAGATGGAGAAGAAATCATCGTCAATGGCAAACCCCTGAAGGATGATGAAAATGGTAAAATAACTGTAAAACGCATCAAGATAAAAGACTTGGACAGTTACCGCGAGTGGCCGTCAGCTGATTTCAATGTCAGGAGCTTCTCCTTACCATCCACAAATAAGGCTATGTTGGGGGTAATGACCGAAAAAGTAGAGGAAGGCGCTAAAATAATTTCTGTAAATGAAGAAAGTGCTGCAGAAAAAGCAGGCTTAAAAGTGGGGGACATTATTGTAGCTGTGGACTCTGAAAAAATCACTACGCCTGACGAGCTGTCCAAAGCATTAAAAGACAAAGAACCGGGCGACAAAGTGAATATTTCCTACATCAGAGATGGCAAAAAAAATACTGTCACCGCCACGCTCACCAAATGGAAAGCGCCTCAAGCAATGACCTTTGAAGGTTTTCCGCGCATAGAAATGCGTGAGCTTTTCGACCGCATCCCTCAAAATCTTAGAGATGGTTCTAGAAATATTATAATTCGAGGCTTTTCTGACAATACCCCCAAACTAGGTATTGAAATACAAGACTTAGAAAAAGGTAGCGGCGTGAAAATCATCAAAGTGCAAAAAGATTCCGATGCTTCTAAAGCAGGCCTGAAAGAAGGTGATATTATCAAAGAAGCGAATGGCAATACCATCAGCACCACGGACGACATGCTCGCTCAAATGCGAAAAAGTCGTAGCGGGGATACATTAAAGCTGAAAGTAGATCGAAACGGACGTACCGAAAATGTTGAAGTGCATCTCAGCAAAAAAATTAAAACAGCGACCCTATAATATGCTTCTATTTTAAACAAAAACCGTGTTGTGTACGTTGTTTGTTAGATTATATCTGGATGGTATTAATGGGGTTAGTGAGGCCCGGAGTCAAAATCTCCGGGCTTTTTGCTTATCTATCTCTTAAAATATTGATATTTTCCAGATTTAAAATTTCAAATAAGAAATCCGTCTTATTTTTACGGCCATTCATGAATCCGGAATACAATCAATACGAAATTGTGGTGGGGCTTGAAGTGCATGCCCAGCTGCTCACGCAGAGCAAACTATTTTGTGGCGACAGCATCGCTTTTGGTGCCGAACCCAATACACACGTAAGTCCTATTACTTTGGGGCATCCCGGCACATTACCTAAAATGAATCGGGAGGCGATTCGTCATGCCATCAAAATGGGGCTCGCCTGCCATTGCGAGATAGAAAGAAAAAATTACTTTGCTCGTAAAAATTATTTCTATCCCGATTTGCCCAAGGGATATCAAATATCACAGCATACTACACCCATCTGTAAAAATGGTTATATCACCATTAAAACAGCACAGGGAGAAAAAAATATTCGTTTGAACCGCATCCATCTTGAAGAGGATGCCGGTAAAAGCTTGCACGATGTGAGCGAGTATAGTACTGCCGTAGATTATAACCGTGCAGGAACACCGCTAATCGAAATCGTAACCGAGCCGGATATTCGTAGTAGCGATGAAGCGTTTGCCTATCTTACCGAGTTGAGAAAACTGGTAAGATACCTAGGAGTGTGCGATGGTAATATGGAAGAAGGTAGTTTGCGTTGTGATGCCAATATCTCCGTAAGGCGTAAAGGCGATACCCAACTGGGTACCAAAGTAGAGGTCAAAAACCTCAACTCTATTCGCAATGTAAAACGCGCCATTGATTTCGAAAGTCAACGACTCATAAAAATGCTGGAGAACGGAGAAACCATCCGACAACAGACGCGCAGTTTTGATGCCAACACCGGTACCACATTCGCCATTCGCGACAAGGAAGATGCGGAAGATTACCGCTACTTCCCCGACCCCGACTTGACTCCGTTTGATCTTAAGGATGATTTTATCGAAAACATTCGTCAATCTATTCCCGCTTTACCAGCAGAGCGAATTAGTATTTATAAAGAACAATATAAGCTCAACGATTACGATGCGCAAGTACTGACTGAAGAAAGGGCTTTTGCCGACTATTTTGAAACTGTTATTCAACATACAAAAAATTATAAAGCAGCTGCCAACTGGATGCTGGGACCCATCAAAAGCTGGCTAAATGATCACGGAAAAGAAATTGATGCTTTCCCAATTCCTCCTGCACAAATTGCAGCTGTAATCCAATGTGTGGAGGAAGGAAAATTGAGTTTCTCTACAGCATCCACCAAGCTGTTGCAATTGCTGCTGCAAAATCCTCAGGAAAATCCTGCCGTGCTGGCAGAAAGAAACAATCTGATTCAGCAGTCCGACTCTGCTGAGTTAGAACCTGTAATCAATGAAGTATTGGAACAATTGGCCGATAAAGTTGTTGCCTATAAAAAAGGTAAAAAAGGATTGATTTCTTTATTTGTAGGAGAAGTAATGAAGCGCACTAAAGGAAAAGCCGATCCTAAAAAAACCAACCAGATGATTCTTGAAAAACTTAAACAATAAACATAGTTCATTCACACTGAACTAAAATCAGCAATAATGAAAAAGATATTATTTGCAGCGGTAGCTGCCTTATTATTAGTCGCTTGCGATAATAAATCTAAAAATACATTTACCCTGTCGGGAAAAATCAGCAATGCTACCGGAAAAATGCTATATCTGGAAGAAGTACCTGTGGGCACTATGAATCCGGTTATTGTAGACTCTACTCCTTTATCACCCGACGGAACATTCTCGCTTCAAGCCCCGTCTTCGGAGTCGGCCATTTACAATATACGGATAGATCAGAATTTCTACCCTGTGGTAGCGGTTATCAATGACCAACCCAAAGTAGAAGTAGAAGTGGAAATGAGTAAAGAAAATAATTTGTTCTCCGAAAAATACGAAGTAAAAGGCTCTCCGGCCAGCCAGGCAATGAAAACTTTTACTACCCGTTTTAATGAAAAACTGCAAAGCATCTTTACCAGATTAAAACAGGTAGACAGCCTCCATAACAGCAAAGCTTCGGAAAGTGAAATCGAATTCCTGAAACAGGCTATCGCTAACGATGCATCCACCTTAAAAGAGTATACCCTTAGCGAAATGAAAAAATCGGATAATGTAGCGTTGACCATGTTTCAGCTGGGTTACTATCAATCTACCGCCAATAATCCGGGTTTTGGCTTAGAACCCTTGAATAATGAGCAAGTAACCGCACTTATTGCCGATTTAGTAAAGAAAAACCCCAATCATAGCGGATTGGCGAGTCTGCATAAAAGTATGCAGGCCGAGATGGAACGCTTGAATAAAAGCAACTGGGTAGGGAAACAGGCGCCGGATTTTGTATTGCCCGATATCAACGGCAAACCTTTAGCACTGAGCTCTTTAAAAGGGAAATATGTGCTGGTGGATTTTTGGGCTAGCTGGTGTCGTCCCTGTCGTATAGAAAACCCCCACCTAGTAGCTGCATATAATAAATTTAAGGATAAAAACTTTACTATTCTGGGTGTTTCGCTCGACCAGACCAAAGAAGCGTGGGAAAAAGCTATCAAAGACGACGGACTTACTTGGCTGCATGTTAGCGACCTTAAATTTTGGGAGTCCTCAGTTGTGGATTTATACGGCTTTGACGGCATTCCCTTTAATGTACTTCTCGATCCCGACGGTAAAGTGCTGGCGCAGGGCCTGCGCGGAGTTGAATTAGAAAAGAAACTAGCAGAAGTGTTGCAATAAACTTAAGAAATATACAACACCAATAACACCCCTGCAGTTAAAAAACCTACCAATACCGAGGTGAGAAAACACACTATGAGTTGTTTAAAGAAGGCTCTTCGGAAGCTTTGACCAAAGAACCGCTTCATAGAAAAAGTGAGGTACAGGAAAAGGTACACAAACACTGCCACATTGAGCCAGTTGGTAAGAGTTTCGGCCACGTGATTACTGAATATCTTTTCAAACACATACCCCAGTAGTATGGTAAAAAGGCCTATTACGAATACATAAGCATATTGATACACCGAAAAAATAAAGTTTTCAACGTAGGTCTTTTTGGTTTTACGGCGGTGTAACAACCATAAAAAGAACGCGAAGAAAGGAAGGCTCAGGAAAAATATTAGTGGAAGTTTTTTCTTAAGATTTTCCACTAAATCCACAATCATTCTCTTTTCATCTCCCTCATACTGCTCCTGTAGCTTTTGGTTTTTTACATCATTTAGTTTTCTCGACAACCAGCCACGTTTTTTACCTACTCCCGAAGCCTTCTTATTTGCCGAATCTCTGCTAATCTGCACTTTAAATGCATCTCCGCCAAGTGATATGCCCTCATCCTGTAGCTCTTTCAGAGTTTGCTTTAGCGCCGAATCGGCCGTTGTATTTTCGTCTTTTAAACGCAGTGTTTGTTGCTGCTGTTTGATGGCATTGGCTACAGAGTCCACATAAACAGCTTGTGGAAAGTCTTTAAGATATTCTTTCTCCCTTTCAAGATTGTACAGCCGTTTGCGAAAATCACGGATATCGGTTCCGGGTTTATAATCGGTATGTTTTACGAAAGAAAATACGATAAAGAATACCGTAGAAGCAAATACATATAGCTGAATAGGCTTGAGATTTCTTACTCGCTTTCCCTCTAAATATTCCTTGGCAACAAAACCGGGTTGTGTAAAAAGATTCTTGAATGTATGCCAAAACCGATTGTCATAATGTACAAGGTCCTGAAAATAATGCGCGATCAAATGCCATAAAGAATCGTGAGGCTCAATATTCTCCTGCCCGCAATGGGTACAGAAACGCTCTTCCACTTCTTGCCCGCAGTTAAGGCATTGTTTCTCTTTTCTCAGATGATGACGCATAACATTTAACAGACCTAAATGACGCAGTGAAAATAGTCGATTATCGTCATTTTTGCTTCAATTGCAAAAGTTTATTCTGTAAGAGCAGTTATATTCACACTTCATTCGGAACTATTCTCGTAAATTTGCATCTCTTTTCCAATTTATGAGCGATCCAATTAAACACGAGTGTGGTTTAGCATTTATCCGACTGCGAAAACCATTTTCCCATTATTTAAAGAAATATGGTACAGTAATGTGGGGGCTTAACAAGCTGTACCTTCTTATGGAAAAACAGCATAACCGAGGTCAGGACGGGGCAGGGATAGCTGCTGTTAAGCTGAATGTGGAGCCCGGACATCCCTTCATGCATCGCATCAGAAGCGCTGAACCACAGGCCATTTCCCTTCTATTCCAAACCATCGCAGAAGAAGTAAACGAGCTCGCTAAGTACAATCCTGATATTGTGAACCATCCTGGCCTGATGAAAGGGCATGTGAAGTTTCTGGGAGAGCTGTTGTTGGGACATCTGCGCTATGGCACTCAGGGAAAAAATAATGTAGCGTTTTGTCATCCTTTTATAAAAAGACACACCATTACTACCCGCAACCTTGCATTGGCGGGTAATTTTAATTTGGTGAATACCGAAGAGCTGTTCCAGAAACTGGGAATAGAACCGGGTCCCTTCCAGAAACAAAGCGACTTGGCCGCCATGATGGAAATCGTGCACAAACGATTAGTGGAAGCGGATGAACAATCACCAGCCAAACCCGATATCAAACAGTTATTAAAGGATGTAATCCCACAATTCGACGGAGGATTTGTGGTAGGAGGTATTACCGGAGACGGCGTAGGATTTGTGTTCAGAGATCCGCACGGTATCAGACCCTGCTATTATTATATTGACGATGATGTAATCGTTGCAGCCTCTGAGCGAGCAGCTATTCGCACCACCTTCAATGTGGGCGAAAACGAGGTAAAAGAATTGATGCCAGCCAACGCATTAATCGTATATGAAGACGGTCAGTACGAAGTTTCGGAAGTAACAGAGCCTAAAGAGCGCAAAGCCTGTAGCTTTGAACGCATTTATTTTTCACGCGGTAGCGATGAAAAAATTTACAAAGAAAGAAAAGCATTGGGCTTTAACCTGAGCGAACAGGTATTGAAGGCCATCGATTTTGATTTAAAAAATACCATCTTCTCATACATTCCCAATACTGCCGAAGTGGCTTTTCTAGGCCTACAGAAGGGAATGCAGATGTATCTCAATAAAGTAAAAATCGAGCGCATTTTAAGCTGGGGTAAAGACTTCGATGAAGAGAAGCTAAGCGAAATGATCAATAGGCGCATCCGGGTAGGCAAAATTGCTATTAAGGATGTAAAAATGCGCACCTTTATTACCGAAGACGCCAGCCGTAACGAAATGGTACAGCACGTATACGATGTGACCTACGGAACCGTTCGACCCGGCATTGATACAATTGTAGTAATCGATGACTCCATTGTACGTGGTACTACACTCAAACAAAGCATCATCAAGATGCTGGCCCGTCTTCAGCCGAAAAAAATTATCATCCTTTCTTCAGCACCACAGATCCGCTATCCGGATTGTTACGGTATCGATATGAGCAAACTGGGCGATTTCATTGCCTTCAACGCTGCAGTTGAAATATTGAAAGACCGTGGTGAAGAACACATATTACAGGAACTTTGGGAAAAATGTAAAGACCTGAAAGCAAAAGGTTTGTTACATACAGAGAATGTGGTAAAACAACTTTATAAGCGTAGCACTACAGAAGAGATTTCACAGAAAATTGCCGAGATGATTACCCCCAAAGATTTGAACATTCCTGTACAGGTGATTTTCCAAAGCATTGAAGACCTTCATAAAGCCTGTCCCAATAATCTGGGCGACTGGTATTTTACAGGCAACTATCCTACCCCGGGTGGTAACCGAGTAGTGAACCAAGCTTTCATGAATTTTATGGAAGGCAAAAACGAACGAGGCTATTAATTCGTTGTGTGTTATCATAAAAAAATCCACGAGTCTATTGCTCGTGGATTTTTGTTTTACTAAGAACACAGCTATTAATATCCTGTATTTTGAATTAATGCGCCACCGCTGCGGTCGATCTGATCCTGCGGGATAGGAAAATAAGTATCCCTATCTTCAAAGGTCAGCCCACCGTAAACGGCAATAAGACTTCCCTCGAACTGCGAATAAGACTCCAGCACCTGTTTGGCGATGCCCCAGCGCACCAGATCAAAGAATCGATGCCCTTCGAGAGCCAGCTCCAGCCTTCTTTCAAAGCGGATAGCATTTAAAGCATACTCCTTATTCGGGAATGATGGATAAGGATTTACCTTGTAAGCCGCTGCAGGGCTACCATTTACCATTTTCACCGGTAATTGAGCGGCACGGTTTCGTACCTTATTCACGAGCTGGAGTGCATAATCCAGGTCATTGGTTTCTGCAGCACATTCAGCAGCCATTAAGTATACATCTGCCAAGCGGATGATATTTACATTGAGCGAAGTGATTTGTTCTGCGCCACTGGCCACATTACCCGGAAAGTCCGCTTTATCAATCATATGTTTATATCCTACAAAGGGGCCACCAAACGAAGGGTCCCGCAACCATGCATCGCCGGGCATGATACCCCAATCGTGATAGGGAACGCCTCTGCGGCCTACTGTATAGTCCACCCGAGGATCAAAAGCAATAGATTGATTCAACTGATAATTCAGCTTATCATTTCCCGAAAGACCAAAATCTGACTTATACGGATTGTTCCGATAAGAATTATCCAGCATGGGCAATCCATCAGACGTTACTTTGTAAGCATTTACCAGGTCGAAACTGGGATTAAAGAATCCGCAACAAGCTACAGGTGCGGAGCCGTATAAGCCCCCCAGCATATCGCCCACATTGCCGTTATCTCCTGAACCATCAGGGTTGATGACATGCTGTACCGCCAAAATAGACTCGGGACCGTTTTCGGTTTTTACATCAAAATTGTTCAGGAATGGTAGCGTTTCCAGATCAGGTCGGGCATCAATGACATCTTTGAACAAAGTGAGAGCTTCGGAAAAATTTTTTTGATACAAATACAGTTTTCCAAGGTATGCCTTCGCTGCAATACCGTCCACTCTTCCCACTTCGTTTTTAGGTTTTTGAGCGGTTAATGTCTGAGCCGCGAATTTGAAATCCTCTTCAATTTTCGGTAGCACATCTATATTGTTGGGAACCTTGGCAGCATCGGTAGTAGACATTGTCTCATCGATATAAGGAATGTTTTTAAACACCCGCCACAGGAAAAAGTAATAATGGCCTCTCAGTAGGCGTGCCTCAGCCTCTATTTCTTTAGCGCGTTGTTCGGAGAATACATCGCTACTGCCTGATTCCTGTAGCACCTTTAACTGCCGTAAGGTGGTATTGCAACGGATGACTCCTTCATAGTAATTATTCCACATGGTAGAAAGATGCTCATTTACGCTAATGGGCATATGCTTTTCTATATCTAGCATGACGGCCTGGTCGCCCAGTTCGCTCCCCTTATGTGCATTGTCTGCAGCCACTTCTCCAAAAAGCCACTGACTAGGTGCAGAGGCATAGTTACCCCAGGTACCATCACGGTTTCCATTCATAAGGCCATAAGCACCTATTAATAACCACTCCACGGCCTTGGTGCTATTGAGTTGCTCCTCGGTAAGTTGTCCCTGAGGACTTTTTTCTAAAAAGCTTTTTCCACAGGAGGCCCCTGCTACAGCTAAAAGTATCAGATATGTTAATAATCGTTTCATTGCAAAATTTTTTTAGTGGTTTTCAGATCTTATACCTCGAACACTCATGATGCAAACGCCTCACATAAATTAAAAAGTAACGTTGAGCCCCAGCAAATACTGGCGGGGAACGGGATACACACCCATATCTACACCGGGTGCGGTAAATGTGGATGAATACTGACTTACTTCGGGATCCATACCACTATAGGAAGTAATCACAAAAAGGTTTGTTGCGCTTGCATATAAGCGAAGATGAGAAATGCGTCCTTTGAACATTTTCTCAGCAGGAAATGTATAACCAATCTGTAAGTTTTTCATACGGAAGAAGCTGCCATCCTGTACATAATAGCTCGATGATTGATACTCAATAGTGGGTGCTTTGGAGTGAGGCGAAGGCATCTGGCTATTGGGATTGGTTACCGGATCCCATGCATTTAATGTTCGAACACTAACCGCTCCGGGGAAAGCATAAAAGTCGGTATACTGACGGGTTAAGTCAAACAGATCATTTCCCTGCGATCCGTTAAAGAACATGCTTATATCAAAACGCTTGTAAGAAGCATTAAAGTTTAAGGAATAAATGAAGTCTGGATGTGGGTTACCGATAACAGTACGGTCAAATCCATCAATTACACCATCTGGCTTCCCATCCGGGCCCGATACATCAGCAAATTTAAATCCACCCACACGAGCTCCGTCATAGGAGGGACTATTGGCAATTTCCTCTTCGCTTTTATAAAGCCCTATTACTTTATATCCATAAAAAGCACCTAGTGGAGCCCCCGCTTTCAATACAGAAGTGGTTACACCTCTGAGGGTCAAATAAGGCTGTTCTTTTACGGTAGGTGCCAGCTCAATAATGTTATTGGTATATTTTGAGAAGAAAGCGCCAATATCAAATTGAAAGGCATCGTCTCCGCCATTACCCATATAGTGATAATTCAGAGACACTTCAAATCCTTTGTTTTGAATAGTACCGGAGTTGATATATGGCGAACTTCCTGTTCCCACCGCTGCCGAAGGTTGGGGTACCGGATATAGCACACCGGTGGTTTTACGATTGAACCAGTCTATAGCACCATCAATTTTATTACCAAAGAGCGTAAAATCCAATCCTACGTTTAACGATTTCAGCTCTTCCCATTTAATGTCGGGATTATCATAATTACTGGTCCATAATCCACTAGCCAAATCACCACCTGTAATAGGATAGAAAGAACTGTTGATGGAAGATGCATAACGACGCAGGTACTGGAATGTGGGAATACGTTGGTTACCCGTAACGCCAAATCCTGCTCTCAATTTAAGATCTTTCACCCATGAAACGGATTGCATAAAGTTTTCTTTGGACAAACGCCAGGCTACGCTCCCCGCGGGAAAAACACCATAGCGATTGTTCGCTCCAAAGTTGGAAGAGCCGTCACGACGTAAGGTTGCGGAAACCAAATATTTATCTGCAAAACCATAATCTGCTCGACCAAATATGGAGAATAATGCACCAATTGATCCTTGGCTTCCTGCATTGGTAGTTGCAGCAGTATTCAGATAATAATAGTTCAAATCTCCTGCAATAAAAAAGTCGCTACCATTTCCTCGCAGCTCACGCCAGTCCGATTCCACAGCTTCTGTACCTGCGAGGAGCGTGAGATTATGCAGATTGTTGAACAATTTTTTATAAGTCAATGTATTGGTCCAGGTCCACTCTGAGTTATAGCCATGAGTTTCGGTAAGCTTATTGTTGGTAAAACTTCCTTCCGAGCGCTCAGGATTAGGATACTCAATGGATATTCCATTATATGTTTCATATCGAATACCATAAGTAGTTCTAAAGTTTAAACCTTCCCATAGCTTAACATCAGCAAAGGCACTTCCAAAAAACTGTCCACTTTTACCCACGTTGTCCTTTGCACGATACAATACGGCCAGTGGATTATCAGCATTTCCCAGTTTATCTCCACGTGTACCTGCAAAATTGCCTTTAATGTCATACACAGGAATGATGGTTTGAATTCTATAAGCCCATCCTATTGGCGACCCTTCTCCCTGGTAGGAGCCGGCAGTATTTACATTTACTCCAAAGCCCACTCCTTTAGTAAAAGAGTATTGCATGTTTTCGCCAATAGTAACACGGTTATTCAGAAATGTAAAGCTGGTATTGCTTCGTACCGTATATCTTTCGAAACCTGTATACTTAAAGGTTCCATCCTGTTTAAAGTAACTTCCACTTATGGCATAGGTGGAGTTTTCGCCCCCTCCCTGTACACTAAGCTGATAATTTTGCATAGGCGCATTCCGGGTGATTTCTCTAAACCAGTTGGTACCTTCTTTATTGGCCCGAGTGATTTGATAAAACTGGCTTTGATCCATAACATAGTTGTATTTGGAAGGGTCGGCATCTTCCGGAGTAATTAGTTGCCCGGTTTTGCTGCCTGCCAACAGATAGTCGGGTAGTGTAGGGTTATTGGGATCCGTACCATAATTAGAGCCTGTAGTTTCAAGGGTGCCAGGAGTTTCTCCTGCATTTTTAAAACGCTTGTATACATATTCTGCATACTGTTGCGGATTTAGAAATTTAGGAAATCGGCTTCTGTTGGGGCTTTGCATACCATAATACATATCAAGGGAAACTTTGGGTGCTCCTTTAGTTCCTTTCTTCGTAGTGATAATAACCACCCCATTATTAGCGCGGGCACCATAGATAGAAGCCGCAGAAGCATCTTTCAATACCTGCATGCTTTCTATATCATTGGAGTTAAGCCAGCTAAGTTTACCTTCATAAGGCATTCCATCAATAATATATAGAGGATCGTTATTGTTGATGGTACTAAAGCCGCGTATACGTATCTGTGGTGTGGCACCTGGTGCACCATCATTGATAATCTGCACACCTGTGGCTTTACCCTGCAAAGCCTCTATGGGGCTGGCGGAGGGCTGCTTTTTCAAGTCATTCATATTTACTACTGAAACGGCACCTGTCAAATCTCTTTTTCGCTGCGTGCCGTATCCCACCACAACAACACTTACCAGATTTTCTACTTCAGGAATAAGAACAATATCCAATTCCGTAGCATCGCCTACAGTATAAGTTGTTACCTTATATCCAACACTAGAAAATTCGAGTACATCACCTTTAGAGGCATTAATGGTAAACTTCCCGTTGTTATCTGTTACGGTGCCGTTGTTAGTACCTTTAATAAGTACAGACACATTGGGAAGTAACTGTTTTTTATCATCGGTTACTACACCATTAATGGTAGTAGATTGGGCATGCGCATAGCCAACTCCAAAAAGAAGGCAAATGCACACGACAATAGCGTGCATAGATCGCTTCATACGATTACATTTAGGATGGTTAAACAATTGACAAGAACACTAGAAATGGGGAGGTCGTGCGATTACGTCACCACCGATATTACAGGGTATGTGAGGCAGACGACAATATCAGCAACAAGTTGTGTGTTTTCATGGCATATCTCGCTTGTATAGTTAGGAACTACACCCTGTACATATACCAATGTACAAAGGCATATGCACACGACGACAGCGTGTATTACTTTTTTCATACGGCTACTTTTAAATTAAAAGTGATTAATTAGTACAAAAGGAATGAACAAGAGATGATATATGCAACTCTTTAGCGCGGGGCTTCTTTTACTGTAGCACCCAGTCGCTCTTCATCGAGCACGAATGATTTAGAAAGAATTTGTTGCAGCGGTGTAATAGCAATGGCTGCATTTTTTTGAAATTGAGTTTGACAATTCAAACTAGGTTGAAGGCAAGTACATGCAATAAAGAGATGAGTGGTTTTTTTCATGGCTTCGTACAGGATAAGGTTAAGTAATCACAGTAAATATAAAACAAATTCAATACAAAAAAATCGGTTTTGCTAAATTCATCAAAAACTTGTTCAACATCATGTTTTAAAAAATTGATAGCAACAAATTTGGATGGGATATATTTGAAGCGTATCTTTTAGCAAATGCCTTCATTTTTATGAAAACATTGATTGTTATTCGTCATGGTAAGGCGGAAAAAAAGAAGTTCGGAGAATTAGATAGCAAAAGAAAATTGACGAGTTCGGGAATACTAGAAGTTGAAAACATGGCAAAGAGGCTGTTGGAAAAAAACTATCAAATTGAAAAAATCTTTTCAAGTTCTGCTGAAAGAACACGTCAAACATCAAAAATATTCGCGCTTATTCATCAGGTTGAAGACGACCGCATTCAATACTTCGATTCATTATATCTGAGCGATGCTTCCCACATTGTGGAAACCCTTTACCACGTTCAGGATGAAGTGCAAACCCTTGCCATTGTGGGCCATAATCCCGGTGTGACACATTTCAGTTGTAGTGTAACCCATTCATATTCTGTAATACTCCCTCCTGCAGGCATAGCCGTCATCAAGGCCCACTGCGACGATTGGACACAGTTCGAAGCAGCAAACAAAACTTTGGTTGAAGTTCTTTTGCCAACACCTTAACTTTGGCGGCATCTCAATGATAAGTGCAATAATATAAAAGGATGGCTCATAAAAAACTAATTAGATTCGCAGAGTTAAAAACATTTCCAAACGTTTTACAGTTCCCTGAAAATATGGCAGGAAACTGGAATAAACATTTTAATAATTCCAATCCTATAGTATTGGAATTGGCTTGTGGTAAAGGCGAATATGCTTTAGGGCTGGCCCGATTAAATCCCACCATCAATACTATTGGCGTAGATATCAAGGGAAACCGTTTGTGGGTAGGGGCTAAAAAAGCGCTGGCTGAGAACCTGAATAATGTAGCTTTTTTAAGAGTACAAATAGAACAACTAGCGCAATTCTTTGCTCCTAACGAAGTAGAGGAAATATGGATTACTTTTCCTGATCCTCAGCTCCGTTATTCAAGAGCAAAGAAAAGATTGACCCATCCTCGCTTTTTAAGAATATATAAGCAGATTCTGAAACCGGGCGGGAAGATTCACCTGAAAACCGACAGTCCTAATTTATATCGGTTTACCAAAGAGGTGTTAAACATGTATCAGTGCATTACACATACCGATGTTGACGATCTGTATCAATGGCAAGAACGAAGCGAAGAGCTGAAGATTAAAACTTATTACGAGTCGCTGGATATTGCACAAAGCAACCGGGTACATTACCTATGCTTTTCATTGCCCGAGCAATTGGCCGGCACAGAAATGGACCTACAACTTAAAGAAGCCATCAGATATGAGCTCAATGAAGGATGAGTATACTTACATCAATGATAAGGGGCAGGTAGTATTTACCGAACTCTATCATTTACGCCGCGGCTATTGTTGTGGCAATGGATGTCTGCATTGCCCATACGATTATAAAGCTGTTCCTGAACCTAGAAGAACCCTCTTGCTTAATGAAAGAAAACAGAAAAATAAAAACCCCGAACAGTAAATTACCAAGCATTACACCCTCCGGAAAAAAGGACCATAATTTTTCTCAACTGGTCTTTGAAATTGTACGGCAAATACCTAAAGGAAGGGTTACTTCTTACGGTGCTATTGCTCAAAGCCTTGGCATGGAAAAATCCGCACGCATGGTAGGATGGGCATTAAGCAACTGCAGTAATGCAGCACCCAAAGTTCCCGCACACCGCGTCGTAAATAGTAGTGGAGTTCTATCAGGTAGGCATGCTTTTAAAACACCCACTCTGATGCAGGAGCTACTAGAAAAAGAAGGCATCGTTGTAAAAAATAATAAGGTAATACATTTTAAAAAATATTTCTGGGATCCTATGGAAGAACTATAAATTTGCGCTGCCTCATGTTTTCAAAGAAAAAAATACAATCACCATCATTACGCTTTAGAGGTTGGAGACGCAAATCGTATGCGGCATTCCATAGCATCGGAAAACATATTACCATCGGCAAAGTAAAAGGCGTCGTTGCCGATACGCTTTTGCGTAAGCAAAATACTATTGCTACCACCACCAAGGGCATTACTATTGATTTAAAAACAGACGTTGTAGAAGCACCCGAAGAGCCAACGAATCCTCCATCCTTACAATTGGCATTACTGGCTCCTGTGGTTTGCAGAAAAAAAACTGATTGTGAAACGATAGTCGGTATTAACGATTTTATATACTCACGCAGGCTGAAAGTGGCTGTACAGTCGCTTTCAGCCTTTTTATTTTTTACAACCCTCATAACAAAACAGCACATGAAAAAAGTATGGATTACACTGATTGGATGTATTTTATTCAAAGGGCTTTATGCACAGGAACAAACACTAGACCCGGTTACCATTACCTCTTCTCTTATTGAAAAAAGAAGTTCGGAAACCGGACGCAACATCACTATCCTCTCTGGAGAAAGTATAGCTTCTTTGCCAGTACATTCACTTGATGAACTGTTGCGATATCTACCTGGTATAGAAGTACAATCGCGCGGTCCACAAGGTGCACAAAGTGATATCAGCCTTCGCGGAGGAACCTTTCAGCAGATATTAATTATTTTAGACGGACTTCGTATCAATGATCCCAATACAGGACATTTTACCGCATACATTCCCATTACTCCGGCACAAATAGAACGCATCGAGGTATTAAAAGGCGCTTCTGCTGCAGTATATGGTGCAGATGCCGTAGGAGGCGTCATTAATATCATTACCAAAACAGCTCAATCTGCATCTAATGCTAATGCACAGGCAATACACGCACGTGTGGGCGCAGGTGCTCATCATCTTGTGAACACCAATGTGGGAGGCTTTTACAAAAAGGACCGTCTGATTATTGATGCTGGTGTTTTATCTAATCATTCCACAGGCGTTCCTCAAAGAGGTATCAACGGATTTTTTCATAATACATCTGCCTCAGCAGGTATTGGTTATCAGTTGAATGATTATTGGCGTCTTTCGGCAAGAACAGCACTAGACCGTCGCCACTTTGCTGCACAAAACTTTTATACCACTTTTGCTTCTGACACTGCAACGGAGCGTGTAAACAGCTGGTGGCATCAATTGCAGGCTCATTACAAAAAAAATCGTTCAGAATTGAGCTTAAACGTAGGATACAAAAAACTGGACGACACTTACGCCTACAATAGTGCCGCTTCTCCCAATCAAAATACTTCCAAATTACTGCAAGCCTTATTACTGTATCAGCAGAAATTAGGAGAAAACACTTCTCTGGTTACAGGATTTAATTTTCAGAATAAATCCATCATTTCCAACGATAGAGGTGATCATTCTTTGAATACCGCTGCTCCGTTCGCAGGCCTCATTCAAAAAATAGGTCCGCAATTTAATTTGATGCCATCTTTGCGGATAGAATGGATTGGTAGCCATAACGCAGAAATACTTCCCCAGTTAAATGCTTCTTATCATATTCAAAACTTACAGCTTAGAGCCAGTGGAGGTCGTACTATTCGTGATGCAGACTTTACAGAACGATATAGCAACTACAATAAACCTCTTGTGACCAGCGGTAGCATTGGTAATCCAGGGCTAATACCCGAAACCGCTTGGACTTATGAAGCAGGATTTGATTGGTTTTTTAAATCGCGCCTGAAATTATCCACCACCTTTTTTCAACGCTTTCATAGCAAGCTGATTGATTGGGTAAACACCACTTACGAAGATATGCCTAGAAAAGACAATTTGGATCCTTCGGGCATGTATGCACTTGCAAAAAATATTGCAGAAGTGAATACATCCGGTTTTGAGACAGATATCCGATATCTGGAGCAGTTTGCAGAAAATCATCACCTCACATTGAATGCAGGCATGGTATGGTTGTATAGCAAAAGCACCGAAAGCGCCCCATCCTTTTATATTTCTTCCCATGCGAAGTTCTTGGGCAATTTCAATGCAGTATACACGGTGGGCAATCTTACACTTAGTTTCACAGGATTATATAAAAACCGCAACCCGCAAGAGGCGGCTGGTATTAATGCCTATGTAAATAAAGACTATTTTGTACTGAACGGAAGCATTTTATACCATATCCTGCCGAGAAAGCTGGGTATTTTCTTCCAAGCAGATAATATCTTTAATCGTCAATATAGTGATCTTCTAGGGAGTGTAATGCCCGGAAGGTGGTTACAGGGAGGTATTCAATGCTCGTTGAAATAATAGCAGATTATCGAGGTTTAATTTTTATGATTTAGCGGCATTAACCTAATTTTAACCGAAATAAAAATATATTTGCGCGAATCTTAATAATATTATGAAGAAAATTCTATTTGCTACCCTCTCATTATTGATAACAGCCTGTCTGTTTGCGCAAGATGAAACTGCACAGTCTGTTCAGTTGAGAGATACAACCGAAAAGACAACTCTTGAAGTAAACAAGCCTGCAAAAAAACCAAAGAAAAAATACAATCTTAGCAACCGAGCCAGCGATCACTTTATGGTTCAGTTGGGATATACCAATTGGGCAAATACCCCTGATAGTATTCCTACAAGAGGTTTTTCCCGCAGTGTGAATGTTTATTTCATGTTTGACTTCCCGTTCAAATCTTCTCCCAAACTAAGTGCAGCCATTGGGTTAGGTGTTGGTTCGGATCATGTTTTCCTGGATGATGTTTTTGCAGACGTAAAAGGAAGAACAAGCACCATGAGATTTTTAGATACCGCCAATGTAAGTATTAAGAAAACTAAGGTGGTAACTACTTATCTGGAAGTTCCTCTCGAACTTCGTTATACGGCAAATCCCGAAAACACAGATAAAAGTTTTAAGGCAGCCGTAGGTGTAAAAGTGGGTACGATGTTAAGAGGGGGTACACGCAGTCGTATTACCACCCCGACATCCTATCCCAACTACCTCCTGAAAGAGGCTAACAAACAATACTTCAACACAACTCGTATTGTAGGAACTGCTCGTGTGGGATACGGACATCTCAGCTTATTTGGTACTTATCAGCTGACCTCTGTGCTCAAAACTGGAGCAGGACCGCAGTTGCGCCCCTATACGATTGGTATAACGTTTAGTGGCTTATAAAAGAGCTTTTCATAAGCAAAAAGCGGCCGAATGGCCGCTTTTTTATTTCGCTTGCATATACATTTTACACGCTCTTTTTATGGTTTCCTCCAAAGGACGATAACTGAAACCGGGCAGCGCTTTTAATAGTTTCTCATTGCTAAATCTTGTGAAGCTGTTGGCAACCTTTGCACTTTCTTTTGTTAGTAATGGTTTTTTTCCGGTAACTATTGATTTTACCTTTTCCAGTCTCCACGCCAGACCAGCTAGAAAAGGAGTTGCCTCTTTCGATGGTCGTTTTTTCCCGAAGCAATCAGCCATTGTGTCAAACAATTTTCTAAATGGCCAATTGTCATTACATATAATAAACCGTTCGTCCGTAATATCACTCTCCATTAAAGCTACAGTGGCCCGGGCTACGTCTTCTACATCCGCAAAGCCATTCACACCTCTGCTATACCATTTAAATTCGTTGTAGGCGCTTTTGAAAAGGCCACAGCTGCCTTGATTCCAATCACCATATCCCAATACAGTAGCCGGATTTAAGATCACTCCTTGCAATCCTTCGGAAAACCCTCGCCATACTTCCAGTTCTGCATAAAACTTACTTATGGCATAGTGCGTGTTGGCCTTATTATTTTCCCATTTGGCGGATTCATCTACTACGGTACCAGTTATTTTGCGCCCGATAGCAGCAACAGAACTGATGTATACAAAGCGCTGCACTTGCTGCTCCAGCGCAACATTTACCACATTCTTTGTACCTTCTACATTCACTCGATACATTTGGGAACGATCAGAGTGGTGAAACGAAACAATCGCTGCACAATGGATTACGGTATCGACACCCTCCATCGCATCTGCTAAAGAAATCACATCCAGAATATCACCCTCTACCCACTCTACTTTGCGGAGAACTTCGGCATCTATAAAAAAAGGTAGTCGAGACGACGAACGCTTTATCGCTCGAACGTTATAGCCTTGTTGAACCAATTCTTTAAGAATATAGGCTCCCAAAAAACCGGTTCCTCCGGTTACTAATATTTTAGATGCCTGACTTATACCCGTATGATTTTGCGCGAAAATAGCGATTTAAGAAGATTGATAAGCTGCATCTTTACAGGCGCTCGTTGTCTCGATGCAGCTTATGTGGATGCTAACAGTAGGATGTGTAGTTATTTCTTGCCGATGCGATAAAGACGACCATGTGCTCCATCACATACAGCATACAAGGCTCCGTCTTTTCCTTGCTGAACATCTCTGAAACGTTGTTGCTGGCCGGTGAGTAATCTTTCTTCTCCTACTACTTTATTATCTCGGATATCCAGTCGCAGAATATGAGAGCCACTCAAACAACCGATAAACAAGTTGTTCTTCCACTCCGGTATCAGATCGCCGCTATAGAAGGTCATACCGCTGGGCGATACCACCGGATCCCAGTAATATACAGGCTGTTCCATTCCTTCTTTTTGCGTAAGCCCGTTATTTATAGCCTCTCCAGAGTACTCAATACCATAAGTAATGGTAGGCCATCCGTAATTCTTGCCCGGCTCAATGCGATTAATTTCATCGCCACCTCGGGGACCAAATTCACAGTTCCATAAATCGCCCGTTACAGGATGTATGGCCAAGCCTTGAACATTACGATGACCATAGCTGTAGTTTTCGGGCATGGCATTGGGTGTATTGATAAAAGGATTGTCTGCTACAGGCTTACCCTCTTTCGTGATACGTACAATTTTGCCCAACCCTGTGCTCAAATCCTGCGCTTTAGGTCTTGTTTTCAGATCGGATCTTTCACCGGTACTAACAAAGAGATTGCCGTCCTTATCAAACAATATTCTGCCGCCATAATGTAAAGTACCTGCAAAAGCCGGTGTAGCACGATAAATCACTACAGGGTTCTCTATTGTTTTTTCATCATCAGATAAACGACCCTTGGCTACCGCCGTAAGAGTTCCGCCATCAATATCTTCCGAAAAACACCAATACACCATGCGGTTGTTACTAAAATCAGGATCGATGGTCAATCCCAGCAAACCTCCCTGTCCGTTTGAATTTACAGGTGGTAATCCTACAATAGGAGCAGAAAGTTCTCCTTTAGTTGTAGCAATACGCATGGTACCGCCATTTTCTGTAATAAGTAATCTTCCGTCGGGCAATACCGCAATACCCCAAGGATTTACCAGATCTTCTGTTAAAATCTGTATATCCAACTCAGTGGTTGTTTTCATGCCGGGAGCTCGAGTTTGTCCTTCGAAGGCCGGTTTATAATCTGTATTAGGCGGATTGGTTTCCACAGGAGGTAAATTGGGTAATTCCGCATCAGGCTTCGTTTGATCAGCCGAAGATTTGCCATTACAAGCGTAGAGACTGCCCATTAGCGCTGTGACAGGCAGTATATATTTCAATGTAAGACGCATAAAAAAAATTTAAACAATAATTAATAAAATGAACCGAGAACAATCTGTTTTATCATTCGTTAATATGTTCAGAATGTGGCAATATACGAATAACCGGGCAAGACGATGCTTGTTGTCTTACAAAAATAAAAAAAGCACAGCCTATCCTTTATTTTACGAATTTTGCAGCACCTTTTTATTCTATGTTGTCAAAACATTGGATAAAATTAAATCATAATAAAATTGAGCAAAAGAGGACTATACGCAGTTTTATTGGCTTCTTTATTACCGTTGGTTTGTTACTTTATCGTCAAACATTATAGCAGCGAATCGCTATCCATGCCTCGTTACTATATGCCCGATAGTACGGTAACCCGCCTAGAAAACGGAAAACTAATTGAAGATACCATCTGGCACAAAATACCAGACTTTACGCTTACGAATCAACTGGGGAAAGAAGTAAAATTGAGCGATTATGAAGGTAAAGTAATTATCGCAGACTTCTTTTTTACACACTGCCCTACTATTTGTCCCAAACTTACCTCCAACATGAAGGAGTTAGCATCTGCTATTACCAATGCTTCAAGAGTGGGCGATAAAACCAATTATAACATCCGTTTTTTATCTTTCTCCGTTGATCCAGAAAGAGATTCGGTACCCCAATTGAAAAAATGGGCAGATCGTTTTCAAGTAAATCCCGAGCAATGGGATTTACTCACCGGCGATAAACAAATTATCTACGACCTTGCGCTTAATGATTTCAAACTGGGTATAGTAGATGGCAAGGGCGTTGATACCGCTTTCATCCATACCGATCATTTTGTACTCATCGACGGCAATCGTCATATTCGGGGTTATTATCATGGTTTGGAAGAAAAAGACCTGAAACGCTTATCCCGCGATGCAGTATTACTTACACTTGAGAAAGATAGTAATAAAAAGAGTGGTCTTCCTGTAAAATCATTAGCTATCTTTTTTGTTATAGCAGCTGTTGCAGTAGGCCTATTTATGATATTATTTAAAAACAAGAGTAATGCTAACTCCTACTTGGAAAAAAAATGATACAAAAGCCAATTGGCTTATTATAAGTTTTTCGATAATTGTGTTTCTGGTGGTTGCTGCTTTAGGTCGTGTTCAGCTTAATGTAAATGTAGGTTTTGATGTTCACATCTTTGCACAAATTAACGCTGTCATCAATTCTGCGGTGACTATCCTACTTATTGCCGCATTAATTGCCGTTAAAAAAAGAAATTATGCCTTACACAAAAAAATTATGATGTGGGCGATGGTATTGTCCATCTTGTTTTTGGTAAGCTATATTTGTCATCACCTGCTAGCCGGCGACACTAAATTTGGAGGTACCGGAGCCATAAAAACATTCTATTACATCATTCTTTTCACACATATTCCTTTAGCCGGAATTATTCTTCCATTTATTTTATATACAGCTTATCGTGGGCTTATAGGAGAATATCCACGCCATAAAAAAATCGCACGTATTACTTGGCCTCTGTGGTTGTATGTAGCCATTACCGGAGTATTGGTATACATCTTGATTAGTCCTTATTATACATAATGCTCAGACCTTCGTTTGAAGTGCTATAAATATTTAAAGAAGATATAGGGATTATAACATCTTCTATTATCTTCGTTTTCGATACCAAATAATAAACACCGATGAGCGTTTTTGAAGTAAATGGAGGAAATCGACTGAAAGGAACCATTGTTCCTCAGGGTGCAAAAAACGAGGCATTGCAGATTATTAGTGCAGTACTGCTCACTCCGGAGGAAGTAACGATTCATAACATCCCCGATATACTGGACGTGAACCTGCTGATAGAACTGCTTTCCGATATGAACGTGAAAGTAAATCGTGTAAGCAGAAGCACCTGTAAATTCCAGGCTGATGAAGTAAACATCGATTATCTACATAGTCCCGAATTCAAAAAGAAAAGCGGACGATTACGCGGTAGTGTTATGCTGGCTGGCGCACTGCTGGCACGTTATAAAAAAGCATTTATCCCCAAACCAGGTGGTGATAAAATCGGCCGTAGAAGATTGGACACACATGTCATCGGATTTCAGAAACTGGGTACACAGTTCAACTATAATGCTGAGGACGGCTTCTTTCATCTTACCGCCGATGAACTAAAGGGAACCTACATGTTATTAGACGAACCTTCGGTAACAGGAACTGCCAATATTGTTATGGCAGCTACTATGGCCAAGGGTACTACTACTATTTACAATGCTGCTTGCGAACCTTATGTACAACAGCTATGCAAAATGTTGAACCGCATGGGTGCTAAAATCAGCGGTATTGGCAGTAACCTACTTACTATTGAAGGCGTCGATTATCTTCATGGTACCGAGCACACCATGCTTCCCGACATGATTGAAGTGGGTTCTTTCATTGGCCTGGCCGCAATGACGCAAAGCGAAATCACTATCAAAAATGCGAGCATTAACGATTTAGGTATCATTCCCGAAAAATTCCGTCAACTGGGTATTGAAATGGAGTTTAGAGGAGATGATATTTACATTCCCTCTCAGGAGCTATATACCATTCAGCGCCACCTCGATGGCAGTGTACTTACCATTTACGATCATCCTTGGCCGGGCTTTACACCAGATCTTCTAAGCATTGTACTCGTAACAGCCATTCAAGCACGAGGCAGTGTACTTATCCATCAAAAAATGTTTGAAAGCCGCCTGTTTTTTGTAGATAAGCTAATAGAAATGGGGGCACAAATCATTCTTTGCGACCCGCATCGTGCTGTTGTTATCGGACTGGAACGCGAAACACAGCTCAGAGGCATTACCATGAGTAGCCCCGACATCAGAGCGGGTGTGGCTTTGCTGATTGCCGCATTAAGCGCCGAAGGCAAAAGCACTATTCAGAATATTGAACAAATTGATCGCGGGTACCAATATATTGACACCAGATTACAAGCTTTAGGAGCGGATATTAAGAGGATATAAAAACAAAGCAGGTATTATTAATACAAATCCATTTTTACATGCGTTACTACAATACCAAGGACTGGCTACATACTTTGTTCAGAGTAACCAGAGCCGATGTATTGCGAAAACTATGGTGGATCCTGCTTGTAATAGCCATTTATTCTTTTTTCATTGCGTACTTGGAGCTGGAGTATTGGAAACTGTCGGAGTTAGATAAAAGTGTGCTGAAAAATATTCCCATCATGCATTCGTTGCTGGGCTTCGCTATTTCGCTAGTGCTGGTATTTAGAACGAATACCGCGTATGACCGCTGGTGGGAAGGCCGAAAACTGTGGGGTGCATTGATGAACAATTCCCGGAATCTAGCGCTGAAACTATCCGTTGTATTAAAAGAAGATGAAAAAGAAGAAAGAACATTATTCAAAACACTCATCCCGGGATATGCATTAGCATTGCATCAACATCTGCAGAAAGAACGTACCCGCATAATGCTCTTTGATGAAGATGCACAAACTCGAAAGGTTATCCAATCTATCGATACAGAGAAACATGTTCCCAATCAGGTAGCAGGTTTAATTTATGAGAATGTAAAAAAGCTGTATCGAGATGGAAAGATCAGCGGCGAAGTATTATTGTTTTTAAACAATGAATTGCAATCGTTTACCGACATCTGCGGTGCTTGCGAGCGCATTAAAAATACACCCATTCCGTCCTCATACGGAGTGTTTATTAAAAGGTTTATTCTAATCTATCTGCTTACATTGCCTTGGGGTTATGTATTTCAGTTGGGCTACTGGGTAATTCCGGTGGTGGTAGTGATTGCTTATGTGATGACCAGCCTCGAGCTGATTGCCGAAGAAATTGAAGACCCATTTGGCAATGACGAAAACGATCTACCCACCTATAAGATGTCTGAAAATATCCGCAAAAGTGTGGAAGAGATTTTATAATCAATTTCAAAAACCGGGTAACGACTTGTTTTCAGAAAAACCCATTATTCAAATTTTTTACTCCGGGTGCAAATACCGTAATTTGTGCTATGGCTTCTGCTAATAAAAAAATCATCATTATAACGGCTCCTTCCGGAGCTGGTAAAACATCCATTACCCGATATCTGCTGGAACGCTTTCCGCAGTTGTCTTTTTCTATATCTGCCACTACACGCAGCCCGCGCGAAAATGAAGTGGACGGTAAAGACTATTACTTCATCAGCATAGACGCATTTAAGCAAAAAATACAAAGCGGCGAATTTGTGGAGTGGGAAATGGTGTACGAAGGCAAATATTACGGTACCTTGAAAACAGAATTAGTACGCCTCTGGAAAGAAAAAAAATGTCCGCTTTTGGATATTGATGTTAAAGGCGCTATCCACATCCAGCAACAATATCCTGACAGTACCCTATCGATTTTTATTGAGCCTCCATCCGTAAGAGAGCTAGCACGTAGGCTGGCCAGTCGCGGTACAGAAACTGAAGAATCTTTACAAACCCGTATCAATAAGGCCGAATATGAAATGTCTTTCAGCCATCATTTCGATCATATAGTTGTAAACGACGATTTACAAGAAGCTTGTGAAGAAGCGGAAAAACTAGTTAGTGAATTTCTGAACAAATAATGGTTGCAAAAGACAGTTCCTTTCGTCTTTAATAATTTATGAGAGCTGGATTTTAATATAAAACCCCTTTTGTATCTTTAGGACATGGACGGAACCCTTATTGCCTGGCTTGCAGCGCTACTGTTTATGATGTTCTTTGCGGGGATAGAAATGGCTTTTTACAGCGCAAGCAGATTAAACATAGAGTTAAAACGTAAGCAGGAAACCGCCGCAGGCTTACGTCTGGGTCGTTTTATCGACGCGCCTGCCGTATTCCTAGGTGTGGCAATAGTAGGTTACATTATTGCCTTAACCATTTTTGTATTACTTACTGCAGAAGTTACTCAGCCACTTTGGCAAAAGTTGCACATTTACTCACGAGGCACACAAATCGTATTGGAAATACTGCTGAACGCGTTGATCGTATTAATCATAGCCGAGTTCTTTCCGAGAGCGCTGTTCCGTGCCAAAAGTGATGCTCTTTTAAGCGGATTCTCCTTTATAATGAACCTTTTCTTTTCGCTGTTTGCTCCTTTTGTACGCGGTTTATTTCATCTATCCAATTGGATTTTAAAATATGTATTCAATGTAAGACTGGATAAAAACCAATCCCCTTTGGGCAAAAACGAATTGCGCTTTGTCTTCTCCGACGGCATGAAGGATAATACCAAGGCAGATACCAGTGCCCAACTGCTTGAAAACGCCCAGGAACTGCCTAATATAAAAATCAGGCAGTCCATGGTACCTCGTAAGGAGATTATTGGAGTAGATGTAAAAACTCCTATCAACGAGCTGGTTCAGAAGTTTGCAGAAACTAAGCGCACCCGTATCATCATTTACGAAGACTCTATCGATAATATTCTTGGATACGTACATCAACTGGACCTTTTCAAAAAACCCACAGATATTAGAAGTATCCTAATAGATATTATTGCGGTTCCCCAAAGCATGAATGCGGTAGACCTCATTTACAAATTCAGTAATGAAGCCAAAAGCATTGCATGGGTGGTGGACGAATTTGGAGGTACTGCAGGTATTATTACCATGGAGGATGTGCTGGAAGAGATTTTCGGTGATATAAGAGATGAGTATGATACCGACAAGTTTGTAGAAAAGGAAGTAGGAGAAGGAGAATACATTTTTTCCGGGCGATTAGAGCTGGATTATCTGGAAAAAAAATACAATCTCAAATTCGAAGGACACGAAACCGAAACTCTTTCGGGTTATATCATCTCCCATCACGAAACCATCCCGAATCAGAAAGAACGTATTATTATCGACGACTATGAGTTCGATATTCTGGAAGTAACCCACACCAGAATTGAAATGGTCAAGCTTAAAAAGCTGAAATAGGGTATTATAACATATCCGATAAGCCATCATTCCCCTCACCAATTGCCCCAAAACTTCCTTTGGGGCAAAAAATATCACTACTTCATCCCAAATCGGTAATTATACCGCATCTTTGCGTACTTATTTTTGCGTACTATGGCTTTGATGGACTTTTTTAATAAACGGAGCAACGGCAATGATGAAATGTCTTTTGTAGACCATCTGGAAGTACTGCGCTGGCACTTAATACGTTCGATTATTGCCGTAGTGATATGTGCCGTTATGGTGTTTGTGTTTGCCGATTTTTTTGTAGACGATATCGTATTCGGGCCTACTAAGCCCAGCTTTGTCTCCATCGAATGGTTATGCCGTACCGGCCATGCAGTAGGTGTGGGCGAAGCGCTTTGTTTTAATAATGATACACCCATTCGATTTCAGGAAACAACACTAACCGGACAGTTTATTGCATCGTTTACGGTAGCCTTCATCGGTGGGTTTATCCTAGCATTTCCCTATGTATTTTGGGAGTTATGGCAGTTTGTGAAACCCGCTTTATCCGATACAGAAAAGCGCCAGACCCGCGGCATCATCTTTTGGGTTTCGGTACTATTCTTCTTAGGGGTAGCTTTCGGATATTTTATTCTAACGCCGCTTATGGTTAATTTCTATTTTAACTATAAGCTGAGTGAGATGATTGATATCCGCCCTACATTTTCAGATTATCTGGAAAACCTGCTCTATACCACAGTGGGTATAGGCTTGCTATTTCAATTGCCTTTACTAATCCTGCTTTTGTCAAGAGCGGGCATCATCACCTCCAAAACACTCCGCCGATACAGACGTCATGCATTTGTTGTAATTTTGATAGCAGCGGCCATTATTACTCCCACTACCGACCCCTTCAGTCTTGCCGTAGTGGCTATGCCGTTATATATGCTTTTTGAAATCAGCATTTCTCTGGCCGCCCGCGGAGAGAAAAAAGCAGCAGCAAACGCTGAATCCATTGAAGAATGGAGCTAAAACCACATGTAATGGAAACAACATTGGATCTTACGAAACCCATTGCCATAGGCTCGGACCATGCAGGGTTTGAGATGAAAGAATTTGTGATCTCATATCTGGAGGGCAAGAGCTTGGCCTTTAAGGATTTTGGAACACATTCGGCGGAATCTGCCGATTATCCCGACTTTGCACATCCTGTTGCCGAAGCTGTAGCTAGTGGGGCTTTTTCATTTGGTATTCTGCTTTGCGGCAGTGGGAATGGCGTTGCTATTACTGCTAATAAGCATCAGGAAATTAGGGCCGCACTCTGCTGGGACGAAGAAATTGCCGCCCTTGCCAGAAAACACAACAATGCTAATGTCATTTGTATTCCTGCCCGGTTCGTGTCGGAAAGCGTTGCTGAAGAAATGATTGATGTTTTCATTAAAACAGCTTTCGAAGGAGGTCGCCATGCTAATCGGGTAAATAAAATTTCCTGTTAATAATCGGCTATTTCTACAATTTCCTGTCAATTATTATAATATTATATCATGCTCAATAACAGAATCATCAATACAGGTATTTGCTCATATGGTATGAGTGGTAAGATTTTTCATGCTCCCTTTATACACGCGCATCCTTTATTTAACCTAAGCGCTATTGTGGAAAGGCACCGAGATGAGTCGCGGGCAAAATACCCTGATTCCAAACTGTATCGCTCTTTCGAGGAGCTACTGGCCGATAAGGATATTGAACTCATTGTGGTAAATACACCGGTGCAGACGCATTTCGAATATGCCAAAGCCGCCCTAAACGCAGGAAAGCATGTGATTGTTGAAAAGCCCTTTACCGTAACAGCAGAGGAAGCACAAATACTGGATGATCTGGCAAAAGAAAAAAACCTTTTTCTAAGCGTATATCAAAACCGTAGATACGACGGCGACTTTAAAGCGCTGAAAGACGTAGTGAGCGAAAATCTTCTAGGCGAGCTAAAAGAAGCCGAACTTCGCTATGACCGCTATCGTCCCGGACATAGCGGTAAGGATCATAAAGAGGGCGATAAACCCGGCGCCGGCAACCTGCACGATTTAGGAGCCCATTTAATTGATCAGGCCATTCAACTGTTTGGATTTCCTGAAGCCGTGTTTGCCGATGTATTCACCATGCGGAAAGACATGATTGCCAACGATTACTTCGAAGTATTGTTGTACTATCCGCGACCTTTCAGGGTAAGAATCAAAGGAACTGTATTTGCACGTGAACAGTACTATGCTTATATTCTACAAGGGGAAAACGGTACGTTCATGCAACAACGCTCTGACCTGCAAGAAGCCCGCCTAATGGCCGACGAGGTTCCTTCGTTGGGCACCTGGATTCCTACCCCGCAAGGACATGATGGTATACTACATACAATAATCAACGGAGAGCCCGTACGCAAAGAAACCCGCTCTACCATGGGTAATTACATGGATTATTATGAGGATGTATACCAAGCGCTGGTAAACGGAGCACCCAATCCGGTTCCGGCATCGCAGGCCGTGCTTACCATGCGTATTATTGAAGCAGCTTTAAAGAGCAGTGCGGAAAAAAGGGTTATAACGCTCTAGTTAAGGTGTTTCTTCGGACGGGTCCAGGCTACGCTTACTTTTCTTGTATTTGTCATGAATGACATCACGCATGGGCCGTCCTTCCACTTTACTTTCCAGCCATGAAATAATGTCCAAATAAGCAAAGGAACGCGTCTGGAAGCGGTCGCCCTCCAGGTGTTTTACTTTTTGGAGAAAGTTTTCAAATTCCGGTCTCAACTGACGGGTCGAAAACTTGAAGGAGTTGCGCAGGAACCGGAACATCTCCTCTTCTATAACGGTGAGGTTCTTCATGCGCGACATATAACGAAATACCGAGCGCGTGAGTGAATCCATCAGCTCCAGATTGCCCAACTCATAATGCGCCAGCAGGTGCATCAGTCGCGAATAACATTGCAAATCGGTACGTAAATCGGAAGAATCGTTGATAATCCGCTGCAAATAATCAATACTGGTACTATAATCCCCCGACAGGTAGTACAACATGGCAATTTTGTACGTAATTACCATAATGCGGTGCTTGTCGAGGAAAAGCTCATACTCTTTCAGCTTCTGCTCAATTTCCGGAATCACCTTGAGGCCTTGCTCGCAAAGCCCCGTAATATTGTAAAAATTAATTTTGGCGCTGGCAATATATACAAAGGATTGAACCGTAAAATTTTCATTGTCTTGCACACGTTTCGTTTGTGAAAATGCTTCAAACTCTTTCAGCACACGGCTTAGCTCGCGGTAATTTCGGAGGTCGAAATGCGCATTCAGTAAGCTGTGGTAGCCCCGAATAAAGTGGCCAGTTTCCACGCGCTGCATGTTGGGCATTTCCTTAAACAGATCCACCCATTTCTGGGCATAACGATAGTACATCAAAAAGTCCTGACGTATAAACGCATACCAAGTATAGCTTTGATAATAATACAGCCGCTCGTAGAAACCCTTTTGCTCGGCAGAACCCGTAGGCAGCGACTGTCTGAAAAACTTCTTCACCTTGTTCTCTTCCTCCTCATTCCGCGCGTGACCATTGGCGATAAAGAAGCCGTACATCTGCAATGACAGATTAGACAGACGGGTAATCATATCTACCTTTTGGTTGGCTTCGTTAGCCTCTTCGGAAAGCGCTTCTATGCGGCTCTTGAAGGTATCAGTTACGTTCAAAGCCTCAATACGTTTTTCCAGCGATAGAATGAGGGGTAAAAAGAAATACTTCTGATTATTACGAGCTACCTCCTTGGCCTTGTCTATAGCCCGAAGGCTTTGGAAAAATAAACCCTTTTTATAAAGAATATGGGCCGTATCGAATAGCTCATTCAGCTGAAGGTCAAGGCTATCATTGCTTTTCAGTAGCCGAAGACTGGCTAGTACTTCCTTGTATAGGTGGGATTTCAGATTAGCCAGCTGCGGTTTTGTAACATTCTTCATTTTTTTCAGCAACACCGCTTCATCATAAGTGCTCATCTTATCAAGAATATCAAAGAGTTTGATAATCTTAAGGTCCTCATTTCCAGAACTGCGGGTGATATAGAGTTTAAAATGCCTTTTCTCCGCCTTTTCTAAAGAGCGGATCAGCTGAAACAGAATGTCACTTGGTTTCTTCGGCATTAAAACAAATTTAAAGTTCTTAATAACAAAAACAATAATTTATGGTAGATATAATGGAAGTTTTCCTCAAAATTTGCTGAAATACAAGGGTTTCAACAATGAAAACTGCTGTTTGATATGCGAATTAAGGCGAAAAGATGTAAATGAAAGCATAAAAACACAGCGTAAATTTGTGTTGTGATTCTGATAAATGAGCGTACAGGTAGCAAAGAATAAGGCAAGACTAGGATTCAAGTTTTTTCATATGGCAAGCAATCGTTAGAGGTCGGTCCGTTTCTACGGAAAGACCTTTTTTGTTTTGGGAGTTTTATCAGCTTTCAAAATAAAAAATCCGGGATGAAACCCGGAACAGTACATTTACCTTTTCATAAGCAGGCAATCGTCAGAGGCAATCAATTAGAGGTCGTCATAAACATTTCCCACGTTCAGAAAATGTTCGTTAAAAACATCTAAAACGATGTTTTTTATTATTCGGTTCTGCTAAGGTATAATAATTTTTGATATCAGTTAACTTTTTTTTAATGCTTTTTTTCAAAAAAATGGCATTTTTTCTTGTTTTAGATCAACATCCCACCTTTTGAACAGGTGGTTGGACATAATTAAAGACACAGCCTGAAATACAATACAGGACTGATTTGTGGGTGATTTTTTAAGGGTTTGATGTCTAAAAATTAACATTAACTTATTAATACGCACACTGTATCCGTTGTATCTTTGTGTAACAAAAGCGCAAGGCTTTTAAAGATATTAGGATTTAAGTTTTTTTCATATGGCAAGCAATCGTTAGAGGTCAGTCCGTGTCTACGGAAGGACCTTTTTTGTTTTTAGCCCCTTCTCTTCATTTTGTTGAAAAATATCTTTTTTACATTATTGCCGGTTTCGAAAGCTGCATTGGACAGGGCATTTTTCAGTGTATTATTCTGTTTAAATAAACCTTGGACATAAATAATAAAAATCCATAAAACACAGTACTGTATTGGCTTTTATAAAAATATTAAGAGCTTGAATATATCAAAATCAAGCAGAAGTTGGTTTTGAGCAGGCCATAAAGCGTGGTAACTTTGTGCCAGATTCAACACCGAGAGAAAGATAAAGTGCAAGAATCAGGCGTAAGCGAATCTACAAGAAAGAAGTTTTTTAAGTTTTTTCATATGGCAAGCAATCGTTAGAGGTCAGTCCGTGTCTACGGAAGGACCTTTTTTGTTTTTGGAACTTTGCTTGAAACAACTTAGCCAAGAAATTAAGCCCATCTCTCCATCTACCCATAATCTTAACATAAAGATTTATAATAGAAGCCATATCCGCTTTTACTTTTTAATAGTGCGCATATCCCCTAACCCGAAGGCCCAGATACGCTAGAAAAGATACGCTTTGGGTAGAATTTCGACCTCTTTAATAATAGCATTAAAAATTAGTGCCTACTCTTATAAGAATGCTTCTGGGAATAAGGGGAACGTGAGTAAAGGATTGCACTAATGGAGTATTGATAAAATGACTATAACCTTTTTCGTAAGTTATATTGGAAAACACAAGACCGCAGCTCCATTTTTTATTGATATTATAATTCGACTTTAACTCGAAGAAGCTGAGATTATTTTGATAAGAAGAGAAGATATTATTTACATAATTCTCTGCAAGAAGCACTATGTTCATTTTTTTATCAACCATGAATGTCTGCCCAAGTGCATTCTTGATGTTTAAAATTTTACCGTTAAAACCGCTTATCGGTTTCATCTGATTTGAGTAAGAAAAATTAAGATTGGCATTGCTATAAAACTTAATATAGTACTTTTTAGCCCAATTTCTTTTCAAGGAAAAATCAAGCTCCAGTTGTGTGATTTTATTATTATATATCTGCTCATTTATTTTACTGTATCTGTTACCATACCTGCCCGATATGGTAATATTCATCAGCGAAGAAATTGATAGCAATACTCTTTAAATATCGAGCGATAAGTTAATATCAGATGAGACTTTGTTTATTAGAGAATCTCGACTGAGAAAGAATGTATTATTGAGAAAGGAAGTATTTAAAATGCTTTTAAAGTAATGATGATAAGAAAAATAAACTCTATTACGGTTCCCAATCTTTTTTGACTCTATCAGATTTGAATAGGCAAAAGGCCTACAACACCATATTTGCATATGGTAATATAATTTTCGTACCTGACACCGTTAAAAAGTAATAAGAGAATGAACAACGCAACACACTGTTGGCATCTAATTTCATTAATCATCAATTTTATTATTCCCTCTTCATGTCCGAATAAATGACAACAAAAAAAGCTGCTTTGCAGCAGCTTTTTGAGATTCGGGTTGAGGATATATTGTTTATTTGGTGCTCATTTGGTCAATCAAATTCAACAATTGACTTTCGGACACTTCTGTCAGATTAAAAGTATATGCAACATAGTTTTTACCGCTTTCCGGAGTAGGAATAGTCACATCGCGCATTTCAGCATAGAACTTTCCGTCTTTGGCACTCATTGCAAGGAATGTACCTTCCTGACCCACCGGAATAGAGTTTTGATAACTTAACAAGCCCTCTTTACCAGGAGCCGGATACAGAATTACATTGTACAACTTTATGAGCGTATTAGTATTCTTGGTTTTAAAGAACAATAATGTAGGATCATTGGATGTATAATTATTGCCGGTTTCCCAGTTAAATTTATCCCCAAAGTAGCCCAATACAGTAGTTTTCGGGCGAGGATCGACATACAATGCATCACAATTCAACCAGGTACCCAGCCTATCTAACGGGAAGATAGTAGATGTTGCAGAAGCAAAGCCGACACCAGGAATTTGATCCCAAACAATACCGCGGTTTACGGACACTTGTGTTGTACCGGTAACAAGCTGATTTTCATGATTATGTCCGGATACAGTATAGGTAATAACTGTATCTCCCTCCCACATCGGAACTTCCATTCTTTGAGGTTGTTCGCCATTAGCATTTGCAAGACCAATGGGTACTACAACAGACGGAGGTTTTACGGCATCAAGCACTAAGTCTTCACCATTTTGTCTGGCGCGAACAATGATTTCTCCGAAAGACTCCAGCATTTCTCCGCTCGAAGTAAGCGTAGGACGGTTAGCCAAAATCATGTCTGAGGCCTTTAGGATATCTCTTGCGGAAATATTTACATTGCCGGTTACGGGAGCCCCTCCTTTTGTTCTAAATACGCCAGCCGGAAAAGTGATGGTAGTTCCACTACTTAATGTGATGGTACCGCCGGCTGCTGCATCCAATACAAAAGCCTCTTCTTTAGGGGCGTATTTTTTAAAGAATTCGTCCATCATGCGGGCCGATGCTTTATCATTTGCTCCCGGCATGATGGGTGTATCGCTCTTTTTACAGGCTATCACAGTTGCCGCTATCGCTGCCAATAATAATATCTTTTTCATGGGATTCTAGTTTTATGTTTCAAAATGTTGTTCATGGGTATATCAACACTTTGAAACATTTGTTACCCCCTTTTCAAAAATTTTTTTTGGCGTATAAAAAATAGGCCAACTAGTAGCATTGCGACGGCGATGACAATGTATCCATAAGGTATTTTGGACTGAAGTATAATGGGCTGATTCACCCCTTGATAATAAAACGCAGCCCACAGCCAGGGATTTTGAGCAGCCACATGAGTATGATTTTTCAAATACGCGATGCGTGCATTTTTTAGAGCCTGTGCCGGTGTTTTTACTTTTTCAAGTTCTTTATAAAAATGCTGAATTAGTGTCTTCGTTGCAGCATCATCTACTGCCCAGCGCGACGAAAGCACACCTCCTACACCCTTGCTAAGCAACGAACGTCCCAAACTCTGCATGCCTTCATGTTGTATCATTGTTCCTTTTCCTGTTTCACAAGCGGCTAGCACCATCAATGGACATCGGGCTGTGTTAAATTGTATCTGTCCCAGATACAGCTTTTCCTTTAAAACAATATAAGGCTGGTGGGTATTATCATCCGCCACAGCATGGGATGCCAAGTGTATAATGTCGTTACTGTTTAGCGCATCATAAAAAACCTTATTTGCTGTCTTTGCCGCAGCATATTTTTGGGTTTTAAAATGTTTTGCTAGAAAATCAACTTCATCTTTTGAAGAAGGCAATGCCGGAAACCCTAGATGTGGCTTTTCAAAAGCAAAAGCATTAATAACTGCGCATACTTCATCGGAATGTGCATTGAGCAACTGTAATAAAGAATATTGATAGCTCACTGCCTGCTGCAACCCTAAATAGGTAAATGTATTTTCTGATAAACAGAGGGCTTCCAACGGCAACAGATGCAGCGCTCCCGCAGGAGATACAATAAGTGACGTGTTATTAGTTATACCAATGCCAGGAAGGTATTTTTGAAGCAAAGCATGAGAAGCTTTTGCATATGCATACGGATTATTATTAAACGCAGTCGGCCCCTCATAAAAATAAGTATTTACAAAGTCGTAAATATCAGCGAAGCTGCTCGTGGTATCGACGGTATGACTAACGTCCTCTTTTGATACAGAAACAATATACAATGAACGATTACCAGAGTAATAGCTAATTACGGTGTTATCTCTACGAATCTCATTAAGCCAGTCTACGAATTTTTGATAAGATGGTGCAGATAATGACTGAGCAAATACGTTTCCCTTCAAACTAAGCTGATATTCTTTTTCGGCGATACGCTTTTTAATAAGCGTCTTTTGTTCTTCATCGGTTGTTTGTGCCAACAAAAAATAGTCCTCCCGAAGCGCTTCAAACAAATAGGTGGTGACACTACTGTCCGATTGCCACTGCCTCGTACGTTGTTGCTCATACATCAGCTTTCGTCCTTTTGACAACTCAGCAAGCCATAAGGCTTTTATTAAATAGGCTTCTTTTTTTGTGGCATCGTATAAAGAATGATTCCATGCTATGGCTTGCTCTGTATTGGTTTCATTGAAATAAATACTTCCTTCGCTGAACAACCAAGTGTCAATGAGCTGTTGCGTATAATAATCGTTCAGCACCGCCTGTTCATACCAATAAGATGTACTGTCTATATCGTGCAGTTGCTCATAGCATTTCGCCAATCCAAACATGGATGCAGTAACTGTATAATCAGGATATAAGCCTAAGGTGTCTAACTTAAAGTTATTTAAAGCTTGAGAAAACCAGTCTTTGCTTTCGACAAAACGATGCAACGAAAGTAAACAAATGCCTATCTCGTTGGCCACCTTAGCTCTTTCTCGTGTAGCCAGCAAATCGTTCTGCGACCAAGCTTTAAGCAAATAGCCTAAAGCTTCTGACTGTTTGTCTTCAACAGTAAGAATATGTGCACGATCAATTAAAGAAGTAACAATCCAGTTATTATTGATATTGGATGAATTAAAACGAAGTGCTTTTTCGTTCCATAAACGGGCACTATCTTTTTGCTGCATTTCTAGATAGGCTTGGGCTTTCAAGTTGTATAGCAATACAGCGGTCCCATCGTTTTGCTGTAAAGCACTAATCCCCTTGTTGCAGATTTCCTGTACCACTTCATACTCCTGCATATTCAAGTGTGTAGTAGCCATATTGGCATACAAAGCCGGTAGCATTTCATATTTACCGTTTTCGATGGCTAAAGCTATAGCCGTTTGTTGTATGAGAATGGCTTTGCTGAAATCTCCAATGCGCGTATAATTATTTCCCAAAGGCTTGCAAACATATTCCTCTACCTCCATTTCTTGCACCAAAGTACCGTTGGTTTTTTCTTGCCGATAAAAAGCATATGCTTGCTCGTACCACCGAGTAGAAGCTTGTATCTGCCCGCTTTGCAGCAAATGATACGCGATATTGGTGAGTAAATGATAGTAGGCTAATTTTTCCTCATCGGTGATAGGACTTCGCCAAATTTTGGCAACAATAGAATCTGCTTTATTGGCCAAAACAGGAGCTTCATCTATTTGGTCAAAAGCCAGATTCAAATAGTCCGTTAGTGCGTCTTGTGTCTTAAGTTCGTTGTAATCTTTGAAAATCAGGTCTTGAAAAGTAGTGGCGTAAATAAAGAACAGCATTATCACAGTGCCCGCCAAAAGCAAAGGCTTCTTACACTGTCGTATTGCTTGTTTTACAATCGCCATCCTGCATAAAAGTACCCAAAGCTACTGTTTTTACCGTTGTAATAATATCTAAAACCTATATGGGGGCCCAGTTTTACTTTTCCTAATTGCAGGTCAAAGAACGGACGGGCGCGCCAGTTACTGAAAGCTTTAATTCTTTCTTTATTGAAAAGGGTATATGGATTTCGTGGAGCATTAGGATCGTTTACTACTAATAGATGATACGTTTTACTTCCTTCTATCTCTCCGGCAATATCCGCCGTCACAACAGCCCCGGCTCCGATAGAAATATAATCGTTGATGTTGTATCGCAACTGCAGTGGTATTAGTTTAATCTGACTGATTTTGGTAGTTTGTAACGAATCTATCCTATCGTACCCAAATCTTTTCATAAGCGAATCAATAAAAATAGAGCCCTCTTCTTGAACAGAGATTCTGGTGGTAGTAGTACGTACCGCAGCTTTATAATACAACTCTGTCTGAAAATAGGGGAGATACGGTGCCAGTGGGGCTATTCCGATTCCTGTTACGATACCATCGCTTACCTTGGCGTCGTTGCCAAAAGCCTTTTCATATCCCGCCATAAAAATGGGCGAGGGACTTTTCTTGAAACGACCTGTGGCATAATTAGTAATTACCGGCTCGTTTTTATCAAAATAAATTGCCGTACGCGACTTAAAGGGTTTGTTTTCTAATTTCTTTCGGGTAACTACACTAAACTCCAGAAACCCTTTAGTACTGTCCTTATCTTCTACACCTTTCTGGTTGGTTCCGGGCAAGTAAATGCCATGGAAAGTAAAGATGGCCCCGTTTTCCTTTTTCTGAAGCTCCCAGCAACCGCGTTTTACGGCAGCCAGACTATCACAGGGAGGACAGAAAGGTGACATATCGGTAATCTGTATAGTTTCAGGATTGAGGACTGGAGCTAAGTCTATATCCAGTGCAATTTTTCGGGCAGGCCCTTTTCCATTGTTTTGAAAACGAACCTTATAATGTAGGGGTTTATATTTTTTCAAAAAGCGATAACTGATGCGCCCTCCCTTAATGTTCATCTTATTGGGATCGTGCGAGTTTACTACAGGGATGTTCAACTTATGCATTACCGGTTGTCCTTTTTCAGGAACATACACACCGGTTATGGTAAGCGTAGCATTGGTATCCTTCAACATATCGGGGGTTACATACAGTTGTAGAAATGAAAATGCCGTTTGCCCCGCATCGATATTCCTAACATCGGCAGTAAAGACGCTTTTATATAAAGAAAAAGTACTGGACAAAAGCGAAGAAGCTTCCTCTGCTTCTACTGTTTTACTGAAATTAGAGGCTGGACTCCCGCTCTCTGTAACCAGTAAAGCCGATTGCAACGCAAAGGGGAAATCAGTGTCTTTGTTATACGCCATTAATGGAGATGTATAATCATAACTTCTGAACTCTGATGTATCAAAACAGGTTTGTTCAAACTGTTTTTCATTTAGCAATAAATAAAACCGACCCTTAACAGGCTCCGGCCCCGTATTACGCCACCCTGCTATTAGCACCATAGTATCGTCGGGCTTGGCCATACAATTATACTTCAGCTCAAAAATACCATTGGCCTTAAAAAAATCCCTTTCTGCAGCAGAAGCAATGAAAGAACCCGGCGGGGCTGGTTTTTTGACTTCAACCCTTTGCTTTTTTCGCTGGGGTTTTTTTCCGTCGTCATAATTATTCACTGCGTACAGATATACATCATACACCCCTTCTTTGGCATAAATATGTTCTGGACTTTCGGCAGTACTGAAGTGTCCATCACCAAAGTCCCATAGATAAGTATAAAAAGGTTCTGGAGCTCCCGGTATTTGAGTGAGTGGAGGCAATGCTATGGAAAAGGACACTTTATTGGTGCTATCCATGTTAGCAATAATGGTACTATCGGCCTGCTGTGCTATAGCACTTCTGCATAATGCTATATACAGTAAAGTCGCAATAATATATCTCACTGGAACAGTATTTTCTGGTATATCAAAAAAATTGACAAAATGTTACCTGATATAGCGTGTATAAATTTAGATTAAAAACGCAGCGCTAAAAAATATTTATTACATTGCTAGCTACAAAATCAAGCTTTTGCATACCGACCATAAATACATAGAGGCTCTTAAAAAGCACGATGCTCGGCTTATCGAAGAAATTTATAGCAAAACAGCTCCGGGTATTAGAGCGTATTTGATTTCAAAAGGAGCTAAGGAAGAAGAAGCGGGAGACGTTTTTCAAGAAGCGCTGATTGATTTGTATAAGCTAGCTCAAGATGACAACTTCGTATTGACCTGCCCTTTGGAGGCCTTTCTTCTACTGATATGTAAGCGCAAATGGATCAATATTGTTGAAAAAAATGCCCGACGCGGGGTAACAAAAAGCATCGATGACGGATATACGCATATAGCCGCGAGCGATGACAGCGCAACCACTCTGTATGCCGACACATTCGAGAAAGAACAGCGTGTACTAGAGATGCTAGAAAAAATAAGTGAACGTTGTCGAGAAATCATTGTGGCCAGCTATTCTCAAATACCCCAACAACAACTCGCGGAACAAATGGGCGTAAGCTATGCATATCTCCGTAAAAAGAAATCGCTGTGCATGGCCGAACTGATTAACCTTGTTAGAAACCACAAATAATGCAGCATGAACAATTTTGAAAAAATAGAAGCATATCTGGAGGGCTGGATGACGCAGGAAGAGCGTGCTGCGTTTGAAGCCGAGCTGCAAACCAATGAGGCTTTGAGAAAAGATTATGAAGATTGGCTTTACACCGAACGTGTGCTCCAAAAACAACTTTCTGCAGATGAAAAAACACAGGAATTAAAAAATATACTTACTCCGCTTACCCGCAAATATTTTAAAGTTGAAAGAAAACCGCAAGGTAAAGTGGTGTCCTTTAAGAAATATATTATTGCAGCGGCAACAGCGGCGGCTATCCTTATTATTTTCTTGTCCATTCCAGGAGGAATCGACAATTATCAGGTTCCCATAATGCCCCAAGCCGTGGTGAGAGGAGCCGAAGATTTATCGAACGAGGGCGCACAACTGTTCAATAAAGGCGAATATGAAAAAGCATTGCCTTTGTTAAAACAACAAGCCGAGCACAATCCGGAGGATGCAACTATCCAATATTTTTATGCAATTGCTCTCATAAAAACCGCTCAATACGAAATCGCACTACCCGTTCTGGAACGACTGAGCGAGGGAGTTTCGGCATATAAGGAAGATGCTGCATTTTTTACTGCGCTGGCAGCATATAAACTGCAGCGTAATGATACTGCCTTAAAATATGCTCAACAGGTGAGCGAACACTCCCCTTATTACAAAAAAGCTCAGAAAATTATCAGGAAGCTTAATTAGTTTGTGTTTTCCAGAATCTGCCGAAAAGACCAATGTATTTTTCTTTAGTAGCAGCCGCTATTTTTTTTCCATCAATAGATGTAGGATTGAAATAAGTTACATCGCCCTCGGAATAAATCAGATGGCTTTTGTACTCAATCAGCGGAGGAGATCCCGTTTTACCCAGTGTGGGCTGAATAAAACTATAAAAATCGGCCTCTTTAGGATTGGTAAAAAAGGCAATTAATATGGCAGCTATAATCAATAACGATATCAGTCTTCTGAATTTCATATGATCTCAAATAAAAGGACTTTTATTATACCATAACGCACAAGTAGACATTATAGTATATATGCTTCAGACGAATTAACTAAACAAATACTCTACATCTTCTTTGGTAAGCGATTTCACAAATCCGGTTTCGTCAGAGATGAGATCTTTGGCCAACGCCTTTTTCTTTTCCTGAAGTTGTAGAATTTTATCTTCTATCGTGTCTTTACAAATCATCCTATACGCGAAAATATTCTTGGTTTGACCAATACGATGCGTACGGTCTATTGCCTGTTGTTCTACTGCCGGATTCCACCAGGGATCCACAATATACACATAGTCCGCTGCAGTAAGGTTCAAACCTACCCCTCCGGCTTTCAGTGAAATAAGGAATACGCGTACTTCATCATTAGTCTGGAAGTTTTGAATCGCTCTTTCGCGTTCGGGAGCAGATGTACTTCCGTCGAAATACTCGTACTTCACACCCAACTCATCGAGTTTTTTACGGATCAGGCCCAGCATTCCCAGGAATTGAGAGAAGACGAGTGCTTTATGATCGCTCATGTCTTCGGTAATCTCGCGGGCAAGCTCTTCAATTTTGATGGAGTGATTTTCAAAAACTTCATCTTCGTTTAAGATCGCCGGTGAGTCGCAAATCTGACGCAGCTTTAACAACCCCTGTAGAATGGTTAGTTGCGATTTAGCAATACCTTGAGTATCTATCGACCCTAAAATCTTATTTCGATAATCATTTCTATAGGCATCATAAATGCGACGTTGCTCATCACCCATTTCACACCATAAAATCATTTCCTGCTTTTCGGGTAAGTCTTTAGCTACCTGCTCTTTTGTACGTCTTAAAATGAAAGGATACAAAAGCTTTCGCAGGTGTTCCTTTCTATCGGCTTCACCCAGCTTGTCGATAGGAATAGCAAACTCCTGACGGAAGAACTCGATGCTACCCAGCATACCGGGGTTGAGAAAATTCATCTGCGCGTAAATATCGAAGGTATTGTTCTGCAACGGCGTACCGCTCATGCACAAACGATGCTTTGCGTTCAGCAACGATGCAGCACGTGTAACCTTGCTAGCCGGATTTTTGATTGCCTGACTTTCATCGAGCAACAGATAATCAAACTGAAGGTTTAAGAAAAACTTAATATCGCTGCGCAATGTGCCGTACGTGGTAATGGTGATATCGTATTGTAAAATATCCGCCGTATTGCGGGTGCGGGCAGCACCGTGATGAATATAATAAGTAAGTTCCGGCGTAAATTTTTTAATTTCATTTTCCCAGTTGTAGATAAGCGTAGTGGGACATACCACCATGGCTTTCATGTTGGGATGCTGATTTTTATAATACTGCAAGAATGATAAAGCCTGTACCGTTTTCCCCAGACCCATATCGTCTGCTAAAATACCTCCCCAGTTTACCTTATTAAGATAATTCAGCCACTGGAAACCGGCCAGCTGATAGGGTCGTAATACAGCCCGTAACTGTTCTGGAGGTTCTACTTCCGGTATTTTATCAAAATCTCTCAGGCGGTTGTATTTCTCTTCTAGTTCAAACTGCAACTCTTCTTCATTGCGCAGTTCATACAGCTCGTCAATAACACTTCTGTGATATTGAGAAAGCTTCAGCTTATTATTGTTCCCTTCTCCTACTCTGAATAGTAAAGCATATTTCTTAATCCAGTCTTCGGGCAAGATACCTAATGTACCATCACCCAGCTGCACATATTGTTGCTTAGCTGCCAGAGCCCTCTTTACTTCAGCAATGGAAACACGTTGGTCGCCAAACATTATATCCACTTTGGCATCGAACCAATCGGTATTGCTGCTGATAAATATTTTGGTTTGCGGTTTGGCTGTATTAAACCTGAAGTTGCGAAGCGCCTCATGACCAAATACAGGAACCTGCATTTCTTTCATCGCGTCCACAAACAGAAAAAACCAGTTTTCTTTTAAAATCTCCTTGCCTTTCAAAGCAAGTGTACCATCTTCCTCATTTACGATAAAGTTGGAATGCAGGTTTTGGAGTTTTTGAACAAAAGCATTTTCCTTATCACGATTACGATGAATCGCCAAGATTTTTTCTTGATCAGGAATCAGCATAACTTGTCTTCCTGCGGTACTGGTCTCATGTCCATTGTAAGAAAACACAGGCGTGAAAACAAGATATTCTCCTTTTTCGGCAAGGAAAAGTTTTATTTCCGGATCTACACCTTTTATTACCTGTAAAAGTGATGTATCAAAATCGGTCTTATATTCTTTTGCCAGGGGCAGCACAAACTCATGCAATTGCTGAGGCCATTCTGCTTTTGAAATGCGGATCTTACCATCTGGTAAAAAGCGTTGTACCAGCTCCACAGCGTCTGCATCGGGCATGGCAAAGATCTCGTGATTATACAAATAGATAAGTGGTGATGGCGCCTCGTTTTCTTCAAGCCCGTGTACAATGCCTTTGGTGCGAATCAACGATTCGCAAGTATAGGTATCGCCCTCTTTGTCGATGAAAAACTCCAGAGAAACGGGCGTGTCGATAGCGTCTACGCTTTGCAGATTTTGTGTTATAAATTTTTTCCCTTGTGGTAATACGTACACCAGGGGATTTTCCCCAGGCTCGCACAAAAGTTTTTTAATGCGTGGTAACAGGTATTCGTTTATTAGCTTTTTATCCTCTTTTCCTTCTTGCTCGTCTAAAAGATTTTCAAACGGTGTGTTTCGTGTGATATATTTTTTTACTTCCGTATCCTGAAGTTTTCTTACTGTATTCAGAAGCGAAATATCTTTTTCATTAAACGTGGTCGTGTCGATGTACTTAGAGATATCCAGTACTTCGACTTTTCCGACAAACTGATTCTGATTTTCATCGGCCTCTCCCGAAACAACTTCCACCGAGAAATAAGGATATTCTTTTTTATTAAAATTAAAGACAATCCCCAGACGGCGGGTAATGGTAGAAGTTTCCGTGGTTACTTCCGATTCAGCTACAGCTTCTTGCTTAGGCTGCACCGGCTTGGGTTTGGAACCATCGGCAGAAGGAGTGATTCTTTTAATACTCGGATCGAGTACACGTAAAAAGGGCTTTCCGTCTTTAAAAACAAATTCAAACTTCCCCTTTAGGTCATCGGCAAGCGAATATCCGTAAGCTTCCAACAACTTGTTTTTTTCTACATCACGGTTACGAATGGTATCGAAATAATTGGGACCGTGTTGTTTAATCAGCTGCATGAACACAATTACCTTGGGCAGGCATAGCGGATATTCTGTGTCTTCATAATCACAGCTGGTATCGAAGTTGCGTTCTTCATTTTTGCGGATGACCACAGTATATTCTTGCTCGCCCAGTGTTACAATAGCCTTTACTGTTTCATCCTTAGCCGAAACAATTTTGGCTTTATGCTTTTGCAGATATCTTTCGGCTTCATTAAAAGTTTCATTACTGCACAGTAGTCGCAAAGAACGTAAATCTAGGTTGCGAAGTTTTACAACAGTATGACGTTGGTCATAATATACATCTTCGCCCAACTGGCCTTTGTCTAATAGTTCTTGCAACTGAAACAATGCGGCTACTTCATGTTTGCAGATATCACCTAGGTTATATGGGCACGTACAACGAAGCGAAATCAGCTTAGGGTCGCTGTACTTCTGTATGTACACTTTATAAAAGCTGCTGTAGGTATCATCTTTAACACGAAAAGAGAGATTGCCGGTTAGCTTATCAAACTCTACCAGTTCTGCAAAACCCAAGGCATGCGTTTTTTTTCCGCGTCTGATTACTTCATCAGTGCCGTTGGTATAAACGTATTTTAAAATATGCGGTAATGCCATAATCCTTGCCCTGCCTTGTGTACCCGCTCTTTGCCAAGAACGATCTATCCTTTTTCGGGCACGTATCTTTTTAGTTATGAGAAAACAAAACAGACCTTCTTAGAAAGGTCAATCGGCAAAAATAAAAGAAAGATTTCCGCTCTTCCTAATGTTTTAAGGAATATTTTATTTTAGGAAAACTGATGCAGAGAATGTAGTATCTTTACAGATTTTTCCCTTTTGGAATGTATCCTATTGAGCTATTTGCGAAAATCCGGTGTTATCCTTTTATCAACTTTTCATCCTGATATAACGGCAACACATTGGCGATATCTTCTGTAAGACAAAACTCAATATCATCAATATATCCAAACCGGTTTACAAGGCGATGATAGTGCGTAAAGTTTTTTGAAAATTCCAACAAATGACCTTTGTGCTGTGCATACAGTCCTTCTGCCATAAACGAGCTGTCGCAATGAATGGTGAAGTGTTCTTTAACACGATGTATTACAGCCCCAGCAAAAAGCGTATCCTCCATATTGAAGCGATCTTTCCAACCGGCACAGGCCAACACTACATTTTTCTTTTTATGAATTAAATAGTTACAAACTGCAGACAGGTTGGGGAAGGAACCTGTAACGATATCATCTGCACCATTAGCTAGGGCCATATGCAGCAATTTGGTTCCGTTGGTAGTAGTGAGCACTAGTATTTTTCCACCAATAAAATCGGGAGTGTATTCAAGCGGAGAGTTGCCGTGGCTTAACCCCTCGGCTAACTTTCCATCACGCTCACCCGCAGCAATGCCGTTTACTTTCTTACCTATTTCAATTGCCGCAGGCACTGCATCTACAGGTATCACATACTGAGCGCCGTTATATAAAGCCGATGCTATGGTAGATGTTGCACGAAATACATCGATGATTACTACAACAGCATCCGTCAAATCGTATAAATGCAATAACGCCGGAGACAAAGAAGTAAAAAGGGTAGGTTTTTCACTCATACAGAATTACCAGATTTTAATATCTAAAAGCACAAACAACGTTTGTCTATTCAATATTCAGTCGTTTCTTAGACAAACGGCATCTTTACTACGTCGGCGGCGAGCTGCTTGTCACGAACCTTTATAAAAATACGAGTACCTATTTCGGAAAAAGCAGTTTGTACATAGCCTAATCCAATGGCTTTGCCTAAAGTAGGAGATTGCGTTCCGGATGTTACTACACCAATGGTGCTACCTGTATCATCCACAATTTCATAGCCATGGCGAGGAATACCTTTGTCAACCAGCGCAAAACCAATGAGTTTGCGTTGTACACCTTCGGCTTTTTGTTTTTGCAGTATTTCTTTAGCGGTAAAGTCTTTAGTAAATTTCGTAATCCATCCTAAGCCAGCTTCCAGTGGTGTGGTGGTATCATCCAGGTCATTGCCATACAGACAATATCCCATTTCCAAGCGAAGAGTATCGCGCGCGGCCAATCCTATTGGCTTCAGCCCTTTCGGCGTGCCCACTTCAAAAATAGCGTTCCAGATTTTTTCGGCTGCATCATCTTTATCTTCAAAGTAAATTTCCACACCGCCGGCTCCGGTATATCCCGTGGCACTTATTAATACATTGTCTACACCAGCAAATTTGCCTTTCGTGAATGTATAATATTTAAGATTGATAATATCCAAGTCCGTCAAAGGTTGCAGTATAGCAGTAGCCATAGGCCCTTGCACCGCCAGCAGTGCTGTTTTATCAGAGATATTGTGTATTTCTGCAGGAGCTTCTGTATTGTGCTGGACAATCCAGTTCCAATCCTTTTCAATATTCGCGGCATTCACCACTAACATATATACTTTATTCTCTTCGATGCAGTATACCAGCAAATCATCAATAATACCGCCCTTTTCGTTGGTCAGGGCACTGTATTGTGCCTGTCCGCTTTTTAGCTTTGATGCATCATTAGTTGTCAAACGCTGAATAAGCGGTAAGGCATTCTCGCCCTTTAGAATAAATTCGCCCATGTGGCTTACATCAAAAACCCCCGCGTTTTTTCGTACGGTATGGTGTTCTTCATTAATACTGCTGTAGCTGATGGGCATGTTGTACCCAGCAAAAGGAGCCATTTTTGCTCCCAACGCCATATGCTTTTGTGTAAACGGAGTTGACTTCATCGGTTCTTTTTTAAGAAAGATTTTTTCGCGCGCTAAAGGTAATTGCTATTTCTGATTTGCATTTCAGTTTTCTGACTTATCTTTTACCTATGAAAAAAAATGCCGACAGCCCTGTACAAATGTTGTATCCAATGGAAATGCACCCCTATCTACTACTCCTTTTCTATTTTGTATTTTTAATGACAATGAACACTAACGCTCAGGTTAAAAACGACAAGTGGTTGGAAGACCTTTTGAGGAATCAGGCTTCACCGCTTTTACAAAGCGTGCTGGACCGGCCCGAGGAGTATCGGTATCAGGTTATTTATACCCGTATTGACCGCGATGCTAACAATCAGCCGCATTTTACCAACTATTACTTAAATGTCGATAATGAGAGGTATTTCTACCCCGCCTCTATGGTAAAGCTACCCACGGCACTGGTTGCGTTGGAAAAAATTAATTCGTTGAAACAGAAAGGCATAGATAAATATACCGCGATGCTTACGGATAGTAGTTATAGCGGCCAAACTGCCGTAATCGAAGACAGCACCTCTCCTACAGGATTGCCATTTATCGACCACTATATTAAAAAGATTTTTGTTGTAAGCGACAATGATGCCTATAACCGCCTCTATGAGTTTTGCGGACAACAATATCTTAACGAAACGCTTTGGGCTAAAGGATATAAAGACATGCGTATTACGCGCCGTTTTGTGAAAATGACTTTTGAAGAAAACAAACACACCAATCAAATTCGCTTTGTAAAAGACGGACACACTATTTATACACAGCCTCCAGCCACAAGTAAGGCCCAGTTTGATTTCAGTAAGAAAATACTAATGGGACATGCTCACTGGGACGCCGATGATAACATCATCAACGAACCCTATGATTTTACCATGCACAACAAAGCTACTCTGGAAGATTTGCTGCTGATGATGCGTTCAATACTATTTCCACAGTCGGTAGCACCGCAGCGCAGATTTGCTTTAACGGAAGATGACTATCAGAAATTATATCAGTATATGTCTGAAAAGCCTTCGGAGAGCCGTTATCCCCAATACGATACCTCTGCATTTTTCGATAGCTATACCAAGTTTTTCTTCTTTAGAGACGGAGAACGCAAAATTCCGGATTACATCCGCAGCTTTAATAAAACCGGCTGGAGCCATGGTTTTCTTACAGATGTATGCTATATCGTAGATTTCAAAAATAATGTGGAGTTTATGCTCAGTGGAAATATTTATGTAAACAGCGACGGTGTATTAAACGACAATAAATACGAATACAAAGAAATAGGATACCCGTTTTTTCGAGAGGTAGGTGAAAAAATTTATCAATATGAGCTTCAGCGAAAACGGTCTCATCGTCCCAATCTGGAACAATGGAAGCTGAAATACGATTAAACTAAGTGCGCGAATGTCATCATTGATAAAAATCAACATTTCGGACAAATTTTTGTCATATATAAGCAAACAAATTTTGAAGATCTTAGCGTTTTCTTAAACCTAAACAGAGTAGACAAGTTTTACTATATTTTTGTGCTATGAAATTTGATAAGATTCATAACAAAGGGCAGGCCCGACTTTTTAAGAATGACTATCTGGAAATGCTTACCAAAACCCACCCGCTGGTGATTTGGGGCATGTATATTCCGGTGATTACATATATGCTATACTACAGTGCTACGCATTTACACTTTTCAACCGGATTCGTATTTTTAATCTTCTTCTGTGGCATGTTTTTCTGGTCTTTTTTTGAATACCTAGCCCACAGATTTATTTTCCACTGGGTGAGTGATAATCCTACTATTCAGAAAATCTCTTATGTGCTGCACGGTAATCACCATCATTATCCGCGCGATAGGCAGCGTTTATTTATGCCTCCGGTTCCCAGCATCATCATTGCATCGGTTTTGTTCAGCATATTTTACCTGATCATGCGCCAGCATGCTTTCATGTTCTTCCCCGGGTTTATCCTCGGTTATCTGATGTACGGAACCATGCACTATGCCATTCATGCCTGGAACCCGCCGTTTAAATGGATGAAAGGTTTGTGGCGTAACCACCACTTGCATCACTACAAAGACGAAAGCAAGGGCTTTGGGGTGAGCAGTACATTATGGGACCATGTGTTTGGAACCATGTTTGATTTGAAAAAAGAAAAAGAAGATAAGGAAAAGGTAAAAGAGTTGATGTTTGAGAAAAAAAGAAAATAAACAACATTACACATTTTTCTTTTCATATATAAAATACTGAAGGACGATACTACCCTTCAGTATTTTTCTATTACGCCCAATCCAAATAAAGCAAAATCGTACTTTACAGGATCTTTTGCATCGAGTTGTTTTAAATTTCTCGTCAGCTCTACTGCAGCCTGCCAATCATTAGGAGTACGTTGCAATAGCTGAAAGTGCTTAGCTACTCTTTCCACATGCACATCTAAAGGACACACCAGCTGAGAAGGTTGTATGTTTTTCCAAATACCAAAATCGACACCCTTTTTATTGCTACGTACCATCCATCTTAAAAACATATTCAATCTCTTGCATGCCGATTTTTTAGCAGGCGAAGCAATATGTTTTACCGTGCGTCGAGGGAAGTCGGGAAAAAGTTTTTCATTAAAGAAAGAATAGTGAAAGCCGGTAAGCGCCTGCTCTACATTTTCATCGTCCTTTTGCATGAACGCAGTGAATGCCGTTTCAAGAGAAGCTGCCCCGCGATCTCTGTAATGCCATTTCAAAAAATCGAAAAAATGAAAAAGGTCTGTAGCATTAAAGGTACGATGCGCAAAATTTACAAAAGGACGTAAATCACTTTCTTCAAAGTTCATGATAAAATCATAGGGCGCATGATCCATCCCATGAAGCAACCGATCGCAAGAGTTGATAATACTCTTACGATTTCCCCAGGCTAAAATGGCAGCAAAGAATCCGGCAATTTCGATATCCTGCTTTTTCGTAAACCGATGCGGTATACAAATAGGGTCGTCTTTTATGAAACCGGCCTGTTCGTATTGGGCAGCCTTTTTATCCAAAAACTCCTTGAGTCCGCTATCCATTGTTTTGCATCAGTTGTTCGTACTGATCGCCTTTGACGAAGGCGTAAGTTTTTTTGTTGATATGATAATACTTAATCCAGCCTTTGTTTACCAGCGCAATCAAATCGGTACGAGCTGTTTCTTTGGAAATACCGTATACCGAACGCAGTTCACGAATAGTAACAACTTTTTCGGCATCTTCTTTCAGCCATTGTATTACGGCGGTTTGACGTTCATTATAACCCGGCAGCTTGACGGCAGCACTTTCCGACTTTTCTTTAGTGATGCGTTGTACAAGATCCTTCAATGAACGCAAGGCCATTTGAAGCGACTGAATATAAAAATGGATAAAATATCCAATATTGTTTCCATCGGTCTGCGACTGTACAATCGCTTTATGATATTGGGTGCGCAACTTGGATATTACATTGGACACTGATAAAAACTCAGCAACCCAATAGCCTTTTTTCAGCAGATACATTTGTGCCAGAATGCGCCCCATTCGTCCGTTGCCGTCTTTGAATGGACGAATACTCAGGATGAGGTAATGAAGAATGCCAGCTTTTACCAATGGATGAATAAAAAAGGGTGTTTGATCATTATTATACAACTCAAATACAACAGACATGAGTTGATTCAGCTGGGCTGCTTGTGGTGGTTTGTATCCGGCTGCCCCATCAATCAAGCTTTCATCTACCTTATTATTGGTACGATAGCGTCCAATACCTTTCTGCTTAATGGTGTCCTTAGTAAGTGTTTGATGTATCTGAAGCAACAACGCTTCTGTGAGCACTTCGTCCTTTTGTGAAAAAGCAAACTGTAAAGTACGATAAATATTTACACAGACTTGTTCTTCGGTATTTTGAGGAGGACGTTTTTTCAACAGCATTTCCTTAGCCATTTTTTTAGAAACGGAAATGCCGGCCAGCAATGCAGAGGTAATGCTTTCTTCGAGTAAGGCGTGAGTTTTGTGCCGATGGGTTTGCTTGTTTTCTAACAATACATCCATCCCTCGCCCTCCAGCCAGATCAATATCCATGCGATGTAGCTGAGCCTCCAAGGCATTGCTAAGCCACCAAGAAATATGCTGATTGTGATAATATAGTTTTCGAGTATAGCCCTGTTCTCTCTCTTTCACCACTTGTTGCCAAATCTCCTCTCTGTTTCCAGAAAGGGGCAACTGCATATCCTTGAACTTATCCCAATGAACGTAATTATTATTTAAGTTTTGAATAAACAAACGTAATGGATCTTCTATCGTTGATCTATGATTCTCTCCTTCCATTATTGATAAATATGGGCAAATAAATGCAAAATTAGCTGGTTTGCTTCACTTTTAGAGCAGCAAAGCCCTGTAATAATGCGGTGCATTATTTATAATAACAAGCATCCTCTTTTATAACGATCTTACCCGATAGCTTGCTGCAGATCGGCAATTAAATCTTCAGCATCTTCGATACCAATGCTCAAACGCATGAGCGAATCGCTTAAGCCGTTGGCGAGTCTTTCTTCGCGGGGAACAGAAGCGTGCGTCATGGAGGCAGGATGGTTGATTAAAGACTCGACTCCACCCAAACTTTCTGCTAGGGCTATAATTTTGGTTCCCTTTAAAACTTTCAAGGCCGCTTCGATGGAGGCGTCTTTTAATTCAAAGCTCATCATTCCACCGAAATCACGCATCTGCTTTCTGGCTATTTGATATCCGGGACTATCTTCAAATCCGCACCAATACACATTTTTTACTTTGGGATGAGCTTTTAAAAATTGTGCTACTTTTCTTCCGTTTTCGCAATGCCGCTGCATGCGTACGTGTAGCGTTTTGATACCCCTTAATACCAAAAAGCAATCGAAGGGTCCGGGTACCGCTCCGGAGCTTTTTTGAATATAATATAATTTATCGCGCAGCTCTTGGCTGTTCATCATCAGCGCACCCATAATCACATCACTATGGCCTCCCAGATATTTTGTGGCAGAATGCATAACAATATCAGCTCCTAAATCTAATGGGTTCTGCAAATAGGGCGAAGCAAATGTATTATCCACAACGAGCAATGCCCCTGCTTTTTGAGAAAGAGCAGCCATCGCTTCGATATCGGTAATTTTCATTAGCGGGTTGGTGGGCGTCTCCACCCATAACATTCGGGTGTTGGGAGTTAGGGCTTTTTCCACATTAGCCACATCCGTTGTATCAACATAAATAAACTTAATACCAAAATCGGCCCAGAGCGTAGCAAACAATCGGTATGTGCCTCCGTACATATCTTTTGCAGCAATCACTTCATCTCCCGGTTTCAACAGTCGCAATACAGCATCGGTAGCAGCTACCCCACTACTAAAAGCCAAACCATATTTACCATTTTCCAATTCGGCAAAAGCTTTTTCCAATGCCGTACGCGTTGGATTTCCGGCACGGGAATAATCATATCCTTTGTGTTCATTAGGGGCACTCTGCACAAATGTGGAAGACTGAAATATGGGAGTCATAATAGCTCCAGTAGAGGGATCTGGCTCTACCCCGGCATGAATGATTTTAGTATCGCGATTCATCTCATTATTCTTTTAAGAACATTGAAGGTAGTAAAAATAGCAACCCGAATAACCTCTACAAAAATGTTAATTGATTACATTCTCAAAATTTTTTCGGTTTTAACGTGTAACATTTGAGCCTTCTCTCACGTATAAGAAATGTCAATGAGCATAAATGGTTTTGTGAAGAGCTCTTATAACCGTGCATCCAAAAATCAAAATCATAATAAAAAATCTGATTTTGTTTTGTTGCCGTTTAAAAAACAATAAAACCGTTCGTTGAGAAAAAACAACGAATTCTTATTCTTTAAAATTGTTTAACAAAGCTCAGCATACCGCTGGTCCTCATTTCGCTTGTATATAGGTAACTGCCGGCTTTACCTTTACAATGAACAAGGAGCGCTCTTTGATTATACAAGCACACATCGGTGATGATAAAAATATCTTTTCACGGTCGAAAAAACGTCGTTCACCGAGTATTTACAGGGGGTTTACCAGTAAACACTTGACTGAAGGAGCCTTGCTGAAGTATGTTTGTGTTACAATAAACAAAAAACAATTAAACAACCTTTAAACTTTTAAGAGATGAAAGCCTTAATTCTGTCTGCTGTATTATTTGTTAGCGTTGCTGCCAACGCTGCTTCCATAAATCTTCCCGACAACGAAAAAGTGGTGAAAACGTTTAATGAGCTTTTTAAAGGAGCTAGTAATGTTACATGGAACAACGTAGGAAAACAGTATGAAGCATTTTTCACGCTGGCGTCTATTAAAACCCGGGTTACTATTGATCAAAAAGGAAGACTGGTGCAGACCATTCGTTATTACGGGGAAAGCGAATTGCCAGCAAACATCCTTTATAATGTTAAAAATCAATATTTAGGAAAAGAAATTTTTGGTGTAACAGAAATATCCAATAAATTTGGGACTCAATACCAAATTGTATTAAAGGATAACAGTCATTATATCCATCTCAATGCTAATAGCAAAGGGGATCTAGAACTTGCCGAAAAATACAAAAGAGGGGATTCCACCAAAAAATAGCCTAGAATAGACACTTTTTGTCTTTCATAAGACAAATATGAACTTTTTTTTCTCATGTAAAACTATACGGAGGGGGTATTCTTATCTCCTCCCTTTTTGTTTTTACATAAGAAATGTCTTACTCTTTTAAAAGTGTTAAAGCCTGTTCTAAAATTTAATAGGAAGCTTGGCTACAACATCATCCCATGCAATTATCAGGTTCGCTCCATAATCGGCTTTTTCAAAAACCATAGTAAAGTATTCCAGTTGCGGATTGTAGTAAGTAACCGGTACCTGCACTCTCACTAAATCTTTGGCTTCGTTTTGCTTTAATCCCCACATGTCCAGCTCTTCGTTTACCACAATTGTCCAATAGCCTGCTTTGGGAATAGCATATAATGTATAACGACCGGGGGCTAGTTTTTTATCTCCGATAGTAACCGGTTGAAATATATCGAGTTCTGTAGCTTCGTTGGCACCCAAACGCCAATTTTCACCGAACTTTATTATATCTTCAAAAAGATTACGCCCCTGCAAATGAGGACGACTATATATTACCCTCATCACGGGTAGGGAATCTCCGGAACCTGCCATTTTTAATTGCGGAAATTTATGCGGATAATAACTCATATCCATTGGAGAAAGGTCTACTTCTGCATAAATTCCTGGTTCTTCTTCTGTTTGTTGTAGCGGTTGGGGCCGCTGAGGTGTTAAGTTAGCAATACTATCATTCTTCACCTGTTGTTCCGCATCCATATTTTCAGCGGCAGTCTTACTATTTTCCTTACAACCGGAAACGAGTATCCATAAAAACAAAACAGCAACCGAAAGACTCTTCATCTTAAAGATTTTACAAATGTTTCTTGCTAATAAATATTATTAATTCTTTATTGCTGCAATAACGTTTCAAAAGTATAGCGGGCAAAGGGTTTCATGTCCTGCCACAACGCATCAAAACATTCCTTCAAGAAGTCGTAATGCAGCTCGAAAATTTCCACAGCCTGCGAACTGTCATGCAAATATGCGGCTCTTTTTACTAAGCCACCAAAACTTTGATAAATTCCTTCTCTTGTTCTGTAACTATACAGCCAGTTCTGGCTACGCATATAGAAAAACATGCGCCGGAAAGCTTCGGGCATAACAGCTTCTTGTTTTTCTAAAAGATGATACGTTGTTTGGGAAAACTCGAACAGCGAGTCTTTGGTAAAGGTTGCGGTGTCTAAAGCAAGAAAATGATCGTTTACTACATCAATAAACGCTCCGCTATATAAACGATAGGCTTTTTTAAAAACAGTTTTAGCCTCTTTAGTTGCAGCATGAATATCGGCAAATGCATCGATGGCTCTATGCAATACAATCCCTTTATGAACAGATTGGGGATAATTATATTGTTGTTTGCCCTTTACAAAATCGCTGATCATATTCCCCAGTAAAATCTGTTCATGGTTGAAGGATAAATATGCATGTGCCAAATAGTTCATATATTATTTCTTAATGAATGTTACTATATCTGCAACCAATTGCTGGGGAATGGGCAAATCGGGGCTACTGTAGGACGCGGCTTGTGCTATTCTGTTTCCTGTTGCTTTTTTTAAAACATGATTCATTTCTTCGATCATTGATAAAGACGATTGTTTATTGCAAGTATGAAGAGCTTCTCCTTCGCTTTGCTGCACCTGCAAATCAGTTGTTCCTTGAATAATTAGCACGGGGATGGTCAATTTACCGATTTCTTCGCAAGGATTATACTTCATCCATGAAATGAGATATGGCTGTACACTAGGTCTAAATAGTATATTCAACTCAGGAGAAATGTTTGCTACAGTTTGTCCATTTTTCAATTGTGGTAGAATAGAATCGGCAGCGGATGCTAATGCTGGCGCTTGTTGTTTCAACTGCCAACTGAGAATTTCATCAATGGGTTTGGAAGGGCCGGCAATGGAAATATATTTATCAGCTTTTACTCGTTGCGCGGCTACCATAGCAATCAGAGAGCCTTCGCTATGACCGGCTAAAACGATCTGCTTCACCCGGCTGTCCTTTCTTAACAATTGTGACCACTCTTCTAAATCTTTTATATAATCTTCGAAAACTATTTTGGATTCATCTGTAAAAGATTTAGCGCTTGCAGCAATACCGCGCTTATCAATTAACAATGTGGCTATATCGTATCTTGCCAGCGAATCGGCCAGCATACGATAACTATTGGCTTTTACACCCATTGGGTTATTTCCGTTTCTGTCGGTAGGTCCGGATCCTGGTTGAATGATGACTACATCGAATGAGTTGGTATTGGCAGGAACAATGAGACTTCCATATAAATCGCCAGAGGATGTGTGTAAAGTAAGAGAGTCTTCCTTGTATTGTGCAAATGCTACACTACATAGTATCAGTGAAAAGAATAATAAAAAGTTTTTCATAGTATGGTATTAAAAAGTGAATGTACTGTTTTTAAAACTACTTACCTGTTTTGTATAAATAAATAGAATATGCAATGGGCACAATAATAATCAACAGAAACACAATACCCATACCATACAAAGCTGGCTTTAGTGGGAGCACCAATGCCAGCAGTACAATCAATACGCCTCCTGCAAGCCATAGCGGAGCTGCTAAACGATGGGTTGCTTTCCAGTTATTTTCATCTTCAAGTGTGGTTGCAATTCGGATGCCTATAAAATAATTCGGCTTTATATTATACATATAGTTGCCCAAAATTGCAAACAATAATCCTACTCCTATAAAGATAAACTTTCCGGTTGAAAGTGTAGTACCATTGGAGGCGCTGTAAATAATTGCCGCTGCAAGTGCAGATAAAAATACAGCCATGATAACGGATAATTCTTTCATTTTTTTCAAACTATCGGCTGTATATTTCTTCTTAGGATCTATACGGTGGATATTTCTGATAAGTAGTGTAGTTAGTATGCTTACCACAACCATTATACCTACTATCGCAGCCAGTTCAGTTTTGCTGCCATATCTATCGGCATTTCCATTTATATCAAAATGGAGTGGTACGCGCTCAGGTAGTTCATTCCATATATTCATGAGATATATCAATGGTGCCATAAAAACTACCCATAAAAGCATTTTCAACAGTTGTTTCATATTGGTATGTTTTATTTCCGATTGTCTTTTAGTTGTATCAACCATTTTAGCATTTCGTCTATGACGGTCGTATTCAGAGAATACTCTACAAATTGCCCCTTCTTGACAGATACCACCAAATCGGCCTGCTTCAGTAATTCCAGGTGATGGGAAATGCTGGGTTTTGAAATACTGAAATGGTCGGCAATCTCTCCCGCAGTCATATCTCTTTTTCGCAGTAGTTCTAATATTTCCCTGCGAGTGGCGTCGTTCAGCGCTTTGAAAACAGTATTAATCGTCACTTCAACATTTATATATTTAGACAAATATCTAAATATTTTTTCACAAAACCAATCCTTTTTTGAGGTTTTATGTTTTGTGGTATAAACAGTACTTTTGTCATCCGCATTGTCTCACAGTTTTGTGATCTGAAGGCGAATAAAAAAAGTTTATATCATGAGTAAAGGACCTGTCTCTAATTTTATTCAGCATCATTACAGACATTTTAATGCTGCCGCATTGATGGATGCCGCCAAAGCTTATGAAGCACATTTGCTGGAGGGCGGAAAAATGATGGTGACACTTGCCGGAGCCATGAGTACAGCCGAATTAGGGTTATCGCTGGCAGAAATGATTCGGCAGGATAAGATACATATCATTTCCTGTACTGGTGCCAACTTGGAAGAAGACGTAATGAATCTGGTGGCACACAAGCACTATAAAAGAGTACCTAATTACAGAGATCTGACGCCGCAAGATGAATGGGACTTATTGGAAAATCATTATAATCGGGTTACCGATACTTGTATCCCTGAAGAAGAAGCATTCCGTCGTTTGCAGAGCCATCTGGTAAAACAATGGAAAGAAGCAGAAGCCAAGGGCGAACGGTATTTTCCACATGAGTATTTGTATAAGATTATCCTTAGTGGAGAGCTGGAGCAGTATTATGAAATTGATCCTAAAGACAGCTGGATCGTAGCTGCTGCAGAAAAAAACCTTCCTATTGTTTGTCCGGGATGGGAAGACAGTACAACAGGAAACATTTTTGCCAGCTATGTTATCAAAGGCGAACTCCAGGCCAGCACTGTTAAAACCGGTATCGAATATATGGTTTACTTGACAGAATGGTACCGCGCTAACAGCGGTGGCAAGGGTGTAGGCTTCTTCCAAATTGGAGGGGGCATTGCTGGAGACTTCCCCATATGTGTAGTACCCATGATGTATCAAGATCTGGGTTGGGAAGATGTTCCTTTCTGGAGTTATTTCTGTCAGATCAGCGACAGTACTACATCCTATGGCTCATACAGTGGTGCTGTTCCTAATGAAAAAATTACCTGGGGTAAACTGGATATTCACACTCCCAAGTTTATTGTAGAAAGCGATGCAACAATTGTTGCTCCGTTGATTTTCGCTTGGGTTTTGGGTTGGTAAAATTTGTGTTAGTATACTTTTTAAAACGGTTCCCAAACATTTGGGAACCGTTTTTTTATTACATTTTTTGGTAAAAACTTTTTTATTGCAAGTAATATTTATTCACAGCGTTTAACTGTATCGTTATTGTTGAAATCTCTTCACTTTTTATATACGCACATAAAAGCCCGGGTGTAACCGGGCTTTTAATAATATGCTTTTTAAAAGGATTCGCTATTGATCTAACTTCAGATCGCGTTTCAGCAATTCATCCCTATTGGCCATATCCCAGGCTGTATAAAACACCAGCTGTGCTCTTTTAGCTAATAGTGGGAAGTTGATTTTATCCACGGTATCGGTAGGCTTGTGGTAATCAGCCTGCAACATGCCATCGTAGAAGAATAAAATAGGAACGCCTTTTCTGGCAAAATTGTAATGATCGCTTCTATAATAAATCCTATGTGGATCATTGGGATCGTCGAATTTATAATCCAGTACCAATTTGGTGTATTTATTATTCATCCCTTCCAAAATTGGCTGCAAATCGGTACTTAATTTATTATGACCAATTACGTATACATAGTTTAGTGTATCAGCGCTTAATCTTTCGGTATCGATACGTCCAATCATATCGATGTTCAGATTAGCGGTTGTTTTCTCAAGTGGATAAATGGGATTATCGGAATAATACTCTGAACCCCACAAACCTTTCTCCTCACCACACACCAGCATAAATGCTATACTACGACGAGGTCCTTTTCCGGCTTTTTTGGCTTTAGCAAAAGCTTCGGCCATTTTCATTACAGCAACAGTACCGGAACCATCATCATCTGCACCATAATAAATATTACCTTTTTCATCTGTTCCTACATGATCATAATGTGCGGTCACAAAGAGATATTCGTCTTTTTTGTCCGTACCTTCTACGATACCAATAACATTGCTTACGGTAGCTGTTACTTTTCCAGATTTGTATTCAATATTTACCTGGGCTTCTTCAATCATGGGATCTATTACCTGATTGCCAACAAGAGATTTTATTTGATTGATTGTGTAGCCCTTACGAGTCAATACGTTATCATTAATATAGAAGGCAGGGATGGCGCTATTTTCTTCTGATACGGCCTGCTCATTTTTGGGACGGTACATGTCCAGTATTTGTCGCGATGGCAGCATCTCGGATATAATTAGCACCGCAGCAGCCCCCTTCTTTTTGGCATTGGCAATCTTGTTAGAAATAAATACAGGAGATTGTCTGCGGGGTTTATTAGATCGAAACCCTTCGGGCTGACCGTTGAGAAATACAACTAATTTGCCTTTTACGTCCACATCTTTATAGTCATCGCGATTTTCATCTACAATTCCATATCCTACAAATACATATTCTGAGAAGCGTAGAGAAGCCTGTTGTGGCATACTAATCCAAGGAGCAAAGTCTACATAAGGCCTAAATGACGCCTCTCCCATTTCCAGCTTTAAATGTGTAGCACTGTCTTTTTCCAGAATAAAGGGTTGTCTGAAGCTACCCTTGTTGCCGGGTTTTAACCCGAAAGCCTTAAACTGTTGCTCAATGTATTGAGCTGCTTTTTCCAGTCCTGGAGAGGGCGTATCGCGTCCGCCCATTTCTTCACTGGCGATGATGGTAAGATGCTTTTGCAGATCTTTTTCGGTAATCGTTTTAGCAAAGGGAACTGGATCGGCTGTTTTTTGAGCCTGTACACTTAGGCCTACAAAACCTAATGTTATCAATAAGAATTGCTTAACCATATATTTAAAATTATAATGTAAATGTAGAAAAAACGCCCAACCAATTGTTACCGTTCATCAATAATTATAGCCCATTACCGCTGTTGCGCTCTAAACCAACGTTCAGGAATTTCATCTCTACTCGCCATTAAATAATCCTTATAACTGCAGGGTATATAGTTTTTGTTAGGAAGCTGCATCCACCATCTTCCTGTTTTCTTGCTTTGCAGAAAAGAGGTTTCAATTTCAGAAAATGCAATCTGAAACTCGTTGAAATTATCCAAGTCGCTGATATCGGCCTCTTTGCTTCGACGATGTCGCCCATCTATAATATACCATAACATGTGGGCAATTTGCATTGCGGTAAGTTCCTCCCTGTCCTGTTGCGGATTGTATCCATAAATACCGATAGACTGCATATTACTACTCATTCCGGCATACTGCATTAGCTTGCAGGCTTCTTCACCGTTAAAGCCATTGGGTGTAAGCAGGTTGGCTGGCGCATAAGCATTAGCAATCGCATTGATATCAAAAGAAAAAATATGGCTGCTACGAATCGCCGGTTCTACTTCATCCATATCTTCCTTCACATGTCCTACCCGATAAAAATCAAATTTCAGTTTGTCCAGCGTTTGCAACATACCGGGATGAACCAGATAGCTTTGAAAACCGATATGGTTATAATGTTTCACATAGTTAGGCTCTGAGGTAAACATCTCCATCAAAAAATTATCATTTTTGAATGGAGACTCCATATCCAGATCAATTAAGGCATCAACACCTGTTACTTCTACCAGCTGTTCTGCGCTCTTACAGGCATTGTATTGCGAAAGGGTTAGATCGTGCGAGCCGCCCAATATAATCACTGTTTTGCCCAGAGCAGTGAGATCGCTAATGACCATTTGTAGGGCCACAAGCGTATCGTTGTAAGAAGCTCCTTGTTGAATATTACCAATATCGACTAGTTTTATTTTTTCATGCCAATAAAACAACTGATAAAATTTTTTTCGGATCATATCTGGAGCCTGTGAAACCGAACCAATGATACCGCCTCCGCGTTGTTCTCCACAACCCACAATTATAAGTTCGGCTTGTTCCACATCGGGAAACGTTTCGGTATATATATTAATGGTATCTCCCAGCTGTCCGGGCTTGTAACGCTCATCGCCGGTAATTTCCAGTATGTTTACCGGTACTAAAAAATCCTGAATTGACATGTGTGCAAGATAGCTTTAATTTAAAATAAATAACGGATATTCTGTTGCACAACACATTACACTACCTTGCAGAAACAGAAGACACCGTTATATAAATCATTTTGCATTAGTGATGTAATGACTCTTTTATAAAATTAAACAATCTTCCAAACCCTTCTCAATGCAGTGATATAATTTCAATATCTGCCGCTAATTACCGCCTACATACAAATAATTACTTATTTTGCAGCGCACAAAAATTCATCACTACATGAAACTTCTTGAAAACAAAGTAGCCATCGTAACCGGTGCAGCCCGCGGAATTGGCGAAGCCATTGCCGTAAAATTTGCAGAACAGGGCGCAAATGTGGCCTTTACTTATGTAAGCGATAGCAGTGCAGAGCGTGCAGCGGCCCTTGAAGAAAAACTGAAAGCACTTAACGTAAAAGCCAAAGCCTATAAAAGCAATGCGGGCAATTTTGAGCAGTGTGAAAGTTTGGTTGCTGATGTTTTAAGTGAATTCGGACAAATAGATATTTGCGTTAATAATGCCGGTATCTCTCGCGATAATCTCTTGCTTCGGATGAGCCCGGAACAATGGGAAGAAGTATTAAATACCAACCTGAACAGCGTTTTCTACATGACCAAGCAGGTTCTAAAACCCATGATGAAAGCCAGAAGCGGCAGCATCATTAACATGAGCTCTGTAATTGGGGTAATGGGAAATGCCGGTCAAGCTAGCTATGCGGCAAGTAAAGCAGGTATTATTGGTTTTACCAAAAGCGTGGCGAAAGAATTGGGAAGCCGGAATATTCGTTGTAATGCCATCGCTCCCGGATTTATAGAAACCGATATGACCAGCTATCTGAATGAAAATTCCGGGGCAGAAAAATATTTAGCAGACATTCCTCTTAACAGATTTGGAAAACCTGAGGACATTGCCAATCTGGCGCTGTTCTTAGCTTCGGACTTGAGTAGTTATATCACGGGTCAGACGATTAGCGCCTGTGGCGGATTAAATATTTAGGGCAGTCTTTCTGGCTGCCCTTTTGCCAGAAACTCGAATCAAATTAATGAAATTTCAAAAACGCTTACTACTTCCGTTATTTGTTTTAGTTCTATACAACGCAGCAGGTCAAACAGTATATGATACTCATCTTCAGGCCGCACAGAGATCTGGTATACCACTTATACAGAACAATTCTCAGCTAAACGCTCTTGTAAGTAAAAAAAAGCTGGTTAAAGTAGGTGTGCATCGTGGCTATACTATTGCAAGACTTACACATAGCAAACCTTACCTTACCCCTCGCTCCTATAAAGTTTTGAAAGACCTCGGCAATACTTTTTATACAAGAAGCAAAAAGAAAACTTTTACAGTTACATCGGTTACGCGTACATTATATGATCAGAAACGATTATCGCGTATAAATACTAATGCTGTTACTACCAAACCCAGCTCCCATAATTACGGCTGTTCTTTTGATATTTCTTATATAAGATTCAATAATCGTAAAGCTCCCAATACGCGATTGGAAAAATTGTTGGAAACCATTCTGACCGAATATCAAAAACAGGGCAAGCTGTACTTTATTAAAGAATACCGCGAAAAATGTTTTCATATTACTGTTAGATAGCAATTATTATTCATATTTGCGAAATTAGATTCATATTTATCCGTTATCTTTAAAAACAATATTCATCACAACTCATTTTTTTCCGCGCTCATGTTGTATTTGCGGCACTTAGAATTTTTAAAGCTGGTTTTCATACACGGCCTTACGGCTTTTGGTGGGCCCCAAGCGCATCTGGCAATGATGATGAAAACTTTTGTAAAGCAAAGGCCGTATATTACTGAGCAGGAATTGATGGAGTATACTGCTTTTTGCCAGCTGTTACCCGGAGCTTCTTCTACTCAAACGCTTACATTAATTGGGTTTAAACGAGGAGGTCCAGTACTGGCTATATTAACCTTGCTTGTATGGATTTTACCTGCATGCACTATCATGTGTGCGCTTTCCTTTTTTGTAGAGTATATCGAAGGTTCATCTCGGCACACAGATATTTTTAAATTTATAGTACCCATGGCGGCAGGCTTTCTAATCTTTGCCTGTATCAGCTCTTTACCTTACTCCGTAAAAAATTTGATAACCGGAGTAATTGCTGTAATTACCGCCATTGCTACATTTCTATTCTTTGGCAAACCCTATATAGTTCCTATTCTTATTATTGCCAGTGGAATTGTCACCAATCTGAGTCGCAAGCGTATACCGCAAACAGACACCAAACCCGGAAAAATCAGATGGTGGAACATCTGGCTCTTTGCGATTATTTTCATTATTGCGGGTGTGCTTAGTGAAACTGCGCGTAAAAACGACTGGACTTATCGCAAGCCTATCAATTTATTCGAACATACGTATCGTATGGGCAGTCTGGTTTTCGGTGGCGGAAATGTGTTGATGCCGATAATGTATGAACAGTTTAGCGTAAGACCTGAAGCAGTGAAAAACAAAAACCCTAATGTTATACAAATAGGAAAAAAGGAAATGCTTACCGGTATCGGTATTGTGCGTGCCGTACCGGGTCCGGTTTTTTCCATTGCTTCCTATTCGGGCGGACTAGCCCTGAAAGACATGGGACCATCTATGCAAATTCTGGGAGGAGTGATTGGAATGATTGGCATTTTTCTTCCTAGTGCATTGCTGGTGCTTTTCTTTTTTCCTATTTGGAATATGTTGAAGAAATATGCCGTAATTTATCGATCTCTCGAAGGTATTAATGCTGCCGTACTAGGTATTATGATTGGTTCTACTTTTTACATTCTGAAGGATGTGATATTGTTTGACGGAAGCACTTTGGGATTTTGGAATATTGCCATCATTCTCGGTTCGGCCTTTGCGCTGATATTTACTCGCATTCCACCACCCATTCTGGTAGCAGTAAGTATTGCATTGGGTTATTTTCTATAATAGCCGCCCTTTTCAATTTCTTCAATAACGTTGTCGGGTAAAAGGTATTTTACTGATTTTCTTTCCTTGATTAAACGCCTAATATGCGTAGCAGAAATTTCAAGTAATGGAGCCTCCAATACTTTTACTTTTGATGTAGAATCGACAAAAATATCAAAACCTGGTCGATTATATACTAATATTTCATAATTTTCTAATATATAAGAGGCGTTTTTCCAACGATGTATATTTTGGAAGCTGTCTCCACCCATAATGATAGCAAACTCGTGCTGTGGATATTTTTCAGTGAGATGTGCTAGAGTAATTGCTGTGTAAGAAGGTCGCGGTAAAGTAAATTCAATATCACTGGCCTTCATTCGAATATCGCCCTCAATAGCTAGATTGACTAAATGATAGCGGTGATTTTCGTTGAGCAGAGATGCAGATTCTTTGAATGGGTTTTGAGGAGATACTATAAACCATACACGTTCTACCCATTCTTCATTCAAGATATGATTTGCAATGATGAGATGGCCGTGATGGATAGGATTAAAGGAACCAAAATAAAGTCCGATTTTCATTAGGGGTATTATTCGCCAGTATGTACAACAATATGTTTTGCTTCATCTGTTCTAAGGCTTAGCAGATAGCCCGCCACAGAAACAGACATAGGGTCATTGAACAATGCCTTTTGTACTACTTCAATTTTTTCGCCCGGCAAGCACCCCATTTCCATTAACTTCAAAAAAATTTCCTCGGTAGTAAATTTCACGATAGTTGCTATCTGGCCCGGTTCTAAATCAGACAATAATAATTCCATAATGCAAAGCTAAGCATTGTTGTTTGTGTTTTGTTTACGAATTTTGGAACATGTCGTTAAAAAATTTTTCTATTCGATTTTACTTTCAGAAGCCTATTACTTTAAAAGAAAGAAGGCGACTAAAAGATTTTTTGATACAGCAATTACGCAAGGTTGGAAAAACCGGAGCTGAAATAAATTATGTGTTTTGCTCAGATGAAGAACTTCTTTCCATAAATCAAACACATCTAAATCACGATTACTATACTGATATTATAACGTTCGATCTTTCAGAAAAAAATTCTCCAAATCTGGTATCTGATATTTATATCAGCACAGACAGGGTAAAAGACAATGCGAAAGCTTTTAATGTGCCGCAAAACACAGAGTTATTGCGTGTAATTTTTCATGGTGTGTTACATCTCATAGGTTATAAGGATAAGACCTTAGAAGATCAAGCTCAAATGAGATCGATGGAGGAACAATGGTTAAAAACCTACCTTTCTTAATCCTTCAAAATACATTTTTACTTTACGTTCCACGTGAAACACTTTGTTTTTCAAACTACTTATTATGTTCCACGTGGAACCTTAAACTCTCTTCAAAATTTCGTTCTGTTTCACGTGAAACATAGTTTATCGTATTAATATTGTCATTTCACACATAGGAGGCTGCAGTCGTTTTAATAATTGTTACTTTTGCACCCTTATGTTTCCAGAATACGATGTTATAGTAGTTGGTGCCGGACATGCCGGTTGTGAAGCAGCAGCGGCTGCTGCCAATATGGGCTCCAAGACCCTATTGGTAACCATGAATATGCAAACTATCGCCCAAATGAGCTGTAATCCTGCAATGGGAGGTATTGCAAAAGGTCAGATTATCCGTGAAATTGATGCAATGGGCGGCTACTCAGGGATTGTGACGGACCATACTATGATTCAGTTTAGAATGCTGAATCGATCTAAAGGCCCGGCTATGTGGAGCCCTCGTGCACAAAGCGATAGAATGCTTTTTTCTGCAAAATGGAGGGAAATGCTGGAACAAACACCTAACCTGGATTTTTATCAGGATATGGTGAAAGGTTTATTAGTAAAAGATAAGCGTGTATGCGGTGTTATTACCGGATTGGGGCATGAAATTAAAGGAAAAACAGTTGTTTTAACCAATGGAACCTTCCTGAATGGTGTAATTCATATAGGGGAAAAGCAGTTTGGCGGTGGTCGTGTGGCTGAAAAAGCAGCTAGTGGTATTACGGAGCAGCTAGTGGAACTAGGATTTGAAAGTGATAGGTTAAAGACTGGAACACCTCCTAGAATTGATGGTCGCAGTTTGGATTATTCCAAAATGGAAATCCAAAACGGAGATGAAGAAATAATAGGCTTTTCATTTACTGATACTCCTAAACTTAACCCCAAACAACAACGTTGCTGCTGGATTACTTACACCAATACAAAGGTGCATGATATCTTAAAAACCGGATTCGACAGGAGCCCGATGTTTACCGGTAGAATAGATGGTGTAGGTCCCCGATATTGTCCCAGCATCGAGGATAAGATTAATCGCTTTGCAGAAAGGGATCGTCACCAATTATTTGTAGAGCCCGAAGGATGGAATACCGTAGAAATATATGTGAATGGATTTTCTACATCTTTACCAGAAGAAGTACAATATGAAGCCCTCCGGAATGTACCGGGTTTTGAAAATGCAAGAATGTTTCGTCCGGGTTATGCAATCGAATACGACTACTTCCCACCTACACAGCTTAAACATACACTTGAAACGAAGTTGATAGACAACTTATTCTTTGCTGGGCAAATCAACGGTACAACCGGGTATGAAGAAGCGGCATGCCAAGGCCTAATGGCCGGTATTAATGCGCATCTTAAAGTACAGGAAAAAGATGGGTTAGTCTTACAAAGAAGTGAAGCATACATTGGCGTATTGATAGATGACCTTATCAGCAAGGGTACTGAAGAGCCTTATAGAATGTTTACTTCCCGTGCTGAATATCGTACCCTGCTCAGACAAGATAATGCAGATGCACGCTTAACTCCCATCAGTTACAAATTAGGCTTGGCCAGTGAAGAGAGAATGGAAAGAGTGACCCAAAAGAACGAAAACGTGGCTAACATTATTGCTATTCTAAAAAGCACAGTTTTCAAACCCGAGGATATCAATCCATTCCTAAAACACATCAACTCTTCTGAAATTGTAGAAAAGCAAAAAGCTGATAAAATTCTTCTCCGACCTAGTGTGGAATTGCAAGATTTGGCACAGGCTGTGCCCGCTCTTGGAGAAGCTCTTAAAAAATACAATAAAGAAGAAATTGAGCAAGCTGCAATACAAGTAAAATATCAGACTTACATCGAAAAAGAAAGAGAAATTGTGGCACGTATGAGCGAGATGGAAAATCTGGTCATTCCTGAAAACTTTGATTATACAAAAATCAGCTCTTTAGGCAACGAAGCACGCGAAAAATTAAGCAAAGTAAAGCCGCGTACTTTAGGTCAGGCTACCCGTATCTCTGGCATTAACCCAAGTGATATACAAATTTTAATGGTGTACATGGGTAGATAAGCCCCTTTGTTTTCTATTACTAATACCTAGAACATACTATATTTTCATTGCTGATGTTCTAGGTATTTTTATCCCTTCTTATAAAGAATAGTATTATATTAAATTATAATAATATATTAATTATAAATAATTTCTCTTCTAACCTTCCTGAATTTTCCTATTGCTAACGTAGTATGGTAGGATAATCAATAAAGCTAAACGGGATTTTTTATCGGCCTTTCTAAGAATAAAACGAATAAATAAATAAGAAAATAAAAAACCCTTGCCGATTAGCAAGGGTTGTGGTGTGGGCCGGAATCGAACCGGCGACACAAGGATTTTCAGTCCTTTGCTCTACCAACTGAGCTACCGCACCGACCGTTTTAACGGGGCAGCAAAAATAAAGGTTTTTAATTAAAAATCTATTTTTTATGAAAATTTCTTGCAGAATTACATACCATACTCACTAAGGAATTTGATACGCATAATTTTTAACTGCTCCCAGTTGAAATCGAATTCTGCCAATTCCTTTTGTGCCACTTCAAGAGAGGAGGTTTCGCAAGTTTTGAAGTACTCCATAATTTCATACTGCTCATTCTCATCAAGCATCTCATCGATGGCATAACCGATATTGAGTTTAGTACCGCTGGCAGCTATGGTTTCCATTTCTTCTAGCAGTTCAGCAGTTTCCCACCCTCTATTCTTGGCAATTGTTTCCAAAGGAATTTTCTTATCGGTTTGTTGAATGATATACACTTTATCACCGCTTTTATTCACAACACTCTTCATCACGAAATCGTCGGGTTTTTCTATGTTGTTTTCTTCAACATACCGAGCAATCAACTCCACAAAGGGCTTTCCGTAACGACGTGCTTTAGCACCACTAACACCCTGGCATTTTTCCAGCTCCTGTAAAGTTGTAGGATACAGTGTTGCCATATCTTGCAGAGATGTTTCCAAGAAAATAACCCAGGGAACGAGTCCAATTTTTTTAGCTTCTTTCTGCCGCAGTTCTTTTAACATTTCAAAAAGACGCTCATCTACAACCGCTCCATCTGCCACATTATCCATACCTTCATCATCATCTCCCATGGCCTCTTCAAAATTATTGTTCAGGACAATGCTGAAAGATTTTGGTTTTTTGAGGAACGCTGCTCCCTTATCGGTTATCTTCAATACACCATATTCTTCAATATCCTTGCGCAGCAATCCTTCTAAAATCATTTGTCGGAAAAGCGAGTTCCAAAAATGTGCATCTTTTTCCTTACCGATACCAAAACTGGAAAGTCCTTCATGGCGGAACATCTTAACCTGAGGTGTTAGCTTGCCGGTGATAATAGTGACCATATAATCTGTAGCAAACTTTTCACCCAGCTCCTTGATAGCCTTTAATACAATGACAGCATCTTCCTTGGCCTCTATCTTCTCCTTTGGATTTTTACAATTATCACAGTTTCCACAGTTTTCTTGCGGAAACTCTTCGCCAAAGTAACTGAGTATTACTTTACGTCTACACACGCCGCTCTCGGCATATGCCACGGTTTCATTTATTAATTGTGCACCTACTTCTCTTTCACTTAACGGCTTATCCCGCATAAGGTGCTCTAGCTTACTTACGTCTTTATGTGAGTAATAAAGAATACATTTTCCTTCTAATCCATCGCGTCCTGCCCTACCGGTTTCTTGATAATAGTTCTCGATCGACTTTGGAATATTATAATGTATCACAAACCGTACATCGGGCTTATCGATTCCCATACCAAAAGCGATAGTGGCCACAATCACCTGGACATCCTCACTTAGAAAATCGTCCTGTCTTTTAGCCCGCAATTTGGCATCCAACCCCGCATGATAAGCAACCGCCTTGATACCATTTGCTTGTAAAATATCGGCTAGTTCCTCAGTAGTTTTGCGATTAAGGGTATAAATAATACCACTTTTATTTTTCATTCCCTTTATAAAGCGCACAATGCTTTCGTGTGTTTGAGATTTTTTGATTTTGGGAATGATTTCATAATAAAGATTTTCCCTGTTGAAAGAAGAGATAAATATGTTGGGTTCTCTAAGATCGAGATTCTTAATAATATCACTCTGAACCTTAGGTGTAGCAGTAGCGGTGAGAGCGATAACCGGCAAATTAGGATTAATCTTATCCATCATTTCGCGCAGTCTGCGATATTCCGGCCTAAAATCGTGTCCCCACTCACTTATACAATGCGCTTCATCTACCGCAAAGAAAGAAATGTTCAGATCGCTGAAGAATGAAAGATTTTCGGGTTTTGTTAGTGTTTCCGGAGCCACATATAAAAGTTTGGTTTTTCCGGAAATCAAATCGTCATGAACAGCCTTTATTTCCTTTTTGGTTAAAGTCGAATTTAAAAAGTGTGCAATCTCGTCATTGCTATTATATCCTCTTACCAGATCCACTTGGTTTTTCATTAAGGCTATGAGAGGTGATACGATAATGGCTACGCCGTCCGATATCATAGCCGGAAGCTGATAACACAGGCTTTTACCTCCTCCTGTTGGCATAATCACAAAAGTGTCTTTACCAGACAGTAAAGATTCTATTATTTCCTGCTGTTTTCCTTTAAATTGTTTAAAACCAAAGTATTTCTGCAGCGCTTCGTGCAAATCAACCTTTGTCTTCTTCGCAGCCTGCCCAGGCTCTTTTTTGGCTTTTTTTGGGGCAGCTTTTCCACTTTTGACACCCATTTTATCTATATTCCGTATTTTAACTTAAGCAAAATCATGCGTAAAAAAGATACGCCAGATATTATTAAAAAAAAAATAATCTTTTTGGGGGTTGCTAAGTTACTGCTCTTAAAGGAACTCTACTAAGCAAAATTGGTTAAATTTTATTATCTCCAACCTTAATTTATATCCTCTGAAATAAGGTGGATAAACCTTTCGGAATTGACATATAAACCAATACTTTTGCTTTTTGTTACCCTTGTGTATGAAACCCAATTGTAAGGATATTGCACAGCGTGTTATAGCACAGGAAGCTGCTGCAGTAGCAGCTCTTCAAAAGTTCGTCGATGATGACTTTGAAAGAGCTATAGCACTTTTACTCAATTGCAAAGGCCGTATTGTCTTAAGCGGCATTGGTAAAAGCGCTATTATTGCCCAGAAGATTGTTGCTACTTTTAATTCTACAGGAACACCGTCTATTTTCATGCATGCCGCAGATGCTTTACACGGCGATTTAGGGATTATACAGGAAGGGGATGTAGTAATGATTCTTAGCAAAAGTGGAAACAGCCCTGAAATAAAAGCGCTCATTCCACTCATTAAAAATTTTGGCAATAGCCTCATAGCCATATGTGGTAATGAACATTCGGATTTGGCTAAGCAGGCAGATATATTTTTAAATACCACAGTACCAAATGAAGCTTGTCCCAACAACCTGGCCCCTACAACCAGTACTACAGCTCAGTTGGTAATAGGCGACGCCCTAGCCGTGTGTCTTATGGAAATAAAAGGCTTCAAGGATGAAGATTTTGCTAAATTTCATCCAGGTGGTACACTAGGCAAAAAATTGTACCTACGGGTAGCCGATGTATTTGTTCACAATGAAAAACCGGCTGTGTACCCCCATCAGTCTTTAAAAGAAGTTATTGTAGAAATGACACAAAAAAGACTGGGTGTTACTGCCGTTATTGATGAGGAACAAAATCTGGTTGGAATAATTACCGACGGAGATTTAAGAAGAATGTTGAAAAAAAATACCGATATTGAACATATATCAGCGAAAGACATCATGACCATACATCCAAAACATATTTCAAAGGATGAATTGGCCATTACAGCCCTAGATATAATGCGGAAAAACGCCATCACACAATTGGTTGTTACCGACAATAAAAAATATTCTGGTATTATTCACATTCACGATTTACTAAAAGAAGGATTGATATAAGTCATGAATAAAAATAATTATGTAGCTATAATGGCCGGCGGTATCGGAAGCCGCTTCTGGCCAAAAAGTAGAACTTCATACCCCAAACAGTTTCTGGATATCCTAGGCACCGGAAAAACCCTCATACAGGCTACTTTCGAACGTTACAGTAAAATTGTACCTACTGAAAATATTTATGTAGTTACTTCAGAAGATTATACAGATATTGTAGCATCACAGCTGCCCTCATTACCAAAAGAAAACATTGTTGCCGAACCTTTCAGAAAAAATACGGCACCTTGTATTGCTTACATTGCATTTAAAATTCATGAAAAAAATCCAGATGCTGTAATGATTGCGGCACCTGCTGATAATCATATTCCCGATTTTGAGAAATTTTCGGTAGTGATTAACAAAGCGCTGGATTTTGTATCCCATATTAATGCGCTTACTACCATCGGCATCAAACCTACACATCCCAATACAGGGTACGGCTATATTCAACATGAAGATATAGAAGTGGCGCCTGGTATTTATAAAGTAAAAACATTTACTGAAAAGCCTAATTTGGAATTAGCCAAAGCTTTTATTAAAAGTGGTGATTTCTTATGGAATAGTGGCATTTTTACATGGAAATGTAAAACCATCATCAAATCCTTTGAAGAACATTTACCGGAAATATACGAGCTATTCTATAGTGAAAAAGAAAAATTAAATACTCCCGCAGAAGAAAAAATAATAGAAGAAATATACTCACAATGTCCGAGCATTTCCATTGATTTTGGAATTATGGAAAAAGCGAGCAATGTATACATTATCCCGGCCGACTTTACATGGACCGACTTGGGAACATGGAACAGTGCTTATGCCAATATGGAAAAAGATTATTTTGGAAATGCAGTGGCAGGTAGTGATGTAATTGTATTTGATACTCACAATTCTGTGATTCATGCTCCTGAAAAAAAATTAGTACTTGTGCAGGGTATGGAGGATTATATAATTGTAGATACCGAAGATGTACTTTTAATTTGTAAGAAAGATAAAGAACAAGAAATTAAAGATTACGTTGCTGAAGTAAAAAGAACCAAAGGAGATAAATATCTATAACAGACATGAATTATCCAATACAAAACATATTATTTCTGGATGTGGAAACTGTTCCGCAAAAAGCCAGTTATGAATTATTGGATGAAGAGTGGAAAAAACTATGGGATACTAAAGCAAGCTTTCTTTTAAAAAACTATGAAAACGAAACCTCCGAAACTATATATGAACGAGCAGGTATTTATGCCGAATTCGGAAAAATTATTTGCATCAGTTGTGGAATAATACATGGATCGGAGAATGAAAGAAAGCTGGTTATAAAATCCTTTGCGGGAGATGATGAAAAAAAGATTCTAGCAGATTTTACAGAAATGCTAAACCGATGGAGCAGTAATGAACCCAAATATCTCTGTGCACATAACGGTAAAGAATTTGACTTTCCTTATATCTGTAGAAGATTAATTATAAACAATCTTCCTATTCCCGTACTACTTAATATTGCCGGTAAAAAACCATGGGAGATAAATCATCTCGATACCATGGAAATGTGGAAATTCGGTGATTACAAAAGTTATACATCTTTAAATCTGCTAGCCCGCACTTTAGGTATTAGCACACCCAAAGATGATATCGATGGCAGTATGGTAGCCAAAGTATATTACGAGGAAAAAGATATTGACCGCATTGTAACTTATTGTCAGAAAGACGTAATTACAACTGCGCAAATATTTCTACGTTTTAACGGAGAAAAACAAATTGAAAATACTAATATAGAATTCAAATAAATTACAATCCGGCTTGCTTACTTATTTCTAGCATTCTGTCAATAGGCTTTTTAGCTGCCAGACGCAGTTCTTCATCCATTGTAATTTCGGGAAGCTCATATTTCATACACAGGTATATTTTTTCCAATGTATTGCGCTTCATGTGTGGACAATCGTTGCATGCACAGCCATTATCCGGAGGAGCAGGTATAAATTTCTTATGCGGGCTGGCTTTTTCCATCTGATGCAGAATACCGGTTTCGGTAGCTACGATAAATTCATCTGCATCACTTTCCATAGTGTACTTCAATAATCCTGTTGTGGAACCTATAAAATCAGCCAGCTTCAACACTTCCTCTTCACACTCGGGGTGGGCAATAAATTTAGCATTCGGATGCTGTTGTTTCAGCTTTACGATTTTTTCAAGACTAAATATTTCATGCACAATACATGCACCGTTCCACAACAACATGTTGCGACCTGTAACTTTATTGATGTAGGCTCCTAAATTCTTATCCGGAGCGAAAATTATTTTTTGGTCTTTTGGAAAACTATCCACAATAATGCGGGCATTACTACTGGTAACAATTACATCGCTCAGCGCTTTAATACCGGCGCTGCAGTTGATGTAACTTACCACAACATGATCGGGATGTTGTTCCTTGAACAACTTAAACATGGGAGGAGGACAGCTATCACTCAGTGAACAACCGGCTTTAAAATCGGGAATAACAACTTTCTTAGTTGGATTGAGAATTTTTGCCGTTTCGGCCATGAAATGCACACCCGCAAAAACAATCATATCGGCATTTGTCTTCTCGGCCTCCTGAGCCAATCCTAGACTATCGCCAATGTAGTCAGCTATATCTTGAATATCAGCTTCCTGGTAATAATGCGCTAGAATAACTGCATTTTTTTCCTTCTTTAATTTGCTAATTTCTTCAAATAAATCCAGCGTTGGATCTACCTCAATATCCAAAAATCCCTTTACGTCCAATTCCTGCTGTGCTGTTTCCAAGATAGCTGCTTCCATGATAAAAATTTAAATTCGATATGCAATGATACAATGCAATGGCAAATTTTCGCAAACAAATTTTTGCGATTGCTATTATAACACTATTAATAACTATTTTATTATTTTTTAAAAAAAGACCTATTACTATTACGGCTGTGAATTAGTGGATAACTTCCATTTTAGTTCTATTACAAATTTAAAAGTTAATTGTTTTCCACACAATTTGACATCTAATTAACATGAAAGGTATTAGATCTTGCTTATTTTGGAGGGTTTTCCACAATTATGTGGATATCATTAATGTAAATAAAAAATTTTTTGCTTCACTACGTATTGCTGTGGATATCCGATAGTATAATTTTAAAGTAACTCACCGACTAAAAGGGCTTCCACAATATTTTAAAATTTATAACCCAACAATTATGTTTCATATAAACGTTTCACGCAGGGTTATCCACATAAATCCATTGCTATTCACATATCTTTGGGGAGAAATTTTTGGTTAATGGGCTATTTTTCACAATAATGAAGTCCTAAAAACACAAATTAGGAACGACACAATATATATCTGTTACCCTGTTCTGTAAAAAACATCTTAATTACATAAGTTATGATTTACGTAAAAAGAATATTATCAGTGTTCATCTGCGTATTACTCTTTTCAGTAGCAAAGGCAGATGAAGGTATGTGGTTGCCTCAGCTTCTAGAAGCACTTAATGCTAAAAGAATGAAAGAGCTGGGTATGAAAATGAGTCCTAGTGATATTTATAGTATTAACAAGGAAAGTTTGAAAGATGCCGTAGTGAGCTTTGGAGGGTTTTGTACCGGAGAAGTCATATCGGACAAAGGATTATTGTTGACAAACCATCACTGTGGATTTAGTGCTATTCAGAGTCATTCTACTATTGATAAAAATTTTATAAGAGACGGTTTTTGGGCAAGAGATTATGCCGAAGAATTACCCAACCCGAACTTGTTTGTAACATTTATTGTAAGAATAGATGATGTAACTGCTCAGGTACTAACAAATGTATCTGAATCGATGGCTGAAAACGAACGTCAGTCGCAAATAGCTAGAAATGTTCGTGGGTTATTGAATAATGTTAAAAAAGAAACTTATCAGGATGCATATGTGCGTCCTTTCTTTGAAGGAAATAAATTTTACCTGTTTGTTACCGAAACCTATCATGATGTAAGATTGGTAGGTGCACCTCCTTCCTCTATTGGGAACTTTGGAAAAGATACAGACAACTGGATGTGGCCGCGCCATACGGGCGATTTCAGTCTATTCAGAATCTATGCTGGAAAAGATAATAAGCCGGCAAAATATAGTCCGGAAAATGTTCCTTATAAGCCAAAAAAATTTTTATCTATTTCGCTTAGTGGTGTAAAGGAAGGTGATTTTACAATGGTGTTTGGTTTTCCGGGTCGCACCTCCGAGTATTTGCCTAGTGAAGCTGTAGAACAAATTATGACAGTGTATGATCCGGCTAAAATTTCAATAAGAGATAAAGCCTTATCTATTCTTGATAAATACATGCGTAGTGATGAGGCAATAAAGATTCAATATGCATCGAAATATGCCGGAATCAGTAATGCTTGGAAGAAATGGCAAGGCGAAGTATTGGGGCTTACTACTACTAATGCAGTTCAGAAAAAATTGAACTACGAAAAAGAATTTACAGCATTGCTGGAGAAAAATCCTACATTAAAAACTAAATATGGTAAAGTATTACCCGAGCTGATTCAAAAGCATAAGGAGATAAAACCTTATGCACTAGCGCGCGATTATTATTTAGAAACTACTAGTAAAGTAGAATTATTTACAGTTGTCAACAAAATACGTGCATTAAAATCGCGAAAAGACAAACAGGGTTATGCAGAAGCTTTGGCCGCTGACATTAGCTGGTTTGAAAAATTTTGGAAAGATTTCAATATTAATGTAGATAAGGAGCTCTTTGCTGCTATGATGCAACTTTACATAGAAAAGCAAGAACCGAGCTATGTAGCTACTTATGCCAAAGAGCAATATCATCAATATAATGATTATGCTAAATGGGCTGACGATGTTTATAGCAAAAGCGTATTTGCCGATAAGCAAAAAGTAATGGATGCTTTAACAAATCAGCCCGAACGATTGTATGATGCATTAAATACAGATGTTGCGGCCAAATTGCTTATTGAAATCGCAAATATGTATGATAATGATGTTGCGTTAAAGGTTAATAAAATTCAGGCTGATATCAATAAGTTACAGCGCTTGTATATGCAAGCACAGATGGATGCATTTACTCATAAAACATTTTATCCCGATGCTAACAGTACTTTAAGAGTGGCTTTTGGTAATGTAAGTGGATATAACTCCCCGTCGGGTAAGAAATATGATTATTATACTTATTTAGATGGTGTGATGGAAAAATATAAGCCCGGAGATTATGAATTTGATGTACCCCAAAAGCTGATAGAACTGCATAAAAAGAAGGATTATGGCATATATGGCGTTAATGGTAAAATGCCAGTATGTTTCATTGCTTCCAATCATACTACAGGAGGAAATAGTGGTAGTCCCGCACTTGATGCTTATGGAAATTTGATAGGACTAAACTTTGACCGCGTGTGGGAAGGTACGATGAGTGATATTAATTATGATCCTTCCATCTGCCGAAATATTATGGTAGATATTCGTTATGTACTTTTCATTATAGATAAATTTGCCGGTGCCGATCATTTAATAAAGGAAATGAAGCTGGTATATCCTACTGCCAAAAAATAAATCGAATTTTAAAAGCAATAGTAAAAAGTCTGCTCATAAAAAAGGGCAGGCTTTTTGTTTATACACTAGTGTGCTTGCAATTTCTCAGGATTTTTTTAACTTGTATAAAATATTCGTACTATGGTAAACAACAAACATATAGCTACATTTATTCTAGGTGCATTGGCAGGTTTTGCGGCTGGAAAATATGCCAATATGAGCGAAGAAGAAAAAGAAAAAATGATGAATGATTTGAAGGAAAAGGCCAATAAGCTTAAAGAAGAGGCCGGTAAAACCGCAGAACAAGCAAAAGATTATTTTTCAGAATTAGCTTCTAAAGGAAAAGAAGCTATGAAAGAGTATTTTCCTGAAGCCGAAAAATGGTTTAATGATATTTTCGGGAAAAAGGAAAACCCCGATACCGAAGAACAGTCATCTGCTACAGGTGCCTAATCGGCTTATGATACGTACTTAGAGTAAATCGTTGGGATTAGGTACCAGCTTCAATATCTTGTGTAAGTTCTGCTGATAGTGTTTTCTATCCAGCTTGTAGTAGAAGGCTCCCTTTTTAGAATTACTTTTATCCTTTTCTTTTAGTTTAATAAGAAGGTTGGTAGAGAGCATCTTTCTGCTGAAGTTTCCTTTATCGAAGACAGTGTTAAACACGTCCTCGAAAAGTGTTTGTAACATAGGGATGGTGAATTTTTCGGGTAATAACTCAAATAAAATAGAATGTGATGCAGCTTTATATTGCAGCCTATTTTGAGCCATCATCACCATCTCATTATGGTCAAATATGAGAGAAGGAAATTCTTTTATAGGGAACCAATGTGCTTTAAAGTTATCGTGTAATGAGTCTTTGTATTTATTAATATCGATCAGTGCGAAATAACCGATAGATATGGTACGCTGTACCGGGTCGCGATCCGGACGCGTAAAGGTGTGAAACTGCTCCAGATAAATACCATCCAGACCGGTAAGTTTTTTCAAGACTCTTTTGGCAGCATCTTCAGCACTTTCATCTTTATTCACAAAACCACCCATCAGACTCCATTTACCTTTTTCGGGTTGAAATCCTCTTTTTATTAGTAGTATTTTCAATCGGTTACCGTCAAATCCGAAAACGATACAATCCACGGCAACCTTCATTTTAGTGCCTACGGAATATTTTTTTCTCATCGAAGTAATTAGTAAATAAAAGCTTATAAGTAGTAAAGCTAAAGGAAAAGGCTGGAACTTTTGAGAAAGAACCAGCCTTTTTATATTAATATTAAGACTTATGAGTTCATGCTAGCAAGGAATTCTTCATTGCTCTTGGTGCCCTTCATGCGTTTTAAGAGTTCTGTCATCGCTTCTTCTGTCTTCATATCGGCCAGATATACGCGAAGCAGATTCATTCTTTGCAGCACGTCCTTATCAAGCAACAGATCGTCGCGGCGTGTAGAAGACGCTGTGAGATCAATTGCAGGGTAAATGCGTTTATTAGCCAGTCTTCTATCCAACTGCAGTTCCATGTTACCGGTACCTTTGAATTCTTCAAAGATCACTTCATCCATTTTGCTTCCGGTATCGATAAGGGCTGTAGCTAGAATAGTAAGAGAACCTCCGTTTTCAATTTTACGGGCGGCACCAAAGAACTGCTTGGGTTTTTGCATGGCATTGGCTTCCACACCACCACTTAGTACTTTTCCTGAAGCGGGCGATACGGTATTATGAGCTCTTGCCAAACGAGTGATAGAGTCGAGCAGGATCACCACATCGTGTCCACATTCTACCAGTCTTTTAGCTTTCTGCAAGGCCATGTTAGACACTTTTACGTGTTTTTCGGCCGGCTCGTCGAAGGTGGAAGCAATAACTTCGGCTTTCACGCTTCTTTCCATATCGGTTACCTCTTCAGGTCTTTCATCTACCAGTACCACCATTAAGTAACACTCAGGGTGATTTTGGGCAATAGCATTTGCTACTGCTTTCAACAACATGGTTTTACCAGTTTTGGGCTGAGCTACGATCAAACCTCTTTGTCCTTTACCAATGGGGGTAAAGAGGTCCATAATGCGTGTGGAATAATCTTCCGGTCTGGTAAAGAGGTTTAATTTTTCGTAAGGGAATAGTGGTGTCAGATAATCGAAAGGTACGCGGTCGCGCACTTCTTCCGGGCTCTTACCGTTGATGGTATCCACTTTTAAGAGCGCAAAATATTTTTCGCCTTCGCGCGGAGGACGAACAGCTCCATGTACAGTATCACCTGTTTTTAATCCAAATAATTTGATTTGTGAAGGAGATACATATACATCGTCAGGGCTGGATAAATAGTTATAGTCAGAAGATCTTAAAAAACCATATCCGTCTGGCATCATCTCCAACACACCCTCGCTCAAAATCACACCATCAAACTCTACATTGAAAGCAGCATCTTTTTCTTTCTCTTTTTCTTTTTTCGCTTTGCTGGGTTGAGGAGCTACTTCGTCTATAATTACAGGAGTCGGATTGGCGTATTTTTCTGTGGCCTTTAGGGCTTTTTCAATAAAAGAAAGCGTAGCTGGATCGAAAGAGAAATCTTTCCCTTCATTTTCATCTTCTTGTTCGCTATATGCTTCGGTAGTAGCTTCTTCTACCTCGGTTTTTTCCTCTTTCTTCTTTTTGGTTTCTTTTTCTTCGGATTCTGCTACAGTTTCTTCTTCTTCTTTTTTCGTTGTAGTTTTTTTCTTTTTAGCCGCAGCTTTAGCTTTTTTAGCTGGCGCTTTGGCCTTCTTTTCTTTGGTTTCTTCTTCCTGTGTGTCAGTTCCTTCGTCTTCCACAAAAGCTTCCTCCGTTCCTACTGAAGTGGTAGCTTTTACGATGCGTTTTCTCTTCGGTTTTGTTTCAGTTGTTTCTTCCTTAGAACCCGCTATCGCCTGGCTGTCAAGGATACGGTATACAAGCTCTTGCTTCGTCAGTTTTTTCGCATCAGGAATATTTAACTGTTTGGCAATGTCCAACAATTCCGGAACGAGCATGTCGTTCAATTGTAAAATATCATACATAGGGGTAAACTTAATTAATCAAATACCGGCTTTCGCATGCTGATTAACAATAAAAAATAATGAAAATTGTTTTAGGTGAATCTTATTGAAATGGAAATCAATAATTAGCAGAGATGATCACAAGCCGTAGGTCATTTCTGCTGCGAAAATAATGTGTTTTTATCAAAAAAAACAAAACATATAAAAAATTTTGACTTTTTTTAAGTTATTAAAAAGGCTTAACACTTGGTGTGGCTTCTCTTGATAATATCGTTTAAAATAGAACGCATAATTAACAAGAAAACAAATTTTTTGCCTATTTTGATATATTTTTTCTAAAAATTATTCCTTGTTAATGTAATTTTTCTCGTCCAAATAATATAAATACAGGCCAAGGTGGAGGATATTAATATTATCTTTGCCGCCCAAAATAAAAGCAAATGTTCAATAAGAGGATTAAAATAAAAGAGCTGCTACAACAGGAACCTCAGGAGCAGGAAGTTACGGTAATGGGATGGGTGCGTACTTTCCGTAATAATCAATTTATTGCATTGAACGATGGAAGTACCAATACCAATCTACAAATAGTGGCAGAATTGGGCCAGTTCGAAGAATCGCTTCTGAAAAGAATCACTACCTCAGCTTCTTTGAAGGTAACAGGAACGCTGGTCCCCTCTTTGGGTAAAGGACAAAAAGTGGAGCTGAAAGCGAGAGTTATTGAAATACTAGGAGATAGCGATCCTGAGAAATATCCTCTACAACCAAAGAAACATTCTTTGGAGTTTTTGAGAGAGATTGCGCATTTGCGTTTTCGTACGAATACGTTTGCTTCGGTATTTCGCGTACGTCATGCATTGGCCTTTGCAATTCATAAGTTTTTTAACGAAAAAGGATTCGTCTACATACACACTCCTATCATTACTGCTAGTGACGCTGAAGGTGCAGGAGAAATGTTCAGAGTAACCACATTACCCTTCGATAATACACCTCGCAACGAAGACGGATCGGTAGATTTTAAAGAAGATTTTTTTGGAAAATCGACCAATCTTACAGTAAGTGGCCAGTTGGAAGGAGAACTAGCAGCTACAGCACTGGGCGAGATCTATACTTTTGGCCCTACTTTCAGAGCCGAAAACAGCAATACTACACGTCACTTGGCGGAGTTTTGGATGATAGAGCCGGAAATGGCGTTTTATGATTTGGAAGATAATGCCAACTTAGCCGAGGCATTCATCAAGTACATCATAAAATACGTAATGGATCATAATGCTGAGGATCTGGACTTTCTGGCTAAGCGTTTGGCCGATGAAGAAAAGCAGTTACCCCAGGACAAACGCTCGGAAATGGGATTGATTGAAAAACTAGAATTTGTGCTAAACAATCAGTTTGAAAGATTAACCTATACCGAAGCCATCGACATTCTGGCGAATAGTAATTATAATAAGAAAAAGAAATTCCAGTATCCTATTACAGGATGGGGTATGGACTTGCAAAGCGAGCACGAACGTTATCTTGTAGAAAAACATTTCAAAAAACCTGTGATATTGATGAATTATCCGGCCCAAATCAAGGCATTTTATATGCGCATGAATGATGACGGAAAAACAGTAGCCGCAATGGATATTTTGGCGCCGGGTATTGGTGAAATCGTTGGCGGTTCGCAGCGTGAAGAAAGACTGGATGTGCTGCTGAAAAAAATGAAGGATATGAACGTTCCCGATGAAGAACTATGGTGGTATCTAGATACCCGTAGATTTGGAACAGTTCCTCATGCTGGTTTCGGACTGGGATTTGAACGTATGATTCAGTTTGTTACCGGGATGAACAATATCCGTGATGTAATACCGTTCCCTAGAACACCTAAGAACGCTGAGTTTTAAAAAAGAGTTGGTTTTAAATAATAAAAAATAGTGTGGTCTTTGCCACACTATTTTAGTTTTTGGTTGAAGAAGTCTATTGTTCTTTTCCACGCCAACTCGGCTGATTCTTTATCGTAGCGTGGTGTGGTATCGTTATGAAACCCATGATTGGCTTTAGGGTACATATACATTGTGTACTCCTTATTGTGCGCCTTAAGTGCGCTTTCATAAGCAGGCCATCCCTCATTTACCCGAGTATCCAATTCTGCATAATGAATGAGTAGAGGAGCTTTAATTTTTGGAACATCTTCGTCATTAGGCTGTCCTCCGTAAAAAGGAACAGCTGCTCCCAAATCCGGAACACGCACAGCCATCATATTAGCAACCCATCCGCCAAAACAAAACCCTACCACACCTATACGCCCTGTACATTTCGGATGTTTTTTTAGATAATCGTATCCGGCGATAAAATCTTCTAAGATTTCCTCTCTGTTACGTTTAGCCTGCAAGGCGCGACCTTCATCATCATTACCCGGATATCCGCCTAATGGTGTTAAAGCATCCGGAGCTAATGCCACAAATCCGGCGAGAGCTGTTCTTCGAGCCACATCTTCGATATAAGGATTCAGTCCGCGATTTTCATGCACTACAATTACGCCCGCCAATTTTTCTTTAACATCAGAAGGCATGCACAACAGGCCTTTCATTGTACCGGCACCTTTGGGAGAAGCATAGGTGATATATTCCGCCTGAATGCGCGGGTCATCTGCCTTAACCTGCGTGCGGTTCTTGTAATCAGGCATTAAAAAACTCATGAGCGAAGAAACGGTAAGCCCTCCTACTGCGTACAGGGAAAGCTTTTGAACAAATTCGCGTCTATCTATACGATTGTGGGCATAGTCATCGTACAGATCAAAAACTTCTTGTTTAATATCTTCTTTTTTGATGTCGGCCATAATGAAGGGTTTTTAATTAAAGCAAACGTTTGAAATAATCCTGAGAGGTAAAATCTCTTATCTTTAAGAACTTTCCTAAAAAGATTTTATTGTGAATTTACTCTACTTTTTTAAAAGAAATTGCGTATTGCTTTGCCTTTTAGTATGGATTACCGGACGTGTGCAAGCCGGCGAACCTCGTAATTTGCTACAACAACAAGGCGATGTAAATTTTGTAAAAAAAGTATTGCTTGCTAAAGAAAAGTGGATGCCCTATCCCGCATATCGCGACCGGAATGCTTGGAATCTTTTTTTAGGAGATTATAAACAAGAGCTCATCCAAGAAGGGGAAAAATATTTGACCTATCAGTGGCTTATTGTTAAGGCTACGGATTATTTGGAATATTCTCGAAGCGGTTCGCGTACGATAATGGAAGAACCTTTTAATAAAAACCTCAAAGCCATATCTACATTATTTCTTGCAGAAATGGCTGAAGGTAACAAGCGATTTATGGATCAGCTTATCAATGGTGTGTTTGCTCTTTGTGAAATGACTACATGGTCTTTATCGGCCCATCTTTCTTTACAACAGGGCAATAATAAAAGGTTTCCCGATCATCAGCAGAACATAATCGATCTGTTTGTAGGAGATGTAGGGTCTATGCTGTCCTGGATTCACTATTTTTTGAAAGAAGAATTTGATAAAGAAAACAAACTCATCAGCGAACGTATAAGATTTGAAATTAAAAAGCGGGTTTTAGATCCTTATATGGAAACCGATCGCTTTTGGTGGATGGGCTTTAGTACCAATCCATCGCAGTTGGTGAATAATTGGAATGTGTGGTGCAATAGTAACGTGCTCCAAACTTTTGCTTTAATGGAAGAAGATCAAGAAAAACTGGCACAGGCGGTGTATAAAACCATGCGTTCCGTAGACCGGTTCATAAATTATGTTCATGAAGATGGCGCCTGTGAAGAAGGACCTTCGTATTGGGGACACGCTGCAGGCAAGCTATATGATTATTTACAATTCCTACACAACATTACAGGCGGACAAATATCGATTTTTCATGAACCGCTAATAAAAAATATGGGAGAATACATTTGTCGGAGCTATGTGGGGAATGGTTGGGTTGTGAACTTTGCGGATGCTACGGCAAGAGGCGGCGGCGATGCAGCGCTTATTTATCGCTATGGAAAAGCCGTGAACAGTAAGGAAATGACAGCCTTTGCATCCTATCTAATAAAAGAAGGTAGAGATAATTTAAAGCCTAAAGAATTCAGAGATGTATTTCGCATACTTGAAAGTATTGCTCATAATAAAGAAGTGATCAATACAGCGCCTTCACTGCCTACGGCTTCTTATACATGGTATCCGCAAACCGAATTTTTATATGTTAAAAACGTCCACTATTTTCTAGCTGCAAAAGGAGGACATAATAATGAAAGCCATAATCACAACGACGTAGGAACTTTTTCTTTATATGTAGATACGATTCCATTTTTTGTGGATGCCGGCGTGGGTACTTATATGAGACAAACATTCGGCAGTGAGCGATATTCTATCTGGACGATGCAAAGCAATTATCACAATTTGCCCACTATTAATGGGTTTGCTCAGCTTAACGGGGCAAACTATAAATCTTCTGATGCCCGTTTTGATAATCGCTATAATAGATTTAGTTTAGATATTAGTAAGGCTTATCCAAAAGAAGCAGCAGTTAAAACATGGTATAGAACGTATACTTTGTCTTCCAAAGAATTGAAGATAGAAGATGCTTTTGAACTTACAACAACAAAACAACCTCACATCATCAACTTTCTTGTAGCTGCAAAACCGGATACCGTTAAAAAAGGAATTATCAGCTTACGTAAAGAAGGCAAAGAAGTAATACTGCACTATCCTTATCAACAATTTGATGTGGAAGTGGATACAATCGAACTTACAGATAAGAAGCTTTCTTCTGTCTGGGGTAAGGAGTTATATCGGATAAAATTAGTAGCCAAATCCACTCACATAAAAGGAAAATATGTTTATACGATTCAAAAAAATAAATAACCCAAACCAAGAAAACAGATAGGCTTTTTACAAAAGCCGCAATTTTTTATAAAAAAATCCAATACAGTATATGTACAAAAAAACGATTGTAATTGCATTATCCTTTGTTATTGTTTTTTCTGCTTGTGTTGCAAAAAAGCAATCCCAAACCGCATTAGCTGATGAGTTCGTGAAGGAAAACTTTTCGCATGCTTCCGTAATGCTGAAAGGACTACTGAAGACGGCTAATGAAAAATTCGATGCAGAAAGAGGGGCTTATCCGCGCACGATAAATAAAGAAGAAAAATTAGTTACCACAAATATGTACGATTGGACATCGGGATTCTTTCCCGGCAGTTTGTGGTATGTATATGAACACACAAAAGACGAGACGTTAAAGGCCGAAGCTTTAAAATGGACCGAAAAATTGGAACCCCTGCAAACTTTTACAAGACATCATGATTTGGGATTCATGATGTACTGTAGCTATGGCAATGCTTACAGAATAACCAAAAATGAAAAATATAAGCAGTTGCTCATCAATGGAGCAAAATCTTTAAGTACGCGATTTAATGAAACCACAGGCTCTATTAAATCGTGGAATGTATTTAGGTCTTGGCATAATACGGATGAATTTTATTTTCCTGTGATTATTGATAATATGATGAATTTGGAAATGCTGTTTTTTGCTTCCAAGGTGTCGGGGGATGACCATTTCAGAAAAATAGCAATTAAACATGCTGAAACAACAATGCAAAATCATTTCAGACCTGATAACAGTTCTTATCACGTAGTATGTTACGACAGTACAACCGGCAAAGTGCTTACCAAGCAAACTGCACAAGGATATGCCGACAATTCTACTTGGAGTCGGGGTCAGGCCTGGGCTATTTATGGCTTTACGATGACTTATCGCGAAACGGGTGATCCGCGCTTTTTAAATCAAGCTATAGGATTGGCCGATTATTTTGTCAATAATAAGAACTTGCCAGAAGATGGTATTCCTTATTGGGATTTTAATGCTTATGAACAAGGGTTTACGCCTGGAGCTCGCTCCAATGCAAGAAATATTTCTGTCTTGTACAGAGACGCATCGGCCGCGGCAATAACAGCCTCTGCATTGCTTGAATTAAGTACTTATGCGGATGCATCGAAAAGCAAGCAGTATAAAGCCATGGCCGTGAAAATTCTGCGTTCCTTGTCTTCGGATGCATACAGGGCTAAACCCGGAACCAATGGCAATTTTATTTTAAAACATTGTGTTGGGAGTATTCCGCATAATTCTGAAATTGATGTTCCCTTGGTATATGCCGACTATTACTTCCTCGAAGCCTTACACCGATATGATAAATTGTTAAAAGGGCAGAAACTTTTTTAATATTTAACATCGGAGAGATTAAAAACAATATAAAAAATCCGGAAGCTTTGTGGTCCTAACTATATCAAAAACCACATGCTTCCGGATGCCTTAAAGTTTATAGGATATTAGCCCGCAGTTATCTTGTTATAACCAGTAGCTTCGCTCCAGCTTCCCACAGAATGTACACCCCAATGATTTTCATCGGCCATTAAGAAGTCTCTTTTATACTTTTCGGGTATATCACCTTCGAGAAAACATCCTTCTCTTACCGATGGAAATATTTCTTCGAATGTGTACATGGCGGTAAGCGATACTCTTCTGTACACGTGCGAGCGTGTGATATCATCCATGCTTCTCAATCCGGCGGCAGCCATTAGTTCTACAAAGGCTTTCACTGTGTTTTTATGATAATTAGCTACACGATATTTTTTATCGTCTATCACTAAGCCTTTCGTAAGTTTTGGATCTTGTGTAGCCACGCCGGTCGGACACCGGTTGGTATTGCACAACAGCGCTTGTATACAACCTACGGCCAGCATCATAGCGCGTGCACAGTTGCAGGCATCAGCCCCCAAGGCTGCAGCCCGTGCAATATGGAAGGCGGTAGTAATTTTTCCTGATGCAATAATTTTTATGTGATGCCTGATGTTTAATCCTCTTAATACATCATCCACAAAAGCCAAACCATCTAATAAAGGTGCTCCTACATAGTTAGAAAACTCCTGCGGAGCCGCACCAGTTCCTCCCTCTCCCCCGTCTACGGTTATAAAATCAGGATAAGTATCGGCATTTATCATAGCCTTGCAAATTGCCATAAACTCGCTCTTATGACCGATACATAATTTGAATCCAACAGGCTTTCCGCCCGATAATTCTCTTAGTTGTTTGATAAATTGTATGAGCTCCTTCGGAGAAGAGAATGCAGTATGATAGGGGGGCGACTCAACCGTTGTTCCCGGAACAATATGACGAATTCTTGCTATTTCGGGTGTGTTTTTGCTCGCCGGCAAAATACCCCCATGGCCCGGTTTGGCGCCTTGCGAAATTTTTATTTCTATCATCTTCACGTTTGGAATCTTTGCTTTTTCGGCAAATAATTCCGGAGAGAAATTACCATGTTCATCCCTGCAGCCGAAATAACCGGTACCTATTTGCCAAATCAAGTCTCCGCCTTGTTTTAAATGATAATCACTAAGACCTCCTTCGCCGGTGTTATGAGCAAAGCCCCCAATTTTAGCGCCGCCATTCATCGCCTCAATAGCATTGGAGCTCAGCGAACCATAACTCATGGCAGAAATATTGAGAATACTTCCGTTATACGGTTGTTTGCAATCTTTATTTCCAAACAAAACTCTCGGATTATGGTCCAGCTGCTTAAAATCTACTGGAGCTACGGAATGACAAATCCATTCATACCCCGGTGCATATACATCCAGCTGTGTACCAAAGGGCATGGTGTCATTGTCCAGCTTAGCACGTTGGTACACGGTAGAACGATCCACTCTGTTCAAGGGTCTACCGTCAATATCCGATTCAATGAAATACTGATAAATCTTAGGGCGCAATTCTTCCATTACATAACGCAGCCGGCCAAATAGCGGATAAATACGGCGGATACTGTGGCGCGTTTGTAACATGTCGTAATAGCCTAAGCACGAAAGCACAAACACGGCAGCAAAGACCACATACCAGTTTTTACTGATATAAATCGACAGTAAAAGCGAAATGATAATGGAGAGAACGGATACAATGACAAATATTCGTCTCATGATAAAAGAGATTTATTTATACAACGAATGTAGAGATTAAATGTTTCTCAAACGTTGAAGCAAGCAATCAATGTAAAAATAAAAAAGCACTCCGGTTAAAGAGTGCTTTTTAGTATTATCCGAAGCACTTTTGATTAATCCATCTTTTCGGGTCTCATCTGAGGGAAGAATAGTACATCCTGTATCGATGATTGATTGGTCATCAACATACATAATCTGTCGATTCCAAAACCGATTCCCGCAGTTGGAGGCATACCGTATTCCAGAGCACGCAAAAAATCGTAATCGATATACATGGCCTCTTCATCGCCGCGCTCGAGCAATTTTGCCTGTTCTTCGAAACGCTCGCGTTGTTCCAGTGGGTCGTTCAGCTCACTGTATGCATTGGCAATCTCTTTACCGTTTACCATCAGCTCAAAACGTTCTACCAGTCCGGCTTTTGAACGGTGTTTTTTGGTAAGTGGGCTCATTTCTACAGGATAATCGATGATGAATGTGGGCTGAATGTAGTGGTGTTCACATTTTTCACCGAAGATTTTGTCCACCAATTTTCCTTTACCCATGGTATTATCCACATGAATGCCTAAGTCGTTACAAACTTTTCTCAATGCGGCTTCATCCATATTGCTGATATCAATGCCGGTGTGCTCTTTAATAGCATCATAAATGGATACACGCGGGAATGGTGCTTTGAAAGAAATAGTATTATCACCCACAGTAACATCGGTGGTACCGTTCACATCCAGCGCTACTTTTTCCAAAAGTTGTTCGGTAGTTTCCATCATCCAGAAATAATCCTTATAGGCCACATAGAATTCCAAAACGGTAAACTCTGGATTGTGCGTACGGTCCATTCCTTCGTTTCTGAAGTTGCGGCTGAACTCGTATACCCAGTCAAAGCCACCCACAATCAGGCGTTTTAGATATAATTCATTAGCAATACGCAGATAGAAAGGAATATCTAAGGCATTGTGATGGGTAATAAATGGTCTTGCAGCAGCACCACCCGGAATAGATTGTAGAACCGGAGTATCTACCTCCAAAGCTCCGCGTTCGTTCAAAAACTCGCGGATGGAGTTGATCATTTTTGTGCGTTTTACAAAAACTTCTTTTACCGAAGGATTAATAACCAAATCGGCATAACGCTGACGATAACGGAATTCTGGGTCGGTGACTTCGTCGAATACATTTCCCTGCTCATCGCGCTTTACAACCGGTAACGGTTTTAAAGATTTGGCCAAAAGCGTAAGTTGTTTTGTGTGCAGAGAGGTTTCTCCGGTTTTAGTAATAAATACATATCCAGAAGCTCCGATAAAATCACCCAAATCCAATCCGTGCTTTACCAGTGTATCCCACTCGCTTTTATCCTCACCGGGATATAGCTCATCCCGTTTTACGTATAATTGAAAAATGCCCTGTTTATCCTGAATTTTTATAAAAAACACCTTGCCCTTATCATTGATGCTCATGATACGGCCGGCGACACTTACTTCCGCGAACTGATCTTTGGTCTCTTCAGAAAAGTTCTTTTTAATATCTTCGGAATAGTGAGTTACCGGAAATAAGGGTGCGGGATAAGGATCAATACCGGCAGCCCTTAATTTTTGCAATTTTTCTCTTCTGATAATTTCTTGTTCCGATAATTGTTGCACACTCATATACTCTTAAATTCAAATAGGCTGCAAAGATAGCTGGTATTTAACATTTTGACGGAATCGGATTTTTCCAAGTGCTTTTGTGGCAAAAGAAGTCCTTTATCAGCGTATAACATTCTCAACATCAACAATTTTGATAAAATTCTTTGTGGACAAGCCAGCGAGAGAACAGAATAAATAGATATTGCAGGTTCTTGTAAATGCGATTGTGTATATTGCCGATATGAAAAATAAATTGCTTGCCGTAAAATCCGGATTTATATTGCGTTTATCAGGCGTTTTAGCCAGTTTGTTGTGGACATTAGTGATGCATGCGCAAAGCGTACCCCATCCTTATCTCAATCCTCAAAAGTTTGAAAAAGAAATAAATGGTAAAAAAACCGGGATTGCTTTTCTGAAAAATAAGAAGGGCATGACGGTGGCCATTACCAATTTTGGAGCACGTTTGGTAAGTGTCATTGTTCCCGACAAAACAGGAAACCCTGTAGATGTAGTAGTGGGATTTAATTCGATTGATGCATACATTCAGGCTGTGGGCCGAAATTATGGAGCTACTGTGGGAAGATATGCCAATCGTATGTCAAAAGGACAATTTACACTAGATGGCACTACCTATCAGCTACCACTCAACAATAACGGGAACAATATTCATGGAGGCCCCAATGGTTTTAACGAACAGGTTTGGGACTGGGTGGAAAAGTCAGATCGCGCAGTAACCCTTGCCTATCTTTCAAAAGACGGGGAGAACGGATTTCCAGGAAATCTAAAAGTGCAGATAACTTTTTCGCTCAATGATCAAAATGAGTTAAAAATTGCCTATACTGCCGAAACGGATAAGAAGACTGTTCTAAATCTTACTAATCATAGCTATTTTAATCTCGAAGGAGGAGGTTCGGTAACCGGATATCAGGTATATATCAATGCGGATCATTACACTCCCGTTAACGAAGCGATGATTCCTACCGGAGAAATTGTACCGGTAACCAATACTCCATTTGATTTAAGAAAGCCCACTATTATCAGCAGTGTAGTAGATGCACCTCATCCGCAATTAAAATATGGAGGTGGGTTTGATCACAATTTTGTTTTGAACAAACAAAAAGGCGGTAAAACACCCGAATTGGCCGCAACAGCCTACAGTCCCCAAACCGGGATATTAATGAAAGTTTTTACTACCGAGCCCGGGATACAGTTTTTTACCGCAAACACTTTGAAAGGTGTAGATAAGGATCGTAACGGAAAACCTATTAATGCCCGGGAAGCATTTTGTTTTGAAACCCAACACTTCCCGGACGCACCCAATCATCCCAACTTTCCATCAACGGTCTTATCCCCTGGCGAGCAATTTCAGTCTGTAACGATTTATCAGCTGCTTACTCAGTAAGCCTGATTAAATTTTAGGCAGTTTGTAACCGTTGTGATAAGGAGCCATGAGGTATTGCTGATTGATTTTTTCATCAGTAAACTTACCTGCGGCCTTGTCCCACACTAATTTCTGGCCACTTCTGAAAGCGATGTTTCCAATTTGACACACAGTGGCAATATGGGCTCCGGCTTCAATGGAACAGTTCAGGTCTGATTGTTTGCGAGAGCGCAGCACCTCAACAAAGTTTTCCATGTGCTTATCCAATCCGTTGTCAGACCTGCCTTTGAAAGGTACCAGCACTTTGTTTTCGCTGCGTTTTTCTTCAATCACTTCCCAGCCACCACGGCTTAGTACCAGCGTTCCGTTGTTGCCGATAAAGGCGATGCTGTGGTCGCGGTTGTAATTGCCGTTATCAATACCCATGGCATGGTCCCAGATGATGTTGAAGCCGTCAAACTCATAAAGTGCGGTGAGTGTATCGGGTGTTTCCTGTGCCAGTTCGGGATAGGCAAATTTTCCTCCCAATGCGCTTACTGTTTTGGGAAGTGATGCTTTCATACCCAGAAGTGCGTAGTCCATTAAGTGTACACCCCAGTCCGTCATCAATCCTCCTGCATAATCCCAGAACCAGCGGAAGTTAAAATGAAAGCGACTGCTGTTGAAGGGCCTTGTTTTGGCCGGGCCCAGCCACATTTTATAGTCTACACCGGGAGGAGGAGCACTGTCAGGTACCACAGGTGCAGGTTTCATCCAGCCTTGATAGCAACACACCTTCACGGTTCTGATATTACCCAGTTTGCCGCTTTGAACAAATTCAACAGCCTCTCTAAAATGTTGCTGGCTGCGTTGCCATTGTCCGGCCTGCACAATGCGATTGTACTTTTTTTGTGCCGCCACCATGGCCTTACATTCTTCAATAGAGTTACCTACAGGCTTTTCTACATATACATCTTTTCCTGCAGCTACGGCATCAATCATCATTAGAGCATGCCAGTGGTCCGGAGTACCAATGATTACTACATCCACGTCTTTATTTTCCAGGAGCTTTCGGTAATCACCATAAGTTTTGATTTTGCTGGTATCAATGTTTTTTTTCTGCAGCTCCGTCATCCTTTCATCCAGAACGGATTTATCCACATCGCATAGTGCTACAATTTGGGTCCCCGGCACTTTTAGGATGGACTGCGTATTGGACCACCCCATACCTTTTATTCCGATAACGCCAATCTTAATAGTATCCGAAGCGCTCTTATTGATGAAGGAAAAATTTTTGGAATTGAAAGACTGAAGGGCTAACGACCCAAGGGCAAGCGCTGATGTCTGATAAATAAATTTTCTACGGCTATTCATGCAAATCGTTTTTTCAAATATATAAAAACAATGTCAATGTCATAAGACGTCTTATTTGTCAGAAAACTGTCAACAGTTACTAAGAATTATGATTTTTTCCGCATTTCGTAAATATGACGAAGATGAGTGCTGCTATTTTTGCGCCTCAAATAAATGATTCATGAGAAACATAGTTTACTTTTTGGCTTTGGTGTGGATATCACTAATTAGTTTGGAGGTTTTCGCTCAAACAGGATTTGGAAAAATTACAGGGACTGTTGTTACCGAAGATAATCAACCCGCAGAAGGTGTGACGATTGTGATTGTGGGAACAGATTACGCAACAGCGGCCAATGCTAGAGGCCGCTTTGGCTTTAACAAACTGAATCCGGGAAATTATACCTTGAAAGTTTCTTTGGTGGGATATAATGATGTGGAAAAAGAAGCTGTTGTTACAGAAGGAGCTACCACTTCTATATCCATAGTGCTTGGAGTAAATGCTCGGGAGTTAAGCGAGGTTATTGTAACCGGACGCAAAAACGGGCTGCATACACAAACAGCCTCAAGCTCCTTACGCGTGCAGACTCCTTTACTGGAGTTACCACAAAATGTACAGGTGATTACTGGAAGAGTATTGTCAGAACAGCAGATTATAAGCACCAGCGACGGATTGTTGCGGAATGTTAGCGGATTACTTCGTGCGGAGCACTGGGGTGATTTATATACCAACGTAAATATGCGTGGTTCGCGTGTGCAGGCTTTTCGCAACGGATTTAATGTGGTAAACTCTTCTTGGGGCCCTCTTACAGAAGACATGAGCATGGTAGAGCGCGTGGAATTTGTAAAAGGCCCAGCAGGATTCATGCTGGGAACCGGAGAACCGGGAGGGTTATACAATGTAGTTACGAAAAAACCTACTGGAGAGAATAAAGGAGAAGTGTCCTTTGCGGTGGGCAGTTACGATTTGTACAGAGGAACGATTGATCTGGATAGAAAGTTGACTGCCGATGGAAAACTGTTGTTCCGCTTTAACGGTGCTTATCAGAATAAAGGCTCTTTCCGTCCCTTTGAGCATAACGACCGTATATCTGTGGCTCCCGTATTCAGTTATGCATTTTCTGAGAAATCAAAGCTGACACTAGAGTATACACTCCAGCATGCGAAGATGACAGATGTAGGATCCTATTACGTATTTTCTCCCAATGGTTTTGCTTCTTTGCCCAGAAACTTTACACTGGCGCAGCCTGGAACAGAACCTTCCAAAATCAATGATCACAGCATCTATCTCAATTATCAGCAACAATTGGCTCAAAACTGGAAGCTGACTATTCAAGGGGCTTATTTTTATTACGATCAAACAGGGGGCAATAGCTGGCCTACAGCCGTAGGACCCGGAGACTATGATTTGGATTATGATGGCGTAATTGATGGAACACTCAGCCCGAACCAAATAATCAGAGGCTATGGTATTTGGGATGCACGCAGCAATATGAAATTAGGACAGGCTTTTGTAAACGGTGAAGTGCAAACTGGCGCCATTCGTCACAGACTGTTGTTAGGGATTGATGCTGGGAAAAAGGATTATGAAGCCGATTGGAGTCAGTCCTTCCCTCTCGACACTCCTGATAAGCCATTTGATGTAAATAATCCCGATTATGGAGCTCCTGCCAACGGATATCCGCAATTCGATCGTTCGCTTCCTTTATCTCAGCGCGCCAAAGCCGGTGGCGGCACTATGGGGCAGGAGTATGTTAGCGGATATGCACAAGATGAGTTAGGCTTTTTTCAAAATAAACTGCGTGTAACGCTGGCCGGTCGTTTTGGCTATTTAAAACAATATCAGTGGGGTGGAGCACCTTATCAGAAAGCACATTTTACTCCACGTGCAGGTATCAGCTACTCTCTGCCCGGAAATGCATATGTGTACACTTTGTTCGACCAAGCATTTACCCCGCAATCCGGAATATTGCGCAGCGGCGAAACAGCCAAACCCATTACGGGTAATAATATAGAGCTGGGTATTAAAAAAGACTGGTTTGGCGGAAAATGGAATACCACACTTGCTGCCTATCGTATCCTAAAGAAAAACGAGCTTACGGCAGATCCCTCCAATGCCGCTAACGAAAACTATAGTATTGTAATTGGCGAGAAAGAGGCGAAAGGATTTGAGTTCGACTTAAGAGGAGAAATTCTTCCCGGATTTACTGCTATCGCTAACTATGCTTATACAATCAGTGAAGTGACCAAAGTGGCCGAAGGAGTTACCACGCTTAAAAAGGGTGAATATGTTCCCAGATTTGCAAAAAATACGGTAAACACTTGGCTCACCTACACTCTTCAAAGAGGACCGCTTAAAGGCTTCGGCATCAATGGAGGATTTACTTATCTAGCTGGACGTGTAGGATGGGGCTATAGCATGGATCATCCCGAACGCAATATGGGCGATTATTTTAAACTGGATGGTGGACTATTCTGGAGTTGTAAAAAAGTATCCGTAACCGCCAATGTGTTTAATATTCTGGATAAATATCTGTACAGCGGCTCTTATTATACCCAGTACTGGAATTATCCCGATTATAATGTAGCAGCTTATTCTTGGCAGGTGGACCCTCCCAGAAACTTTAGAGTATCCGTAACGTATAGATTTTAAACTGAATAGGTGTAGGAGATGAGAATAAAAAAGGCAATAGGAAAAATTCATTTATGGCTGGGACTCGCTTCCGGCCTTATTGTCTTCTGGTTGGGAATATCCGGCTGTTTGATTGCATTTGAGCGAGAAATCACTCGTGCGGTGGAGCAGTTTAGATATGTAGAAAATCCGGGAACAAAATATCTACCTCCTACTGTATTGAAAGATTCGGTGGATAAGTATCTGAACGGAAAAGAAACTATAATACTCGAGTATCTGGGTCCTCGCGATGCGGCCTTAGCTTATTATTATGATGACAGCGTTTACTATCAGGTTTTCATTAATCCTTACACTGGCCATGTGCAGAAGGTGAAGAATATGCGAAAAGACTTCTTTCGCATTATTACCATGGGCCATTACGAATTGTGGATGGGAAAGCCGGGAAGAATTATCGTTTCAACAGCAACACTTATTTTTCTGATATTGATGATTACAGGTGTAGTGTTGTGGTGGCCGCGAAACAAAGCGGCAGCTCGTCAGCGGTTTAAATTTAAGTGGAAGCCCTCCACCCGATGGAAACGGAAAAACTACGATTTGCACAATGTGCTAGGATTTTATATGACCTGGGTGGCTATTTTTCTTGCCATTACCGGACTAATTATGGGATTCCAGTGGTTTGCCCGCTCTGTTTATTTTGTTTCTTCCGGAGGCCAAACGATGCCTCCTCATGAGCATCCTGTATCGGATAGCGCATTGGCTCTTTCGGCAGATCGTTCACAAGTTGTTAATACTGTATGGCTGGAGCTAATGCAGCAAAAACGAAGCGACAATAAGGTGGGGATTGTGTTTCCACAAGATGAAACAGATGCATTGGAAGGCTTTGTTAACCATAATTTGGACAGTTATTATAACGTCGATTTTTATCATTATGACCAATACACCGGAAAGGAATTGCCTGCAGAAGGTATTTGGGCGGGCAAGTTTAAGGATGCTTCTTTGGCCGATAAGATTCAGCGGATGAATTACGATATTCATGTGGGGGCCATACTGGGCTTTCCGGGCAAACTGCTGGTGTTTTTTGCAAGTTTGATTGCAGCCAGCCTTCCTGTTACCGGGTTTTATATCTGGTACGGTAGAAGAAAAAAAGAAAATCCTGTCTATTGCTAAACAGGATTTCCCACAAAACTATTGTGTGACACCATAAAGTGCTTAAGACTTTTTCTGTTGTTGTTTGTATTCTTTTTCGATATCCTGCGCTTTTTCAAAGTCGAGAATAACGCCATTGATACAATAGCGCAATCCGGTTGGGGGCGGACCGTCGTCAAATACATGTCCTAAATGCGCTTGGCAGCGACCGCATTGTACTTCGGTACGAATCATACCATGCGAGCGGTCTTCCAGATAGATTACACTGTTTTTGCTAATCGGCTCATAAAAGCTAGGCCAGCCACAGCCGCTATCAAATTTAGTATCGCTTTTAAATAAGGGATTGCCGCAGGCGGCACAATAATAAGTACCTACCTCTTTAAAATTCTCAAATTTGCTGGTCCAAGGACGTTCCGTACCTTTTTGTCGAGCTATATAATAAACCTCCGGTGATAGAATCTTCTGCCATTCTTCATTACTCAGTTTTACCGGGGTAGTATCGGTACGGGAGTAAACCGGATTTTTTGATTTATCCATGATGGTTGTGTCTTTAGGATGAGAAGATTTCGTTTGCGATTGGCATTGATGAAAAAAACAACCTATAAGAATCAATATAATCGCAGACGATTTCATATTTATTAAACAAATCCGAATTGAAAAAAGTTTTGCATTAAATCTTATTATTAGAAATTGTATAGAAAAAACCTATTTATATAATAAAATTACAATAAAAGGTCCATCAACTAATGAAATTATCCGATGATACAGTATATTTGTTCACTTACATCAAATTAAAATTGCGTAAATGTTTAATTTAGTTCTATTTGGACCGCCCGGTAGTGGTAAGGGCACTCAGGCACAAAAATTAATTGAAAAATATAAGCTGGTACATCTTTCCACCGGCGATCTGTTAAGAAACGAAATTGCTAATCAGACGCCGCTGGGACTTGAAGCCAAAAAAATAATGGACAGTGGTCAGCTGGTACCTGACGAGGTCGTAATAGGCATTATTAATAATTGCCTAGAGAAAAATACAGGAGCCACCGGCTTTTTATTTGACGGATTCCCTCGTACACTTAAACAGGCAGAAGCTTTGGATAAGCTATTGGTGGAAAAGGCTACCGGAATTAATCTGGTGTTAGCATTGGAGGTAAACGAAAACGAGTTGGTAAGAAGATTGCTCGAAAGAGGAAAAACCTCTGGAAGGTCCGATGATACCAGTGAAGAAGTAATCAGAAAGCGATTCCAAGTATATAGCAACGATACCGCTCCAGTAGCGGCTTATTATAAAGAGCAAGGTAAATTTAAGCCAATCTTTGGTGAAGGTTCGATAGACGAAATTTTTGATGCACTGTGTAAGGAAATAGATTCCGCAACAGCTAAGCAATAAAAGCATAAAAGCCCGCAACTCGCGGGCTTTATTTTTTCTATTCAGTTATTTACTAGATAATACCGAATCGGCTTTGGCGATACTGGAAAGTACAACATCCTTCATTTTATTTACCGAGGTCAGTTGCACTCTCAAATAAGCTTGGCGTTGGGTTTCATCATTCTTTAATGAGTCGTACTTAAAGCCGTCCATCCATTCGTTCATGGCGGCATCGGCATAGTTTAGGTCTTTTATAGTACTGTCTAACAATGCCATTCTTTTTTTATGCACTTCTGTACGCGGGAGATTTTTAAGCGAATCATACTCCGATTGTGCCTGCTTTAGCAACCGATTTAGTTTTGCCATTTTTGGCATAGCTACGTCGTGTCCGGCCAGAACTTCTGAAAGAAGACTATCTGATAAAGACATATCGCTATCGTTGTCTCCGGAAGACTGATTCTCACAGGATAGAAAAGCACAAACAAAAATGGCCAACGCGAATTTTCTCATCTAATATGGTTTTTTACGATTTACAATGGCTAATCTTTTCCCAATGACAAGCAAAAATAGCCATATACTACATATCCCTAATTCAGGTGATTGTAAGGTTTATTTGATGTATTAGCTATACTTTTATATTGTATTAAAGCAAATGTAAAGACCTTAATTTAATAATAAGGTTTATATAAAAATTTTCTGACTAAACACCGTTCCTGTTGGAAATAAAAATAATTAAAATAAATAACATGAGAGCACTATTATTACTTCTGTCTTTTGTTTGTTGTACAAGCGTATTGTACGGACAAATTTTCGATCCGAAAGTTAAAGCTAAAAGGGCTGCAGAAAACAGGGTGAATAATCGCATCGATCAGGGAATTGATAAAGGCTTGAATAAAGTAGAAGAAGGCATCGGAAATATTTTCAAGAAAAAGTCAAAAAATAGTAACAACGACGAAGGAACCAGTAAGCAAAGCTCCTCTGGAAACAAGGGGAGTAACGGAGGCGGTTCTTCATCAAGCGGGAATGACGATTTTTCGGTATCCGGAAAATTTGATTTTGTTCCTGGGGAAAAAGTTATTGCTGTTGAAGATTTTAGCCAAGACGCATTGGGAGATTTTCCTGCAAAGTGGAATACGAACGGGTCCGGAGAATTAGTACGTTTGGGAGATCAATCTTCGAAATTTTTAAAAACATCTAGCGAAGTAGTGTTTTATCCGGAGTTTGTTAAAAAATTGCCGGAGAACTTTACTGTTGAGTTTGATCTGGTCGCTTCACCCAATTTCAGCTTTTACAACGGGTTTTTCATTGTGGGTTTCACAAGCGAGCCTAATGTAGGAGCCAACTGGCGTCTATTCAAAAGATTTGGCAATAGAGCCGAGCCCAAAGCCAATGTGGAAGTGGCGTTTCATCCTACTAGTGCCGGCGGTCAAAAAGGAAGAACCGTATTTCACAGCTTTGGAGGTGGAAAAGAAATTATAAAGAATGATGCAGAGCAGAGCGTGTTTAAATCCATGGGAAGGGATTTGTTTGCGCATGTTAGCATCTGGCGTCAAAAAGGAAGAGTAAGAGTATATCTTAATGATGTAAAAATTTGGGATATTCCTAGAGCATTAAATGATGGAGCGGTAATTAATTCCATTTATTTCAGAAACGATGGCTCAGGGAAAGACGACCAAGCATTCTTCATCAGCAATCTGCGCGTCGCTGTGGGCGCACCTGATACAAGAAACAAATTGATTACCGAAGGAAAATTTGTTACTACTGGAATTTTATTTGATGTAAATAGTGATAAAATTAAGCCTGAAAGCTATGGAGTACTGAAAGAGATTGCCAATGTATTGCAGGAAAATGAAAGCGTGAAAGTGAAAATCGTAGGTCATACCGATAGTGATGGCGATGATGCATCTAACCTAGCACTTTCCAAACGTCGAGCCGAATCGGTGAAACGCACACTGGTCTCTAAATTTGGTATCAGCGAGAGCAGAATGGTAACCGATGGAAAAGGAGAGTCTGAACCGGTAAGTCCTAATAATACTCCGGAAGGTAAAGCAAACAACAGACGGGTAGAATTTATCAAAATGTAATTCATCCCAGCCATTAACTTCATTAAAAGAGCGGGTATTGCACCCGCTCTTTTTTGTTAAGGGAGAAACGAAAAATTAGTATCGACAAAAAACTATTTCAATAACTGATAGGCGATAAAACTAACGATATAGGCCAGACCGGTCATGTATACCAGTTGAATGAGGGGCCATTTCCAACTGCCGGTTTCTCTTTTTACAATGGCCAGTGTACTCATACACTGCATTGCAAAAACGTAGAAGAGCATTAAGGAAATTCCGGTTGCTAGCGTAAACACTTTGGACCCATCGCTGAAGGTCGCTTGTTGCATTTTTTGCTGTAAGGCAAGGTTTTCCTCGCCGTCATCTTCCACACTGTACAATGTGGCCATTGTACCCACAAAAACCTCCCGAGCGGCAAAGGAAGTAATGAGTGCAATACCAATTTTCCAGTCGTAACCCAGAGGACGAATAACAGGTTCTATAGCCTTACCCATAAGGCCGGCGTAAGAGTTCTCCAGCTTGGCTGTTCCGTACTGCTCCTCAATAAGCGTGGTGTCGGCTCCGGGTTGAGCCAGTTGTTGCTCGTATTGCTGATGTACCTGCTCCATTTTTTGTTTAGGTCCAAAAGAGCTTAGGAACCACAACACAAGGCTGATTAACAGAATAACTTTACCTGCCTGAAACACAAAAATTTTCGCTTTTTCAATCATTGTGTGGAAGGCATTCTTCCAGCGAGGAGCACGGTATACCGGCAACTCAAGAATGAAGAAGCTTTTTTCTTGTATTTTCACAAACCATTTGGCCACATAAGCTACCAGCATGGCAAATACAATACCTATTAAATACAGTCCCATCATCACCAACCCCTGCACACTGATAAAGCCGGCAATATAGGTTCGAGGAATAACGATGGCCGTTAGAATCAGATACACCGGAAGCCGGGCAGAACAACTCATTAAAGGTGTTACCAGAATGGTAAGCAGGCGTTCTTTACGATTTTCGATATTACGTGCACTCATAATAGCCGGCACCGCACAGGCAAAGCCGCTAATCATTGGCATAACGCTTTTACCATTCAATCCTACGGAACGCATGATTCTGTCAGTAAGAAAACTGATGCGTGCCATGTACCCGGTGTCTTCCAGTATGGTAATTAGCCCAAACAGAATCATAATCTGCGGAATGAAAATGACAATGCCTCCCAGTCCGGCAACGAGTCCATTAATTAGCAGGTCCGAGAAGTTATTTTCAGGCAATACCGAGCTCAGCCAGTTGCTAAATGCGGCCGTGCCACTATCAATCCAATCCATAGGATAGGATGCCAGCAGAAAAACACACTGAAACAGCAGAAACAATACTCCCAGTAGAATCACATATCCCCAGAAAGGATGCAGGAATATATTGTCCAGCCTTTCTGTCATTCTGGATTGCTTTTGCGGATCGGGGAAGGTTACCGCCACATTCAGTATATGATTGATTCTTGTATAACGTTGTAGAATCTCTTCGGCCTGTGTGCGTGTGGGGTTGAACTGATAATCTTTTTCTGTTTGTTCAATCTGCTCTTGAACATCATTGTTCAGTGCAAAGGTTTCATGATTGATAAGGTAATGTACGGCTTCGTACTCGCCCACTCCGGGCAAAATTTGCTGAACTCGCCTTATGGCTTCAGGGGCCAAAGAGGAGACATCAATAAAGTTGCGAGGTGTGGGTTTGTATAGATTGCCCGAAACCAGCTCTATTGCTTTTTTTAAGGCATCAATTCCTTTATTCTTGCGCGGATTTACCGCCACAACCGGCACACCCAGCTCCCGCTCCATTTCATTAATATCGATTTGTATACCCTTTTTGCGGGCGATGTCGGTCATGGTTAATGCAACAACTACCGGACGTTTCAAGTCGATAATTTGGGTGCAAAACAGGAGGTTCCTTTTCAAGCTGCTCGCATCGGCCACAGCCACAATTACATCGGGATGGATGTGTGGGTCTTGTCCAATAATCACTTTGTATGCCACCTCTTCATCCAAACGACGTGGATACAAGCTATAGGTTCCCGGCAGGTCAATAACCGTAGCAGCGCGATTACCAATTTTGGTGATGCCCGTTTTTTTATCAACTGTAACACCCGGAAAGTTGCCCACTTTCTGGTTAAGTCCGGTAAGCGCATTGAATAGCGAAGTTTTGCCGCTATTGGGATTTCCTGCTAAAGCGATATGTAAGTTTATAGTCTTCAAGATGTAAAATCGCAAAAATAACCGCCTTAAGGGTAATAATGTTTACGAATTACGGAGAATTATGCAAATTAAGTCCCTCCGCCCGTGTATTTGTTCTAACTTTACCTCAAAATTCGCTCGCAAAATAATACAAGAATGGCCAGCGTGAAATTAGAGTTAGATACCCAGAACATCATTGACAGTTTTTTTGACGAAACAAAGCTGTTAGGTATAGTAACTACCGTAAAGGATTACCGTTTTTGCTGGAACCTCAACAATATGCTGGGCCTTAATTTTCGCATCAATCACGATATAGAAATAAAGCTGGTAAGAAAAAAACGAACCTATTTCTTCTCTGTATACGAATATCGCGAGCCCCATAGTGCACTGTGCCATTATCTGTACAATAATTTATATGACGGAGAGTACTTGTTGCCGGAGTTTAAAAATCTGGATTTTTTGTGGCTGATGAAGAACGATACGGTAACAGAGGACTATCTAGATCAGATAAAAATCATGCTTCGCAGCATTCCGGGAGTACAGCTGGTAACTGAGCTTACCAATGAAAAAATCAAAAACAAAGAATATCTTATCTTTTAAAAATCATCATCATGTGGCAGGAGCAAAACAATAAGCTGTTTAAAAAATTTACTTTTAAAACCTTCAGCGAAGCTTTTGCTTTCATGACGCGGGTGGCGCTAGAAGCCGAAAAAATGAACCACCATCCGGAGTGGAAAAATGTGTATAATACGGTAGAAATATGGCTTAGCACACATGATGCTGGTGATATCATTACCGAAAAAGACCGATTGCTCGCAGAGAAAATTGACCAATTACAGTAAAGCTTTGGAAGCCCCAACTCTTTATCTCACTGTATTTTGGAGCATACTGTGGCGACGGAATTAAAGAAATTGCCAAAATCATTGTTCGAAACGCCCCATCTTATTTTTCCACAATTTGTTGATATTTTCAAATACCCTATTTTTGCCGTCCTTTATAGTAATATATTATGTCGATTATACAGAAAATCCAGGACCAGTACGCCAAGGTAATGGCGGTAATCATTGCCATTGCGCTTATTGTATTTGTAATAATGCTTGCTTTTGAGAATGGCGGAACTTTATTTAGAGGCGATGTAACGACCGTGGGTAAAGTAAACGGCGAAGTAATAGACTACGACCGCTTTCGAATCCAGGTGGAGCAACAAACTATGATGTTGCAACAAAGAGGAATGGGCTCCGGAGAGGCTGTATCCCAGCAGGCACTGGAACAAGCCTGGAATGGTGAAATTGCAAGAATTTTGCTGAATCAGGAAACCGGTAAGCTGGGTATCGATGTAGGTAAAAAAGAATTGAACGATATTTTATTTGGATCCAATCCTCCTCAGGAGCTGCTTCAAGCTTTCCAGGATCCGCAAACTGGACGGTATAATCCGGCGCTGGCTCAGCAACAAATTAATCAAATAAAAACCAAAGGAACAGAAGAGCAAAAAGCACAGCTAAATGCTTTTCTGGAACAGATGGCATTCCAGCGTTTGGCCGAGAAGTTTGATGCACTCTTCACTACAAGCATCAACTTTCCAAAATGGATGATTGAAAAGGAAAACGCACAAAACAGTCTGCTTTCCAAAATTTCTTTTGTGCGGGAACCTTATAGCAGCATTCCGGACTCTACAGTAAAAGTGACTAATGAAGACATTCAGAAATACATTGACAAACACAAAGAAGAGTTCAAGCAAACTGAAAGTCGCAGTATTAGCTATGTAGCTTTCAATGCAGAGCCTAGTGCTGCCGATAGTGCTCAAATTCGTGAAAGTCTTTTAGCGCTTAAACCAGCTTTTGATAGCGTAACAGATGTCAAAGCTTTCCTAAGAAATCAGGGGGTCAATAACTATTACGATGGTTATATCAGCGCTAATCGCATTCAAGTGCCTATGAAGGATTCCATTTTTAAAGTTGGCATAGGCAATATTTATGGACCCTACATTGATGCCGGTAATTATGTGCTGGCTAAAGTGGTGGCACAAAGAAATATTCCTGATACCGTAAAAATCAGACATATACTGGTAGGTACAATGCAAATGGATCCGCAAACTGGTCAGCAAATTCCAATCAGAGATGATTCTACCGCCAAAAAACTGGCCGATAGCATTGCACTTGCCATTCGCAACGGAGCCAATTTTGATTCTCTTGTTGTAAAATTCTCTAACGATCCAGGAAGTGTGAATAACGGTGGGGTGTATGATGGTGTGCCTTCCGGACAAATGGTTCCAGAGTTTAACGACTTTATTTTTACCAATCCAGTAGGAGCAAAAGGGGTTGTAAAAACAGATTACGGATATCACTATATAGAAATTCTTTCTCAAAAAGGTAGCAGTACTGGTTATAAAATTGCATATCTGAACAAGCCTATTGAGGCAAGTGCCGAAACCGATATGGCTGCTAACAGCCAGGCTACCAAATTTGCAGCACAGGTAAAAGACAGAAAATCTTTCGAAGAGGCTGCGGATAAATTGCAGAAAGAAAAAGGCGTTTACCGATCTGTTGCTCAGGATATTGCACCAACCGCATCTTTTGTTCCCGGTTTGGGGGCATCCCGCACCTTTGTGAAAAGTATTTATAATGCAAAACTGGGAGAAATTGTTCAGCCCGAGCGTGTAGGTGACTACTATGTTGTAGCCATTGTTACCGAAGTGAATAAAGAAGGGACCATGAGCGTAGATAAAGCAAGATTCATGGTAGAACCTTTATTGATAAACCAGAAAAAAGCTGAGCTTATCTCTCAGAAAATAGGCAAGATTACAACACTTGAAGCTGTAGCCGAAAAACTGAAGAAGCCAATTGAAGTGGCCGACAGTCTTCGTTTCAGCGGTCAGTTTGCTCAGTCAATCGGTTTTGAACCGAAGGTTATCGGAGCCGCCTTTAATAAGGAAAATGTGAACAAAGTAGTAAATGAGCCTATTGCAGGTACACAAGGTGTATATGTAGTAAGAATTGATAACCTGACTGCAACACCCGTAGAAGCTGCTAATGTAGAAGAAACTCGAAAAATGCGTTACATGCAAGGCAAACAGCAGGCGCAGTATCAAACCTTCCAGGCTCTTAAAGAGGCTGCCTCTATTAAAGACTACCGTGCTAAGTTCTATTAATAATACAATTGTAATAGTGTGATATACCAAAATCCCGACACTGTGTCGGGATTTTGCTTTTATTACAGATTGAACAAGTTGCCGGCATATATGTTAATTTAGCGTATGGATGTTATCAGAAATAAGGTAGCTGAAAGTGGCATCATTACTTTAAATCTTGAGGAATATTTGCCTAAGGAGGAAATCGTTCTTTTCGATATCAAGGATTATTTGTTTATGGAAATGATATTGAAAGAAAAGGATTTCCGTGAAGCGTTGAAGCAACACGATTGGCAGCAATATGCCGGAAAAAATGTGGGAATCATTTGTACGGCCGATGCTATTATTCCTCATTGGGCATACATGCTTATTGTAAGCTATCTGCAGCCTGTTGCACAATATGTAGCTGCAGGAGATGCAGAAGAGCTGAAAAAACGCATCCTATTGCATAATATTAATAATCTGGACACAGCATCCTTTTCAGATAAGCGCGTAGTGATAAAAGGCTGCGGGGATGTATCTATTGATGCATTTGCTTATGCAGAAATAACCCGAGTACTATTACCTGTTGTAAAAAGCCTTATGTATGGCGAGCCTTGCAGTACAGTTCCTGTATTTAAAAGAAAATAATTGTTGCGGCAGTATTAAAACCATTTTCGTTTCTTAAATAGTAACAACATCCATGCAGGAATCAGCAGCATAGCGGCCACAGCAATCCAAAATCCCCAGTGGAAGTCAGACATCGGAATATTGGTGAAGTTCATTCCAAAGATGCCACCTATAACCGTTGCCGGCGCTAATAAGCAGGTTACGATAGCCATTACTTTCATCACTTCGTTCATCTTTAGATTTACGTTATTGATATACAGGTCCTGTAGTCCCATTATCATATCGCGATAGTTTTCCACCAAATCTATAGCTTGTATGATGTGGTCGTAAACATCTTTATAAAATCGCTCGTTGAACTCCGTAAGCAAATCACTATCGCTTTTAATAAGGCCGCTGACAACATCTCTCATGGGAAACACGCTGCGTTTTAGAACGATGAGCTCTTTGCGCAAGGCATTGATATGTGCCAGTGAGCGTTTGGTGGTATGACGTATGATCTCTTCCTCCAAGTCTTCAATACTATCGCGCAACTTATCCATCACTATAAAATAATTATCCACGATGGTGTCCATCAGCGTATAGTACAGGTAATCGGCTTCCTTCCCGCGGGTTTTACTGGTAGGAAGTTTTAACCGCTCCCTTAATGAAGTGAACATGTCTCTGGTAGGATCTTCCTGAAAGGTAATAATGAAATTTTTGCCCAGTACAAGGCTAATCTGCTCATACCCCACCGATTTTCGTTCTTCGTTGTAATACAACATATGCGTCAGGCAGAAAAGAATATCATCAATCTCTTCCATTTTAGGGCGCTGATGAAGACTGAGGATATCCTCTCTAAGCAGCGGATGAATACCGTAACACTCTCCCACCTTATCCACATCATCTTTACGCAAGCCATCGATATTTATCCACACTATATGATTATCCTGTTTCAGTGTTAATACCTCTTCAACAGATATGTTTTTATACTCCCGAATATCCTCTTTATTATAAACGTACGCAGTAATGATAACGTTGGTAGCTTCTTCCCGCACAGGTACAATAGTAGGATTGACGGAAAGTATTTCTTTGGTACGTTCAGTACTGAAAAGTTCTAATAAGTTGGGGAGAAAGAGGTACTTCAGATATTTTTCCGGACGCATAATATTTGTTTTTTTAACTATGTTGTTGAAGTAAAAACAGTACTCCTTCCTCACATTGCATTACTGGCTGCTTATCAAGTGTAGCGCTTTTTCCAGATCTTCAGGCGTATCAATCGCTATATTCTTATAATCAGTTTCGGCCATGTAAATATCTATACCGTTATATAAAAACCGTAGCTGCTCCAGTTTTTCAATTTGTTCTAATGGTGCTTTGGGCAATGTAGTAAAATGCAATAATTCCGCTTTGCGAAATGCGTATACACCAATGTGCAGATAGTAATGAACCTCTGTATTCGCATCTCGTTGATACGGAATCATACTACGGCTGAAGTACAGCGCTTTGTTGTACTTGTTCGTTACCACTTTTACCATGTTGGGGTTCGAAGCATCTGCCGAATTATCCATTTTTCGCATTAAAGAGGCTACTTTTACTTCTGGATTCTCAAATAAGCGCACCAATTTTTCTAAAGGCTCTTTTTGAATAAAAGGCTCATCGCCTTGCACGTTTACCACTACATCCACATCGAGAGAGCGTACAGCTTCGGCAATGCGGTCTGTACCACTATCGTGTTCTTCCCGACTCATAAGGGCTTTACCGCCTCGTGAACTGATTTCTTGGAAAATAATATCGCTGTCGGTAATCACATATACATCATGAAATAAACCACTATTTACAGCAGCCTCATAAGTATGTGTGATGACGGGTTTATCACCCAACATTTTCATCAGCTTGGCAGGAAATCGCGTAGCTGCATAACGGGCGGGAATCATCGCAATTACTTTACTCATATATCAAAAGTAGGGAAAATTATGAGTGGCAACGGAACCATGAACATAGTTGGTAACATTGCTTAAGATTCGTTTTTTCTGATAAAAGGATCTTTTAAAAGGCTGATAAAATCTTCATCTTTTTCGTTAGGGTAATAACGATCCAATCCGTAGCGAATTTGTGAAGGCTCTAAAGAGGAGAATGTACCGAACATACGATCCCAAATCGAAAACACCGCTCCATAGTTGCTATCGGTATAAGGCTGCTTCCAGTGATGATGTACTTTATGCATATTGGGAGACACTAGTATATAGCTTAATGATTTATCCAGCAGTGGGGGCAGACTAATGTTGGCATGAGTAAATGCTGTGGTTACAACAACGAGCGTTTGATAAATCATCACACTGTACATAGGCGCACCACTTACAAAAATCAGCAACAAAAAGAAAATACCACGTAACAAACTGTCGCCTGGATGATGTCTTAATCCTGTAGTAACGTCTACTTTATTATCGCTATGATGAATAAGATGATAACGCCATAAATAGGCATTTTTATGCATAACCCAATGCACTAGCCAGCTGCTAAAATCAAGCGCCAGCACACCAATGGCGATGGCGCCGCCCACTCCCGCATTCAACCAGTATACCAATCCCCAATTAGCTGCTTTGCACCAGTCGCTTAACATAACGATGAAAACAGCAAGCCCTGTGTGAATAATCAGATGCATTACCGTAAAGCCAAAGTTCACTAATGCATGTTGCAGTTTGTTTTTGCGATAATTCAATCGAAACAAAGGAATGGCTCCCTCAAGAATCCAGAAGAACAACAAGCCTGCTACCAGCAGTGCCATGCGCTCCAGCGGACGTTGTTCCAAGGTGGAGAAATAGGCGATAATCCGATCCATACAATCGTTTTTAAAAAGCCTACAGCATTTTCGTATTGAAGTTACGGAATAATTAAACCCGGCCGGTCATAAATATGATGGGCCGGGTTTATGTCTGTAGCAGAAACACTTTTATTTTTCAAGAACAGCTTTGAGATTTTCCAGATTTTTTTGAAGGTCTTTTCCTACCATGGCATCCATACATAAATTCAACAGATTAAAAGGATAGGCGCTAGTACCGTACATGCTCCAGGTTACTTTGGTTTTATCGGTAGCAACGGCCTCTGTACTGATCGTAGTCATATTGGTGACTTGCATAGGTTCCTCAAACCGGAGCTCAATATCGATTTTTTGGTTTTCGATAATATTTTTTATTTCTTGTGCGCCTTTTCCTGCGTTTTTATTGCCATCCCAAGCATAAATAAATCCCGGAGTACCATCAGTTCCAGTGAACATTTTTTTCATGCTAGGATCTAGCTGATTCCATACACTGTAATGATCCTGATTTTTAATATACCTTACGTAGCCAAAAACTTCGGATACAGGTTTGTTAATGACAATCTCTCTGGAAATCGAAAACTCTTTTTTCACAAATAGCGCCACAATCAATGCTAGGGCGATAATGGCCAGTAATACAAAGAGCAAGCGTTTTAAAAATTTCATAGCACCCAAATTGAAAATGTAAGAAAAAGGGGTATTCAAAAATAAAAATAGCCATAAAGCTTTCACTTGTCTTTTGGCAAGAAAATGCTTATGCTATGTCATACTCGTGATTACAGTCGAAGCAGTGATTCACTTTTTTGATCGGCAACGGCGCTCCTACATTTAAAAGAATGTTTGCAATTGTTCCTAGCCAGTTACGGATGCTTCGAGGTGTGCTTACTACCTCTATATTCAATGAACCGCATTTGGGACATGCATTTCGTAACTGATACGTTTCTCGATTTTGGCGAATCAAGTTCAACGCTCTTTCCAGCTGAGGTTCCGCTACCAGTAGTTTAATACCCCCTACAGCATTGGTGAGAATCGGGTCAACAGTTACGGTATTTTCATCTTTTAACCAACAACTGATATTTTCCATTTGCAAGCGTCCTAAGACCAGATGTGCGCTGATATAATTATCAAAAACTGCAGCCACCTTGTAGTCCATGACTAAATTTAAGAAAATTTGTTCAATGAATTGAGCGAAGTAGAGTGGATTGTTTCTAAAAAGTCTGATAACCCCGTTTTAATTGAATAAAAAAAAGCAGGAATCTTTGTTCCTGCTTTTATACATCGCTTTTATTGCATCTATTTTAAATTCTGATAGAAGAAGCCCATCATTGCTTTATAGAACTGAATTTGGTTTTCTTCTTTATAGAATCCGTGTCCTTCGTTGTATTTTACAAGATAAGGCACATTGAATCCTTTTGCTCTCAGGGCCTTTACGATTTGATCCGATTCGGCAATCTTTACTCGGGGGTCGTTGGCACCCTGTACCACAAAGAGGGGTCTTTTGATTTTATCGATTTGATATACGGGAGAAACCTCTTTAGCAATTTTAGCTTCTTCAGGGTTATCTAGGTCGTACCAAATGCTTTTTACCATTTCGGTATAGGGTTTCCAATATTCGGGGAAAGATGCAAAGAAGGTTTCGATATTGGATACTCCTACATAATCTACACCACAACGGTAGAGCTCCGGGGTTCGAATCATACCCATAAGGGTTGCGTATCCTCCATGTGAGCCCCCATAAATGGCAATGCGGTCTTTATCGGCCCAGCCTTGTTTAATAATGTATTGTACACCGTCTTCTACATCGGCCATAACATTTCTACCGATTTGCTTAAATCCGGCTTTCAAGAAGTCTTTACCATATCCTCCCGAAATTCTGAAATTCACTTGAAGGGTTGCGTACCCTCTGCTAGCAAACAGTTGCGCCTCGGGATTGAAACCCCAGCTATCACGAATGCCTTGTGGTCCGCCATGGGGGTTTACAATTACCGGAACTTTCTTACCCTGCAATGCTTCTTTAGGCAAGGTAATATATCCGTGAATGGTAAGTCCATCCCTGCTTTTAAAGGTTATCGGTCGCATTTCGGCCATATCCGCTTCGTTCAGCTGCGGCATCAGATCGTATAGCAACTCGGCCTTCCCCGACTTTGTGTCGTAGATATAATATCTGCCGTACAGTTTATCGCTCTGTACAATCACCAGGTATTTATCTTCTTCATCAGTTTTACCTGCAATATTGAACTGATAGTTTTTAAATTGCGCTGAAAGATTTTGGTGAATCTTCTTAAAGGTTTCACTTACCGGAATAATTTCTACTTTTTCTCCTTCATAACCATAATAATCTAGCTCCCAATTCCTTTTTCGGGAAAGGCTTAAAATGCTTGCATCGTAATTGGGATGTGCGAAAACTTCTTTAATGATTTTTTGTGTTTTAAAATCGTATAGTGCAATCCTGCTTTTGTCTGAATCAAGATTGGTCAATACATACGCTTCGTCTTTATTACCACTTGCATAATTAAAAGCTAAAATAGAGAATCCCTCATACCAGTTGCTTTCTGTAATCAGCTTAAAGTCTTTTTCTCCATCCAGACGGTAATATAACTGCGTTTTGATACCATCTTTCATTTTATAATAAGCCTTCAGCTCCCCGAAGCGATTGAATACATAGTCGGCAATAGGGTTCAACGGGTCTTCATTGGTAAATAGTTTTTCGATGGCTCCTGTGTTGACGTTGATCTTATAGGGTTCATGAATTTGTTTATTATCCTTGTTTAGGCCCACAATGATAAAGTCTTTATAATCTCTGGAAGCGCTGATAATATTAGCCTGTACGCCCTCGAATGGAGTCAGATCAATGGTTTGTGACCCGTCCAAATTGGCTGCATAGAGATGATAGTTTTCATCGCCACCCTTGTCCATTACATACAAAAGTCGATTATCGTTTACCCATCCATATCCTTTAATAAGCTCATCTTTTTCTTCAATGGCCCGCGTAACCTTGCCCGTTGCAATCTCTTTCACATATACATGTCTTTTGTTGTTTTCGTCCTTCTCCATGTAGGAAAGATATTTTCCATTGGGCGATAGCTGAAACTGCGAGGATTTAGGTTTTCTGAAATAATCCTCTACGGAATATTTGTAAGAGCCTTTATCCATTTCCATCAACTTCTGAATTTCTTCTTCAGAAGAAGGTAGCGATGGATCTCCTGGCAATTCTTTTTTTGTTTTTTTCAACTGTAAAGGAATTTCTACACCACTTTGAAAGAATTTTCCTTCTATAACCTCTCCTTTCAATACTCCTTTGTAAGTAATACCGAACTGAGAGAGCCCTAAGGTCACTTCAGGGTTTTTAAACTCTACTTTGTCCAGTGGCAACCCTGTTGCTCCCTGAGCGGGAATATCCAAGCTAGCCGCTAGTGTTCCGTCTTTATTTTCTTCTACATTAAAGGTCATTTCTATCTTTTGACCCATTCCTTCTAATGTTCCTTTCCAGGTGCCGGATATTTGTGCCATAAGCTCCTGTGAAAGACCAATTGCAATGGCCATAATCAGTATTGTATGTTTATACATAATATAATTTTTTCGAATTATTGTAAATGCAAAGATGCAAAAACTCATTGCCATGTGGGGTTCACACAGCTCGGTGTTTTGGCTTTTGAAATCTTTTATCAATAGAATCTGAATGAATAACTCAATCCAATCGAAAAATAGGTTAGTGTATTTATCAATAATCCCGGGTACGTTTTAAAAAAAGGCAATGTACTACTGTACATTGCCTTTTTAAACCTATTTTTATTGATTCAGCATAAGTGGCATTACCAGCATCAACAGGTCCTCATTTTCGTCCTGTTCAACAGGCTTGATAAGCCCTGCTTTAGTAGGTGTGCTAAGTTCCAAGTATACATCTTCGCTTTGTGTACTGTTGAGCATTTCAATCAGGAACTTAGCATTGAAAGCAATTTGGATGTCTTCGCCATTGTACTGACACTTCATGCGCTCATTACCTTCGAAGCTGAAGTCAACATCTTGTGCTGCTAGCTGTAGTTCACTGCCGCTGATGGTTAAGGCCACCTGATAAGTACTTTTGTTACTGAATACACTTACACGGCGCAGCGCTCCTAGAAACTCTTGTCTGTTTACAGTTAATCTGTATGGATTTTCGGCAGGAATGACCACTTTGTAATCGGGGAAACGCGCATCTATCAAGCGACAGCTCAATCGGGTGGAGCCATGTGTAACAAAGAAGTGGTTGCTATTATAGTTCAGGATGATTTCGTCGTCATTGTCGGGCAAAGCCGATTTCAGTAGGTTCAACGGTTTACGTGGAACAATAAAGCTGTCGTTGCCTGCTGCTTCTACGTCGTTACGTTTATAACGCACTAATCTGTGAGCGTCTGTAGCTACAAACTGTACACCGTTTTTGCTGAGTTCGAAAAATACGCCGGTCATCGCGGGGCGCAAATCGTCGGTGCTGGTAGCAAATAAGGTTTTGTTAATTGCCGTTACTAAGGCAGAAGCAGTCATTTTGAAAGAGGTAGTATCATCTGCTGATGGTTCTTTCGGGAAATTATCGGGGTTTTCACCCATTACTTTATACTTACCGCTATCGCTGGTTATTTCCACTCCGAAATTTTTATCGATGGTGAAGGTCAGCGGCTGATCCGGAATATTTTTTAATGAATCAATCAGAATTTTTCCCGGAATACATACTCTTCCGCTATCCTTAGCCTCAATTTCCATTTCGGTTCTCATCACTGTTTCCAGATCCGTAGCGACAATGGTAAGCTTATTGGCTTCGATTTCAAAAAGGAAATCCTCCAATATCGGTAAAACGGTATTTGCGTTGATGACGCCTGAGAGGTTTTGCAGCTGTTTAAGCAACGCGTTTGATGATGCGATAAATTTCATCCGAATAAAAATTTTATAATTTTTGCCCCGATTTGGGGTGCAGCGAAACTACTATAAAAAAGATTTAACGCAATATAAATTATTTCAGAATATTGGAGCGCTCCCAACTCAAAAGCTTTGTATCTTTCACCTCCCTCACAGCGTTTCAATACGGAGAGAGGGGGTTAAAAGTAGTTAATGGATGGGCAACTATGGCGAACAGCTGACTAGGGAACAGGCATTGCAAAAACTCAGGCACTACTGTGCCTATGCCGAACGCTGCCATAAAGATGTGATTAATAAGCTATATGAACTCGATGTGCGTAAAAAAGACCACGATGAAATTCTTGCCACTCTCATCGAAGAAAACTACCTGAACGAAGAACGATTTGCAAAGCAGTTTGCCGGCGGCCATTTTCGAATTAAAAAATGGGGACGCAACAAGATTATTCAGGCATTGCGACAAAAGGATATCAGCGATTATTGTATCAAAGTGGCTATGAAAGAAATAGATGAGGAAGCATACATGCATACACTGGAGCGGCTTTTTGAGGAAAAATGGAGCAGCCTGAACCGGGAACGTAATCGCTTTATAAAAATGCGAAAAGTATCGGATTATCTGATACAGAAAGGGTATGAACCGGCCCTGATTAATGAACTTTTTAAGAATTTATCATGAAAGACAAACTAACGGTCACACTCATTCAGACAGCATTGGCATGGGAAGATAAGGCGGCCAATCTGAACAAGCTGCAGCAAAAGATAGAAGGCCTTCAGGAAAAAACGCATATAATCATCCTCCCCGAAATGTTTTCTACAGGGTTTAGTATGAATGCTCCCGTTCTTGCGGAAACCATGGATGGTCCTACCGTTGCCTGGATGAAAACAATGGCTGCGCAGAAAAAAGTAGTGCTGACGGGAAGTTTGATAATAAAAGAAGACTTTGGGGCGAATAAACACTCCTATTATAACCGTCTCATATGGATGTTACCTACAGGGCAGTACGGATATTATGATAAAAGGCATTTGTTTGCCTTTGCTGGAGAAGATGAATCCTATACTGCTGGTGAAAAAAGACTAATAGCATCTGTAAACAACTGGAAGCTGAATCTGCAGGTATGTTATGACCTGCGGTTTCCGGTTTGGGCACGTCAGGTTATAGCCTCACAAACACCCCGACAGGAGATAGCGCCCGAATACGATGTGCTAGTATATGTAGCCAACTGGCCCGAAACGCGTGTACATGCTTGGAGAACGCTTCTTCAGGCGCGTGCGATAGAAAATCAATGCTATGTAATAGGCGTTAACCGTGTGGGTACTGATGGCAAGGGTATCCATTACTCCGGAAACAGTATGGTGGTGGATCCATTGGGAGCCATATTGTATGATAAAAAGGACGAAGAAGATATTTTCACTATTACGCTGGATAAAGAACATTTGAATACGGTGCGCCAGAAGTTTCCATTTTGGAAAGATGCGGACCAGTTTAAGATTTATTGAACGTGCTGCGCATTTTTAATCAGTTCAATGGCTTTTTTCATTTTGTAATCTTCTCTGCGTCGGATGGCTTCAAGGCTTGGCCCTACAAATACATCGGGCGGTACACCTTGCCCTTTTAGGGCTTCATTTTTATTCACTACCATACGGAAGAGAGGCAACCGAAAACGCACTTTGCTGTGCGGTAATGTTACATCCGGAATAAGCATGGCCGTATTGCCATAAGCACCCCCACCCGATGGTTCGCCTACAATTTGCACATTGGATTGTCCTTTCAGGATATTCAACACAATAGTACTGGCTGAATAAGTAAAACCGCCACTCAGCAAAAACACTTGTCCGTCGAAATGATATTTCTTTTTAGGTTTGAACACCTGTTTTTCAAGATGGGTATAGTGCAGTTTGCCATTGCGTTTTTGGGTGCCTAATTTGATAATCAGTTTATTCCAAAAATCCTTTTCGATGTATTTGCTGTACGCGGACTTTGAAGTAATGGCGTAGATAGAATCTGCGAGTTTATAGGAATGGTCGGTCAAGTATCTCAACAAAGCATTAGCATTGCTAAGTCTTCCGCCTCCGTTCAAACGTAGATCAAGAATCAAATGAGGTATACCTGTTTTATGCAGTTCTTTGAATGATCGCCGAAGGAAGGATTGGAGCTGTAGCTTTTCCGAAAAACTGTTGAGCTCCATAATGGCATATCCCTCTGCTGCCTTTATCTCAAAAGAACGTGCTTGTTTCAATTTTTCTTTGCGGGAAATTTTTGGGGTTTTAGAAGCCGGTTTTACATCAAGCGAGTCTTTCTTTACAGCAATAGGTTTAAAATAAAAGCGGTGAGATTGGCCCGTTGAATCTTTGAAACTCAGATGCCGGATAAACCTTGTGCTATACAGCAGGGCATACAGATTACCGAAATCGAGGCTGATTCGTTGACTTTTTGCTACCGGATTATTACCGTCCGCGGCAACAAAGCGAAACATTGTATCAATGATCGCTGTTACCGGAGTATCATTAAGGGAATCGATCAGGTCGCCCGAATTGATGGGAATATTTTTGAGTCGGGACGCTACTACCACTGCTGTGTCGTTCCAGGTTTTGATGGAAAGAGGAAAATTAATGGGAGGTTTATTCTTTTGGAAGTACTTCGAATAGCTTTTGGAGGGCTCTACGGTGGTATGTCCGCACTGAATCTGAGAGGACACGGCCATGAGTATTTTCCTGAATTCTTGTTCGGTGAGGCTATCAGTAATCAGTTTTCGACCAGCATCAAATACGCTGTCCATATATGTCTTGGAGCTGTACCAATATAGGCTGGGATGTCTTTCTTCCAATATATTTTGGAACAAAGTATAATCTTCCTGTAATGCGGCTGCGCTGTATTTTTGGGCAGGATGAAAAGTTTTTTTTGTTGGGGAACAGGAGCAAACCCATACTGCTAGCAGCAACAGACCGCACCATCGATAAAAATATGTTTGCCCTAACATAGGCGGGTCAATAATCCGTCGGATAAAAACATCAACAACGAAAAGAATCATTTTATTGAATCGGGTTCCAGCCCTGTGCTACTAATTTGTGTTTGGCTCCGCCTTTGGTGAGGATATGGCAACCTTCTTCTATATCGGCCATATATCCAATAATGCTGATTTGATCGTTATCTTTTATTTTATCATAATCATCCTGCGCTACAGTAAATAAAAGCTCATAATCCTCACCACCGCTGAGAGCGCATAAAGTTGGATCTAGTTCAAACTTAAACGCTGCCAATCGGGAATCTTCCGCAATGGGAATTTTTTCTTCATATAATACACACCCCAGATTGCTTTGCTTGCAGATGTGTAAAACTTCGGAACTAAGGCCATCGCTTACATCGATCATAGAAGTAGGAACCACTTGTTTTTCTGCAAAAAACTCCACAATGTCTTTTCGTGCTTCGGGTTTTAATAAGCGTCCGATTACATGCGTTTGTTGTTCTAAATCTGGCTGTACGGATGGTGTTTCCAGAAATATCTTTTTTTCTCTTTCCAGAAACAGCAAGCCAAGATAAGCGGCTCCCAAATCTCCCGACACACAAATTAGATCTCCTTTTTTAGCAGTACTGCGTTTTACAAATGTATCAGGAGTGACTTCTCCAATAGCGGTTACGGATATTACAAACCCTTTTTGAGAAGTTGTGGTATCGCCTCCGACGAGGTCCACTCCATATTTATTGCAGGCCACATATACGCCTTCGTAAAACTCTTCCAAAGCCTCAAGGCTCATGCGATTGCTAACGCCAATGCTTAGTGTAATTTGAGTAGGAGTGGCATTCATGGCATATACATCGCTCAGGTTTACGATGACACTTTTATAACCTAGATGTTTCAATGGCGTATACATCAGGTCGAAGTGAATACCCTCCAGCAACAGGTCGGTTGTGATGACGGTCTGCTTACCGAAATGATCAATAACGGCAGCATCATCACCTACTCCCACCAGTGTAGAAGCGTTTTGCAATTCGATGTTTTTGGTGAGGTGGTCTATTAAACCAAACTCTCCCAAATCGGCTATTTCAGTTCTTTGTTCACTCATATATATGTGTATAAAAGTCGCTTCTAATGCGTGTATCAAATGTAGGATTGTATACAATAATTATTACGAAGCGCTGATAACTTTATCTAAGTTTTCTTTTTTCGTTAGAATTATTTACTGATTGTGGATCACCTTCAACATTTGTTCATGAATCAGACCATTGGTGGCCAAAATCCGGTGTTGGTAAGGGCTGTAAGGGTTTCCATCAAAATCGGTAACCTTACCTCCTGCTTCTTCAACAATCAGAAATCCTGCTGCGCTATCCCAGGGTTGTAATCTGTGTTCGTAAAAACCATCCAATCTGCCACAAGCCACCCAGCAAAGGTCTATGGCGGCAGCTCCTAAACGACGCACCGGCACTCCTTCGGTAATAAGACGTTCGAAAACCTGCAGAGGCCCGTTTTGCTCGTGGATATAAGTATAAGGGAATCCTGTAACCAGACAACTTTTCATGGCGTCGGTTTCGCTACTCACTTTAATGGGTTTTCCGTTAAGCGTAGCACCGCCTCCCCTTTCGGCAAAGAACAACTCGTTCATATGAGGATTGTACACCATTCCCAGAATCATTTCGCCGCTTTTTTCCACCGCCACTGAAATACAGTTGATAGGAATGCCGTGGGCAAAATTGATGGTTCCATCTATGGGATCAATAATCCATTTATATTCAGACTGTTGGGGCAGATCGCCACTTTCTTCGGTTAAAATATGATGATCGGGATAGGTTTTTTTTATGACTTCGATAATCGCTTTTTCTGAGGCTTCATCGGCTTCTGTAACGAGATTGTTACGACCTTCCTTGTACTTGATATCAAAAGTCTGATTGAAATATTTTACTACCTGTTCCGCACCGGCCATAACGGCTTCATGTAATACTGATTTTAGCATAAGGGCAAAGATAACATTGATTTACTATATCGCTTGGTTTACTGTATGTGTAGTATCTTCCCTTAAGAAAGGGGAAAAATCCCGTTTCCTTTAGACAAAATTTATTGTTTCTTTGAAACGTAATTATTTTCTCTAAATTGGTAAAGCTCTCACCACATATTATAACTAACAAACCTTTATCAAAACGGTTGCACATAATGATGGAAAAGGAAAAACAGCTGCGCTCGAGTGACATATTTAAAACAGATCGTCAATTGTTTCTGTTAAAGGTATTTTTACTGGGGATCTTCACCTGTTTTCTGGGGCTTATCATATATGGCCTGATGATGGTTTTTTAGGTATTTTTTATTGATGCTGAAATATTTCCTCGCCTATTCCTGTTTCTACTGAGTTTTTCTATTCATCAAATTCTGATAGTAGAAACAAATGCCATTTTTTCATAAATTAGACTCCGCAATACTGTTTAGGAGGAACATAAAAAGCTTACAAACACTCATTTTTTACAAAGTCGTATATTGCAGTTTTGCAGGGATAGCAGGGAATGTATTATGGCTTCAATTATTGATATTAAACTACCGGGAACGATTGCGAAGGTCTTTGGCCTTCCTAATGGTGATGTAAGCAGACAGCAGCGAAAAGTTCTTAAAAAGCTACTTAAAAAGGCAAGATTTACCGAATTTGGCCAAAAGTATGAATTTGATAAAATCCTTTTGAGTAAGGATATAGAAAGAGCGTATCAGCAATCGGTACCCATTCATGATTATAACAAGATTTACAATGAATGGTGGAAAAAAACATTGGACGGTGTTCCCGATGTTACCTGGCCCGGTAAAATAGAATACTACGCATTGAGCTCCGGAACATCCGAAGCCTCAAGTAAATATATTCCCGTAACTAAAGATCTCTTACGCAGCAATACTATTAATTATCTTAAACAACTTATCAGCGTATTTACCTATCAGGAGGCCAACAAAAAGTCGCTGCGTAAAAGTTTTCTGATAATTGGTGGTGCTACCGATCTGCAGAAAAGCGATAAAGGATGGTATGCCGGCGATCTCAGTGGGATACTGGCTAAAAAACGTCCGTTCTGGTTTCAGACATTTTATAAACCCGGAGGGCGTATTGCTGCTTTACGCGACTGGAATGAAAAGCTCAATGAAATAGTAGAACATGCTCGAGATTGGGATATTGGCTATATCGTAGGTGTACCAGCTTGGTGCCAGATGTGTATGGAAATGATTATAGAAAGGTACAATTTGAAAAACATACACGAAATATGGCCCAACTTTGGGGTGTTCGTACATGGAGGTGTAGCTTTTCAGCCGTATAAGAAATCCTTTGAACGATTGTTAGGCAAGCCTATTGTATATGTAGAGAATTATCTTTCCAGCGAGGGATTTATAGGCTATAAAATGCGCGAACATGCACAAGGCATGCAGCTAATTACTGACAATAATATTTTCTTTGAATTTATTCCTTTCGACAGCAACAACTTTGATGCAGATGGTAATTTGCTTCCTAATGCCAAAGCCGTTCTTATAAATGAAATAGAAGAAGAAAAAGAATACGCCATTTTGTTAAGTACCAATGCCGGTACCTGGCGTTATCTAATAGGCGACACGATACGCTTTCTCGATACCCGGCGGTGTGAGCTCATTATTACTGGACGCACCAAACATTTCCTGAGTTTGGTAGGTGAGCACCTGAGTGTAGAAAACATGAATCGCGCTATTGAAGAAGCCAACAATCATTTCAACATCAGTATTCCGGAGTATACAGTAACCGGCTTTCCCTATAAAAACTATTTTGCTCATAAGTGGTACATCGCTACCGATGACCCCGTAGACCCGCAGGAGCTGCTCACTTTTATTGACAATACGCTCAAGTCTATCAATGATGACTATGCTACAGAAAGAGCCAGCGCTCTTAAAGACGTGTTTATAGAAATATTGCCTGAAGAGAAGTTTTTAAAATTTATGGAGCTTCGTGGCAAATTGGGTAGTCAAAACAAATTCCCCCGGGTTATGAAAGGCAATCTGTTGCAAAGTTGGGATAAGTTTCTGTCGACCGGAAAAATTTAACATCATGGGATAAAAAAACTTTACTAATCTTGCCGGGAGTATGATTGAAGCCTTACTAAAAGGATTAACCCTGGGATTACTGTTAAGTATTGCGGTAGGCCCCGTATTGTTTTCCATCATCAAGCATAGCATCAATGTTGGGCACAAAGGAGGGCTTGCTTTTGTTGCCGGCGTTTCAATGAGCGATATTTCTCTGGCCTTTATAAGCAATGCGTTCTCCGCACTTTTTGAAGTGATGGTGGAACACAAACAGATCATAGGCATCATCGGAAGTTCTTTTTTGATGGGAATCGGTATATATTTTCTTTTTTTCAAAAAGGTGAAAATAAACGAAGAGGGCAAGGCCGAGCAAATTCACTTCCGAAAACGCGATTACGCCAAAATGTTTCTCTCCGGCTACCTGATGAACACTTTGAACCCTTCCGTATTCCTCTTCTGGCTCACAGCTTCTACCTCTTTTATCAGTCATACTATTCAGGAAAGAATTACCATTTTTACAACCTGTCTGCTGCTGGTATTAGCGGCCGATATTACTAAAGTAATGTTGGCAGGAAAAATTCGCAATCGTCTTACACCACATAACATTCAACTTATTAATCGGATAAATGGAATCATACTCATTGGTTTTTCCATTGCTTTAATTATAGGGCTGCTTTTTTATAAAACTACAACCTAATAGCTGTTTTAAACGTCTATCTGAGATAAGGGATACCAAAACATAAAAGTTGCTATAGCAAGAATCAGATTTAATTTAAATTACGTTCGATGAAAAGTATAAAATGGATATGGAGGTTTTTTAAAAGACTATTCATCGTTCTTTTCATTTTACAACTTGCATATATTGTTGCCTTAAAATGGATCAACCCTCCTATTACCATTACGCAAATTGTAAGCTGGATGAATGGAGAAGGCCTTACAAAAGAGTATGTGCCGCTGAAAGATATTTCTGAAGAAGCCAAGCTAGCTGTTATTGCATCGGAAGATCAACTTTTTCCCGATCATAGCGGATTTGACTGGCGAAGTATTCAAAAAGCTATTGAGTATAACAAAAAGAAACCGGGGCGTGTGCGAGGCGGTAGTACTATCAGCCAGCAAACAGCCAAAAATGTTTTCCTATGGCAAGGTAGAAGCTGGATCAGGAAAGGCTTGGAAACTTATTTTACGTTTATGATTGAACGCATCTGGGGAAAACAACGCATTCTGGAAATATATCTGAATGTAGCCGAAATGGGTAGAGGAATATTCGGGATCGAGGAGGCGGCCCAGCGATATTTTAATAAACCGGCTCGTGACCTTACAGCACGAGAAGCTGCGGCTATTGCAGCCATATTGCCTAGTCCAAAAAAATATCAGATAAAGCCCATGAGCTCATATGTATCCTCGCGCAGCAAAAAGATATTGCAACAGATGAATTTTCTGAGACCCGACAGAGATATTCAGGCCATCATTAGTAATAAACAATAGTTATGGGTTTTCTCGTGGTCCGTTTTTTGCTTGATTTATTCAATAAGAAATAATTCTAATGACGTTTCAGGAAATTATCAATCAAGATAAGCCCGTATTGGTAGACTTTTTTGCAGAATGGTGTGGTCCTTGCAAAATGATGGCGCCCATGCTAAAAGAGCTCAAAGACCGCATTGGGGATGTTGCCACGATTATTAAGGTAGATGTGGATAAAAGTCCGCAAGCTGCTCAGCAATATCAGATACAGGGCGTGCCCACATTAATTCTGTTTAAAAATGGTCGTTCGGTATGGCGTCAGTCAGGAGTACGTTCGCTAGAGGAACTGGAAAAGGTTATCAGACAACACGTTTAAGTAACGGTAGCCAGTAATCGGCTTACAGCCTCAATAGCCATCTGAATACGTTGTTCATGACTACCTTTTATTTCTACCCACGGCGTCTGTTGGTTTATGAGCAAATCTTTATAGATGTAAAAGAGTGTTTCTCGTGTTTTCAGATCGGGATATTCTCTTAATTCATCTTTTACCCACGGCAGGTCGGTATTACATAGCAGATACAAGTCGTATTTTCTTGCTACAATTTCATCAAGAATAAATTTGTGGCATTTACCAAACACAAACTCACACCACACCTTCATCACATACATATCTGTATCTATAAAGAGAGGAACAGGATGGGTAGATGAAAGGCGATCTTTTGCTATTCGTTCGGCTTGTGCGATATGCTGTTCTTCCAGTGCAAGTTGCCCGCGGGCAATATCGGCAAGATCGTCGAAACTGTAATTAGTACCGTTCTTGAGCAGATATTCCCTAGCATATTCGGGGCACCATAGGGTATTGAAGTGTTTTGCTAGCTGCTCACAAAGTGTACTTTTTCCGGTACTTTCGGGGCCTACTATAACAATCTTCTTAATCATTCTGCGTTGTTTTGTGCTGCTTTTCTTTTCCACTCCTGCAATCCACCGAGGGCGATAAGCAGTAATATAAAATAATAAACACTGGTAAATACTAATCCCTTTACGAAATACAAAGGCATTCCGCAGATATTGGTAATAATCCACCAATACCAGCTTTCTACCTTCTTTTTAGCCATTAACCACATTCCTGTAAATGCGCTTGCCGAAGCTAAGGCATCTGCCCAAGGAATGGCTCCGGGCGCAAACTCTTTTTTCAGAAATACCAACGCCCCGTAAATACCGCAATAGAAGAACGCAAAGAAGAGCAGTTCTTTGATCCACTCTTTGCGAGTAGAAAACTTTATAGCGAGTACTGGCTTTTGAGCGGCATCTTTTCTTGTCCACAAGTACCATCCATATATATTCATGATGGTGTAATAAAAGTTTACCGATGCTTCACCGAGCAGGTGGTATTTGAAACTGAGCCAGATGTAAATACTGGTGTTGAGCAGACCGGTAGGATATACCCATATATTTTCTTTTTTACTATACCAAACGCTGGTAATGCCTGCAATTACTGCAATATACTCAGGTAAAGTAGTTGCTCTGAGTCCGTCAATAAATTGGTTGAAGATTTCCTGGACAGGCAAAAGGCTTAATTTTTCTCAAATATAACAAACAAAAAAGCCGTACAACAATGTGCACGACTTCAAAATATTTTTATATAGAAATATATTATTCAGCTTCTGCCACTACTTCCTTCACTTCAGGAATCATACGCTTCATCATTCCTTCGATACCGGCTTTTAGCGTGATCATAGAAGAAGGACAACCGCTACAGCTACCCTGCATCATCAAATTTACCACGCCATCTTTATAGCTTTTGAACTGAATAGCACCGCCATCCATTTCTACAGCAGGTTTTACATAGTTTTCCAGCAGTTCTTTAATACGTTTTACCACATCATCGTCGTCGGCTAAAACCTCATTGCTACCCTCTTTCTTCACTTCTACAATTTCATCTTCGTTAATAACGGGCTTTCCTTCTTCGAGATAGTCTTTTAAGAATTGACGAATAGAGGGAGTAACATCCATCCACTCCGCATCGGGAGTTTTTGTAAGAGTAACAAAATTGCTGGCAATAAATACAGCCTTGATAAAAGGAAAACCGAATAATTCAGTGGCCAGCGGAGAAGGTTTTGCACTTTCCGCATCTGGGAAATCAATGCTTTTTCCGGGATACAAAAGTTTGTTGGCGACAAACTTCATTGTTTCCGGGTTGGGTGTCATTTCCGTATAGATACTGATTACTGGGTTTCCTGTCTTTATCATAATTCAAAAAATTAATACACAAAGATAACAAATCTTTCGGGGAAAGGTTGGAAATCCGTACTGACTCCCCAAAGCGGTTCTAATTGCCATCATTTCAAGGCATTAAGTATACGAGGATGAGGTTACAAAGATCCCTTCTTAATAAAAAGTTTTAGCAAAAGGGGGGTAACAAAGGGTTATTAGTACTGATATACCTATAAACAAGACTCTGGATGATGAATAGAGTAAAGAATGAAACAGATTTAAAACAGATTGTTATGAAAAAGATTGTACTTATACCTATAATACTATTTGCCTCGTTATTACAAACAAAGGGGCAGATTTCAGATAAAGAGACCTCCGGTTGGTTTGCTTCTTTTCGCGGAGGGTATGATATAAAACCCTTTTACAACAATAATAACACACCCTACATAGTTTATAAAGGTGGAATGGCAGCCGGCGCCTCCATCAATTATTATTGGAGATGGATTGGGTTGGGTGGAGATTTCGATTACATCCAAAATCGACCAGAAAGCACGTATCCTGCCGGTACGGCATCGGTTTTAACCCAGGACAAAATCACCCGAATGTTTTATGGGGTGGGTCCCTCATTTAAATATCAACCTACGCGCAACTTTGCGGCAGAGTTATTCTTGCGCGCTGGACTTGGAACAGTAAAAGGCGGTTATACCGAAGTGGCTTCTGCTCCACCTACCCAATTATTAAACTTTCATGCCGGATATGATGACCGGTCGGTGTTTTCGGCTAAAGCGCAGCTGCAGTTCAACTATTATTTTTCTCCAGCGATAGGCCTGCATGCTGGTGCCTATTACCTGAATCATTTTAAGGTAAATGAGCTTACTGATCCTAACTATGGGCTTACTGCCGCCTATGTGCCGGTTAAAGCGGACCCTAAGCAACCCGACCCTCTTGTTCGAAACAATCCTTGTAATTGTGACATCAGTTCGTTGGGGGCATTTGCAGGTATCAGTGTCAGAATTCCAAAACGTCGTTCGCAGCCCAAACCCGTTCCTCAGCCTGAATGTCATAACTGCGATGTGTATACACTTACAGTAACCGCGAGGGATAAGTACACCAAAGAGGTATTACCCAATACGGATGTAATAGTAAAGAATATACATGGGGAAATTATGGGTACGGGTACTACCAATAGCTATGGCGTGGTGATGTTTAATAATATCAAACCCGGAAAATATGCTATAAGCGGAAAATTGTATGAGGTGGATTTGGAAGGAGCCGTAACTCTAGAATCAGAGTTTAAAACCAACGGCAATGTTCATAAGGAAATTGTATACGCTGATGACCGATTTATACTGAGGGGTATAGTTGTTGAATGTAATGCAGCTCATCCGTTAACTAGCGCTTCGGTAGTACTGATTAATAAAGCTGTTGCAGAACAAAAAAATACGAATACAGATGATAAAGGAGGATTTGTTTTTCATGCATTGCAGAACGCTACTTACGATGTGTATGCAAAAAAGAACAACTACTTTTCTCAGACAGAAACCATAACAACCAACCATTTCGACAGAAATAAGACACTCTTTGTAAAACTCGAAGTGTGCATGGAAAAAACCGATTGCGGAAAAGCAATTACACTAAAGAATATTCATTACGATTTGGATAAATACTTTATCCGTGAAGATGCCAAACCGGAACTGAATAAACTGGCGCAATTCATGAAGGACAATCCTGAGGTAAAAGTGGAACTAGCCTCCCATACCGATTCGAGAGCTTCAGACAGTTATAACATGACCTTATCACAAAATCGCGCTAATGCAGCCGTAGAATATTTGGTTGCACAGGGAATTTCCCGCGATCGACTGATTCCGGTGGGATATGGAGAGCGCAAATTGCTTAATAAATGCAAAGATGGTGTGCCATGTAGTGAAGAGGAGCATCAGCTGAACCGTCGCACCGAAATGAAAATAATCTGTCCAAACAATCCATAAACCGGGGAGGTATTTCGTTACCTCCCTTCTTTAAGAAAACTTAAATAAAAACTCAAAAGTTGAGAAGATGCAATAGCAATGCATCCTCTTACCGAACTGAGCGTATTGTTTTGAATGTTTATGGATTTGTTGAAAATAATTATACAGAAATAAAATATTACCATTAAACTGTTCTATTATCCTTTGTCGGCTGTTTCGTAACTGAAGCAGCCTTGTTTTTTGTACACCATGGGCAACAATTATCTTTGGGGCATGAAGAAGATTTATTATCTGTCTACCTGCAGTACTTGCGCAGCAATAATGAAAGATGCTAATATCAATGAAGCAACAGGCTTTGAGTTACAGGATATCCGTACACAAAAAATAAGCCCTGCACAACTCGAGCATATGCAAAAGCTGGCAGGCTCTTATGAAAAACTTTTCAGCCGCCGTTCTTTGAAATATAAAGAGCTAGGCTTAAAAGATAAAAAGCTTACCGAAGAAGATTACAAAAACTATATTCTTCAATACGATACTTTTTTGAAGCGTCCTGTTGTAATTCTGGATGACCGTATTTTTATTGGTAGCGAAAAGAAAACCATACAGGCACTTAAAGAAGCCCTTAGTGTATAACAGGTGTCTCTGAGGGCTCCTCGAAATGTTTGGCCAACTCTGGATTTTCGCGATGTTCTTTTTGCAATACGGATCGACATATTGTTACGCAAATCAGCATGAAAACAGCTCCCAGTAAGAATGGAGAACCGGCAAAATGAATAAGAGAATCTTCCTGAGTTGTATAGTTAAATAATCCGGTCATAATTAACGGACCGAATATAGAGGTAAGACTCATGATGCTGGTTAGGCTTCCTTGCAGTAGGCCTTGTTCGTTAGCCGGCACATGCTTGGTAATGATAGATTGTAGGGCTGGTCCGGCTATTCCTCCTAAACAGTAAGGAATTAAAAATGCATACATCATCCAGCTCTTCGTAGCAAGTGCAAAAAGAATGAGGCCTAATACATAAAGAAGCATGCCTGTATACACACTTTTTTCATCACCCAGTCTGGGATTGACGTACCGGATCAAACCTCCTTGTACTACACCGGCTAATACACCTACCAAGGCAAGTGAAATGCCCACCTGTTTTTCGGTCCAATTAAATACGTACATAGTAAAATAGCTCCAGTTACTTTGTACGGCATGAGAAGCTAGAAACATGAAGCCGAAAGCCACAAATAGACCGCTAATGGTTTTATACTTTCTTAAAAACTTGAGAGAACCTATCGGATTGGCCTTTTTCCAATCAAAAGGTCTACGGTTTTCAGGTTTCAGAGATTCGGGTAACACAAAGAAACCGTACAGAAAGTTTACAAAACAAAGAATTGCGGCTGCATAAAACGGAGCTCTTATGCCCCATCCGGCGAGCAATCCACCCAATGCCGGACCCAGTACAAATCCCAGTCCAAAAGCTGCACCAATAAGACCGAAGTTTTTTGCACGGTTTTCATTAGTGCTGATATCAGCGATATAAGCACTTGCTGCAGTAAAGCTGGCTCCTGTAATGCCCGCCAGTACACGACCTACAAAAAGTAATGCATAGTTATGGGCAAGTGCCAGAATAATGTAGTCTATACAAAATCCCAGTAGTGATAGCAAAATAATAGGCCTTCTTCCGAAGCGGTCGCTGAGATTGCCCATCAACGGTGCAAATAAAAACTGCATTGCAGCAAACACAGATACGAGATATCCACCCCAGCGGCTTGTTTCGTTAAGAGGGATATGTTTGAGTTCTACCAATAACTGTGGCATAACAGGAATAATCAATCCCCAGCCAATAACATCAATTGTAAGGGTGACAAAAATAAATCCTATAGCGGCATTACTAGAGCTTTTCATAAGAAAAAATTAGGCCTGCAAAGATGCAGAAAAGAAAGCAAAGAATTGCTTGCCATAAGAAAAGATATGTAAGGCATACTAGCAATTTATTGCACTCAGGCCTTTCTTAGTTCTTCAAAAACGCCGGTTTGTTTGTTTTTGCGAACATTGTCCCAGTTAAAGTATCGGCCGTTCATAGCTACATAAACACCGTGAGGGAGTGTTTGTACAAATGCTAATGCACTTCCTAGATTGAATAATCCATCGGAGCTTCCAAACTTAATAGGAATCATGGCGCCGGTAATTACAATCGTTTTGTTTTTGACTTTTTCAGCCAACACTTTGGCTGTTTTATCCATAGTATCGGTGCCATGTGTAATGATGATTTGTGTTTCTTCACATTGCTCGCATTGATAAGCAATCAGCTCACGATCTTCATCGGTCATCTCCAAACTGTCAATCATCATCAGGGTGCGTATTTCAACAGGAACAGTATTACGACCTTTTTCCAACAGCTCTGGTAAATGAGTATCTTTAAAGTATAGCTGCCCGGAGAGCATGTTATATTCCTTATCAAAAGTTCCTCCTGTTATAAATATTCTGACCGCCATATCCTAATAATTTGGGCATCAAAAGTAGTGAAGTTTAGTGGGTACGTCTCATTTCTTTGATGAATATACTTTTAGTTGCTGAACGACATAAAAGAAAAGATATGAATTCTTATAATTCATTCAATGTTGTTTATAGCAAGCTACAGGAAACTATATATATCCGTTTAACATTTTGAAAAAATAAAACGCTGAGATAATTTGTTAGTAGTACAGGCATTAAGAAGCTGTAACAATCTTATCTGGCGTAATGGGCAAATCTCTCAATCGTTTGCCGGAAGCGTTGTAAATAGCATTGGCAATGGCTGCAGCAACACCTATGATACCTACTTCTCCCAATCCTTTTGCACCTGTAGGATTAATGTTTGCATCCGGTTTTCCAATGAAAGCTACTTCAATAATAGGTGCATCGGCATTTACCGGAAAATGATATCCGGCAAAATCGTGGCCTATCAAACCTCCTAGGTTGGCATCTGCGATTTGTTCTTCCATCAAAGCCATTCCTATTCCGCCCACTGCGGCTCCTGATATCTGATTGGCGGCTGCTTTTTCATTCACAATCTTACCTCCATCGGCCACACAAACCATTCTTTCTATTTTCACTTTTCCTGTGGAAGGATGTACTTTTACTTTACAGAAGTGAGCTGCGCCCGAGCAGAAGGCGTACTGTCTTCTTTCTTCCCCAGGACCGGAGCTAGCTTCCACATAAATAGTTTTAAGATTATGTTGAGCCCATAACTGCTGATAGGAAACAAATTCGTTATTGGGTGTTTGGTAAGAAATGCCGGTGTCGCCGAGTAATATATCTTTTTCGGTTGCGGTTTTATACTTTTCATTGATGGCCGCTGCGTATTCAGCTAACTTTAGCTTCAAGGCATTACATACCGCCACTACAGCTCCACTTATCGAAGATAAACCTGTGCTACCGCCCTGACTGGGTGCTGGCGGTAGTGAGGAGTGTCCTAGTTCTACTTTTATTTTATTGCGAGGAATACCGGTGCTTTCATGAGCAATGTTATACATGCCTGTAGCGGTACCGGTACCAATGTCTGTCATAGCTGTTTGAACCGTAATGCTGCCGTCTTGCTGCATTTCTATACCTGCGCTGGCATTATTACGTCCGGCATTCCACATGCCCAAAGCCATACCATAACCAATAAACCAATCGCCTTCTTTGAGGGCTCGGGGCTGAGCTTTTCGTTGTGACCAATTGATGAGTGCTGCTCCTTTTTCGATACATTCATTAAGATAATTAGTAGACCACGGCAGGCCATTATCGGGATTTTTGTCTAAAGACAGATTTTGCAAACGAAGCGCCACAGGGTCCATGTTTAATTTATAACTCAGTTCATCTATAGCACTTTCAATAGCAAAGGCTCCTGTGCAATCACCTGGACCTCTCATCCATGTAGGTGTGGAAAGGTTTAAGGGTACAACGGCAGATTCTGTTTTCAGATTAGGGAATTTATAGATCAATCTGGTTACACGTGTAATGCCTTCTGTGAAGGTTTCATACACCGAAGTACTATGCTTAGCGGCATGCCATACGCCGATGATGTTGCCTTTTTCGTCGGCACCCATTTTCACTTTTTGCCATGAAGCCGGTCGATATCCTACCGAGTAAAACATTTGCGGACGAGTCAGCATTAGCTTTACAGGACGCTGGACTTGCTTTGCAGCCATGGCCGTCGCAATGGCATGAGGCCACACACGTAGTCCGGAACCAAAACCTCCTCCAACATACTCACTCACTACTTCAATGTTTTTTTCAGGAATATTAAAGACTCGTGCAAAAGTGCGCTGCACGTTGTTTACACCCTGGTTTTTATCGTAGAGTTTAAGTTGATTGTCCGATATCCAATGTGCAATGGTCGCATGCATTTCCATGGGGTTATGCACTTCTGCTTTTATGTTGTACTCCGCCTCTATCACAAGAGGTGTATTATTCCATGCATCCATAGACCCCCGTTCTCTTCCGGCTGCGACCAGAGGGTGATGGAGATGTTCTTTTTCGAAATCTACTTTAAAAGGAGCCGACTCATATTCGGCTGTAATGAGAGAGGCTGCATATGTAGCGTCTTCGAGGGTTTCGGCAATGACCATGGCAATGGGCTGCCCCTTGAAATAAATTTTATCAGTGTGAAACACGGGTAAGCCGAAACGTGTTTCTTTAATTTTGACTTCGTCGGCAAAACCTGGTACAAAAGGTTTATGTTGATGTGTAATGATGTCTAAGACTCCTGCTACTTGTTTAGCTTTTTCTGTATGGATGCTTTTTATAGTTCCTGATGCAATGGTGCTATCTACCAATACGGCATAACACAGTCCCTCTATATTGTATTCTGCAGCGTATTTGGCTTTGCCGGTTACTTTGGCAATGCCTTCTACTCTTCCTTCGCTAGGGACTATATCGAATGGTTCATCAAAGAATGCCATAGTTCAATTTTTATTTTTGCCGATAAGTATTGTTGCAGCTGAAGTGTGCGACGCAACGATGCTACATGCGTGCACGAAGCTGGCTTCATAAAAAATTAATTACGTAAACAATTTTGCAAAGCCGTTTCAATGGCGCCTTTCAGCAACGGCACTTTGAATGCATTGCCTGCTAGCGGTTTTACCTCGTCGGCTGCAATGGCAGCCGCTTTTGCAAAGTGCTCAATACTTGGTTCTTTGCCTTTTAAATAAGCTTCGGAAGCTAACCATCTCCAAGGTTTATGCGCTACACCTCCCGATGCTAAGCGGGCTTCCATGATTTTGTTACTTTCAATATGCAAGGCTGCTGCTACGGATACCAATGCAAATGCATAAGAGTCGCGATCGCGCAGCTTTAAGTATGCACAATGTTTGTTAAATGGATTGCGACTTATGTCTATAGAAGTAATCAAGGCATGTGACGGTAAGTTGTGATCCAGATGCGGTTCGCTGCCCGGCAAACGGTGAAAATCTTTAAACGGAATTACGGATGCTTTTTGTTTTTTGTCGATAATATTCACGCGTGCTTCTAAAGCCGCCAACGCTACACATAAATCAGAAGGATGTACCGCCACACAATGCTCGCTGTAACCAATGATAGCGCTCATGCGATTATCACCTTGGAGCGCACTGCAGCCTGAGCCCGGCGTTCGTTTGTTGCAGGGAGTACTTACGTCGTAGAAATAAGGGCAACGCGTGCGTTGCAACAAATTACCTCCGGTGCTGGCCATGTTGCGAATTTGTGCGGATGCACCGGCTAACAAGGCTTTAGCGATGAGTGGATAGTCAGAAAGAATTTTGTTATGTGTGGTTAAAGCACTGTTGCGCACCATAGCGCCGATGCGTATGCCATTATCAGTGTTTTCTATTTTATCGGAAAGCACATCGGTGATATCTATCAAATTCTCAGGCTGTGCGATGTGCTTCTTCATTAGGTCCACCAAATTGGTGCCACCTGCAATAAATTGCGTATTGTCTTTCTTTATCGTTAACGCCTGGGTAATATTGGCTGATTTGTTAAAGCTGAAAGGTCTCATAATGCGGCTACTTTTTGAATTGATTCAACAATACCGTTATAGGCTCCGCAACGACATAGATTACCACTCATGAACTCTTTGATGGCGGCCAAAGACTTGGTATGGCCTTCGTTTACGCAGGCTACAGCCGACATAATCTGTCCCGGGGTACAATAGCCACACTGAAAGCCATCGCATTCGATAAATGCTTTTTGCATGGGATGCAGCTTATCGCCTTCGGCCAAGCCTTCGATGGTGGTAACCTCCTTGCCAGCTGCTTGTGCAGCCAGTGTGAGACAACTTAAAACATGTTTGCCGTTGATATGAACTGTACAGGCTCCGCATTGTCCATGGTCACAGCCTTTTTTAGCTCCTGTAAGATGTAGCTGCTCTCTTAAGAGGTCCAACAGCGTTGTTCGAGTATCTGCGGTTACTTTATATGTTTTTTTATTAACCGTAATGCTTATTGGCGTTGTATGTTTGGGAGGGATGATAAAGTTCTTAACATCCTTATAAAAAGCTTTTACGGAAGAAGGTAATGCAGCCAAGGCTGCTAATGCTCCCGATATTTTTAGGAAAGAACGACGCGAACTTTTCATATGAGCAGATATTATACAAAGACCTAGATTGTCTTTATGAAGTTTTCGATTGCATAAATATAATTAAAAAGCCGCTTATATCAAGCGGCTTTGTTGGAAAAAAGAAATGCGTTAATGAAAATGAATGCTGTGTAAAATCTTGGAATACCTGATTTATTTTAAAATTTGTAAGGTATTAGAACCAATTTTTTTTATTTGGGAGAAGTTATTTTTCGATAGGTATAATAAAACAAAATAGGGATGACAGTAAACGATAATACTAAACTTATCAGCATCCCTCCAACAATCATTATTGCTAAGGGTTTTTGAATTTCAGATCCCATACTGTTTGACATAGCTGCAGGTAGTAATCCCATTGAGCCCATTAGAGCTATCATTAATACAGGTCGAATTTTAGACTGAACGGCTTTAGTAATAGCATCTAATAAGGAATTTTTCTTAAGGTATTCTTTCATAACAGTGATCAAAATAAGCGCGTTAATGGTATTTACTCCAAACAATATAATTAGGCCGATACCTGCAGATATACCAAAAATGGTTTGTGTGATCCAAATAGACAGAAAACCTCCTATAAAAGCAAAAGGCAATGTTATTGACGATAGAATCGTGTCGCGCAAGTTTCCAAAGTTGCTATATAATAAGATTAATATCAATATCAATGATATTGGAATAACTGTCATTAATTGTTTGGTGGCGCGTTCTTTACTTTCAAATTCTCCGGCCCATTCCATGTGTTGATTTTTAGGTAATACCATTCTTTTTTCAACTTTAGCCTTGGCTTCAGCAATCGTACTACCTAAATCTCGTCCTTGAATGCTAAATCCTACAGCACTATAACGACTATTTCCTTCGCGATAAATAAAGGCAGGTCCTGTTTTATAACCAATAGAAGCGATTTCCTTTAATGGAATACTATTACCATTGGAGGTACGAATGAGAATATTGCCAATTTTTTCTGGCGAATTGCGATAGTCTTCTTGAAAGCGTAACACGATATCAAAATGCCGATCCCCCTCATAAAATTTATTCGCAGCTTGACCACCAATAGTCATAGCGATAACTGCTTGCACATCGGACGTCTGAATACCATATTTTGCCATTTTAGAATCATGTAGTTGAATGCGCAATTCTGGCAGGCCTATGTTTTTATAAACGTTTACATCAGTAATACCATTTACAGTACGTATGATGTTTGCTACTTTATGCGCCTGGTTTTCGAGTTCTTCCAGATCGTTTCCAAATATTTTGACTACCAAAGAGCTTTTTACACCCGCTACATATTCTTCAACATTATCTTGAATAGGTTGGCTGAAGCCGAAATTGATTCCCGGGTATTGAGATAATAGTTCTCTTAGTTCTTGTACAATTTCGGCTTTGGTAATTTTACGCTTCCATGATTTTTCGTTTTTTAATTGGACATGAAACTCTACATTAAAAAAGCCTGTAGGATCAGTTCCATCGTTAGGTCGTCCGGTTTGGGTTAGAATGAAATCAATTTCTTCACAATTGGCAAGCATTAGCTCTTTCATTTCTTTAGTGAGCTGAGTTGATGTAGTTAGGCTAATACTATTAGGTAAAGTCGCTCTAATATAGATTGCACCTTCATTAAGTTGCGGCAAGAATTCGGTACCATAATTTAAAAAACGTACAATACATATAAGAAGCAATATACAAAAAGCTCCAAGAGTTAGTCGTTTATATCGAAAAGAAAGTAGGTGGAGTGAATAAATAAGCTGATGAGAGAACCGAGTTATTATGTTTTCTTTTTCTTCTATATTTTGATTGAACAAATATTTACACATTGCGGGCACGTATGTTAAGCTTAATAATAAAGAACCTAACAAGGCATAACTCAAAGTATAAGCTAAGGGAATGAACATTTTGCCTTCTACTTTTTGAAAGGAGAAAATAGGTAATAAAGCAACGATTAAAATCAATAAGGCAAAGGATATGTATGAGGCTACGGAGCTCGCTTGTTTGCGAATGATACCTGACTTGCTCATTTTGGCAAACCGCTCAGCACCTAGTGCTCGCTGCATGGCGGCAAGCGAAACAAAAATTGTTTCTACCATTACTAAAGTTCCTTCTAATAGCAGTCCAAAATCTAAAGCTCCCATGGAAATCAAATTGGCAGGCATGCCCTGCCACTTCAGCATAATAATGGCAAACAAAAAAGATAAAGGAATTACAGAAGCAACAATAAAAGTGGATTTCCAATTATTAAGGAAGATACCAACAATTAACGCTACTAGTAAAATGCCTTCGATTAAGTTGCGCGAAACTGTTTTGACGGTGCTATATACCAAGATGGTACGGTCGATGACGGGAACGATTTTAACACCATCGGGTAATAGCTGTTCATTTAGTAAATTGACTTTCTCCTTTAGATGTTTGATTACTTCAGATGCGTTTTCCCCTCGCAGCATAACGACAATGCCTTCTACTACATCGTCCATTTCGTTAAACCCTGCTTGTCCCAGACGAGGTTTACTTGACATTACAACATCGGCGACATTTTTGATCAGAATGGGAGTAGAGCCATTTAGTTTTATAGTAATATTTCTAATGTCTTCTAATTTATCGAGAAGTCCTACACCCCTAACCACATATGCTTGTTCTCCCTGCTGAATAATATCTCCACCTACGTTGATATTGGATTTAGATACTGCTTCATAAACATCTAAAGGAGAAAGATCAAAGTTTTTTAATTCGGTAGGATTGATACGTATTTCATAAATCTTTTCTTCTCCACCAAAACTAATAACATCTGCTACGCCCGGTACACTCAACAGCTCACTTTCAATTACCCAGTTTTGAAGAGTTGTTGTTTCTTTTAGAGGCAGACTACTTTTAATAATATATCGAAATATTTCGCCCGTAGCTCCCGAAGGCGGTTCTATGCTAAAAGACGCACCATCCGGTAGTTCTACTTTTCCAATTTTGCTCGCAACATTTTGTTGGGCGTAAAAATCATCAACTGTATCTGCAAACTGTACTGTCACCACGGATAAACCAAACAGAGATACCGAGCGAATTTGTTTTTTTTGGGGAATGGTGTTCATTTCCTTGGTGACTGGAAGTGTGACCAATTTTTCAACTTCCTCAGCACTTCGACCAGGCCATTGTGTAATGATTCTTACACGTGTATTGGTCACGTCAGGGAATGCCTCAATGGTAGTATTCTTTAAGGAATAAATACCATAGCATAATAAGGCAAAAGTTAAGAACAAGATTAATGAGGCTCGCCTCAGTGAAAAAGTGACTATATGTTGTACCAGTTTTTTCATGCCTTATTTTTTAGCTCCTCAAACAACAACAAAACGTTCGTTACTACAACTCTTTCGTCGGGATCCAACACCTCCTTTACATAATAATATTCATCATTGCTGGCTATTTTATGGACATGGCGAACTTTTAAATCACAATCCGATTTATGGGTGATTATATATTCCCTATCGTTATAAAAGATAACAGCACTTTGAGGAATAGCTAAAGCACTGTCTAGAACAGTTCGTTTATTCACGATGATATCGGCGCTTAGCCCTGGCATGAGTTGTAGGTTTTTATTGTCAAGAACTACTCGGGCCTTCAAAACATGTTCGTCATCATCAAAAACATTATATATTTTATCGATTTTGCCAATGTATATTTCGTCAGGATATGCGACGGTTCTTACTTTCACTGTATCTCCCACTTTAATTTCTCTTAGATTGCTGGCATAAATATTTACCATCACCCAGACTTGCTTTAAATTAGAAATCGAAAAAAGAGGTTCGCTTTCAGGTGTAATATTTTGCCCTCGATTAATGGTTTTCTGAATGATGTACCCATTTTGAGGAGATATAATATCAAAGTATCCGTCCTTTCTAACTCGATACATGGCCAAGGTTTGTTGTACCTTTTGTAACGAGATTTTTGCCATTTCGAGTTCGTGCTTTGTTTTCAGTACATCGATTTTTACAGATAAACCATCTCTCAAAAGATCATTAGATAATTGCAGTTCGTTTTTTAGCATTTCGACTTGCGTTTCGTAGAGTCTTTTTTGCTGAAATAGCTCTTGAGCTTCTTCCGAATGTAGGGTTGCCAACACTTGACCTTTATGAACGTAATCTCCTAGTTCGAAGTTTACAGACTCAACAGTTCCTTTTAGTAATGATCGATATATCAGCAAGTCGTTTTCATTATATTCGATTTTGCCCGACATAGTTATTTGTTCATGTACAGGCTGAATGGATACAGGGGCAATTGCTGTTGTTTTCTTTAGTTCTTCAGTTAAGCAATAAACAGTAGTGATAGAATCATCTATTTTAGATACTTTTCCTTTACAAGAGAAGCATATAATCATCCCGCAGATGATTCCTGTTATGATATACCATTTGTTCATATTAAAAATGTTTTCCTACGAGAAGTTGTAACTGTTCAATCAATTTTAAGTATGTTAATGCGGCATCCCAATAAGCAATAGCTGTTGATTGATGAGATTCTATGTAATCGATATATTGTGTCAATGTAATTTGTTTTTGTTGCAAGCGTTGCCAGAACTGTGCTAGTATACTTTGATAATCGTCTTTAAGAAAGTTATTGGAGTATTGTGATAGATATTGTTCCCATTTTTTTATTTGTGTAATGCAATTATTAATTTGCTGTTCCAGTTGCGTTACAATGCTCTGGTATTTATTTTCCTCAATAGCTTTTTGGTGTTGGGCCGCTAATATGTTGCCTTTGTTGCGATGGAAAATGGGTAGATCAATCGAAATGCCGAATCCCACAAAATCTTTCATGATATTTCCTCCACGGTCATAATTTGCTAGAAGTGTTACACTGGGTACAGCCATTGCTTTTTCCAGTGCAATGTTAGCATCAGCAAGTCGTTGCATTTGTGTTTGATGTTTTAAGACGTGATTATTTTGCAGTGCCAATTCCAATACGTTGGAGGGGATACGTGAGGTATAGTTAAGTGATAAAGTATCAAAAACAATGTTGCTTTCTGACAAAGTGTTTAATCCGGTTAAATATTTTAATTCATTAAGCAGTTCTTTTTTTTCCTCTTCCGCTGAAAATGCTTCTTTTTGTAACTGTGAGAAAGTATTTTGGGCACGCATTAATTCTGGCAACAGAACATTTCGATTGTTATACTGTCTTTGATATTTTTCTACCAGACGGCTAATTTCATTTAATAAACTTGCATTTACTTTTTCTTTTTTCGTTAGGATGTAGTATGTGTAATAAGCAACTCTAAGTTCGTACTGTAATTGAGCTGTTAAAGCGTCTTTTTGTATGTGTTGTGTTTGTAGTGCTTGGGTATTTACCTGAATGCGCTTTTTGCGTTTAGCTGCGGTTTCTATTTTTTGTTCTAGCTCAATACCAAATTGTTGATATTTCCCATAGTTACCAAATAGTCTACGTTGAGATTCTATATCGAAAGTTTTCCAAAAGTTTACCTCTTGTAAGGATAAAGTTGGATTCTCATGGGCCTTGGCTTGTTGTAATTCTGCAGCGGCTTTTTCAATGTTTAAAGATTGTTCGCGTATTTGTAAGTTATGCTCGGTTAAAGCGTTTTGTAGATCACGTAGTGAATATTCTTGAGCCCATAGTACCTTGTAGCATAAAATAATATTAATCACCAAAAGAGCGAAACGCGCCATAGACAGTTTCTTGCAAAACTATCTATGGTAGATTAAAGGAATTTTGGAGCTGCATTAAAAATATATTGAAAGCGGATTAGAATTTAGTTAGAAAATTAATGTAACCCTAGTACCTCCTTCTGGCTCGTTGTGAATAGCCATCCCGATATGATGTAGTGAGAATATAATATTAGCTAATGAGAGGCCAATTCCTTTGCCTCTATGATTTTTGGCATTTGCTGCTCTATAAAAATTGCGTGTGATATTTGGCAAATCTTTTTCAGGTATGCCTATTCCGCGATCGATGATATAAATATGTAATTTTTGGTCAACTATCAAAAGTTTAAATTGAATAGGTTTATTGTGAGAGTATTTAATAGCGTTTTCAACAATATTTGTTAAGGCAATTTCTAAAAGTTTAGCATTTCCTTTCAATTCGAGCATCGATTGATCCTCGACAGCCATATTCACTTCAATCTTGGCTTGATGATGTATAACTGCGTTTTCAATAACCTTCCATATAATTTCGTCTATGCGAGTTGTAGTAAATTCAAAAGAAGGGTTTGCACCTGATAAAAGAAGCATATTGTTTAATGCATCTTCGAGATCGTGTACGTATTGTTTTGATTTTTGTAATACAATTTGATATTCCTGTGCTGATCGTGCTTTTTGTCCAGTTACTTCTAGTATTCCTAGTAAAGCGGATATAGGTGTTTTTAATTCATGAGAAACATAGTCGATAAAATTCTTTTGTACGGAAAAAGTTTCAGATATACGGTTGACTAGGTAGTTGTAGTTTTCTACTAGGTCTTGTAACTCCTGATATGTTTTTTCAACTTTAATGGGTTGATGAAAATTTTGTGCATCACGATTTTTAATCTGCTTAGTGATTTTAATAATGGGGGCATAGGCCCATTTACTCAAATATCTGGCGATGAAAAAAATAATAAGGATGCTAATAGCCGAAGCCACCCACAAAATATGGAAAAGACTTTGTAGCTGCGTTTTAAACTCTGTTTTAGGCTCACGAGCAATAACTATGAAATTACCCTGATTGTCTTGATAATATATTCCGTGATAAAAAAAATCTTTTGTTGCAAAATGTTCACTATTATTCTCTCTGATCTGATCAATAAACTGTCGTTGAATGTCGGATGTGGGAGACATATCTCCATATACCTGATGGTATAGACTATCAAAGATGGCAATGTTTTTACGTGATATTTTTTTTAAAAGCTGACTTTTGATGTTTTCATGATCTCCAATAGATAATTCGTCTTTTTCCAGATAGTATAAAGCTGCCAATAAGGTTTTGCTTTCCAATCCCTGCATTTCTTTACGTTCCATTACGGCTGCAAAAGAAAAATAAATAATTGCCGATACCCCGATAATAAGGATGCTGAACAAGATAACTGCATATAAGGAAAGCCGTTGTTTTAATTTCATATTATTCTACCTTAAATAGATAGCCTATTCCTTTTACCGTGTGGATAAATTTTTGCTTAGATTCGAGTTTATTTCTCAGATAAGAAATGTAAACATCTACAACGTTTGAAGGGTTTTCAAAATGAATGCCCCATACTGCATTTAGAATTTGCTGCCGAGTAACCACTTTGCCGTAATTATCGCATAAATATTTAAGTAATTTGAATTCGCGGGGAGACAAGTCGACTGGGTTTTGATTTAAGTGCACCTTATATTGGTGAGTGTCGATTTGAATAGGCCCAAAATCTTGTATATGCTTTGAGGTGTCTAATTGATCGTATTGATTTCTTCGTGTGAGTGCTTTTATGCGTGCAAGCAATTCATCAAAATGAAAAGGTTTGGTCATATAATCATCTGCACCGCTATCTAAGGCGGTGGTTTTGTCTAGCACACTATTCAATGCACTCAGCATAAGAATTGGGGTGAAAATTTTCTTATACCGTATAGTTTGTACCAATTGAATACCATCAATACCGGGCAGCATTACGTCTATAATCATTAAATCGAAATTCAGAGAAAGATATTGCTGAAGGACTTCTTCGCCCGATTTGCATAAAGTAATTACATAACCGACCTCCTCAAGGCCTTTTACTAAAAAATCACTTATCCTTCTGTCGTCTTCAACAATCAATATTTGCATAATTATTATTCAACTTATTTAAAACAGTAGATATTTGCACTTATTCAAAATTGACAAATATTTATTCTTTTGAAAATGGTAAAGTATTAATTTTTTAATAAAAGTACTGGCCCCCTTTTTAAAGAAAATAAATTTTCATTGATAAAAGGATCTTATAATTTCAAAATAATTTCCATCAAAAAAGCATACATAGTAAAGCCCGAGAGGTAAGCGCAATAATAAATGTTTCAATGGGGCGCAACAATTTTTACATATACCTACAAGTAAAATCGTTTACTTTGACGATGTATTGCCAATGAAATGTTTTCTAAACATCTATTCATAATTGAACCGATATGCTGAAACCGATATTCCATTTCGTTTTCGCTTGTTTGCTGATAGTGTATTATAATAATATATCGGCACAACAATGCCCTATTATACCAAAACCACTGGAAGCTGTTAAAACAAAAGATAGCTTCATCATTAGCTCACAGACTAAGTTATTTATTGAAAAACCGGAACTAAGATCTGCTGCCGGCTATTTGCAGTTTCGCATGCTGCATATGTTTGCGATACCGTTAATCCCCACGCCCACTACCCCTGTTGCAGATGTAGTAGAATTGCGCTTAAGTAATAATGCTACGGCCAACGAAGAAGGATATCTATTATCCGTAACAGATAAAAAAGTAATTATTACAGGAAATTCTACCGCAGGAGTAATTAACGGAATTTCTAGTTTGTTACAGTTAGCAGCCTCAGGTAGTAAAAAAGACCAAAAAATTGTCTTAGCCGGATGGAATATTAAAGATGCTCCGTTGTATGCGTGGCGCGGACTCATGTTGGACGAGTCAAGACATTTTTTCGGTATTAATAAGGTAAAATCTATTTTAGACTGGATGGCTTTGTATAAGCTGAACCGTTTTCATTGGCACCTCACAGATGAGCCCGGTTGGCGTATAGAAATTAAAAAATATCCACGATTGGCTCTGGTAGGAGGCGTAGGTTCACACACCGATCCCAATACGCCGGCTCAATATTATACACAGGATCAAATTGCGGAAGTCGTTCGTTATGCTGCTGAAAGAAATATTACAGTAATACCCGAGATTGATATGCCCGGACATGCCACTGCTGCCAATCGTGCCTATCCTGAGTTTAGCGGTGGAGGTAGTGAAAAATATCCCAATTTTACTTTTCATCCCGGTAAGGAGGCTACTTATTCCTATCTCACTGATATACTGAGAGAGGTAAATGCTTTATTCCCTTCGGGGATGTTGCATTTGGGCGGTGATGAAGTAAGCTTTGGCAATCAACAATGGCTGTCTGATCCGGAAGTAAAAAAGCTGATGGCCCAAAATAAGCTCAACAATGTGCTGGAGGTGGAACAATATTTCATGCAGCGAATGGCCGACTCTGTTTTTAAAATGAATGCAAAACTGTTGGCATGGGATGAAGTAGCCAATATGAATTTTTCCCGAGACAGAACGATTGTATTCTGGTGGCGACACGACAGACTTTACCAGCTGGATACGGCATTGAGGAAAGGATATAGTGCGGTGCTTTGTCCACGCATTCCTTTATATTTCGATTTTGTGCAAGATAGCACGCATTCCATTGGGCGCAAATGGGGTAAAGCTTATAGCTCCTTGAAAGGGGTGTATGATTTTAACGCTCGCAATCTATCAGTAATTAATGACGCTAATTATCGTCAAGTATTGGGCATACAGGCCAACTTGTGGACTGAAACCATTGCCGATACGCACCGTTTGGATTTTATGCTTTTCCCGAGAATTGCAGCTTTATCAGAAGCGGCCTGGACCCCGACCGATAAGAAAGACTACGATGCATTTGTTAGGAAATTAAAACAACATTTTGATTTGTATAAAAAAGAAAAGATTCATTATTTCGATCCCTTCAATATGCGTTTATAAAGTTGTTATTATGATAAAAAGAAATGCTCCGTCAATATCGGAGCATTTCTCATAATATGTATATGAAGAAAAGTCGTTTAGGTTGAAAGATTTTTTTCTTTATCCTCGGGACGAATAATCATACGGAACGATTGGTCTTTGCTAAAATAAGCAATCACCCAGTTGGTGAAAGTTCTTAACCGATTTTTTACTGTTAACAGCGACATTACGTGTATGAATAGCCATACTACCCATGCCAAAAATCCGTTGAAGTGAAATTTTGGCTTAGGAATATCCGCAACTGCTTTATTACGGCCGATGATAGCCATAGAGCCTTTGTCGTTATATTTAAACGGGGTTCTTTCGGATGCGGGTTTGGTTAAATTTTTAGCCAATAATTTACCCTGTTGTATGGCTACTTGAGCTACCTGCGGATGCCCTTTAGGAAAATTGGGATCTGAAGTTTGAAGACAGGTGTCTCCTATCGCATAAATATTCTCGGTGCCTAAAATTTTATTGTATTCATCCACCAACATTCGTTTTCCGGGACCAATGCTTTCTTCGGGGATACCTTCGTAAGCAACGGCAGAAACTCCTGCGGCCCAAATCAGATTTTTGGTTTTGATAACCGTGTCGTCAGAGAGGGTTACTTCTTCTCCGTCAAAATCCTTTACTCTGGTATTCAGCATTACTTTCACACCCAGCTTTTCCAGAGATTCTTTGGAGTATTTCTGTGAAGATTCAGACATGGGAGACAGTACTGCTTGACCACCATCTACCAAAATAATTTCGCTTAGCCCTTTACCTAGTTCGGGATAGTCCTTACGGATAATAGTCTGCCGCATTTCGGCAAACATACCAGACACCTCTACACCTGTAGGTCCGGCGCCTGCTATCACAATAGTGAGCAATCTTCGTTTTAAATCAATATCTGTAGTGCGGGACGCTTCTTCTAAGCGGTTGAGTAGTAGGTTACGCATAGCCAGCGCATCACTCAATGTTTTCATTGGAATGGCATACCGCTTTACGTTCTCCATACCAAAAAAATTGGTAACAGCACCCGTGGCTATTACCAGTATATCATATTCCAGCTCTCCATTCGAAAGAATAATTTTGTTTTCAGCAGGAAGAACTTTTTTCATCTCTCCCATCCGGAAATGTACATTGGATTTATTTCTCAGAAATTTCCGGAACGGATAACTGATACTGGAGGGCTCCAGAAAACCTGTTGCCACCTGATATAATAAAGGTGGAAAGAAGTTATAATTATTCAAATCCACCAGCGTAATATCGAACGCAGGATTCTTGGCCAGTTTCTTTATGAAATTAACGCCGGCGAAACCACCGCCAACAACCACCACTTTTTTAATAGCATCAGCCATAAGAATGTTTATTACTTTAATATTTATTGAACCCCACAGTAATAAATACCGTCGGATTATTTTTCGGGAACTTTGTGAAAAGTTATTGCTACACGATTCAGCATATTCATGTGTGCTATAGCAAAGCTTAAGTCTACTAAGTCCTTTTCATTAAAATGCTGACGCGCTTCGTTAAGAATAGCTTCCGGCACTTCTTGATCTTTTAATATCGTCATTGCTTCGGCCAGGGCTAGAGCTGCTTTTTCTTTTTCGGAAAAGAAAGGCATGTCTTTCCATTTTACTATCGCATTTAATTTACGTGCGTCTTCCCCACTGTTGATGGCGTCTTTCCAATGTAAATCTATGCAATAAGGGCAACCATTGATTTGCGATACTCTTAAATAAACAATATGTAGTAAAGATGCTGGTAATGCTGTGTGCTTTAAATAGCCATACATCGCCAATAAAGTCTTATATCCCTCGGGAGCCACAGTTCCATAATCAATACGCATATTCTTTATATTTTTACTTATAATGATCTTTGATCTTTTCTCAGTGTTGGCTAATAATCGATTACCTGTTCCTGTATGGTTTCAGGAATTTCACGCCACTGGTACAACTGATTGCGTAATTGTGGTTCAAAGCCGGCTTCGCGAATAGCTTCTTGAATGGTTTTATAGGTAAACCTGTGTGGTGCACCTGCAGCACTTACTACATTCTCCTCAATCATAATGCTACCGAAATCGTTAGCTCCGGCATGGAGACATACCTGCGCTGTAGCTTTTCCTACGGTTAGCCAGCTAGCCTGTATATTTTTAATATTGGGTAGCATAATGCGTGACAGTGCTACCATACGCACATACTCCTCTGCAGTGGTAAGATTGTGTACACCTCTAATACGTGCCAACAATGTATCTACATCCTGAAATGTCCAGGCAATAAAAGCCAGAAATCCGTTGGTGCCTTCGGGTTTGCGACTTTGCACTTCGCGTATTTTCACTAAATGTTCAAAGCGTTCTTCTATAGTTTCTACATGGCCGAACATCATGGTTGCAGAGGTGGTGATATCCAGCTTATGCGCTTCATGCATAATGTCTAGCCATTCTTGCGCCCCACATTTTCCCTTACTGATAAGACGACGTACCCGATCTACTAATATTTCCGCTCCCGCTCCGGGAAGAGAATCCAATCCGGCCTCTTTCAAAGCCATCAGCACTTCACGGTGAGTACTCTTTTCCAGTTTGGTGATATGTGCTATTTCGGGTGGCCCTAAAGCGTGTAGGCGGATATCAGGGAATTCGGCCTTTATGGCACGAAACGTATCTACATAAAATTGTAATCCTAACTCGGGATGGTGGCCTCCTTGCAGTAGCAATTGATCGCCTCCGTATTGGATGGTTTCTCGGATCTTTTGGCGATAGGTGTCCATATCGGTTATATAAGCCTCAGGATGTCCGGGAATGCGAAAAAAATTGCAAAACTTACAGTTGGCGATACAAACATTGGTTGTATTTACGTTACGATCGATCTGCCAGGTTACTTTTCCATGGGGTACCTGTATTTTACGCAGCTCGTCTGCTACATACATGAGCTCACTCAGCGGGGCGTTGTGATACAGGAATACACCTTCCTCTACACTTAGAAACTCAAAATTCAACGCTTTTTTATAAAGATCCTCTAAATCCATATGCGGAGTAAATTATAGGCTAAGGTACGAAATGAATGATAAAGCATTTCATTCTCATCAACATCAACGATATAGATAATTTTGCAACACTGGAAGGCACCGCTCCGTTCTTAATATTGTTAATAATAACCATCGAAGCGCTTTATTTGTTTTTATCATTGTAAATAATCGGAGTATTAAGGATTTACGGGTAAGTTGCTTCGTTTGAACAGGTACAGTGAGCCCTTTAGCATTCCTTTCATCATAAATGAATAGGCGCTTTTATAAAAAGAAGTAATTTTAATCGGATTGTTTTACCTAATGAAAATACTCTTTACCAGTTTGCCCTTGATTGTACTGTTTTTCCGGGTAGCCGCACAGGATTCCTTCGAAGAGCCGTCTAGTCAGGAACTCACCACTATTAAGTTTATACAATTTACGGGAGGTGTCATTTGTTTTAAAGCCCTGTTAGACGATAAAAAGGACTCGCTGTTGTTTATATTGGATACCGGAAGTGGTGGTATATCGCTGGATTCTACCACTGTACGCGAGTTGGGTATAGAGCCACCGGCTCCGGAGCGTCTGGTTCGAGGGGTTGGTGGTGTACAAAAAGTGGGCGTGCTCAAGAACAGAAAGCTAACCGTTAATGGTCTAGAGATTGACAGTCTTAATTTTCATGTAGTGGATTATGAGATCCTTTCGGCATTGTATGGGGAAAAAATTGACGGCATTGTTGGGTATGCTGTATTAAGCCGGTTTATCCTAAAAATAGATTATGAAAAGCAAGAAATAACATTTTGTTCCAATGGTAGTATAAAATATCCACGTGGAGGCTATTTATTGCAACCACAATTAAATACGCTTCCCTATTTACAGTCCCAGGTTAAAGATCATGTAAAACGTCAGTTTTATTATCTGTATGATATTGGGGCTGGCCTTACCGTACTGTTTTCCAAGAAATATATGGAAGATAGCGCCTTTCTTAAAAAGAAGAGACGGAAGTACCTAAAACAAGGTGAGGGGCTTGGAGGTAAGGTAGACATGTATATCAGCGTAATGAAAAAGTTAAGAATTGGTCCGTATAAGTTCCGATATGTGCCCTTAAATATTTTCGATGATACCCACAATATCACTTCCTACCCCACATATGGTGGCTTAATTGGAAACGATATCTTCCGTAGATTTAACTGTATTCTAAACTATAATAAAAAAGAGATTTACATCACCCCTAATAAGTTTTTTCGAGATCCATTTGATTATGCTTATTCGGGTTTGGAGTTATATCTGATCGACGGTAGACCTATAATCGGTGATATACCTAATGGTTCGCCCGCGGATCGGGCAGGTCTTAAGGCTGGGGATGAGGTGATTGCCGTGAATAATCGTTTCGGGATGACGTTGAATGAAATGAAGCAGATGCTGCAATCCACTTATGGTATCATTAATATTCTTATTAGAAGGAACAATGAATTACAAATGAAAAAAATGAAAATTATCAACATCCTGAATGGAAAATATATCTCCAATCAAAGCATTCCCAATACTTTCAGAGAAAAAATTCGGATAAAATCGGGCAGCGATTTATATACCACCCCACCGCTAGAATGAACTTTAGGAGGGTTTTGACTGTTTCAAAAATCAAAACTACTTTCGCTGCATGGTTCAATTTGAAAAATTTGTTTTAAGCAATGGTTTGCGTGTGATAGCGCATGTAGACAAATCCACCCCTCTGGCGGTGATGAACGTGTTGTACGATGTGGGGGCTAGAGATGAGGATCCTCAGCGCACGGGCTTTGCGCATTTGTTTGAGCATCTAATGTTCGGAGGTTCGGTAAACATTCCGGTGTACGACGAGCCTTTGCAAATGGCCGGAGGAGAAAACAATGCTTATACAACCAACGATCTTACTAATTACTATATACAGCTTCCGGCCGAAAATCTTGAAACAGCTTTCTGGCTGGAAAGCGACCGCATGCTTTCGCTAGCCTTCAGCGAAAAAAGCTTGGAAGTACAGCGGAAGGTGGTATGCGAAGAGTTTAAAGAGCATTATCTAGATAAGCCTTATGGCGATGCCTGGTTTAAAATGCGAGAGTTGGCTTATAAACAGCATCCTTACCGTTGGATGACCATAGGCAAGGAGCTGGCTCATATTGAGCAGGCACAGCTCAGCGATGTAAAAGCTTTTTTCTTTAAGCATTATCGTCCGGTAAATGCTATTCTAGTAGTGGCAGGCAATATTGATGTGGAGGAAGTAAAACGATTAGCGGAAAAATGGTTTGGTGATATTGAATCGGGAGAAAAATATGTGCGTCAACTTCCGCAAGAGCCGGAACAAACCGAAGCCCGTCGGTTGGAAGTAACAGCCGATGTACCGCTAGATGCTTTTTATAAATGCTGGCATATTGGCGGGCGTCTGAATAAAGAATATTATGTGGCGGATCTAATCACCGATATCTTGGGCGGAGGCGAGTCTTCTAGGCTTTATCAAAAATTAGTAAAAGAACAGCAGCTTTTCGTAAACATACAATGCTACCATTTCGGGAGTTTGGACCCCGGCATCATTTGTATCGAAGGTAAGCTAGTGAAAGGGGTAGACATTAAAGCCGCCGAAGCCGCTGTTGAAGCCATTCTAAAGGAGTTTAAGGAACAGATCATATCCGATAAAGAATTACAGAAAGTAAAAAACAAAACAGAAAGCATGCTGGCTTTCGAAGATATGAGTGTGTTAAATCGTGCCTCCAGCCTAGCGTTTTACGAACTACTAGGTGATGCCAACATGATGAATACGGAGTTGCAACAGTATGCCTCCGTAACCGTGTCGGATATTCATGAAACTGCCAATAAGGTTTTCAGAGACTCCAATAGTAGTACGCTTTATTATCTGGCAAAAAATAGATAGAAAGCTTGAAAAGCGGTTCTTTCATGACAGTTGTTATCGATATTTCTAATTTTTGAAAATAAATATTTGCTCATGCTGAATAGATCTGTAGCGCCCACGATTGTGCATCCGGTTAATTTTAATCTGCAATTACAGCCGTATCAGAAGTATATTTTAAATAATGGTGTGGAAGTGTATGCGATAGATGCAGGTACGGAGGAGGTATTGCAAATCGAATGGGTATTTGACGCGGGTAATTGGTATGAGCAGAAAAATCTGGTGGCAGCTGTTACCAACTATTTGCTGAAAAACGGTACGCATCAAAAATCGGCACTTGAAATCAACGAACATTTTGAGTACTACGGTGCTTATTTAAACCGTCATTGCGGAGCGGAGTTTGCTACGCTTACACTGCACTGTCTTACCAAACATACAGAGATGCTTTTACCTGTGGTGCGCGAAATTCTTTCCGAAGCAGCCTTACTGCAAACAGAAATGGATATTGCCATTCAAAACATGAAGCAAAAATTAGACATTAATCTGAAAAAAAGCAGCTTCGTGGCAGGAAGGCTAATTGATGCTTATCTGTTTGGAGGAGAGCACCCCTATGGTCGCTTCAGCCGTCATGAGGATTTTGATAAACTGACCAGAGATGATTTAGTTGCATTTTACAATCAATATTATAAAGAAGGTTCTTTTAAAATTTTTATTGCCGGAAAACTGCCCCCTCATCTTTCAACAGTGCTGAACCAGTATTTTGGAGATTTTAAAAACGCAACCCCTAATACCATAGTGCATGCTGCAACACCAGCACAGGAAAAAAAGCATCGCGTAGTAAATGATGCCAACAGCAGCCAGGGATCTATACGTATGGCGCGACCTTTCGGCAACAGACATCATCCTGATTTTTTAAATGCTCAGGTATTAAATGTACTGTTTGGTGGCTTTTTCGGGAGTAGATTGATGATGAATATTCGCGAAGACAAAGGGTATACCTATGGTATTCATAGCTATCTGCTGGGCAATAGAAAAGAGAATGGCTGGATGATTACTACCGAGGCCGGTCGGGATGTAAGCGAAGCCACCATCGAGGAAGTGTATAAAGAAATGCATAGACTGAGGGAAGAGCCTATTGACGAAGAGGAATTGATGCTTGTAAAGAACTTTATGATGGGTACTATTCTGGGCGATTTGGATGGTCCGTTTCAGATCATAGGAAGATGGAAAAATATTATATTGAATGAACTGGACAATGATTACTTTAATAGATATATCTCCCATATCAAATCCATTTCTGCTAAAACATTACAGCAGACCGCCGAAAAGTATCTGATACCGGAAGATTTTTACGAATTGATAGTGATATAAGCTAGTTTACCAGAAAACCCAAGCCTACTTTATTGATTATATTTTTGGCAAAACCGGTTATTTTAGGAATGGTTTTGCCTGCATTGATTCTGCGTACATACATCAGCTTGTAATTATCGTTATAATTCAGATAGCGCGCATCTATTTCTTTTGATGTAAAGAAGATGCGATTGGAAACGTACGATAGCGATATACCCCATTTTTCTGTGTTATAGCCGGCGGCTGCTTTCATTTTTAAATTAGGATTGAATTTCCATCCCGTGTGCTTTTCATTGTTGAGATTGTGTTCGGTGATATAACTAATATCTCCATTTAAAGAAAGCATACCTGTAAGAAAAAGGTATTGCTTTGTCACGAAAGTATAGCCATAGCCTACGCCAGGTCCTATTGTGATAAAGTGAATTTTGTGTATATCGGAGTGAGGATAGTCTTCTGCTTGTTGTGAAGGAATAAATGCGCTGTCGCCAGTAGCATTACCATAATAAATTTCACCTCCATACAATAACGAGCCGGCCGATTTCTTTTGTCGCGAATCCAGTAAGAAAGGAGCCTGTGCGGTAAATCTGCGGTTATTGTCAATAATAGTAATTGTGGTTCCATAAAGGCTTGTGGCGATATCAGGACGTACATAATATTTCCCACTGTTGCCGATGTCGGCATGGGTGATATTGGCATATAAACCTTTATAACGCTGAATATAAATATCTGCTAGCACCTTACGTCCTGTGAAGCTGAGCTGAAGATTTAATTGCTTAGTTTTTCCTTTGTCTTTGGAACTAGATGGGTCCAGACGACCTACACCTATAGTACCAGATAGCGCTAAGAAATCGTGATTGGCATATAATCCTATCCGAGAGGGATTGTTAGAGAAGTATCTTAATGCATTCGATTCACTAGCATTCATTTTGAACGCCGTATTTTTTTTAGCCAATAATGGCCCCAGCGTAAGTTTATCTCGATAAGATACATAATAACTGGTATCGTATCGTTCGGCTTGATATTGTGCGTATGTTGCAATGGAACTCGCTAGGTTTAGGAATGCAATAATAAACTTCTTCATATGATAAGGTATCACAAATTACAATAATATTTTCGGTTCTGTATTAAAAAATATTTTACTTAGAGGAACGGAGATAGCCGTATGGGCACACTATCGAAAAGTCTTGGGGTGTGAAGGTTCACATCAGGTAAGTGTTCAAAATGCTAATATTTGCTATCGATAAAAAAACTTACGTTTGTAATATGTTTTTCGACCGAAAAGACTTGTCCAATGCGCAGTTGCTGCAGTTGCATCGAAGTCTGTTATACCCCCGCCTTATAGAAGAAAAAATGCTCATTTTGCTACGTCAAGGAAAAATAAGCAAATGGTTTAGTGGTATCGGTCAGGAGGCTATCGCTGTGGGAGCAACAATGGCTATGCAACAGGATGAGTGGATAATGCCACTACATCGTAATCTGGGTGTATTTACCACCCGACAAATGCCTTTACGAAAGCTTTTTAAGCAGTGGCAGGGCGAGCAGGACGGGTACAGTAAAGGAAGAGAACGTAGCTTTCATTTCGGTAGCAGCGATCATTATATCTGTGGCATGATTTCGCATCTGGGGCCTCAGCTAGCAGTGGCGGATGGGGTAGCGCTCGCTTATCAGCTGGCAGAACAAAACAAAGCTGTTTTAGCTTTCACGGGCGAAGGGGGAACCAGCGAAGGCGATTTTCATGAAGCTCTCAATATTGCAGCAGTGTGGGACCTGCCAGTCATTTTTCTTGTGGAAAACAATGGCTATGCCTTAAGCACTCCTACGAATGAGCAATACCGCTGTGTGCATTTGGTAGACAAGGCCAAAGGATATGGCATGGAGGGCGTACGAATCGACGGTAACAATATTCTGGCAGTATACGATACCATCAAAGGCGTGAGGGAATATTGTATCACCTACCAAAAACCTTATCTGGTAGAGTGTGTGACTTTTCGCATGCGTGGCCATGAAGAAGCTAGTGGCACGCATTATGTACCATCTTCCTTATTTGAGCTGTGGCAGCAAAAAGACCCCGTTAACAATTTTGAACAGTATTTGCAAGAGCAGGAAATCATTACGCAGGAAGGTCTGCAGGCTGTGCGGGATGAAATTAAAACCCAGATAGAAGAAGAACTGGCTGCAGCGGAAAAAGAAAAATCTTACTTCGTTATTGATACAAAACTTGAGCTGGATGAAGTGTACTATCCACATCAGCAAAGTGAAGAATTACTGAATGTGGATGAAAATGATGCATCGGAAAAACGTTTTATAGATGCCATAAAGGAAGGTCTTATTCAATCCATGAAAGAGCATGAAAAGCTCATCATCATGGGTCAGGATATTGCAGAATATGGCGGAGCCTTTAAGGTTACTGAGGGTCTAGTGAACATCTTTGGAAAAAAAAGAATTCGCAATACACCCATTTGCGAGAGTGGTGTGGTAGGAGCCGCACTGGGATTGGCTTTGGAGGGGTACAAGTCGGTAGTGGAAATGCAATTTGCCGATTTTGTAACCATGGCCTTTAATCAAATTGTAAATAATCTTGCAAAAATTCATTATCGATGGGGACAACCGGCCGACGTGGTGGTGCGCATGCCTACTGGCGGCGGTATGGGGGCTGGCCCTTTTCATAGTCAGAGCAATGAGGCCTGGTTTGCCCATGTTCCCGGATTAAAAATAGTGTATCCCGCTTCTCCACGTGATGCTAAAGGATTACTAATAGCAGCCATCAATGATCCCAATCCGGTGCTTTTCTTTGAGCACAAAGCCCTTTATCGCAGTCTTACCGAGCGGGTGCCCAACGCCTTCTATGAAGTGGAAATCGGAAAAGCACGTTTGGTGCAATCCGGAGAAGATGTTTCCATTATTACTTACGGCATGGGTGTTATATGGGCGCAGCAATATGCCGAAGCACACCCCGAAGTAGATGTGGAGATATTGGATTTGAGAAGCTTGCTGCCCCTAGATTATGATGCCATCAGAAATACGACAGCCCGAACAGGCCGCGTACTAATTTTGCATGAGGATACACTGACGGGAGGCATCGGGGCGGAGATTGCCGCCTGGATTGGAGAACACTGTTTTAATATGTTGGATGCTCCGGTAATGCGTTGTGCTTCGCTAGATACACCTGTACCGTTTAACAAAGCATTGGAAAAGAATTTTATGGCTGTAGCAAGACTTGAAAAATGTATGGATGAACTGCTGGCTTATTAATGCTAGCTTAATAAAATCATTACTATGGCATATGATCTGTTGATACAAAGCATTTCAAAACACGTAACATTGAGTGAAGACGACATTGCTGTTTTGAAAAGTTTTCTGAAAGAAAAGAAGGTGAAAAAAAAGCATTTTCTTTTTTTGGAAGGAGACATGCAGCAGCAGGTGTCTTTTGTGAGCAGTGGTTGTTTGCGCAGCTATGCTATTGATAAAAACGGTAATGAACATATTATCCAGTTTGCTCCGGCCGGATGGTGGATTGGTGATATGCGCAGCGTCCTCTATGACGAACCCGCCACCTTAAATGTAGAAGCCATAGAGGATAGCGAAATAGTATGGATCAGCCAACACGACAAAGAACAACTGTATGAGAAAATACCTGCCTTGGAGCGTTATTTTAGAATACTAGCAGAACGAGCACTGGCTACTTTTCAACAAAGACTCATCGATGCCCTCAGTCTTACCGCTGCAGAACGTTACAGTAATTTTTGCAAAAGATATCCTTCTCTTATTCAGTCGATGCCGCAGAAATATATTGCTTCGTACATAGGTGTAACACCGGAGTTTTTTAGCAAAATGCTTAGCCAGCCTATGAAGCGCAAATAGCCCTAAAACAATCTTGTGAGCTTTTTGTTCGCTGTAATCATTAATCTAGATTAAGCTTTTTGCTTAATCCAGATTATTGTATGGGGGTAAGGCATGTGGGTAGCTTTGTTTAAAACTTAAGACGATGAAAAAGACAATAGAAAAAGTAGTTTCAAGACCCAGGCATGCCGGAATGGTAGGAGATGGTTTTAGAGTTTACAATTATATTCCCAGGGGAGGCATAGAGCAACATAGGTTGAGCCCATTTTTACTGATGGATTTTGCCGCGGCGCATTATTTCTCGCCTACAGATACACCCCGAGGCGTGGATGCACATCCTCACAAAGGATTTGAAACAGTTACTATAGCATATAAAGGCAGTGTGGCCCATCATGACAGTGCCGGCAACAGTGGTGTGATACATCCGGGTGATGTGCAGTGGATGACTGCCGGCTCAGGCCTGCTGCATAAAGAGTATCATGATGCACAATTTGCGGCTGAGGGAGGCATTTTTGAGATGGTTCAGCTTTGGGTAAATCTACCTAAAGCATACAAGTTGGTAAATCCGCATTATCAGGCTTTGACTGCAGACCGCATTCCCAAAGTTTTATTACCCAATGATGGTGGAGAAGTAAATGTAATTGCCGGGAGTTTCAACGGTCAGAATGGTGCGGCAACTACTTATACACCTGTAAACCTTTTTGACATTAAGCTGCATGCAAAAGGACAGGTATCGGCTACCATTCCTGCAACGCACAATACCGCCCTACTGGTGGTGGAGGGAAATGTAACAGTAAATGATCGCCCAGTACATCAACACGATTTTGTTTTGTTTAATAACGACGGAACATCAGTAGAGATTAAAGCCGATACCGATGCAGTGGTTTTATTATTGAGCGGTACCCCTATAGAAGAACCCATTGCCAGTTACGGTCCGTTCGTAATGAACACGCAGGATGAAATAGTGGAAGCGATAAAAGAGTTTCAGCGCGGTGCTTACGGCGTACTTGCCTAAGCCTGCGTCTATCGCCTATTCGAGGGATTGCCGGAGTGTAAAGCTGTATGTATTTTGCAGCTTTAAAACTTCAGGATATGAGACTTATATTTCTGCTTGCAATTTTGTACATTGGTGTGAATGCTTATGCCCAATGCGGTTATTATTATATGCAAAATAATAAAACCATCACCATGGGCTCTTTTGACAAAAGTGGAAAAGAAAACGGAAGATTTGTTTATAAGGTGTTGGATGTAAGTAATAGCGGCGGTGTTGTTACTTCTAAAATAAAATCCGAAGCCTTTGATAAAAAGGGAAAGTCGATTGTGGCTATGCAAGGAAATATGCAGTGTAAGAATGGTGTGCTGATGTTGGATATGAAAACATTGGTTACTAGCTCGCAAATGCAACAGTTTAAAGATGCTGATGTAGACGGAAAAATTTCCTACCTCGAGTATCCCGGTAATATAAAAGTTGGCCAAACTCTACCAGACGGAAAGTTTGATATGGATGTAACCATGCAAAAAGGCATGCGTGCCAAATTGTCCATGGAGGTAACCAACAGAAAAGTTTTAGATAAAGAAAGAGTAACTACCAAGGCCGGATCTTGGGATGCATATAAAATTTCTTACAACGCTAAAATGGTGATTACCATGGGGATATCAATACCAGTAAACGTAGATATGACCGAGTGGTTCGTTCCGGGTTTTGGAGTGGTAAAAAGCAGCTCTAAGTCCGGTACGCAGGAATTGTTGTCTATAGAATAAAAAATATTTGTAATTTTATACAGTAAAAGCTTTGTTATTCTAAGGATAGGTTTGTAAATGCTGGGTTGAGATTTTCGAAACCCGTATCTGTTGTTCACTTTAACCAAACCATTAATGCCTATGGAGTTCGGTAGTTGCTCATGGGTATAGGTGATGAAGAATATGTTTAGACACTTTATGAAAGCTATTTGATCGGGTTTTTGTGGTACGACCGGAGGTCGTCATCATTCCGGTGGAATAGCCATTCAATAATTACATTGCTTTCCGGCTATTCTTCCCTATACCCAGGCAATTTTTATCATACATCTAGCACTTAATTGCTATCCTATTTTAAAGTCCCCTCGTTATTGTGAGTTTACATTTTCGAGAAATCGCCATACCTTAACCAATACATAGCGAAAATCTTTGATGTCTTTGCATGGCTATTACCTTGTGGTAGTAGGGGAAAGTTGATGTTGAAAGATCCAGTAGAAGTTTTTGTATTTCATTTACCAAAAGCTTTCATATCTCTGTCGTTTTTCGGCAATAGATAAATTGTATAGTGAAGGTTTTGTCGCTAGTAAAATAAAATTTGGAAAATTAGATAAGAGTAATACAATCAGCTTTTTACTCAACTAGAATTGTAGTTGAAATGTATGATAATTTGTTAAATTCGTAGAGAATGATGTTATACAAAGATTTTTCCTATAGTTAAAACTGTAAATAAAAATTTACGTATAATGAACAAAAACATTTGGAGTTTATACAAAAATTCAGACAGAGGAAAGATTGTGATTAAACTATTTACCGTACATGAAGAAGATGATGAGCTGAATTGGGCAGAGCAAGTTTTTAAAAATTATGTCGAATATTTAGGTGAGCAAGTTGGAGGGTATAATAAAGAAAGGATGCTAAACTCTTGCATTAATAATTTTTGTATCATACTAATGTGTATTTGGGCTGATAACTTGCAGCTAAAAGAGAATGAAGGGATCGATGATTATTATGAAAGGTTAATTGATAATATTGAACTTTCAGAAGTAGAGGTAAATGAGGAAGAAAGACGCCTTTATAAGGAAAAGGATAGAATAATATATCTACATAAGCAAAACTATAAGTCTCTTTGTTCCATTCTTCCAGAGCTTTCTCTGGCCTTATTTTACTTATATCCAAATGTTTTTTTTCCAATACTTTTTCGAGAACGATTTGATGTGTTCATGAGAATTCTTGATGTATTGGAAATTTCAATGCCAGAACTTCCCACAAAACCAGATAAAAGAGGAAGATTGTTATTTTATAAAGAGCTGGTGAAAAATATTTATGCTTTTTCAAAGCAGCATGATCTAACAGCAGAAGAAACATGTGCTTGTATTTATGATTTTGCACTTATGCTATTAGAAGATAATCAAACTAAAGATGAAATGCCCGAGCCAACTAACATTTGGCTAACTGGTGCTTGTAAAGAAGATTATAAAAATTTCTTGAAAAATCCAATTAAAGATGCAAAAGCCATTTGGACTTGTAATGAGAACACTAAACGGGGCGACATTATTATAATGTATGTTCTTTCCCCGTATAGTTGTATTCAATCCATTTGGCGATCAGATATGGACGGAGTTTATACTCCATTCAATTATTATAACAGTAGAACAAGAGTTACAAGTGGAATTCTGATTTCTCCCATAACACTTAACGAGCTAAAAGCAGACCAATATTTTTCGCAGCTTGGAATTGTAAGGAAAAACTTTCAAGGAGTAAATGGAGTAAAATTTACGGCCAAAGATTATAAAGAACTTCAACGATTATTATCTGAAAAGGGATTTGATATTTCTCTCTTGCCACAATTGTACAAGCCCAACTTGGAAATCGAAGGTGATATTAAAAACGAAAAAGATGTGGAAGAAAAACTACTGATTCCACTACTAACGAAATTAGGATATACAGAAGGGGATTGGACAAGACAATTGTCTCAAAAAGTAGGAAGAAACTTAAAAGCAATTCCCGATTTTGTATTTCTTCCTAAAGGGGAATTATATTTTCAGAACGCTCCTCTGATTATAGAAGCGAAATTTGATATAAGTTCGAATATTGAAAGAACAAAATCCTATAATCAAGCATTATCTTATGCAAGAATGATGAAGTCTTCAATGTTCGGAATTTGCGACAAAGAAAGATTAATAATATATAAAGAACGAAAAGGTCTCTTTGACCGTTTTCAACCAGCTTTTGAAAAATATTGGCAAAATATAAATGATACAGAAACCTTTAATCAATTAAAATTAATAATAGGAAAAAGTGCAATTCAATAATATACTTGTATCACAAAGCTTGTCATAATAAATATGCTGATATATATCTATTTTTCCTCCCTCGTCTTATCAATCTACATTTTCAATAATGAAAGACATAAAAAGATATGCGAATCTGGTCGGTTCATCCAAAATATTTAGATACAAAAGGGCTTGTGGCATTATGGCGGGAAACGATTCTTGCCAAGCACGTTCTTGAAGGCCGAACCAAAGGATACCGAAACCACCCTCAACTTATCAGATTTAAACAATCTGACCATCCATTAGATAGAATAAACCAATATTTGGCAACCGTATATGAGGAGGCAACGCGTAGAGGGTATACATTTGACAAAGAAAAGATTGACTGGAATTTTTCATCTTCTTTAATGAAAGTAACCAGCGGGCAATTGCAATATGAAAAAGAGCACTTACTCCGAAAACTTAATGTGCGTGATCCTCAAAGATCTGATCTCGTAAAAGCAATAAGTAAAATCGACCCCCATCCTATGTTTAAAGTTGTCAAGGGCGGCATAGAAGCGTGGGAAATAATCTAACAATATAATTACGCACACCGTGTATGCTTGTGGGCAATATGGGTTTTGGCAAATGAAATAATCGGTATCATCTATTTTTTATCTCACTATCCAACCCTCTCATTTAAGCAAATTTTATATCCGGCTTTTCCCTGTTTTCGATAAAAATTAGGATTCGGCAGACGTTCTTTCGGAAGAAATACCCCCTCCCGCTTTGGCCATGCCGTACCCCTGGCATGTAATAACAATAAAATAAGAAGCCGAATGAACGACACTCGAATCACGTTAAAATATATTCTGATCGGAATTATTGTTGTAATCTTTACCTGGACATTTCATGAGTTTGCACACTGGCTTACAAGCGAGCTTTTGGGATATGACACAGCGATGTATCTAAATGCGACCTCGACCTTAGGCGATAATAAGCCGAACGACTTACATAGAGTCATTATCTCTGCTACAGGTCCCGCTGTTACGCTGCTTCAGGGATGGATTGTTTTCCTATTGCTCAAAAACAAAAAATGGTATAAGTATGGATACTTGTTGCTTTTCACAGCATGCTACATGCGTTTCCTAGCAGGACTGATGAATGGTATCAACCCTAATGATGAGGGGCGTATCAGCGCTTATCTGGGATGGGGCACCTTCACATTGCCGATAATTGTTTGTGTGCTTTTATTTTTAATGGTTCGGAGAATATCGAAGCAATATCATCTAAGCTGGAAATTCCAGCTCGCGAACACCTTAATTGTCATGTTTGTCAGCTCAGCCTTAATTCTCGCTGACCAGTTTTTTAAAATCAGATTATTGTAAGGCCTTCTACATTTGCTAACAGTTTGCTTTCATTTACCCATGAAGCCTCTCGAATGGCTTAAGCCATCAAGTATTTCATTGCGTTTTTTCAGAAACTAGAGGGAATAGTCGTCCTTGCCAATCCTGGATCGGCTAGGTGTATGTATTATGAATCACTGCAGCTCATGTGAGTAAACTCTCTTCGAAAGTTATTGATGAAACCTTAAAAGATAGTATTGATGTTGCACGCTTTCGTAACATTTGCTGCAACAATTGTATGGGTGATTGCACCCAGCTGGATATCCAAAAAGGAAACTTCTCCATTGAGAGCAATGCTTATTGAGCTGTTTTCTGGAGGCTGCTGAGTTGGGTAGCGCGTATCTGTCGTTTCAAAGCAGCAACATTCGCGACTAGGATGCATTGCGAATAATCATTACTACTTTCACTTACCCACCGAATTATTGGAGATCTAAGACTTATTTCAAAACGTTAATCTTAAAATCATTGAGAACATTTTACTGAGAATAGTAATAGAAGTTCTTTTTTATTATTTGGGGATTTTTTTAAACGCGTTGGTGGATAACGATCATAAATAAAAGGTCTCTATTGTCGCAATCTTGTGCTAGGCAGCAATTAATAATGTACCTATACAATCTGCTTCATTTCTCACCAAACGGGGTTCTTTCCCGGTCCGTACAATGCTTTACCGGCGCGGACTCCAGTGTGTTTTTCGTTTTCCAACGTAATCACACCGTTAACCAACACATAGTGGAAGCCTTTGGAATATTGATGCGGTTGTTGAAAAGTAGCTTTATCCGTAACCGTTTTTTCATCAAAAATGACAATATCGGCAGCCATTCCTTTTCGGATAAGGCCACGATCATTTAACTGAAACTTTTGTGCCGGAAGCGATGTCATACGGCGAATGGCTTCTTCCAGCGTGAGCACCTTTTCTTCTCTTACATACTTGCCCAGCACACGTGCATTAGTGCCATAACCGCGGGGGTGTGGCATGCCTACATTAAACAAACGTATAGAGGCATCGCTAGCAAACATGTTAAAGGGGTATTGCATGATGCGTTTTACATCCTCTTCACTCATGCCATGAAATACGGCACTGGCACCACCATTCATTGCAATATCCATAATGGTTTGTGCTTCTTCTTTGGCCTTATGCTTGCGCCCTATCATACGATTGATTTCTTCTATGCTTTTGCCATTATAAGTAGTGTCATTCTTGTAATAGGCAATTACGGCATAGCTGAAGTGTTTCAGTTTTCTTTTTTTAAGATTCTTCAACATTACTTCAGTGGCATGCTTTCTTACTTCGGGTCTTTGTAAGCGAGCTCTTATGCTGTCCTGCCCATCGGCAAGTAGGGCACCGGGTAGGAAAGTGCTAATGGACGTGCTACTGGCAGTATAAGGATACTGGTCTATGGTAACCTCAATACCTTCGCTGCGTGCCTTTGTTACCAACGGTATTGTTTCCTTGCTACGCCCCCAATTTTGCTGTCCACTAAGTTTAAAGTGAGAGATCTGTACCGGTATTTTCGCTTCGCGTCCTATATGTAGCGCTTCGTTGATGGCATCCACCACTCTGTCGCCTTCGTTACGTATATGCGATGCATATATGCCGTTGTATTTTGCCGCTACTTTGGCCAATGCCAGGATCTCGGAGGTTTTAGCATACGTACCGGGGATATAGATGAGCCCGGTAGACAGGCCTACTGCGCCTTCTTGCATAGCTTTTTCTACGAGTGCTTCCATTTTTTGCAGCTCTTCGGGTGTGGCATCTCGATTGGCTCTACCCATCACCGCTCTACGCACATCATTATGTCCAATAAGTGTGGCCACATTTATGGATAGCTTAAAAGAATCTACCCAGTTTAAGTACTTTCCTACCTGCACGTTGGAGGAACCGCAGTTGCCGGCTATTACAGTGGTTACTCCATCATAAATAAAGTTGTCGGCCGTGGGGTTTTTGGCATCATCACCTTCGATATGCGTATGCACATCAATAAAGCCTGGTGCTACAATCAGTCCTGAAGCATCGATGGTTTTGTCTGTGATATATTGAAGACTTCTTCCTACGTCTAGTATTTTACCATCTTTGATAGCAACGTCGCCGTAAAACCAATTGTTGCCGGTACCATCGATGATTTTTCCGTTTTTGATAAGAACATCGCAGAAGGTTTGAGCGTAAGTTGTAAGTGAAGTAATAACGAACAGGAGGGTGATTTTGATGTAGCGCATACCTGCAATTTAAAAAGAATCGCGGGTTTCTGCAATTAATCCTCCTTTCTGTAAAGGATCAAATCTTCTTCCGAAGTAGCACCTTCTCGCCAGAGCGGCGGCGGCAGTAATCCCTGAAGAAAGCGGTTGTAAGAATCCTTGATGTACTTGTGGAATGTATAATCGCTTGCTGTAGAAGTAAACAGATAGGATGGAAAATACATTTCTATAAATGCCGTAATCACACTGTCGTCTGTAGCCTGTGTAATTCTCCTGATAAGGGCTTTGTTAAACCGGTGTCTGATGAAAGCTTCTTGCTCTTGTGTTATCAACCGGTCCCTGAATGCCTGCATACGCCGGTTTTTCTTAAACTGAAAAGAACTGATAAGGGCATCCAGATCGAAACCTACGGATCCGTCGTTCAACGAGCTTACCCGAAGCCCTGGTTTTTCGTAATTAAATATTTTGGCATAATCCTGCCGATTTTGAATCGAGTCCTGTCTATAATATCTATTGCGAGTTTTTACAGTAGGCAACAGCGTAACAAAGGTTTGAAGTGATATATCAAATGCATATGGGGTGCTAATGGTTCTTACGGGAAACTTACGTGTGGGTTTATTCAGATAGCTAAACCAGATGGAGTCGTTTTCGGATACCTTTATTTCATAATCCCCATTGGCATCGGTAATAGTTCCCACTCCACTGGTAGCTAATACCGATACCGACTGCACCGGGTACATTCCCGTACTATCATACACGGTACCTCGGATGACAATTTGGGCATCTGCATCTAGGCCCAACCCCATCAGTAGGAATAATATGTATGCAAATCTTTTCAAGAGCACCAATAAGATGTCAAAACAAACAAAGAAATTGCAAATAGTTTGGTAAAAAACTGATGAAAGTTCGGTCTTTATTTCGTAATTAACGATTCTATTACGCGTGGAAAATGAGCGTGTTCGAGTTGGTGAATTTTTTGAGCCAGTGTTTCGGGTGTATCATCAGGCGCTACCGTACATTTAGCCTGAAAAATAACGTCTCCATGATCGTAATGCTCATCTACATAATGTATGGTTATACCGCTTTCTTTTTCTTTATTCTTGATTACAGCTTCGTGTACATGGGCACCATACATGCCTTTTCCTCCGTATTTGGGTAGCAAAGCAGGGTGAATATTTACAATGCGATTAGGATACGCATCGATAAGGGCTTGTGGAATTTTCCACAAAAAACCGGCAAGAATTACAAAATCTATCCCTTTTTCCTTTAAAAAAGAGGCATAGCCGTCGATTTTATATTGCGCTTTTTCAATCAATACATGTTCAATCCCCTCCCTTTCGGCTATCGATAAAACACCTGCACCCGGTTTATTACACAATATTAATGTGACCGCTGCGGTAGAGCTGTTTTTGAAATAATCGATGATTTTTTGGGCATTACTGCCTGCCCCGCTGGCGAAAATGGCTAGTTTCTTACTCATAAATTGCAAAATGAATGCATATATATAGATATTCTGCCGAAAACCATGATTTCTTTCCCCAAATTTTTATGAAAATGCCCAAAAATGGCAAAAGTGGCTATTTGTGGCCGATAGCAAGTGGGTTTTTGAAAAATCCATTTAAGATTTGCGAATTATTTATTGAAATTCAGCTAAAAAATAAATAACTGTTTTTTCTAAAGTTTTTTGTTCGAGGAATATCATTAAAAACTGTTAATATATTGTAAAATATGACAATACCAAGACATCTAAAAAGAGATATTCACATCTTTTGGTGGCAAAAATAGATGACTTTTAAATGACAATTCATTTTTCAATTTTTTAAAAAAAGCCTCAAAATTCGCTGAAATGCAGTCTGGATGCGGGTTTAAAAAATTTTCAAATTGTTGCTGGAATGTTAACGTGGAGCCTTATTTTTGCAGTCAATCAGAGGTTTTTTCCACATTTTAGATTTTATGTGTTTTATGAATAATAATAAGTGTTTATTTAACCAACTAACCTCACTTGTAATAGCGCTTTTAGTGTCCGTGGCCCCGGTTTTTGGACAGGGTGGCGATATTCAGGAGGGTAAGACTTTGTATATAAGCAAGTGTCAGAGCTGTCACTCAGGTGATATGAAGTCTAACAGTACCGGACCGGCACTGGCTGGGGTACAAGACCGTTGGGAAGACAGAGGAAAATTGTTCGAGTGGATTAGAAATAACCAAAAGCTGATCGCATCTGGTTATCCAAAAGCGGTTGAGGTGTCTAAGTTCAGCCCGACTGCTATGACTACCTTCCCGGATCTTACTGATGATCAGATAGAAAGCATTTTGGCGTATGTTGATGCAAAAGCCTCTGGGAAATTAGATACTCCTAAAGATGGAGGTGCTGGTGCGGCTGCAGGCTCCGGCGTTTCTACCCAAAACGACCTGATGTATGGCGTTGTATCGCTGATACTAGCCCTCGTTGCATTAGTATTAATATATGTAAACTACAACCTGCAAAAAGCTGCCCGTGAAGCAGAAGGTGTAAAATCAGCTCCTTCACTTCCGATATATCGCAATAAGACTTACATTGCTATTGTAGCTATCGTATTGTTTATCATCGGTGGTTATTACATCACCAAGGCCATGATCAATGTTAATAGACAAATTGATTATCAGCCTAAGCAACCTATTTTCTATTCTCACAAAGTTCACGCAGGTATCAATCAGATCAACTGTTTATACTGTCATGGTAATGCCTGGGAAAGCAAAACCGCAGCTATACCTTCTGTAAATGTGTGTATGAACTGTCATAAAACCATTCAGAAGTATACCGGTCCTGAGCTGAAGGACAGACACGGAAATGTGGTGGATGGTACCCGTGAAATTCAGAAACTGTACGAATACGCAGGTTTCGATCCTAATAATCCTAACGACTGGGATCCTTCAAAAGCTAAGCCTATTCCTTGGGTAAAAATTCACAACTTACCCGATCACGTTTATTTCAATCACAGCCAGCACGTGAGAGTTGGAAACGTACAGTGTCAGACCTGTCATGGCGAAATTACCGCTATGGATGAAGTGGCACAGTTCTCTGAGCTGAGCATGGGCTGGTGTGTGAACTGTCACAGAGAAACAAAAGTGAACTTCAACGTTGACTCTGCAACAGGCAATCAGTTTTATAGCATTTACGAAAGATTCCACAACGATATCAAAGCCGGAAAAATGGATAGTGTAACAGTGAAAGATATCGGTGGTCTTGAATGTCAGAAATGTCACTATTAATTCCGGCCGCTTCGGTGTAATGAAGCGGAGGGTGATACAATATATATAAACAGTATAAAACAGAATTATTTTTTAACTATCTCCAGGCGCTGCCTAAAAAATGCAAACCTGGAGTTTAAAAGTCCCTTAAGGGATTAGGGTAATATGAGTAATAAGTACTGGCAAGGTTTCGGAGAAATCAATGACCCTGAAAATTTTCAGAAGAGGGTACGTGATGAATTTCGCGATGAACTTCCCTTCGAAGATTTTGATAGTAAGGGTTTATTAGATGCAAAGACCCCACGTAGGGATTTTTTGAAGTACCTTGGTTTTAGCACTGCGGCTGCTACGCTCGCGGCCAGCTGTAAAACAAAAGTGCGCGAAGCCATTCCTTACGCTTTCAAGCCCGAAAATATTGTGCCGGGCGAGGCGCAGTACTACGCAACAACATTTGTACAAGATGGTGATGTAGTGCCTGTATTAGCTCGTGTACGGGATGGAAGACCTATTTTGATAGAAGGCAATGACCTTTCTTTCACAAAAGGTAGTACCACTCCTCGTATTCAGGCTTCGGTGCTGGACCTGTACGATAAATACAGAATCACGCACCCTAAGCATCGCGTAGGTGATAAATTAAACGAAGTGCCCACTTTTGAGGCATTAGATAAAAATATTATCGAGGCTATTAAGGCCGCAGGAGGACAAGTGGTATTGCTCACCAGCACCATCAACTCTCCTTCTGCCCTCAAGGTAATCGATGATTTCAAAGCCGCTTACCCGAACTTTAAACATATTCAGTACGACGCAGTGTCTTATTCAGCATTACTGCTGGCTAACGAAATCAGCTTCGGCAAGAGAGCTATTCCTTCTTACCGATTTGAAAATGCATCCAAAGTAGTAGTAAGCCTGGGTGCAGATTTCCTAGGTACATGGCTGAGCCCCGTAGACTTTCAGCAGGGATATGTTCAGAATCGTAAAATCGATGAGAACAATCCGCAAATGAGTAAGCACTACCAGTTCGAAAGCTTCTTAAGCCTTACCGGTGCTAATGCTGACGAAAGATTCAACCACCGTCAGTCCGAAACCGGTTTGGTAGCTTTAGCCTTAGCGGCAGCGGTAGGCGTTCCAGGAATAAGTGCTCCTACCATTGCTAACCCGAAACTGAAAGCAGGAATTGAAAAGGTTGCAAAAGACCTTCTGAATAATAAAGGCCAAAGCCTTGTGGTTTGCGGCAGCAATGATGTAAACGTTCAGGTGGTAGTAAATGCCATCAACGCAGCCATCGGAGCTTACGGCACTACTATCGACTGGTCAGCTCCCGTAAACTATCGTAAAGGTATCGATAAAGACTTTGCTGATCTGCTCACCGAAATGGAAAATGGTGCAGTGGGTACGCTGCTCATTTATGGTGCCAACCCTGTATATACATGGCCCGATCAGGAGCGCGTGAAAAAAGCGCTGGCTAAAGTAAAACTGAAAATTTCCTTTAACGAAAAACAAGACGAAACTTCTGCATACTGCGACTACTTAGTGCCGACCCATCATTATCTGGAAAGTTGGGGTGACGGTGAAGCTGCTCCCGGTAAAATTGGATTCATGCAGCCTACCATTGCTCCTCTGTTCAAAACCAGACAATGGCAGGAAAGCCTGTTAGTATGGGCCGGAAAATCCGAAACATATGCAGATTACTTCAGAAATTATTGGATTAGTCGTTTAGGAGGAGAAACTGCATATATCAAATGTCTGCAGGATGGTGTATGGCAAACCGAGTCTACCGGTGCATCCGCCGGCTCTTACAGCGCTAGTGGTCTTGAGGCTGCAGTGGCTGCTATCAACGCCGCACCTAAATCCACTCAAAAAGAAGTTGTATTATATCAAAGCAATGCGATAGGTGCCGGTACGCATCCGGCCAACCCATGGCTACAGGAGTTGCCCGATCCTATTACCAAGATTACTTGGGACAACTACGCTATGATTTCTGTAGCTATCGCAGATGAGCTCAAGATCGACTATAAGAGCAACGACTACGAATACTATCCGCACAAACCGATTATTAATGTAAAAGTTGGCGGAAAAGAACTGGAGTTGCCCATCATCGTAGTTCCTGGTATGGATGCCGATACTATTGCAGTAGCATTAGGTTACGGCCGTACTACTACCTTAGGTGCTACTTATGTAGATGAGAATAAAGAAGACGGCAAACTGGGTGTGGATGTATATCCGTTAGCATCCTTCAACGGTACTACCGTTAATCATTTTGCCATCAATGCCGAGCTTACCAATACAGGAAAGAAATATAAGCTGGCTCAAACTCAAATTCACAACAGTTACGAAGGTCGTGTGGAAGTGGTAAGAGAAACCACAATGGCCACCTTCCTGAAAGATAAAAATCAGTTCAAAGATCACGCAGATAAACTGTACGAAACATTTACAGGCAAAAAAGGCGCTACCCGCGAAGACTTCGTAAAAGCAGGTACACTTTATAAAGAGCATCGTGCAGAAGGCATCAAGTGGGGTATGAGCATCGATATGAACGCTTGTATCGGGTGTGGTGCCTGCGTTATAGCCTGTCATGCAGAAAATAACGTACCTGTGGTAGGTAAGAGCGAAGTGCTACGTTATCACGATATGCACTGGCTGCGCATCGACCGCTACTATGTGTCTGACGAAAACGATCCTAACGAACTGAAAGGCGTGGTATTCCAGCCGGTAATGTGTCAGCACTGCGACAACGCTCCTTGTGAGAACGTATGTCCGGTAGCTGCAACTAACCACAGTAACGAAGGGCTGAACCAAATGGCTTACAACCGTTGTATCGGTACTAGATACTGTGCCAACAACTGTCCATTCAAGGTACGTCGCTTCAACTGGTTAGACTATACCGGAGCAGACAGCTTCCCGAATAACCAAGATCAGAAGCTGGTAGGTAAGTTCGATCCGGCTGTATTCTACATGAATGATGAGCTTACTCGCATGGTGCTGAACCCTGATGTAACAGTGCGTTCAAGAGGTGTGATGGAAAAATGCTCATTCTGTATTCAGCGTTTACAACACGGCAAACTGGATGCCAAGAAGAACGGTGAGCCGCTGAGCGATAAACACGTGAAAATTGCTTGTGCAACAGCTTGTCCTGCTAATGCAATTGTGTTCGGAAATGTAAACGATCCAGAAAGTGCTATCAGCAAAGAGCGTGAAAACAATCCGCTGCGCACCTTCTATGTACTGGAGCAATTGCACGTGCTGCCTAACGTGAACTACTTAGCGAAAATCAGAAACACAGACGAGATTATAGCGAGCGACGATCATCACGGTGACAGCGATCATAAAGAAGCCGGCCATGCTTCAGAAAAACATGAAGCTGCAGCCGAAGGAGCACACCATTAATATCCGCAGTGTCTCCGAAGGTTTTTGGAATAGCGGGAGATGGTCGAAAGACCTAGCAAGACGATAAAATAAATATTGAGAATTAGAATTTTATAAAGTATTATGTCATTACTCAGATACGAATCGCAGGCAAGGGCGCCATTGGTGGAAGGAAATAAGACCTACCATGATGTAACGGAAGATATCTGCCGTCCCGTAGAAGCCAAACCCAGTAAGCTCTGGTGGATTGGTTTTATCATCTCCCTGGGATTATTAGGCTTCGGTGTGGTATCGATTTATATGGATGTCGTATATGGTACAGGCCAGTGGAACCTTAACAAAACAATTGGTTGGGGATGGGACATTACCAACTTCGTGTGGTGGGTAGGTATTGGTCACGCAGGTACCCTGATTTCGGCCATCCTATTGCTTTTCCGCCAAGGCTGGCGTACCGGTGTAAACCGTGCCGCAGAAGCGATGACCATCTTTGCGGTAATGTGTGCGGGACAGTTTCCTATATGGCACATGGGTCGTGTGTGGAACGCGTTCTTCGTATTACCTTACCCTAACACTCGCGGTCCGCTGTGGGTAAACTTCAACTCTCCGTTGCTTTGGGACGTATTTGCAATTTCTACATACTTTACCGTATCACTGTTATTCTGGTACTCCGGTTTATTGCCCGATATGGCAACGCTCCGCGACCGTGCCAAATTGAAATGGAGAAAGTTCTTCTACGGTCTGGCATCCTTTGGATGGACCGGTAGTACTAAGCACTGGCAAAGACACGAAGCGCTGTCATTGGTATTGGCAGGTTTGTCTACGCCACTAGTACTTTCAGTACACACTATCGTATCGTTCGACTTCGCAACTTCGGTAATTCCGGGTTGGCACACAACTATCTTCCCTCCTTACTTCGTTGCGGGTGCGGTATTCAGTGGTTTCGCAATGGTACAAACCCTGCTGCTCATTACCCGTAAAGTACTGAATCTGGAAGAATACATTACAATAGAGCACATCGATGTAATGAACAAGATTATCGTGTTGACAGGTTCGATTGTGGGTATCGCTTACCTAACCGAGCTATTCATTGCATGGTATAGTGCTTCTCCATACGAGTGGTTTGTATTTAGAGAAAACCGTGTGAACCTGAGCAGCCCTTACGGCTGGAGCTACTGGCTCATGATGGGTTGTAACGTGATTTCGCCACAGATTTTCTGGTTCCGTAAAATGAGACGTAATCTGCTGGTGACCTTCTTCATGAGTATTCTGGTAAATATTGGTATGTGGTTCGAAAGATTTGTGATTATCGTTACCTCTATTTATCGCGATTTCTTACCAAGTTCTTGGAGTACTTACTATACTCCTACTATTTGGGAAATCGGCTTCTACTTGGGTACATTCGGTCTGTTCTTTACTTGCTACTTCTTATTTGCCAAATTCTTCCCGGTTATTGCCATTGCAGAAATTAAGAGCATTCTGAAACGCAGCGGTGATAGCTACAAAGCGCAAATGGATAAAGAAGAAGGTCAAGAATATGACGAATTCGTGAAGGAGCATGCACATCATCATTAATAGTTCCTGCTGGAATTGTGAGGCGTGCATAAAACGATGAAAAAGTTAGGATAGATTTTTGAAAGGTTATCAATTAGACAAAGGCTTGGAAAACGGTATTGAATCAATATCCGGTAACCCCAAACCAGTAACAAATAATATATGAACGTTAAAAAATTTGTTGTAGGTAATTTTTACGACGAAGCGGTGTTGTTCCCCGCTGTGACCAAAGTGCGTCGTGCGGGATATAAAATACACGATGTGTATACCCCCTTCCCTGTTCACGGACTGGACAAAGCGATGGGACTGAAGGATACCGACCTTCACATTGCCGGGTTTATTTATGGTATTACCGGTACTTCCACTGCTCTGGGATTTATTACCTGGATGCTGACACGTGATTGGCCCCTCAACTTTGGTGGTAAGCCTCACTTCTCGTTGCCGGCGTGGATTCCAATTACGTTTGAGTTAACCGTATTATTTGCAGCGGTGGGCATGGTACTTACCTTCTGTTGGTTGTGTCAGTTGGCTCCTTTTGTGAAGAAAGATCATTTTAATCCGCGTAGCACAGATGATACTTTCACCATGGCAATTGAGTGTACTGATAAAACCAATGAAGCTGAAGCCATTGCTTTTTTACAAAGTGTAGGAGCACAGGACGTAGAGGTGCAGCATCGCGAAGCTGATTGGTGGATTGGTCGCTACGATAGAGAAACCGTGCGTTTTGGTAAAAAAGTGCCACAAGTATAAGACAGCTGAAAGTTAATGGAGGTAATAAAAAAATTAAGTTTCAAGAATCGAATAATTAATATGAACAAATTCTTTTACATAGCAGTTGTGATGCTTGGCGCGATGGCTGCAGGTTGTGGCGCAGGTAAGGACCCCGGGTATGCGTATATGCCCGACATGTTCTATAGCGTGGCATATGAAACATATGCCCCTGCAGGCGAAAGATTAAAAGAATCGGGCGCGCACTATGATGGAAAGCCTGTACCTGGAACCATATCCAGAAATGATGATGTTGCTTTTTACTTTAATCTGAAAAACGATTCGGCAGGTTATGCACAGTCAGCTTACCTGAAGAATCCTCTGGATACTGCAGGTGCCAAGATTGACCTGAAAGAAGCTGAGCGGCTTTACCTCATCAACTGTGGAATTTGCCATGGTGCAGATCTGGACGGTAATGGTCCGCTGTTTAACGGAGGAGAAGGACCTTACACAGCTGCTCCGAAAAACTTTAAAGATCCGGAAATGGTAGCTATGGCTCCCGGCACCATGTATTTCTCCATTACATATGGTAAAGGGCAAATGGGTAGCTATGCTTCTCAATTGACGCCTAAGCAACGCTGGGAAATTGTATCATATATCAAATCTAAAACAGCAGCGTCAGCACCAGCCAACGCTTCGACCGAGAGTACTGAATCGAAATAATTATTTGAACTTATTTAATATAGAATAGGGATGTCAACAGTAGAAAAGTTTATACCTACAAAAAAATATAACACTATTGCGTATGCGTTAATAGCAGTAGGATTGATTACAGCTATCGCATTATATATTTCTACGCATGGTGCTGCAGCTAGTGAAGAAGAAGCGCACAGAAATCATGCACGCTTCTGGGCCAGCTTATTGCAGAATAGTGTTTACTTCCTGCTGGTAGTAAATGCCGCGATGTTCTTTATGTGTGCCACTACGTTGGCGTGGGGGTCTTGGCAGCTTGCATTTTCTAGAGTTACTGAAGCTGTATCGTCCGCCGTACCGGTGATTGGTGTAATTGCTGCAGTAATATTACTTTCTATTGTATTCGGCGACAACCATGTAATTTATCACTGGACCGATACAGAGCATGTAAAACATGACGAGATACTTAATTTTAAGAAAGGATTCTTGAATAAGACCTTCTATACTGTCATAACCTTATTTACCGTAATCTTCTGGTCTTTCTTGGGTTGGAAAATGCGTCAGCGCTCTCGCAGTCTGGATACGAATCCGCCCAGAACTTTAGAAGAGAAAAAGAAGTTCATTTGGGATAACACTGTAGTGGCTGCATTGTATATTGTGGTGTTTGCCTTAACCATTATGTCTTCATTACCTTGGTTGTGGCTGATGAGTATTGATGCACACTGGTTCAGTACAATGTACAGCTGGTATACTTTCGCCAGTACTTTTGTAGCAGGCATGGCTCTGTTGACGCTCTATGTAGTGTTCCTTAAAAACAATGGTTTGTTGGCTACAGTAACCAAAGAGCACCTGCATGATTTAGGAAAATTCATGTTTGCATTCTCTATTTTCTGGACGTATTTATGGTTCTCTCAATTCATGCTCATTTGGTATAGTAACCAGCCAGAGGAAACCATTTACTTTATAAACAGAATTGGCAATGCAGAAAGACCTGGTCATTATGCCGGTATCTTCTGGACAATGCTCATTATTAACTTTGTGGCTCCTATTCTGATTTTAATGAGCCGCGACTCCAAGCGTAACTATACAATTGTGACTTTTGTAGCCGTGATTATTCTGTTTGGCCATTGGTTAGACTTCTATCAAATGGTATTCCCTGCAGTATCTCCGGACAAAGTACCTGCAATTGTTTACGATATGGGTATTGCGCTGTTCTTTGTGGGATTGATTATGCTGGTAGTAGGTCGCACTTTAAGCAAGTATCCGTTAGAGGTGAAAAACCATCCTTTCATCAAGGAAAGCGTTATCCACCATACATAATTGGTGCTTAAAATTTTGAGTGTTTGAGTAATAAAAATATTTAGATAATAACAGAACAACACATAGTATGCATACCTTTTTATTAGTAGTGATTTTAGTATTAGGGTTTATTATCACCGTTCAGATTGCGAGGGCGACTGAGTTTGTATCGATAATTCAGGGTGAGGAAAAAACAAGGAAGCAAAGCAATCGCATCAATGCGGTACTGTTATTGATCTTCCTGTTTGTAGGTCTGTTTGGTGTGTATTGGGCGCATCATACGCTGGGCGACAAAATCCTGAAACTAGGAACGGCGGCGTCTGACCATGGAATTAAAGTGGACAAAATGCTTACTTACACTTTAATTGCTACTGGTTTGGTATTCTTTGTTACTCAAATTCTGTTATTCTGGTATTCTTTCAGATATCAAGAGAGAGAAAATAGAAAACCTTACTTCTTCCCGCATAACAATAAGCTGGAAATGTTGTGGACCGTAGTGCCGGCGATTGTGCTCACCATATTAATTGCATTTGGTCTGGTATATTGGTTCCAGATTACAGGTCCGGCTCCTGAAAATGCTGCTACTGTGGAAATTACCGGTAGTCAGTTTAAATGGGAGTTCCGCTATCCCGGAAAAGATGGCGTATTGGGTAAGAAAAACTACAAATATATTGATGAGAGTCAGGACAACTCTTTGGGTTTAATCTGGGATGATGTAGCTACTCACGACGACATTGTTTCGGGTGGTCCGCTGCACTTAGTTGTAGGTAAACCCGTAAAGCTGGTCATTGGCTCGAAAGACGTAATACATAGTGTAGGTTTGCCGCACTTCCGTTTGAAAATGGATGCTGTACCAGGTACGCCTACTACACTGTGGTTTACTCCGTTGAAAACCACTAAACAAATGATAGAAGAAACAGGTAATGAAAATTTTGTGTTTGAAATTGCCTGTGATCAAATGTGCGGTGCGGGTCACACTGCAATGCGCGGAGAAATTATTGTAGAAACTCAAGAAGAATATGATCAGTGGATGGCTACTCAAAAGCCTCAGTATCAGATAGCCGTGTTGGATAAGCAAGAGCCTGCGGCAGATAGCACAGCGGCTGTAGCAGTAGCTAGCATTGCAGACGAGAACAAATAATTTAGTTATACCTTTAATATCCGAAATCAAGATATTGTTATGAGCGATACATTACATACCCACCAGGAAACAGCGAGCATCGGCCATCACGCGGCTGATCACCATGTGCATGCACATCATAAAGAAACTTTTATTACAAAGTATATCTTTAGCCAGGACCATAAAATGATTGCTAAGCAATTTTTGGTTACTGGTATTATATGGGCAATCATTGGCGGGCTGTTTTCGGTGTTATTCAGGTTACAATTGGGTTTTCCGGATCAGACATTTCCCATTCTGGAAACCTTCTTTGGAAAATGGGCTGAGGGTGGACGCATTAAACCTGAATTCTATTATGCATTAACTACGATGCACGGTACCGTGCTGGTGTTCTTTGTACTTACTGCCGGATTGAGTGGAACTTTTGCCAACTTACTCATTCCTCTGCAAATAGGAGCACGTGATATGGCTTCGCCCATGATGAACATGCTCTCTTACTGGTTCTTCTTTGCAGGAAGCGTGGTAATGCTGGCTTCTTTATTCATCGAAACTGGCCCTGCTTCCGGTGGTTGGACTATTTATCCTCCTTTGAGTGCGTTAGGACAGGCATCTGAGGGATCCAAGGCCGGTATGGACTATTGGATTGCCGGTATGGCCCTGTTTATCATATCTCAGCTGTTTGGTGGTCTCAACTACATTGCAACCATTTTGAACATGCGTACCAAGGGTATGTCAATGACCCGTTTGCCACTGACAATTTGGGCGCTATTGTTCACTGCAATACTGGGTGTATTATCTTTCCCTGTGTTGTTGTCTGGTGTGGTATTGCTACTGTTTGACCGTCATCTGGGTACCAGCTTCTATCTGAGCGATATCTTCATCGCCGGACAAGCCTTACCTAATGAAGGAGGTAGCGCTATCCTGTTCCAGCACTTGTTCTGGTTCTTAGGTCACCCCGAGGTATACATTATCATTCTGCCTACCATGGGATTGGTATCAGAGGTAATGTCTATCAACGCGCGCAAACCAATCTTCGGTTATATGGCGATGGTGTTCTCTATGTTTGGTATCTGTGTATTGGCATTCTTAGTATGGGCACACCACATGTTCGTAACCGGTTTGAATCCTTTCCTTGGATCGGTGTTTGTATTGCTGACACTGCTTATCGCGGTACCTTCAGCTATCAAAGTGTTTAACTGGCTGACAACATTATGGCGTGGTAACATTCGCTTCACTCCTGCTATGTTGTTTGCGATAGGTTTTGTGAGCCTGTTTATCTCTGGAGGTCTAACCGGTATATTCTTAGGAAACTCAACCATCGATATCCACCTGCACGATACCATGTTCGTAATTGCACACTTCCACATTGTGATGGGGGTATCGGCATTCTTTGGAATGTTTGCAGGTATTTATCACTGGTTCCCAAAAATGTTCGGCCGTTACATGAATAACACTTTAGGTTATATTCACTTTTGGGTAACACTGGTTGGTGCTTACCTGATTTTCTGGCCGATGCACTATCAAGGTTTAGCCGGTATGCCAAGAAGGTACTTGGATAAGAGTAGCTGGGTAAGCTTTAGCCAATTCCATAGCTTGGATGCTATGATTACCGTAGTGACCGTATTGGTATTTGCTATACAGCTTCTGTTTGTGTTCAACTTCTTCTATTCAATATATAAGGGCAGAAGAGTAAGATCTCAAAACCCATGGGGTGCTACAACACTGGAATGGACCACTCCTATTCGTCCTGGCCATGGCAACTGGGAAGGCGAAATTCCTGAAGTGCATCGTTGGGCTTACGATTACGGTAAAGACGGAAGAGATTTTATTCCTCAAACAGAGCCTATAGGAGAAAAAGAGAGTTCGCATTAATAGCAATGAATTGTCCATAAAACGAAACAGCCAGTTTGTTTCGGAATAGGCTATAATTACGAACCATTAATAAATAATAAATTGGAACAATCAAGAGCAGGCTTAAAAGATTATATATTACTTATTAAGCCCTCTTTAAGTATAATGGTGGTTTTCAGCAGTGTAATTAGTTATCTGCTGGTACCCGGGGTGTTGATTGATTGGTGGCGGATTATTTTGTTCTTTGCAGGTGGTATGCTGGTTACAGGCAGCGCGAATACCATCAATATGGTTGTGGAGAAGGATACCGATGCGCTGATGAAAAGAACTGCCAAAAGACCCATTGCTAGCGGGCGTATTACGCCTGAGCAAGGTTGGGGATTTGCAGTACTTACTGGAGCTTTAGGTGTGTTTATTCTGGGGTATTACTTTAACTGGACGGCGGCATTGTTGGCTGCGTTCAGCTTGTTTTTATACGCTTTTGTATATACTCCGCTAAAGAAGATAAATTCTGTAGCCGTATTGATAGGTGCTGTGCCGGGGGCTTTACCATGTCTTATTGGATGGGTAGCTGGATTTCTTCCCGGACAGGAGATTGCCTGGTTAGGGGGAATTATCATGTTTGGTATCCAGTTTTTCTGGCAGTTCCCTCATTTTTGGGCAATAGCTTGGGTGGCACATCAGGATTATAGTAGGGTTGGATTTAAACTGTTGCCCAGTGACAAGGGGCCCACAAAATTCACGGCATTACAAACATTGGTATATACTTTACTAATGGTGCCGGTAACATTAGCTCCCTTTTTTACAGGCATTAGTACTACTGCAGGGACTAAAGGAATTACCGCATTGATATTCGTCATACTCGCCAACATATTTATGATCGTGCGTAGTGTGATATTATATAACAAAATGGATGTAGCGAGTGCACGGAAAGTGATGTTTGGTAGCTACCTATATCTACCAGTAATACTCTTAGCATTATTATTGGCAAAAGCTTAGAAGGAGCATACATCCTACAACGTAAAGAGGAAATAAAGAATGTTACAAACTACAATGAGCAACGAACAGCATAAGAAATTGCACCCCCATAAATTTACTTTATGGGTTGCAATGGCAAGCATCATTATGATGTTCGCCGGTCTTACCAGTGCGTTCATTGTAAAGAGCAATCTCACCGGGTGGAGAACCATTGAGTTACCTCGAATTTTTTGGATCTCTACTGTGGTAATATTGGCAAGTAGCCTTACCGTGCAAATGGCTGTAAGGGCCTTCAAGGATCGGGACATGAGTAAGTACCGCACCTTAATGACCATCACCTTTGTATTGGGAATTGGCTTCGTTATCTGCCAGATTATCGGATTCACCGAGCTATGGGAACAGAATGTTCGATTTAGAGGATCTTCCGGTGCAGGACAGTTCTTCTATGTTATTGCCGGATTGCACGCTCTACACGTACTGGGTGGGGTAGTAGCAATGGCTGTAATGGTTATCAGATCTTTTATTGGTAAAATAAAAGTATATAGTCCTATACCATCGGAAGTAATGGCCATGTATTGGCACTTTGTAGATATATTGTGGTTATATTTATTAATCTTTTTTATAATTGTTGGATAAAACTTTATTAAGGAATGGCACACGAAGCAACAGTAAACACACATCGTACTAAATGGTGGAGCGGCGGTAAAAGCCCGTTTAATATAGAGTACGGAAAGGTGATGATGTGGTATTTTTTAATGAGCGATGCTTTCACTTTTGGCGCGTTCCTTATATCATATGGTACCATCAGATTCAGCCATAATTACTGGCCCGATCCTAACGTTGTATTCAACGCTTTCCCTGGAGCCGGCCACGCAAACCTGCCTCTGGCATTTGTGAGTGTGATGACTTTTATCCTTATTATCAGTTCGGTTACCATGGTATTGGCTGTACACGCCGGACACAACAGGGATAAAAAAGGAGTTGAAAAATGGTTGATTTGGACTATCATAGGTGGTTTAGCGTTCCTCAGCTGTCAGGCATGGGAGTGGCATCACCTTATCACAGGAGAGCATGCTACATTGATTGATGGTAAAATTGAGCTGATTGGGCAAACTACCAAGCGCAACCCTTGGGGTGAGCTGGTTGCCGGTCAGGAAGTTGTAGCTGCTTTGCAGAATACCGATACACATGTTCTTGCCAAGCTGGTAGAAGAACATCATTTATCTACTCAAACACATGCCGAACTAATGAAGGCGCCTAAAGAGCAACTGATTCAATTGCTCAGCAGTAGCTCCGATTTCCACGTGCGTAAACCCGGCCCTGTAGCTTTTGGTGGTTTCTTCTACGAGATTACCGGCTTCCACGGGTTCCACGTATTCAGTGGTGTAATTATCAATATTATTATGCTGCTGATGACTAGAGCAAATGTGTTTGAAAGAAAAGGACACTACCTGATGATTGAAAAAGCCGGATTATACTGGCACTTCGTAGACCTAGTGTGGGTATTCGTGTTCTTATGCTTCTACCTGATTTAATAGGGCTTAACAAGCTAATCTGAATGATAAAAATTTTGTGATCCGAGTAATATAAAACAGCATTATGAGTCAACATTACGATCCTACTAAAGATATTTCTCCTTCAGCAGCATATCCTGAAGTAACTTTTCATCAACATCACGATGATAAAAGTTTTTACCGCCGCGTAAAAAGAACTACTATCATTCTTTCTATTGTAACTGTGGTAGAGTTGCTGATAGGATTGCTGATATATAAACTGTTTTTAAACGGCACACCTAGCCCTGCATTTATTTTATTTTTGAAAGGTGTGGTATGTATCCTTACGCTGGCTAAAGCGTATTACATTGTAGCCGTATTTATGCACCTAGGCGATGAGATACGTAATTTCATACTTACTATAGTGGTTCCGTTGTTGTTGTTTATATGGTTTATTATTGCGTTTCTATCCGACGGTAACTCTTACAAAAATCTTCGTAATACTTACGATAAACATCACGAAGAAACCACTATGCCTCAGCCACATACACCTCCAGCTGCTGAGCAACCTCAAAAGTAAGATCGTATTAATTTTAAGATAATACGGCTATGCATAAACTGCATAGCCGTTTTTTATTTTGAAGGGGAAAATACATGAGCATCACAACTTCTTATATTTACAAAAAAGAAAGTATGGCACTCAGTAAACAGTTTTTCTTTATAATTAGATTGCCCATCGCCATGTCATTTTTAGGACATGGGCTGGTACGAATTCCTAAACTTCAGGCATTCAGCAATTGGATGGTGCAGGAAATGGAGCCATCAGGAATACCCTCAATATTACTCATACCGTATAGTTATATATTGCCGTTTGCAGAAGCGTTGCTGGGGGTATTGCTAATATTAGGCTATAAACCCCGATATACCATTGCAGCTTCCATTATTTTAATCACTACGTTGATTTTCGGTAGTAGCATGATTGAAAACTGGGGGGCTATTCAGGCCCAACTGGTCCATGCGATCTGTTTAATATTTTTACTATGGTTGTATGAAAAGAATGAACGCTACGAGCTGAAATAGACGATTGGTGCTTTGTTGAGAAAGCGCCATTTCTTTTAGTAAATAAAAAAAAACGCCTGCTTTATTATAAAGTAGGCGTTTTTGCTTACAAACTTTATCTATATTAAGTTAAAATCTTTTCTTCTTGTAATTGCCGTTATTTCCGTTGTTACCGTTATTGCCGTTGCGACGGTTGCCATTGCCATTACGTTGTTGTTGCTGAAACTTGGTTTTTTTACCAAAGTTGTTGTTTTTGTTGCTAGCTTCCTGCTGACGGAATGATTTTACATACGGAGTATTGGTAAACTCTAACTTACCTCCGGTAATACTGCTTAATTCGGCTTGAATAGCATCGTCATGCACTATCTCCTTGTGCCAGTTATTATAGGCCAATTTCATGTAGTAAGCGATGGTATTAGCAAAACCCTGTCTTTTTTCCGGATCTTGTTCTTCCAGCGCTTTATTAATCACATCTTCCAGATTTTTACCTAAATGCGAGAATTTGGATGAACGTTTAGGGTAAGGAAGTGGCTTAGGTTTTGCTCTTAGCGTTTCTCGTGTAGGAATGGGATAAGGCGATTTTACGTCCAGTTTAAAATCCGATATTAAAAACAGATGATCCCAAAGCTTGTGCTTGAAATCTTCAACATTTTTCAGGTGCGGATTTAAAAATCCCATCAATTCTATTACGGCTTCTGCGTTTTTTTGTCTTCTTTCGGGGTCTTCAATGGTCAGGATGTGCTCTACCATTTTTTGAACATGCCTGCCATACTCGCGCATAGCCAGGGGATTTCTCGTTGTATTATATTCCATAAAAAATTTTGGATGAAGCAAAAAATGTATCTGCAACTAAATCTTGTGTAGTACTATACCTTTGCAGTTGTTGGGCAAAGATAGAGGAAAATCATCTTATTTATTACTAATGGCTATTATTTTAGACGTCCAGTATCATAAGGGCGATGCATATCAAAGATATTTAGAAAAAACACTTTTCGGTGCATTGGCAAAAGCTTTGCCAACAGAAAAATTTATTGCCCCCAATAATGAAGATTATGGTTTAAATAGTTTGAAAAACGTAACCACCACAACCTTTCCTCCCACCCAGGGGCTTTTTCTTAAAATGAAGAATGATAAGTGGTTACGCGCACAAAATGCTTCTGTTTTTATCAGTTTTACCCGTACATTGAAGACCTCTATACCATTAAAGCAGGTGCTGCTGATATCGACACACAACCCTAAGATTCAGGAAAAAGATTGGTCTCGGGCCGAGGCCATAGGATTGACGACCGTATCCTTAAAAACCGAATTTTCAACACAACTGCCGACTTTGGCATCAAGAATATTTCTGGCCGAAGGTTTTGTAACCGGCCCCGAAATATTGCCTGATGATGTGCAGCAACAACATATAAAAGAACGATTTACCGAAGGACTTGAGTTTTTTATAGCCACCGATTTTGATTGGAGTAAAGAAAAGCTAATACTGTTACTAAAGTCCTTTTCCCGATTGAAGAAGATGCAGCAAAGCAGCTGGAAACTCATGATTGTGGTGCGTTTCGGAGACGAAACCATTATGAATATGGCTCTGGAGCTGATCTCCACCTATAAATACCGAGCCGATGTGGTAATAACAGATGATGAACAACTATATGAAAAAATAGCCGCTGCTTATGCACTTGTGAGTGTGGACAAAGAAGAAAAATTTCCGGTGGTTGTAGAAGAAGCTTTTCAGGTAAACACCCCTGCAATAGCCCTTCCTACACAAGCCTTAAAAGATATGTACGGCGATATAGTGGTGTATCCTTTAGACTCAAACCATGATGCTATCGGTGATATGCTGATGCTGATGTACAAAGGAGAAACCTACCGACAAAGTTTAGCAAAACGTATTGCCGGCCGCAAGAATTCATATGGTGAGGAAAGCTTTATAAAGGCACTAAAACAAGTGCTAACAAATACATAGCGGCAAGGATAAATACTTACTTTTGCACATTAAATTTTGAAATAATGAAGTCTACGATAACCATTGATGTGAAAATGGACGAGAACCGCATTCCTGATGCAATTGAGTGGAGTGCTACTGAAAGTACGGCCAGCAGACCTCAAAAAGCAAAGGCAATGATGGTTTCTTTCTGGGATGGTGCTGATAAAGCCGCATTACGTATCGATTTATGGACCAAGGATATGATGGTGGATGAAATGGCTAACTTTTTTTATCAGACCTTTATGACGATGGCTGATACCTACGGAAGGGCAACAAAGTATACAGAGCAGGTAAACGATATCAAAAATTTTGCAAGAGAATTTTATAAAAAATTTCAGACCATTCAGCTGGAACAGAATAAAGCTGGCTAAACCTGCGTATATACCCTTGTTTTACCGCAAGCATACGGGATATTTTCTACCCTGATGGTTGGTAGCAACCTTGAATAGACTGTAAAAAAGTTACTCAATTGAAGAACAAACTGCAGGATTTAATCATATTCGAAAACGAGGACCTGATAGCGCTCAATAAACCTTCGGGCATGCTTTCCATTCCCGACAGGGAAGCAAAAGAACAGAGCCTTAAGGATATACTGCAACAACGATATCCTGAAGTTTATATCGTGCATCGTCTTGACAGAGATACTAGTGGTTTGATAATTTTTGCTAAAAATGCTGCGGCACATAGACACTTCAGCCTGCAATTTGAAAATCGTAAAACCATAAAAATTTATCTGGGACTGCTCCTGGGCTCTTTGGCAAAAACAGATGGCGTTGTTGATGTTCCCATTGCCGAAAACACGAGCAAACGGGGCACTATGATGGTACATCGTCGGGGCAAACCTGCACGTACCGATTATAAAGTGCTGAAAGATTTTAAACAATATAGCTGGGTTTGGTTTCAGATACACACGGGGCGTACACATCAGATTCGGGTGCACGCCAAAGAATTGGGGCATCCGTTGGCTGTAGATAAAATTTACGGAGACGGACAACCTATCTTACTTTCCTCCATCAAAAACAGGTTTAAACTGAGCAAGGATGCATTGGAAGAAAAGCCCTTGCTAAATAGATTGGCGCTACACGCCTATCAGCTTACAATAGAAGATTTGCAGGGGAAGGCTATAACCTTGGAAGCTCCTTTACACAAGGATTTAACAGCTACCCTAAAGCAACTGGAGAAATGGCGGCAGTAAGTGAATTTCTATGGAGATCATCGGCCTTTATTCAAAAAAGAAACTTCGATAAGTTTGGATCTTTTTTTATAAAAA
>ERZ777003.22-NODE-22-length-269650-cov-17.914427_pt1 | contig 269650 bp, 250 predicted proteins | sample MGYA00374956_ERZ777003 | MGnify/ENA primary metagenome ERZ777003 (study PRJEB29302, sample SAMN06268252) | bioreactor metagenome | isolation source: Joint BioEnergy Institute, California, USA | place: USA:Joint BioEnergy Institute, California, USA | collected... | reverse complement strand
CGTGATCGACGAACACGCACGTGAGCTGATCGCCGATCGCCCGATGCAGAAGCGCCGCAACGACCGACGAATCGACGCCGCCCGACAAGCCGAGCAGCACGCGGTCTTGGCCGACTTGCGAACGGACGCGCGCAATCGCATCGGCGATGATGTTGCCGGCATCCCAGCGCGCTTCGCAGCCGCAGATCTCGCGCACGAAGCGTTCGAGGATGCGCTCGCCTTGGACGGTGTGCGTCACTTCGGGATGAAACTGCACGGCATAGAACCGGCGCGATTCGTCCGCCATCGCCGCGAGCGGAATCGAGCTGGTGAACGCGACGCCGACGAACCCAGGCGGCAGCTCATCGACGCGGTCGCCATGGCTCATCCACACATCGAGTTGAGCTCGCCCCTGCTCGTCCGTGTGATCGCGGAATCCATCCAACAGCCGGCACGGCGTCGACACCGTCACTTGCGCATAGCCGAATTCGCGATGCAAACCGCTGACGACGCGGCCGCCGAGCTGATGCGCCATGGTCTGCATGCCATAGCAGATGCCGAGCACCGGCACGCCGAGCTCGAACACGACCTGCGGCGCACGCGGAGGGCTGTCTTCGACGACCGATTCCGGTCCGCCGGAAAGAATGATGCCCTTCGCACCGAAGGCGCGGACGGCATCGTCGTCGATATCCCAAGGATGGATTTCGCAGTAGACGCCTGCTTCACGCACGCGCCGTGCGATCAACTGAGTGTATTGCGCACCGAAATCGAGAATCAGGATCCGATCGGTGTGGATGTCGGGCGGGGATGTGGGGACGGACGTCGACACGGAAGCGTTCAAGCGAGAACCTCAGTTCGGGCTATAGGCTGTAGGCTCTAGGCTGTACAAAAAACCTCCGGCCTGGCCTAAAGACATTCGCCTTCTGGAACACCAAAGACGATGAGCGACCGAATGCCAGGGGCTCGCCTTCCAGCCGTTGCCCGTAGCCCGTGACCCGTCGTCCCATCGCTCAACCAACCCGATAGTTCGGCGCCTCTTTCGTAATCGTCACGTCATGCACGTGGCTTTCGCGGAAGCCGGCGCTCGTGATGCGAACGAACTTCGGCTTGGTACGCATCTCCTCGATCGTGCGGCATCCCGTGTACCCCATCGCGGCACGCAGGCCGCCAGCGAGCTGATGCAGGATCGTAACGAGCGACCCCTTGTAAGGAACGCGGCCTTCGACGCCTTCCGGTACGAGCTTCTCGAGCTCTTCGGTGGCATCCTGGAAGTAACGATCCTTCGAGCCGTGCGCTTGGGCCATGGCACCGAGCGAACCCATGCCTCGATAAGACTTATATGAGGCGCCTTGATACAGCTCGACCTCGCCGGGCGATTCCTCGGTGCCGGCGAACAAACCGCCGATCATCACGCAGTGCGCGCCGGCGACGATGGCCTTGGCGATATCGCCGGAGAACCGGATGCCGCCGTCGGCGATCAACGGCACGCCAGTACCCTTCAATGCCTCGGCCACGTTCGAGACTGCCGTGATCTGCGGTACGCCGACGCCCGCGACGACGCGCGTCGTGCAGATCGAGCCGGGGCCGATACCGACTTTCACGCCATCGGCACCCGCTTCGACGAGTGCGCGTGCAGCTTCGGCCGTGACGATGTTGCCGCCGATCACTTGCTGATCCGGCCAGGTGCTCTTGATCTTGCGAACCATCTGCAGGACGCCGGCGGAGTGGCCGTGCGCCGTGTCGACGACGATGACGTCGACGCGCGCTTCGCGCAGCGCTTCGACGCGTTGCATCGTGTCGGCACCCGTGCCGACCGCCGCGCCGACGCGCAGCGCGCCTCGCTCATCCTTGGCCGCGCGCGGGAATTCGGTGGCCTTCTGGAAATCTTTCACCGTGATCATGCCCTTGAGGTTGAACTTGTCGTCCACCACGAGGACCTTCTCGATCCGGTGTTTGTGCAGCAGCCCGAGCACTTCTTCTTTCGGCGCGTTCTCGCGCACGGTGACGAGCTGCTCTTTCGGGGTCATGACGGTCGAGACCGGCGCATCGAGCTTGGTTTCGAAACGCAGATCGCGATGCGTGACGATGCCGACGGCCTGGGTGCCGACCACGACCGGCACGCCGGAGATGTTCTTGGCGCGCGTGAGCTCGAGCACTTCGCGGATCGTCGTGTCGGGCGTGATGGTGATCGGATCGTGAATGACGCCGCTTTCGAATTTCTTGACGCGGCCGACTTCGCGCGCCTGGGCTTCGATGCTCATGTTCTTGTGGATCACGCCCAGGCCGCCTTCCTGAGCGATCGTGATCGCGAGGCGGGCCTCGGTCACCGTATCCATGGCCGCGGAAAGGATCGGCAGATTGAGCCGAATTTCGCGCGTGACTTGCGTACTCAGGTCGGCATCGCGCGGCAGGAAGTCGGAGTACGCCGGAACTAAGAGGACGTCATCGAAGGTGAGCGCTTCCTCGAGAATACGCATGGCACTCGCCTTTAGGGCTTGAAAATAAAGCGCGGCATTGTACGCGTCGGGGTCGCTGCGGTAAACCGCGGAAGCGGGCTGAAGACTGAAGGCTGTAGGCTGAAGGTAGAGCCCGCGCTCGCGCGGACAGCCGCTTCCCTATTCCCTATTTGCCTTCACCCGCAAGCTTCGCTCTGCGACCTCGATGTGCAGGGACGCACGAATGCCGCGGACGCAGTACGCGTAGGAGCGGCCTCCCACGGGGGAGAGGTGGAGAAAGCGCGCCCGGCTACAGCCTCCAGCCTACAGTCTACAGCCTTGTTTGCTGTAGCCTTCGTCCATGTCCTCTTACGAGTTCGATTTTTCGGCGCCGCCGCCGGCAACCGAGACCCGCCAGGTCTACACGCCTTCGCGCTTGAATCGCGAGGCCCGTACGCTCCTCGAGCGCGGCTTTCCAGCCCTTTGGGTGGAGGGCGAGCTATCGAACTTTTCGCGCCCCTCGTCCGGCCATTGGTACTTCTCGTTGAAGGATGCCAACGCCCAGCTCCGCTGCGCGATGTTCCGGCAGCGCAACCAGTTCATTCGCTTCGCGCCGAAGGACGGCATGCACGTGCAGGCCCGCGGCCGGATCAGCCTCTACGAGCCCCGGGGCGAGTTCCAGTTCATCGTCGACCACATCGAGGAAGCGGGCGAAGGCGTGCTGCGGCGGCGGTTCGAGCAGCTGAAAGCCAAGCTCGCTGCAGAAGGTTTGTTTGCCGAGGAACGTAAACGTCCCCTGCCCCGGCTGCCCCGACGCATCGGCGTCATCACTTCCCCGACGGGCGCGGCGGTCAGGGATGTGCTCCATATCCTGCGCCGGCGATTCTGCACGATTCCTGTTCTCATCTACCCCGTTCCGGTACAAGGCGCAGCAGCGGCACCGCAGATCGCTGCGGCGATTCGGCTCGCCTCGGCCCGTGCCGAATGCGACGTCCTCATCCTCGCGCGCGGCGGCGGCTCGCTCGAGGATCTGTGGGCCTTCAACGAGGAAGTGGTCGCGCGCGCGATCTACGACTGCCGGATTCCGATCGTCAGCGGTGTCGGGCACGAAATCGATTTCACGATTGCCGATCTGGTGGCGGACGTGCGCGCGCCGACGCCGTCGGGCGCCGCCGAGCGGGTCGCGCCCGACTGCGAGGAATGGCTGCGCGCCATCAGACAGCACGGCCGTCGTCTGGCCGCTGCGCTCGAGCGGCAGCTGGCACGCCGTTCCGACCGCGTGACGTGGCTCATGCGACGGCTGTCGCAGCTTCATCCCGGCGTGGAGCTTCGCCAACGGGCGCAACGGCTCGATGAGCTCGAACAGCGACTGATCGCGGCCATGCAACGGCGTACCGATCGCTGCGCGGATCGATTGGCGTATCTCGGCCATCGTCTTGCGCAGGCGCATCCCGGCGCGGCGCTCGGCAAACATGCGCAGAAGCTCGAGCATCTCGAGCAACGTTTGAGCCGCAGCATGACGCACGCGCTGTTCGAGCGACGATCGCGGCTCGCGCATGCAGCCGCGGTCATCCGACACAACTCTCCTCTCTTACGGTTGGCAAACGCGAAGGCGCGCATCGAGGCCAGCGAGGCGCGGATGCTCAGGTCGCTGCAAAGACGCCTCGAACGATGGCGCGGCCGATACGAGGTGGCCGGCGCACGACTGAATGCGGTTAGTCCGCTCGCCACGCTCGAACGCGGTTATGCCATCGTCGCCGATGCAGCCGGACACGTCGTCACGAACGCATCGGCCGTCCGACCAGGCGATCTCATTCATGCACGGCTGGCGAACGGACGACTAACCGCGCGTGTCGAAGGTTCGCAAGCCGAAGATTCGGGAGAGCGACAGGAATGAATTGGCGGATCGTGATCGTTGCAGCGGCACTGTTGGTCGCCACGAATGCGCAGGCATTGCCGCGGGAGAGCCGCGTACCGGGCGGCATTGCATACGTTGCCGTGCCGGGCGGCGATGAGCCTCCTGTCGTCGAGTACAACGGTTATCGCACGGCGGTCTTGCGCAAGGACGGTAACTGGGTGGCCGTCGTGGGCATTCCGTTGGCGGCAAAGCCGGGCCGTCATGCGGTGAAGGTGCAAGCTTCGGATGGACCGATCGAAGTCAGCTTCGATGTGACCGACAAGCGCTATCGCACGCAGCACATCACGATCAAGGATCAGCGCCAGGTCACACCGCTCCCTGAAGACTTGAAACGGATCGAACAGGAACAGGCGCGCTCGAATGCAGCGTTGTCGCGATTCACGATCACCTCGACGCCGACGTTTCAGCTCATCGCTCCCGTGAAAGGCGTGCGCTCGGATTCCTACGGCTCGCGCCGCGTGTTCAACGGTCAGCCACGCAATCCGCATTCGGGCATGGACATCGCCGCACCAACCGGCACGCCTATCGTCTCGCCGGCAGACGGCACGGTCGTCGAAGTCGGAAACTTCTTCTTCAACGGCAACACCGTGTACATCGATCACGGCTACGGTCTCGTGACGATGTACTGCCACCTCGACAGCATCGACGTGAAACTCGGCGATCAGGTGAAGCAAGGCACGGTCATCGGCAAAGTCGGCGCCACCGGCCGCGTCACCGGCCCGCACTTGCACTGGGGCGTCGCGCTGAATCGGGCGATGGTGGATCCGGCGCTGTTTCTCGAATGAGGCGGTAGGCTGGAGACCGTAGGCTGTGGTGGCGAGTGGCTATCGCCACTGAGCTGCGAGCTATAGCCTGGAGCCCGTAGGTACGCAGAGATGGTTTGATTCGAACGAGCGTGCGAAGCGCGCTCTTTGCTACAACCTACCGCCTACAGCCCACAGCCGGGTCAGCAATTGCTGACCCTCCACGATCCCTTCGATCCCATACACCTCCCGCAGCCATGCGCGGTTGCGTTCGTGCAGATCGTTGCCGGGTTCGAAGCGATTGAGGAACACGTGCGTGCGTCGGCTGCCGAGCGCAGCGAGCGACAATCGCACCGAATTGATCGTGCCGAGTCCGGCGTCCGCGACGAGTACGATGTCGTCCGGGGCAAGCGCGGCGATGAACTCGACGTTGTCGGCGTCGTGGGTCATCGGCGAGCGTAATCCGCCGGCGATCTCGACGCAGCCAAGATCGACGGACGACGGCCAGTGCAGCTCTTCGATCAACGTCGCCAGCGTCAATCGTTCGCGGCCGAGCACATCGGCTGCCATCGGCGGCGCCATGGGAACGGCATACCAACGATGCTGCGGACACACGACGGTCGGTTCTTCTCCGGTCGCCGCTCCAAGAAGCTCCGCATCCGTCGGTGAACCGGGCTCGAAGGACTGAGCAGGCTTGCGTGCCGCGACGCGCAATCCGCGTTGTCGCGCAAGCCGCAGCAGTTGCGCGGCAACCCAAGTCTTGCCGACCTCGGTGCCCGTACCGGCGATCACGATCAGACGTTGCGGGCGACTCATACGTCGTCTCCGATCGCGACGCGCAACGCGGCGACGAGACGCGCGATCATCTCATCCGTGTGAGCCGCCGACAGCGTCAATCGCAGTCGCGACGTACCGCGCGGCACGGTCGGCGGCCGAATTGCGGGAATGAAAATGCCTTGCTCCAGCAGCGCACGCGATGCGTCGAGCGCTGCACGTTCGCTGCCGAGCACGATCGGCACGATCGGCGACGGATGCCCCGAACGAATTGCATCGATGTTCGCGCGGAGCTTGCGACGCAACTGCTCACCCTCTTCGCTGCGACAAATCTGCAACGCCGCCAATGCCGCTGCCGTATCGGCGGGCGACAAACCCGTCGTGAAAATGAACGTGCGTGCGCGATTCACCAGCAAGTCGATAACGCTCGCGGATCCTGCAACCCAACCGCCGAGCGCGCCCAAGGTTTTCGAAAGCGTCCCGATACGCAAATGGTCGCAGGCGATCGTGTCTTTGCCCGTTCCAAAGACTGCGTGAGCTTCGTCGATCACCAACAATGCGCCGTAGCGCCCGCAGATCTCCGCAAGCGCCGCGAGCGGTGCCAAATCGCCATCCATCGAGAACACCGCTTCCGTCACGACGAGCTTGCGCCCGTCCGTCGCGCGAAGTTGCGCTTCGAGCGCATCCAAATCGTTGTGCGGAAACACGACGGTCCGCGCTTTCGCGAGCTTGCAGCCGTCGATGATCGAAGCGTGATTCAGTGCGTCGCTGAAAATCGTCGCGCCCTGCGCGCCGAATGTCGTCAACACTCCGAGATTCGCGGCATAGCCGGTCGGAAAGACGAGCGCTTTGGCTTCGCCCTTCCACTGAGCAAGCTCCGCTTCGAGCCGCGCGTGCAGCGAGCGCGTGCCGGTCACGAGCCGCGATGCACCGGCACCGGAACCGAACTGCTCGATGGCGTCTCGGGCTGCCTCTCTCACAGTGGGATGGAAGCTGAGGCCGAGATAATCGTTCGCAGCGAAATTGATGACCTCGCGGCCGTTCAACGGGCCTTGCACGATGCCGTCGAACGCGCGCGTGACTCGCCACTGCCCCGCCGCTTCGATGTGCGCGAGCTCGGCCGACACCCAATCGGACCAGACGCTCACGTTGCGGCCACCTCGCGCAAGGAGTCGGCCAAAGTCTCGACGATGCGCTCGATCTCCTCCGCCGTGATCGTAAGCGGCGGCACGAGCGTGACGTTGTCGCCGAGCGAACGCGACAGTACGCCGCGGCGGACCATGGCAGCGCACACGCGGCGTGCAAACCGCTCGCGGCCGGTCGAGTCGAGCTCGACGGCACACATCAATCCGGCAATGCGCACGTCGCGCACGAGCGGATGCGGACTCACTCGTGCGTCGAGCAATTGCGCCAGTTGTGCCGAACGCGCGCGCACGTTCTCCAACACGTGCGGCTCGCGAATCAGCTCGAGATGTTTGAGCGCCACGGCCGCAGCCAGCGCGTTGCCGCCGTACGAGTGACCGTGATACAGCGTGCGCTCGCTCAAATCGGGGCCGCGGAATGCATCGAACACCCGCTCGCTCGCCACGGTGGCCGACATCGGCAGGTACCCGCCGGTGATGCCTTTGCCGACGCACATGAGATCGGGTTTCAAGCCGCACGCTTCGCTCGCGAACAAGTGGCCAGTGCGCCCGAATCCGGTCGCGACTTCGTCGCAGATCAACAGCACGTCGGCGTCGCTGCACGCTTGCTGCAATTGCCTGAAGTCCTCCGGCTTGGCGATCTGCATGCCGGCCGCACCCTGCACCCACGGCTCGACGACGACGGCGGCAAGCCGTGCCGCATGCTCGCGAACCATGTCGGCAGCGATGCGCAATGCATTCGGATCTTTGAACGACGGCGCACGCAGCACTGGAAACCGTAGGGGATCGAACACCTCGGTACCGAAACCGCCGCCACCGAGCGAAAGCCCACCGACGGTATCGCCGTGATACGCATCGCCGAATGCAAGATAGGTGTGACGCCCGGCAATACCGAGATTGCTCCAATACTGAAAGGCGATCTTGAGCGCTTGCTCGACGGCCGAAGCGCCGTCCGACGCAAACAAGAAATGCGGATGCTCGACGGGCACGACCTGCGCCAGCGCTTCCGCGAGCTCGATGACGATACGATTGCCGTTACCGAGCAATGTCGAATGCGCGATGCGATCGAGCTGCTCGCGCACCGCCTGATCGAGCGCCGGAACACGATGGCCGAGCGTCGTCACCCACAGGGATGAAATCGCATCGAGATAGCGCTTGCCGTCGACGTCGACGAGCTCGCGGCCTTCGCCGCGCTCGACGATGATCGGGGCGTTCTCGGCATAACAGTCCATTTGCGTGAAGCCGTGCCAGACGACGGCCGCATCGCGCGAAACCCAATTGTTCATTCTTCGATCCGTAGAAAGTCGATGATTGCAGCGCAGCTTTTCGAAACTGCGCCGTTGGCGCTCGTCGGCGCTCGGAGTCGTGCCGCCTTTTGGTTGATCTTGCCGCGAGGCAGTTACGAGATCAGAGTGTGCTCAAGAAGTTGGCGATCACCGGTCGGAAACGGTCCATGTCCACGAGGAACGAGTCGTGGCCCTGCAACGAGTCGAGCCGCGCGAACGTCACTTCGCGACCATTGCCTTGCAGGCCGTCTGCAAGCTCCTTTTGCTGATCGATCGGGAACAGCAGATCCGTCTCGACGCCCATGATCAGCGCACGTTCGACATCGAAGCGCTGCAGCGCCGCCTGCACGGAGCCGCCGTGATCCGCCAAATCGAACAAGTCCATGGCGCGCGAAAGATACAGATAGCAGTTCGGGTCGAATTGCCCGGTGAACTTGACCGCGTGATTCTCGAGGTACGCCTCGACTTCGAAGTCGATGCCGAACGGATCGCCGGGCTTACGCTCGACATTCGCGCGTTCCCGCCCGAAACGAATCGCCCACTCCTTGGCTGAACGGTAGGTAATCATGCCGAGCTTGCGCGCCAGGCGCATGCCCTGCACCGGCATCGAATCCTTGTCGTAATTGCCGTCCTGCCAGAGCGGGTCGCGGCGAATGATTTCCCGCTGCAGCGACCGCAAGGCGATCGAGAACGGCATCGAGCGGGCCGCGCCGGAAATGGAAACGAGACTGCGCACCTCGCCCGGGAACTGCGCGCAATACGCCAGCACGGTCATTCCGCCGAGCGACGGTCCGATCACGGCCGCAAGCTTCTTGATCCCGAACGACGCGACGACTTCGTGCCCTGCGCGCGCAATGTCTTCGACCGTCAACACAGGAAACGTGAGGCGGTACGGTTGGCCCGTGAGCGGATTGATCGAAGCCGGCGACGTCGAACCGAAGGGGCTGCCGAGCGAGTTCACGCAGATGACGAAGAACTTGCGCGTGTCGATCGGCCGGCCGGGGCCGATCATGTCCTCCCACCAGCCGGGCGAAGGATCCTCGATGGAGGATGCGGCATGCGCCGACGGCGACAGACCCGTGAAGATCAGAATCGCATTGTCGTAACAGAAACCGAGATCGCCCCAGGTTTCGTAGGCGATTTCGACGTCGTGCAAAGTGCCGCCGCGCCGCATCTCGAACGGCTTGTCGAGCTTCAGAGTTTTCCGAGCTGCTGCCATGGCATCGACTCAATCGGCCGTCGGACGGATCCGTACGGCTGGGTGTGGGTACTGTAGGCGCAAGCGCGCATTCAAGCCATTCCGGGAGCACATAGCCAGATTCCGATCCGGTCGTACCGGCGTCAGCCCTTCTTCTTTACTCGCCGGAGCAGCCGTTTTCGCGAGCGGCGCTGCCGCGGCGTGAGCTCGTTGCGCTTGCCCTTGAAAGGATTTTCATCCGACCGGAATTCGACGCGCACGGGCGTGCCTTCCAAACGGAAATGTTTACGGAACACGTTCGCCAGGTACCGGCGATACGCGTCCGGAACGTGCTGCACTTGATTGCCGTGCACGACGATGATCGGCGGATTCCTGCCGCCCTGATGCGCGAACTTGAGCTTGATTCGGCGCCCGCGAACCAACGGCGGCTGATGCTGCTGAACCGCCAATTCGAGAACGCGCGTGAGCTCGGGCGTCGGCAGATCGCGCATCGCCGCCGCATACGCACGGTCGACGGCTTTCATGAGATCGCCGACGCCGCTGCCGTGCAGCGCCGAGATGAAATGCACGGGCGCGAAATCGAGGAACGGCAGGCGCAAGTCGAGACCCGCGCGAATCTCGTCGCGCTTGTCCATGGGAATGTTGTCCCACTTGTTCACCGCGATGATGAGTGCGCGGCCCCGCTCGGCAACCATGCCGAACAGGCTGGCATCCTGTTCCGCGACCGTATCGTGCGCATCGATCACGCCGATGACGACGTGCGCCGAGTCGATGGCCTGCAGCGCCTTGATCACGCTGAACTTCTCGATCGCTTCCTCGACGCGCGCCCGACGCCGCACGCCGGCCGTGTCGATGAGCGTGTACTTGCGCCCGTCGCGCTCGAACGGCACGAATACCGCGTCTCTCGTCGTGCCGGGCTGGTCGTAGGCGATCAAGCGCTCCTCGCCGAGCAATCGATTGATGAGCGTCGATTTGCCCACATTCGGCCGGCCAATGACGGCGACTCGGATGCCCTCCTCTGCATTCGCTTCTTCGGGCGGCACCGAGAAACCTTGGAGCGCATGCTCCATCAGCGCGCGTACGCCGTCGCCATGTGCGGAGGAGATCGTAATCGGATCGCCGAGTCCGAGCTGATGAAAATCGGCGCCCGCCGTCGCCGCATCCAAACCTTCGGCCTTGTTCGCGACGACGATGACTTGCTTACCCATGCGCCTCAGCACTTGTGCGACGTAGCGATCGGCATGGGTTGCGCCTTCGCGAGCATCGACGAGAAAGAGCACGCGATCGGCTTCCTCGATGGCACGCAGCGTCTGCTTGGCCATCAGCTCTTCGATGCCTTCGCGCTCTGCGACCAGCCCCCCCGTGTCGACGATCACATAGGGGACCGGTCCGATGCGCCCGTAACCGTACTTGCGGTCGCGCGTGAGGCCGGGAACGTCCGCCACCAATGCGTCGCGCGTACCGGTGAGCACGTTGAAAAGCGTCGACTTACCGACGTTCGGACGACCGACCAGGGCGATGACGGGCAACATGGGAAGTGGCAGCGTTCCGCCTCCGTCGCAGCGCGAGGCTCAAGCAATCAGGGTTGGGAAGCGCCCGCCGAGCATCCACGGCCGGCGAGCGCTCGACGAGGTTATGAATCCGATTCGGTCTCGGCCTGGGCTCTCCGTCCGCTCGACTTCGGCTGCGACTTGAAGGCGTACAGCTTACCGGAATCGGTCTGCACGAAAACGAGTCCGCCATCGACGACCGCCGCGTTGGAGATGCGATCGCCGCCGGCCTTACGGCGAGCCACGATTTCGCCCGTCGCTCGATCGAGCCAGTGCAAGTAGCCTTCGAAATCGCCGACGACCAGCGTGTCGCCGTCGATCGCAGGCGCAGTCAGTCCGCGACGTCGCAACGCCGACTGCTCCCATTGCACGGCGCCGTCGCTCTTGCGCATCGCGACGACGACGCTATCCGCGTTCGTCAGATAGAGCATCCGCTCGTCCATCGCGAACCCGCGATAGCTCGAAGCATCGCGCGCCCACCAAATCTGTCCCGAATCGAGGGCGAGCATGGCGATACGGCCCTGGAAGCCCACGACGAACACGTCGTTGCCGGATACCTGCGGAGCCGCATCGATATCGGAAAGACGTTCGAGCTCGGTGCGCCCTCTGGGCGCGTTGACGATCGTGTCCCACAGCACTTCGCCGCTACGCACGTCCACGGCGATCACGCGGCCATTGTCGAAACCTGCGACGACGCGATCGCCCGCAAGCGCCGGCGCTGCCGTACCGCGCAGCGTCAGACGCGGCACCGATTCGTCGACGGACCAACGTTGCGAAGCGTCGGTGAGCGATAGCGCCTCGAGATGCCCGTCGACCGTGCGCACGATGACGAGATCGTTCGCGATCACGGGGCGCGCGAGAATCTCGCTCTTGATCGACGCTCGCCAACGTTCGGCTCCGGTCTTCGCATCGAGCGCAATCAAGTCGCCGTCGCTGGATCCGATGATGACGAATCCGGCACCGACCTCCGGACCCGCGGACAACGGAAGCTTCGTCTTCACCGACCAAATGCGTCTGCCGTTTTGCGCGGCGTAAGCAGCGACGCCGCCGTCATGCGATGCGGCATAGACGACACCGTCGAGAACCGCAGGCCGCAACGCGAGCCGCAGCCGCTCGGAATCGCCGCCCAACGAAGCGCTCCAAACCTGGACGACGTCGCGCGTGGCGACGATGTCGACGAGCTCGGCAGGCGGATCGACGTCTTTGTCGTCCCCGCATCCGACGAGCGCCAAGCAGCCGAGCGCCGCGAACAACCACCGTGAAGCGATTCGTACGCTCATGGTTGCCCCTGTGCCTTGGCTTCGTCGGCGGATCCGCCGAGATCCTGCAGCTTCATTTCGACCAATGTCCGGTCGATCCGCGCTGATTGATCCGCAAGCGCGGCGGCGTACTCGGCGCGCGCGGCGTTTCGGTCGCCTTTCGCAAGATACGCATCGCCGCGAATCTCGCGCGCTGCAGCGGCAAACGCACCGAGCTTGTCGACCTTCAACGAGGCGATGGCTTCGTCGTGCTTGCCCAGTTGAATGAGCACGCGCGCCAACCGCAGCGTCGCAATGGTTGCAAGCTCATCGTCCTTCGACTTGTCGATCACCTCGCGCAGCAGCGCCGCAGCCTCGTCGAACTTCTCGTTCTCCGCCTGCAGCTTCGCGACGAGCAACCGCCCTTGTTGCGCGTAAGGCGTCGAGCCGTAGTCCTTCGTCAGCGCCGCCAACGCCTCCTGCGCTTGTTCGAGATTCCTCTCCTCAGCCGCGCTGCGAACTTTCTCGTACTGCGCGCTCGCCGCTAGACCGCGACGCTCCTGATACCCCTGCCACTGGAAGTATCCGACGAGCACGACGATGCCGAGCACGATGCCGCCGACGATCCAACGCCAGTTCTCCTGCCACCACCGGCGCAGCGCTTCCTCTTGTTCGCGATCCGACAAATAGTCATCGACCATAGCTGACTTCTTCTGTTCTCGGTAATCGTTCCGTTCGCGACCGCTCGCGCGGCGCGGCCATCGAATCAAGTACGCAATCTTTCCTCGAGCACGGATGCCACTGCATCCCAAGCCACCTCGATCTGCGGCTCTTCGACGCGCAAAGACTTCAGACCCACGACGCGGCGTTCGGTTTCGGAATCGCCGAGCACGAGCGCAAAGCGCGCCCCGCTCTTGTCCGCACGCTTCATCTGCGATTTGAAGCTTCCGCCTCCGCAATGCGTTTCCATACGCAGCCCCGCAACTTCGTCCCGCAACCGCTCCGCCAGCGCGAGACCGGCCGCTTCCGCTGCAGGACCTGCAATGACGAAGTAGACATCCGGTGCCGCGCCGCCCGCAGTCACGCCCTGGACTTTCAACAGCTCGATGATGCGCTCCTGCCCCATCGCCCAACCGATGGCGGGCGTCGGCTCTCCGCCGAGCTGCGCAACGAGCCCGTCGTATCGCCCGCCCGAGCATACGGCGCCCTGCGAGCCGAGCTCCGTCGTCACCCATTCGAACACCGTGCGGGAGTAATAGTCGAGTCCGCGCACGAGCCGCGGATTCAAGACGTACTTGATGCCGACGGCATCCAAGTGGCGGCACAAACCGTTGAAATGCTCGCGCGACTCTGCGTCGAGATATTCGGTCAGCACCGGCGCGCCCGCGATGATGTCCTGCATCTCCGGATTCTTGCTGTCCAGGATGCGCAGCGGATTCCCCTCGAGGCGGCGCAGGCTGTCGGCATCGAGCTTCGACTTGTGCGCGGTGAAATACTCGACGAGCTTTTCGCGATACACCTTGCGCGATTCGGGCGTACCGAGCGAGTTGAGATTGAGCTCGAGCCGGGAGACGCCCGCTGCTTTCAGGAGCCGTGCGCTCAACATGATGAGCTCTGCGTCGATGTCAGGGCCCGCGTAACCGAATGCCTCCACGTCGATCTGATGGAACTGCCGGAAACGCCCACGTTGCGGCTTCTCGTGCCTGAACATCGGACCGGTGCACCACACGCGCTGCTTCTGGTTGTGCAGCAGGCCGTTCGTGATCATGGCGCGAACGATGCCCGCCGTCGCCTCGGGGCGCAGCGTCAACGAGTCTCCGCCCGGATCCTCGAACGTGAACATTTCCTTCTGCACGATATCGGTGTACTCGCCGATCGAGCGTTTGAACAACGCCGTGTGCTCGACGACGGGAACCCGAATTTCCTGATACGCGTAGGCCGCGAAAATCTCGCGCGCAAGCTGCTCGAGGCGCTGCCAAGCGGCGCTCTCGGACGGCAGGATGTCGTTCATGCCGCGCGGCGGCTGAATCTGTTGGGGCTTGTCCAAGGTGTCTTCCGAAACTCTTAAGCTAATAACTCAACTGCGAACGGCACGACTCCAGCCGCTCAGCGAATCGAACCGTCCGCGTCGATGACGAAGCGAGTCGAATCGCGATTCGCACGGCGCGGCACGACGACCGGCTTGCCGTTCACTTGCAGGCTCACGGCCGACGCAACGCCCAAGACGACCGTAATCGGCGGCGTACCCACCACCGTCCGCGAGCGGCCGGGCCGACCGATGTCGTAGAACAGCCGCTGACCGGTCGCATCGTAGATCTCCACCCACGAAGCATCGCCGAAGTCCAAGCGCACGCTCATTTGCTCGCCCGTGGCAACGGTCGCCGGTGCTGCCGCCGATTCGGTCGTCCGTACATTTGCCGATTCGCTCGACGTCGTCTCGATCGTCGCATCGCCGGCGACCGGCTCGCGCGCTTCGGTAACAGTTGCAGGCTCGGTCTCAGGCGCGCTCGAGCCAGGCAACTCCTCGCGGCTTTCCGTCACGGCAGCTTCGCCGGCCTCGATCGGCAAGGCCGATGGCGACGTTTCCTGCAGCGGCGCAGCCGACGGTCGAACGCTCGTGCTCGACAAGTCCAATTCGGGCCACAAATCCCGAATCGCTACGAACGCGACGCCGAGCACGACCACCGCAACGAACGACCAGCCGATGTATTTCGGCCATTTCGGCCGCGGAGGCGGCGTCGTCGTAATGACCGGCACCGGGGTGGGCTCCTGCGGTGCGTCGCTCAGCGCCTCGTAGCGCGAAAGAATCAGCTCCGGCGCGAGCCCGAGGAGCGCTGCGTACTTCCGCAAATGCCCCTTGGCATACACCGGCGCACCGAGCGCAAGGAACCGGTTGGCTTCCATCGCCTCGACGATCCACGGATCGAGATGCAGGCCTTCCGCCGCCTGCTGAACCGACAATCCGAGCCGCTCGCGTTCCCGCTGGAGGAGTGCACCAGGCGTCTGCAGGCCCTCAGCATCGGCCTGCGCGTGCGCCGTCGCTGCGACCTCCCCCTCGTTCGCGATCATCCCGAGTTCCGTTCGGATTCCAGCAGCAGCTTCGTCTCGGGCGCCGTTGGAAACTCGTTCTTGAGCCGCTGCGCGTATTGATTCGCCGTGCCCTCGTTGCCGAGCGCACGCTCGATGCGCACACCGAGCCAAAGCGTCGCGGGGCTCGTGCGCGCGACCGTGAGGTACTGTTCGAGGAAACCTCGCGCCGACAGATAGTTCTTCTGCTCGAGCTGCACTTCGGCCAGCGAGAACAGCGCAATCGGCAAGCGCGGACGCGCGGCTAGCGCTTTGCGATAGTGCTGCTCGGCCCGCGCCAGATCGTTCTTGCCGCGAGCGCAATTGCCCGCGTTCATCCACGCCACCTCTGGCGTGGCGTAAAGCGGATCGCTCGCGGCTTGCAGCGCGTATTTCTCGCCGCGCTCGTAACGGCCGTTCCGGCACAAGAACACGGCGTAGTTGTTCGCAATCTCCGGATTCTTCGAATCGAGCGACACGGCCCGATCGAAATGGCTGTCGGCCTTGCGTTGATCTCCGAGCCGGTCGTAGAGCAGGCCGGCCGTCATGTGCGCCTTGGCGCTGCGGGGATTCTGTTCGAGCGAGCGCTCGATCTTCTCTTTCGCCTGCGCCAGGTTGCCCTTGCGCAGGTGCTCGACACCGAGCTCCAGATTGATCTCCGCCGCGCGATCGAGCTGCGGCTTCTTGCCCGAATCCGAGTTGCTCGCACACCCGGCCGCACACAGTCCGAGCGTGCCGACGAGAATGACTTGCGCAATCTGTCTCACGGTTGCACCGCCACGGAGATGAGTTTGGAGCCCAAACGAACGGTCGTTCGATCCTGCACGCGACCGACCAGCTGACCGCAGGCGGCATCGATGTCGTCGCCCCGCGTCTTGCGGGTCGTCGCGATCACGCCGTTCGCATTCAGTATGTCTCGAAACCGTTCGATCGCCGCCGGCGAAGAGCGCTTGTAGCGCGTGTTCCGGAACGGATTGAACGGAATCAAATTCACCTTCGCGGGCCGGCCTCTGAGGAGCTTGACGAGCTCGTGCGCATGAGCCGGCTGATCGTTCACGCCGTCGAGCATGACGTATTCGAACGTGATGCTGCGGGCATTTTGTTTCTCGACGTAATGCCAGCACGCCTCGAGCAGCTCGGCGATCGGATGTTTGCGATTGATCGGCACCAGCTCGTCGCGCAGCCGATCGTTGGGCGCGTGCAGCGACACGGCGAGCGCGCAATTCGTCTCGTCGGCAAGGCGGTACATTTGCGGCACGAGCCCCGACGTGCTCACGGTCACTCGCCGCCGCGAGAGATCGAAGCCGAGATCGTCCATGAAAATCTCCGCCGCCGGCACGACGTTGCGATAGTTGGCGAGCGGCTCACCCATACCCATGAACACGATGTTCGTGATCACGCGGTTGCCGCCCGGTTCGTAGCCGAGCTCGCGATTGGCGAGCCACACTTGGCCGACGATCTCCGCGACGGTGAGATTGCGGTTGAATCCCTGCTGCGCGGTCGAGCAGAACGTGCAGTCCATTGCACAGCCGACTTGACTCGAGATGCACAACGTGCCGCGACCCGGCTCGGGAATGAACACCATCTCGATGCCTTGCGTACCATCCATCGCGAGCAGCCACTTGCGCGTGCCGTCGGCGGAGACTTGCGTCACCTTGATTTCGGGTACGCGCACTTCCGCGACTTCCTTCAGCCGTTCGCGAAACGACTTCGCGAGGTCGGTCATCTTGTCGAAGTCGTTTTCGTGACGCTTGTAGAGCCACTTGAAGAGCTGGCGCGCGCGAAACGGCTTCTCGCCCATGCGCTCGACGAACGCCTCCAGCTCAGGCCGGGTGAAACCGAGCAGATTGGTTTTTGCAGTGGCGTTCATGAGCGTGGCTGGCGGCTGCAAGACGTCTTCGGGCTTGGATTCGAATCTCGTGCCGGACGTTCGGTCCAAGCCCGAAGATCTCACATCTCAGCGGGTGCGCGGACAAATGTCCGCCTGCGCGAAGAAGTAAGCGATCTCGATCTGAGCGTTCTCGACGCTGTCGGAGCCGTGCACGACGTTCTCTTCGATGCTTTCGGCGAAGTCCGCACGGATCGTGCCCTTCTCGGCCTTCTTCGGATCGGTCGCGCCCATCAGCTCGCGGTTCTTGGCCACGGCGTTCTCGCCTTCCAGCACCTGGACCATGACCGGCCCGGAGCACATGTACTTGACCAGATCCTTGAAGAACGGACGCTCGCGGTGCACGGCATAGAAGCCCTCGGCCTGGGCCTGCGTGAGGTGCAGCATACGGGCAGCGACGATCTTCAGGCCCGCGTTCTCGAAGCGGCGATAGATCTCGCCGATGAGGTTTTTCTGCACGCCGTCGGGCTTGACGATGGAAAGAGTGCGTTCGAGCGCCATGGAGTCGATTTCCTTCAGTTGGATGGCTAATGCAAGCCGTTGATTGGCCTGGCCTTTGGCGACCGGCCACAACGGCGAATTCAAATCGTGTGACCACGCATCGGCGCGGGTCGGTTTGCGCGCGCGAAGTCTACCCGCGGCCGCGTCGAAGCGGCAAGAAAACTAGCTGGAACGAGGAGTTAGAAAGCCGACTGCGGCTTGGGAGGCATCAGACGGTGAAGCTCTCGCCGCACCCGCACTCGCCTTTCACGTTCGGGTTGCGGAACTTGAAAGCCTCGTTGAGCCCCTGTTTGACGAAATCGACCTGGGTCCCGTCGATGTAGCCGAGGCTATCCCGGTCGACGACGACCTTGACGCCCTGATCCTCGAAGACGACGTCGTTGCCGCCGACCTCATCGGCGTAATTCACGACGTAGGCAAACCCCGAACACCCGGTCTTCTTGACGCCGAGGCGCAAACCGATACCGCGACCCCGGCGTTGCAGGAAGGTACGTACGCGTTCTGCAGCAGAGTGAGTCAGCGAAATCGCCATGATGCCTAGGAATTAGCCGGAAACTCCAAAACCGATGACGTAAGCGTTGTGGCGCGGCAGCAAGGAGTCAAGATCAGTCTGGTATCAGACTAGAACCGGCGCGCCCAGTCGTCAGCCATCGCCCTAACGGCGTCCTCCAAAATGAGAAATCGTCCTCGTTTCGTCGTGGGCAACTCCAGTTGGGAGGCGAGCTCCCGCCACGACCACGTGCGCAGGAATGCAAGGTCTTTGCCGACGAGCGTGTCCGTCAGTATGGATCCGGCGGCAACGCAGTGGGGACAGCCGAAAACCTGAAAACGTGCCTCGACAATCCTGTCTTCGGCGACGCGCGCGGTCAGCCTGAACTCTGCCCCCTGCTCGCGCGACCCGGCGCGTCCGGAGATCACGTCCGGGGCAGTCGCGAGCACACCGACGTTTCGCGGCCGGTCGAAGTGCTCGGTCACGACGTTGCTGTAGGCCGGATCGCTCATGACGACAGCTTGGCGATTTCCCGCAGCCGCGGCACTTCCCTCTGCACGGCTGCAATAGCCGCGTCGATATCGGCTTCCGTCGTGAAGCGCCCGAGACTGAAACGCAGCGAGCTCTGCGCGAGCTGATCGTTCCGACCGAGCGCGCGCAAGACGTACGAGCCCTCGTCGGAACCGGACGAACATGCCGCTCCCGTCGAGACGGCAAGCTCGCGCAGCGCGAATTGCAGACTCTCGCCTTCCACACCATGAAAGCTGACGTTCAGAACGTTCGCGACGCGTTGCTCCGGATCGCCGTTGAGATCGACTTGACCGACCTCTTGGATTCCGCGCCAGAGCCGCTCGCGCAACACGCGCAATCGGGCCGTATCGGCTTCGCGCTCGGCCGCTGCAAGCGCGAACGCGGCGCCCATGCCGACGATCTGATGCGTGGGTAATGTGCCGGAACGCAGACCGCCCTCCTGTCCTCCGCCGAACAGCAAAGGCCGCAAAGCAAGCGGCGGGTTCCTGCGCACGTATAAAGCACCGATACCTTTCGGCCCGTAAACCTTGTGCGCTGTCATCGACAGCAGATCGATGTGCATGGCTTCGACATCCACATCGACCTTGCCGATGCTCTGCGCGGCATCGACGTGAAACAGAATACCGCGCTCGCGACACAATCTGCCGACGGCACCGACATCCTGAATCACGCCGATCTCATTGTTCACGTGCATCAGCGAGACCAGCACCGTATCGGGCCGCAATGCCTCGGCGACTTGCTCCGGAGCGACGATACCGTTCGACTGAGGCTTCAGATACGTAACCGTAAAGCCCTGGCGTTCGAGCTGCTTCAACGGATCGAGCACCGCTTTGTGCTCGGTTTTCGACGAGACGATGTGCCGTCCCTTGTCGGCGTGAAGCTGCGCGGCGCCGAACAATGCGAGGTTGTTCGACTCTGTCGCACCGGACGTCCAGACGATCGCCTGAGGCTGCGCACCGATTGCATTGGCCACTTGCGCGCGAGCCTTCTCCACCAACGCGCGTGCTTTGCGCCCGAATTCGTGACCCATCGACGACGGATTGCCGTGCGTATCGGCGGCCTTGAGACACTCGATCATCGCCTCGGCGACGCGCGGATCGACCGGCGTCGAAGCGGCGTAATCGAGATAGATGCACGGTTGCGTCATGTGCCTTCGGAACGCATGCGTTCGGACTCGGCGCTTTGCGGCGTCGATGTCGCATTGGCTGGGTGTTGCCCGCGCTGGTTGCCTGCGCGCTTGGGCGGCAACGCAGGTCGCCTGCGTCCTTGCACGGCCGTCAAAATGCCGCGAAGGATGTTGACCTCATTCTGATCCAAACGTGCGCGATTGAACAAACGGCGGATTCGAGCCATCAAGTGACCGCCGCCGGTGCGATCGCGGAAATCGATGTAGTCGAGCACTTCCTGAGTGTGCTGGTACAAACGCTCCATCTCGGCAGCGCTCGCCAAAGGCACCTCCAGCGGCGGTTGCGCCGGCGCTCCCGGTCGCGTCGCCAGCCAAATTTCGTAGGCCAACACCTGCACCGCCATCGCCAGGTTCAACGAGCTGTAATCGGGATGCGTCGGAATCGTCACGAGGCGATTGCAGTGTGCGAGCTCGGCGTTCGTGAGCCCGATGCGTTCGGAGCCGAAGACGACTGCGACATCATTGGTCTGCGCGGCGACTGCAATCTCCTGCGCGCATTCTCTGGGCTCGATGAGATCGAACGACAGGTGTCTCAAACGAGCGCTCGTGCCGACGACCAGCCCGCAGTCCGCGATCGCGTCCTCGAAACGCTCGTGAACCCGGGCTGTGTTCAGCACGTCCTCCGCGCCCGAGGCGCGCGCCGTCGCTTCCGAATTCGGGAAATAGCGCGGACGGACCAAGTGCAGCTCGTTGAGGCCCATGTTCTTCATCGCACGCGCAGCTGCACCGATGTTGCCCGGATGCGCAGGGTCGACGAGAACGATTCGGATCGGCATGGGGAATAGCTTGGGAGGCTTGGAGAAATGACGGTGGGCGCCTACGGCGCGGCTACATAGGTTACTGAATGCGGCGCTGTCTAGCGACGTGCTCCTTACACGCAGCCGCTCCCTCGTCACGCCGGGCGCAACCGGCTATCCTTGCAGCCCTTCTCGCCCGCAATCCTTGCGGGCGCTCGCTCTTTGCCACCTTCGCAGTTTCGAGGATTGCATGCAGCCCCTGTTGAATATCGCCATCCGTGCCGCCCGTCGCGCAGGAGAGATCATCGTCCGCGGAATGAATCGGCTGCACCAACTCGACGTGCGCGCGAAGGGACAGAACGATTTCGTGTCCGAAATCGACATGGCAGCCGAGCGCGACATCATTCAGACGATTCGTAGGCACTACCCCGACCACGCGGTGCTCGGTGAGGAAACCGGGCAAAGCGGCGACAGCGAGTTCGTGTGGATCATCGATCCGCTCGACGGCACGACGAACTTTCTGCACGGTTTTCCGCAGTTCGCGGTGTCGATCGCCGTCCAGCGCCGGGGACGCATCGAGCATGGCGTCGTCTACGATCCGCTTCGACAAGAGCTGTTCACGGCCTCGCGCGGCGAAGGCGCGCAACTCGACGGCAAGCGCATTCGTGTGAGCGGCCACACGAGCCTCGAGCGCGCGTTGATCGGCACGGGATTTCCGTATCGCACGAACTTGCACTGGCTCGACGCCTACATGGCGATGTTGAAAGCCGTCATGCAACGGACTGCGGGCATTCGTCGGCCCGGATCGGCGGCGCTCGATCTTGCTTATGTCGCAGCCGGTCGGCTCGACGGATTCTGGGAGCTCGGGCTGTCCGCATGGGATACAGCCGCCGGCAGCTTACTGATCACGGAAGCCGGCGGCATGGTCGGCACGATCACAGGCGGCGAGTACACGCAAGGCGGTCACATCGTCGCCGGCACACCGAAAGTGTATCCATTGCTGTTGGAAGTGCTCGCGCCGCACGTGCCTCCAGAGCTTCGCTCTTGAGCGTTGCGCACTCGCTTTTGGTACGGTCGTTCGCTACATTCGTTGGCGACCCGTACAGGGGGGATCAATTCCGTCCGATGCCGAATCCGGTACTAGAATCGAACGGCGATACTTGACTGCGCGCGGCTCGTAGAGCCGGGCGAAACGCCGAGACAACAAAGGAAATAGGCCAGTGAACGTATTTCGCACCAAGCCGATTGCGCCCTCGCCCCATGTCGATGCAGGCGAGCCCGTCGAAGGCTCGCTCGAAGGTGAAGTCACATTGAAACGCGTGCTCACGGCGCGCCAGCTCGTGTTTCTCGGAATCGGTGCGATCATCGGCGCCGGCATCTTCGTGTTGACGGGCCAAGCAGCGGCGTATCACGCAGGCCCTGCCGTCACCTTGAGCTTCGTGCTCGCCGGCTTCGCATGCGCGCTAGCGGGTCTGTGCTACGCCGAGTTCGCGGCGATGCTGCCCGTCTCAGGCAGCGCGTATTCGTACTCGTACGCGACGCTCGGCGAGATCGTCGCGTGGTTCATCGGCTGGAACCTCGTGCTCGAATACCTGTTTGCCGTGGCAACGGTTGCGGTCGGCTGGTCCGGATACTTGAACGGCCTGCTCGCGTCGATCGGCTCGTACTTCGGCGTATCGCTCGCGATTCCGGACGCATTGGCCTCGGCTCCGCTCACGTATGCGAATCATTCCGTTCAACCGACCGGCGCCATCTTGAACCTGCCGGCAATCGCGATCGTCATCGCCGTCGCGGCGCTCTGCTACCGCGGTGTCACACAATCGGCATTCGTGAACAACATCATCGTGACGATCAAGGTGACCGTCATCCTGTTGTTCCTGGGCTTTGGGTTGCAGTACGTCGATCCGGACAATTGGTCGCCGTTCGTACCGCCCGTAGATGAAGAAGGCCGCTACGGCTGGGCGGGCGTCGCACGCGCCGCCTCGATCGTGTTCTTCGCGTACATCGGCTTCGATGCGATCTCGACGGCCGCGCAAGAAACCAAGAATCCTCAGCGCAGCATGCCGATCGGCATTCTCGGCTCGCTGGTCGTCTGCACGCTCTTGTACATCGCCGTATGCGCGGTGCTGACAGGCATGTTGCCGTATCCGCAACTGGGCACGCCCAAGCCGGTTGCGACCGCACTGGAAGCTTACCCGGACCTGCTCTGGCTGAAGACGTTCGTCGAGATCGGTGCGGTGGCGGGATTGAGCTCGGTGATCCTAGTGATGACGATGGCGCAAGCGCGCATCTTCTATGCGATGTCGCACGACGGCTTGATCGGCCGCATGTTCGGCCGCGTGCATCCGGTGTATCGCACGCCGCACGTCGGCACGGTGTTCGTCGGCGCCGTCGCTGCAATCCTTGCGGGTCTCTTGCCGATCGGCGTGCTCGGCGATCTGGTCTCGATGGGTACGCTGCTCGCTTTCTCCACGGTGTGCATCGGCGTGCTCGTGCTGCGGTACACACGTCCCGATGCGCCGCGCGCGTTCCGCGTGCCTGCAGCGATCGTCATTTGTCCGCTTGGCGCGGCCGCCTGCTTGTACTTGTTCTGGCAGGCCTTCATGGACAACTGGCAATGGATGTCTGCCTGGGTGGTCATCGGCATGGTGCTGTACTTTGCGTACGGCGCGCGCCACAGCGTGCTGAATCGACCGCGAGCCTAGGTACGCCCGTCGGACTCGACCTCCGCGGTCCAACGTATCTTCATAGCGCGGGCCCTGACTTGCGGCCCGCGCTCCCGAAGCCGAATCTTTCCCGCATCGTCGCACGTTGCCTTGAGCAACGTGCTTCTTTTTCACTGGGCCACGGAATCGTATGAACGAAGTTTTGACCGTTGTCTTGGGTGTGACGATCACACCCTGGAAGCTCGTGGGCTACGCCGGAATGCTCATGTTCACCGGCCGCTGGTTCGTTCAGCTCGCCGCCTCGAAAACGGCCGGCAAGCCGACGATGCCGAGGCTGTTCTGGTACATGAGCGTCGCCGGCAGCTTGCTGCTGTTGGCCTATTTCACGTTCGGTAAGAACGACTCGGTCGGCATCCTTTCCAATCTGTTTCCGTTCCTGACGGCGAGCTACAACCTGTATCTCGACTTCCGCGACAAGCGTCGCGCGGAGCGTGCCGTGCAAGCGGGTTAGTCTATTTCTCGATCCGCCGGCGCAGCTTCACCGGCACGCGCTGTCCCTGCTTCTTGCGCATGCGTAAGTTGAGGAGCTCGACGATCAGCGAGAACGCCATCGCGAAGTAGATGTAGCCCTTCGGAATGTGGAAGCCGAAATCCTCGCCGAAGCCCTCGCCCACCAGCGCGACGCCGATCAGCACGAGGAACGACAAGGCAAGAATCTTGATCGTCGGGTTGCGGTCGACGAAATCGCCGATAGGACCGGCCAGGAACATCATCACGATCACGGCGACCACCACGGCGGCGATCATCACTTCGACGTGATCGGCCATGCCGACGGCCGTGATCACCGAATCGAGCGAGAAAACGATGTCGATGACGGCGATTTGCGCAATGACGCCCAGGAATGATGCCGCCTCCGCTGCCCGCCGCTCGTGCTCGATGCCTTCCAGGCTCGAATGAATCTCGAGCGTGCTCTTCGCGAGCAGGAACAGTCCGCCGCCGATAAGAATCAGGTCGCGGCCGGAAACGCCGACGCCGAACACGTGAAACAGATCGGCCGACAAGCCCATCACCCAGGTGATCGACAACAAGAGTGCGATGCGGGTCAGCATCGCCAGCGCCAGACCGATCGTGCGTCCGCGTGCCTGCTGAGATTTCGGTAGCCGGCCGACGAGAATCGAAATGAAAATGATGTTGTCGATGCCGAGAACGATCTCGAGCGCGGTCAACGTCACGAACGCCAACCAAACCTGCGGATCAGTCAGTAGCTCCATCGATCACTCCGGTCGGACCCGTTCGGAGACCAATTCGCAGCGTACGGTATCGGATCCCGCTTTCGACAGCGATCCAGCGCCGAGCGTCATTCCTCGCTCCCTCTGCGCTGTCCGATCGCCTCTCGCCGAGAGACCCATAGCGACGCAAGAATACCGACCGCAAGGAAACCGACGATCACGCCGAGCGAAACGGCATGCGGGATCGTCACGTGATGATGCAGCATCATCTTCACGCCGACGAAACCGAGGATGAACACCAGGCTGATCTTGAGGTATTTAAACATCATCATCAGCCCGGCGATCGCGAAATACAGTGCGCGCAAACCGAGAATCGCGAACGCGTTCGAGGTGAATACGATGAACGGATCCTGCGTGACCGCGAAGATCGCCGGAATCGAATCGACCGCGAACACGACGTCGGCGAGATCGACGAGCAAGAGCGTGACGAAGAGCGGCGTTGCTGCGCGGGCACCGTCCACGACCGTGAAGAACCGATCGCCGTCGAGCTTGTCGGTCACCGGATAGACACGGCGCGCAATTCTCACCAGCACGCTCTTGCTCGGATCGAACTCATCGTCCTCGCTCTTGAGCATGCGGGCGGCGGACAGCAGCAAGATGCCGCCGAACACGTAGAACATCCAATCGAACGCGTGGATCAGCGCCGTACCCATCGCAATCATCGCGCCGCGCAGAACGATCGCACCGACGATGCCCCAGAACAGCACTCGATACTGGTACTGCGCCGGGATCTTCATGAACGTGAAGATCACCGCGATGACGAAGATGTTGTCGACCGACAACGACCATTCGAGCAAATAGCCCGTGACGTACTGAAGCGCCGCCTCGGCACCGCCCGCCGTTGCGTCCGATCCTTTCCAGCCGAACCAATGATGCTCGTAGACCCCGTAGACGAGCGCGGTGAAGGACATCGCGACCGAGATCCAGACGAGCGTCCAGCCGAGCGCCTGACGCACGGACATCACGCGCGACTCGCGGTGCAACACCCCGAGATCGAGCGCGAGTACGCCGATGAAGATGGCGAAGAAGCCGGCCCAGACGATCCAGTTCATCTGCTAGCCGTCCCTGCGCGAAGCGGTGCTAGGCAGCCCGCTCATGAGGTTACGGCAGCGCATCGATCTCCGACGTTTCCTTCTGGTGTGTCATGAGATCCGCCGGCGTCAACTTGAGATCGAGCGCCACAGCCGCCGCGATGAAGATGGACGAATACGTACCGATAACGACGCCGGCGATGATCGCCATCGAGAAGCCGCGCAGTGTCTCGCCGGCGAGGAAGTACAGAGATGCGACGACGAACAGCGTCGAGAAGCTTGTCATCAAGGTTCTCGACAATGTTTGGTTCAAAGCCGCATCGAGCATCTCCATCGGCGACATCTTGCGCTTGGTGTGGAAGACCTCGCGCACGCGGTCGAACACGACGACCGTATCGTTGATCGAATAGCCGATGACCGCGAGGATCGCCGCGAGCACCGACAGATCGAAGGTCATCTGGGTCAACGCGAAGAAACCGAAGATGAGCACCGCGTCGTGGACCGCCGAAACGACCGTTCCCACCGCCATCTTCCAGCGGAAACGGAACATCACGTAGATCAGAATGCCGATGAACGTGAAGAGCAACGCGAGACCGCCCTGCTCGGTGAGTTCCTCGCCCACTTGGCCGCCGACGTAATCGGGGGAGCCTCGCAGATCGAACCCCGCGTCGAGCGTCTTCAATGTCTCGAGAATGGCGTTCGCGACTTCGTTCGGATTCTGCGCTGTTTCGCCCTCTTGCGGCGGGACGCGCACGATGAGCTCGCGAGATCCGCCGCTCGCGCCTTGGACCTCAACGTTGTAACCCGCTTGATCGAGCGCTTCGCGTACGCGCTGTACCGATACTTCCGCCGGGTTGTTGAGCTCGACGATGACACCGCCGGTGAAATCCAGGCCGAGATTCAAGCCGCGCACGGCCAGCAGCACGAACGTCAAAACGGTGAGCGCGATGGAAATGGCGTAAAACCACTTACGCCGCGCCATGAACCGGATTTGCGGAGTCTTCTTGAAAAATTCCATGACGGCGTGCTCGCGGATCGTTAGACGGGAATTTCAGCAAGCTTGCGCCGCCGTCCCCAGATGAGCTGAATCAGCACGCGGCTGCCGAGAACCGCGGTGAACAACGACGTGGCGATACCGATCGTCAGCGTCACGGCAAATCCCCGGATCGGTCCGGTGCCGAAGGCGAACAGCACGATGCCCGCAATCAGCGTCGTGATGTTCGCATCGAAGATTGCCGAGAAGGCCTTGTCGAAACCGGCATGGATGGCCGCCTGGGGCGAGTTACCGAGTCGAAGCTCCTCGCGCACACGTTCGTAGATGAGAATGTTCGCGTCGGCCGCCATACCGATCGTCAACACGATGCCGGCGATACCTGGCAGCGACAGCGTCGCGCCCACGAGGCTCATGAAGGCCACCAGCAACACCACGTTGGAGAGCAGCACGACGCAGGCGATGGCGCCGAAACCGCGGTAATAGAGAATGAGGAACGCAAAGGTCAGTAACGTACCGATGACCATTGCGCTGAAACCTTTGCGGATGTTGTCTTCGCCGAGGCTCGGTCCGACCGTGCGCTGTTCGACGAGGAAATTCGACGTCGCGAGCGAGCCCGCACGCAGCAGCAACGCTAGATCGCGGGCTTCAGCCGCGTTGAAACCGGTGATTCGGAAGCTCGAAGCGAGCACCGCCTGAATAACGGGCGCCGTGATGACCTCCTCCTCCGTGCACCACTCGCCGTCGCGAACCCCGCGGCAGACTTCTCCCTCGCCGAGACGCTTGCGCTCCTTGTAGACGACCGCCATCCGTCGTCCCACGTTCTCCTTGGTTGCCGCGAGCATCTGCTTGCCGCCGCGATCGTCGAGCCGCACGTTGACCTCGGGACCTTGGTCGCCGAACCCGACTCGCGCGTCGGTCAGCTGATCGCCCGACACGATCAGCTCGCGTTTCAACAGAATGGGCGCCCCGTCGCGGGAGCGGTACAACTTGGTACCGAGCGGCGCTCGATTCGTTCGCGCCGCCTCGTACGGATCGCGCGTATCGTCGACGAGACGAAACTCGAGTGTTGCCGTCGCACCCAGAACGCGAATGGCTTGGTTCGGATCGTCGACGCCGGGCAGCTCGACGAGAATGCGGTTGCGCCCGCGGCGGGTCACACGGGGTTCGGCCACACCGAGCTCGTCGACGCGGTTGCGCAGTGTGGTGATGTTCTGCTCGATCGCGAGGTCCTGACGCTGTTTGATCTGATCCTGCGTGAACGTCACGGTGAGCACGGGCGCCGGTGCCGAGGTATCGGCCGAGACGTTGATGCCCTGCGCATCGGCAGTGATCGCCTTGGTCGCACGCTGCACGTCTTCGGCGTTACGCAGCGTGACCTTCACAGCGTTCTTTTCGACGAGGATGTTTGCATAAGGAATGCGCTCGTCCCGAAGCTGGCTGCGGATGTCGCGGTCCAGACGCTCGAGCGCCTGCGTCACGGCACCCTCCACGTCGACTTCATAGAGGAACTGTACGCCGCCTCTCAGATCCAGACCGAGCGCCATCGGCTTGAGGCCGATCGCGCGCATCCAGTTCGGCATGCGCGATTCGCGAGTGAGCGCAATGATGTAATCGCCGGGCGCTGCCGAACGAATCGCATTGCGTGCCTTGAGCTGCTCGTCGACGGACGGGAACCGCACGACGAGGCGGTCGTCCTGAATGTAGTGAGCATTCGTCGCGATGTCGGCAGCTCGCAGGATGCCGACGATGCGTTCCTGCGCTGCGCTGTCCATCGCCCCGCGATCCTCGCGAGAGATCTGCAACGCATTGTCGTACCGGAAGGCATTCGGCGCAGCCAACAAGAGGCCGGCGATCGTGACGATCGCAACGACCCAGTAGCGCCAGGCAGGAAACTGATACATGCGGACTCGCTCGCGAAGCGATTGATCAGGCGTTCTTCAACGTGCCCTTCGGCAACACTTGCGCGACGGTATGACGCTGCACCTTCACGTTCACGCCAGGTGCGATTTCCACCGTAATGAACTGCTCGCCGACTTCGGTGATCTTGCCGACGATCCCGCCGCTCGTTGCGATCTCCGCCCCAGTCTCGAGGGAAGCGATCATCGCCCGGTGCTCCTTGGCCCGCTTGGTCTGCGGACGAATGAGCAGGAAATAGAACACGACGATCATGATGAGCGGGAGCAACAAGGCTCCCATGCCCGATGAGCCCGGTGCGGCGCCTTGGGCGTAGGCGGTGGAAATCAGCCAATCCATCTCGAATCAACCCCCTGTGGAGTGGGCGAACATCCCGAGGCGTCGGACCCCAGGGCAAATGAGCGGCGCATTATACACAGGCGGTACGGGCCGAACGGCGCCCATCGGGGGTCAACGGTGGACCCCGGTCGGCGGCAAAGCCCAAGGGGGTGCATCCAATAGGTACACTGGGCGCCCGCGCTGACCGCAGCGCGTCGTACAGGTGAATGCATGCTTTGGAGCGAGATCGGGGTCATCTTCCTGCTGGTGCTTTTGAATGGATTCTTCTCCCTATCGGAGATGGCGCTGGTCTCCTCGAAACGCACGCGTCTGCAGACGCTCGCCGAGCAGGGTCGCTCGGGCGCGAAATCCGCCCTCGCGCTCTTGGAAGATCCGACGACCTTTCTGTCCGCGATCCAGATCGGGATCACATTGATCGGCCTCGTCACCGGCGTGTACAGCGGCGCAAGACTCGCCGAGCCCCTTGCCAATGCGCTGCTGCCGCTCGGCGTACCGGAGCGCTACGCCACTGAAATCTCCTTCGTCGTCGTCGTCATTCTGGTGACGTACGTATCGCTGATCGCCGGCGAGCTCGTCCCGAAAAGAGTCGCGCTCTCGCATGCCGAGACGCTCGCCGTCTTCGTCGCGCCGATCATGCGCGTGTTCGCCAGGATCATGGCACCGGGCGTGTGGTTGCTGCGGTCGTCCGTGAACCTGGTGCTGAAGATCCTGCCCGTTTCGTCCGCACCTCAAGCGGCTGTGACCGAAGACGATTTGCGCGCGCTCGTCGCCGAAGGCACGCGCGCGGGCGTATTCCTCGCCTCCGAACGCCGGCTGCTGGAAGGCGTGCTGGCGCTCGCCGACCGCAAAGTCGGCTCGATCATGATTCCTCGGCAGGACGTCATTTGGCTCGATCTCGACAAACCGCTCGAGACGATCTGGCATCAGGCCAAGGAGAGCGGCCATGCGCGATTCCTCGTCGCCCGCGGCAAGCTCGACAACCTGCTCGGCATGATCACGCTCGCGAACCTGAGCGAAGCCATGCGCCGCGGCCACTTGGATCCCGAACGCGATCTCGAGCCGCCGTTGCACATTCCCGATTCCATTTCGGTGCTGCAGCTGCTCGATCAGTTCCAGCGCTCGAGCACGCACCTGGCCATCGTCACCGACGAATACGGCGACATCGAAGGCATCACCACGCCGATCGACATCCTGAAAGCGATTGCCGGCGAGCTACCCGACCTCGGCAGCCGCGAACGGCCAGAAGCCCAGTTACGCGAGGACGGCAGTTGGATCATCGACGGCCACATGCCGATCGAAGACCTTCAGCGACGTCTCGGACGTCGCGACATGGCCGGCCGCGACTATCACACCGTCGCCGGTTTCGTCCTCGCCCGCCTCGGGCGCATTCCCAAACCCGGCGACACCCTCACGTGGCGCGATCTCAAGATCGAGATCGTGGACATGGATGGGGTGAGGATTGATAAGGTGCTGCTATCGAATGCAGGAAAGGAAGCCGGAGCGTGAGTGGTGAGTTGTGAGTAGTGAGTGGCGAGGCGCGTAGCGCCTCCTTCCCTTTTCCCTTTTCCCCTTTCCCCTTTCCCTTTTCCCTTTTCCCTACTTCTGGTGCTGCTGCAACCACTCCTTCCATATTGCGAGTGAGACGGCGAGCAGCACGGGACCGATGAACAGACCAACGAGGCCGAAGGCGAGCACGCCGCCGAGGACGCCGAACACGACCAGCAGGAAAGGCATGCGCGTGGCATTCGAAATGACGAGCGGGCGCACGATGTTGTCCACCCAGCTCACGAGCAACATGCCCCACAACAACAAGCCGACGCCTTGCCAGATGTGATTGGTGAGCAAGAGCCAAATACCGAGGCTGCCCCACACCATCGGCGCACCGAACGGCACGAGCGCCACGAGCGCGGTGAGCGCTCCGAGCAATACCGGTGCGTGCACGCCGAACAACGCATAACCGACGCCGGCCACCGCACCCTGCGCCAATGCACCCAACATCAGTGCATACACGACGGCCTGCGTCGTCGAGCCGACGGCATCCAAGTAGTCTTTCACGGTCGGGCCCAGGATGCCTTCGAGAATGGCTCGTGCTTCTCGCAGCAGACGCGGTCCGTCGCGCAACAGGAAGAACAGCGAAAGCACGGCGAAGAACAGCTTCGCAATGTTGCGCCCTACACCGCCGATCAGGCGCGTGATCTCGATCGACGACTCTTCCATCAGCACGATGAACTGCTGACTGATCGTCTTGGGATCGGCAGCGAGCTGATCCAGAAGCTCCTGCAGCCATGGACCGACGCCAGGCAGCTCGCGCAGCGGCTCGGGTAACTGCGAGTGCGAGGCCAAGAAATTCTGAACTGCGTGATACGCGGAAACCGCTTCGACCCGCAGCAGCAGCACCATCCAAATGAGCGGCACGATGATGATGACCGTGACCAGCAGCGTCGTCGCCAACGACGCCACGGTGGCCCGGTCCCGGCACAGCCGCAACATGCGCAAGTGTGCGGGCCATGCCACGTAAGCGAGGATCGCGCCCCAGATCAGCGGCACCAGGAACGGCCGCACGACGCTGAACGTCAGCAACAGAATGCCGAGAATGAGGCCGGCGACCAGCAAGCGCCGGAACCAAGGTGCGGTCGGAAGGTCTGCAAGCATGCGTATGGTTAGCGCACGGCTATGCGCCGTGGTTTGGAAGTGCGCGGCATATTACCGTTGGCGCGCCGAATCGTCCCTAGCCAATTGGTGTCGCGCCGGCACATTCGGGATCAACCGTTCTCCTGAACTGGCTCCCTAGATGCGTAGAACTCCTTGACGAACGAGGCGAAACGCCGCCCGGCGATCGCCTCCCGCATCTTGCGCATTAATTCGAGGTAATAGTGCAGGTTGTGGATCGTGCCGAGCCTCGCTCCGAGGATCTCGTTGCACCGATCGAGATGACGCAGGTACGCGCGCGTATAGTGCCTGCACGTGTAGCAGTTGCACGCAGGATCGAGCGGGTTCGTATCGGCTTCGTACCGAGCATTGCGGATCTTCACTACACCCGTCGACGTGAACAAATGCCCGTTGCGGGCATGACGGGTGGGCATCACGCAATCGAACATGTCGATCCCGCGACGAACCGACTCGACCAGGTCCTCCGGCGTTCCGACGCCCATCAGATAGCGCGGCCGGTCGCTCGGCAACGCAGGTTCGATCGTCTCGAGAATGTGCTCGCGCTCTTCTTTCGGTTCGCCGACTGCGAGCCCCCCGACGGCATAGCCGTGGAAACCGATGTCGAGCAGACTGGCGATCGATGCCCGCCGCAGGTCGGGATACATCCCGCCTTGTACGATGCCGAACAGCGCCCGCCGATTCTCGAGCCGATCGAATTCTTCGCGGCTGCGCTTCGCCCATCGCAAGGACAGCTCCATCGAGCGTCGCGCTTCCTCGTGCGTCGCCGGATAGGGCGTGCATTCGTCGAAGATCATCACGATGTCGGAGTCGAGATCCCGCTGCACTTGCATGGAGCGCTCCGGCGTCAACAAGACGAGATCGCCGTTGACCGGCGAGCGAAAGCTCACGCCCTCCTCCGTGATCTTGCGCAGCGTGGCGAGGCTGAACACCTGAAAGCCGCCCGAATCCGTGAGGATGGGGCCGTCCCAATGCATGAAACGATGCAAGCCGCCGTGGGCGCGCATCACTTCCATGCCGGGACGCAACATCAAATGAAACGTGTTGCCGAGGATGATCTGCGCACCGACGTCCCTCAGCTCCTCGGGCGTCATCGCTTTGACGGTTCCGTAGGTCCCGACGGGCATGAACGCCGGCGTTTCGACGATGCCCCGGTCGAACGTGATTCGACCGCGGCGCGCGCGCCCGTCGGTTGCGAGGAGCTCGAAATGCATGCTGGGTCCGTGAATCGAAGTGCAGGGATGCTAGGGCGTATAGCGTAACAGCAAGCGCTTGCGGGGACGTTGCCTTCAGCCGCGCGCTTCAGCCAGGTCTGCGTTCGAGAAACATGGCGTCGCCGTAGCTGAAAAATCGGTAGCGCTGTGTCACGGCATGGCGATAGGCATTCATCACGTTCTCGTATCCGCCGAACGCGCACACGAGCATCAACAGCGTGGATTCCGGTAAATGAAAGTTCGTGAGCAATGCATCGACGACTTTGAATCGGAAACCCGGCGTGATGAACAAGCGTGTCTCGCCCGAGAACGGCGCGAGCCCGCCCTCGGCCGCAGCCGTTTCGAGACTGCGCACGACCGTCGTGCCCACCGCAACGACTCGACCGCCGCGCTCGCGCGTCTCGCGCACCGCTTCGCACGTGCGCGCGCTGACGCTGGCGCGCTCGGCGTGCATTCGATGTTCGCGTAAATCGTCGACTCGCACCGGCTGGAACGTTCCGGCACCGACGTGCAACGTCACGTGCTCGATCCGCACGCCGATGGCCCGGCATTTCTCGAGCATCGCCGCATCGAAATGCAGCCCTGCGGTCGGCGCCGCCACTGCGCCCGGCTCGCGCGCAAACACGGTCTGATACCGGCTGACGTCTTCGTCATCGGCGCTGCGCTTGATGTACGGCGGTAACGGCATGGCGCCATGGGCCGAAAAGTATTCGAGCGGATCGGCGGACAGCTCGAGCTCGAACAAATTGTCTTGCCGGCGGATGAACGTTGCCGTTGCGCCACCCGGCAACGCAACCGGCGCCTCGCGCCGCAGCGGTTTGCTCGCATGCACGTGCGCAAGAATGCGGCGCCCCTCGAGAATGCGCTCGAGCAGGATTTCCACCTGACCGCCCGTGGGCTTGATGCCGATCACCCGCGCGGGGATCACGCGCGTATCGTTCAGGACGAGCAGATCGTGAGGCCGAAGCAGTTCGGGCAATTCGGCGAACGACTTGTCTTCGATCGCGCCCGAAGCGGTGTTCAGATACAGGAGCCGGCTCGCCGTCCGTTCGGCCGGCGGGCGTTGCGCAATCAGCTCAAGGGGCAGTTCGTAAGCAAAATCGGCGCGGCGCATATTGGCGGGCAGCAAAGCCAGGGCGCGCCAGTGTAGTCATGTGCGCCAGCATGACCAACGTGCGCGCCCTGGTTCGCAAGTCGTCAGACCGCCTCGGTCCGCAGATCGATCGGACGCCCCGGCGTCGGCGGCGGTGGCAGATCGGTCTGAGGTTGCAGGCGGAATCGCACACCTTCGCCGCGACCGCCGACGTCTTCAGGGATCGTGATTTCGATCGTCATGCGCTTTTTCATGCGCATCACGGTCATCTTCAGTTTCTCGCCCGGCCGATACGAGCCGAGGATTTGCAGCGCATGCGAAACGCTCCTCGGCACTCGATTATCGATGTCGAGGATGACGTCGCCCTCCTCGATCTGCAGCCGCGAATCGTTCGGCGCGCGCACGACGAGCAGCCCCTGATCGGTGCCGAAGTACTGTCCGAGCTTCGGCGTGAGCGCGACGAGCTCCGCTGAGCCGAGACCTCGAGGTGACCGTAGGAACTCGATCGCCGGCAAGTGATGCAACTCGCGGGTGAGCGGCGCCAACGCAAAGCGGTCTGCACGCCCTGCCACGACCGTCGCGGTCGCCGCCTTGCCGTCCCGCAAGTAGCGCACCTTCAACTTCTCGTCCGGCTCGACGTCGCGCATGAACGCGAGCAGTTTCTCGTGCGGCATTTGCGAGCCTTCCTTTTTCAACGACTGCCCGTTGATCTCGATCAACACATCGCCGGCCTTCAAACCCGCTTCTGCTGCCGGCCCGCCCGGACTGACACTGAGAATCTCGACGCCGTCCTCGCGTCCCTCGTCGCGTGAACGGATCGCGATACCGAGCGTTGCGCGCGACATCCGCCGGGAAATAATCGTGCTCACGTGCGGCATGACATCGGACGACAGCGACATGCTGAGCTCCGCAACTTCGCGAGCCGCATCTTCCAGACGTTTGCGCGCTGCTTCGAGCTTGCGCTCTTGCTCTGCTGCCGTTTTCTCCGGCTCGGCCGCGAGCGTCGGCTGCGCCATTGCGACCAACGACGCGAGCACCGCACCGGCAACGAACCGCATCGCCCGCGAATGCGGCGCCCTCATCGACCTACTCATAGAACTCCTCCACCAATCGAGTTAGAAGCTGTTCGGCACGGACTCGGCGTACCGCACCTTGACCAACGAATCCATCAACTCCACGCGCTGGCTCCACAGGCGTTGAGCCTGACGCCGATCGAGCCCCACTTCGGCACCGTGCGCGAGCTGCCAATCGAGCCACTGAATGCCCTGTTCGAGCGAGTCCACGGTGACCGCGGTCGACACGCGCTCGACCTGCGGACGCGCGGGTAGCGCTTCGAGGAGAGCTTCGAGCTCGCGCGACTGCGCAATCAGCGCGTCGAGCTCGACGAGCTCCGCACTTGGCGAATCGCCGGCATCGGCGAACGGCTGCGGTGCAAGGCGGTCCCGATCCAATTCGACGACGGCGATCGCGCCGAACACCACGCACGCAAGCGCCGCCGCAACAGCCAACGCGAACTTTCGTTTGTTCTGAGGCCGCGCGGCACGCGCTTCGATCTGCGGCCAGAAATCGCGCGGCGGATCGATTGCGGAGAGCGAGCTCAATTCGTCGCGCATGCGCGCCAGACGCGCCGCTTCGGCAAGGCACGTCGGGCACTGAGCGACGTGTGCGCTGACAGCCGCGTCGACGGGCGCGCCGTCGCGCAAGCTCAACAATTGGTCGAGGCGGGCATGCATGACACTGACTCGGATCTGGATTCCAAGAGCTCGCGCAGACGCCGATGTGCGCGAGAAAGCTGCGATTTCGAGAATGCGATCGTTCGCCCCAGGGCTTTGGCGATCTCGCCATGCGTATAGCCCTCGACGTCGTGGAGCCAAACGACGGTTCTGGCGAGCGGCGGAAGCAAAGCCAGCGCGCGTTCGAGATCCGCTTGTGCGGCCGCCTCCAGATCGGCGGACGGACCGTCATCGGAGAGCACGGGAGGTGCCGTTTCGGTATCTGCGTCGAGCCAGAGGAGGCTGCGATGCCAAGGCGAGCGCAGATACATCAGGCACTTGCTCACCGCGATCGAGCGCACCCAGCCGCTGAAGGAACCTTCGCCGGAGAAGCTGCCGATGCTGCGCAGGATTTCGACGAAGACTTCTTGGAAGAGCTCGTCGGCGACCGCGCTGCGCGGAATCAAGCGCCGAACCAACGTGTACACGGGGCGCTCGTAGGTCCGATAGATCGCCTCGTGGGCGCGACGGTCGCCCGCCGCTGCGGCGCGGATCGTTTCGGAAGGCAGCTCTATTCCGTAGAAGTGCGACATCGACCGGTTAGATGCGCCAGGGGATCGAAAGGTCGCAATCGTCGAGCGGCGTCCTTCCGGCCCATCCGTCGGGTCGATCGATGCCGATCGACTTCCGAGTTTGCATCGACCTCCCTATACTTGCGCCCCCTACCCCGACGGCTCCGTTCGGGCGCACACATCTGCCGGTGTGGCGGAATTGGTAGACGCAGCAGACTCAAAATCTGCCATGGGCAACCATGTGTCGGTTCGACTCCGACCACCGGCACCACCTCCGATTCGATCGTCGAGCACCGCGCAAGCTCCGGCGGTTGCGATCCGCCGCTGCGCTATGCTTCTGACCGATGAAGTTCTGTTCCAATTGCGGTCACGCAGTCACCACGAAGATTCCTGACGGGGATCACCTGCCTCGATACGTCTGCGAGGCATGCGGCTCGATCCACTACGAGAATCCTCGGATCATCGCCGGCTGTATTCCCGAGTGGCAGGGAAAAATCCTGCTCTGCCGTCGCGCGATCGAGCCTCGCCGCGGTTACTGGACCGTGCCGGCGGGATTCATGGAGAACGGCGAAGCCGTGCAGGACGCCGCGGCTCGCGAGGCGCAGGAAGAAGCGCTCGCGGACGTGGAGATCGGCTCTCTCGTGTCCATCGTCAACGTCATTCGAGCGCATCAGGTCCACATCATTTTTCGCGCGCGGCTGCGTAACGGCGAATTCGGCATCGGGCCGGAAAGCCTCGAGGTCGGGCTCTACAACGAGCAGGACATTCCCTGGTCGGAGATAGCGTTCCTGAGCGTGGAGTTCGCCCTGCGGCGCTATCTCGAGGATCGTCGCACGCAGCAAGAACGCACGCATTTTCGCGACATCGATTGGCAGGACGGGAAGCTCGTGCTGCGCGATCGTTAGAAGTCCCTAGCAAATCGTTCTAACCGCTCACTCGCGACTGCCGCCCCGTTTTGGCACAATGCGCCGCCGCAAAGCGGCCCGCCGTCTACTGGAGCGATCCGATGACCTTCGTCGTCACAGAAAACTGCATCAAGTGCAAGTACACCGACTGCGTGGAGGTGTGCCCCGTCGATTGTTTCCATGAAGGGCCGAACTTCCTCGTCATCGATCCCGACGAGTGCATCGATTGCACGCTCTGCGAGCCCGAATGCCCTGCCGAAGCGATCTTCTCCGAGGAAGAGCTGCCTGCAGGCCAGGAGCATTTCAAGCAACTGAACGCCGAGCTGGCCAAGGCTTGGCCGGTGATCACGGAACGCAAGGCACCGCCGCCGGATGCGAAAGAATGGGACGGCAAGCCCGACAAGCTAAAGCTCCTCGAGCGATAGCTCGTCCGAGCCCCGCTCAAATGAAAAGGCCCGCTCGAAAGCGGGCCTTTTTTCGTTTCTGCGCGAGTTTCGCTACTGCTTGGCGGCCCCCGCGAGGTCGTTCAATTCCTGCAGCAGCCGATCGGGAGGCAAGTAACCGCCGATGTAGTCGCCGCTCGCCGTGAAGATCGCCGGCGTGCCTCGAACGCCCATCTCTGCGCCGAGCTCATACTGCTTCGCGACCGGCGTGGCGCATTTCTCCGCCTTGACGTCGCGGCCGAGCTTCGCCTGCGTAATCGCAGTCTGACGATCCTTCGAGCACCAGACCGCTTCCATCTTCGCCCAGTCCGCTGTGCCCGGGCCCGCTCTCGGATAGGCCATGTAGCGCACGCGCACGCCGAGCTTGTTGATCTGCTCGATTTCGGAGTGAAGCTTGCGGCAATAGCCGCACTCGACGTCGGTGAAGACCGTGATCGTGTGCTTCGCCTTCTGCGGCCCGAACACGATCATTTCGCGCTCATCCAGCTTCGCGAGCAGCTTTCTGCGCGTTTCGGCACGCCCCGCTTCGGTCAGGTTCTCGCGCGCATCGATATCGAACAGATCGCCGGTGATCAGATACCGCGCATCGGCCGTGACGTAGGCGACCTCGCCGTGAAGCCGCAGCTCATAGATGCCTTTGATGGGCGTGGGGAATACGTTCTCCGGCTTCGCGTCCGGAAACTTCTTCGCGATTTCCACCCGCGGATCGACGTTCTTGGCCGGTTCGGCGGCGCTTGCGACCGCAGCGACGGCCATCAGCACCACGAAACAGAGTTTTCTCATGGTCACTCCTGTAGGCGCCCATGGGCGCGATCCATCATTCGAGCCGGACTCGCGCGGGCAGTTCCAAGAAAGTCTAGCAGACCGGGGCAGCCGACCTAGGCGTGCCGGCAAAAATCGACATTCAGCAGGAAGGAATCCGCGCGGATCAACCGCGGGGATGATGCTGCGAGTGCAAATCCTTCATGCGCTCGCGAGCGACGTGCGTGTAGATCTGCGTGGTCGACAAGTCGCTGTGTCCGAGCAGCATTTGGACGACGCGCAAATCCGCCCCGTGATTGAGGAGGTGCGTCGCGAACGCGTGCCGCAGCGTGTGCGGCGACAGCGCCTTTTGCACGCCCGCCTTCTGGGCGTAGCGCTTGATGATGTGCCAGAACGCCTGGCGCGTCATCCGGTCGCCGCGCCGCGTCGGGAACAGGTATTCGGTCTGACGCTCGAGCAGGATCTCGAGGCGCGCACCGTTCGTGAAGCGTTGCAGCCAACCGACCGCCTCTTCGCCGAGCGGAATCAAGCGCTCGCGATCGCCTTTGCCGACGATGCGGATGACGCCCTGGTTGAGGTTGACTTGACTGGATTTCAGATTGACGAGCTCCGACACCCGCAAGCCCGTGGCATACAGGACCTCGAGCATCGTTCGGTCGCGATTGCCGAGCGGATCGTTGACCTCCGGTGCCGCAAGCAGGGCCTCGACTTCCTCTTCGGTCAGCGATTTCGGCAGCGAGCGCCCGATCTTGGGCATGGCGATCTGCGCGGTCGGATCTTCCTTGAGCACACCTTCGCGCACGAGGTAACGATAGTAACGGCGGAAGCTCGACAGTTGGCGCGCAGTCGACCGCGGCCGCGCGCCAGACTCGACCCGCCAGGCGATGAACGCAAGCAGATCGGCACGCTTGGCCGTCAACGTCGAACCGCCGCGCTGCTGCAACCAACGATCGAGCGCGGTGAGGTCCGCTCGGTAAGCCGACAAGGTATTCGGCGACAGCCCGCGCTCCATCCACACGGCATCGAGAAAACGATCGATCGCCGCGGCAGAGGGAGTTTCCGGCGTGTCTTCGCCGCTCCTCGAGTAAACTGACGCTTTCGTAACTGTGCTCATCGAATGTCGCAATGGCGCATTCCGGGCGGATCGATCCCTGCGACCCTATCCGTAAATGCAATGTCGGCAGTATGCGGAGGGGGTCCGAGAGGGGGCGTGACAGTTATCACAGAACCCCGGTGGGGATTACATAAAGAGAACCAGTTCACAGAAAATCGGCTGTAAGGCGGCGGCCCAAAGCACCGCTCACGGCCGACAGTGTTGATACGGACAACGACGACTTTGCAACTTCTATCGCGCTTAGGGCATGCAATTTACGGCGTCTATGCCGTCCTGGTGTTTCTCCTGCTCGGCTCGATCGCGCTCATCCTCGTCACGCTGGTTCCCGGCCTCGGCATGAACCGCCGCCGCGCGGTCGCCCATTACATGGCGCAGGCATTCTTCCACTGCGCTGGCATGCGCGTGAAAGTCACCGGCGAGGAATTGCTGCCGTCGACGCCGTGCGTCGTCGTCGCCAATCACGCGAGCTATATCGACGGCATCGTGCTCAAAGCATTTCTGCCCGCGCGATTCAGCTTCGTGATCAAGAAAGAAGTGACGAAGGTGCCGCTTGCGGGGCTCCTGTTGAAACGCATCGGCTCGGAATTCGTCGATCGTTTCAATCGTCATGCCGGCGCCATGGATGCACGGCGGCTCATGAAGGCGGCCGATGCCGGACAGTCGCTGGTGTTCTTTCCGGAAGGCACGTTCGTCGAACGCCCGGGCGTAGGTAAGTTCCACACCGGCGCATTTGCGATTGCAGCGCGCGTTGGGCTCCCTGTCGTGCCGGTCGCCATTCGCGGCACGCGTTATATCCTGCCGAGCAGCCGCTACTTGCCGAGGTTCGGCCGAATCGAAATCGACATCTTGCCGCCGCTGCCGGTCGGTACGACCGACGCTGCCAACGTGCTCGCCATACGCGATCAGGCGCGAGCGCGAATCGTCAGTGCGCTCGGCGAACCGGATCTGGCACACGACGACGGCGTGGCAGCAATCGCAGCGCGTAAATCGCCGCCCTCCGCGCGCCTATAATGGCGCGCATACCCGCTTTACAGGATCGCCCGATGAATCTGTTCGACATGTTGGGCCAGCACGGCCATGAGCAGGTTGTCTTCTTTCAGCATCGCGAATCGGGTTTGAAGTGCGTGATCGCCATTCACAGCACCTTGCTCGGTCCGGCGTTGGGCGGCTTGCGCATGTGGCCGTACGTCAGCGAGGCCGACGCGCTGCGCGACGTGCTCCGTCAATCGAGGAGCATGACGTACAAGGCAGCGATTGCCGGACTGAATCTCGGCGGCGGCAAGGCCGTCATCATCGGCAACCCGGAAACCGACAAATCGGAAGCCCTGCTGCGCGCGCTCGGCCGATACATCGATTCGCTCGGCGGACGTTTCATCGTCTCGGAAGACGTGGGAACGAATGTCGAAGACATGGAAATGATCCGCTACGAGACGCGCCATGTGGTCGGCGTCCATCAAGTGAACGGCGGCAGCGGCGATCCGGCACGCTTCACGGCACTCGGCACGCTGCACGGCATCCGCGCTTGTCTCGAGTTCAAGTACGGACACAGCGATTTCCGACAGATCAGCTTTGCAGTTCAAGGCGCCGGTCAAGTCGGCTATCACCTCGTGAAGTCGTTGCGTGAAGCCGGAGCCAAAGTCTTCGTCACCGATATCAACGAGCAGCGCGTCGAAGCATTGGTGGACGAATACGGCGCCGAAGCAGTGCCGATGTCGCAGATCTACGATGTCGAAGCGACGGTGTTCTCGCCTTGCGCGCTCGGCGGCGTCTTGAACGAGGACACGATTCCGCGCTTGCGCTGCGAGATCGTCGCGGGCGGCGCGAACAATCAACTCGAATCCGAAGAGCTCGGCACGGAGCTCGATCGTCGCGGAATCCTGTACGCGCCAGACTACGCAATCAACGCAGGCGGGCTGATGAACAGCGCAAGCGAACTGCAGGGATACAATGAGGAACGCGCGTTACAAAGCGTCGGACGGATCTACGGCATCATCAAGCGCATCCTCGAGCTCTCGAGCCGCGAAGGCATCCCGACGCTGCAAGCCGCCAACCGTCTCGCGCAGCAGCGCATCGATTCGCTGAGCCACGTGAAATTGCCGTACTGCGGCGGGAAAACGTCTTGAGTGTTGCCACTCACGGCCACATTCGGGTACAAGCCCAGCCCCTGTTTCGGCCTTCGCCGTTAGAGAGTCCATTGCCATGACCGAAGAAGTTTTCATCGCCGCTGCGCGGCGCACGCCCATCGGCGCATTCCAAGGCGTATTGAGCCCGTTGACTGCTCCTCAGCTCGGTGCGGTTGCCGCGCAAGCAGCGCTCAAGGACAGCGAGGTTTCCGCCGACGCGATCGAAGAGACGATTTTCGGATGCGTATTGATGGCCGGGATCGGCCAGGCACCTGCGCGTCAAGCCGCCCTCGCCGCCGGCGTTCCTCAGCACGTCCCGGCGACGACGGTCAACAAGATGTGCGGATCCGGTTTGAAAGCCATCATGCTCGCCGCGGATCAGATCCGTGCCGGTTCCGCGCATGCAATTCTCGCCGGCGGCATCGAATCCATGACGAACGCACCGTATCTGTTGCCCAAAGCGCGCGGTGGCTATCGCATGGGTCATGGCGAGATCATCGACCACATGTTCTACGACGGTCTGCAAAGTCCGTTTGACGGCAAGTTGATGGGGCATTTCGCCGATCAGACGGCGAAGAAATACAACTTCACACGCGAGCAACAGGATGCGTTCGCCGCCGAATCCGTGCGGCGCGCAGTTGCTGCATCTCAAGGCAAGGCATTCGAGAGAGAAATCGCGCCGGTCACAGTGAAGGATCGCAAGGGTGAGCGCGTCATCGATCAGGACGAAACGCCGTTCACGTGCGACATCGCGAAAATCCCCAACTTGAAGCCGGCTTTCAATAAAGACGGCACGGTGACGGCAGCAAGCTCATCGTCGATTTCCGACGGCGCGGCGGCCGCGATCGTCGTGAGCAGTTCGTTCGCAACGCGCCACAATCTGAAACCGCTCGCGCGTATCGTCGGCTATGCGAGCCATGCGCAAGCGCCGGAATGGTTCACGACCGCACCCGTCGGCGCATTGAAGACCCTGCTCGCAAAGGTCGGCTGGCGTGCCGATCAGGTGGATCTGTACGAGATCAACGAAGCCTTCGCATGCGTCGCGATGGCTGCGATCCACGACCTCGAGCTCGATCATGCGAAGGTCAACGTCAATGGCGGTGCCTGCGCGCTCGGGCATCCGATCGGGGCCACCGGCGCCCGCATCGTCACGACGCTCGTGCACGCGCTCAAGGCACGCGGCCTCAAGCGCGGTATCGCAGGCCTCTGCATCGGCGGCGGCGAAGCGGTCGCGATCGCCGTCGAAATCGTCTGACAGCGTTCGGAATCGGATCGCGCGAGCCCAAGCTCGCGCGATCCCCGCCAACAGCTACCTGCAGCCTGTCGCCTGTAGCCTGTTGACTGTTCTCACATCGATACCAACGTATCCGGCGCGATTCCCGCGACTTCATAACCTCGCTTGAAGTCGCGTACGTGCTTCGCCATCCATTTGCGAGCTTCGTTCGCATCTTTGTCACGTAGCGCCGCAATGATGTTGCGTTGCGCATCGGCAATGCGGGCTCGTGCCTGCGGAACCTTGTCGATCATCTGTCCGAGCGACGGCGCGAGTACTTGTGCGAGCGGGTGCTTCGCGAGCACGAGTACCTGGTTACGCGCGCACATACCGAGCAATTCGAAGAACTCGGCGACGTATTCGACGGCGCGCGGATCGCCTTCCGGGCAGCTCATGAAACGCTCGCGCGCTTGCGTCAGCGCTTCGAGATCCGCCTGAGTCCTTCGTTGTGCCGCGAGCGCTGCAACCTCCGGCTCGATGACCATCATCGCCTCCCACACATCGACGAACGTCACGTCGTGCATGACGAGCGCCTGTCGCATGCCTGAAGCGACTTTGTCCACGTGCGGACGACTGACATACATGCGTTTCGAACCCGGCGGCCGCCTGATGAGCCCGGCGCTTTCCAAATGCCTCAGCGCTTCCCGCACGGTCGAACGGTGTACACGGAACTGTTGCGCGAGGTCGATCTCGGACGGCAGCACATCGCCGTCGCGCAGCGCGCGCGACAGGATCTTCGCCTCGATGGCTGCCGACACTCTCGTATAGGCCGGCTCGCGCTCCACGGGCTCGAAGAGCGCTGCCGGCGTGTCGGCCGATTGCATACCGGCACCCGACTTGGCGCCGGCTCGTGCGGACTTACGGGACTGGGTCACTTTGGCTCGGGTTGACATGAGGTCGGATTGTCCGACAATGGGACAAGCTTGGCTAGGCTGGGATTGCGACGATGTTGGACTTCGATTTCGGGCTCGGCGACGACATCGATGCATTGCGGACGAGCATCGCACAGTTTGCCCGCGATCGTATCGCCCCCCTCGCCGCACAGATCGATCGCGAAAACCGCTTCCCCCGGGAGCTGTGGCCCGAGCTCGGCGAGCTCGGCCTTCTGGGCATTACCGTCGAAGAGGAATACGGGGGCACCGGTCTCGGCTATCTCGCCCATGTCGTCGCCATGGAGGAAATCAGCCGCGCCTCGGCATCGATCGGCTTGTCGTACGGTGCCCATTCGAATCTGTGCGTCAATCAGCTGCGGCGCTGGGGCACGCCGGAACAGAAACGAAAGTACTTGCCAAAGCTTCTCACCGGCGAGCACGTCGGCGCGCTGGCGATGAGCGAGCCCGGCGCCGGCTCGGACGTGATCGGCATGCGCACGCGCGCCGAACGGCGCGGCGATGTGTACGTCCTGAACGGCTCGAAGATGTGGATCACGAACGGTCCGGTCGCCGATGTGTTCGTCGTCTATGCCACGCTGAACCCGGAGCTCAGCTCGCGCGGCATCACTGCGTTCATCATAGAGCGCGGCATGCCCGGATTCAGCACGGGACCGAAGCTCGACAAGCTCGGCATGCGCGGCTCAGACACCTGCGAGCTGATCTTCCAGGACTGCGAGGTTCCCGTAGAGAACGTGCTGCACAAGGAAGGGTTCGGCGCACAAGTGCTGATGAGCGGGCTCGATTACGAACGCGTGGTCCTGGCAGGCGGTCCGCTCGGCATCATGCGCGCGTGCCTCGACGCGATCCTGCCCTACGTTCACGAGCGTAAGCAGTTCGGCCGGCCGATCGGCACGTTCCAGCTCATGCAGGCCAAGATCGCAGATATGTACACCACCATGAACGCCTGCCGTGCGTACGTCTATTCCGTCGCGCGCGCGTGCGATCGCGGGCAGATCACGCGCTTCGATGCCGCCGGCTGCATTTTGCAAGCCTCGGAAAAAGCCACGTGGATGGCGCTCGAAGCGATCCAAGCGCTCGGCGGCAACGGTTACATCAACGACTACCCGACCGGTCGCCTACTGCGCGATGCCAAGTTGTACGAGATCGGCGCCGGCACCAGCGAGATTCGCCGCATGCTCATCGGTCGCGAGCTGTTCGAGGCCACCGCATGATTCCCACTCGAGTCGATCGCAACTCCGAAGCGTTTCATATCAACGATTCGTACATGCGAGGTCTTGCCGCCGAGCTGAAGCAGCGGCTCGAGCTCGTCGCGCTCGGCGGCGGCGATGAAGCGCGTCGCAAGCACACCGAACGCGGCAAGCTCCTCGTCCGCGACCGCATTGCCGTGCTGTGCGATCCGGGTGCGCCGTTTCTCGAGCTGTCCGCGCTGGCAGCCGACGGGATGTACGACAACGGCGCACCGAGCGCGGGCATCGTGACGGGCATCGGCCGCGTGCACGGCCGCGACGTCATGATCGTTGCGAACGATGCGACGGTGAAAGGCGGCACCTATTTTCCGCTGACCGTGAAGAAACACCTGCGCGCGCAGGAAATCGCGGCCGAGAATCGTCTGCCGTGCATCTATCTCGTCGATTCGGGCGGCGCGTATCTGCCGATGCAGGATGAAGTGTTTCCCGATCGCGATCATTTCGGGCGCATATTCTTCAATCAGGCGCGAATGTCCGCGGCCGGCATTCCGCAGATTGCCGTCGTCATGGGCTCGTGTACCGCAGGGGGCGCCTACGTGCCTGCGATGTGCGACGAGACGATCATCGTGCGCAAGCAAGGCACGATCTTTCTCGGCGGCCCTCCCCTCGTCCGCGCGGCCACCGGCGAGATCGTCGATGCGGAAACGCTCGGCGGCGGCGACGTGCACACGCGCATTTCGGGCGTGGCCGACATGCTGGCCGACAACGACGAGCATGCATTGACGCTCGCGCGAGAAACGGTGCTGCATCTGAACGCACAGCAGCAACCCTGGCTCGAGCGCATCGAAACGCGCGAACCCGTGCATCCGATCGAGGACCTCTACGGCATCGTGCCGCGCGACACGCGCTTTGCCTACGACGTTCGCGAAGTGATCGCCCGCATCGTCGACGCGTCGGAGTTTCACGAGTTCAAGCCTTTGTACGGCAAGACGCTGGTGTGCGGTTTTGCGCACTTGTACGGTTTTCCGGTCGCGATTCTCGCGAACAACGGCATCCTGTTCTCCGAAAGCGCGCTCAAGGGCGCGCACTTCGTGCAGCTCGCAAACCGGCGCGGCATTCCGCTCATCTTCTTGCAGAACATCACCGGGTTCATGGTCGGCAAGAAGGTCGAGCACGAAGGCATCGCGAAGAACGGCGCCAAGCTCGTAACAGCCGTTGCTTGCTCGCGCGTCCCGAAGTTCACCGTGATCATCGGCGGCTCGTTCGGCGCCGGAAACTACGCGATGTGCGGTCGCGCGTACGCACCGCGCATGCTGTGGATGTGGCCCAATGCGCGCATCTCGGTCATGGGCGGCGAACAAGCAGCTCAAGTGCTCGCTACCGTGCGTGCCGACGGTTTGAAGGCTCGCGGTCAAACCTGGGACGAGGCAGACAAGAACCGGTTCATCGCCGAGATCCGCGAGCAATACGAGACTCAAGGCAACCCCTACTACGCGACCGCGCGATTGTGGGACGATGGCGTCATCGATCCCGTCGATACGCGTTCGGTGCTCGGCCGCGCACTAGAAGTGGCGGCCAACGGCCCCGCACCGGGCGACGAACAGTACGGCATCTTCCGGATGTAGCCATCGACCGAAGAGTGAACATTCATGCTCGTTACGACGACACTGTCCGAGCGCGGCGTTGCCACGATCACGCTGAATCGCCCCGACAAACACAACGCCCTGGATGGCGAAACGCTGAAACAACTGCAGGCTGCGTTGCTCGATGTCGAGCGCAATCCCGCTGCGCGCGTCGTCGTGCTCACAGGCGCAGGCAAGAGCTTTTGCGCCGGTGCAGACATCGCGCACATGCGTTCGATGCTGGGCGCATCCGAAGAGGCCAACTATGCCGATGCCCGTTTGCTGGCCGACTGCTTGCGCACGCTCGATGAGCTCGCGCTACCGGTCATCGCGCGCATCAATGGCAACGTCTTCGGCGGCGGCGTCGGTCTCGTTGCCTGTGCCGACATCGCAATCGCGATTGCCTCGGCAACGTTTGCTCTGACAGAAGTAAGGCTCGGCATCGTGCCCGCAGCCATTTCGCCTTATGTCGTCGCCGCCATCGGCGCGCGTCAAGCAAGACGCTTGTTCCTCACGAGCGCGAGCTTCAACGGGGAGGAAGCACGCGCACTTGGACTCACGCATTTCGTGTGCACCGATGCCGAGCTCGATGCCTGCGTCGAGTCGCAAGTCGACTTGATACTGCGAGGCGGTCCGAATGCTCTGCGCGCAGCGAAACAACTCATTCGCGATGTCAGTCCGGCACGCGATCCCGGGCTCGCCGACAAAACCGCCCGCCTGCTCGCGACCTTGCGCGTCAGCCCCGAGGGCCAGGAAGGACTGAGCGCATTTCTCGAACGGCGCAAGGCGAAATGGGTGAAATGAGACTGAAGGCTGAAGACCGAAGGCTGAAGGCTGAAGGCTAGAGGCTGAAGGAAAGAGCGCGCATCCTCGAGCTCGACCCCTCGCTGCGACGCGTTCGCTCTCGCCGCTTTTCCCTCAAGGGGGAGAGGCAAATTCGCGCGCTCCGCGCGCACGGCTGTGGACTGTCGCCTGTGGCCTGCCACCGGGGTCGGCAGCCCTTTGTGCATTGCAAAAGAAGCGGCTAACATCCGGCGCCCTTCTTTTTTCGGGGAATACAATGCAACTCAACGGCAAAGTCGCCGTCATCACGGGCGGCGGTCGCGGAATCGGTCGGGCGATGGCGCTGGCGTTCGCCCAAAAAGGCGCGCACGTGGCAGCGCTGGACTTGAACGAAAAAGATCTCGACACGACGGTGCGCGAATGCCGCGCCTTGGGCGTACGCGCAGAAGCGTACATCTGTAACGTCGCCGTCGAGGATGCAGTCAGCTCGACGCTCGACCGGGTCGTGAACGATTTCGGCCGACTCGATGTCATGGCCAACAACGCCGGCATCACCAAGGACGCTTTGCTGGTCAAGGTGCAGGACGGCAAGGTCGTCAACAAGATGTCGCTGCAGCAATGGCAGGCCGTCATCGACGTGAATCTGACCGGCGTGTTCCTCGGCGGACGGGAAGCTGCGGCGCGTATGATCGAGCTCGGTAACGGCGGTGTCATCATCAACACATCGAGCATCTCGCGAGCCGGCAACATGGGCCAAACCAACTACTCCGCCGCCAAAGCCGGTGTAGTTGCGATGACCACGGTCTGGGCAAAGGAGCTGGCGCGCTACGGCATTCGGGTCGGCGCGATCGCCCCGGGCTTCACACGCACCGAGATCCTCGATTCAATGCGGCCCGAGATGATCGAGAAGATGGTTGCCGCGGTGCCGCTGAAGCGCATGGCGGAACCGGCCGAAATGGCTCATGCAGCCATCTTCATCGCCGAGAACGATTACTTCTCCGGGCGCGTCATCGAAGTCGACGGCGCGCAGCGGCTCTAGCGGGCGCCCTCGGTACCGAAGCGCCCGTTCGTTCAGACACGCAGTGAGGACATCGAATGAAACTCAATGAAGTTCGCGCGGTTATCACGGGTGGGGCCTCGGGCCTCGGCAATGCAGTCGCCGCGAAGCTCGTCGCCGCCGGCGCACAAGTCACTTTGTTGGATGTGAACGCGGCTGGAGGAGAAGCAGCCGCGAAAGCCTTGGGCGCATCGGCCCGCTTCAAGCACGTCGACGTAACGAACGAAGCCGCGGTGAACGCCGCGCTCGACGCAGCGAAGTCGGAAATGGGCGGACTGAATCTCGCGGTGAACTGCGCGGGCATCGGTCATCCGCGCCGGATCGTCAACAAGGAAGGCGCAATGCCGGGCGAGCTGTTCCGCAAAGTCGTGGAAGTGAACCTCGTCGGCACGCTGCTCGTGTCGAAGGCGGCGGCCGCATTGATGCAGCAGAACGCCCCGAACGATGAAGGCGAACGCGGCTTGATCGTCATGACCGCATCGGTCGCCGCATTCGACGGCCAGATCGGTCAAGTGGCCTACTCTGCATCCAAAGGCGGCATCGTCGGCATGACGTTGCCGATGGCGCGCGATCTCGCCGGCCTCGGCATCCGCGTCATGACGATTGCTCCCGGCGTGTTCAAGACGCCGATGGTCGCAGCGCTCCCTCAGGAAGCTCAGGACTCGCTCGGCAAACAAGTGCCGTTCCCGCCGCGCCTCGGCCGTCCTGAGGAATACGCCGCGCTGGTCGCGCACATCTGCGAGAACGTGATGCTGAACGGCGAGTGCATCCGTCTCGACGGCGCGATCCGCATGGCGCCGAAATAATCGATTCGCAGCCGCCGGCTTCGGGAAACGCCATGAACAGCATTCGCAATTGGATCTGCATCGTCGCCGCCGCCATGCTCGGTGCATGTGCGGCGCCGACGAGCGTAGAGGCACCTTCCGCAGCCGCGCCGACTGCAAGCACGACACCCGCGGCGCTCAACATTCCCGTGGAGTACTACCGGCTGCGCAACGGATTGCGCGTCGTGCTGAGCGAAGATCGTTCCGTGCCGGTCGCGACGATCGGCGTCTACTACAACATCGGCTTTCGTATCGAACCCAAGGATCGCACGGGATTCGCGCATCTGTTCGAGCATCTGATGTTCCAAGGTTCGAAGAACCTGCCGAAGGGCGAATTCTTCAAGACCGTCCAAGGTCTCGGCGGCCAGCTCAACGGCTCCACGCGTTTCGATTTCACCAATTACTACGAAGCGTTTCCGTCGAACGCGCTCGAAACGATGCTGTGGGCCGAAGCCGACCGGATGCGCAGCCTCGAGATCACGCAAGAGAACCTCGTCAACCAGCAAGGCGTCGTCAAAGAAGAAGTGAAAGTGAACGTCTTGAACCGGCCGTACGGCGGATTCCCGTGGCTGCAACTGCCGCAGGTCGCCAACGTGAACTGGTACAACGCGCACAACTTCTACGGTGACTTGGAAGACATCGATGCGGCAACGCTCGATGAAGCGCGAGCATTCTTCGAAGCCTACTATCCGCCGAACAATGCCGTACTGGTCGTCGCCGGCGATTTCGACAGAGATCAGACCAAACGCTGGATCGAGCAATACTTCGGCTCGATCCCTGCCCGGCCCGTACCGCCTCTGCCGGACATTTCGGAGCCGAAACAAACAGCCGAGAAGCGCGTGACCCAAAAGGATCCGCTCGCACCGCGACCGGCGCTTGCGCTCGCCTATCACGTCCCGCCGCGCTGGACGCCGGAGCATTTCGCGTTCGGACTCATCGACGAGATTCTCTTGCAAGGCGAGGCCTCACGATTGCACCGCGACCTCGTACAGCGGCGCGGGTACACCGACCAGGTCTTCGGCGGCATCAACCTGCTCGGCAACATGTTCAATTACAACGGTCCGATGCTGTGGGCGGCCGCGCTTCTGCACGACCCGGCAACGTCGCGCGACGACATCCTCGCTGCCATCGACGAGAACATCGAACGCATTCGCACTGAACCGGTCACGCAAGAGGAGCTGGATCGCGCCCGCCGTAAGATTCGCGCTGAGCTCTACGATCTCGTCGGCTCGAGCACGAAACTCGGTCTCGTCGATCTGCTCGCGTGTTTCGCGCTATTCGACGACGACCCGGCGCGCATCAATCGCATCGAGGAAGAGTTCGCCAAGGTCACGCCTGAGCTGATTCAACGAACTGCACAGGAATATCTGCGCCGCGAGAACCGCACCGTTCTGTTCCTCGAACCGGGTACCGGCGCTGCAAGTGGAGCGAACGCACCATGAGCACTCGAATCTGCACCGCTCTGCTCGGACTCTTTCTGTTTGCCGGTACGCAGGCAGCCGACCGTGCACCGGAACCGGGACCGCCGCGACCGCTGACGATTCCCACACCGGCCAAGATCGCGCTGCAGAACGGTGTGCAGGCAACGTTCATCGATTTCGGCTCCGTCCCGAAAGTCACGATCGCAATCACCGTGCGTGTCGGCGCAATCAACGATGGTGAGCGCACTTGGCTCTCGGATCTGACCGCCGAGCTCATGAAAGAAGGCACGCAGCAGCGAACCGCCGAGCAGATTGCCGAAGCGGCTGCAGAGATGGGCGGGCAAGTCGCCATCGGAGTCGGTGCCGATCAAACGACGTTGTCGCTGGACGTGCTATCGGAATACGGCGCGGAGGCCGTTGCGCTCCTGGCCGAAATTCTCACGCGCCCGCGCTTGCCCGAGTCCGAGCTGCCGCGCGTTCGCCAGAACTTTCTGCGCAACCTGAGCGTGGCGCTCGCCACTCCCCAGGCTCAGGCGGACGCTGCGTTCGCCGCGCTGCTCTTTCCGAACCATCCCTACGGCCGGGTCTTTCCGACGCCGGAGCTATTGCAGTCCTATTCGATCGACGACGTGCGCCGCTTCTATGAAGACAATTTCGGCGCACAACGCACGCACGTCTACGTCGCCGGCAAGTTCGATCGCGCGAGCATCGAGTCCGCCATCAAACGTCATCTCGGCGGTTGGCGCGACGGCCCTGCTCCGCTTCGACTCCCCTCTCCGGAACCTGCCGAACCGACGACGGTGCTGATCGATCGTCGGGACGCGCCGCAATCGACCTTGCGTATCGGCCTGCGCGTGATCGATCCGAGTCATGAGGAATTCATGCCGCTGTCGGTGACGAACACGCTGCTCGGCGGCGTTCTCACGTCTAGAATTACGATGAATCTGCGCGAGGACAAAGGCTGGGCGTACTCGCCGAACAGCAGCGTGAGCGCTTACTATCGTCACGCTGTCTGGGCAGAACGCGCGGACGTGAAGTCCGAAGTGACGGGTCCTGCTCTGCGGGAGATTTATCGAGAAATCGACCGCCTGCAGAGCGAGCCGCCGACCGATGACGAGCTGAAGTCGGCCAAGAACTATCGCAACGGCACCTTCGTGATTTCCAATGCGACGCGTGGCGGCTTGATCGGCCAGTTCGCGTTCATGGATCTGCACGGCTTGCCGACCGAGTGGTTGACGACGTTCATCGATCGACTCTACGCGGTCACGCCGGCACAAGTATCGCAGGCCGCACGCGAACATCTCGACCCGGCGCGCATGTCGGTCGTGGTCGTCGGCGATCTGGCGCAGATTCGCAAGCAGCTCGAAGAGTTCGAGCAGCTACCGAAGATCCAAGCGCAGCCGTGAGCGCGCTTGGCAATTTGCCATTCCCAAGAGCACGAGTCATGTCAGAACGAGAAGTAATGGAGTATGACGTCGTCATCGTCGGCGCCGGTCCTGCCGGCCTCGCGACGGCGATCCGTCTCAAGCAGCTCAAGCCGGATCTCAACGTTTGCGTCTTGGAAAAGGCTTCGGCCGTCGGCGCGCATTCGTTGTCCGGCGCGGTGCTCGAGCCCGGTCCGCTGGAGCAACTTCTGCCGCATTGGCGCACCGAGTATCCGGGGATGAAGGTTCCGGCGGTCGAGGACGACGTGCGCTTCATGACGAAGACCTCGTCGTACAAGCTGCCCGACTTCCTCGTGCGCATGAAGATCTCGCCGTTCAACAATCACGGCAACTTCATCATCTCGCTCGGCCAGCTCACGCCGTGGATGGCGCAAGAAGCGGAGAAGCTCGGCGTCGAAGTGTTCGCAGGCTTTGCCGCTGCCGAACCGTTGTTCGACGAGTCCGGTACCGTGATCGGCGTGCGCACCGGCGACATGGGTCTCGAAAAGAACGGCGAGCCGGGACCGAACTACACGCCGGGCGTCGACATTCACGCCAAGATCACCGTGATCAGCGAAGGCTGCCGCGGCTCGATCGCCAAGCAGCTCATTCGTCGTTTCAAGCTGGACGAAGGCCACAATCCGCCGACGTTCGGTCTCGGCTACAAGGAACTGTGGCAATTGCCGCCCGGCCGCGTGAAACCCGGCCGCATCGAGCACGCCGTCGGTTGGCCGCTCGATAGCAAGACTTACGGCGGCAGCTTCCTCTATCACCTCGACAACGACCGCGTGTACGTGGGTTACGTCGTCGGCTTGAATTACAAGGATCCGCGCCTCAAGCCGTTCGAAGCGTTTCAGCAGTTCAAGAATCATCCGCGCATCAAACCGCTGCTCGAAGGCGGCGAAATTCTCGCGGCGGGTGCGCGAACGATTGCGGCGGGCGGCTGGCAATCCTTGCCGACGATCGAAATGCCCGGTGCGATTCTCGTCGGGGATTCGGGCGGCACGCTGAACGTGCCGAAGATCAAAGGCATTCACCAGGCGATCCGCTCAGGCATGTGCGCTGCCGAGCACATCGCCGAAGTGGGCGAAGCGAAGGGCTTCGATGCGCGTTGGCGCAACTCGGAAGGCGGTCGCGAGCTCTATCGCGTACGCAATTTCAAACCCGGCTTCAAGTACGGTCTGTGGTTCGGCTTGCTGAACTCCGGGTGGGAAGCGCTGACTCGCGGCCGCAGTCCATGGACATTGTCGAACTATGCCGACTGGTCGGCACTCAAGAAGCTGGACGAATACGAATCGCCCGATCGCGGCTGGGGCGAACGCACGCTGCCGCCGCGCGATCGTCTTGCGTTCGTGTTCTTCGCCGGCAACGTGCACGACGAATCGCAGCCCGTGCACCTGAAGGTCGCCGACACGTCCATCTGTATCGATCGTTGCACGAAGGAATACGGCAATCCGTGCCAGAACTTCTGCCCGGCCGGCGTGTACGAGATCGTCGAAGACGGCGACGGCAAACGCCGCTTGCAGATCAATGCCGCGAACTGCGTGCACTGCAAGGCCTGCGACATCAAAGATCCTTACGAGATCATCACTTGGACGACGCCTGAAGGCGGCTCGGGACCGAATTATCAGAATCTGTAGCCAGGGCTTGGGGCTCGGGGCGTGGGGCTTGGGGCTCGCGAAAGAGGAAGCGCGCGACTGCGCGCTTCCTACAGCCTACAGCCCACGGCCGCGCACTTGCGCTACCGCGCTCGTCTTCCTTCAGCCTTCAGCCTCTCTTGAATGACATCCCCTGACTCGCCTCGTCACTCCGTCGCTGCGCTGTACCGACAGGAGTGCGCGCGCCTCGGGTACACGCCCGACCCGGCGCAGGAGCGCTTGGTCGAGGTCTTCGACGATCTGCTCGCAAGGCTGAGCGCCCCGCAGCCGCGCGGTTTGCTGCAAGGACTGTTGGGTCGGCGCAAGCGCGAATTGCAGCGTGGCGTGTATGTGTGGGGCGGCGTCGGGCGCGGGAAGACCTGGCTCATGGACCTGTTCTTCCATGCGCTTCCGTTCAAGGACAAGCAACGCAGCCACTTCCATCGCTTCATGCAGATCGTGCACGACGAGCTGAAGCGTCATCAGGAGCACGCCGACCCGCTCGAGCTCGTTGCGGACAAGATTGCGCGAAAAACCCGCGTGCTCTGCTTCGACGAGCTATTCGTGGCCGATGTCGCCGATGCGATGTTGCTCGGCAATTTGTTCCGCGCCCTGTTCGAGCGCGGCGTCACGCTCGTTGCCACGTCGAATGTGCCGCCGGACGACCTCTACAAGGGCGGCTTGCAGCGCGCGCGTTTCCTGCCGGCGATCGAGCTGATCAAGAAACACACGCAAGTCCTGCACATGGACAGCGACACCGACTATCGGCTGCGTACGCTGACCAAGGCACCGATCTGGTTCGATGCTTCCAAGCCCGAAACGGCGACGGAAGTCGAGAAGCTGTTCGAAGCGGTCGCAGGCGAGCCCGGTACGGTCAATGCAACGCTCACGCTCAATCACCGTCGGCTGCACGCGCGCCGTCACGCGCAGGATGTCGTGTGGTTCGAATTCAAGGAGCTGTGCGAAGGTCCGCGCGGTCAAGCCGATTACATCGAGATCGCGCGCTGCTACCACACTGTGTTTGTGACCAACGTGCCGGCCCTGACGACGGAGAAAGAGAACGAAGCGCGGCGCTTCATCACGCTCGTCGACGAGTTCTACGACCGTGCGGTGAAACTCGTCATTTCATCGCCCGCCACGATCGATACTCTCTACCGCGGCGAGCGGCTTGCATTCGAGTTCGAACGCACGAAGAGCCGCCTCATCGAAATGCAGTCGCAGGAGTATTTGGCGAGGGAGCACAAAGCCTAGGGATCGAGACTTGGGGCGCGGGGCTCGGGACCGGCACGAACATCGTACCGATCACAAATTCGCTGCAACCAACAGCGTAAGAGCCGAAGACTGGTAGATGTCGAACGATTGCTCACACTCTCCCCAAGTCTCGAGCCCCAAGCCCTGCGAGGGCAGCTACCGCTGCCCTCGCCGCTAACTTACGCCACCGCCAACTGCGCCTTCCTCCGCGTCTCCGCGTTCTCGCGCGCCTTCAAGGCGGCAGATGTGTCGCCGGCGATTTCCATCGAACGCGCAGTCAGTTGCCAATTCCAGGGACTCGTCGGCTTCAACTGCGTACGCTCGGAAACGAGCGCGCGTGCGAGCTTGAAATTGCGTGCGCGCAAGGCAGCCTCGACCAACGTGAGATGGACCAGGTCGCGTTGCGCATGGCTGCCGCCAAAACGATGCGCGATCGTGCGCACCGGTAGCATGTGCTCGATGCAGGCGGCGTAGTCGCCTCGACCGAACGCAACGATGGCCTTGGCGATCGGCAGGCCCACATCGCGCGACATCATCGCGTTCGTATCCCGCTCCTGCGCCTTGCGCTCGAGCAGCGCCACGACACGCTCCGCCGCGTCGAAACGCTTCGCGCCGACGAACGCGATCACGGCGTGCACATCGTTGAATGCATAGTAGGCGTGATCGGCGAGCGGCGCCCAGCAATCGGCCAAGCGCTCCCAACGCTGACCGACATCGGTGCCGCGCAGACCCAACCGCCACAACATGGCCGATCCGTCGATCATTTCGAGCGGCACTTGCGATTGAGTCGGCCGGATGCGCCGGTCGTAGAGGTCGAGCGCCTGATTGGTTTCCCCGAGATCCAGGTAATACAGACCCAGGTGCCACCAGTTGTGATACGCAAAGGCGTTGTTGCGGCTCCAGTCCGCCTCGCGAGATGACAGCCACTCGATGCCGTCGCGCAGCCGTCCCTGCATCTCCATCACGTGGGCAACGGCGTGGACGGCCCAGGGATCGCGACGATTCAACTCGAGCGCGCGACGACCGGTGTCCTCAGCCTTGGCGTACAGCGCCGTTTCCTCGAGCCCGAACGCATACATGCCGAGCACATAGCCGAAGCCCGGAGTGCTCGCATCCCAATACGGCAACACTTGGGCGACGCGGTCGCGCAGCATCGTCGACGCGCCGAGATAGAAATCGCCGAGGTGAGCCGTTTGCAGCGCGAGTAGATCGCGCGGGTAGTCGAGCAGGATGTCGCCGTAGGCGCGCACAGCCCCTTCGAAATCTCCAGCCGACCATTTGCGCGCTGCAGCGATGTGTGCGCGCTCGCGTTCGTTGGCTCGTTTGCCGAGGCTTTCCACGGCCTCGACACTTTCCTTGAGCATGGGCACCAGGCTGCGGTCCGTCGCGCCGACGGCCAGCGCAGCGCGCAAGCAGTGCGCGGCTGGGAAAGTCGGCTCCTGCGACAGCATCTCCTCGATGACCTCGAGCGGGTCGAGGAAATAGCTCGCAAGCAAGTCGACCCCCTGCTCGTACTTCTGCAGCAAGCTGCGATCGGACGTCGAAACGGGAATACCGCGACAATCGGTCAATGACATGGCAATCCTCCACCGGCGTAACCTGACGCTGACATCAGCGTGTTGAGCTTTCTACGGGTCGTCCGTGAGCCCGAAGTCTCGACACCCGTGAAAATTCCGTGAAAATGGCGTCCCCCCGGCGCAGCGCGCGCCAGGAGGCCTGTCCGGCACTTGAATGCCTGGGAGGATGCTCGTCGGTGGTCATATTCCGCGCAGGGGCTCATCTGCGCGTCTCTCACACCTAACCGTTGGATCGACAACAAAAATTTGGGGATAGAGGGGCGACGGCTTTGCACGAAGTCTCGGTACAACTGCTGGGCGGTTTTCGCCTGTGCGACGCGACGGGAAGGGAGATCAAGATCCCTTCGCGAAAAGGGCGCGCGCTGCTCGCCTACCTGGCGACGCATCTCAACGAGTCGCATTCGCGCGATCGGCTCGCGATGCTCTTGTGGGAAGACGCCGAAGAGGATCTGGCCAGAACCAGCCTGCGCCAGGCACTTGCAGCGCTACGCAAGGCGCTGCCCTCGCCCATCTTGCGAGCAGATACCGATTCGATCGCGCTCGATGGCGCCGTGGCAACCGATCTGGCAGAGCTGCGGCAAGCTCTGGCGTCGAGCACGATGGCGGACGTGCGCCGCATCGTCGATTGTTATCGCGGCGATTTGCTCGAGGGTCTCGATGCGCGATCCGCGGCGTTCGAAGACTGGCTGAGCCAGGAGCGGCTCGCTTTGCGACAACAAGTCACGCAGGCCCTGCAGAAGCTGACGGCATTGTGTGTGGCCAACGAAGACACCGACGGTGCGCTCCTCGCGTGCACGAGACTGGTCGCGCTCGAGCCGCTCAACGAAGCGGCGCATCGCACGTTGATGGAGCTGCACGCTCGCCGCAATGCGTATGCCGAAGCATTGCGCCAGTACCGCATCTGCCGGGATGCGCTGCGGCGCGAGCTCGACGTTGCACCGGAACCTGCGACCGAAGCGCTGTACCGCGAGCTGATGCGGCGACGACGCGCCGGAGGACCCGTCGCGTCCGATGAGCCCGAATCCGAGCAAGCCGAGCTGCCTGCCACGACGCCGCCCACACCGGCCGTCGAAACGCGGCCGGCATTGCGCGACGCCGTGGTAAGCGTCGCGCGATTGGAAGGCTTGCTGGAGCTCGAATCGATTGCGGATCCGGAGGAGGCGCTTGCGGTTGCAGAGCAATTTCATTCGCTCGTGCGCGAAACATCCCAAGCCTTCGGCGGACGAACCGATCGGCGCGCCGGTGCAAATGTATTGACCGTGTTCGGCCTGCCGACCGCCTACGGCAACGAAGCGGAACGAGCGAGCCGTGCGGCCCTCGCGATCCGACGTGCGTTTGCGCGGACGCGTTGGTCGACGCAGGTCGCGCTCAAGCTGCGCATCGGCATCGCACAAGGTCAGGTCTTGCCGAGTCCGGACATCTTTCCATTGACGGGGCGGCCGACGCACCTCGCACACTCGCTCGCTTCGCGTGCTGGCGGCGATCACATCCTGCTCGAGGATGAAGTTCGCCGGGCGCTCGGCGAGCGTGTCGCGGTCGAACGAATCTCCCTCCCCTCCGCATCGAGCGCCGAACCTGCGCGCGCTTGGCTGCTCAACTCGCTCACGACCGAGGCCCCCACTAGTGAGCGGCCGTTCGTCGGGCGTCGTCCCGAGCTGGCCATGATCCTCGCGGTGCTGGATCGCTGCATGACGAGCCGGCACGGCCGCGCGATCGTCGTGCGCGGCGAGGCCGGTATCGGCAAGACGCGGCTCGTCGAAGCGGTGCGAAGCGCGGCTGCAGAGCGCGGGGTTGCGGTTCACAGCGCGCAAACGTTCGATTTCGGTCAGTCGCCCGGACAACGGCCGATCACGATGCTTGCACTGAGTCTGTGCGGCTTGACCGAAGACGCCGGACCTGCCGAGCGCAGCGCTGCGGTCGAGCGCATCGCCAAGACCTTGCAAGCGACGATCGATCAAGTCGTGTTCTTGAGCGATCTCATCGATGCACCGCTGTCGGCCGAGTTGAGCGCGCTCGAGCAGGCAATGGATGCATCGACACGCCAACGCGGACGCACGCTTGCATTGACCAAGCTGATCGAGATTGCGGCACGCCAGAACCCGCTCATGCTCGTCGTCGAGGACGTGCATTGGGCCGACAGCGACGAGCTCGCGCGCCTCGGCGAAATCGCCGCCATCGCGGCGAACTGTCCGATCCTGCTCGTCATCACGACGCGTCCGGAGGGCGACCCGATCAACGCCACTTGGCGCGCACGTGCGCGCGGCTGCCCGGTGACAACCGTGGATCTGGCACCGCTCGCCGACGATGAAGCCCATGAGCTTGCCGCCCATTACGGCGAGTTGCCGACGGCAACGATCGAAGCGTGCATCCGCCGCGCCGAAGGGTATCCGCTGTTCCTCGATCAACTCCTTCGCGCAGCGAGCACGGGTCACGATACTCTGCCCGGTTCCGTCCGCTCGCTCGTGATCGCCCGTGCCGACCGTTTGTCGAGCCGCGATCACAACGCATTGCAGGCGGCCGCCGTTCTCGGCCATCGCTGCGCGATTCAAGCGTTGCAGGCGTTGCTCGACGATCCGAGCTACGAGCCATGCGGCTTGGTCGATGCCGGACTGCTGCGTACCGAAGGCTCGGATTTGCAGTTTGCGCACGCCTTGTTTCGCGATGCCATTTACGAATCGACGCTGAGATCGCGGCGCAAAGAGCTGCATCTGCGCGCCGCGCAGTGGTTCAGTAGGAGCGACATTGCGCTGCAAGCCGATCACTTGGCCGCAGCGGACGACGAACGCGCCGCGGCAGTCTATACCGAGGCAGCGCGAGCGGAGCAAGCGGCACTGCGGTTCGAGCGTGCGCTCGGCTTGGCCAACAAAGCGAGCGCATTGGCACGCGAACCGCTCTTGCTCCATCAAACGAGCTGCCTGCTCGGCGAGTTATTGCTGCAGCTCGGCCGCACGCACGATGCGCTCACCGCCTTCCGCGAAGCGCTCGATTTCGCAGTCGATCAAACCGGCCGCGGCAACGCGTATTTCGGCATCGCGTCGGCGCTGCGCATCATGGATCGGCACGAAGAGGCGCTCGATGCGCTCGGTCGGGCCGAGCAAGCCTTCGGCACGCAGTCCGAGCCGCACTTGAAAGCGCGCATTTACTCGCTGCGCGGCAATCTGTGTTTTCCCCTCGGCCGGGTCGATGCATGTTTGGAGGCACACGAACAGGCGCAGCGTTACGCGGAAGAGGCCGGCACGCCGCTCGAGCTCGCACGTGCGCTCGGCGGCATCGGCGATGCGTGGTATCAACGCGGCCGGATCGTCAGCGCACACCGGCATTTCCAGCGGTGCATCGACGAAGCGCGGCGCCATGGTTTGACGAGTGTGATGCTCGCAAACTTGCCGATGCTCGGCGTCACTCATCAGTATTGCTGCGAGCTCGATGCGGCTACGCGCGTCTACGAGGAAGCCATGGAGCTCGTCCGGCGTGTCGGCGATCTCCGAGGCGAATTGCTCGTGCACCTCGTCGCCTCCTCGACGCTACTCCTGCAGGGTCGCACCGAAGAGAGCCGCGAGCGTGCGCGACGGACCGTCGATCATGCGGAGCGGCTCGGTGCGCGACGCTTTCACGCAGAGGCGCTCGGGCTCATCGCCCTGTCGCATGTGCTGCAAGGCGATCGCACGGAAGGCCGACGGATCGTCGAAGAGGGAATTGCCATCGCGCGCGAAGCCGGCATGGCCTATTGCGGCCCGATCTTGCTGGGCATTCTCGCGCGCGCAACGGACGATCCGCCGCAGCGGGCCGATGCTCTACGCGAAGGCGAAGCGTTGCTCGCCGACGGTAGCGTCAGCCACAGCTATTTCGAGTTCTATGCGAACGCCATCGAAGTCAGTCTCGATACGCGAGCCTGGGCCGACGTGCGCCGCTATGCACAAGCGTTGAGCGACTACACCCGCGACGAACCGGTGCCGCTGCCGACGCTCGTCATCGACCGCGGACGTGTACTCGCCGACATCGGCGAAGGCCGCAAGGACGAGCGCACATTGAGCGCCCTGAACGCACTGCTCGCGCGCTGCCGTGAGGCGCAGACGCTAGCGTTGGCGTGGAGGATTGAAAGCGCGCTGGCGAACGATTAAGCCGAACCGCGCAGGCGACAAATAGGGCGCTGGGCTCTGGCTTGGCAAGAGTAGCGTCCTTCAGCCTATCGCCTTCAGCCTTCAGCCTTCAGTCTTCAGCCTGACGATCTGCCTAATCGTCTTCCCCTCCGCCAACCGATCGAACGCCTCATTGATGTCATCGAGCGCAATGCGTTCGCTCAGCAAACGATCGATCGGCAAGCGTCCGGCGCGATACCACTCGATGTAGCGTGGAATATCGCGTGCAGGATCGCAGCTTCCCAAGTAGCTGCCTTTGATCGTGCGCTCTTCGGCGACGATACCGACGTGCGGGATCGAAAATAGGTGTTGGGGATTCGACAAGCCTGCAGTGACCGTCGTACCGCCGCGGCGAGTGATCTGATAGCTCAGCTCCATGGCTTTCACCGAGCCGGCCATTTCGAAGGCGTAGTGCACCCCACCGCGCGTCCAGTCCTTTATCTTCTCGACGGCCTGCGAATCGCGGGCGTTTACGGTGTGAGTTGCGCCGAGCTCTCGCGCCAGCGCGAGTTTCTCGTCCGACAGATCGCAAGCGACGATCGTCCCTGCCTCTGCGACCTTCGCACCCAACAGCGCTGCAAGGCCGACGCCGCCGAGCCCGACGACAGCGATCGAAGAACCCGGCTCCGGATGCACCGTGTTCGTCACAGCGCCGACCCCGGTCATCACCGCACAGCCGAAAACCGCCGCCTCCTCGAACGACAGCGATGTGTCGATCTTCACGAGCGATTCGCGCGCCATCACGGCATAGTCGGCGAACGCCGAAACACCCAAGTGATGATTCACATCGCGGCCGTCGCGATGCAGTCGGCGAGCACCGCTCAGGAGCTCGCCAGCAGAATTGGCCTTGAAGCCGGGCTCGCACAACGCCGGACGCCCGTGCGTGCACGGCTCGCACATGCGACAACATGGAACGAACGCAGCGACGACGTGATCGCCGACGCGAAGATCGGTCACGCCCGCCCCCACTTCGACGACTTCGCCTGCGCCCTCGTGACCGAGCGCCATCGGCAACGGACGCGGACGATCGCCGTTGATGACCGAGAGATCCGAATGGCACAGCCCCGCTGCGCGCATCTTGACGAGCACTTCGCCCGGTCCCGGAGGATCGAGGTCGATTTCGACCACCTGCAACGGACGCGATTGGGCGTAGGGCCGCGGCAGACACATCTCATTCAGTACGGCAGCGCGAGTTTTCATGAGCGGCTCTCGGGTTCTTTGGAAGTTGCAGGCTCGCGATTCTAGCGAGCCGAATGCAAAATGGCGCCCCGCACAATCTCGATGGTTCCCGCTCCATGTCCTCGCCAGCACCGACACCGACTCGCGCCGATTTCAAGGTCCTGCGTCCGATGCAGACGCGTTGGATGGATAACGATCAGTACGGACACGTGAACAATGTGGCCTACTACTCTTATTTCGACTCGGCGGTGAACGGCTACTTGATGGAGGCGACGCGCACGGATACGTCCAAACTTTCCGCCATCGGCATCGTTGCCGAGACCGGCTGTCGGTATCTGAAGGAGCTCAGCTTTCCCGAGCGCCTGCATGTCGGACTGCGACTCGAGAAGCTCGGCAATTCCAGCGTCATATATCAACTGGCCGTCTTTCGCGAAGACGAGCAGGATCCTGCCGCCATCGGCCGATTCGTGCACGTCTACGTGGATCGGCAGACGCGGCGACCCGTGCCGATTCCGCAAGAGATTCGAAGTGCGCTCGAGGCATTGCAGTGAACGGACGGAGGCGCAGATTTCTGCTGGAAGCCTGCGCCCTCTGCGCCGCCAGCGCTGCGCGCCCGCTCTACGCGAATGACGAAGATCACGAGATCCCCGCGTCTTTTCCGCCGCTGGAACGGCGCGATTTGCCCTGGCACGAGCTGCTCGAACCCGAACGGTTCGAAGTCTTGTTTCTCCAGGAAACCGAATTTCCGGGCAGCAGCCCGCTCAACGACGAGCACCGCAACGGTACCTATATCTGCGCCGCGTGTTATTTGCCGCTCTTTCGCTCGCGGCACAAATATGACAGCGGCACGGGCTGGCCGAGCTTCACCCAGCCGATCGAAGGACACATCGAAACGCGTGTCGATGGCCGAGGACGCGAACCCATCGTGGAATATCACTGCAAACGCTGCGGAGGCCATCAAGGGCACGTCTTTCGCGACGGACCGCCGCCGCGCGGCGAGCGCTGGTGCAACAACGGCTTGGCACTGATCTTCGTCCCTCGCGAGCAGCCGCTACCGCCCCTGCGTAAATGATTCATTCGCTCGCCGAATGAATTTTATAGCCCGCAGGCCAATGATCCCCGGGCGTTCCATCGTTATCTTGGGTCCCAACAATCGTAAGGAGACACACATGCCCAAGACCGTTGCCGTTCTCGTCGGAAGCCTGCGCCGCGACTCGTTGAGCAAGAAGCTCGCTTTGGCGATTGCCGATCTGGCCCCGTCCGATCTGACATTCGATCTAGTGCCGATCGCAGATCTGCCTTTGTACAACGAAGACCTGGAGACTCACGAGCCTCCAGCAGCTTGGACCGCGTTTCGTAACCGCATCCGCAACGCCGATGCCGTGCTCTTCGTGACACCCGAGTACAACCGCTCGATTCCCGCGGCGCTCAAGAATGCCGTGGATGTCGGTTCGCGGCCCTACGGCAAGAACGTGTTCAACGGCAAGCCCACCGCGATCGTCTCGACGTCGCTCGGCGCGCTCGGTGGTTTCGGCGCGAACCATCACCTGCGCCAGGCGCTGTCGTTCTTGAACATGCCGCTGTTGCCGCAGCCGGAAGCGTACATCGGCAACACTTCGCAGCTGTTCGACGAGCACGGCAAGCTCACGAACGAATCGACGGAGCAGTTCCTGCGTCAGTTTGCCGAGTCGTTCGCGAACTGGATCCGGAAAAATTCTGTGGGTGTCGCCACGGAGAAAGCCGCATAGGCTTCTGTCGTAGACATCGGCGCCTGGCGCCGCAAGGAATGCGGCGTCAGATGAACCCGATCATTCTCCCAGCCATCGCAACCGCGAACCAGGATGCAACGGACAGGACGATCGCCGCGCGGGCAAAGGCGGAGCTGGTCGCCGGCTCGCGAGCAAGCTTTCGGAACAGTACCGCCTGCGCAATGCCGGCGAAGACCATGAGCCCCATCTTCCAGCCGAACGCGGTGTTGAAGAAGTAGAGCCGCGGCGTCGCAACGAACATCAGCATGCCGCTCAGCACGACGAGCGCCAACCCCAGCCACATCGCTCGCGACGTGTCGCATATGACGTCTCGCAAGGATTGATCGGCCAGCACCCGGCCGCTCGCTCTCAGCGCAATGAGCACGAGCGAGCCCAAGAACAAGATCAAGCCGAGCACGTGAAGGATCTGCAGGCTTGCACCGACCAAATGATCGGTTTTGCTGATCGCGTGTGCGATCGCGCTCTCTTCGATCGCGGCAAGAACTTCGAGAATCGTCATGTCAGGACCACGCCGGCAAGTACGGAATCAGGCGTCCGAAGGCGATCGTCAGCGTCCACAACGTGAGCGACGCGAAACCGGCATAACGGAGCGCCCTCGGCAGCGAAGCAAGCTGGGGCTTGCCCAAGTGGCGAGGTGCTAAAACGAACTCGAAGACGCAGGCGTTGATACCCGCAAGCAGCAGGAACAGCAGCTTGAACGCGAACGCCGGGCTCGAGAGCATCCGCTCGGCGGACGACCAGAACAACAGACCGCCGGATAGGGACGTCGCCGCAAATCCCCACAGCACGAACGGCCGCAAATCGCGTAGCAGCCGCTCCAGAGGAATGCGCCGCAGAAAGACACCCATCAAGCGCAGATCGATGGCAAACAACAGCCCGGTCGAGATCGCCAGACCGATCAGATGCACGCCTTCGATGATCGGATACGCCAGATTCGACTCGGCGATCGCCGTTCCGACCGTCGAGCCTTCGACCCGCTGCGCCCAGGCCATCAAAGTCGTCGTGAGCTCGCTCATTGACGCTTACCTCTGCACGGCGACTTGACCGAACGGCCCGTTGTTCTCGACGCAGATGCGCTCGTACCGCTCGATGATCCGCTCGCCCTTCGGGTGGTTCGCGAACGCCACTTCGAAATGCCAGCCGTCCGGCTCGTCGGCTTCGGTGTAGCGCCGCATCGGAATCGTCACCGTCCATGGCCGCGTGAAGACCGTGGGATCGGTGATCGTCGCCACGTAATTGAAGCGGTGTCCGTTGTTATCGAAGATGTAGCGCTCGACGATGTGCACGTTCTCGCTCGCGAACTCTCCGGTTCGCGCGAATCGTGCTTTCGCGTTGTTGTTCCGTACGTCGACAATGAGCGTGTTGCCCTCCCACCGTCCGCGCGAATCGGCATTCCAGAGCTTGATGTCCTCCGGCAAATGCGGTTTGCCGTCGAGATGAACGATGCGCGTGCCGGAATTGAACAGCAGCAGCACGTAGCCCGGATACTGACGGATCTCGAAGCCGTGCCAAGTGAACGACTTCGGCACGCCAGCCGGCGCGCAGCGCGCCAGCGGCTCGATGTATTCGGGTTTGATGGGGTTGTGGAAGAACTCGAGAAACTCCTGCTGCTTCGCGCGGGCCCACGGCTGGAACGGCACTTGTCCGTCCGGCGGATCGCTGACCCGGCTCGGCGCACGCGACTCTCGCGGCCCCTTGGCGACGCGCCCGGTCGGATCGCCCGGCACGCCGCCCTGCGGATCGGTCAGATTGTTGTGGTTTGCGATCGTGTTCGACCAATGCCCTTGCACGTCGGGTTGTCCGTCGCTCAGGCGCGGTCCTTTCCACGCGCCCGACTCGATCACCGGCACCGTGGTTTCTCGATGAATGCCCGAGCTCGAGGAGCGATTGGCCGTCTCTTGTGCGCCCGCGAACAACGGCGCGAGCGCGCAACCGAGAACCAACGCCCGCAAGTAGGTGCTCGAAGTGCGACGCATGCGAGCGTCGCGATGAATATGTGCACGGATCACGTCATTCGCCCTTCGGAAACGGGTAGTACTGCTCGTAGTCGAGCGTGTAGCAGTAGTTCTCGATCAGCTGGAAGTTCGGCTCGCGATGACGGTGCAGGTGCACAGCGAGCGTCCACGGCCGGCTGAAGACGTTCGGATCTTCGAGCGTGGCGCGATACTCGATCGTGTTCGCGTCGAGGAACCTCCATCGCTCCACGACGTGCAGCGCCGTGCTGTGGAAGTTTCCGGAACGGTCGAGCCAGGTCTCGTCGGTGAAGTCGCGCACGTCGACGACGAGCGTGTCCCCTTCCCAGTGACCGCGCGAATCGCCGAGCCAGAACTCGTGCTCTTCCTCCGGATGCAACGTGCCGTTCGTGTGGATCGTCCGCACGGAATGACCGAACTGAAACACGATCGTCAGATCGCGCTCGCGCTGGAAGATCTGGAACGGTTCCGGATAGTAGATCCCGCGCGGCGTGCCGAGCGTCCAGCACTTCAGCCGCGGATCGTCGGTGAATCGGCGCTCGAAGTTACGCTTACGCTTTTCGAGCGCCGCAGGCAGGTACGGAATCTTGCCGCCTTCGACGACGCCCGGACTCGGCGGCGCGTCCTTGCGCGGACCGTGCGGTTCCAAATCGAAGTCGGCAGCGCTCGTCGTTTGCCAGATTCCCGAGAAGTCGGGCTTGCCGCTCGGCAACCGGGGGATCTTCTCGCCCGCGAATGCCGCGAACGGCATGCAGATGAGGCTCAGCATCGCGACCATCGCACCGGTCCGATGCCGCGCGTGAGCCACGGAGCCGCGTCCAGAATCAAACGCTTCGGCCATGATGCGCTCCATCAGCGTCCGGACGCGTTCGCTGCGGTGCGCGGCGCATCTTGCGCACCGCCCGTCTGGAACGTGCGGCCGTCCGGCAACGTCACGGTCACCGAATAACCGTACGGGCCGCCGTTCTTCGCGCGATAGCCTTTGATGTGCACCTCAGTGCCCACCGCCACATCGGCTTTCGTCAAGCCGATCTTGGATAGTTGATTCGGTGCGCCGAATTCGACGCCCCAGTTCGTCACCGTTCCGTCCGGCTGTTGCACATCGAAGTACAACCAACTGTGCGGGTTCACCCACTTCACCTTCGTCACGGTGCCCTTGAGATCGATCGGCTGATCGGCATCGAACTCGGCAGCGAAGGCGTGATGGGCAACGCTGCGCCCGGCGATTGCGATCACCGCCAACCCTGCGAAGGCCAACAGCGCGGCACGCGAAGTGCGGCTGGAAATCGACATAGGTTCCTCCACGAGAATCAGAAGCTGTACGTCAGGCTGCCCTGCACGAAGCGACCGGACGCGCCGTTCGGGGCGATGAACGAGTACGGATTGATGCCGCTCGCGCGATTGCCGAGGACGTACTTGTCCGGATACTTGTTCAACACGTTCTGGACGAGGACATCGATGCGCCAAGCGCCGCCGCTCAAGTAGCTCACGCCCAGATCGAGATAGGTTTCGGGCGAGAATTCTTGATCGACGTTGCCGTTCGCCGCAGGCACGCCCGCAACGTCGCCGACGTTGTAGCGATAGCTTCCGTAGCGCGTCACCGTCGCATCGGCCACCCACGAACCGATCGAATAGCGGCCGTTCAAGATCACCTTGCTGCGCGGCGTACCGGTTTCGGCATCGCGAACCTTGGCGTTGCGGATCGCAATGATCTGCGCGCCGCCGACCGTCACTTCGCGATTGACGTTCTCCACCTCCGTATCGAGGAAGCTGGCAGCCGCCGTGATGTCCAACGTGCTCTCGTCGAAGTCGAACCGCTTGCGGCCGACGATGTCGACGCCGTACGTCGTTTGATCCCAGGCATTCATGTAGTAGGAGGCCTGAGTGAAGCCGTTCAAGCCGACCGACTCGAACGCCGCCGTCACGGTCGGGCCTTGAATGGTCTCCGATACCTGAATGACGTCCTTGATTCTGAGCTTGTAGGCGTCGATCGTGATCGAGCTCGTCGCATCGGGCCGAATGACGGCGCCGAGCGAGAACGTCGTCGACTCTTCCGGTTCGAGCGGCTTGGCGCCGAATGCTCTCGAAGTCGGGTCGGCCGTACGGAACATTCGCGTACGTCCCGGCGCAAACACACCGGTGCCCGAGTTGCTCCAGTTGCTCGTGTAGCCGCTCGTCTGGTTGCCGAGCTGCGCGAGGCTGGGCGCATGGAATCCAGTGCTCACGGTGCCGCGCAAAGCAAAGGCGGGAACGAACTCGTAACGCGCGGTCAGTCGATAGTTGCTGGTACCGCCGAAATCGGAGTAATCCTCGTAGCGCGCAGTGACACCGACATCGAGCTTGTCCGTCACGGCCGCATCGAAGCCGAGATATCCGCCCTTCACGTTGCGCGTGATCGAGCCGACATCTTCGGGCGTGACGCCCGCGGTCGACGAACCGGTCGTGGGGATGCGCGAGTTGTCGTTCGCGAAATCGACGCCCGGGAATTGCGGCACGAAGCGCTCGTACACGCCGCCCGGTCCATACACCTGCGCGATCGTGAGTCCCGCCAGCGGGCCGGGTTCATAGCCCTGGCGATCGCCAATGTCCTCCGTACCCCAGTACTCGTGCCGATACAACGCACCCGCCGAGAACACGAGCGATTCGAAGGCACTGACGTCCAGATCCTTGCGATAGTCGACGGTGACCGACGTCGTGCGGCTCTCCCACGAACCCAGATAAAAATCGGTCGGGCTTTCCTCGCCCCAGCTCGGATTCACCGTCTCGTACGTGTGACGGCCCGTCTCGTTACGACCGAACGACACGGCCGTATCGAGCGTGCCGAACACATCATTGCCGAAGCGCAGACCCGCCACGGCGGCGATGTCCTCCGCGTGGTACGTGATGTACGGCTGATGAATGTCCGGATAGATGCTGAGCACCGCCTGTTCGGAAATGCGCCGGCCGTCCGTCACCGTCGGCGAGTTCGTCACCGACTTCACGATGCGTGAGGGATTGACGTAGTTCAGACCCTCTTTGTCGGCGTAATTGACCCAGCCGTACGCCTCGAGCGAGTCGGTGAGCTCGTAACCGAAGTTCACGAGCGCGCTGAAGTGCTCGCGCGCCTGCTGGCCCCATTGACCGTACTTCTTGTTGAAAGTCTCGTTGCGCGGATCGCCATCCGGAAAGAGTTGCCGCCAGTCTGCTTCGCTACGATCGACGTTGTCGTTCTTCAAGTAATCGGCACTGACGTTCACGAAGCCGCGATCGCCGAGCGTGAAGCCGTTCCAGGCGTTCACTGAGCGAGTGAAGCCGCCGCCGTCGGTGTAGCCGCCGATGTTCGCCGTCGCGGCGCCGCCGATCGATTCCTTCAGCACGATGTTGATGACACCCGCGATCGCGTCCGAGCCGTATTGCGCGGCTGCGCCGTCTCGCAGCACTTCGACGCGTTCCACTGCGCTGACCGGAATCATATTGATGTCGACGACCTGCGCAGCCGGCCAAGGATCGGTGCCGGAGAGCTGCGCCGAGACGTTGCGGCGCTTGCCGTTCACGAGGATCAACGTATACGCCGGGCCGACGCCGCGTAGCGATGCGGCCCGCACGCTTTGCCCCTTCACGGCGTTCTGACCCTGCGGAAAATTGAACGACGGATGCAGCTTGGACAGCGCCTGATTGAGGGTCACCGCGCCCGTCTCCTTGAGACGTTCCGGAGTAATCACGTCGACAGGCGCCGTGCTCGTCAGCGCTGTCGCATCTTGTCGTGACGTACCGAGCACCACGACGGTGTCGAGCACATTCAGATTGGCGGGAGGTGTCGTCGTCTCCTGAGCCAAGAGTGCAGGAGCGGCAGTCGCCAATGCGACGGCTATGGAAGCGGAAAGAACACGCATCGTACTAGTCCCCATATTGCGCGCACGTCCAGTGCATTCCGACAATCGGCAATGCGACTTCAACCGTGCTGAAGTGCGGCGCAATGTAGGTTCGCGCGATACGCAGCGACAAATGCCGCGTCGTTATGTTTTCGGCGTGCCGAGCTATGTGATCGTCTTGTTACGCGCGCTCGTCATCCGACCAATGTTCCAAATCCCGAATCGGCGAAGAACTGCGTCACTCGCACGTCTGCGCGGATCGTTGCTTTCGCCGACGAATGCACGTCGCGGCCTCCCATATCCTGTGCAGGAGCCGCGAGAATTCATGCCAAAAACATCGTGACGCTTTTGTTACCGCGAAGCGACCGCTGCAATACGCTTCACACGTCGCACACAACGGCCAGTTCGCACACACAGCGTGCGAACCGCGCAGTCAATGCGCAATGGTTGTGCCTAACAACGATCGTCTCGAGGTCGAATGGTGACGTCGTTCTCTCGTGATAGCGGATCGGTATTTGGCGCTCGCTGTCGCGTTCGCTATGTTGCACGCGTGGACTTCTTCTCCGGCGAGCTGCCGGTCGGATGGATCAATCCCCCAAGAGCCAACCGATTTCGGTCCACGGATGGCCCCGATCTTTTTCTTCGAGCGGCACGAAGACATCGCGCGGGCGCGAATCGCATGTCATTCGCTCATGCGAAACCTTCCTGGTCGTCAAGGAAGAAACCGACGCGCACTCGTCAGCGAAATGCTTGCTACCGAATTGTTACGGCGTTGCGACTGATCCCTTACCGGCGTCTTCTTAAGATGCGCCGATCGGCGCCCGCACGCGCCTCGCAAACGATTTCGATGAACGATTTAGCCGTGAGACGCATGAGCATCTTCGACCGCTTGGGCTCCCCACACAGTCATACATCGTCCCTGCAGCGCACGTGATCGCATTCTCGGGTGCGAACGCGATGAAAATTCTGGTCGTCGATGACGATGCGGATCTCGCGAGTCTGGTCAGCTTCACGCTGACGCAGGCCGGATTCGACGTGTGCAGTGCACGCGACGGCGTTACCGCGCTCGAGATATTCGAGCGCGATTCGCCGAGCTTGCTCGTGCTGGACGTGAACTTGCCCGCCCTCGACGGCTTCGAGGTGTGCCGCACCATTCGCCGCCGATCCACCGTGCCGATCATGATGCTCACGGTGCGCGACGGTGAGGACGACCTCGTGATGGGGCTCGAGTGCGGCGCCGACGATTTCGTGCGCAAGCCCGTCAGCCCGAAAGCCTTGGTTGCACGCGTGCGAGCGCTTGCGCGGCGCGCGATTCCCTCGGACCCGGACACGTTGGTGCTCGGGTCGCTGCGCTTGGACGTCGAATCTCACACACTGACGGTCGGCACAGAGGCGCAGATTCAGCTCACGCCGCTGCAACTCAAGGCATTGCAGCTCATGTTTGCCAACAACGGCCGCACCGTAACGGCCGAGCGACTGACGGCCCACCTTTGGGGAAAGAGCACGCAACGCGAGCGGCATTCGCTCAAGCAACTCATCCATCGCCTGCGCCAACGGCTCGAACAGGAGGCCGGATTGCCCGACCTGCTACAAACGACGCCTGGCGCGGGCTATCGGGTCGTTGCGCTCAGCCGCGCAACGGAAGAGTCGCCAGCGTCCTCGTAACGTTCTTGCTCAGGCCGCATCGGCGTCCGTATCGACATCGTAGCCGAGATTCGGCGCGAGCCACCGCTGCACGTCCTCGACCGACATCTTCTTCCGTGCCGCATAGTTCTGGACCTGATCGAGATCGATCTTGCCGAGCGGGAAGTAATGCGCACCGGGATGCGCAAAATACCACCCGCTCACCGCCGCCGTCGGGTACATGGCGAACGATTCGGTCAGCTTGATGCCCGTACTCGTCTCGACATCCAACAAGCGCCACAGCGTCGCCTTCTCCGTGTGATCCGGACAGGCCGGGTAGCCCGGTGCCGGACGGATGCCGCGATACTCTTCTTTGATCAGCTGTTCGTTCGTCAGCCGCTCATCAGGCGCATAGCCCCAGAATTCGCGGCGCACGCGTTCGTGCAGCCGTTCGGCGAACGCCTCGGCGAACCGGTCCGCGAGCGCCTTGAGCATGATGCTCGAGTAATCGTCGTGCGTGCTGGCGAAACGCTCGAGGTGCTCTTCGATGCCATGACCGGCCGTCACGGCAAAGGCGCCGATGTAATCGCGCTTGCCCGAAGACTTCGGCGCAATGAAATCGGCGAGACAGACGTGCGGCTGGCCTTCTGCTTTGCCCTTCTGCTGGCGAAGGAAATGCAGCCGCGCGAGTACTTGCGTGCGCGACTCGTCCGTGTAGATCTCCACATCGTCATCGTCGACGGTATTCGCCGGGAACAAGCCGATGACGCCGCGCGCCCGCAGCCAGCGTTCGCGAACGATCTGTTTCAATAGCCGTCTGGCATCGGCGTACAGGTTGCTTGCCTGCTCACCGACGATCGGGTCGGTGAGGATGTCCGGGAACTTGCCCGAGAACTCCCACGCATTGAAGAACGGCATCCAATCGATATAGCGCGTCAAATCTTCGAGCGAATAGTCGTCGAACACGCGCACGCCGAGCATTCGCGGCACGGGCGGCGTGTATGAATCCCAACCGCCCTGAAATCGATTCGCCCGCGCCTGGGCGAGCGAGAGCTGCGGCGCCTTGGTCTTCTTGCCTTGATGCTGCGCACGCCGCGTTGCGTGCTCTTCCTTGACCTTGGCAATGAACTCGGCACGCGTCGTCGACGTGAGCAGCTGCTGGCAGATGCCGACGCTGCGCGACGCATCCTTCACGTAGACGACCGGTCCTTTGTATTGCGGGTCGATCTTCACGGACGTGTGCGCCGGCGATGTCGTCGCGCCGCCGATCAGAAGCGGCTGCGTGAAGCCCTGCCGCTGCATTTCCTTCGCGACGTGCACCATTTCATCCAGCGACGGCGTGATCAGTCCTGACAGACCGATCATGTCGGCGCCTTCGCGCCGTGCGGTCTCCAGGATGCGCTCGCACGGCACCATTACGCCCAAGTCGATGACGTCGAAGTTGTTGCACTGGAGCACGACACCGACGATGTTCTTACCGATGTCGTGCACATCGCCCTTCACCGTCGCCATGACGATCTTGCCGTTCGACTTGCCGACGTTGCCGCTCGCGGCCTTCTGGGCTTCGATGTACGGGATGAGGTGCGCCACCGCACGCTTCATTACGCGCGCCGACTTCACGACTTGCGGCAGGAACATCTTGCCGGCGCCGAATAGATCGCCGACCACGTTCATGCCGTCCATGAGCGGGCCTTCGATCACTTGCAAAGGCTGCGCGAACTTCTGGCGCGCCTCCTCGGTGTCCTCGACGATGAACTCGTCGATACCCTTCACCAGCGCGTACTCGAGACGCTTCTCGACAGGCCAACTGCGCCACGCCAGATCCTCGGCCTTCTTCGCGCCCGCCTCGCCCTTGTATTTCGCGGCGATCTCCAGCAAGCGCTCGGTTGCATCCGGCCGGCGATTCAGAATCACGTCCTCGACGCGCTCGCGAAGCTCCTGCGCAATATCTTCGTAAATCGCGAGCTGCCCTGCATTGACGATGCCCATCGTCATACCGGCCTTGATGGCGTGATATAGGAACACAGAGTGCATCGCCTCGCGTACCGGGTCGTTGCCGCGGAACGAGAACGACACGTTGCTCACGCCGCCGCTTACTTGCACGTGCGGGAAGAGCTGTCGGATCTCGCGCGTCGCCTCGATGAAATCGACCGAATAGTTGTTGTGCTCTTCGATGCCCGTCGCGACCGCGAAAATGTTCGGATCGAAAATGATGTCCTCGGGCGCAAAGCCGACCTTCTGAGTCAGCAACTCGTACGAGCGCTTGCAAATCTCGACCTTGCGCTCCTTGGTGTCGGCCTGCCCCTGCTCGTCGAATGCCATCACGACGACGGCCGCACCGTACGCCTGCACTTTGCGCGCATGCTCGAGGAAAGCCTCCTCGCCTTCCTTGAGACTGATCGAGTTCACGATGCACTTGCCTTGCACGCACTTGAGGCCGGCTTCGATCACCGACCACTTGGACGAGTCGATCATGATCGGCACGCGCGCGATATCCGGCTCGGAGGCGATGAGGTTCAGGAACTTCACCATCGCTGCCTCCGAATCGAGCATGCCTTCGTCCATGTTCACGTCGATGACCTGCGCACCTGCGGCCACTTGCTGGCGCGCTATATCGAGCGCCGCGTTGTAATCGCCCGCCTCGATCAGACGCCGAAACTTCGCCGAACCCGTTACGTTCGTGCGCTCGCCGACGTTTACGAACAGACTGTCGGGACCGATGTTCAGCGGTTCGAGCCCCGCGAGCCGGCAACGCCGTTCGATCGTGGGAATCTTGCGAGGCGCGACGCCCGCGACGGCCTCCTTGATGTGCCGGATGTGATGCGGCGTCGTGCCGCAGCAGCCGCCAACGATGTTCACGAGACCGCTCGTCGCAAACTCCTTGATGAGCGATGCGGTATCACAAGGCTGCTCGTCGTACTCGCCGAAGGCATTGGGCAGCCCGGCGTTCGGATACGCGCTCACGTAGGTATCCGCAATGCGCGACAGTTCTTCGATGTACGGACGAAGCTGCTTGGCGCCGAGCGCGCAATTCAGGCCAATGGCGAGCGGCTTCGCGTGGCGCACCGAATTCCAGAACGCTTCCGTGGTTTGGCCGGACAGCGTGCGGCCCGAGGCGTCGGTGATGGTGCCCGAAATGATGAGCGGCAGCTCGACGCCCAAGGATTCCTGGGCCTTACGAATCGCATAGATCGCGGCCTTCGCATTGAGCGTGTCGAAAATGGTTTCGATCAACAGCAGATCGACACCGCCCTCGATGAGCGCCCGCGCCGCGACGTAATACGTGTCGGCGAGCTGATCGAAGTTGATCGCGCGATAGGCCGGGTCATTCACATCGGGCGACAACGACGCCGTGCGGTTCGTCGGGCCGATAGCGCCGGCCACGAAACGCACGCCGCCGTGTTCGGCCATGAACTCGTCCGCCGCATGCCGGGCAATCTTCGCGGCCTCGAAGTTGATCTCGGCGACGAGATCCTCCGTGCGGTAGTCCGCCTGCGACGGATAGTTCGCCGTGAATGTGTTCGTTTCGATGATGTCCGAGCCGGCTTCGAGATACTGGCGATGAATGTCCGCAATGACGTCCGGCTGCGTGAGCACGAGAATGTCGGTATTGCCCTTGAGATCGCAGGGCCAGTCGGCGAAGCGCGAACCGCGATAGTCTTTTTCGCTCAACTTGCGCGCTTGCACGAGCGTGCCGAAACCGCCGTCGAGCAAGACGATGCGCTCTTCCAGCAAGCGATGAAGTTGGGCGATGCGTTCTTCCCGTGTCATCGAACTCTCCGTTGCGCGTGGAGCGCCTCTTCTGCTTCTCTCGAGAATTGCAGCGCCGGTCAGCCGACTGCAGCCCTTGCGGGTTCCGGCCGGACGCCGAGCGCGTGACAGATCGCGTACGTCAGCTCCGACCGATTCAGGGTATAGAAATGAAAGTGCTCGACGCCGTGCTTCTGCAGCTGCTGCACCTGCTCGATGGCGACCGAAGCAGCGATCAAGCGCCGTGTCTCGGGATCGTCATCCAGCCCATCGAAGCGATGGACGAGCCAATCCGGAACGCTCGCCCCGCAGCGCTGCGCCATGCGCAGCATTTGCGGAAAGCGCGTGATCGGCAGGATGCCTGGAATGATCGCCGCGGTAATGCCCGCCTTCACGCACTTGTCGCGGAAACGCAGGAACACATCGGGATCGAAGAAAAACTGCGTGATGGCGCGACTCGCGCCCGCATCGATCTTCGCCTTCAGGTACTCGAGCTCGAAATCGGCGCTCGGCGCTTCGGGATGCACTTCAGGATAGGCGGCGACCGAAATCTCGAAGTCGGCGACGCTCTTCAACCCTTTCACGAGATCGATCGCATAAGCGAAACCGTCCGGATGCGGCGTGTACTTCGCCTGGCCCTGCGGCGGATCGCCGCGCAAAGCGACGATGTGGCGGATGCCGTGCGCCCAGTAGTTGCGCGCGATGTCCAGGATTTCGCTGCGAGGTGCGTCGACACACGTGAGGTGAGGCGCTGCCGTGAGCGGCGTCGTCTCTTGAATCTTCGTGACGATGTTGTGAGTGCGCGTGCGCGTCGAGCCGTCTGCGCCGTACGTGACCGAGACGAAGCTGGGCTGAAGCGGCACGAGACGTTCGACCGATTTCCACAGCGTGCGCTCCATCTCCTCGTCCTTCGGCGGGAAGAACTCGAACGACACTTGCGGTCGACGGCGCAGGCTGGAAGCCGCGTGAGCGATTCGATCCTGAAGCGATTGCACGGACATGATGCTTCAATCCTTTGCTTGAGTTATGCGGCTGCCTCGGCCGCAATCCGACGCCGGCCGACCGCGATCAGCAGGTGGCCATGCTCGGTATCGATGGGATGAACACGAACGAAGTCGAGACCGGCATCCGAAAACCAGCCCTTCAGCACGGTGAGCGGATTGCCCCCGAACGCCTGCTCCAGCGCATCGAAGTCGTCGATCAAGAGCAGTCGGCCGCCTTCTTTCAAAACGCGTGCGATCTCTTTGATCGCAACAGCAGGATGCTCTGCGCCTGCCAGCACGCGGCCCACGGTGACGACATCGAACGTCGGTTCGTCGAACGGCAGGTCGTACATATCGCCGCGCCGCAGCTCGCAATGACGCAATCCCGCGCCGTAGACGTTCGTGCGCGCGAGGCGTAACGCATCGCTCGAGATATCGACACCGACGGCACGGCTCGCTCGACTGGCGAGCAGCTCGAGCATGTGCCCGGAACCGGTTCCGACATCGAGCAATGCACCGATCGAACCGCTGCCCACTTCCTTTTCGATCACCTGACGAATGTGCTCGGAGAGTCGCGCATCGTTTGCCGCCGCGGCTGCAGCTCTGCGCACCCGTTCGCCGAGCACGCGCTCCATCCGCTGTCGATCGCGCACGAACACTTCGTCCTCGGGATCCACGAATCCCAAGAGCTGCTCGACCGCCACTTGCCCGGGCCCGGTCGCGGGCACGCGGTAATAGACCCAGTACTGCTCGCGCAACCGATCGATCAGCTCGGCATCGGCCAACAACTTCAAATGACGCGAAACCCGTGGCTGGCTCTGCCCGAGCACATCGCAGATCTCACCCACCGTCAGCTCGGCCCGCGCCAGCAACGCCAGGATTCGCAAACGCGTCGGCTCCGCCGCAGCCCGAAGCTGCGCCAGAGCCTCCATGAATGTTCTTCGCGGGGGATTTAAGGACATAAAGAAATCCTGATATGACTCGCACGATAGCTCAGGCGGGACCTCACGGGCAAGGACCTGGAGGGTGGGCTCGGGGCTCGGGGCGTGGGGCGTGGGGCGTGGCGAGGAGGCTAACCAGATGGGCTGGTAGCTTCGCAAGCAAATTCCGATATTTACCAATCAAAGCTCTCAGCGCGCTGAAAATTTGCGGCTAAGCGCGAAGCGGGTGCCCAGGTCTCGGGAGAGAGGTTGTCCGAAAGCTAAGGATGAGTCGGACTCGCGCGAGCCGAGATTCGTGCGCCCTTGGGTATGCTCGCTTGGATACCCGCCAGGTTAGTTGGCGGGGTACGCATTGAAATTGAGCTGAACCAGCTTCTCCGAGCCTTGAGCCTTAAGCCCAGCGCCAAATTCAGCGGCGACCTGAGGGAGGTCACGCACTCGGCAGCCCCTGTCGCTCTTGCCCAGGCCCCAGGTCCCGAGCCCCAGCCCTCAGTGCATCGCCCCGCTCCGCTCAGCATGCAACCCATCGCTGAGCAGGTGCTCGATGTCGACCGCATCGAACTGGTAGGCGCGGTTACAGAAATCGCAGCGCACTTCGACGCTGCCGCGCTCCGCGAGAATGGACCGGAGCTCCTCCGGTCCGAGCGCGCGGAGCATGCCGATGACGCGCTCGCGCGAGCAGCGACAACTGAAGTACACGCGGGAGGACTCGAACATGCGGATGTCGTCCTCGGAGAACACGCGCTGCAGGATCTGTTGATCGGTGAGCGTCCGTAACTCGCCGGGCCGCAACGTATCGGCCATGAGCTGCGCTCGACGCCACGCATCCTCGATTTCTTCGGCGGTCGCTTTCGAGCGCGTCGACCCGCCCTTCGCACCAGCCGTGACCGTCTCGGCAGGCAAGCGCTGCAAGAGCATTCCGGAAACGCCGTTCTCCTCTGTTTGCAGCCAGAGTCGCGTCGGCAGCTGCTCGGACTGAGCAAAATACGTTTCCAAGCACTTCGCCAACGAATCGCTCTCCAGCGGCACGATGCCCTGATAGCGCTGCGACAGATCTTCGGTCTCGAGCGTGACCGTGAGGTTGCCCGATCCGGAGAGCGCAATCAGGCCGCCCTTCTCGATGTTGCCGCGGTAACGAGCTACAGCTCGCACGCCCAAATCGTTCGTGGACTGTGCCAACAGGAGATGCATCGGACCTTCGCCACGAAGCTGCAGGCTCAAGTTGCCGTCGAACTTCAGCGTCGCTGCCATCAGAACGGATGCCACAACCGCTTCTCCGAGCACTTCCCGGATGGGGGCCGGATAGTCGCGATGTTCGAGCAGTGCCCGCCAAGCCGCATCCAAATGAACGATGTTGCCGCGGATCGGGTAGTGCTCGAACAGGAAACGACGCAGAGTATCGGAGTCGTGCATGAGGGGACCCAGCAGGCCGGAGCACCTGAGTGTACCGGGGACGAAGCGATCCGTGTGGATCGGCGCTGTAGGGCCGCGCCTACCTACCGCGGTTATTTGCCGCTCGGTCGACGGCGCTTGCGCTTCGCGGTCGATTTACTCGACCGGCGGGTGGATTTCTCAGGCTCCCACGGCATCCCTGTCCGCTCCTCGATGTAACGACGCAGAAGTCGACGCACGACCTGCGAGGGCGTTGCATCCTCTTCCGCGCAGAGGCGCTCGAATACCGCCTTCTTGCGCGGATCGATGAGGATCGTCAGGCGCGCGGTTCGTTCTTCCAGCGGCAATGTGGGCCTCGCGTTCAATGACAATTCGATGTGCATAGAATTATAATTTCCTGCACATGCGGGACCAACCGTAATTCCCTCGCTCTTCACATCAGGCTCGTCCATTCGCTCGTCTAATTCGTGACCGACGTGCTTCCCTCGCCCCTGAGTCTCTGTCTTGCGGTACTGCTGGCATGGCTCACGATCGGCGTTGTAGGTATTTCGCGACCGAACAACCTGCGACTGACGCGCCAACTGTTTGCGATCGGCGCCGCGTGCGGTGCAGCGCTCGCGGTCATTGCAGCACTCAGCCTGACGACACCGACCGAGCAATACGTGCTTGCGCTCGGACTGCCCGATTTGCCGTTTCATGTGCGTCGGGATGCGCTTTCGAGCGTGTTCCTGTTCCTGCTGGGCGCTGCTAGCGCCGGCATTTCCACGTTCGCAGCAGGCTACTTCCGCGAGGGGCAAGGCACTCCGCCCGGACTGTTGTGCCTCGAATATCACGCGTTCCTGGCGAGCATGGGCTTCGTCGTGTTGGCCGACGACGCGTACATGTTCATGGTGGCGTGGGAGGCCATGGCGTTGTCGTCGTACTTTCTCGTCACGACACAGCACCGGATCCCGGAGATTCGCAGCGCCGGCTTCATTTATCTGCTCATTGCGCATCTCGGGGCGATTGCGATCCTGCTGAGCTTCGGCTTGTTGCAAGGCGGAAGTTGGCAGTTCACGTTCGATGCGATGCGCGAAGCGCGGCTCGATCCGATTCCCGCAAGCTTCGCATTCCTGCTCGCACTGATCGGCTTCGGCGCGAAAGCGGGTCTCGTCCCGTTACACGTTTGGCTGCCGGAGGCACATCCCGCAGCCCCCTCCCCCGTCTCGGCATTGATGAGCGGCGTCATGCTCAAGACCGCTCTTTACGGCATCACCCGTGTCGCGTTCGATTTGCTTGCCGAGCCGATCTGGTGGTGGGGGCTCGTCGCACTCGGCATTGGGCTGTTCACCGCGGTCTTCGGCGTCATCTTCGCCGCGGTTCAATCGGACATGAAACGGCTGCTGGCGTATTCGTCCATCGAGAACGTCGGCATTCTGTTCACCGGCTTCGGGCTCGCAATCATTTTCAAAGGCGTCGGAATGCCGGCTCTGGCTGCAATTGCGTTTGCGGCCATGCTGTATCACGCAACGAATCATGCCTTCATGAAGAGCTTGCTGTTCCTCGGCACCGGCGCAGTCTTGCACGCGACCGGAGAACGCAATCTCGGGCGTCTCGGCGGATTGATTCATCGCATGCCCTGGGTTGCGTGGTTGACGCTCGTCGGAGCGCTGGCCATTGCCAGCCTACCGCCCCTGAACGGTTTCGTTTCCGAGTGGCTGTTGCTGCAATCGCTCTTGTTCTCGTACGAGGTGCCGCGGCCGTTCGTCCATATGCTGCTGCCGCTGGGCGCCGCACTGCTGGCGCTGGCAGCGGCACTGGCCGCCTATGTGATGGTGAAATTCTATGGCGTGATCTTTCTCGGTCAGCCGCGCGAGAGCACGCTCCATCGAGCGCACGATGCCGGTTGGCTCGAACGCATCGGTCTTATCTGGCTGGCACTCGGCTGCGTCATGTTCGGTTTGTTCCCGACCTTTGTGCTCGGCTGCTTGAGCAACGTCGGCGAGCAACTCGGTTTTTCGGGTCTCGAATTGGAGACCGGCTCTTGGTGGTTGCTCGTTCCGCTCGCCGACCGCGAAGCATCGTATGCGCCGCTGATCTTCCTCGGTACGGCCACCCTCCTCGTCATTCTCACGATCTACGGCGTACGCCGCTTCTATCACCAGCGCGTGCGTCTAGGACCAGCATGGGGATGCGGCTTCGGCGAGTTCTCGGCCCGCATGCAGGACACGGCGGAGGGATTCGGTCAGCCGATCCGTCACCTGTTCAAACCGTTCTTCGATATGAAGCGGGATCTGCCGACCCCGTTCGACACGGAGCCTCGCTATCGCGTCGTCGTCGGCGATCGTTTGTGGCAATTGCTGTACGTCCCTCTCGGCCGGTTGGTGCAGCTCGCTGCCAATTCGGTCGCGTGGCTCCAGCAGGGACGCATCGCTTCTTATCTGCTCTATAGCTTCGTGACGCTCATTGCGCTCTTGGCCTTGATGCTATGAACGTCACCACCTGGATTCTGCAAGTCCTGGAGATTCTCGCCGCAGTCGCCGCGGCGCCGCTATTCCTCGGCTGGGTGAATCAGTGCCGCGCATGGCTGCAGAACCGCAACGCACCGAGCGTGCTGCAGCCCTATCGGAATATTCGCAAGCTGTTCCACAAGGAAGCCGTCATTGCGAGCAACGCCTCGCAGCTCTTCCGTTTGGCGCCTTACATCGTATTCGGAACGATGGTCACCGCGGCCGCCGTCATTCCTTCGTTGGGCACGCGTCTGCCGTTCACGCGCGCAGCGGACGCGATCGCGCTCGTCGGTTTGCTGGCGACCGCACGCGTCTTTCTGTCGCTGGCCGCAATGGATGTCGGCACTGCGTTCGGCACGCTCGGCGCGCGGCGCGAAATGATGGTCGGCTTCCTCGCCGAACCCGCCTTGTTGATGGTGATCTTCGTCGCCTCGATGATCTCGGCGACCACCGCGCTTCCGGATATTTCCGAGCGGCTCGCGACGCAAGCGCTCGGCTTGTACCCCAGCCTGGCCTTCACGGCCGTGGCGTTCACGATGGTACTGCTCGCCGAAAACGCGCGTATTCCCGTGGACAATCCGAGCACGCACCTCGAATTGACGATGATTCATGAAGCGCTGCTGCTCGAGTACTCCGCACGGCATCTAGCGCTCATGGAATGGGCTTCGGCGCTCAAACTGTTCAATTACGCGTGCATCGGCTTCGCCTTGTTCGTGCCTTGGGGTGCAGCCATGCAGCAAACGCCTCTCGCGCTTCTGGCTGCCATTCCGGCGCTTGCCCTCAAGCTGTTGATCGCCGGTGCGGGGCTCGCTTTCATCGAAACGGTGTCGGCGAAGCTGCGCGTCTTCCGTGCGCCCGAATTCTTGGCGACGGCGTTCCTGTTCGCCGTGCTCGGGCTGCTCGTCCACTTGCTGCTGGGAGCCTGACGATGTCGCTGCCGCTCGACCTGCAGATCCTGAATTCGCTCGCAGCTCTGCTCCTGCTCGTTTCGTTTGCGATGTTGTCCCAGCGCCGGATCGTTACGTTGGTCAACCTCTTGGCGTTCCAGGGTGCCTTGTTGTGCGCGGCAACGCTCCTGCTCGCCTGGCGTACCGGCGCCAATCACCTCTACGTTTCCGCCGGACTGACGCTGGCACTCAAAGTCATCGTGCTGCCCTGGCTGCTGCACCGGCTGATCAGACGGCTGGACGTGTACTGGGACACCGAGCCTTTGTTGAATGTCGCCGGCACGATGTTGATCGGCTTGTTGATCGTCGTGTTCTCGTTCGGTCTGGCGCAGCCGATTTCGGAGCTCGCGAGCACGGCGACGCGCAGCTCGATCGGCATTGCGGTTGCCGTGGTTCTGCTCGCCTTCTTCACCATGATCACTCGCCGCAAAGCGACCTCGCAAGTCGTCGGCTTCTTGTCGATGGAGAACGGTCTGTTCTTCGGCGCAATGAGCGCGACCTATGGCATGCCGATGATCGTGGAATTCGGTGTGGCGCTCGACGTGCTCGTCGCAATGCTCGTGTTGGGCGTCTTCTTCTTCCAGATCCGCGAGCAATTCGACAGCCTCGATCTGCAGCACCTGGAAGCGCTGAAGGAGGACCGCTGACGTGGAATTCATCGCGCTGATCGGGCTGCCGCTCGTTGGAGCACTGATTCTGGCCGTCATCGGCGAGAACCGTCGCGCGCCCGAGATCAATGTGGCGTTCTCGCTCACAACGTTCCTGGCGGCCTGCGCTTTGACCGCGCGAGTCATCGCCGAAGGCAATCTACTGCTCATCCACAAGCAGATCTTCATCGATGCGTTCAACGTTTTCCTCGTCACGCTGACCGCTTTCGTCGGCCTCACGACCTCGCTGTTCTCGCGGCCGTACATGCGCGTCGAATCGGAGCATCGACGGATTCGTCCGGCTCAGCTGCGCCTCTACCACAGCATGTATCAGCTGTTCATGGCGACCATGCTGATCGCGCTCACCTCGAACAACATGGGACTGATGTGGGTGGCGATGGAAGCCGCCACGTTGTCGACGGTGCTGCTCGTGACGCTGTACCGCACGCCGGCCAGCCTCGAAGCAGGCTGGAAGTATTTCGTGTTGTGCGGCGTCGGCATCGCGCAAGCCTTGTTCGGCACGATCCTCTTGTACTTTGCAGCCGAGAAGATTCTCGGCGCAGAGGGCGTCAGCGCGCTGTTGTGGACGGATCTGAACAGCGTCAAGACACAGCTCGAGCCGGCGGTGCTCGGCCTTGCCTTCGTGTTCCTGCTCGTCGGCTACGGCACGAAGGTTGGACTTGCGCCGCTGCACAATTGGTTGCCCGATGCGCACGCCGAAGGCCCAACGCCGATTTCTGCAGTGCTGTCCGGTCTGCTGCTGAACGTCGCGCTCTATGCAGTCATTCGCTGCAAGGTGCTCGTCGAGGGCTCGCTGCAATCGGATCTGCCGGGCCGCATGTTGATGGGCTTCGGTTTGCTCTCGGTCGTGCTCGCGGCCTTGTTCCTCTGGCGACAGAAGGACATCAAACGCCTGTTCGCCTATTCGTCGATCGAGCACATGGGCATCATGACGTTTGCCTTCGGAATGGGCGGTCAAGTCGCCAACTTCGCGGCGCTCCTGCACATGACGGTGCACTCGTTGACGAAGTCGGCGATTTTCTTTGCCGTCGGTCATGCCGCGCAAAAGGCGGGGTCGCAGCTCATGGACGACATCCGCGGCCTCATCACGTTGAGCCCGACCGTCGGTTGGGGATTGTTGCTCGGCACGGTGGCCATCCTCGGCATCCCGCCCTTCGGCGTGTTCGCGAGCGAATTCCTCATTCTGACGACCGCCATGCGCGAGCAGCCGTGGGCGACACCGATTCTGTTGTTTGCGCTCGGCATCGCCTTCGCGGCGATCTTCGGCCGCGTACAGCCGATGGTGTTCGGCGAAACGACCGCAAAGCGGCTCCCGCATCCTCCGGCGCTCATTCCCGTGTTCACGCACTTGGCGCTCGTACTGATGCTCGGCGTGTTCATTCCGCCTTCGCTGGCCGAGTGGTATCGCACGGCGGCGCAACTCATCGGAGGCCAATGACATGATGCGGGCACGTTGGTGGTTCGATCGCGGTTTGCCGATCGCCGGCATCGCTGGAGCGGCCCGCCTCCCGGTTTCGTCCGAAGAGTGGCGGCAAGCCGCTGAAGACTTCAATGCCACCGGCGTGCGCCTCTTGGCTCTCTGGGCGACGCGCAACGAGCACGACCGAAATCTCGTACGCGCGGCCTACACGATGGAAGATCGTTTGCTCGTTTTGGATCTCGAGCTGGCCGGATGGCACTATCCGGCCATCGATCACCTCTTTCCCGCAGCGCTTCGTATGCAGCGCGCTGCTGCGGATTTGTCGGGCGTTCGCGCCATGCCGATCGACCAGCGACCCTGGCTGCGTCACGCAGGCTGGCCCGAAGATTTCTACCCGCTCGCGAATCGGGAGAATCCGGCGCTGACCGAGCCCGTCGACGAGCACTACCCGTTCGTTCGCGTGCAGGGTGACGGCGTGCATGAAATCGCCGTCGGCCCCGTCCACGCCGGCATCATCGAACCCGGGCATTTCCGTTTCTCCGTCGTGGGCGAGAAAGTGCTGAAGCTCGAGGAACGGCTCGGCTACGTGCACAAGGGCATCGAACGGCGCTTCTCCGAATTGCCGCTGCTCGAAGCACACCGGCTCGCCGCGCGTGTCAGCGGCGATTCTGCCGTTGCATTCTCGTGGGCGTACTGTCAGGCGCTCGAAGGAATTGCAGCCGCTCCGGCGCCGCCGCGCGCTGCGTATTTGCGCGCCATCGCGCTGGAATGCGAACGCATTGCCAATCATCTCGGCGACTTGGGCGCCCTCGGCAACGACGCGGGCTTCGCCTTCGGACTCGCGCAATTCTCGCGTTTGAAGGAAATCCTGCTTCGTTCTCTGCAAACGACATTCGGTCAACGCTACTTGATGGACTTCATCGTGCCGGGCGGTGTGCGTAACGATGTCGGTGCGAGCACGCTCGACGCGTTGATCGAAACGCTACGCACGATCGAAGGCGAGACCCGAAAGCTCCGGACGATTTACGACGAGCATTCAGGTGTGCGCGACCGATTCGCGGGAACCGGTACCGTGGCTCCGCAGCTCGCTGCAAAGCTCGGGCTCACGGGCCTCGCCGGCCGCGCGAGCGGACAGAATTACGATCTGCGCGTGGACATGCCCTGTCTGCCGTACACCGAGGTCGCGCCGCGAAAAGTCTGTCTCGAGGACGGCGACGTCGCCGCACGTGTTGCAGTTCGTTTCGACGAGCTCGCCGAATCGATCATGCTCACCCGGAAATTGGCCAAGCGCCTTCCGGACGGCGCAATTCGCACCGACGTGCCGATCCCTGCAGAAGGCCGTTTCGGCGTGGGTGCCATAGAAGGCTGGCGCGGTCCGGTGTTCGTCGCATTGGAGAGCGGACCCGAAGGATGGGTGCGTCGCTGCCATCCGCACGATCCTTCGTGGCAGAACTGGCCGGTGCTCGAACACGCGATCATCGGCAACATCGTTCCCGACTTTCCGCTCATCAATAAGTCGTTCAACTTGTCGTACAGCGGGCACGATCTATGAAGAACGATGCTGCGGAATCGCGGATCGCGGCGGCGCGCTAGGCGGACATTCCTATGTGGAAGACACTTCGCCAGATTCAAAAAGTCGGCCTCGTCACAGAGGCGCCGCCGAGCGCGGACGAAACCTTGCGCGTTCGCGAGGCGCTCCAGCAGCAGATTCTCGCTGTGCTCGGGCGCGCACTCTGCATTCGACAAGTGGATGCCGGCTCCTGTAACGGGTGCGAGCTCGAAATCCACGCGCTCAACAATCCGATCTACAACCTCGAAGGTCTCGGCATCAAATTCGTCGCGAGCCCTCGACACGCCGACATGTTGCTCGTAACCGGTCCCGTCACGCGCAACATGGAGCTCGCCCTTCTCCGCACGTATGAAGCGACCCCCGATCCCAAGCTCGTCGTCGCCGTCGGCGACTGCGGATGCACCGGAGGAATTTTCGGCGAGAGCTATGCGACGCGCGGCCGAGTCTCGAACGTCATCCCAGTGGATGTGACGGTTCCAGGATGTCCGCCGGATCCGGTGAAGATCATGCAGGGAATCCTCACGGCGATCACCGCGCGGGAGAAAGCGCGGTAGCGAAGATCAGGCTGAAGGCTGCAGACTGTAGCCTGTAGGTAGGCGCGCGGTGCGCGTCGATAATGGGCGCTGGGCTCTGGTTGGAAAGTTTGCGCGCGAACACGCGCTTACCCTTTGCCCCCTCCCTACCCCTCCCCACTTCGCAAGGGAGGGAATCGGGCGGCGCATTCGCGCCGCGGACCGTAGCGAATCAGCCGCAGCCTGCGACCTTCTCCTTCAGCCTACAGCCTTCAGTCTACCCAGCGAGCTTCTTCTTCAGCAGCTCATTCACCTGCGCCGGATTTGCCTTGCCGGCGGTCAGCTTCATGACTTGACCGACGAAGAAGCCGAAGAGCTTGTCCTTACCGGAACGATACTCGGCGAGCTGTTTGGGATTCGCGGCGATCACCTCGTCGATCACTTTCTCGATCGCGCTCGTATCGGTGATCTGTTTGAGGCCCTTCGCTTCGATGATCGCATCGGCGTCCTTACCTTCGGCCCACATTTGCTCGAATACTTCCTTGGCGATCTTGCCCGAAATGGTCTGATCGACGATGCGCTTGAGCAGACCGGCCAGACGCTCTGCGTCGACGCGCGATTGTGTGATCTCGAGGTTCTCCTTGTTCAGCGCCGCCGACAATTCGACCATCACCCAGTTGGCGGCGAGCTTCTCGTTGCCGCCGAGCGCCGCAACGACCGTCTCATAGTAGTCGGCGATTTCGCGGCTCGAGGTAAGCACACCGGCGTCGTACTCCGACAAACCGAATTTTTCGATGTACCGCGCCGCCTTCTCGTCGGGCAGCTCGGGCAACGTGCCGCGCACCGTCTCGATGAACTCATCGTCCAGCACCAGCGGCAACAGGTCGGGATCCGGGAAATAACGATAGTCGTTGGCCTCTTCCTTCGTGCGCAGCGACCGCGTCTCGCCCTTGTCGGGATCGTACAGGCGCGTTTCCTGCTGGACCTTGCCGCCGCTTTCGAGAATGTCGATCTGGCGCGCCACTTCGTAGTTGATCGCTTTCTCGATGAAACGGAACGAGTTGAGATTCTTGATCTCGCAGCGCGTACCGAATTCCTTCTGACCGACCGGGCGCACGGACACATTGGCGTCGCATCGGAACGAGCCTTCCTGCATGTTGCCGTCGCAGATGTCGAGGTAGCGCACGAGCGTGTGCACCTTCTTCATGTAGGCGACGGCTTCTTTGGCCGAGCGCATATCCGGCTCGGAAACGATTTCGAGCAAGGGCGTACCGGCACGGTTCAAGTCGATACCGGAAGCGCCCTGAAAATCTTCGTGCAGGGACTTGCCGGCATCCTCTTCGAGATGCGCGCGCGTGATACCGATGGTCTTGCGCGTGCCGTCCTCCAACACGATGTCCAGCTTGCCCTTCGCGACGATCGGCAGCTCGTACTGACTGATTTGGTAGCCCTTGGGAAGATCCGGATAAAAGTAGTTCTTACGGGCGAAGACCGAACGCCGCGCAATCGTGGCGTTACAGGCCAGACCGAACTTCACGGCCATCCGCACCGCCTCGCGATTCAGGACCGGCAGCACACCCGGATAACCGAGATCGACGAGATTTGCCTGCGCGTTCGGCGGCGCTCCGAACGCCGTGGGTGCGCTCGAGAAGATTTTGCTCTTCGTCGAGAGTTGCGCGTGGATTTCGAGGCCGATGACGGTTTCCCACTTCATTGTTCAGGACTCGGGGCTTGGGGCTCGGGGCTCGGGACCCCGGCCGGATACAGACGAATACCGGATACTCTTTGGCGGATTTCGCTTGCTCGACCCGAGCCGGTGAGTCGAGCCTTGCGCCAGTCTCTCACTCGTACCCTCGCGGAATCTGTTTGTGCCACTCGGTTTCGCGCTGGTACATGTGCGCGAAGTTGAGCAGCCTCGCTTCGGCGAAGTGCGGACCGATGATCTGCAGACCGACGGGCAGCCCGCTCATGAATCCGCAGGGAACCGAGATGGCCGGCAAGCCCGCGAGATTCGCGCCGATCGTGTAAATGTCGTTCAAGTACATCGTGATCGGATCGTCCACTTTCGCGCCAATGTCGAACGCCGGCGTTGGCGCAGTCGGTCCCATCAGCACGTCGACCTCTTTGAACGCGCGCGCGAAGTCGTCGGTGATGAGGCGCCGCACTTTCTGGGCGCGCAGGTAATAGGCGTCGTAGTAACCGGCCGAGAGCACATAGGTACCGGTCATGATGCGGCGCTTGACCTCGGCACCGAATCCTTCGCCGCGCGTGCGCTTGTACATGTCCATGAGATCGACCGGATTCTCGCAGCGATAACCGAAGCGCACGCCGTCGAAGCGGGAAAGATTCGACGAGCATTCCGCCGGCGCGACGACGTAATACGTGGGCACCGACAGCGGCAGATTGGGCAGACTGACGTCGACGAGCTTCGCGCCCAGCCGCTCGTAGACTTTCAACGCCTCGCGCACGAGTTGCTCGTTCGCAGGGTCGAGCCCGCTTTCGAAGAACTCTTTCAAGAGACCGATCTTGAGTCCCTCGAGCGGCTGTTCGAGGGTCGCGAGGTAATCGGGCACCGGGGCATCGACGCTCGTCGAGTCTTTCGGATCGAAGCCCGCCATGGCCTGCAGCAGCATTGCCGCATCGCGTGCCGTGACCGTGAGCGTTCCGGCCTGATCGAGACTGGAGGCGAACGCGATCATTCCGTAGCGCGATATCCGACCGTATGTAGGCTTCAACCCGGTCAGACCGGTCAGCGCCGCGGGTTGCCGGATCGAACCGCCCGTGTCCGTACCGGTTGCCGCAGGCGCCAAACGCGCGGCCACGGCTGCTGCGGATCCACCGGACGATCCGCCGGGCACCTTGCTCGGATCCCAGGGATTCTTCACCGGACCGTACCAGCTCGTTTCGTTCGAGGAGCCCATCGCGAACTCATCCATGTTCGCCTTGCCGAGCATCACGGTGCCGGCCTGTGCCAAGCGCTCCACGACGGTGGCGTCATAGGGAGCGACGAAGTTCGACAGCATGCGAGAGCCGCACGTGGTCAAAACACCGTCCGTGCAGAAAATGTCCTTGTGTGCGATCGGAAGTCCTGCGAGTCCGCCTGCCCCACCTTTGGCCAACTGCTCGTCTGCGCGCGCCGCGGCAGCAAGCGCCTGCTCTGCGGTTACCGTTACGAACGCATTCAATGCGGGATTGAAGCGCTCGATGCGGGCGAGGAAATGCCGGGTGAGCTCGACGCTCGAGAACTGCCGGGAACGCAATCCGTCGGCAAGCTCGGCCAGCGTCAAATGATGCAGTTCGGTCATGGGGCGGTACTCGTCGATGGCAAAACGCAGGAAAGCACCGGGAGCCTGGTGCTGGGCGCCGAAGCTGGCTACTCGATGACCTTGGGTACGAGGTACAAGCCGGCTTCCACGCGCGGTGCGTTCCGCTGATATTTCTCGCGCTGATCCTCGTGGACGACTTCGTCCGGCCGCAGCCGCTGCACCTGATCGGCGAGCGGATGCGCCATGGGCTCTACGTCGTCCACCGAAGCGCTATTGAGCTGCTCGACGAAAGTCAGGATCTTCGAAAGGCTATCGACGTAGACAGGCAGCTCTGCTTCGGTGATCGAGAGGCGCGCAAGGTGTGCGATGCCTTCGACGTCTTTACGGGTCAGGCTCATTGACTTGATTCCGGTCGAGCGCGAAAACGCTGTAAAAACCGCTGAAAAATGCTCGCGTAATCATACACCGTTGTCTTGTGCAAAGTCCTACCCGTTGTTAGAGTACGGCCACTTTTTTGCCCCGCGTCGTTCGCTTCGCAACAACCATGTTCAAAAATCTTCGAGGCTTCTTTTCGAACGACCTGTCGATCGATCTCGGCACCGCCAACACGCTGATCTACGTTCGCGGCAAGGGCATCGTTTTGAACGAGCCGTCGGTTGTTGCGATTCGCGAAGAGCCCGGTCGAGCGGGCAAGAAGATCGAGGCCGTCGGTCAGGAAGCGAAGAACATGCTGGGCCGCACGCCGGGGCACATCACTGCCATCCGGCCGATGAAGGACGGAGTGATCGCGGACTTCACGGTCACCGAGAAGATGCTCCAGTACTTCATCGAGAAGGTGCACGGCAACCGTCTCATGCGCCCGAGCCCGCGAGTGCTCATTTGCGTGCCTTACGGCTCGACGCAAGTGGAACGCCGAGCGATTCAGGAATCCGCAGAAGGCGCCGGTGCGCGCTGGGTGCGATTGATCGAGGAACCGATGGCTGCCGCCGTCGGCGCAGGCCTTCCGGTTCATGAAGCGCGCGGCTCCATGGTGCTCGACATCGGCGGCGGCACGTCCGAAGTGGCGGTGATCTCCTTGAACGGCATCGTCTATGCCTCCTCGGTCCGCATCGGCGGCGATCGCTTCGACGATGCGATCATCAACTACGTGCGCCGCAACTACGGCATCCTCATCGGCGAGTCCACGGCGGAGCGGATCAAGATCGAGATCGGTTCGGCGTATCCGGGCCAGCAGGTCAACGAAATCTCGGTCAAGGGACGGAATTTGTCCGAAGGTGTGCCGCGCAGCTTCACATTGAACTCGAACGAAATTCTCGAGGCGCTGCAGGAACCCCTCGCGGGAATCGTCGGCGCCGTCAAAGTCGCGTTGGAGCAGACCCCGCCCGAGCTCGGCGCCGATGTCGCCGAACGCGGCATCGTGTTGACCGGCGGCGGTGCGCTGCTGCGCGACATCGACAAGCTGCTGATGGAAGAAACCGGCCTGCCGGTCGTCGTCTCCGAAGATCCGCTGACGTGCGTCGCTCGCGGCGGCGGGCGCATGCTGGAGCTGATCGACGAGCATGGTCCGGGATTGTTCAACTTGGAATAACTAGCGGGTACGCGCCACGACGCGCCAACGGCAAACTTCCTTCGCTCGGCGGGCCACGTCGCACAGGGTGGCAGCACTGCGCTCGCCTCTTCCGCCGCGATCCGTTCCCTGGATCGCTTGATCGAGCTGCCGCCTGGGTCATGGCATCCACTCCCCTCCAAGGTCTTGGAAAGATTCCGGCGCGAGTCACCGCATGGTCACGTTGAGCTCGGATAGTCGCCCGATCATCGGTCGAGGGCCCCCACTCGGCGCGCGCTTTTTCTTTCTCGCGGTCGTCTCGATCACCCTGATGGTGCTCGACCATCGCGGCGGATATCTCGAAACCGCGAAGATGTGGATGGGCGTGGTGACGCACCCGTTCTACACCATCGTGCAAGCGCCGTTCGACTTCTGGAACTGGCTGACGAGCAGCTTTGCAGATCGCGCCCGACTGAGAGCCGAGAACGAGCGACTGACCGAAGAGCTGCGTGTCGCCCGCATTCGCGCGCTGCAGTTCGAAGCGTTGAGCGAGGAGAACCGTCGACTCCGCGCCATTCGGGCTGCCTCCGACGGCATTGCCGAGCGCACGTTGATCGCGGAGATCATCCGTGTGGACATCGATCCGTTCCGTCACCGCGTTCGCATCAACAAAGGCGCCAACCACGGCGTGTTCAAGGGTCAGCCGGTGCTCGATGCCTTCGGCATCGTGGGCCAGGTCACCGAAGTCGACCGCTACACCGCCGAGCTGATCCTGATCAGCGACAGTGCGCATGCCACCCCGGTGCAGGTCAATCGCAACGGCATCCGTTCGATCGCCGTTGGCACAGGGGACATGGGCAAGTTGTCCCTGCCCTTTCTCACGATCGAGGCCGACGTGAAGGTCGACGATCTGCTCGTGTCCTCAGGGCTCGATGGCGTGTTCCCGGCGGGCTATCCGGTCGCGCGCATCACGAAGGTCGAACGCGACCCGTCGCAGACGTTTGCCGTCGTCGAGGCCAGGCCCATGGCACAACTCGACCGGGTCCGCGAAGTGTTGCTGCTGTGGTTCGACGCGAATGCTCAGGAGCCGGAACGGACCGAAGTTTCATCCGCAACCGGAGCGCCGGCGGAGGCATCGCGCCCATGAACCCGCGGCAACCCCATTCTTGTTTGATGCGACGAGGTTTCAGCCATGGCGGTCGGTGAGATGCGCTCCAGCGTCATGCGCGTCACCATCACCGCCGTCGTCGCGCTGATCTTCGCCATTCTGCCGTTGCCTGCGGAATCGGAAGTGGCGCGTCCGAATCTGCTGCTGCTCTTGATCGTTTACTGGTCGCTGAGCGCTCCACGCATCGCCGGGCTCATGTTCGCCTGGTTCTGCGGCTTGGCGCTCGACCTGCTGCAGGGTCCGCTGCTCGGTCAGCACGCCGTCGCTTTTCTGCTGATCGCGTTTCTGACGCACAAATTCCAGCTGCGCATGCGGGTCTTTCCCATCTACCACCAGACCCTGACCGTCTTCATGTTGCTCACCCTCTACGAGTTCGTGCTGTTCTGGATCGACGGCATCATCGGCCAGGCGGTCACGAGCTGGATGCGCTGGCTGCCGGTGCTCACGAGCACCCTGCTCTGGCCAGTCGTCGTCGCGGTGTTGGATACGTGGAATCGGAGAAGCCGGTGACGACTGTCAGGCTACAGGCAACAGGCTACAGCCGACAGCAAGAGCAGCCGCGCCAGGCACGACGATCTCAATCGCAGGGCTGACGACGACGCCAGCGAAGGATCCGACCCATGACAACTCCAAACACGGCGTCTTGTTCTCGATACTGGTCGTTTAATGTATGTGCGCTTCAAGCGTACGTTCTAACTGTTGCCCTTGGCCTGCCGCCTTTCGTCTGTCGCCTGTCGCCTGTCGCCTAACGAGCAATGCCCCGCCCGGTCCGCATCAAAGATCATCACCAGGAGCTGCAGCTCTTCGAGCGGCGTGCCCTGGCTGCGGCCGTAATCATGGCGATCGGGTTCCTCGCAATCGTGGCCCGGCTGGTCTGGCTGCAGGTCGTCAAGTACGACTACTACGTTCAAGAGTCGCAGGGTAATCGCATCAAGATCGAGCCCATTCCGCCGAACCGCGGATTGATCCTCGACCGGCACGGGCAACCGCTCGCGACGAATGCGCCTTCGTACCAGCTGGAGCTGACGCGCGAACAAGTGCCGGACCTGGATGAGACCCTGCTCAGGCTGGCAGATCTCGAGCTGATCGACGCCCGAGACATTCCGACTTTGCGCAAGGAGATTCGCGGGCGCCGCGCCTTCGATGCCGTGCCTGTGAAACTGCAGCTCACCGACGAAGAGCTCGCGAGATTTGCAGCCCGGCGCCACGAGTTCCCAGGCGTCGAAATCGTTCCTCGTCTCACGCGCTATTACCCGCTCGGCACGAGCAGCGTCCATGCGATCGGGTATGTCGGTGCCATCAGCGAAGACGACAAGAAGGTGCTCGACTTGAACGAGTACGCCGGCACGACGTTGACCGGCAAGACGGGCGTGGAACGGGCCTACGAGCGCGAGCTGCACGGCAAGGCGGGATTCCAGCAGCTGCTCGTCAATGCGCAAGGAAGACGTGTCGAGGTTGCCGGGCGCGCAACAGCCGATCTCGTTCGCAAGGAGCCGATCGCTGGCAACGATTTGTTCCTGACGATCGACCATCGCGTGCAGAAAGTTGCCGAAGACGCGTTGCAAGGCCATCGCGGCACGATCGTCGCGATCGATCCGGAGAACGGCGACGTGATCGCCTACGTGAGCTCGCCGGCCTTCGATCCGAATCTATTCGCACGAGGGCTCACGCGCGCCCAATACATCGCCTTGACCGAAGATCCCAATCGCCCGATGTACGACCGCGCCGTTCGCGGCGTGTATCCCCCGGGTTCCACGGTCAAGCCGTTGTTTGCGATGGCCGCGCTCGAGTACGGCGTGGTCACCCCGACTCAGACGCATTTCTGCCGCGGAACTTGGTCCGCACCGGGCTACGGACGCGCTCGACGCGACTGGGATCTGCGCGGCCATGGCTATGTCGACATGCGCAAAGCCATTGCTACATCGTGCGACGTCTATTTCTTCGAGATTGCCCGCCTGATGGGCATCGATCGCATGGCCGCGTTCTTGAGCCAATTCGGACTTGGCCAGCCGACCGGCATCGATATTCCGGGCGAGCGCATCGGCATTCTGCCCTCGACCGAATGGAAAAAGCGCGCGTATCGCACGAACAAGGCCCTTGCCGTCTGGTTTCCGGGAGACACGATCAGCGTCGGCATCGGACAAGGCCAGATGCAGGTGACGCCGATGCAGTTGGCGCACTCCGTTGCGACGATCGCTGCGCGCGGCAAGCGTTATCAGCCGCGTCTCGTGCGCGCGATCCGCGACGTGCAAACCGGCGAGGTGCGAGAGCTTCCGCCCAAGGAGCTGCCGAGCGTGAAGACCTCCGATCCCGGCATCTGGGACGTGGCGATCGCCGGCATGGTCGATGTGGCAAATGCACCGCACGGTACCGCACGCCCGTATGTCATGGGTACGCCGTACAAGATGGCCGGCAAGAGCGGCACGGCGCAGGTCTTCACCGTGGCGATCACCGAGCGTATGCGCAAAGCTGCGGAGCTGGCCGAGCACTTGCGCGACCACGCATTGTTCGTCGCCTTTGCGCCCGTGGAGTCGCCGAAGATCGCTGTTGCGGTCATCGTCGAAAACGCACCGCGAGGCGGCTCGGCCTATGCATCACCGATCGCGCGCCGGGTACTCGATGCGTATCTGTTGACGCCCGAAGAGTTCGCGGCCCAGGAAGCGAAGCGCAAGTCCGCGCCGGCTGCGAAGCCGGCACAGAACGAGCCGCGAGGCGAGTAAAGAATGAGCTACGACGCCCTGGACGCCTCACGGACACAACGCACGCTGACGACGACAGCGCGCCTCCTGCTCGCGTTGCACCTCGACGGTCCGCTGTTCATCGGCCTTTGCCTGCTCGTCGGGGTCGGAACGATCGTGCTGTACAGCGCCTCGGGCGGCAACATCGCCATGCTGAAGGCGAAAGCGTTGCACTTCAGCTTGGCACTGGTGGTCATGGTCGCGCTCGCGCAGGTGCCGCCGCGCATGATTCGAATCGCTGCACCCTGGGCTTATATGACCGGATTGGCGCTGTTGATTGCAGTGATGCTGACCGGCGACATCGCGATGGGCGCTCAACGATGGCTGGATCTCGGCATCGTACGTTTTCAACCGTCCGAGCTCATGAAGATTGCCGTGCCGCTTGCCTGCGCGTGGTATCTGCACGAACGCGCGCTGCCGCCGAGTCTGCCGACTACGCTCGCGCTCGGCATCGCAATCGTCATCCCGACAGCGCTGATCGCTGAACAACCCGATTTGGGCACCGCCCTACTCGTCGCAGCGGCGGGCGGCATGGTCGTTCTGCTGGCGGGACTGCGCCTGCGCTACATTCTCTGTGCGATCGGGCTGCTGATCCCGCTTGCGTACGTCGCGTGGAAGTTCTTATTGCACGATTATCAGCGTCAGCGCGTGCTGACATTCCTGGATCCGCAGAACGATCCGCTCGGTGCGGGCTACCACATCATCCAATCGCAGATCGCCATCGGTTCGGGCGGCGTCTTCGGTAAGGGTTACTTGCGCGGCAGCCAAGCTCAGCTGGAATTCCTGCCCGAACGCTCGACGGACTTCATCTTCGCCGTCATCGGCGAAGAATGGGGTCTCTTGGGGCTCCTGACGCTTCTCTTGTTGTTCATGTTCGTCATCGGTCGCGCGCTGTATCTCGCGGCCAGCGCTCAAGACACATTCGCACGGCTCGCTTCTGGAAGCTTCGCGCTCACCTTCTGCGTGTATGTCTTCGTGAACAGCGGCATGGTCATTGGCCTGCTGCCGGTCGTCGGCGTGCCGCTGCCGCTCGTCAGTTACGGCGGCACAGCGATGGTGACCCTCATGGCGGGTTTCGGTATTCTCATGTCGTTGTGCGCTAAGCGAAAGCTCGTGAGCCGATAGCGCAAATTTGCACGCAAGGCTGCCATCGAGTGTTCAGATTCCCCGTCATCCCTTTCATCTGCGCCTTCGCGATCGCTCCTGCTTCCGCTGCGCTCGATCATTCGAGAGCGGACGTGCGTGCCTTCATCAAGGAAACGGCCGCGGAGTTCGATCTCGACGAGCGCGAGATCCGCGATCTGCTCGCGCAGGCCGAAACCAAACAGTCCATCCTGGATGCGATCAGCCGCCCGGCCGAACGTGTCGTGCCTTGGTTCGAATATCGCGAGCGCTTTCTGACAGAGCGCCGCATTCAACAGGGCGCGGATTTCTGGTCGGCGAATTCTTCCCGGTTGGCGGACCTGAGAGACCCCGGCCTGGCGGCGACCATCGCCGGCATTCTCGGAGTCGAAACTTCGTACGGCCGCATCACCGGCCGCTATCGCGTGATCGATGCGCTTGCCACGCTCGCTTTCGACTATCCGCCCCGCGCACCGTTCTTTCGCGGCGAGCTGCAACAGTTCCTGTTGCTGGTCCGTGAGGAAAACGTGGATCCCAAGCGCGCCTTGGGCTCGTATGCAGGCGCCATGGGCATTCCGCAGTTCATTCCGACGAGCTATCGAAAGTTCGCCATTGACGGCGACGGCGACGGCAAACGCGACCTATGGTCGAGTTGGGACGACGTGATCAGCAGCGTCGCGAACTATCTGCGCGTTCACGGCTGGCGCGAAGGCGAGCCGGTGGTCGCAGCCGCCACTCTGGAAGATCCGGACCTCAGCCGCTTCAACCTCGCCCTCGAGCTCAACGAAACCGTGGAATCGCTCCGCAGCAAGGGCGTCAGCTTCAAGACCGATCAACCGGACGACGCACCCGCAATGTTCTTCGTGCTGCAAGGGAAGAACGGCCCGGAGTATCGCGTGGGCTTCAACAACTTCTACGTCATCACGCGATACAACCGCAGCACCATGTACGCGCTCGCGGTTCACGAGCTCGGTAACGCCATCCAAGGCTTCATGCAGGACGTGCGGCGCTGATGCGAGTGAGTCCCGGGATTCGAACGCTCGCACGCTCTTTACTCGCGCTGCTCTGCGCTATCGGCGCGCTCGCCGGGTGCTCGAATGCGCCGCGCCGCCCTCAACCCTCTCCGCCGCCTCAAACCGCACCGGCCGACGTTGCTGCGATTCCCGACGCCATACCCAAACCGGAACCGCGCTCGGCCAAGGGCAATCCGCCTTTCTATACCGTTCTCGGTAAGCGCTACTTCGTCATGCAGTCGGCGGAGGGCTATGTCGAGCGCGGAGTGGCCTCGTGGTACGGGCCCGGTTTTCATTCCAAGTACACCTCCAACGGCGAGGTCTACGACATGTACGCGATGACCGCCGCGCACAAGACTTTGCCGTTGCCCACCTATGTGCAGGTGACGAACCTGAGCAACGGGCGGAGCGTCGTCGTGCGGGTCAATGATCGGGGGCCTTTCAAGGAAGGCCGCATCATCGATTTGTCGTACACGGCTGCAGCCAAGCTCGACATGCTTCGCAGCGGGACGGCCTTCGTGGAAGTCCGAGCCATTTCCGCAAATGCTCCGCCGCTGCAGCAAACAGCCGCTTCGACACCGAGCGCATTGTTCGTCCAAGCAGGCGCGTTCTCGTCCGAAGCCAATGCTTCCAAGCTCGTCGCTCAACTTCGCGCCGAAGGCATCTCGAACGCAAGCATCCGCGCCGACACCGTGGATGGTCGCACGCTGTTTCGAGTGAGAGTCGGCCCCGTCCCCAGTGTCGCCGATTTCGACCGCACGCTTGCCCGATTGAAGAAGCTCGGCATCGAGGATGCCCATCTCGCAACGTACTGACGCGCTGCCCGCAATCGGTCATCGATAATCATCGGCAGCGCATTTTTCGCCTACTTTCCGGCCGATTCGGCCGTTAAGATTCGTCTTCGGATTCAGCTCAGATTCGAGAATCTTCAATGCACATGCTGTCTCGTTCTGTTCGCACCGTCGCCTGTATGCTTGCCGCGCTCGCCTGCGCTGCCTGCTCGGATTCGGAAACGTCGGAAGCAGCCGATGCCACGAGCTCGGCGCCGGTCTCCGCCAGCAACGTGCCCGTGGCGCTACTTTCCGGCGAAACGTCGCCGGCGACACCAGCCATCCCCGTTCCCGCGCCGCCGCAAGTCCCTGCGCGAAGCTACTACGTCATCGACTACACGACAGGCGCCGTGATCGCGGCCTCCAACGAAAACCAACGCGTCGAACCCGCGAGCATCACGAAGCTCATGGTGGCGTACGCCGTCTTCCATGCGCTCCAGGATGGCCGCATCACTCTCGACGACCTGGTCACGATCAGCCCGCATGCACGCGCGCAGGAAGGCTCACGCATGTTCGTCGAGGTCGGCAGCAAAGTGCGCGTCGAGGATCTGATCCAGGGGATGATCGTGCAATCGGGCAACGATGCCACTGTTGCGCTCGCCGAGCACGTGGCCGGCAGCGAACCGGTCTTCGTCGACTTGATGAACCAGTACGCGCAGAAGCTCGGGCTCGTGGATACGCATTTCGAGAACAGCCCGGGCATGCCGGCGCCGCAGCACTACACGACAGCGCGCGACATCGCCGTGCTCGCTGCCGCGCTCGTGCGTGAATTCCCTCAGTACTTCAAGTGGTACTCGCAACGGGAATTCACGTGGAACAAGATCACTCAGCCGAATCGCAACGGTTTGCTCGATCGCGATCCATCCGTCGACGGCTTGAAGACCGGACACACGGAGAGTGCCGGCTACTGTCTCGTCGCCACCGGCAAGCGCGACGGCATGCGCATCATCTCGGTGGTGATGGGCGCGCCTTCGGTGCGAGCCCGCGAAGATGCGAGCCTTGCGCTCCTCAACTACGGATTCCGCTTCTTCGAGACGAAGCAGCTGCTCGAGGCGAACAAACCCGTGCTGACGGCGCGAGTGTGGAAGGGCCAGGTCAACGAGATCGCGCTCGCGCCGCGCGAGGACATTTACGTCACCGTTCCTCGCGGACAAGAAGCCGCGCTCGCAGGTGCAGCGGATATCGCAAATCCCTTGCTCGCGCCTTTGGATCGCGATACGGCCGCAGGGAAACTCCGGATTACGCGCGGCGAGAACTTGGTGGGTACTTACGACTTGTATCCGGTCGCTGACGTTTCGGCTGCCGGCATTTTCGGGCGTTTGTGGGACGACGTGTTGCTGATGTTCGAATGAGCGCTTTGCGATGGCTGCGCAGCCCTATCCGATCTGCTATCTCAACGGGAGCTTTCTCCCGTTGCAGGAAGCACGCATCTCCCCGCTAGATCGCGGCTTTCTCTTCGCCGATAGCGTGTATGAAGTGTTGCCGGCCTTCGCGGGACGCATGTTCCGGTTCCGCGAGCACTTCGATCGTCTGGCGCGGAGCCTCGCCGAAATCCGCATGTCGCCGCCGCTCACGCACGAACAATGGCTCGACGTACTGAACGAGCTGATTCGCCGCAATGGGGGCGGAGACATGTATCTCTACGCGCAGGTGAGTCGCGGCATGGAATTCGGCCGGGATCATGCGTTTCCGGTCGATGTGAGTCCCACTGTGTTTGCCATGGCCTGTCCGTTGCCGGCGCTGACGGACGAGCAGCGAGAGCGGGGAATTGCGGCAATCACGGTCGATGACTTCCGCTGGGGGCGCTGCGACATCAAGTCGACGATGCTGCTCGCCAATGTACTGATGAAGCAGCGCGCAAAAGAGGCCGGCGCTCAGGAAGCCATCATTGTCCGCGACGGCGAGGTGCTCGAAGGTGCAGCGATGAGCCTCTTTCTCGTCATCGATGACGAGATCGTGACACCGCCCGATAGTCATCGCATCCTGCCAGGTACGACTCGCGATGCGATGATCGAGATCATGGGCCAAGCTGTCCGACGACGGAGTATCAGGGTCGACGAACTCGCACGTGCGAGCGAGGTCTGGTTGTCCGCAGCCACACGCGACGTGCTGCCGGTGACCCGTATCGACGGCAAACCGGTCGGCGACGGCAGACCCGGACCTCGATGGCGCGAAGTCAGCGAACGCCTACTCGAGATGCGGAAGCGGCTCGCCGGTACGCCCGCCTACGAAGGGACTTGAATACTGGCCTCATCGCGCTCATAGAGGGCCCATGTCAGACGCAGTCATGAAATTTCCCTGCGACTTTCCGTTGAAAGTCATGGGTCGCAGATCGGACGATTTCCGCAGCCTCGTGGTCGGCATCGTGCAGAAACACGTCGGCGTCCTCGATGCCGCGAATATCGAGGAACGTCCGAGCAAGGGCGGCAACTATCTGAGCGTGACTTGTACGTTCAGCGCTCAAAGCCGAGAGCAGCTCGATGCCTTGTATCGAGAGCTGACGTCGTGCGAGCGAATCTTAGTGGTGCTTTAGCACCAATTCGGACTGAAGGCTGAAGATTGAAGTGATGGCGAGCGCGCGTACGCGCGCTCGCCTTTTTGCGCTGTGGCCTGGCGCCTGTCGCCAGCGTAGCTGACGCTACTTTTCTCCTTCCGCCACCCGAATCACGACCTTACCGGTTGCCTTGCGTCCGTTGAGGATCTCGAGGGCGTCGGTGAAACGTTCGAGGCCGTGCAATTCCGTGATGTGCGGCTTGATCTTGCCTTCCTTGAAGAGCTTGAACAGATCGCGCAAGTTTTGCGCATGCACGTCGGGCTCGCGACGCGTGTGTGCGCCCCAGAACACGCCCACGAGCGAGCAGCCTTTCAGCAAAGGTAGGTTCAGAGGAATCGCCGGGATCTTGCCGCCGGCAAAGCCGATCACGAGATAGCGTCCATTGAATCCCATGCTGCGAACGACTTGCTCGGCGTAGTCTGCGCCGACCGGATCGTAGGCCACGTCGATGCCGCGATCGCCGGTGAATTCCATCACCTTCGCCTTGATGTTCTCGGTCGTATAGTTGAACACGGCATCCGCGCCGTGCGCTTTCGCAAGCGCGAGCTTTTCGTCGGTGCTCGCGGCAGCCAGCACGCGCGCGCCCAGCGCCTTACCGATTTCGACGGCCGTCAACCCGACGCCGCCTGCAGCACCTAGTACGAGCAGGCTCTCTCCCGGTCGAAGCTTCGCGCGTTGAACCAATGCGTGATACGTCGTGCCGTAGTTGACGAGGAAGCCCGCCGCAGCAGCCATGGTCATCTCGTCGGGCAACGGAATGGCCGAGGCAGCATTGCCGACGAACTCCTCGGCAAGACCGCCCTGCCCTGCAACGAACAAGACTCGCGCACCGACGTGAAGATTCGTGACGTCCGGACCGACTTCGGTCACGACGCCGGCCACTTCGTTGCCGGGCGTAAACGGGACTTCCGGTTTGACCTGATACTTACCCGCGATCATCAACGCGTCGGGAAATCCGAAACCGACGGCATGAACGCGTACCCGCACCTGACCGGCCTGAAGCTGAGGACGAGCGACTTCCTCGACGGCCAATTGCGGTGGCGGTCCATAACTGCGTAGCACGACTGCGCGCATGAGTGTTTCCTGTATGTTCTTCGAAATCAAATCCACGCCGCCTCGTGCGGCAACCCCAAAATCCGAAGCAGTTGCGGCGCCAACGCGTGCGCCACATTGACGAGGGAATCGGCGATCCCGAGCGCCGCCAGGTCCGTGACCTGCAATCCGGCGTAACCGCAGGGATTGATTCTTCGAAACGGCTCGAGATCCATTGCGACATTGAGCGCGAGCCCATGATAGCTACATCCGCGGCTCACACGTAATCCGATGCTCGCCAACTTTCTTCCGTCGACGTACACACCGGGAGCATCACGCTTTCCAGTCGCTGTTACGCCGCGCTCGCGGCAGAACGCAATGACAGCATCTTCCAGTGCGATGACGAGCTGCCGTACGCCGATCCGTGCGCGGCGCATGTCGATCAACGGATAGACGACGAGTTGCCCCGGTCCGTGATAGGTCACTTGTCCGCCGCGATCGATGTTGATCACGGGGATGTCACCCGGCGCTAGCACGTGCTCGGGCTTGCCGTTCATCCCGAGCGTGAACACGGGCGGATGCTCGAGAAACCAGATCTGATCGGGCGTTTCGGCATCGCGCGTCGCCGTCAGCCGTTGCATCGACCGCCAGGTCGGCTCGTACTCGACGCGCCCGAGCCAACGCAGACTCGGGGTTGGTATCCGCAATGCTTCGCGAGAGAGAGCAGTCATTGCGACGGCTGACTTTGCAGCGACGAGCCGGCTATGGCTTCGCCGCCGGCAGGCCCTGCGTGAGGCCGGCGTTGTTGCGTTCCAGTGCGCGCTCGGCGCGATAGCTCGAGCGTACGAGCGGACCCGACACGCACTCGAGGAAACCTTTCGCGAGCGCCCACTCGCGATAGCGCTCGAACTCCTCCGGCGTGACCCAGCGCTCCACCGGCAAGTGATTCAACGTCGGTCGCAGATACTGTCCGAGCGTGAGGATGTCGACGCCCGCCTCGCGGATATCGTCCATGGCTTCCGCAATCTCCTCGTCGGTCTCGCCGAGCCCCAACATCAAGCTCGTCTTGGTCAAGACGTCGGGACGGAACTGCTTGGCATGGCGTAGCACGGATAACGTCTGCTCGTAGCTCGCGCGCGGATCGCGCACAGGATGTGTCAGCCGCCGCACCGTCTCGACGTTTTGCGCGAATACGTCGAGGCCGCTCGCAACGACCGTTTCGACATCGGCGAGCTTGCCCTGGAAATCGGGCGTGAGCGCTTCGACGGCGGTCTGCGGGCAGAGCTTCTTGATCTCGCGAATGCATGCGGCGAAATGTCCCGCTCCGCCATCTTCGAGATCGTCGCGATTGACGGAGGTGAGCACGACGTACTTCAGTTTCATCAACTGCACGGTGCGTGCGCTGTTCGCCGGCTCTTCTGGATCGAGCCACCCCTTCGGATTGCCGGTGTCCACTGAACAGAACCGGCACGCGCGCGTACACACGGCGCCCATGAGCATGAGCGTCGCCGTGCCGGAGTTCCAACATTCTCCGATATTCGGACACTTCGCCTCTTCGCACACCGTCGCGAGCCGATGTTGTTTCACGACTGCCTTGACGGCGTCGAACCCAACACCTGCAGGCATCGGAGCTCTGAGCCAATGCGGCTTGCGGCCGACGACGAACGGCGCCGTAGCAGACGTCGCCTTGATTCCGTCCTTGATCGCCGCGAAGCCCTGAGGCGTACGGTACTTCTGACCGCTGCGCACTGCGGTCTCCGGAACGATGGGAATACCTTTGAACTGGCTCATGTCGACGGCGGGACTCGAGGGAGCGTCATTCTACCCACGACCGAGAGCAGTGTCGCTTCGCGGGCCCGAAACGACACGGCCCGGGACGAACCCGGGCCGCGAGATTGGAACTCGAACTGTCGGATCAGGACGAAGTCGATTCAGCGTGCAGATCCCAGAGCTCGGCGAGATCCGCCCATCTGGAATCGGGCTTGACGGCCTTGAACGCTGCGCGGGCCTTGTCCTTCTCCCCGTTCTCGAGATAGGCAATGCCAAGACTGATCTGGGCCTCATCGACGTCGTTGACGCCGCCCTTCTTGAGGCCTCGCTCGATGGCGGCAATGGCTTCCGCGTACTGACCGTAGCTGAGATATGCCTCGCCCAGACCCACATCAGCCTGCCCCTTCGCAGCCTTCTCCGCTTCCTTCGCCTGTTGTGCAAGCGATGCACGGTCGGAAGCAGACAGCTTCTTGGAGTCAGCGAGCAGGCGGTCGATTCTGCTCTGCTCAGCCTTGTCGTCGCTCTTCAGAATCCCTTGCGCAAGCCCCTGCGACATGACCTTCTCGGACTCGCCTGGGACACCCATCTCGATACCCAGATTGGCCATCTCCACGATATCGCTCTTGTCCTTGAGCACGCCCACCGTATTCATCAGGCGGTAGTAACCGAACATCACACGGTCACTGTTCGTCTTGCGCCGGTACAGCTCGAGCAAGTCCTCCCAGTAGTCCGGCTTCGGGTAGTACCGAATGGTGCGCTTCAAGGAATTCTCCATACCGGCGCGATCCTGCAGCCTGACGTACGCGCTGAAGAGGTACCGCAGATAGTCTTCGTTCGGAACCTCGTTCGCCTGCTCTGCGTGCTCCACAACCTTAGTCAGCGCCGTCACGGCACTCCTGTAGTCCTCGAGCCCGTAGTACGCCAGCCCGACCAAAGCGCCCATCTCCTGATCCATGCCATAGGTGTCGATCCATCGCTGGGCCCACTCGGCCGATTTGCGATAGTCCTTCTCCTGGAAATAAATCTGGGCGATCGCCTTGGTACGAAGCGTCGCCTGGTCCTCAGGCATCCGACCGGAATTGAGCATGCGCTCGTATACGACCGCAGCCTCGGGATACCGCTTCTGCTGAACGAGGACGAAGGCCAAGAACTCGTCGATTTGATATTCGTCGTCGGCCGTCTTCTTTTCGACGGCTTGGGCTTTCTGAATCTCCGCAAGCGCCGTGTCGAAGTCTTGGGCTTGCATTGCCTGCTGCGCCTTTTGCAGCGGCCCGACAACCGCCTTGCTGAGCTTGGGCTTGGCTTCAGCCGCTTGCACGACTTCGGGAACCAAAACCGACGAGGTCGTCACCGTGCCGAGGGCGAGGGCGACTGCAATTGCAATGCGCTTCAGAGGGGTCATGACTCTTCCCGATGCAATCGTCCGAGAATGGACGGACTATGAAACCGACGACGGGGCGAAATAGTTCGCCCCGTCACCGGAAGACCTACACAGCTCCTGCAACCGCAGGCTTATTCCATGAATTGTTCGTTGCCGACGAAACCAATTCGCTGCATGCCGTTCCGTTGCGCGAGTGCCAACACCTTCGCGACGGTGTCGTAGCGCGCGCGTCGGTCTGGGCGCACGTGCAACTCCGGCTGCGGGTTCTTCGCGGCCTCGGCTCTGAAGTACCCCTCGAGCTGCCCCAGCTGCACGACCGAGCCGTTCCAAATGATCGTTCCGTCCCAGTCGATCTCGATCCGAATCGGCTCCATGATCTCCTCCGGCGGAGGCGGACTCTGACTCGGCCGCGGCATATCGAGCTTCACCGCATGCGACATGATCGGCAGCGTGATGATGAACATGATCAACAACACCAACATCACGTCGATGAGCGGCGTGGTATTGATGTCCATCATCGGCTCGCCTTCGCCGCCGCCTCCTACTTGCATGGCCATGGTGGAATTACCTCTTACTCTGACGTCTCTTGCGGACGTCCGTTACTGAACGGGACCTTGGCCAGCAGGCAACGTGATGAAGCCGACTTTCATAATACCCTTGCGTTGGGCGTCGACGATGACGCGACCGACGTTCTCGTATCGCGTCTCCCGATCGGCACGAATGTGCACTTCGGGCTGCGGCTGCATGACGGCGATTTCGCCGAGGCGCTGCAGCAACTCGTCGTTGTCCTTCACGAGGATCTGATTCCAGAACACCTGACCCTCCTTGTTGACGGAGATGTTGATGTTCTCGGGCTTCGTCTTCGTGGCCTCGTTGCTGACCTCGGGGAGATCGACGGGCACCGTGTGCGTGATCACGGGAACCGTGATCATGAACACGATCAGCAGCACCAACATGACGTCGACGAGCGGCGTCGTGTTGATGTCTGATAGCGCCCGCTCCTCTCCTTCCTCAGTCGTATTCAACTCAACTGTTGCGCTGCTCATCTGCTGCTCCAGGCCAGTGCCTGTTTACTTACGAGCGCCCGCACCGGCACCTGCACCGGCCGCCGCAGGACGTGCCTGCGAAGAGGAGGTGCCTTGCTCAACGCGCGCACCGCTGACGAGATAGGAGTGGAGATCGGCCGTGAAGTACTTGAGCTTCTCGGCGATGTCCTTGTTGCGACGGAGCAGCCAGTTGTAGCCCATCACCGCGGGCACCGCCACGAACAGACCGATCGCCGTCATGATGAGCGCTTCACCGATCGGACCGGCGACCTTGTCGAGAGATGCCTGACCGGCCAAGCTGATCGAGATCAGCGCGTTATAGATACCCCACACCGTTCCGAACAGACCGACGAACGGAGCGGTCGAACCGACGGTCGCGAGAATCGACAGACCCGTGGTCAAGCGGCTGTTCACGCTCTCTGCCGAGCGATACAGCGAGATCGTGATCCACTCGTGCAGCGGGATCTGATCCGTCAAACGACCTTCGTGATGTTGAGCGGCTCTCATGCCGTCTTCAGCCACCATCTTGAAGACGTTGTCGTTGCCCTTCAGCTTGGCGACGCCTTCGCGCAGGCTGCCGGCAGTCCAGAAGCCCTTCTCCACTTCCTTGTAAGCGACGCGGATACGGCGCTGGTCCCACAGCTTCGTGAAGATCACGAACCACGACATCAGCGACATGACCACGAGAATGGTCAGCGTTCCCATGCCGACTGCGTCGAGCTGCTTGACGAAGGCTTCGAGGCCAAATGGGTTTTCAACTTGTTCGGTGTTAGGAGCCATGAAAAGTATTCCTCTGCTGTAGATCTGTAACCTAAATCAGTCGTTCAAGTTTCTGTTGTTGCCTCAATGCCTTCGTTAGTCCGTCAGCTTGAAGGTGACGGCAAACTGTCCCCACATCGCGACTGGCTTGCCGTTTTCAGTTCCCGGCACCAGACGCCATGACCGTTTGACTTCCCTCAGAGCTGCTTCATCCAACCTTGGGTAGCCGCTCGAGGTCTTCACTCGAGCATCGCCTACGCGGCCGTTTTCCAGAACGTAGACTTCCAGAACCACGGTGCCTGCTTCGCCGGCACGGCGAGACATCGGCGGATACTCAGGCTGGCTGAGGGGTCGCCGCGGATCGGAGCGCGGCGGCGTTCTCTGAACCGCAACGGGCGCAGCAGGCTGCGGCGGCGGCTGCGGCGGAGGTAGCTGGGTCGTCGTTTGACGAATGGCGGTCGGCGGAGGTGCCTCTGCCGGAATTTCGATCGCCACGTCCGGCGGTGGGACGAACGGCGGTGGTGTTTCGATCTTGGGCGGCGGCGGCGGAGGAGGTTCGTCTAGCTTCGGAGCTTCTTCGATGATGCGGGTCTCGATCGGTCCAAGCACCACATCCACGATTCGGTGCGACATGCCCGATTTGAGTGCCCAGACCATGAGCACGTGAATCAAAACAATGACGATGAAGACGAGACCACGTCGCGTAAAAAATGAACTGTCTGTTGAAGGTGCGTAGGCCATGCTTTGTTGCCGCCCGAATTAAAGCGGGGTTTGGATGAGCCCCGTATCATTAAATGAATGCAGCGACCGATGATGAGTCGTCTACCTTCAGTATGCGCGCTGTCGCATACACCCCCGTTTCCCCTAGCTGCATCAACCTTACTGACGTCCGACATACCGGTAAACCGGCATTGACACGAAGGTCCTCGCAGACCGCAGAAACGCCGCGCAAGGTATAAAGTTTCTGCATGGAAGGCAAGCTTCTCACGCTGTCGCTGTGCTTCTTACTGCGCACTTCGAATATCACATCGCACGTGCGGATACGACCATGCCCCTGCATCGCCCAATGACGATCCCCGGATCTGAGCACGAGCGTCATCGGTAGCTAAGGCCGCCGAAATCTCCGATAGTTCCCGAGACGGTGCATCGCGTGCTCGATCTTGCGTACCGCAACATCAAGCAGAGCGGTTCAAATAGAACTCGATCGGAATCAGCACGACAGCCCGACGCGGCCGTCCATCTTCTACATAAGGCCTGAATAGTGCGCGAGATACGGCTTCGCGCGCAGCATCGTCGAGTCGGGCATAGCCGCTCGAGGTTTCGATCTCGATCGAGCATGCATTGCCCTGCTCGTCGATGAGCACTCGCAACATGACGAGGCCTTGCTCGCGCAGCTTGCGCGACATCGGCGGATAACGCGGCTTCGGCTCTCGCACGTACTCGACCGTCGAAATTACTTTTGGGACACCAGGATCGGAGGGTGCACCAACGATCGGTGCGCTCGGCGGGGGAACATTGATCGCGCGCGACGCGGGTTCAGTCGGGACAGTGTCGATGATCGGAAGTTGCGGAGGCTCGATCGTTGGCGTCGGCACAACGGTCTTCACAGGCACGAATGCAGGAGTTGCCGTCTCTTGTTGCGTCGAGATCAATCGCGCGATGAGGACATCGTGCACTGCAGCATCGGGAACTGATCTCTTTATATGCATGAGCCCAATGACCGCAGCGCCGTGCAACAGGACGATCACGGCCATGACGAACGATTTGCGACCCCACGACGGCATGGATGACTCAACCTGAAGCTTGCGATGCGCGCGAGCCAATAAATGATGCCGCGCCCAGACCACCATTGCAAATGAGAATGATTCTCACTTATAGTCGCATCATCGTCGGGGGCGCCCGCAATTGCGGTTAATCCCTCTCCCGCGAGTGCGAACCAGAAATTCAGGGAATTAAGGAGTGAATGCTCATGCGCGAAAGCTCAGCCGTCCGTTCACCACTATTGGCCGCCGCGATCGTAAGTTGTTTGAATGCGGGGGCCGCGCAGGCCGAAGCCGCTTCGGATCCCGAACCGAAACAACTCGCGAAGATCGCGGTCGGGGCCGAGGAGGAGAGCTATAAGACCGACGTCGCTTCTTCGCCGAAGTACACGCAGCCGCTTCGCGATACGCCACAGACGATTGCCGTCATTCCGGCTTCGGTCATCAAGGAGCAAGCCGCTACGACGCTGCGCGACGTGCTGCGCAACTCTCCCGGCATCACGTTTCAAGCCGGCGAAGGCGGCGGCGGTCTGCCCGGCGATCAGAACTTCTCGATGCGCGGCTTCAGCGCGCGCAACAGTCTGTTCATCGACGGTGTGCGCGACACCGGCGCGTACGCACGAGATTCCTTCAATCTCGAAAGCGTCGAAGTCATCAAAGGGCCCACCGGCGCCATCGCGGGCCGCAGCGCGTCGAGCGGAGCGATCAATCAGGTCACCAAGACGCCTCACGCCGGCGATTCCCAGGACTACTCTCTTGCCTTCGGCAGCGACAGCTACAAGCGCCTGACTGCCGACACGAACATGGAGCTCAGCGATTCGCTCGCGCTGCGTTTGAATGCGATGTATCACGACGCCGACGTTTCCAACCGCGACGTCGTGTCGAACGAGCGCTGGGGCGTTGCCCCTTCCCTAGCGCTGAACCTCTCGCCGGCGACGCGATTGACCGTCGGTCTGTTCTACCTCGAAGAAGACAACGTGCCCGATTATGGGCTGCCTTGGTTGACGATCGACCAGACGACTGCCGAGGACCCGAGCCATAACCGCACGTTCCCGACGGGCGCCTACGGCGCGGGCGTCGATCAATCGAATTTCTACGGCTTGAAGAACTACGACTTCGAGGACATCGAGAGTAAGAGCGCGACCGTGCAGATCGAGCACACGTTCAACGACTCGGTGCGCGTGCGGAACCTCTCGCGCTATCTCGACACCGATCGCGATTCAGGCATCACTGCACCACGCCCACCGAACCGCCAGTTCCATCGACGGACAATGTCGGTCGAGAACATTACGAATCTCACCGACGTGACGTTTTCGTTCGAGACCGGCGCAGCAAGCCATACGCTCGTGAGCGGATTGGAGCTGTCGCGCGAGAAAACGGCCAATCGCAACAGCGCTCAAACAACGAATCAACCCCAAGTGCCGGATTTCTTCTATCCGAATCCCAACGATCGTCCCCTCGGCCCCATGCCGCCGAACACTGGCGATCCGGCCGAGACGCGAACGGACACCGTCGCCCTGTACGCCTTCGATACGATCGCACTGAACGAGCGCTGGCTGATTGCAGCCGGCGTTCGCTGGGACCAGGTGGATATCGATTTCGAACAGCGCAGCTACTCCACCGGCGACGTTCTCAGCGACTTGTCCAAGCGCGAGGATCATGTGAGCTGGCATGCCGGCCTCACGTTCAAACCCGCGACGAACGGCAGCGTATATCTGTCCTATGGCACGAGCTTCGATCCGACAGTCGATGCTGGCGCCGTCGGACCAGGTTTGAGCACCTCGCCGACCGCTGCGAACAACATCAACCTGCGGCCCGAGAAAAGCACGAACCTCGAGCTCGGCACGAAGTGGGACGTACTGGACGAACGCTTGTCGCTCACTGCGGCCGTCTTTCGAATGAAGAAAACCAACGTGCGTACGCGAGAGACGAACGGCGATCCTTGGGTGCTCGACGGCGAGCAACGCGTCGACGGCATCGAGCTATCCGCAGCCGGGGCGATTACGCCCGCATGGTCGGTGTTCGGCGGCATTGCCTATCTCGACAGCGAGTACAGCTCGTCGGCGAACACGCTCGAACAAGGACGCGAGCTTCTGCTGGTACCTGACTTATCGCTCAATGTCTGGAGCACGTACGTGCTGCCGTTCGGCCTGACGGTTGGACTCGGCGCGCAGTACACGGACGACATCGTACGCACGCGCAGCGACACGCTCGGCGAGGTGACGATTCCGGGCTATTGGTTGATCGATGCCATGGCGAGCTACCCTGTCACCGACAGCATCGATCTGCGCTTGAACGTCACGAACCTCGCCGACAAGGACTATGTCGATCGCGTCGGCGGCGGCCACTATGTTCCAGGCCCTGGCCGGACGGTATCGTTGACGGCAACGTTTACTTTCTGACAGAGCGGGCGCTGCGGGCAGTTGTCCGCAGCGCATGGCCAATGCTGATACAAATCCCCGAAGTCTTATCGACCGAGCAAGTCGCGCAGTTTCGACGCGAGCTCGAAGCCGCCGAATGGGTGGATGGCCGCGTCACGGCAGGCCATCAATCCGCCCGCGCGAAAGACAATCTGCAATTGCCTGAAGACTCGCCGGCGGCACGCAAGCTCGGCGAAGCCATCGTCGCGGCGCTGGAGCGCAATCCGCTGTTCATCTCGGCCGCGCTCCCGGCAAAGATCTTCCCGCCCCTGTTCAACCGATATGCCGGCGGTCAGTCGTTCGGCGTGCACGTCGACAATGCAATTCGTCAGGTCCGAAACTCGCCGCATCGCGTGCGGACCGACATTTCGGCAACTTTGTTCTTGAGCGCACCCGAGGAATATGACGGCGGCGAGCTCGTGATCGACGACACGTACGGCGCACACTCGGTCAAGCTGCCGGCTGGCCACATGATTCTCTATCCGGCGACGAGCCTGCACCGAGTTCAGCCCGTCACGCGCGGCGCGCGTATCGCTTCGTTCTTCTGGATTCAGAGCATGGTCCGCGACGATCAGCAACGGGCAACGCTGTTCGATCTCGACTTGGCAATTCAGCGTCTAGGTGCGGACGTGCCGAATCACCCTGCCCTCGTGCAGCTCACGGGCGTCTACCACAATCTGCTGCGGCAGTGGGCTGAAGTCTAACCGCGACCGCTCAATTGAGCGTCCAAGGCTGCCAATTGCTGAGGCGTGCCGACGTTGTGCCACGGCCCCTCGTAGAGCTCGCCGCTCACCAGTCCGCGCTGAATCCACTCGCGGATGAGCGGTCCCAGCGCAAAGCGCTCCGGTTTTCGTCCTTCGAAGAAGCGCGGTGCGAACACGCCGATGTTCGCGTAGGTGTGCTTGGGTTCCATTTCGGTCACACGCGTCTCGACCAGCCCGAAATCTCCGCGGGGATGAAACTCGGGATTCGGCACCAAAACCAAGTGCGCAACATCGTCGCCACCGAGTCGCAGCGATTCGAATGGGAACCGTGTCCAGATGTCGCCGCTCACGACGATGAACGGATCGTCCCCGAGCAGCGGCAACGCCTTGCAGATGCCCCCGCCTGTTTCGAGCGCGAACTCGCCTTCGTCCGAATAGGCGATGCGAACGCCGAACTTTGCACCGTCGCCGATCGCTTCGCGCAGTTTCGAACCCTGCCATGCGAGATTGACCACGATCTCGCGCACACCGGCCGCCGCCAGATTCTCGATGTGATACTGGATGAGCGGCTTGCCGCCGACCTCGAGTAACGGTTTCGGCGCATCGTCGGTGAGCGGCCGCATGCGTTCGCCGCGGCCCGCCGCCAGGATCATCGCTTTCAAGGTGCGCGCTCCGGGCGTACGCGCTCGAAAGCCGGCACCACGAGCTCATCGAGCAACTGGCGAAGCGGCTGCAGCTCGGCATAGCGAGCGACAGCCTCGCGCACGTACTTCAGCGTGAGCGGCAAATCCTTGAGATAGCCCGGCTTGCCGTCGCGATGGAACAGCCGCGCGAAGATGCCGAGCACCTTCAGATGCCGTTGCACGCCCATGAAATCGAACCAGCGCTCGAACTCTTCGAGCGTCGCGCCGACCCCGATGCCCTCGCTCGCCGCCATTTCTCGGAATTGCGCCACCCAGCCGCGTACGCGCTCGGTCGGCCAGCAGATGTAACAATCCTTGAGCAGCGAGACCAAGTCGTAAGTCACCGGTCCGTACACGGCGTCCTGGAAATCGAGAATGCCGGGATTCGCCCCGTATCGTGCGCCGTCGCCCACCATCAGATTACGGGAGTGATAGTCGCGATGGACGAACACCCGCGGCTGCTTCGAAGCTTCTGCAACCAGCACGTCGAACATCGCGCCGATCACTTTCATGTGCCGATCTTCGAGCTCGAGCCCGAGGTGTCGGCCGCAAAACCACTCGGGGAACAGCGCCATCTCACGGCGCAGCAGCGCGTCGTCGTAAGGCGGTAGCGTCCGCGCCTGCTCCTGCATTCGCGATTGCATGCGCACGAGCGCCGCCATGGCGTCGCGGTACAGCTCATCGGCGCGCGAAGGCTCGGCAAGCTCGGCAAGGTACGTGCGCGTGCCGAGATCGGAGCTCAAGACGAAACCCTTGGCCATGTCGCATGCGAGAACACGAGGCGCGTTGACGCCGACCCCGACGAGCATCCCTGCGATTCGCACGTACGGCTCGATGTCTTCCTTGTCCGGCGGCGCATCCATGGCAATCGACGTTTCGCCTCGGCGCGACACGCGGAAGTAGCGGCGAAAGCTTGCGTCGGCAGAGGCAACGGCCAAGGAGAAATCGTCGTCGCCGAAGACATCGGCCAGCCATGCTCCGAGCTGTTGAAGCCGCACATCGCCGGCACGTCGCAGCGTCGCGATGTCGTTCGATGGATGTGTCACGCGAGAAACCTTGACGGAATTCCGATGCAGCATCGCAGATGAGCGATGCCAAATGAAGCTCGGTCATTATAATCGGCCGTCAATGCCGCACCCGATCGCCATACGCTCGCCGCTCGCGCCCGCCTACATGCTGCGCCGATCGGTGCGCTTGCTGATTGCAGCGGCGATGCTCCCTGCCTGGCACGTGTCGGCGAATTGCCCTGAGCCCGTTCAACCGAAGGAATCGGATGCACCGACGCTCGCTTCGATCGATCCGACGGCCCCGATTGCCGTGGAAAGCGACAGCGTCGAAGCCACAGGCGACGGGCGCATGCTGCTCAAAGGCGAAGTGACGATCAGCCAGCAGGCACGCACGATCAAGACCCAGGATGCAACCTATGACCGCGACTCGAATCGTTTCTCGGTCGAAGGCGGCGTCGACTATGCCGATCCCACGCTCAGGATCCGCGGCACCGGTGCACAGGTCGACCCCGCGGGCAGCGTGACCTTTCGGGGCGCCGAGTTCGAGCTGCCGACGATTCCTGCACGAGGCTCGGCCGATCGCATTTCCGCAACATTGGAGGGCGACATCGAGCTCGATCGCGTCCGGTACACGACCTGCCCGATCGGCAACGAAGACTGGCTCCTCAGCGCGAGCGCGATCGACATCAGTCAACAGCGCGGTCTCGGCACCGGCCGCAACGTGCGCCTGGACTTCAAAGGCGTTCCGATCCTGTACGTGCCGTATTTTTCTTTCCCCGTGGGCAACGAACGCAAATCGGGATTTCTGTATCCGAACTTCGGCAGCCACTCGCGCGACGGCCTGTCGGTACCGTGGTACTGGAACATCCGTCCGAATTTCGATGCGACGCTCGTCCCCACCTACGACATTCGGCGTGGCGTGAAGCTCGACACCGAGTGGCGCTACTTGCTGAGGAACGGTCACGGCGTACTGGAAACGCAATGGCTGCCTCACGACGAAGATCGCGACACCGACCGCAGCTACATTCGTTTCATCAACCAGACCGATTTCACGCGCGCGCTTCGCCTCGATCTGGACGCTGCGGAGGTCAGCGACGAGCAATGGTTCGAAGATTTCGGACAAGGCCCCGAGGGTACGAGCGTCCTCTACCTGAGCCGCGCCGCACAGCTGTCCTATCGCACGAATCACTGGACATGGTTCGCTCGCGCCCAGAATTTCCAAACCGTCGACGAACGTATTCCTGAAGCGAGCCGCCCGTTCACGGTGCTCCCGCAAATCGGCGTGCGCGGATTGATTCCCAATCTGGCGTACGGGTTGACCTTTGCGCTCGACGGCGAGCTCGCGCACTTCACCCACACCGTGGACGATCCTTCAACGCTCGCCACCGGCGCGCGGCTCGATGTCGCGCCGCAAATCCGCATGCCGCTTCGCGGCGCCGGGATGTATCTCGAACCGGCCCTCGCTTGGCGATACACGGCGTACCTGCTCGAGGACATGCCTGCAGGTACCGACGACTCGCCGAGTCGCTCAGCTCCCATCTTCAGTCTCGATGGGAGCCTCAGCTTCGAACGTCTCACGGGATCGCGCGGGCAGCGGCTCCAAACCCTGGAGCCCCGCCTGATGTACTTGTACGTCCCGTATCGAAATCAGGACAACCTTCCGGTATTCGATACGACTGTTGCCGACTTGAATCTCGTACAGCTCTTTCGGACGAACCGCTACACGGGTTGGGATCGATTGAGCGATGCCAATCAGCTGAGCGTTGGCATCACTTCGCGGCTGCTCGATGCCGAGAATGGCAAGCAATTCATTTCCGCCACGATCGGCCAGGCATTCTATTTCCGCGAGCCGCGCGTGACGTTACCGGGCGAGCCGCTCGACGACACCGAGAGCTCGGACATCATCGCCGAGCTGCAGCTCACGGCCTATCAGAACTGGAACATCAGGATGGGCGTGCAATGGGATCCGGACGATACGCGTTCGGAACGCGGCGAAGTGCAGATCCAGTATCGGCCCAACTACGATCGCGTCGTCAATGTCGGCTACCGCTTTCGGCGCGGCATCGGCACTTCCGACCTCGATCCGGCGGACCCGAGTGCGTCCGGACCATTCAGCGTGACGCGCCGCAGCCTCGAGCAGATCGATGGGTCGGCCGCCTGGCCCATCGGCGAGCGCTGGAGCGCCTACGCGCGGATGGTGTACTCGCTCGAAGATCGGCAGGCGCTCGACCAATTCGCGGGCATCGAGTACCGCTCGTGCTGCTGGCGACTGCGGCTCGTCGGCCGCCGCTATGTCCGCAGCCGCGAGGGCGACATGGACACGAGCATCCTGCTGCAGCTTGAACTTAACGGGCTCTCCAGTGTCGGAACCGGCGCCGATACTTTCCTGGAGCGCTCGATTCGGGGATACTCGTCGCGAGCGCCGGAACTGCGGTAACCAGCTGACCCACCGGCCATTTAGCCACGAACCGACCCACTGCCGCGAATGCAGATTCCGGGTCTCATTGATTTGTCAGGCGACACTTGCATGAAACTTGCGCGTCTTGCTTCGTTCATTTTGACGCTCGCGCTGCTGCCGGCATTGACGCTGAGCCAGACGCGGGAGCTGTCCTCGAGCGGCGTACTGCTCGATCGGATCGCAGCCATCGTCAATGACGGCGTCGTGCTCATGAGCGAGCTGGATCAACAGACCGAGCAGATCATCGAGAGACTGCGCGAGCAGAACACCGAGCTGCCGCCCCGCAACGTGCTGCGCCGACAGATTCTCGAGCGCCTGATCATCGAAGAAATCCAGATGCAACGTGCGCAACGGCTCGGCATCGAGGTATCGGACGAGATGCTGAACGGCGCGCTCGCGGACATCGCCCAGCGCAACAACATCAGCTTCGCCGATCTGCCCCGCGCGCTCGAGTCGCAAGGCATCGACTACCGCGCGTATCGCGAGGACATGCGCAAACAGATCACGCTGCAGCTATTGCGTCAGCGCGACGTGATCAACCGTATCAACATCTCGCCTCGCGAGCTCGAACAAGCGCTCGCGCGGCTGCAAAGCGCGCCCGATCAGAACAGCGAGTACAACGTCTCGCACATTCTGATCTCCGTGCCCGTCACTGCCTCGCCCGAGCAGATTCAAGCGCGCGAAGCGCGTGCACAGGAGGTGTACGAGAAGGCCAAGGCCGGTCAGGATTTCGCCCAGCTCGCCGTCACCTATTCGGACAGCACGACGAACATCGAAGGCGGTGCGCTCGGCTGGCGCAAAGGCTCGCAGCTTCCTTCGATCCTGAGCGACCTGGTTCCGAAAATGAAGCCGGGCGATATCTCCGAACCCATCCGTACGCCGAGCGGCTTCCACATCTTCCGCTTGAACGAAGTGCGCGGCGGCATTCAGCAGGCCATCGTGAGCCAAGTTCATGCTCGGCACATCCTGCTGCGTCCGAACGAGCTCGAGGACGATGAAACCGTGCGCCAGAAACTCGCGGACATTCGCCGGCGCGTGCTCGAAGGCGGCGAGGATTTCGGCGCGATCGCGGCGGTGACTTCGCAGGACCCAGGCTCCGCGCCGCAAGGCGGCGATCTCGGCTGGGCCGGTCCCGGCACCTTCGTACCGGAGTTCGAGCGTCAGCTCGATGCCTTGAACGAAAACGAAATCAGCGAGCCGTTCAGGACGCCGTACGGCTGGCACATCGTGCAGCTGCTCGGCCGCCGCGTACACGACGTCACGCAAGACCGACTGCGCCAGATGGTGTTCGCGCAACTACGCGAGTCCAAGGCCGAAGAAGAAACCGAGCTCTGGCTGCGCCGCTTGCGGGACGAAGCGTTCGTCGAATACCGAATGTAGGTTCCGCAGCGCGTTGTCGCGCCGGACCCGACGTCATGTCCCTACCCCGCATCATCGTTACGTCCGGCGAGCCGGCGGGCATCGGCCCCGATCTGTGTATCGACATCGCGCAACGCGCTTGGCCTTGCGAGCTCGTGTTCGCCGGCGACGAGCAAGTGTTCGTTGCACGCGCACGTAATCTCGGCGCAAGCGTCAACGTGGTTCCTTGGAGCCTCGAGAAACCGCGCGCCCACGAAGCAGGCGTTCTTTCGGTCCTGCACATTCCCACCGCTGCCGTACCGGTGCCGGGAAAACTGGATGTGGCGAACGCGCCCTACGTGTTGAACATGCTCGATGCAGCAATCGACGGCTGCATGCGGGGCACGTTTGCAGCGGTGGTGACGGCCCCAGTGCAAAAGAGCGTGATCGCCGACAGCGGCGTGCCGTTCACGGGTCACACCGAGTACCTCGCTGAACGGACCGGCGCGCCGTTACCGGTCATGCTGCTGGTAGCGAAGGAGCTGCGCGTTGCGCTTGCCACGACACACCTTCCGCTCACCGAAGTGAGCCGCGCCATCACACCGGATCTGTTGACCGACGTGATTCGCGTGCTCGATCGCGACTTGCGAACGCGATTCGGCATTGCTCAACCGCGCATTCTCGTTTGCGGCCTGAACCCGCATGCCGGCGAATCCGGTCATTTGGGTCGCGAGGAGATCGACACGATCGCACCGACGCTCGATCGGCTACGTCGCGACGGGCTCGTGCTCATCGGCCCGGCTCCAGCGGACACCGCATTCACGCCGCGCATGCTCTCGCAGGCCGATGCCGTGCTCGCGATGTACCACGACCAAGGATTGCCCGTGCTCAAGTACGCAGGATTCGGGCACGCCGTGAACGTGACGCTCGGCCTGCCGATCATCCGTACTTCCGTCGATCACGGCACGGCGCTCGAGCTCGCCGGCACGGGCAAGGCCGATGCAGGCAGCCTCATCGCAGCCGTCGAGCTCGCGTTGCAGCTCGCCGCAGCGACAGAGCGCGCGTCTTAGGTTTTCCATTTCGCATCCCCGACCGGATCGAAGCGAACGGCGAAAATCGACATGCATCGCGCACGCAAACGCTTCGGCCAGCACTTCCTGCACGACCGCGGCATCATCGAGAAGATCATTGCCGCGATTGCGCCCACCACCAGTGACCGGCTCGTCGAGATCGGCCCCGGGCTCGGCGCCATCACGCTGCCGCTCCTCGAACGCGTGGGCAGCCTCGATGCGATCGAAATCGACCGCGATGCGATTCGGTATCTAGAAGAGATCGCTGTTCCGTACGGCGAGCTGCGCATCCACGAAGCCGACGTGCTCGAGTTCGATTTCGCTCCGTTGGCAGGCAGACAGAAGCTCCGCGCGGTCGGCAATCTCCCCTACAACATTTCGACGCCGCTGCTGTTTCGCTTGCTCGAGCAGCGCGAGCTCTTCGTCGACATGCATTTCATGCTGCAAAAGGAAGTCGTCGCGCGCATGGCCGCGCGCGCCGGCGACGAGGACTACGGACGGCTTTCGGTCATGCTGGCTCCGTGGGTGCGAGTCGAAAAATTGTTCGATATCGGACCCGGCGCCTTCAAACCTCCGCCGCGCGTCGATTCGACTTTCGTGCGGCTGAAACCGCACGCAGAAGCGCCCTTCGAGATCGAAGACGAACGCAAGTTTGCGCGCATCGTTGCCGCCGCATTTTCGCAGCGGCGCAAAACCTTACGTAATGCGCTGAAACCGCTGTTGTCCGAGGCGCAGATCGAACGCGCAGGCATCGATCCGGGAGCACGCGCGGAAACGGTGCCGCCGGCTGGATTCGCCGCGCTCGCTAGACAACTCGACCCGCCAGTGTGTACAACAGGCGCGAACGACTGACGAGGAATTTGGCCGGCTGACGGGGGACATGCGATGGCGGGCTATAAGAACATTTTGCTGGTCGTCGATTTGTCGGAGGACAGCCGGGTGATCGGCGAGCGCGCCAAATCCGTGGCAGCGGCCCATGGAGCGCAAATCACCCTGCTGCATGTTGTCGAGTACGTCCCCGTCGAACCGATGGGCGAAGCGCTGCTACCGACCGTGCAGATCGAAAGCGAGCTGGTCGATCGCGCACGCACGAAGCTCGCCGAGCTCGCCCGTGACCTCGGGCTCGAGAGCAGCAAGCAGCTCGTCGAAACCGGCAGCATCAAGGCCGAAATCATCCGCACCGCACAGAAATTGGCCAGCGATCTCATCGTGCTCGGCAGCCGCGAGCGTCACGGGTTGGCCATTCTGTTGAATTTCACCGAAGACACGATTCTGCACGCCGCACCCTGCGATGTGCTGGCCGTTCGGCTGCACTGATTCGGAACACCGTTCATCCGGACGCCGCGCGGGCTGCCGCGCCGACTGATAAGATCGCGCCCATGAGCGATTCCACGCACAAGATCCGCGTCGACGTGAGCGCCAATTACGTCGACGAGCAATCCAAGCCCGAGGAAGGCCACTACGTCTTTTCTTACACGATCACGATCCGCAACGAAGGCAAGGTTCCGGCGCGCCTGCTCACGCGGCATTGGGTGATCACCGACGCCAACGGCAAGGTCAAGGAAGTGCGCGGCGAAGGCGTCGTGGGCGAACAGCCTTACTTGCTTCCCGGCCAAGGCTTTCGTTATTCCAGTGCGGCCGTGCTCGAAACGCCGGTCGGCGCCATGCAAGGCAGCTATCACATGCTCGCCGACGATGGCGCACATTTCGATGCGCCGATTACGCCGTTCACGCTGGCGATGCCTGGGATGCTGCATTGACCGAAGCGTGACGGGTCACGGGCGGCAGGCAACGGCAAGAGCGCTCGTCGACCTTGATTAGACTCTGCGCTGCCACCGACTGTAGCTCTAGCGCTCATGCCCACTTACGCCATCGGCGACATCCAGGGGTGTTGCGACGAATTCGAGGCGCTGCTCGAACGCATCGCTTTCGATCCGAAGCACGATCGGCTTTGGCTGGTCGGCGATCTCGTCAATCGCGGGCCTCGCTCGCTCGACGTATTGCGGCTCGTGCACAGGCTCGGCGATTCGGTCACCACCGTGCTCGGAAATCACGATCTGCATTTGCTGGCCGTCGCCTCGACGCCGGGCCTCCATCCCAAGCGCGGCGACACGATCGACGAAATACTTGCCGCACCAGACCGCGATGAGCTCCTCGATTGGCTGCGACACCGGCCGATCCTGCATCACGATCCGGCATTGAATTACACGATGGTGCATGCCGGAGTGGCGCCTCAGTGGGATCTTGCAACGGCACGCCGCTGCGCAGCGGAGCTCGAGGACGCGTTAAGGGACGAGCGAACGGCGGCAGACTTGTTCGCCCACATGTACGGTAATCAGCCGGATCGCTGGTCGGAAGATCTGCAGGGTTTCGATCGTCTGCGCTTCATCACGAACTGTTTCACGCGCCTGCGCTTTGTCACGGAAGACGGCAGGTTGGCTTTGAAACACAAAGGCACGATCGCCCAGGCACCGGCGGGACTGATACCGTGGTTCCAAGCGCCAGGACGACGTACGCGCGGCGAGCGAATCGTTTGCGGTCATTGGTCGGCGCTCGGATTCTACGAAGGCGATGACGTGCTCAGCATCGACACCGGCTGCGTCTGGGGCGGCTCGCTCTGCGCGGTCCGGCTCGACGAACGCGCAGAGCCCGTCTTCGTTGCTTGCAGCTCCTCGAAATTGAAACCGGGCGACGACTGAACGCTCGGCATCCGCTTGCACGAACGGCCCGCGAGCATTTGCCGCATCGACCGCGCCGTCCCTCGCGAGAAACCGAAGTCTCGGCGGAAACTCTGCATTTCTTGCGTGCCGCATAATGCCTTGAGGCTATACTGCTCGGCGACGATCTAGAGGCGACCTATGAAACCGCTGCTGTCCTTCAATTTCCGCGAATGGATCGACGCACATCGCGAGTACTTGAAGCCGCCGGTCTGTAACCGGCTCGTCTTTCGCGAATCCGAGTTCATCATCATGGTCGTCGGCGGCCCGAACTCGCGCACCGATTATCACGACGACCCGGGCGAGGAATTCTTCTATCAGCTCGAAGGCGACATGCTGTTGCGCACGATGCAGGACGGCAAGCGCGTCGACATCCCGATCAAGGAAGGCGAAATCCTGCTCCTGCCGGCGCACGTTCCGCATTCGCCGCAACGTTATGAGAACACGGTCGGTCTCGTCATCGAGCGCAAGAGACGTCCCGACGAGAAGGATGGCTTCTTGTGGTATTGCGACCGTTGCAATGCTCCGCTCTATTCGGAGTACCTGCACGTCACCGACATCGTGGCGCAACTCCCGCCCATCTTCGACCGGTTCTACGGATCGGTGGAAAATCGCACGTGCCGGTCCTGCGGCTGGGTCATGCCGCCGAGAACGTGACGCTCGCCGGCTGAGTTTCGAACGCCTCCAGCAATGACTGGTTTGACTCGTGACGATGCAGTCGCGCTCGATGCCCAAGATGCATTGAGGTCGCTGCGCGCAGCATTTCATATCCCGCGCCGCGAAAACGGCACCGAGGCCGTCTATCTGTGCGGCCATTCATTGGGGCTTGCACCGAAACGAGCGCTCGCGATCGTCAACGAAGAACTGGACGCGTGGGCACAACGGGGTGTCGAGGGCCACTTCACCGGACAGCGTCCGTGGTTGTCGTACCACGAACAGGTGACCCGAGGATTGGCTACGCTGGCCGGCGCGTTGCCGATCGAAGTCGTCGCGATGAACTCGCTGACGGTCAATCTGCATCTACTGTTGACGAGTTTCTATCGTCCGAGCGGCCGTCGGCGAAAGATCCTGCTCGAGTCGCACGCCTTCTCTTCGGACCGCTACGCCATCGAATCGCAAGTCCGCCTGCACGGGTTGGATCCGAGCGATGCCGTCGTGATCGTCTCGCCGCGCGACGGCGAAGACGTGCTGCGCACGGAGGACATCTGCGCCGCGATCGAAAACACTGGCGATGCTCTTGCCACCGTGCTGCTGCCCGGCGTGCAGTACCTGACCGGACAACGCCTCGATATGGAGACGATCACGCGTAGCGCCCACAGTGTCGGGAGCACGGTTGGATTCGACCTCGCCCACGCAATGGGGAATACGCCCCTCGCGCTCCACGACTGGAACGTAGATTTCGCGGTGTGGTGCAGCTACAAGTATCTGAACAGCGGCCCTGGCGCGATCGGCGGCGCATTCGTTCATGAGCGACATGCTCATTCGCCGATTCCACGATTGGCCGGCTGGTGGGGGCACGACAAACAGTCGCGCTTCGCCATGCCGCCCACGTTCCATGCACTCCCGGGCGCAGAAGGCTGGCAGATCTCGAACCCGCCGATTTTTTCCCTGGCTCCGCTGATCGCGTCACTTGCGCTCTTCGAACAAGCGGGCTTCGATCGATTGCGGGCCAAATCGCAGGCGCTCACGAACTACCTCGAGTGTGCGCTGCTCGCGCGCGCAGCCGACGCGGTGCAAATTCTCACGCCGCGCGACCCGCAATGGCGCGGCTGTCAGCTTTCCATTCGTCTGCGACGCCCGAGAGAAACAGCACGAGCGATTCACGATGAGCTGACGAAGCGCGGCTTCGTGTGCGACTGGCGCGAGCCCGACGTGATTCGCGTTGCGCCCGTGCCGTTGTACAACACGTTCCTCGAAGTCTGGGAATTCGTCGATGCCTTGAGCGTGCTGCTCGAGAAAAGCAGCGTTCCTTCCGCATGAATGCGCCCTCCTCCACCGACACCGATCGCCGCATCACGATCTGCGGCGCAGGACTCGCCGGCAGCCTGCTAGCGATTCTGCTCGCCCAGCTCGGCTACCGTGTCCGTATCTTCGAACGGCTGCCCGACATGCGGCGCGAGCAGATTCCCGCCGGACGTTCGATCAACCTCGCGCTGGCCGCGCGCGGCATTCGTGTGCTCGAACGCGCGGGCGTCATGCCGCAAGTGCAATCGCAATTGATCGCAATGCCCGGACGGATGCTGCACGACATCGATGGCGCGCAAACATTCCTACCCTACGGCAAGGATGAGAGCGAAGTGAATTACTCGGTCTCGCGCGCCGGATTGAATCGCATCCTGCTCGACGCCGCCGAACAAGCCGGCGCGGAGATCTTGTTCAAACATCCGGTCGTCGGTGCAGATTTCGCGCGCGGCACGATCCGCATTCGCTCGGAAGCCGACGGGCGCGAGCTCGAGATCGAGATGCATCGTGTCATCGGTGCCGATGGTGCCGGCTCAGTGCTCAGACATTCGTTGGCGAACGAATTTGCGATAGCGAATCGGGAAGATCTGCTCGAGCACGGCTACAAGGAGCTCACGATTCCGCCCGACGAGCGCGGCGGCTGGCGAATCGAGCGGCATGCGCTGCACATCTGGCCGCGCGGCGGCTTCATGCTGATTGCCCTGCCGAACGTCGACGGCAGCTTCACCGCCACATTGTTCGCACCGCACGAAGGTCCGATCAGTTTCGCCTCGTTGCGCAGCGCTCGCGACGTGCGTGAGTTCTTCGCGCGCGAGTTTCCGGACGTCGTCTCGCTGATGCCGAACCTCGAGCAGGAATTTCTGACCCACCCCACCGGCATCATGGGAACGGTGCGCTGCGAGCGCTGGTCGCATGCAGACAAACTGCTCCTGATCGGCGATGCGGCCCACGCCATCACGCCGTTCCACGGCCAAGGCATGAACTGCGCGTTCGAGGATTGCGGCCAGCTCGCAACGCTCATGGCCGGCAACGACAACCTCGAGGAAGTCTTCGCGCAATTCGAGCGCTTGCGGCGACCGAACACGAATGCCATCGCACAGATGGCACTCGAGAACTATCAAGAGATGCGGGATACGGTGCGCGATCCGAAGTTCCAGCTGCAAAAGATGCTTTCGCTCGAGCTGGAACGACGTTTTCCCGATCGGTTCATTCCGCGCTATTCAATGGTCATGTTCCACGCGCGCATCCCCTATGCCGTCGCGCTCGAACGCGGCCGCATTCAAGCCGAGATTCTGGCCGCACTGACTCACGACGCCGCCGCTCTCGAAGACATCGACTGGACTCGAGCGGCCCGGCTCATCGAAGAACGACTCGAGCCCATCGCCACGTAGCCGCGCTGTACCGCCTCCAAGCGCGTAGAACTGTCCATAGGCAAGCGCTCGCCGTCGCGACCACACTTCGCGTGTCGCAACGCAAGGAGCTCGTATGCCGACGCTTCACTATCGATTGGTTAACGTGTTCACCCAGAACGGCCATGCGCTGTCCGGCAATCCGCTGTGCGTATTCGAGGCCGCCGATGAGCTCGATACGCAGACGATGCAAGCGCTGGCTCGGCAGTTCAATCTGTCCGAGACGACGTTCATTCTGAAATCGACACGTGCGAACGCACGAGTGCGCATCTTCACGCCGGCCTATGAAATGCCGTTCGCCGGACATCCGACGCTCGGCACGGCGTTCGTGTGTCACGCGCTCGGGCTCGGCGGAACCGAGCTCACGCTCGAAATGGCAGCCGGCATCATCCCGGTCACACGCGACGGCACACGCTGGACGCTCCAGGCAAACCCGCCGACCTGGCGCGAGCCTCGCACTTCGCGCGCCGAGCTGGCGCAGATGCTGGGGCTCGAGGAATCGGACATCGGCGGGCAGCCGCTTTGGGTCAAAGCCGGTAAGGAGCAGCTCATCGTCCCGCTTGCGAGCGAAGCGGCCGTACGTCGCGCCGAACCGGACGTACAGCGATGCCGCAAGGAGGTCAGCGAGGACGGTCACAGCATGGCCTACGTGTTCGCAGAGGTTTCGCCCGGAAAGCTGTTGTCGAGATTCTTCTTTCCGGTCGGCTCGGCGATGCTGGAAGATCCGGCCACAGGCTCAGCAACGGCCAATCTCGGCGGCTGGTTGATTGCGACCGGACGTGCACTGCCGTGCGACTACGAAATCTCCCAAGGCGAGCATGTGCAGCGTCCGTCGACGCTCTATCTGCGCGTCACGAAGGATCGGCAGATTTTCGTAGGCGGTGAAGTGATCGAGCTCGGACGCGGCAGCGTGAACATCTAGGAATAGCGGCCGACGCTGCACCAAAATGCTCTCTCGAGTCGACGGAACTCATTCGCCTAGTTGCTCATCTATCGATGAGCGACGGACTTCGCATCAGCGCGAAGCTCCGGCACTGCACACTGCAAGAGCATTCGGTGAGCCCGCATGAAACCGTCTCAGCAAATCGTTGCCGCGGCCTCGCGCTATGAGGACATGCCGCTTTCGATCGTTTTGTTTCGGTATCTCTGGCCGTTCTGGTTGTTCAAGGATGCAAGCCGAGGTGACCGCATCGCCCGCGCCGCGGCCTATCGACACAATCGGAACATGCGCGTCCATTTGCCGGGTTACTTGAGACGATGGTTCGTCAGCTCGACGTTCGTGCTTGGGCTCCTTTCGGCAACAGATGCGCTCGCTGCCACGTCTCCGGAAGCGCCCAGCTTTCTCTCCCTGCTCACGGCTGGATTCGCGTTGGTTTTCGCGTTCAGCATCTGCGTGCTGTTCGTGACGTCCTACATTTATCTGTATCTCGGGCGTAACCCCGAATAACCCTCTAAACGCCCGAAATCGCGTCTTTCTTGCCCGAAATCGGGCAAAATTCTGGGCATCTTTCCGTCCACCAGGCAAAGTGCGCCCCCGTGTCGGACACCGAGCTTGAAGAGTTGGTGGCTCATCTGGTCAGGAGCACTCGATTGAGTGAGGCCGAGGCGCACCGGGTCATCGATGAAGTTCTCGCGTTCATGAGCGAGACACCAGAAGACTTCGTTCGTCGACGCCATTTGGAGCTGCAGGCCCAAGGCTGCACGAACGCGGAGATTTTCGCGCGCATCGCCCAGGAACTGTCCCAACGCCGCTTCAGTGCCCCACCGCTCAGCGAACGGCAGATCCGACGAATCATCTACGGGTAACGCGCCGCTCGGCGTCGGCCCGCAATTCATCGAGGGGCTTTTATGTGCGGCATCGTCGGTTATGTCGGCAAGCGCGAAGCGGCGCCAATTCTCGTGGAAGGACTGCATCGCCTCGAATATCGAGGTTACGACTCTACGGGACTCGCAATCGTTCGAAACGGCAAGCTCGCGATCCACAAGAGCAAAGGCAAGGTTCGCGATCTCGAAAGGCTGCTGCCCGAACGCCTGAAAGGCACGACCGGGATTGCGCACACTCGTTGGGCGACGCACGGCGAGCCGAGCGACATCAATGCACACCCGCACACCGATGCCGCCGCTCGCTACGCCATCGTCCACAACGGCATCATCGAGAACGCGGCTCAGCTCCGCGCGATGTTGCAGGCAAATGGCGTACGCTTCACCTCGGACACCGATTCCGAAGTGATCGCGCACTTGATCGCCGCGATGCCCGAACGCGAATTTCCTGAAGCCGTTCGCGCTGCGTTGCGTCTGATCACGGGTACGTACGGCCTTGCAGTGCTCGACGTCGAGCGTCCCGACGCAATCGTCGTGGCCCGCCTCGGCAGTCCGGTCGTGCTCGGCATCGGCGAGCGCGAGATGTTCGTCGCTTCCGATCCCGCAGCGCTCGTCCGGCATACGCAAAGCGTCGTGCATCTCGATGACGGCGAGCTCGCGTTCGTGCGCGCCGACGGTTTCGAGACGTCGACGCTCGAGGGCGGCCGGACTTCGAAGACACCCGCCACGTTGAGCCTCGCCAACGACGCCTACGACAAGGGCGACTTCGCGCATTTCATGCGCAAGGAAATCGCCGAGCAGCCGGAAGCGATCCGCCGCACGCTGAGCGGGCGGCTCGATCGTCGTTTCAACACGACTCACATCGGCGGCCTCGAAATGAGCGCGCGCGAATTGCTAGAAATCCGGCGCGTGAAAATCTTGGGCTGCGGATCCGCTTACATTGCCGGCGCGGTCGGTGCGCACCTGATCGAGCAGCTAGCGAGGATTCCTGCCCACGCCGAACCAGCATCCGAATTTCGATACCGCAATCCAGTCATCGAACAGGACACGCTGTATATCGCCGTGAGCCAATCCGGCGAAACGTTCGACACGCTTGCTGCCATTCAGGAGGTCAAGCGCAAAGGCGGTCGCGTTCTCGGCATCGTGAATGTCGTCGGTAGCACGATCGCGCGCGAATGCGGTCGCGGCATCTACCTGCACGCCGGCCCTGAAATCTCCGTCGTCGCCACGAAAACGTTCACGTGTGCTGCCGTTGCTTTCGCATTGCTGGCGATCCATCTCGGCAGAATCCGCGATCTGTCGACGGCGGCCGGCGCGCAACTGTTGCAAGCGCTCGAGGCGCTACCGGAGCAAGTCGCGCAAATCCTCGATCAAGAATCCAAGATCGCCGAGATCGCTCAGGCCATCCACACGTGCAGCGACGCGTATTTCGTCGGACGCGCTGCCGGTTATCCGATTGCCCTCGAAGGTGCGCTGAAGCTGAAAGAAGTGAGCTACCTGCATGCCGAGGCGTATCCGGCGTCCGAACTGAAACACGGCCCGCTCGCCCTCATCAGTCCGGCGACACCGACGATCGTCGTCATGCCGCGCGACGATCTATTCGCCAAGAACCTCTCGACGATCGAAGAGATCCGTGCGCGCCGCGGACCGACATACGTGTTCACGCAACCCGGCGATCCGCTGCCGATGCCGACGGAAGGCTACATCGAAGTACCGAAATCGGCCCCGGAATTCGATCCACTGCTCGTGAACGTCGCACTGCAGCTACTCGCCTACCACGTCGCGCTCGCGAAAGGCTGCAACATCGATCAACCGCGGAATCTCGCGAAGTCGGTGACGGTGGAATAGCTGCGAGCGCATGGAGCGACGGCCTGCGTGGCCGTCGCCCAAACCACGTGCTCGATCGCTACAGCGAACCTCCGGCGGGCTCGGTACGCGCCTGCTAACGCACGCCGAGGAGTACGCGCGCTCGCGCGGCGTGCGTTCGCTGTATCTACTCACCACGACCGCGGAAGCGTTCTTTGCAAGCCCGCGGCTATGTGCGTGCCGACAGAAGCGAAGCGCCGCCGTTCATCCGAACATCGGCCGAATTCACCTCACTGTGTCCAGCCAGCGCGGCCTTTATGGTCAAGCGCCTCGCGGAGTGAACGCGATCCCTGCGCTACTTCACATACGGCTCGTTCGTCCGTGGCGCTGTGGGAGCTTGCTCATCGAGCGATTGCCGATATCGGACACACCCACGGATGAACTCGGGCCATTCAGGCACGGTCGGAACAGGATCGGTTTTCTCGGGCAAGAGCCCCCATAGCTCGGGGTGATGCCAGCAGAGATCGTGACCATTGCTGTCGCGATGCTTCCGGATACCCTGACGAAGCTTCTTGACCTCCGCGATCAATTGTTCACGCGTCATTTGTTCGAGGTCAGTGTCCATGACGAAAAACCCGCTGGCTATTCGAGCAGCGTTCGAATGCTGCCAGTCGATGCTAGACCGTTCCGCGATCCGCTAGCAATCGAAGCTCGATCGTGAGTCGCAGCTCAGAAGGATTGAGTGTTTCCAGCAGGTACGTACAAGGTCTACGGAGACGCCTGGTAATGGCCCCCCAGCGCTGAGCCGTACGGCCCGTACGAATGAGAACAGCCGTCGCGCATTCACCGTGACGCAATGATGTGACGCGGGTTTTCCGAGCTGTACTCCGCGGCCCACCAGTGGGGATCGTTGAGCTTCGCGAGGCGAACCCCAACCGGCAGCTCCTTGTGGTCGGCGAGGAACTCGCGTCGCAAACGAATGAAGACGCTGTCGGGCTCGGGCCAACCGATTCGTGACTCGGCTACTTCGTTTCCTGCCGCCAACTCCGCAGCGAGAATGGATGCCAGCGACGGATGCAGCGCACGCAACGCGGATCGATGACGTGCCTCTTGCCATTGCTGACGGGTGAGCGCAAATCCGCCATCGATGCGGCTGAAACCCATGCTCGTCAGGAATCCGCTTGCGGCGACATCGTTGCCGTGCGCTACGACGCGCCCGCGCTGCAAGTTGTCGAATGCCAACTCGAGCAATCGCTCCACAGTAAACGTGCCGTGCCCCTGGCGACGATGGCCGCTCGCAACTCCGACGACCACGCGCGGCGCATCGGTGACAGCATCCAGCAGACCGCCGTAGCCCAGCACCGCACCGCTAAGCGTACACACGAACTCGTACGCGATACCGGCTGCTCGATCTTGCAGCCTACGCTCGATCAATGCAGCGATTTCTTCGCTCGACAGCGATCCGGTCACGCCGAACAAACATGCGAGATCGGGTTCTTCGCACAACGAGCGAATGCCATCGACATGGTTCATCGAGAGTCTGTACACGCCGCGCGGTTCACTCATCGCGGATCTCCAGCTCGATCCCGTGCGCCGACCGCGCATACTCCGCGACCCGGGCCAACACCGATCTTTGCCCCTCCGCCGTCATAGCGGCTCGGCGTCCGTTCGGGTACTCCCACGCGCGGAAGAAGGGAGAGACGCTGCCCTTCGGACCTCCCCAGTGGATGGCCGTAACCGTCGCAGCGCGATCGTGCTCGTAATACGTCGCGGTTTCCCCGCGCCAGTCGCACCGTACGACATACCCGCCGGGCTCCACGACGGGCCATGCATCCGTAGACTCGGCTTCACGCTGCGGAAGGCCACTGCTCAGATTCGGCGCCACAACTTCGGCCGCGCGACGAACATCCTGCTCTTGCTGGGCAAGCCCGCGTTCACGCACCTTTGGGCCTGGCGAACGACTTCGAAGAGGTTCGCTGGCTCGTCGAACGCGGCGCCGACATCGATGCGCTGCAGGAAAATGGCGTTCCTGCCGTTGTCCGCCTGATCGAACGGAGGAAGTGGGATACTGTTCTCTATCTGATCGAAAAAGGTGCCAATCTGGACATCGTCAACGCCAATGGGATGTCCGTGGACTACTATCTCAAGATCTGGGAGTTCGGCGCCAATGATTCGGACCCCGAGGGGTGGAATCGCGTACGCGAGGCCATCGCCGCTCGGAGAAGCCAATCGTCAACAGGCACTGACTAACCTCGCTCGGCGAGCACCGCTCGATCGCCGATACCGGCCGAGCCAACGGCAGCCGCTGCCCCACGCGCCCTCACCTCGCCATGAACGTCTGCATGCCGTTCAGGAACATCTGCACGCTGATCATGACCAGCACCATGCCCATGAGGCGCTCCATGGCAGCGAGGCCCCGTTCGCCGAGGATGCGGTAGAAGAACGGCGCAGCGACGAGAATCGCAGCTGTGAGCGCCCACGCAATCGACATCGCAAGCCACAGATCCACGGCGCTTCCGGTATCGGCGCGCTTGAGCAGCAACAACGCGGCCATCGCCGATGGCCCGGCGATCAACGGCACCGCAAGCGGAACGACGAGCGGTTCGCCCTCGATGCTGTCGCCGTATGCGCCCTCGCGCGGAAAGATCATTCGCAAGGCGATCAGGAACAAAACGATACCGCCCGAGATACTGATCGTCTCCTGATCGATGTGCAGCACGTGCAAAGCGCGGTCGCCCACCAGCATGAAGACCAGCAGCACGCCGTAGGCAATCAATACCTCGCGCACGACGATGCGGCGCCGGCGTTCGGGCGCCACTCGCTTCAGCACAGAGAGAAAGATCGGCACGTTGCCGAGCGGATCCATGATCAGGAACAGCGTGACGACGGCTGAAAGCAGGTCGTTCATACAACGCAGCGACGTTTCAGCACGTCGTCCTTGATCGTTCTCCAGCTGGGGCTACGCGCCATGTGGTAAGGAGACGGGAAATGCGCCGTCGCGCCGAGTGCATCGGCTGCATGCCAGCCCCAACGCGGGTCATCGAGGAATGCTCGTGCAAGCGCAACCAGATCCGCCCTGCCCTCTGCGATCACAGCAGCAGCTTGCTGAGGCTCGACAATCAGGCCGACTGCACGCGTCTTGATGCCGACTTCGCGTTTGAGACGCTCGGCGAACGGAACTTGATAACCAGGCTCCACCGGAACCTTGATCGGTACATTGCCGCCGCTCGAAGCGCACACGAACTCCACGCCGACATCGCGGGCCGCCCGCACGAAACTGATCGTCTGCTCGATGTCCCAGCCGCCTTCGACCCAGTCCGTCGCGGAGACGCGTATGCCCAGCGGCACTGACGCAGGCAATGCATCGCGCACGGCGCGCAAAGTCATCAGCGGGAAACGCATCCGATTCTCGAGCGAGCCGCCGAAACGGTCGGTGCGCCGATTCGAGAGCGGCGACAGGAACTCGTGCATCAAGTAGCCGTGCGCGCAATGCAGCTCGACGATTTCGAATCCGGCGCGTACCGCACGCTTGGCTGCTGCCACGAACTTCTCCACCAACTCTTCGATTTCGACTTCCGTCAATGCGTGCGGCACGTTCCAACCTTCGTCGAACGGCAGCGGGCTCGGAGCTACAGTCTGCCAAGGATCCTCATTCGGCTGTAACGGACCGCCGCCCATCCAAGGCACGCGATTCGATGCCTTGCGACCCGCATGTGCGAGCTGAATTCCGAACCGGGTCGGGCCGGCAAACCGACGAGCGGCCGCCAATGCGCGGGCGATCGTGGCTTCGTTGTCGTCCGAGTACAGACCGAGGCAGCCATGCGTGATGCGTCCGCGGCGCTCGACAGCCGTCGCTTCGACGACGACCCAGCCGGCACCGCTGTAGCCGAGCTGAACCCAATGCTGAAGATGCCAGTCGGTCGCCGAACCGTCGTTTGCACTGTACTGGCACATCGGCGAGACGACGATGCGATTCGGAACTTCCAGGGTTCCCAGTGTCAGGGGCACGAATAAAGGACTGGTTTCACTCATCGCGATTCCGAAGAACTTAGTTGTGCGACTTGTGGTGCCGAGCTTCTCTGCAGCTCGCCCTCACCCCTCAATAGCACACGCGATTGCGGCCAGCATTCTTGGCCTTGTAGAGCATCTCGTCGGCCGCCGCATACAGCTGCGTGACTGTCATGACCGGCGCCAACTGCGCGGCGCCGATCGACACGGTCACCCGCAGCTCCTGCCCTTCCGCCATGAAAACCTGGCTGGCGACGAGCGAGCGCAGATCTTCGGCAATGCGCACCGCCGCGGACAACGATGTCTCCGGCAACACCAAACAGAACTCCTCGCCGCCGTAACGGGCCAGCTTGTCGCTCGGCCGAATCCGCTTCTGCAAGGCCGCTGCCACGCCGCGCAGCACAGAATCGCCGGTCAAATGGCCGTAGTTGTCGTTGATGCTCTTGAAATGATCGATATCGATCATGAGCAGCGAAAGGTGCCGTCCCTGTCGTTGCGCGCGCGGCACTTCCTCGGCCAGAACGGCGTCGAGCTGCTTGCGGTTCGCCAAGTTCGTCAGCCCGTCCGTAATGGCCATGCGGAAGACGATGTCGTGGTATTGCGCTTCGACGTCGTCGCCGGTCAGGAACTTGAAAATCGTATCGCCGATCGAGAATTGATCGCCGCGGCGCAGCCGGCGCTCCTTGACGCGCTGCGCATCGTCGTTGACGAACGTGCCGTTCGTCGAGCCCACGTCGATCAAGTAAACCCCGTCGGGACGGCGTTCCAGACGCGCGTGGCGACGCGACACGCAATCGCTCTTGAGCACGATGTCGTTGTCGCGCCCGCGGCCGATGGCGACCGAGGGAAGCGATAGAACGTAGCGCCGCCCCAGCTCCGACGACGAAGGCGCATAGATCACGACCAAGCAGTCTTCGCCCGTGCGTTGGACCCTGAGCCCATCCAGGCGGGTCACCCGGGTCTGCAATTCGTACTCGGCATCCACGGCAAAGCGATCCCTCTGCGGGCACTGAAGCGTGAGGGGGAGCTGCAAGCCTACCGTTACGCGATCTGGCTGCCAACACGGGCCCGACCGCCAGCTCGCGACTTACCGCGATGCCGGAATGCTCGCGACCCTCGCAGGAACGCCGCCAGACCGTTTCGTCATGAGGGTATGACAGCGCGCGATGCGCGCTCGGCGCTTACGCCGAGGGGATGAACTCGTCGTCGCCCTGGTGGGCTCGCTCGAACTTCAGGAAATCGTAGTAGCCGCACACGTTGCCGTAAGGATAGCGGCGGCAGACATTCGGCCGAGCTTCATAGACGGTGCAGCGGCGCTCGTCCCGATCGAAGAAGCGGCATACGCTCTTGTAAATATGATCCTTCTGGTGCCGCAGAATGCGCTCGTCGACCTCTTTCGTCTTGTAACGGTACGTGAAGCGGTCGCGCGCCTGACGAAACGAAATACCGAAATAGCGTGCCAGCCGCTGAATGTCGAAATCGCTCACCGCGATTCGCGAATGACTGCAGCAATAACCCGGGCACTCGAGACAGTTATAACGAGGACGAGACATGCGATGTTGATTCCGCTCGACAATTATGCGATCCGCTCCAGATCGAGGAACGTGAAACCGAAGGCGTGACGGTCATCGGCCGGATGAGTCGCGATCACTCTCTCGCGCCACGCACCTGCAGCCAAGGCGGGGAAATAGGCGTCGCCGTCGACCTTCGCATGCACACGCGTCATGTGGATCACATCGACGAATGATAGCGCCTGCGCATACAGCTCGGCGCCACCGATGACCACCAATTCTTCGGCCGCGCCAGCAGCTTGCCTCGCCTCGTCAATCGAGCTCACGACGAGGCAACCCGGTAGCGTCAGCCCGCGCTGCCTGCTGATCACGATGTTCGTGCGCCCCGGCAAAGGGCGACCGATCGATTCGTGCGTCTTGCGCCCCATCAGAATCGGCTTACCCATCGTCAGCGCTTTGAAGCGCTTCAGATCGTCGGGCAGATGCCAAGGCAAGGCATTGCCGGTCCCGATCACGCCGTTCTCAGCGGCGGCAACGACGATGGAGATCCGCATGCCGCGCTCAGCTCTTGCGTTTCGCCCGCTTCGTCTTGCGCTGCGCTTGCTTGCGTTGCTTCTTCTTCGTTGCCTTCTTTTTCTTCTTCTTGTCGATCGGCTCCGGATCGAGCATCGTCCCGCGGCAATTTTTCGCGCCGCAGCGGCACGCATAGAGCGCCAGGTCCGCCGGGTCGTCGGTGCTCTCCCAGGTCAATTGATAGTCGTAACCGAGCTCTTCGCCCGGCTTGATGTCGCGGATGGCATCGATGAAGACGCGGCTACCCTCGATCACGGTCTCGCAGTTCGGGTCGCAGCTATGGTTGATGAACCGCGCGTCGTTGCCGTTCACGCCCGCATCGATGACCGTGCGGTTGCTCGCGATGAACAAGAACGTGTGGCCGTCGTCCATGCCTTTCTCTTCATAGCGCCGATCGGCCTCGGCGTGCGAAATGCGCTCGCCGAGATACTCGATGATGCGGGTGCCCTTTTTGATCGGCGCGACGGCGTAGACCCCCTTGCCGTGAATCTTCGAGTCGCGAGCTTCGATCAGCGGCGAGCTGACAATGGGCGCATTTTTCCCGGCTTTTCGTTGCGGACGCTTGGACTTGGACGTTGACGTACCGCGAGAGCGCTCGCGGCTCTTTGACTTGGCCATGGGCGTGTGTAAGTGAGGAAGGAATCCGACTGTTGATGGGCCGCCGCTCAAACGGCGACGGGTGCTTTGATGTGCGGGTGAGCCCGATAGCCCACGATCTCGAAGTCCTCGTACTCGTATTCGAAGATCGAAGGCGGCCGCCGCTTGATGTTCAGACGCGGCAACTCGTACGGCGTGCGCGTGAGCTGCTCGTCCGCCTGCTCCAAGTGATTCAGGTACAGGTGGCAGTCGCCGCCCGTCCAGATGAGCTCGCCGACCTCGAGGTCGCATTGCTGGGCAAACATGTGAGTGAGCAAGGCGTACGAAGCGATGTTGAACGGCACGCCGAGAAACAAATCGGCGCTGCGTTGATAAAGCTGGCAGGAAAGCTTGCCGTTTCCCACCCAGAATTGGAACAGGGCATGGCAAGGCGTCAATGCCATCTGCTCGAGCTCGCCCACATTCCACGCATTCACGATGATGCGGCGCGAATCCGGATTGCGGCGAATCAGATCGACCGTCCTGCTGATCTGATCGATGGGCTTGCCGTCCGGTGCCGGCCACGAACGCCATTGCCGGCCGTAGACCGGACCCAAATCGCCGTTCTCGTCCGCCCATTCATCCCAGATGGTCACGCCGTGGTCGCGCAAGAACTTGATGTTCGTGTCCCCGCGCAGGAACCACAGCAGCTCGTAAACGATCGACCGCGTGTGCAGTTTCTTGGTCGTAACGAGCGGAAAACCCTGCGACAGATCGAATCGCATCTGGTACCCGAACACGGAGAGCGTACCGGTGCCGGTGCGGTCATCCTTGCGGATGCCGTGCTCGCGGACGTGGCGCAATAGATCGAGATACTGTTTCATGCCGATCGACTAACGGTGAGCAAATTCCGCGATTACCCGTTGCAATTCCATCTCGGTCCTATGCGGCACGGCATGCGCTAGCGCGCGGCTGCAACCACGTTTCCGCTGGGCTCGTTGCGGCGATAGGCGATCACCAACAGCGCAATGCCCGCGAGGATCATCGGCAGCGACAGAATCTGCCCCATCGTGACCCAGCCGAACAGCAGATAGCCGCGATTCTCGTCCGGAATGCGTACGAACTCGACGACGAATCGTGCCACGCCATAGCAAATCAGGAACAGCCCGCTGGGTGCAAGGCGGGGCCGCGGCTTCGACGTGAACGTCCAAAGAATGAGGAACAAGACGAGCCCTTCGAGCAGTCCCTCGTAGAGCTGCGATGCATGTAGCTGAAGCACGCACGGCGAGATGTCGAACCGTTCGCACAGGCTCAGAGCCTCGTAGCGCTGCGTCGGGTACAGCTTCTCGGGATCGACGACGAACCCCCAAGGCACCGTCGTCGGCTTGCCCCACAGCTCTCCGTTGATGAAGTTTGCGATGCGAACCGAGAGGATCCCGAGCCCGGGCAGCGGCGCAATGAAATCGAACATGTCGGCGATGCGATGTCCGCGCTTGCGGGCGAGGATCGATTCGGCCAGCAGCACGCCGAGCAAGCCGCCGTGAAACGACATGCCGCCTTCCCAAACGCGGACGATCATCCACGGCTCGACGACGAAGCGCTCGAACCCGTAGAACAGCACCCAACCGATACGGCCGCCGAGAATGGCCCCCAATGCGCCATAAAAAATGATGTCGTCGACATCGGTCGGCTTCCACGTCGAGCCGGGTACCGCCGCGCGCTTCCGGCCGAGCCACCACGCGATCGCAAACGCAATGACGTAAGTGACTCCATACCAGCGCACGGCGACTGGCCCGATGGGAAAGATGACGGGATCGATCGCGGGATACGTCAGCATATGACCCGCGATGGTAACGAAAACGCCGGCCCTCGACTCCCCTTTCGGCTGATGCGACCTGACGATCGGGCGCTCGAGTCCGCGCTCATTCCAGGGTGGCGCGGCAAAAGAATGCCTTGAGATAGCGCGTTTCGGGGATGGCCGGGTGGATCGGATGGTCGGGCGCCTGACCGCCGACCTCGACGATCTGCACGAACCGGCTCACGTGACGGGCGGCGCGTTGAATGGCGGCAACGAGATTGTCCGGGCTCAAGTGATAGGAGCAGGAACAGGAAACGACGATGCCGTCGCGATCGAGAAGCTGCAGCGCAAGCTGATTCAGCCGCTTGTAGGCGGCCTCGCCTTTCGGAATGTCCTTCTTTCGCTTGATGAACGCCGGCGGATCGATCACGACCACGTCGAAGCGTCGACGCTCGGCATGCAGCGACCCCATCACCTCGAAGGCGTCGCCGCGCATCACGTTCGGCTTCAAGCCGTTCGATGCCGCGCTCGCCTGCAAACCCTCGAGCGCCTCGGCCGAAGAGTCGACGCACGTCACCTCCGTCGCGCCGGCGCGCAACGCACCGAGCCCCCAAGCGCCCAGATAGCTGAAGACATCGAGCACGCGCGCTCCGCCGACATACTTGCGCAATGCGAGCCGATTCGCCGCCTGATCGTAAAACCATCCCGTTTTCTGACCCGAGCCGAGCGGCACCCGAAACGTCACGCCGCCCTCCTCGACATCGATCGTCTCGGGCGGCTCGCCGAACGCCGTTTCGATGTAGTGCGGCAGACCCTCGAGATCGCGCGCGCCGCTATCGTTCTTCCAGATCAAGGCGCGCGGCGCCACGACCTTCATGACCGCTTCTTGAATCTCGGCCTTGAGCCGTTCCATGCCGGCCGTCGCGATCTGTCCGACGACGATGTCGCCGAAGCGATCGAGCACGAGGCCCGGCAACCCGTCAGCTTCGCCGTATACGAGTCGATAGAACGGCCGGTCGTATAAAGCACGGCGCAGCGATTGCGCCACTTGGAGCCGGTGCACGAACAGCGATTTCGCCGGCGGATGGTCGGGATCGCGCCCGAGAATGCGCGCACTGATGAGCGAGGCCGGATTGACGTAGCCGTAGCCGAGGAACTTGCCGCGATCGCTGACGACGCTGCACAGCGCACCGGGCTCGAAGCTCGTGAGCGGCGTACGCGCGGTGTCCACTTCGTTTGAAAACACCCACAGGTGTCCCCCGGAAATACGACGGTCCTCGCGCGGTTTGAGCCGCAGCTCGGGAAAAACGTTGGCGTTAGGCATTCGGCCTCGAGGCATGACGCTGCAATTGCACTATTCTACGCGCATGACAGCCCTCGAAACCGCGCACCGTAATCGACTCGCCGACGAGACGAGCCCGTATCTGCTGCAACACGCCCACAATCCCGTCGACTGGTACCCGTGGGGCCCCGAAGCGCTCGAACGTGCGCGCCGCGAGGACAAGCCCATCCTGCTTTCGATCGGCTATTCGGCGTGCCACTGGTGCCACGTCATGGCACACGAATCGTTCGAGGATCCTCAGATCGCGGCGCTCATGAACGAGCTGTTCGTGAACATCAAAGTCGATCGCGAAGAACGCCCGGATCTCGACCGCATTTATCAGCTCGCCTATCAGATGCTGATTCGGCATGCCGGCGGATGGCCGCTCACGATGTTTCTGTCGCCCGAGGATCAACAGCCGTTCTTCGGCGGTACCTATTTCCCCAAAGAGCCGCGCTACGGAATGCCCGGCTTCGGCGATTTATTGAAGCGCGTCGCCGAGTTTTATCGCACACGGCGGGACGACATCCGTGCGCAAGGCTCGGCGCTTCAGCAAGCGTTCGCGGAAATGCTGCCGCCGCCAAGCGACGGACGGCCGCTCTCGCGCGAACCGCTGGAACAGGCGCGCGCCGCGCTCGCTCAGGATTTCGATGCCGAGTTCGGCGGCTTCGGCGGCGCGCCCAAATTCCCGCATCCGACGAATATCGCTTTCCTGCTGCGCGAGTGGCGCAGAAGCGCCGGCACCGACTCGCCGGACTTGCACTCGCTCTACATGGCCACGCTGACCTTGACGCGCATGGCCGAAGGCGGGATCTACGATCAGCTGGGCGGCGGATTCGCACGCTACTCCGTCGACCGGTACTGGATGATTCCCCACTTCGAGAAAATGCTCTATGACAACGCGCAGCTCCTCGCCGTGTATGCGCAGGCGAGCACGGCAACGGGCGACTCGCTGTTTCAGCGCATTGCATCGGAAACTGCGGACTGGATGATTCGCGAGATGCAAGCGCCCGAAGGCGGCTTCTGGTCGAGCCTGGATGCCGATTCGGAGGGCCACGAAGGCAAGTTCTATGTCTGGGACGTCGCAGAGGTCCGCGAACGCCTCCCGCAGGAGACGTTCGATGTTTTCGCTCGCCGTTTCGGTCTCGATCGCGAGCCGAACTTCGAAGGCAAGTGGCAGTTGCACGTTTGTCGTTCGGTCGACGACATCGCCGACGAATTGGGACTGTGCACAAAGGATGTGAATACGCATCTCGAACGCGCGCGAGAGATTCTGCTTGGCCCGCGTAACGCGCGTGTACGACCTGGACGCGACGAGAAGATCCTAACGTCGTGGAACGGCCTTGCGATTGCAGCACTTTCCATCGCCGCACGGTCGCTACGGCGGCCGGAGCTCGACGCTGCTGCGACGCGCGCGATCGATTTCATTCGCGAGAAGCTGTGGCACGACGAACGCTTGCTTGCCACTTACAAGGACGGCCGAGCACGGTTCCCGGCCTACCTAGACGACTATGCCTTCTTGCTCGACGGCCTGCTCGAAGCGCTGCAAACGCGTTGGCGCAGCGAAGATTTACATTTCGCACAACGGCTGGCCGACGTCTTGCTCGCTCATTTCCAGGATCGGTCCGCAGGAGGTTTCTTCTTCACCTCCGACGATCACGAAGCGCTGATTCACCGCTCGAAATCGTTTGCCGACGAATCCTTGCCGGCTGGCAATGCCGTCGCGGCACATGCGCTGTTGAAGCTCGGCCTGTTGCTCGGCGAGCCCCGCTACCTCGATGCAGCGGAAAGCACGCTACGCGCTGCGCTCGGCGCGATCGATCGATATCCGCACGCACATTGCGGAATGTTGCTTGCGCTCGAAGATCTGCTCGATCCGCCGGCCATCGCCATCGTGCGAGGCGATGCCACCGAAGCCGAGGACTGGCGCGACGAGCTGACCAAGCTCTATGCGCCGAAACGCCTCGTGTTCGCGATTCCGAATTCGGCAGCGAGCTTGCCGGCGGGACTCGCCGAAAAGGCGCCGCGCGAAGAAACCGTCGCGTACATTTGTCGCGGAATGACGTGCTCGGAACCCGTGCGGTCCTTGTCCGCACTCATCGCGCTCACGCAAAGCTGATTGCCGCGCCGGCTTATTGGCTCTTCTTGCGATTTGCCTGCTTTGCACGCCGCGAGCGTTCGATGCCGGCGAGCTGTTTGGCCTTGGCCGCTTCGATGGCGGCCTTCAATGCGCGCTCCCCCCATTCGCGCAATTTCTCGCTATCCGCCAAGATGTCGCTCGGCACGCGGTGATGGTCGGTCGTTAAGTCAAATGCGTTCGGATACGCTCTGAATTGCGGCATGCCGCGGGACACGTAGTCATCCAGATTCGTGGGGCCCGTGTGCAAATACAGCGTTTCGTCGTCAACGACGATACCGAGCAGCCGGTCGTCGATGAAAATGCCGGTCGCACCAAAAATCGATCGGGAAGAAATGCGCCCTAAGAAAGAAAGGTGCTCAATGACGTAGGTTGCAAGGCTCGACTTCGTCCGCATGCGAGCAACTCACGTTTCCTTTTGACTCAATGCCTCGGACGACAGGCGATCCGAAGCGCCAATGGCGCGTCATGCAATGGAAGTTTACATGCCCAACGGAGTGTGTAAACACGAGCCGCTGAACGCAGCCGATCAACAGTACAACATCCGTGTGCGATTGCGGTGCCTTTGAGACTTAATACATGAACGCGCGACGCTCGGTCGCGCCGTCCGACGGACAGTTCTGTTGCGCGCTACAAGCTCGCGAGCTGCGCGCAGATCGCATCTCGCAGTGCGCCATGCAGCACCGGATCGAATGACGGCGCCGCGGACCAATCGTAGGCCCAGGGATTTTGCGTGCGAAACTCCACGGGCTCATCGGCGTACCGCGGATGCACGTGTGCATGTAGAGCCGGCTCGAGATTGCCGAAAATTGCGTAGTTGATGCGCAATGCGTTCGTCGCACGAAGCACCGCTTCGCCCAAGCGTCCGAGATCGCTCATGAAGCGGTCGCGCTCCTCGGGAGTGAGCGCATTCAAGTGCGGAACGACCGGATCGGGCACGAGCAGACAATATCCGCGCAGCACCTGCCGTTGTCCCATCACCGCCCAGCCGCTGGCCATGCGTGCAATGACGCACGGGTCGCCGGCGCGCGCAGCCTCAACCGTCCGATGAATGGCCGTAGTCATCGCCTACCCCGCTCAAGGCTTGCGAAACACGAAATACACTGCCCCCACCATACACAGCGCAGCCCACAAATAGTCGAGCTTCAACGGCTGGCGCATGTAGATGACGACGAACGGTACGAACACCGTCAGCGTGATGACTTCCTGAAGAATCTTCAATTGCGGCAAGGTCAGCGCGCCATAGCCGATACGGTTGGCAGGAACTTGTAACAAGTACTCGAACAACGCGATGCCCCAGCTGATCAGGGCGGCGACGATCCAGGGTTTGTGATTCAAGTGTTTGAGATGCGCGTACCACGCAAACGTCATGAACACGTTCGAAGCGGTGAGCAACAGCACCGTCTTCATGACCACTGACATGATGAGAGCCTTGGTTCGCTAACGCTGAACGGAAATCGGTACGAGGGCAGCCGGCGAGGCATCGCGGTCGAGCCGCAGCACGAAATCGAACGCGTCGACGCGAGTGCAGAGCTCGAAGTCGCGCTCGGGCGCCCAGTCGCAGGCAGGATCGAAGAACTTCGCGGCGCTCGGCGCGCTTCTCAACCGTTCGCGAATCGCGGCCGGATCGGGCGATTCGCCGCGTAACCGGCGCACGATCAGATCGGCACAGGCATCGTCCTCTTCGCAGCGCTCGCGCGCATGCTGACCCATCCGGACGAGCGTGAGCTGCGCAGGTGCGCGCTGACGGATGTACTCGACGATCGCGCCCGCGTTCACCAGCGCGCCGGTGATGACTTCATCGGCGAGCTGCGCGTTGGCCAAACCTTGCGTGCCTGCATGCGTCGTGTGAATGAGCGTCTTGCCGCGCAGATCCAGACGCTCGAGATCGCTCGGGGAATTACCGCCATCGAATCCTGGCAGCGGTCTTGCGTAGCGCTCGCCGAGCAGGATCGCCTCGGGGTGGGCGCGCTTCAGCTCGAGCGCAGTTTCGATGGTGTCGACTGGCCAAATGCGCGCGGCTCCCCACGACGTCGCATACGCCGCCAGCGAGAAAGCCCGGAAAACGTCGATGATGACGGCGAGCCCGCGAGCCTCGCGCGCGCCAGCGACAAAATCGACGATGCGAATGTCCATCGAGATGCCGCAATCAGCTCACGACCGCGCCCAGGCCCTCACCGCCGCCAGCCCAGCGTTGCCGCCGGGCTCATCTCGCTACGCCGCGCTCTTGCGACCGCCAGCCGTCTTACGCTGTAGACGCACGACTCGCTTCGCGTCGGCCGGCCGCTCGTTCATCACGACGACCTTCGCGCGCTTGAAGAAATTGAAGTCCGTGGCGCTGGCCCACGTGTAGGCGCCCATCATGCGACCGACGACGAGATCGCCCACCTGCAGCTCAGGCAACAGGATGTCGTCGTCGATGACGTCGATCGAGTCGCAGGTCGGACCGGCGAGTACGCTCGGAAACCGCTCCGCATCCTCGCGCAGGGCCGTGACGGGGTATTTGGCGTGATCGAACAATTGGCCGCTGTACGAGCCGTACAGTCCGTCGTCCAAGTAGTACCACCATCGCCCGTCGCGCTTGGCCTTCCCCATGACGGTGGAGACCGCAATCGCCGCAGGTGCAGCAATGAAGCGGCCCGGCTCGGCGATCACGCGCACGTGCGGCGGCAGCTTGGCAAGCTCGGCGCGGATCGGCGCACAGAACTCCTCGATCGGCATGACGGCCTCGTTATAGGCGACGGGGAAACCGCCTCCGATGTCGAGCACGTCGAGCGCCGGCAAGCCTGCCAACAGCGCCTCGGCGATGATGTCCGTGCACGCGCGAATTGCCTCGATGTATTTCGTGGGCTCGGTTGCCTGCGAGCCGACGTGGAACGACAAGCCGCGGACACGAATACCGAGCCGGCGAGCGAACTCGATGAGGCCGAGCACCGCGCGCGGCTCGCAGCCGAACTTGCGCGACAGGTCGACGACCGCGTTCGGGCTACGGAACGAGACGCGCAGCAGCAGCTCCGCGCGCTTGCGGTAGCGCACGAATTTCTTGATCTCGTCCGGGTTGTCGGCGACGAACGTCGTCACGCCGTAGCGCAGCGCGTCGCGGATATCGCTGTCGCGCTTGATCGGGTGCGTATGAATGCATCGGCTCGGCGCGATCCCCTGCGCCTTGACGAGTTCGACTTCGCCCGTCGTCGCCAGGTCGAAATGGGCGCCCTCGTCGCGCAGCGTGGCGACGACGGCCGCGTGCGGCAGCGGCTTCAGCGCATAGTGGAGATCCACGCCCGGCAACGCCGCCTTGAGCGCGTGATACTGCCGGCGAACCTGCTCGCAATCGACGACCAGTAGCGGAGAACCGAAACGCGCGACGAGCGTGCGGATCTCGGCTTCCGTCAACGTCGTGGAATCGAAGGAATGCGCGGGAGAAACAGCCTGCGAATGCTTAGCTGCGCGGGGCAACACCTGTCGGGCACCTCATCAAAAAGCTGCGGACACTTAACCAACCAACAAGAGCAACGATTCGCTTCGTTAAACGATCGTGACTCTCACGAGTTCTGGTCGAGCGGCACCTGCAGCTTTCGCAATATCTCTGGGTGCTCTCTTACACAGGTCGGCGCGAAATGTAGCAAATATGCTCCGCGATGCAAGAACTGCGTCGCAGTTTCTTTTGCGATTTGCGCGTATGAGGCTGAGCGCGGCAAATTCGCGAAGCTTTACTCATTTCCGGACACGTGCATGACAACGAACCCGCCCGACACGCGCCGCGAGCTGGAAGCTCTGTTGCGTAGCCGCGTGCCGCTCATCGTCATCGAAACGCGCGACGAGCCGCGAGCGATCGAGCTGCTGAAGTCCGTGTGCTCCCGGCCCGCCGCCGGCATTCGCGCGCCGTTGTTTCAGTGGACGGTCACCGACGGCCTGCGACGGCTCGACATCGACCTCGGCGGCGCGCAACGGCACAACGCCGAGCCCTCCGAGGTACTGAAAACGATTCGCGCCGTCGACAAGCCCGGCATCTACGTGCTGCTCGACTTCCATCCTTTCCTACCGGATCCGATCCACGTGCGGCTGCTCAAGGACATCTGCCAGGGCTACTCCAAGACGGCCCGCACGGTCGTGCTGCTGAGCCACGAGATTCAGCTACCGCGCGAACTGGAGCATTTCGCCGCGCGCTTCGAGCTTGCGTTTCCCGACCGCAACGAGCGCCACGCCATCGTCGAGCGAGTGGCTGCCGAGTGGGCGCAAACCACCGGCGGCAAAGTGAAGACCGATCGCAGGTCGCTCGAGCTCCTCGTCGACAATCTGGCGGGTCTGTCGATCAGCGATACCGAGCGGCTCGCCCGCCAGGCGATCTTCGACGACGGAGCGCTGCAGGCCAGCGACCTTCCCGCCGTCATGAAAGCCAAGTACGAGCTCCTGAACCGAAGCGGCGTATTGGCGTTCGAGTACGACACGGCGAAATTCGCCGACCTCGGCGGCATGACTCGATTGAAGGAATGGCTGCGGCAACGGCGCCCGGCGTTCGACGGCAACGCACCTCCAGGCGCGAAGCTCGACCCGCCGAAAGGCGTGCTCCTGCTCGGCGTGCAAGGCTGCGGCAAGAGCGTCGCAGCCCGCGCGGCTGCCGGCATTTTCGGCGTGCCGCTCTTGCGGCTCGATTTCGCTGCCATCCACAACAAGTACATCGGCGAGTCGGAACGCAATCTGCGCGAAACGCTCGCGACGGCGGACGTCATGGCACCCTGCGTGCTGTGGATCGACGAGATCGAAAAAGGTGTCGCAACGGGCGACGGCGACAGCGGCACGTCAAGGCGCCTCCTCGGCACCTACCTCACCTGGCTCGCCGAGAAAAAGACGCGAGTCTTCGTGGTTGCCACGGCGAACGACATCTCTGCGCTGCCGCCCGAGCTCATTCGTAAAGGTCGCTTCGACGAGATCTTTTTCGTCGACCTGCCGAACGCGGCCGTGCGGGCGACGATCCTGAAAATTCATGCCGAGAAACGCGACGTGACGCTCGACGAGAAAGCGCTTGCCGTACTCGCCCAGGCGTGCGACGGCTTCTCCGGCGCCGAAATCGAGCAAGCCATCGTCTCGGCCGTCTACAGCGCTCACGCGATGAACGAACCCGTCACCGCAGCCCACATCCTGAAGGAGATCCGCGCCACTCGACCCTTGTCGGTCGTGATGGCCGAGAAGATCGCAGAGCTTCGCGCCTGGGCCGCGGAAAGAACGGTCAGCGCCGACTGACGGCGCTTCGCAGTTGATAGTGGATAGTTGACAGTTGATAGCGGGGACGCCGCGACAGCGTCGCGGCTCAATGGACATTGGCAGCTGAAACAACCGGCGCCAAGCGCGACGAATAATTGACGGGCGAAAGGGTCCGGCGCAGCCGCCTGAAGCAAAGGGCCGCATCGCGGCCTTCGCTTTCAACTGTCAACTATCCACTTTCACCTATCAACTGCGGCCGCGCGTGAACGCGGCCTAGAGCATCTCGCCTTCATCCCCGAAATCCGCCACCCACGCCGCGATGTCCTGATCGTAGGTCACGATGTTCTCGGCGGTTGCGGCGCGCTTCAGGCGGTCGCGGATGGCATCCCAGCGTTCGTCGTCCGGCACTTCTTCGACGAGGATGATCTTCGCGCCTGCCTTGTCGAGCGTGCGCAGGTTGGCGTAGAGGTTTCGCGCATAGAGGTCGGGGCGCGTGCCGGCGTTGATCCAGGTCATGAAGGGATTCGTGTTGCCCGGCGGGCGCATCGCGAGCACGGCGACCTTCTCTTCCTTCGCCGTGAACTCGTTCATCACGGTCTCCAGGCGGCGGCTCGGCACGACGTTGACCGGCGTCGTCGGCGAGTAGTGGCGCGACATCGATCCGGGCACGCGCGGCGCGGATGGATTCGGCCCCATTTGGATCGATGGCACGACGGCTCGAAGCTGGGACAGCGTGATGCTGCCCGGCCGTAGCACACGAGGCACGTCGCCGACGCACGAAACGATCGTGGATTCGAGGCCGATCTTGCAATCGTCGCCGTCGAGCACGATTCGTACTTCGTCGCCGAACTCCTCCCGAACGTGCTCCGCGCGCGTCGGGCTGACCTTGCCGTAGCGGTTCGCGGACGGCGCAGCGATGCCGCCGCCGAATGCATTCAGGAGCTGCTGCGCGACAGGATGATTCGGGACACGAATCGCGATCGTGTCCTGCCCGCCGGTGATCACGTCGTTGACTGCCGGCGCACGTTTGACGACCAGTGTCAGCGGACCGGGCCAGAAGGCATCTGCGAGCTGCTTCGCCTCTGGCGTCAGCTCACGCGCCCAACGCTGGATGTAGCGCGGGTGATCGAGATGCACGATGAGCGGATGCGTCGACGGCCGGCCTTTGACACGGAAAATCTTACGCACCGCATCGGGATTATTGGCGTTGGCACCCAAGCCGTAGACGGTTTCGGTCGGGAACGCGACGAGATCGCCCGCGCGGAGCGCCTCGACCGCTTCCTGGATTTCGCTTTGGAGCACTCTGCCGATGGCCATAGCGGCCATCATACCAGCGCTGCCCTGTTCATCCGCCCGCGCGAGCGAAACTCCCGACGAACGGTTGTCGCGCAAACCCCACAGCGCCTGGAACCGACTGAGCGACCGCACCCACGCGATTCCCGCGCGGACGCGTTTCGAGGAGCGCCGAACTCCGCAGTGCTCTTAGCTTTTAGTCGAGCGCCCTACGCTCCCAGCCTTGCTCGGTGCGCCGCAATTCGTAGGCCGGCCAGTAACGGTTGTCGAGCTTCAAGGTGATCACGTCCACCGAGCCGTTCCAGCTCACGGTGCGCAACCGCACCGAGGATCGGTCCTCGCGACCGGCAACCGCCTTTACGAATGCGTCGAGATCGGGCGTCGGCTGACCGTCGACTTCGACGATGCGTCGCCCCGCCCAGAGCTTGTAGCGCGTGGCCGGCGAACCGTACGCAAAATACGCGACGAAAACGCCAGACGGCGGAAGACCGCGTTGTGCAGCAAGCGCCCGATGAGGCGCCTGAAGCACCGCGCCCGCCCAAAGCAGCACGCGGTCGAGATCGCGTCCGGGCAATTCGACGGTCGGCACTTGCAGTGCGAGCTCCTTGCCGTCGCGCCACACGGTTACTTCGACGGTGGGCTTCTGAACAGCGCGTTCGACTTCGCGGAATCGGTTCACGACCGAGCCGTCGACGGCAAGCACCAAGTCGCCCGACCGCAGCAGCGTACTGGCCGGCGAGCCTCCGACGAGCCGCGAGACGCTGAGCACTTGCCGCCGTTCGGGATTGTGAGCCTCGATCCTGGAAATCCAGGCATCGGATAGCTCGAGCTTGCGCGCCGCCGCAAGCGGAATGGGCACGAACTCGGCTTCGAGCGAGCGCAAATTCTTACCTTCGCGCACGAGCGTCAGCATCTCCGCGATCAGCTCCGCGGGAATGCCGCGATTTTCCTGTGCGCGTTCGCGGCCGGCGTCGTAGCCGAAACTGGCCCAGGACGCGATCACTTCGCCGTTCTTGTTCGTCAGCACGCCGTCGTAGTCGCCGGGACCGTTGACGAGCGAAATCGTCTCCAGGTTGGTATCGCGGAACTGCAGCGTGCGCGACAGCGGATAGGCGACCGGATCCAGCGAAGCAACGTGCGAGACGCGCGACTGCACCTTACCGTCGCCGCGCATGCCGATTGCCCACACTTGTTCTCCTGGCTGCACTTCGACGGGCTTCAGCACCGCCGATTTGACCGGCGTCGTCCCGATGAGCTTCGGGTCGTACGAAATCATGGCCAGGTTGTGCAACGGATGGATGTACTCGACGCGGCCGGGAATTTCGATCGTGCCGCCGAACGTGAGCCGCACATCGCCGATCGGCACCGGCACGGTGTTGCGATCCACGACGACGAGCCCGCGCTCGGCATCGACGATGAGACCCGTGCCGTAGTAATGGCGATCCGTGATGCCCGACACCGAATACGGCATGTCGAAATTCACGAGCACGAGCGAGGGCGCGACGCGGTTGACGATCGGATCGTTCGATTTCGGGAACGTCGTCGAGGCCGGCTTCGGCGGCTCTGCGGGTTTTCCTTCAGGCCACGGCGTGCAAGGCCAGAACCCGCTCGCATCGTCGCGCTTGCACGATCGGATGGGGAACCAGCGTCGATCCATGCGCATCACGCGCCACTGCGCGGTGAGCGGATCTTCGATCGTGAAGAAGCGCACGGTCGCCCGCTCCGCATCCCTGAGCTCGCTCAAGATCGCTTCGAAATCGGCGAGCTTGTCGACCGGCTTGCCAGCGACTTCGGTGATCACCGCGCCGCGCGGAATCGCCGCAGCACCGAGCACGTAGCCCGGGTTCGCCACATATACGCCCCTGATCGGCACATTGATGTGCCGCGCCTGTTGCCAGGACAGGTTGTGCACGACGCCGTCGCCGAACTCGAGGTACTCGTCGGGCGTGATTGCATAGAGATCTTCCACCGTCAGCCGCCGCTCGATCACTTGTCCGCCACGCTCGACGGTGAGCGTGATGTCCTTGCCGACGTTCGAATCCAGCACTTCCGACAGCTCGAAGAAATCGGCCGTCAATTCGCCGTTCAATCTCACGAGCACGTCGCCGGGCTCGATCACCTGTTCGGCCGCCGATCCCTTCTGCACTTCCACGACGACGAGCATGCCCGTCTTGTTCGGATACTTGCGCCGCACCTCCGCCTCGGTCTCGCTGCGCAGCCCGAGCCGGCGCACTTCGTCGAACGGCGTGTAAGCGAACACGGTTTGCAGCGTGCCTCGCTCGACCGGCTTGCCTTCTTGAATCAGTTTCAGCGCCCGTGTGATGCGATCGAGGGGCAGGTAGAAACTCGAAGCCGCACGCGTACTGCCGCCGGCGTTGAGCGCGACGACACGGCCTTCGACATCGATGACCGGCGAGCCCGACGAGCCGCCCGATGTGCTCGAGGCGGCCTGGTAATAGAACGTGTTGAAGTCGTTGTACTTGCCGATGCCGTAGTTCGGCGCTTCCCGGTCCAGGCGCGCCAGCGTTCCCGCGAGGATCGATAGCTGCTCGCCCGCATCGTTGCCGATGACGCGAATTTCGCGTCCGACCTGCGCCCCTTGCGGATACAGCTTGAGCTCCGTCGGCTTGATGAAGCGCAGCTTCGCCGGGTCGTATCGATAGAAGCCGAAATCGTGCACAGGATCGCGATACACCGGATACAGCGTCACCTCTTCGCGATTGAGAAAGACGGCCTGGGCGGTCACCGGTCCGGGCGTGACGACGTGACGATTCGTGAGGATGAGCCCGCGCTTGGCGTCGACGACGAATCCGGTCGCCTGGCTCGACATGTTCCACTCCGTGTCGAACGCACGCGCCTGGTCGACGAGGATGGTGACAACACCCGAGGCCACGCGTTCGAGCGTGCGCGTCCAGCGCGAATCCTCGGGATCGGCCACCGGAACGATCGGCTGCGCGACCTCGGCGGCGAACGGCGCACAAGCGGGAAAAGCGGCGAGGAGGATCGCGAAGAGACGTATGGTTCTATGCATGAGGTCGAACTCTCACGTGAACGTGACCGTAACGGTCGCGGATAAGAGCGAGCGCGTCCCGCTCAAGTTCCGGCCGGCTAGCCGAGCAACACGAAACCCCACACGACGAGGAGGAGGACAAAGGATAGCAGTACGGCGCTCGAACCTACGTCCTTTGCCAAGCCTGACAATTCGTGACGCTCGGGGCCGATGCGATCGACGATGGCCTCGATGGCCGTGTTGATCAATTCGACGATCAGGACGAAGAGGACGGAACCGACGAGCAGCGCTCGCTCGATTCCGCTCCGCCCGAGGTACACGCCGAGCGGAATCAAGACGACTGCAAGGAGGATTTCCTGGCGAAACGCCGCCTCCGACCTGAAGGCGCCGCGAAAGCCTTGCCAGGAGTACAGAAAGGCGCGCGCCACTCGCCGCGCGCCGGTTGATTTCGGACGTTCGTGCATGAGCGCTCCGACGCTCTCGCGAGCGTCGGGTAGCACGCTCACGATCCAGCGGATGCCGCCGCTGCCGGTTGGTATGTCAAATCGAGTTGTTTTGCGGCCCGCACATCGTCGAGCCGCCGCACCGGGAGAGTATACGGAGCGCCCTTCACTTTGGCCGCATCCTGCTCCGCCTCGCGCTGGATGGCCACGAGCGCATCGACGAAGGCGTCGAGGTCTTCCTTGGCTTCGGTTTCGGTCGGCTCGATCAGCAGACACTCGGGCACCAACAGCGGGAAGTAGGTCGTCGGGGCATGGAACCCGTAGTCGAGCAGACGTTTCGCAAAATCCATTGCGTTCACGCCGAGCTCGCGCGCCTGCCGCTTCAACGTGATGATGAATTCGTGACTCGCGCGGCGGCCAGGATAGGCAGCCTCGAAGCCCGCCTGCCGCAGTCGCGCGAACAGGTAATTCGCATTGAGCGTAGCGAACTCTGCGACCCGCTGCATTCCGGCACGGCCGAGCATGCGCATGTAGACGTAGGCCCTGAGCAGCACACCTGCATTGCCCATGAACGCCGACAAGCGACCGATCGTCTGCGGCAGGTCGCGCTCGTCGAGCCAGCGGTAACGATCGCCTTCCTTGCCGACGATGGGGATCGGCATGAACGGCAACAGCCGGTCGCTCACGCCCACGGCGCCCGATCCGGGACCGCCGCCGCCGTGCGGCGTCGAGAACGTCTTGTGCAAGTTCATGTGAATGACGTCGAAGCCCATGTCGCCCGGCCGCACCTTGCCGAGAATGGCGTTGAGATTCGCACCGTCGTAATACAAGAGCCCGCCGGCGTCGTGCACGATCTTCGCCACTTCATGGATGCGGCGCTCGAACACGCCGAGCGTCGACGGGTTCGTCAGCATGATGCCTGCGGTCTGCGGGCCGACCGCCTGCTTGAGCGCTTCGAGATCGATGTCGCCGTCCGGCAGCGAAGGAATCTCCACGACGGTGCAGCCGCACATCGTCGCGGTTGCGGGATTCGTGCCGTGCGCTGCATCGGGAACGATGATTTGCGTGCGCGCCAGATCGCCGCGGGCGCGGTGATAGGCACGGATCATCGCGACGCCTGCGAACTCGCCCTGCGCGCCCGCCATCGGCGTCAGTGATACGCCTTTCATGCCCGTCACTTCCTTGAGCATCTCCTGCAGCTCGTACAGACATGCCATGAAGCCCTGCCCCGTCGATTCCGGCGCGAGCGGATGACGCACGAGGAACTCGGGCAGCATCGCGAGCTGATTGCAGGCGCGCGGGTTGTACTTCATCGTGCACGACCCGAGCGGATAGAAGTGCGTGTCGATGGAGAAGTTGAGCTGCGACAGCTTCGTGTAATGGCGCACGGCCTGCAGCTCGGAGACCTCCGGCAGCATCGGACGCCGTTTGCGGCGCAAATGCTCGGGAACCTGCGCTGCGAGACCTTGCGGGTGCTGAACTTTCGCGGTACGGCCTGCCCGCGAGTGATCGAAAATCAAAGCGCGCGAGCTCATTGCATCACCTCGGCAAGCGTCTTGGCATAGCGTTCGATGTCCCCATCGGTGCGCGTTTCGGTTGCACAAACGAGCAGCGCCTGGCCCAGCTCGGGATATTGTTGCGACAGATCGAAGCCGCCGACGATGCCGGCGCGCGCGAGCTGCTCGAGCACTTCTCCGACATTGCGGTCGAGCTGCAACACGGCTTCATGGAAGCGCGGACCGTCGAACGCGAGCTTCACGCCGCGCAGCTTCGTGAGCGCATCGACGAGCTTGTTCGTTTGCTGTTGGCAGGCCGCTGCCACCTGCTCCAAACCTTCGGCACCGAGCAGCGACATGTAGATCGTCGCGGCCGTGACGAGCAGACCTTGGTTGGTACAGATGTTCGAGGTGGCCTTGCTGCGCCGGATGTGCTGCTCGCGCGCCTGCAGCGTGAGCGTGAAACCCGGCTTGCCGTCGAGATCGACCGTGCGGCCGATGATGCGGCCGGGCATCTGCCGCACATGTTCCATGCGCGTCGTCATGAAGCCGAAATACGGACCGCCGGACGACAACGGCACACCGAGCGGCTGACCGTCGCCGACGACGATGTCGACGCCTTTGGTGCCCCACTCCCCTGGCGGCTTCAGGATGGCCAACGACAACGGATTGACGACCGCGATGACGAGCGCGTTGTTGGCGTGCGCCCAGTCGGTGATCGCATCGACGTCTTCCAGCAGACCGAAGAAATTCGGCTGCTGAATGACGACGGCCGTGATGTCCTGGCCGGCATAGGCTTCGAGGCTCGACCGCTGCGTCGTGCCCTCCCTCTGTTCGTACGGCAGGATGTCGAACTTCAAGTTCTGACCTTCAGCGATCGTGCGCGCGACCTTCAGATACGTCGGGTTCACGGTCGCGGGCACGAGGATGCGCGCCGACTTCGATCTGCGATGCGCCCGTACCGCCATCAGGCACGCCTCCGCCAGCGCGGAAGCGCCGTCGTACAGCGATGCATTGCTCACCTGCATGCCGGTGAGGCTCGCCATCATCGTCTGATACTCGTACAGGAGCTGCAGCGTGCCTTGGCTCGCTTCGGCCTGATACGGCGTGTAGGCGCTGTAGAACTCGCCGCGCGTGACGATCGCCCAAACGGCCGCTGGAATGTGATGCTCGTAAGCGCCGGCGCCGATGAAATTGAGCGGCCGACCGTCTTGGTCCGCGCGCTCCTGCATGAGTCGCGCGACTTCCATTTCGCTCATCGCTTCCGGGATTCCGTCGAGCGCCCGGGTACGCAATGCGGCGGGGATTTCATCGAACAAAGCGTCGATGCTCGGTACGCCGATCGTGCGAAGCATCTCGGCGACGTCGGTCTCTGTGTGCGGAATGAAAGGCATGGAAGATTCCGATGAGTGTCTCGATCCGATACGGAGGTTCGTGCGGCGAGCGACGAGGTCTAGTGCGCCTCTTTTTCGACGACCTTCTCGTATGCGCCGGCGTCGAGAAGCTGCCCGAGCTCGGCAGTGTCGGAGGGCTTCACCTTGAACAACCAGCCTTGGCCGTACGGATCTTGGTTCACGAGCTCCGGCGAACCGCTCAGCGCCTCGTTGACGGCCACGATCTCGCCCGACACCGGCGAGTAGACGTCCGAAGCCGCTTTCACCGACTCGACGACGGCGGTCGCCGCGCCTTTTTCGACCGTCTTTCCGATCTCAGGAACCTCGACGAAGACGAGATCGCCGAGCGCGCTCTGAGCATGATCGGAAATCCCGACGGTCACGGTGCCGTCGCTTTCGAGACGCGCCCACTCGTGGGACTCGAGATATTTGAGATCGGCCGGGATGGAGCTCATGGGAGTCTTCCTGTGATTGAAGTTGCTGTTGCGACGGCGACGGGACGTCCCGCATCGCCTGTGATGATTCACTGAACCAGAACTTTGCCGTTCCTGACGAACGGGAACTTCACGACGCGCGCGGGCAACAACTTGCCGCGGATATCGACCTGAACGCGATCGCCGGTGGCTGCTGGCACTCGCGCGAAAGCGATCGACCGTTCCATCGTCGGCGAAAACGTGCCGCTCGTGATCTCGCCTTCGCCGATACCTTCGACGACGACCTTCTGATGGCTGCGCAGGACGCCGCGATCCTCCAACACGAGACCGACGAGCTTGCGAGCGACACCGGCTTTGCGTTGTTCCTCCAGCGCGACGCGGCCGACGAAATCGCGGTCGGACGGATCGAAGGCCACCGTCCACGTGAGCCCCGATTCGAGCGGCGTGACGTTCTCGTCCATGTCGTTGCCGTAGAGATTCATGCCGGCCTCGAGCCGTAAAGTGTCGCGCGCGCCCAAACCGCACTCTCTGACGCCGGCGCTTTTCAATGCCTGCCAGAAGGCTGCGACCTCACCCGCCGGCAGCATGATTTCGAAGCCGTCTTCGCCGGTGTAGCCGGTGCGCGAAACGAAATACCTGCCGAGCTCGCGCCCGTAGAACGTTTTGATTTCGAGCGCAGCTGCGCCATGCTCGCCGAGCAAATTCGCAACCTTGCTGCGCGCCTGCGGTCCCTGCACGGCGACCATCGCAAGATCCGTTCGCGGCCGAATGTCGACACCGTACGTGCCGGCGAACCGCTGCAGCCACGCAAGGTCCTTGTCGCGTGTGCCGGCGTTGACGACGACGCGCCAACTCGTGTCGCTCAAGTAATAGACGATGAGATCGTCGACGACACCGCCGCGCTCGTTGAGCATGCAGCTATAGAGCGCCTTGCCTGGCTCCTTGAGTTTCGCAACGTCGTTTGCGAGCACATAGCGCAGGAATTCGCGCGCGCGTGCGCCGGTCACATCGACCGCAAGCATGTGCGAGACGTCGAACATGCCCGCATCGCGCCGAACGGCATGGTGCTCCTCGATCTGAGAGCCGTAATGCACGGGCATGTCCCAACCGCCGAAGTCGACCATGCGGGCGCCGGCGGCGGTATGCGTATCGAACAGAGGGGTTTTGTGACCCATCGCTAGCTCCGTAAAGAATCAGGACTCATTCGAGCGACGCGGGCGAGCCGCGCGCCCCTCTGTCCTGTGACCTGAGAGATCCGGTGCCGGACGACACCTCTCCCCTTCGGTGGATCGCTGACGCGATCGCTCTCCAGAGCCCGCCGAGCGATGAAAACAAGGCCGAACATGCGGTGCTTGTTTCATCGCAAAGGCACGCCGTTCTTTTGCCTGAGCGTTTCCGGGCGGTTGCGCCTTCGGCGGTGAATCGCTTCACTCTCTCCGGCCGCGCCTTGGGGCTGAAGCCGAAGCAAACAGCCCATGCGATGGGTGACGCTATGGTAGCCGAGCGCCGACGAAGTTGTAACGCGATTTTTCGTCGCGCCGCGCTCGTCGAAGGAGCAGCGACCACCTACGCGAGCGTGCACGCGCAATGCAAGAATGATCGGCCTTGCAGACCGGAGAGCTCCCCGTGAAACACCTGCTGACTGCCTTCGTCATGCTCCTCGGCAGCACTGCGTTCGCTCAGAACAGTTCCAATGCCGGCGCGCAGTTGCACGCACTATTCGATGCAGCTTGGGAGCAAGATCTCGCGGACGATCCGCGCGGCGCCTCCTATCTCGGCGATAAACGCTTCAATGCCCGTTGGGTCGACTTGAGCGCCGCGGCGTATGCCGAACGCGATCGGCAATACCGCGACTGGATCGCCGCCGCCGACCGCATCGATCCGAATGACTTGTCCGCGGAGGACCGGCTCAATCGCGATCTGTTCAAGCGGCTCTACCAGGAACGGGTCGATCGATATCGGTTCAAGGCGCACCTGCGCGCCATCGATCAGTTGAACTACAGCGCCAATGTCCTGACCGCAAACGAGCTCACGGAGGTCATCTCGTTCGAAACCGAGCGCGACTACGAAGATTGGCTCGCGCGCCTTCGAGCGATCGATCGGTATGTCGATCAGACCATTGCGCTGCTTGAGGCGGGTATCCGCGAACGCAACGTGCAACCGCGCATCATCGTCGAACGCGTCGCCAAGCAGGTTCAGGCGCACCTCGTCGACGATCCGACCCGCAGCCTGTTCTACCAGCCCTTCGCGAGCTTTCCCGACGCTGTACCGGCCGAACGGCGCCAGGAACTGGAACGAGCAGCGCGCGACGTGATCGCAACGACCGTCGTGCCCGCCTATCGCCGGCTGCAGCGCTTCATCGAGGAAAAATATCTGCCGGCTTCACGCCAGACGGTTGGCATTTGGGATTCGCCGAACGGCGCCGAGTTCTACGCGAACCGGGTGCGTTGGTTCACGACGACGAACCTGACGCCGCAGGAGATTCACGAGATCGGTCTGAAAGAGGTCGAACGGATTCGCGCCGAGATGCAGCGCGTGCTCGACCGCGTCGGCTTCAAGGGCTCGTTTGCGGAGTTCTTGCAGTTCCTGCGGACCGATCCGCAATTTCGGCTGACCTCGCCTGACGAGCTTTTCAAAGCCTACATGGTCATGGCGAAACGAATCGATCCGCTCCTGACCGACTATTTCAGCACGTTGCCGCGGACACCTTACGGTGTACGCGCGATTCCGGAAGCCAATGCGCCCGACACGACGACGGCGTATTACCAACCGCCCTCCGCCGACGGCCGCAGACCTGGCTACTACTACGTGAATCTGTATCGCCCCGAGGAGCGGCCGACCTATGAGATTCCTGTTCTGACCGCTCATGAGGCCGTCCCGGGCCATCACTTGCAGCAGGCGATTGCGATGGAACAAGGCGAGCTGCCCAAGTTCCGGCGCACGTTCGATGCGACGGCCTATGTCGAAGGCTGGGCGCTCTACGCCGAAAGCCTAGCCGATGAGATGGGCTTGTATACGAATCCGTACGACAAGTTCGGGCAACTCACTTACGAGATGTGGCGCGCGGTTCGGCTCGTCGTCGACACGGGCATCCATTACAAGCGCTGGACGCGGGAGCAGGCCATCGAGTTCTTCCGCGCGAATGCCGCCAAGAGTGAGCTCGACATCGTCAACGAGATCGACCGTTACATCGCCTGGCCGGGTCAGGCGACGGCGTACAAGATCGGCGAGCTCAAGATGAAAGAGCTTCGCCAGCGCGCGGCCGCGCGTCTTGGCGATCGCTTCGATCTGCGGCTATTTCACGATGAAATTCTCCGAGGCAGCGCCGTCCCGCTCGACGTGTTGGAGCAACGCATCGAAGCCTGGATTGCCCGGCAAGCGGCGTCCGCCAGCCCGGCAGGTTAGAATGTCCGCCCTCGATTCCTGCACCCAGTCGCACTCAATATGTCCTTCCCCACCCGTCGCCGTTCGATTCCGGTTCGCGTCGGCTCCGTCACGATCGGCGGGCACGCCCCGATCGTCGTTCAATCGATGACGAACACCGACACCGCAGATGTCGAAGCGACGGCGCAGCAGGTGAAGGCACTTGCGCGCGCGGGATCGGAGCTGGTGCGGATCACGGTGAATACCGATGAAGCGGCGGCGGCCGTGCCGTACATCCGCGACCGGCTCGAGAAGGAAGGCGTGTTCGTCCCGCTCGTCGGCGACTTCCATTTCAACGGCCACAAGCTGTTGAAGGCGCATCCGGAATGCGCGACGGCGCTCGCGAAATACCGCATCAATCCGGGCAATGTCGGACGCGGCAGCAAGCGCGATCCGCAGTTCGCCGAAATGATCGAAGTCGCCTGCCGCAACGAAAAGCCGGTTCGGATCGGCGTGAACTGGGGCAGTCTCGATCAGGACCTGCTGACGCGGATGATGGACGAGAACTCGAAGCTCGCGCAGCCGCGCGATGCGAACGACGTGATGCGCGAAGCGCTCGTCGTCTCGGCGCTCGATTCCGCGCAACGCGCCGTCGAACTCGGCCTGCCGCAGGATCGCATCGTCATCTCCTGCAAAGTGAGCGGCGTACAGGATCTGATTGCCGTGTATCGCGATCTCGCGCGTCGCTGCGACTATGCACTGCATCTCGGACTGACTGAAGCCGGCATGGGCTCGAAGGGCATCGTGGCATCGACCGCGGGCATGGCCGTGCTGCTGCAGGAAGGCATCGGCGACACGATTCGCGTCTCGCTGACGCCCGAGCCGGGCGGCGATCGCACCAACGAAGTCATCGTCGCGCAAGAAATTCTGCAGACGATGGGGTTGCGCTCCTTCATGCCGATGGTCGTGGCCTGTCCGGGATGCGGGCGCACGACGTCGACCTATTTCCAGGAACTCGCGCAGAAGATTCAAAGTTACATCCGTCATCAGATGCCGGTCTGGCGCAAGCAATACGTCGGCGTCGAGAACATGACGGTGGCCGTCATGGGCTGCGTGGTCAACGGCCCCGGCGAGAGCAAACACGCCAACATCGGCATCAGCCTTCCCGGCACGGGCGAGCGCCCCGTCGCGCCCGTCTACATCGACGGACAGAAAGGACCGACGCTCAAAGGCGACCGCATTGCCGAGGAGTTTCAGGCGCTCGTCGACGAGTACGTCGCCAAGACCTACGCTGCGAGGTGATTTCCATGAGCGAGCTCACGAGCAAGAAGTGTGTCGCCTGCGAGGGCGGCGTCGATCCTCTGACGCGCGAACAGGCACTGGCGCTGATGGGTCAGATCAGTCCCGAATGGCGTCTGTCCGAGGACGGCAAACGCATCCAGCGCGAATGGAAATTTCGCAACTTCTTCCACACCATGAGCTTCGTGAATGCGGTCGCGCACATCGCGAACGCCGAAGACCATCACCCGGACATGGAAGTCGGCTATGGCTGGTGCCGATTGACGTACACGACGCACGCGATCGACGGCCTGTCCGAGAACGACTTCATTTGCGCAGCGAAGGTCGATCAGCTGCCGAGGACTTGAGCGGCCGGCACCAACCTGAAGACGTCAGGCCGCGGCTCGCGTTGCGAGAAGCGCGGATTCCGAAAGCAGCGCAAAGGCGCGCCCGCGTGGATCGGGTTCATCTGCGGGCGCGCAGTCGATGAATCGGTTCTAGTGGGCGCCCAGGCGGAACAGCACGTTGAGCGTCAGTGCGTCGGTATCGGACTGGCCTATGCCGTTCCCTTTGCCCATATCGTCGAAGCGCTGGAAATCGAGCCGCACGCTCCAGTGCTTGCCGAGATCGACCTGCGTACCGAGACCATAGAGAAGTACTTCGGAATCGTAAGTGTCGTTGAATCTCGATGTACCAGACCGGTACTGAACTTCTTGCTCGACGAACAACCCGCCCGCACGCACGTAAATGCTCCAGAGATCGGTCAGCGGTAGCTGTCCGACCAGCGCAAGGCTCGCGCCGCGGGACTCCATCTCCGCCGCCATTTCCGGGATCATCACCGGAATGACCGAATTGAGCGTCCGCTCCGGCTGATATTCGCGCAGCGTACCCAGGTTGTGATACGCGAGCTCGGCTGCCAAGTAACGCGAGAAACGATAGCCCGCTTGCACGCTCCAGGTCGTCGCTTCGTCGTCCTTTCCAGGGAGCCAATAGACGGCCTGCGGTTCGATCGCGACACTGATGACGTTCGGATCAATCAGGATGAGTGAGTCTGGAGGGCACGAGCAAGTTGACCACGCTTGGATGAAAGTTGGAGGCAGATAGGTGAGCACAGGCGGAGCCTCCCACCCTGCCGCAGGGCCGATGACGGTCACCGGAGGCCGAATCGGCTCGAAGTCATAACGCGCCTTTCCTCCAGCCGCTCCGAAATAGAACCCGCTATCCGCTGCTCCCGCCGTGGCGGCGGTACCGATCAGCAACAACGCTGCGAGAATGCGCACGTTCATGCCCTCCCTTTTTCCTTGGCCGAACGCGAATTTTTCAGATTCGATCAGCGCGCTTCAACCGGCCGCGAGTTCCTGCGGCTCGAACACTGCACCGACCGGATGGCGGAACTCGCGCTGTGCGAAGGCAATGCGTTCCTCGGGGGGCGCCGCAAAATCGGCGCGCGCCTCGCATATCCGTAGCCGTCTCAACAGTCCTTGACGATTTGCAATTTGAATCGCGAGTCCGGGACGCGCATTCAGCTCCAGCACGAGCGGACCGCGATGCTTGTCGAGCACGATGTCGACGCCGATGTAGCCGAGCCCCGTGATGTCGTAACACCGGGCCGAGATGTCCAGAATCGTGCGCCAATCCGGAATCTCGAGACCGGCAATCGCATGTGCGGTATCGGGATGATGCGTCACGACATCCGAGCCGATCACTCCGTCCAGCGTCACGCCGGTTGCAATATCGATTCCGACGCCGACTGCGCCTTGATGCAGATTCGCCTTGCCCCGCGAAGCGCGCGTCGGCAAGCGCACCATGGCCATGATCGGGATGCCGCGAAACACGATGACGCGAATGTCGGGCACCCCCTGGAAGCTCACCTGCTCGAACAACGAGGAGAAATGCACGAGCGCCTCGACGATCACGACGTCGGGCACGCCGCCGAGACTGAACTGGCCGCTGATCGCATTCGACAGGTGGTATTCCAGCTCCTCGCGATCGAACAGCTCGCCGTTGATCGCGCGATAGCGAGCGCCGCTGCGCCCCGCGATGACCACGATGCCGTCGCCGGCACTGCCGTGCGCCGGTTTGAGCACGAACTCCTGGCGCGATCCGACGATCTCCGGAAGCCTGCGGATGTCGTGCTGCGTTTCGATGACGCCGTACAGCTCCGGTACGGCAATTCCGGCTTGCAACGCGAGCCGCTTGGTTCTGAGTTTGTCGTCGACGAGCGGATACAGGCGCCGTGGATTGAACCTGAGAATGTAATCGCCGTTGCGCCGGTTGAGGCCGAGCACGCCTTCCTCTGCGAGCTTGCGATAGCGGGAGAACACCATTCACCCTCCCCGCACGGTCATGCTCGCTGTTCTCTGGCAATGGCGCGGAAGCGCCTGAGCTCGAGCAGGCGATATCCCGTGTAGCGTCCCATGAGGAGCGTCGCCGCGATCACGACCAGTAGCAGCTCAGGGAAGACGAACACGAGATGCTCGAGCCAGCCCATACCCATCACGAGGTAAGCGAGCGCGGCAACGAGCAAGCTGCCGACGCCCTCTTGGATCGCCTCCGAGGCGCCCCGCTCTTCCCACACGATCGACATGCGCTCGATCGTCATGGCGATGATCACCATCGGAAAGAGTGCAATCGACAACGCCGGCTGCAAGTCGAGCTTTTGGCTGATGACGCTGATCGCCGCCATCAGCAGGACGACGACCGTGAGCACGCACGTCAGGCGCGGCACCAGTAACAGCCGCAGCTTCTCCAGATAGAAACGAATCAGCAGCCCGAGCGAGACGATCACGGCAAACAGCACCAAGCCCCACAAGAGCCTCGTCTCGCGAAAAGCGAGTGCGACGAGCACCGGCATGAACGTTCCGAACGTCTTCACGCCGACGAAATTTCTGAGCAGTACGATGACCAGCGCCCCGACCGGAACCATGAGCAGCACGGCGTACACCGTCTGCGTGGCGATGGGCAGCGTCGACAAGGAGAAATCGGCGGTACGCGAACCGACCCGCTTGGCCCGCCGCTCGGCGATCATCATCGCATCGAACAGATTCGGCTGGACGGCCAACGTGACCTGAAGTCCCGAGCCGCCTTCCAGATTCGCGATGCCTTCATCCCCGCGCCACCAGATCAAGAAATCCGGCGGCATGCCTTGCTGCGTCGTCACGGGGTCGAAGTACAGCCATTGCACGCCGTCGTGGACTTCGAGCAGCACGTCTGGTTGCACGGTGCCGGATCGATCGCGCAGCGCGATGCCGTGCGCTACCCGCGCCGGAATCTGCGCACCCGCAAGGAACATCGTTGCGAGCTCCGCGCGCTCGCTCGGGGTTGCGCGCCGATCGAGGAAGACGCTCACGTAAGGATCGTTCTCGCCTTGATTGATCCGACGCAGGAGCTGCACCGTGAAGCTCGCAACGTCCGCCGATTGACGCCGGGCTTCGGCAATCAGACCTTCCATTGCGATACGCGACGGCTCATCGAGCTGCGGACGCGGCGGAAACGGCGGTGTCGTGTCCTCGACGATGCGCTGAGGATCTTTGTAAACGACGGCGCGGTAATAGACGGTTTGCGGCCCCGAGGCTTGCCTGACGGCCCATTCGGCCTCCCTTCCTGCCGGAGTGACGCGCGTGCTGACGCCGAAGCCGCGCGAGATGAAGTATTCATCGAGCACCGAGAACCCGGGCGTCAGGGTCGGGATCTTGAGCGTTGCTTTGACCGCCGCAGGACCCGGCTCGAAGCTGATCGCCGCCTCGATGTTCCACACTTCCCGCTGCTCGTGCGGCAACAGCGGAAAATCGAGCACGCGCACCTTGTAAGCCACCAGCGAGACGCTGATGACTGTCAGCACCGCAGCCAAGATGAAGATGTGACGATTTCTCATTGAAGGATCGGACGGGTCGTGGCGCGCATGACAATCGCCCCTCCGACCTGAAACGCTGCGTTCGAACGCTTACGTACAGGGGCGTCGAAGCGTAACGAGATCGCGCAAGCGATGGAAGCGACGCGCGTCGCGAACCTGGGCGTCAACGCGTTCCTGCCGCCAACTTCGGCACTTCTCCGGCAATACCCATTGCCCTGCCGATCAACAGGCGCTTTGCCGCCGTACTGCCGTTGACGAGACTCAAGCCGGTGCTACGCAGCCAGGTCAGGGCATCGCTCGAATTGCTGAACAGTCGATTCAAACCGTCGATGAGCCCGAGCGCCAAGGCGTTCTCGCTCTTGCGCCAGCGCTCGTAACGTCGGAGCACACGCAACTCTGCGATGCTGCTCGGATCGCCCGTCCGCGCCAATTCCGAGGACAGCGTTTCGACGAGCGCGGCGCAATCCAGGAAACCGAGATTCACACCCTGACCGGCGAGCGGATGCACCGCATGCGCGGCATCGCCGATGAGCACGAAGCGCGGCCGACAGTACGACGCGGCGTGAGAGAGCGCCAAGGGAAAGCTCGCGCGCGGCGCATCGATCGACACGGCGCCTAGCACGTGATCGAGCGCCTGAGCGACGGCCTTCCCGACCTCTTCAGTGTCGGCTTGTTCCAAGTACGTCGCATGATCCGGCTTCGTCGTCCAGACGATCGAGCTGCGGCCGTCGGCAAGCGGCAAGAATGCAATCGGACCGTTCGGCTGAAAGCGTTGCCATGCTGCGTATCGATGCGGATGCTCCGTGCGGACATGCGTGACGAACGCGCGTTGATCGTACTTCCAGCCGACCGTGTTGATGCCGGCCAACTTTCTGCTTGCCGAGCTTGCGCCGTCCGCACCGACGACGAGCGAGGCGGTGATTTGCCGGCCGTCGCCGAGCGACGCGCAAATACTGTCATCGTCGAAGCTCAATCCGGACAACGAACCGCGCAACAACGTGATGCGGTTCGCAAACGTCGGCGTCGTGTAGATCGCCCATTGCAGGCAGCGATTCTCGACGATGTGTCCGAGGTCGGGTTCGCTCGTCTCGCTCGCCGAGAAATGGATCGACCCGGATCCGAACGGTTTGCCCGAGGCATCCCAGACGACCATCTCGGTGTAAGGACAGCGACGATCCTCCGGAACGAGGCTCCATGCGCCGAACGATTGCAGTATGCGCTCCGACGCTCTCGACACCGCAGACACTCGGATATCGATGCTCGAATCGGGCGGTTGCAGCTGCGGGCTGGCATCGAGCAATGCAATCCGCAGTCGACCGAGCTCGCGGTCGGCAGCCGCCGCAGCCGCAAAGCACGCGCCGACCATGCCGCCGCCGACGACGAGAATGTCGAAGTCAGTCCGCGATGCCGACCGGTTCATTGCTGCACCCGCTTGGAGCCTGCAGAGTGCGGAGACGGATTCACCAAGGGTGCGCCGCGCGCAAGACGCGGCACGCGTCCCGCCGCTCCGAGCGAAAGTTGCGCCAGCGCCGACTTGGCGGGCGGCAACAGATCGAAGGCGAGCAAACCGACATCGCGCAAGATTTTCACGGGTGCAAACGGCTGCGTGAACACGCGTACGAGACCGTCCGTGAAACGAACGATCTCCGTTCGGTCATCCTCTCGCCAGGTGCAATAGCGCTGCAGGAGCAATCCGTCGCCCGCATCGAAGTGCGTCCCCGCAGCACGGGCATCTGCCAACACTTCGGCAAGACTCGCCGCATCGCGCAGCCCGAGATTGAAGCCCTGCCCCGCAATCGGGTGAAGGGCTTGAGCGGCATTGCCGACCACCGCCAACCGTTCCGCCGTGTGCGCTTCCGCGCGCGTGAGCGCCAATGGATACGTGAACCGCGCTCCCACTCGAGTGAACCGACCGAGCCGAAAACCGAAATCCGACTGCAACCGGGCGAGGAAGGCTCGATCGTCGAGCGCGAGAACTTCGGCGGCAGCATCGGGCGTGAGCGTCCACACGACGCCGCAACGACCATCGGTGATCGGCAGCAGCGCAATCGGCCCGCTCGGCGTGAACCGCTCGTACGCAACATGATCGTGAAAACGTTGCGTGAGAACGTTGGTCACCACAGCTGTCTGCGAGTATTCCCAGGTGACGGAGCCCACACCGGCCGACTCTCGCACGATGGACCGCGATCCGTCGGCGGCGACGACGAGCTCGGCCGCGATCTCGATGCGCTCGCCGTCGTGCTCGGCCACGATGCAGCGATGCCGATCGCGAAGCTCGCTACCGATCACGCGTGCGGGTGCGATCACACGAACTCGCGAGGATTGCAATCGCTGCCAAAGCGCCGCGCCCATGACGCGGTTCACCACGACATGGCCGAGCTGCTCGAGCCCCTGCTCCTTTGCATCGATGCGCGCAAAACCGAATCGCCCCTTGTCGGATACGTGGATGCGCCGGATCGGGGTCGCCTCGCGCTGCATCGCAGCCCATAGTCCAAGCGCCTCGAACACGCGACGGCTGCCGTTCGACAAGGCGGTCGTGCGCTCGTCGAAGCTCGGCTGGTCGGACACGCCGAAGGGATGCGACTCGATGAGCGTCACCTCGAGGTCGAGCTCGGCCAGCGCAATGGCGAGGGTCGCGCCGACCAGACCGCCGCCGCAGATCGCTACTTGGGTTGGTTCGACGCTCATGGCGATTCGGATTTCGCGCGGGTCAATGCGCCCGCATCAGCTTTTCGATCTGCTCGGGCGTCTTGGCAAGCCCGTCGGTCAGCACTTCATGGCCATCGCGCGTCACGGCGACATCGTCCTCGATGCGAATGCCGATGTTCCACCAGCGCTTGGCCACGCCCTTTGTTCCTGCCGGAATGTAGATCCCCGGCTCCACCGTCATCACCATACCCGGCTCGAGCACACGCCATTGGTCGCCGACTTTGTAGTCGCCGACATCGTGCACGTCCATGCCCAGCCAATGACCCGTGCGGTGCATGAAGAACCGGCGATAAGCACCCTCTTTGATCAAAGCGGGGACCTTGCCCTTGAGCAATCCGAGCTTCACGAGACCTTGAGTGATCGTCCTGACCGCTGCGTCGTGCGGATCGTTCCAGTGATTGCCCGGAACGATCTTCTGAATGGCCGCATGCTGCGCCTCGAGCACGACTTCATAGACGGCGCGTTGTTCCGGCGTGAAACGTCCGTTCACCGGGAACGTCCGGGTGATGTCCGACGCATACATGTCGTACTCGCAGCCTGCATCGATCAGCAGCAGATCGCCGTCTTTGAGCTCTGCCGAATTCTCGTGATAGTGCAGGATGCAGGAGTTGGCTCCGCTGCCGACGATCGGATGGTAAGAAGTATCGGCGTTGTGGCGGCGAAACTCGTGAACGAGCTCCGCCATCACCTCGTACTCCATTCGACCCGGACGCGTGAAGCGCATCGCACGCTTGTGGGCGGCCACCGCAATCTGTGCGGAGAAGCGCATCGCATCGAGCTCGGGACGCGACTTGTAGAGCCGCATGTCGTGCAAGAGATGATCGAGCGCGACGAACTCCTGCGGCGGCTGTACGCCAGTGCGCGCTTGCGCCTTCAAGCCGTTCACCCAGCCGATTACCCGCTGATCGAACTCCGGATGCACGCCCATCGTGTAATAGACGCGCGTGCAATGCTCCATTAGACCGGGAAGGATGTCGTCGATGTCATTGATCGGAAACGCATCGTCCGCACCGTAGTCGCGCGTCGCACCTTCGGGGCCGGCACGTCGCCCGTCCCACGTCTCGCGCGTAGGATCGCGATCGCGGACGAACAGCACGTATTCGCCGTGCGGGCGGCCTGGAATCAGCACCGCCACGGCTTCGGGCTCGGCAAACCCAGTCAAGTAATAGAAATCGCTGTCGGGCCGGTAGTGATAGAGAACGTCGTTGTTCCGGGTCTTCTCCGGCGCCGCCGGAAGAATGACGATGCCTCCCTTGCCCATCATCCTCATGAGTTGTTTGCGGCGACGGGCGAATTCGTCTTTGCGCATCGTGTGGGAACTGACTCGTGGGCGTGAATCGGCGAATCAATGAATGCGATCGTCTGGGCCGGCCGATTCGCCAGAACCCTCGCTCGCATCTGGGTGGTCGCGCTCAGGGGCGTCGGACGTACGGAAAGGCGCCAATTCGTCATGAATGAGCTGCACACCGACGCGCAGGTATTCGACCAGCTCGGCGTAAGACGCTTCTTCCTCTTCACCCGCCGCGCCGACATCGACGGTTGCGCGCGAGATCTCCGTCAGATCGCGGAGAATCTCGTCGACCTTGCCCTTGAGAACCTCCGGGCGCACGGGCTTTCCGGTACCGAAGCCGTATAGAAACCCCTGACACCACTGTGCGAGCGCCGTCACCCGACGCTCCAAAGGTTCGTCGTCGTCCGGGAGCAGGAGCTGGAACTCCATTTGATCGCCGCGGAGCGCACTTTGAGTCTCCGCGAACAGCGCCTTGAGCGCTCCGACCTGCGCGGCCTCCCCCTCCAGCTCGTCGACCGTGACGAGCTCGTCGAGCCATCGATCGACCGTGTAATCCGGCGTCGTGCAGAGCGCGCCGCACAAGCAGCCGTGTCCTTCGGCGGCCAGCACCTGCGACCCGGCGCGCTCGAGCACGCTGGCGATCTCACGAAAAGTTACTTGCATCATTGCGGCTTATGTTAGCACCGCTTTGGAATCGGGCCTCGGCGCCGTGCGCGGTTTGACCCGGTTCGCGGGGGCACACATAATCCTTCGCAATTCGAGCGCAGCCCGCGCTGCTACTCGTGCGACGGAATCCTTTCGAGCCGGGACCTCTCATGACGCAAGCGACAGTGAATGAGACCGACCAGGAACTGCGGCTGTTCGAAGCTCGCATTGAGGAGCTGGTCACGCTGACGAATCAGCTTCGGGAAGAGAACCGCGCCTTGCGGCAACGTCTGGACAGTCTGATGGCCGAACGCGCGACCCTCTTACAGAAGAACGAGCAAGTGCGCGCTCGCGTTGAAGCGATGATCGGGCGGCTGAAAGCGATGGAGCACGGCACATGAGCGACCGCATGGTTCGGGTGAGCGTACGCATCCTCGAGAAGGAGTATCAGGTTGCGTGTCTGCCCGAGGAGCGCTCGGAGCTGCTCGATTCCGCCGAATTGGTGAACACCAAGATGCGCGAGATCCGGGACGCCGGCAACATCGTCGGTCTCGACCGGATTGCCGTGATGACGGCGCTCAATCTCGCCCACGAGCTGTTGAAGCTGCGCAATCGCGGCGATGAAGCCCAAGTCGACGTCGGTCGGCGGGTTCGGCAGATGCGCGAGCGCGTCGAGTCGGCGCTCGCGAAGAATCAGCAGTTAGACCTGTGAGATCGGTCACCCGATGGGGACTGTGAAACAGACGAAACTTTCTTCATCTCTCCCCGTTATCATTCGCACCTAGAGACTCGTACGTAGCGACGCAACATTCTCCCGACTAGACGAGATCGTCGAATCGGTGCAGATTGAAGCCCAGCGGAGCCGGATGACCGGCTCACAGATCAAGTATGGCGCCGCCTGCGGTGTTCGACATGTGTCGGGTTACCTCTCGACCCTAACGTAAACACCCTTGGGATCCGGACTCGCGGAAGCCGTGTGCAAGCCTGTCTTCGGACGGGAAGCCTTAGCTGAAGCGGCTGCATCCCACCTATTGCTCCGTGTCGAGAGCAATGGCTCATGACGGCACAGGCGGGTGGCGCCTCCCTCCTCTTCTTCCTCAAGGTGCGTTGCGCAGCATTCGTCGTTGCGGAACACTCGCGCCTGTGCTGCCCGATACAAACTCCATCGACATGCGGCGCGATCGCGATGCGCTCCGCCGTGCAATGCGCATCGCGCGACGGGACATCTCCGCAGCAGAGCGCGAATGGTCGTCGCGACGCATTGCGACACTGGCCGATAGAGCGCGTTTACTGCGCCCGGGCCGTCGGATTGCGGTGTATCGCGCTTACGGCCATGAACTCGATCTCGAAGAGCTCACTCGTCGAGCTTGGGTGCGCGGCTGCAAGGTCTATCTCCCGGTCATCACGCATCGGCGGACGGCGCGCATGGAATTCTTTCCGTTCGAACCGACGACCCGCCTCGTCCCGAACGCCTTCGGGATTCTCGAACCCGATGTCGAGCGCGCGCTGCGGATACCGCCTCATCATCTCGACATCGTCTTCATGCCGCTGGTCGCGTTCGACGATCGAGGGTCGCGCTTGGGCAGCGGTGCCGGCTTCTACGACCGGAGCATGAAACATTTGCGCGTGCGGCATCGATGGCGCCGACCCAAGCTGGTCGGGTGTGCATATTCGCAACAACGGATCGAGCACCTCGAGACGAACCCATGGGACGTAGCGATGGACGCCATACTCACTCCGCACTACTTCAAACGCTTCCACATCGGCTCATCGACCGAGCGCTGACGGCATCCGCTCGGCCGTAGCTCGGCTCGCCATGAGCGCGTTCAGATCCACGACCACGAGGCTGGACCCACTATGAACTACTGGCTGATGAAATCGGAGCCGGATGTCTTCGGCATCGACGACCTCGCGCGCGCGAAGAACCAAACGGCCCCCTGGGACGGCGTACGCAACTTCCAGGCGAGGAATTTCCTGCGGTACGAGATGAAGGCCGGCGACCTGGCGTTCTTCTATCACTCGAGCTGCGAAGTGCCCGGCATCGTCGGAACGATGAAGATCGTGCGCGAGGGATACCCCGATAAGACGCAGTTCGATCCGAACGACGAGCACTACGACCCGGCGAGCAGACCCGAAAGACCGCGTTGGTACGTCGTGGACGTGAAGTTCGAGCAGAAGTTCGACCGCATCATCTCGCTCGCAGAGCTACGGACTCATGCATCGGGTGCCTTGAAGGACATGATCGTGCTCAAGCGAGGCAATCGACTCTCGATCACACCCGTCACGAAGAGCGAGTGGGACTTCATCATGTCGCTCTTGTGACGCCACAACAGACGAATGTTGAGAACTCGAACACACAAATTCGTGCGTAGTACTTGCTTGGCGTTTTTGGTTTATGTATATACTGCGCCCGGACTAACTCGACATGGAGATAAATGACTATGGCAACCAAAGCGAAGAAGTCAGCAAAGAAGAAAGGCGCCAAGAAGAAGGCCGCCAAGAAGAAGTAAAACTCTTCTTGTTGATGCTGATGAAGACTGTGCCCGCGAAAGCGGGCACAGTCGTTTCCGAACCCAGGAAATCCCGAGAAAAACAGGCCAAAGCACCGGCGCTCCGATCGCCGACAGCCCGAGGAAGCTCCCATGAACGCAGACGAGAAGAAGCGATTGGCAGCCGAAGCTGCACTCGAGTATGTCGAGGAGGACTCCATCATCGGCATCGGCACCGGATCCACGGTGAATCACTTCATCGATGCCTTGGCCGCGCGCAAAGTGCGTCTCCGGGGTGCGGTTTCGAGCTCTGAATCGTCAACGGCGCGCCTCAAAGCCCACGGCATCGATGTGATCGACCTCAATGCCACCGGCGACTTGGGCCTGTACGTCGATGGCGCCGACGAATCCGACCGTCATCTCCGGCTGATCAAGGGCGGCGGCGCAGCGCTCACCCGCGAGAAGATCGTCGCGGCCGCCTCGCAAAAGTTCGTGTGCATCGCCGACGAGTCGAAGCTCGTCGACGTGCTCGGGCGATTCCCCCTGCCCGTCGAAGTGATTCCGATGGCACGCTCGTACGTCGCTCGGCAGCTCGTGCGGCTCGGCGGACATCCCGTGTGGCGCGACGGCGTCGTCACGGACAACGGCAACCATATTCTCGACGTGCATAACCTTCGCATCGTCGATCCCGCAGGTCTCGAGACGACCATCAACCAGATAGCCGGCGTCGTCACCGTCGGTCTCTTCGCTCATCGCCCCGCCGATGTGCTGATCCTCGGGACGGACTCAGGGGTGAGGGTCCTCACGCGTGATCCGTGATTCGTGATCCGTAGGTCGTTAACAACGTTAACGCCGAGCTCAATCCTTCTGTTCGACGTGGTCACGAGTGTTCGGGCTTGGTCCGAAGCGGCTGACGCGTGATGGTGTTCGCAGTTTGTGATCCGTGGTGAGTGGTGAGTCGTGAATAGTGAGTGGCGGCTCCCCCGGGACACGTGATCGCAATCAGTGCCCGAGCCTCGCGGCCGTGTACTCACCCAGACCCCATACGGCGAGCCGTTGCGATCCGAAGACGCGCCACCTTTCCGGATTTCCCGTCACGCTCATCGACGTAGCAAGAGATGAGCTGATTCGACAGATCACCGTCTACGTCGATCGTTCGCAAGCTCCGCGCAGGCAGAAGACTCTCGACGCGCACCCCCCGAAGCTCCACCTCAGAGCGTGAATCGCACATCACGCACGACGATTCTTGTGATTCGCGTTCGGTGGCCGCTCTGTCGAGGCAAGTCTCGTCCGCCGGGACTCTGAACACTTTGATCTCGTGTTGGGACGTTGCCGGCTAGGTCAAATCAGAAGCGGGGCGCGATTGCGGCTCGAGCCACGATTCGAGGATCACGAATCACGAGCGGCAAGTCACGAGTCACGAAGAAGCTCCGCACATCCATGATCCATGTGCTCCGCCCCGTTGGGGCCATCATTGCTGGACGTGATCCGTGACTCGTGAATCGTGGTTCGGATCCCACCCCACCCTTTCGACCTGACCGACACAGCAACTTCGAACCCGAAACCGAAGCGCCCCAAGCAGCTCCGGACAAGACCCTTCTCGACGAAGCCGACTCGACGAAGCCGATCACGAGTCACGAATCACAAACAAAAAAGAAGGCCCGCTTTCGCGGGCCTTCGTGTTGGCTGGGGGACTAGGATTACTCCGCACATCCATGTGCTCCGCCCCGTTGGGGCCATCATTCGCCACTGGCGAATGATGTTCAAATTTGCATCCTGCAAATTTAGTCGAACCCAGGAGCCCTAGGTTCTCATCCTAGTCCGGTCAGCCAAAAAGAAGGCCCGCTTTCGCGGGCCTTCGTGTTGGCTGGGGGACTAGGATTCGAACCTAGGTTGACGGAGTCAGAGTCCGTAGTCCTACCGCTAGACGATCCCCCAAGTTCCTTCGCTTCAAGCTGCGACGGCAAGCTCAGGCGACAGCCATTGCCAAGTCTCGAAGTTTAGCGCTTCGAGTACTGCGTGCCACGTCGCGCCTTGCGGAAGCCGACCTTCTTGCGCTCGACTTCGCGGGCATCGCGAGTCACGTACCCGGCGGCGCGCAGCGCCTTGCGCAGCGTCTCATCGTACTCGATCAGCGCACGCGTCAAGCCATGACGGATCGCGCCGGCCTGGCCGGTCGTGCCGCCACCTTTCACGGTGACGTTCACGTCGAACTTGTTCTCCATCTGCACCAGCTCGAGCGGCTGACGCACGATCATCCGCGCCGTCTTGCGGCCGAAAAATTCGTCGAGCGGGCGGTCGTTAATGGTGATAGTGCCCGTGCCAGGACGCAAGAAGACACGCGCCGTAGCAGTCTTGCGGCGGCCGGTCCCGTAGTTCATCGATGCTGCCATGTTCGTTCCTATGGGGCGTTAGATCTCGAGCACCTTAGGCTGCTGCGCCGTATGCGGGTGCTCGTTGCCGGCGAAGACGTGCAGTTTCTTGAACATCTTGCGACCGAGCGGGTTCTTCGGAAGCATGCCCTTCACAGCATACTCGATCGCACGTTCCGGGTGCTCCTCGAGCAGCTTGCGCAGGCTCGTCGTCTTCAGGTTGCCGATGTAGCCCGTGTGATGGTGATAGAACTTGTCCGTCAACTTCCGCCCAGTGACACGGACTTTGCTCGCGTTCAGGACGATGATGTGATCGCCAGTATCCACATGCGGCGTGTACTCCGCCTTGTGCTTGCCGCGCAGCCGTCTCGCCACCTCGGACGCCAGACGGCCCAAGGTCTTGTCAGTCGCATCGACGACGAACCAGTCACGACGCACCGTAGCCGCGTTCGCGAAAACGGTTCTCATTGAATTCTCCGGAAAAATTTCTAGCCGAGGGCGAAAAGGCCGGCAAGTCTAAAGGACGACCCAGGCCTTTGCAAACCATTGGGCCACTGAAAAAGCTGCCGCCCCGCCGGAAGAGCCCGAGCCCCCTCCCGCCCTACGTCTCGGGGAACCAGCCGTGACATATATAATGTGCTTGATGCCAATGAATCCGCCCTCCACCGCCGCCCCCGATCGAGACCTGACGCTTCTGGACCGGCTTATCGCGTCAGCGGACCAGGCCGCCCGGACCATTCTGGCCTCGAGCGTCTCCCAACGGCCCTACCCGGCTGAGGGAATCCCTGAAACGGTCGAAGCCGAACGGGACCGTCGGCATGTCGCCGGCCTCATGAGGGTGAATCACGCAGGGGAAATTGCCGCTCAGGCACTGTATCAGGGGCAAGCGCTGGTCGCCGCCAACGCCGAAACCCGCGAATCCCTACTCGCCGCCGGTCGAGAAGAAACCGATCATCTCGCCTGGTGCGAACAACGTGTGAAAGAGCTCGGCGAACGCACGAGTCTTCTGAGTCCGTTTTGGTACGCAGGTTCGTTCGCCATCGGAGTTCTTGCGGGCCTTGCCGGCGATCGGACGAGTCTGGGATTCGTGGCCGAAACGGAACGCCAAGTCATCGAGCACCTCGACTCGCACTTGAAACAGCTACCCGCCGGCGACGAGCGCACTAAAGCGATCATCCGACAAATGAGCGAGGATGAAGCACGTCACGGACGGAACGCGATGGCCGCGGGCGGCGTCGAGTTATCGCGCACGACGCGTGCGCTCATGAAAGCGACTGCGAAGATCATGACGCGCACCGCTTATTGGATCTAACGAATCGCCGACGAAACGCGAGAACACGTGCGACCCAAGCTCTGCGCATAATCAAAAGCTTGCGAGAACGCGTGACCTGTATTAAAAGGCGCGCAAGACATAACGATCACGAATCTTTGACACACCAGAACGCAACTTCAGGGGTGGGTATGGAAGAGGGCGCGAGGCCATTGAGCGACATCCCGGCCATCAACCGGTTCTTGAGTTACTGCCGGATTCGCACGGTGCCCTCCAAGACCGTTGTGATTCACGCGGGCGATTTGCCCGACGTTCTGTATTACATCGTCAGCGGCTCCGTCGAAGTGATGATCGAGGACGAGGAAGGCAACGAGATGGTGTTGGCCTACCTCAACAAAGGTCAGTTCTTCGGCGAGATGGGTCTGTTCTACGAGCAGCCGACGCGCAGTGCGTGGGTACGCACGCGCACGCAGTGCGAGCTCGCAGAAATGACCTATCCCCGCTTCCGGCAGCTGGCGGCCGAAAGCCCGGGTCTCGTGTTCGAGCTTGCTACTCAGCTCGCCACGCGCCTCGACCGCACGAACCGCAAGCTCGGCGATCTCGCATTCGTCGATGTCACGGGCCGCGTCGCTCACGCGATCATGGACCTGTGCAACGAGCCGGACGCGATGACGCATCCGGAAGGCATGCAGATCAAGGTGAGCCGTCAGGAGCTCTCGCGACTCGTCGGCTGCTCACGCGAAATGGCCGGCCGCGTTCTGAAGGTGCTCGAGGATCAAGGCCTGCTGCGTGCCACCGGCAAGACGATCGTCGTGTTCGGCGCGCGTCCGAAAATGAAAACGAAACCGCCGCTTGCCGCAGCCGCAAGCCGCATCGCATCGCGCGATCGGACGGCCGACGACGATGACGACGATTTCGACGACGATGAAGATTGAAACGACGGGCGCGTAAAGCGCCCGTTTCGTTTTCAGGGCTCGGGGCGTGGGGCTCGAGGCTCGGGCCAGACGAAGAACACCAGCGACAGCAGCGAGCGCGAAGCGCCTCTAACTACAGCCTCTCGAAGGGCGCTGGGCTCTGGCATTGGCAAGACGCGCGCGAACGCGCACTCTAATTCTCAATTCTCCATTCTCAATTCTCAATTGCGCAGCTTGCTGCGCCCCCTTTCGATTCCTTTCCTCATCGCCTCTATCGTCGCGCGATAGTCCTTCGAGCCGAAGATCGCCGAGCCGGCGACGAACGTATCTGCACCTGCTGCGGCGATTTGTTCGATGTTGTCCACTTTGACGCCGCCGTCGATCTCGAGACGGATCTCGCGGCCGCTTTCGCGAATCCGCTCGCGCGCTTCAGCGAGCTTCTTCAGCGCGGACGGAATGAACTTCTGGCCGCCGAATCCCGGATTCACGGACATGATGAGAATCATGTCGAGCTTGTCGATCACGTAGTCGAGCCACGAAAGCGGCGTGGCCGGATTGAAAACCAAGCCGGGCTTGCAGCCGCGCTCGCGGATCAGCTCGATCGTGCGATCCACGTGCTCGCTCGCTTCCGGATGGAACGTGATCCACGTCGCCCCGGCCTTCGCGAAATCGGGAATGATGCGGTCGACCGGACGCACCATCAGATGAACATCGATCGGCGCCGTGATGCCGTACTTGCGCAGCGCCTCGCAAACGAGCGGACCGATCGTCAGATTGGGCACGTAATGGTTGTCCATCACGTCGAAATGCACGATATCGGCGCCGGCATCGATGACGGCCTTCACCTCCTCGCCGAGACGCGCAAAGTCAGCAGACAAAATCGAGGGTGCAATCCAGGGAGTCGGCATAGACGATCGCCTTCTTCGATACTTCGAACTTCGCCTTGGGCAGGCCTGCGCAACTTACACCATTGCGCCGCCCTATTCCTCACTTCATCCCGCGCGCTTCCTTGACGAGCTCGTAGGCCGCACGAATCTGCCGCGTCTTTTCCTCCGCCATTTTCATCATGGACTCCGGCAGCCCTTTGGCATGCAGCTTGTCGGGGTGGTTCTGATTCATCAGTCGCCGATATGCCTTCGTCACGTCGGCATCGCTGGCCGTATGACTGACTCCGAGCACGGCGTAGGCCTCGGCCAAACGATCGGCAGGCCGCTGCGCATTCTGGCTTTGGGTCCGCGCCGACGACCACTGCATGCGCAGCAACGCCTCCATTTGCACGAGCTCGTAAGCGGAAACGTTCAACGCTGCACATGCGCGCGACAGCACTTGGCGCGCCGCAGGATGCAGGCTTCCCGACCACAGCGCCGCCTGCAGCTGAATTTGGATGAACATCCGACAAAGGTCGGGCCGATGCGCGCACATCCGGTACAAGTCGCGCAGGGTTCTCTCCAATGGAAAGTCACGCGCTTTTCCTTCCGTGAACAACTCGATCGCGCGTTGGACCTCGCGTTCGCCGAGCCGCAGCTCCGTCATCATCGCTCGCGCGGCGCGAATCTCATCTTCGGAGACGCGTCCGTCGGCCTTCGCGATGTGCCCCATCGTCTGAAAAGTCGCTCGGAAGAAGGCCTCCTCGATGTCGGACGAGCTCGCGCCATAACCCGCACTATCTGTCCCCTCACCGTCCGTCGAGTCGGCGTGGGCATCGAACAGATGACCGATGAACGCGCCGGCTAGGGCCCCGACGGGTCCGCCGGCAAGCACACCGATCAACGCTCCCAGGGCCTTACCCTGCCAGTTCATCGCGCCTCGCTTCCGGATGACATATTCGTCCGTCGCCGGCTATCGCGCAGCCGCAACGGGCTGCGTATGATCGCATTAATCGACGCATTCCTCGCGCTTCGCCAAGTACAGGTCTTGCATGCCCGCCCCTACCCCTTCTCCGCCGATGTTCGAAGCGAACCTGCGCAGTCTGAAGCGCGTCCACCAAGGCAAGGTGCGGGATATTTTCGAGGTCGATGCCGATCATCTACTGATCGTCACGACCGATCGCTTGAGCGCGTTCGACGTCGTGCTACCGGATCCGATTCCTGGCAAAGGCGCCGTCCTCACCCGGATTTCGCGTTTCTGGTTCGAACGGACTCGCCATATCGTGCCGAACCATTTGGCGGAGCTGAGTCTCGAGGCCGTCGTACCGGACCCCGAAGAACGGCAGGCCATTGCCGACCGCAGCATGATCGTGCGGAAACTCCGCGCGTTACCGATCGAGGCTGTCGTGCGCGGCTATCTGATCGGCTCGGGTTGGCGCGATTACCAGCAAACAGGCATGGTGTGCGGCATCGAGCTGCCGAGAGGGCTGCAGCTCGCGGACCGTTTGCCGGAACCGATTTTCACGCCGGCAACGAAAGCGGCGATCGGCGAGCACGATGAGAACATCAGCTACGACCATGTCGTGCGACAGATCGGTGCCGGCCTTGCCGAGCAGGTACGTGCGACCGCATTGGCGCTTTATTCGTTCGCCGCAGAGCACGCCTACAAACGCGGCATCATCATTGCCGATACGAAATTCGAATTCGGCGTCGACGAAGCGGGCCATCTCACGCTCATCGACGAGGCGTTGACCCCCGATTCTTCCCGTTTCTGGCCCGTGGACACTTACCGGCCTGGCATCAGCCCACCGAGTTTCGACAAACAGTTCGTGCGCGATTACCTGGAAACGCTGGCATGGGACAAGCGGGCACCGGGCCCGCGTCTTCCGCCGGAAATCATCGCAAGGACGAGCGCGAAATATGCGGAAGCGCTCGCACGACTGACCGGCGATCCTTGAACCGAGAACCATGACCACACCCGAGGCGCAACCACCCGAGGCTCCACAAGTTCGTACAACCGCCAGCCGTCTCATACCGCGGTGGATCGCGCTGGCCTATCTTGCCTTCGGCGTGCTTTGGATACTCGTCACCGATCGGCTGCTCATGTGGCTCGACTTCGCGCACGAGCTCTCCATTCGTGTGCACACCAGCAAGGGATGGCTGTTCGTGCTCGCCTCGTCAGTGCTGTTGTACGTGCTCCTCACACTCACGCAGCGACGCACCGACGCAGCATTGCAGGCTTTGTCCGAGCGCGAAGCGGAGATTCGACGCATGAACGCCGAGTTGGAGCGGCGCGTCGCCGAGCGCACTGCGCAGCTGGAAGCCACGAATCGCGAGCTCGAGTCGTTCGCCTACGCGGTCTCGCACGACTTGCGCGCCCCGCTGCGCAGTATGTCGGGCTTCAGCCAATTGTTGATGGAGAGCCCTCCCGACGCATTGGACGAGAAGTCGCGCCACTACCTGCAGCGCATCAACGATGCGAGCCGTCGCATGTCCGCGTTGATCGAGGACTTGCTCGGCTTGTCTCGCATCAGCCGCACCGAGCTGGCACCGCGCACGATCGACTTCAGCCACCTGATCGAAGAAGCCGTCGCCACGGTGCGCGAGCGTTATCCGAATCATTCGGTCGATCTCAGCATCGAGCCGGGCATGACGGTTCACGGCGATCCCCGGCTGCTGAAGATCGCGATGGAGAACCTCATCGACAATGCCTGGAAATACACCACCCGCACACCGGGCGCCAAGGTGAGCATCGGCTCGCAGACGGAACCGACCGGCCGCACGTTCTATGTGCGCGATAACGGTGTCGGCTTCGACATGGCCTACGCCGGCAAACTTTTCGGCCCGTTCCAGCGGCTGCACGCGGACTCGCAGTATCCGGGCACGGGCATCGGTCTCGTCACGGTACAGAGAATCCTGGCGCGGCACGGCGGGCGAATTTGGGCGCAAGCCGAGCCCGATCGCGGTGCGACGTTCTATTTCACGCTCTCGGGGCCGGAAAACTGACGATCCCCGTCTGCGTCAGCGTATTGCGGTGGCGCTGCCGAGCGTGTCAGGCTGACGCCGCATGTTCGCCAATCTGCTCGCACGCATCGAAGCCTGGCTGTTCGAGCCGCCGGACAGCTTGATCGGCAAGCCGCTGTGGCTCGTCTGCCGCATCTTGCGCTATCCCTACGCGCTCGCACGGGATATTGCACAAGGCGACCTCACCCTGCGTGCGATGAGCCTCGTGTACACGACGCTGCTGTCGGTCGTACCGCTCATCGCGTTGTCGTTCTCCGTGCTCAAAGGCCTCGGGTTCCATCGCGAGCTCGAGCCGGTGCTCTACACCCTGCTCGAGCCGCTCGGCGAGAAGGCCTTCGATCTCACCGCGCAGATCATGCAGTTCGTCGACAACGTGCGCGGCGGCGTGCTCGGCTCGATCGGCTTGATCTTCCTGCTCTACACCGTGATCTCGATGGTTCAGAAGGTCGAAGAGGCCTTCAATTTCGTGTGGCGGGTCGATCAGCCCCGGAGCTTTGCGCGGCGTTTCAGCGAATACTTGAGCGTCATGATCGTGGGCCCGACCGTGGTCGTCGGCGCGCTCGGACTGCTCGCGACCGTTCAAAGCAGCACGATCGTGCGCAAGATCGCCGCGATCGAACCGTTCGGTACCATGCTCGTCGTTGGCGGCAAGCTCGTGCCCTACGTGCTGATCATGGCCGTGTTCTCGTTCCTGTACGCCTTCATCCCGAACACGCGTGTCTCCGTGCGCGCAGCGCTGGTCGGCGGCGCGATCGCCGGTCTCGCATGGACAGCAAGCGGAGTCGTCCTGACCTCTTTCTTCGCTGCAGGCGGCGGCACGATGGTGATCTACGCTGGCTTCGCGTTCGTGATCGTGGCGCTCATCTGGCTGTACGTGTCCTGGCTCGTGCTGCTCCTCGGCGCACAGCTCGCGTTCTATGTGCAGAACCCGCAGTACCTGCGTCCTGGCCGCGGCGAGATTCAGCTCAACCCGAGCCTGCGCGAGCGCGTCGCGCTATCGATCATGTATCTGATCGTCAGCGACTATCGAGAATCGCAACGCCGATGGACGATCAACAGCCTAGCCGATCATTTGCGGCTCCCCGGAGCCGCAGTCGGACCGATCGTCACGGCGCTCGAACGCAAAGGCTTGTTGGCGATCACTGACGAAGACACTTGGCTGCCGGCGCGCGATCCGGCAGTCATCGGGCTCGGCGATGTGCTGGATGCGGTGCGCAAAGACGAAACCGGGCCGCGATTGAGCCGCATCCGCGACATCGCACCCGCGGTCGATGCGGCTCGCGCCGCGGAGATGGCGCTCAAAGAGAGCGTCAAGGGCAAGACCGTGCTCGACCTCGTCGCTTCGTATCCAGGCACGCAGGCGCCAGCGAAACAAGCCGTCGGTGGCTGAGGGACCTTCAGTCGCCGGCAATCGTCATGCTGTCGAGCAGGATCGAACCGGTGCGGATGCCGCCGCGCCCATCGACATCGTTACCGACCGCAACGACGTTGTGGAACATGTCCTTGAGGTTCCCGGCGATCGTGATTTCGTGAACGGGATACGCGATCTCGCCATTCTCGACCCAGAATCCGGCCGCACCGCGCGAATAGTCGCCGGTCACACCGTTCACGCCTTGCCCCATGAGCTCGGTGACGACGAGACCGCGCCCCATCCGACGCAGCAGTGCTGCGAAATCGTCCTCGCCCGGCTTCACGAGCAAATTGTGGACGCCGCCTGCATTACCGGTCGTCTTGAGCCCCAGTTTGCGCGCGGAGTACGTGCTCAGGATGTACCCGGTGAGCACACCGTCTTGAACCAGCTCCCGATCGCGCGTGGCAACGCCTTCACTGTCGAACGGCGCGCTGCCGAGTCCCTTCTTGATGTGCGGCCGCTCGGAAATCTGCATCCAAGACGGAAAGACCTGCTGACCGGCCGCATCGAGCAGGAACGATGCGCGGCGATACTGACTGCCGCCGCGCACGGCGCTCAGAAAATGCCCGATCAAGCCGCGCGCAAGCTCTGGAACGAACAAGACCGGCGCCGACGTCGTGGCCAGCTTGCGCGCATTCAATCGACGTAGCGCGCGCTCCGCAGCCTTCTTGCCGATCGACTCGCCGTCTTCGAGCTCACGCCAATCGCGCACCGTGCTGTACCAATAGTCGCGCTGCATGTCGCCGTTCTCTTGAGCGACGACCACGCAGCTCAAGCTGTGCAGCGTGCTGGGATATCCCGCGAGAAAACCCAACGTGTTACCGAATACGCGTAAGCCTCGGTGGCTCGATAGCGTCGCACCTTCCGAATTCGCGATTCGTTTGTCGACTGCCAGCGCAGCCGCCTCGCACGCAACCGCAAGATCGCGCGCTGCATCCGCCTCGATGTTCCAGGGATGCGAGAGATCCAAATCCGGAATGTCGCGCGCGATCGTGTCGGGATCGGGGAGCCCCGCAAACTCGTCCTCGGCTGTGAAGCCCGCAATGCTGAAGGCCTTGGCAACGGTTTCGCGAATCGCCTTCGGCGAAAGATCCGCAGTGCTCGCCGCGCCTTTGCGTCGACCGCGGTACACCGTCACACCCATTCCGCGGTCGCGGTGATATTCGAGCGTCTCCACCTCGCCGAGACGCGCCGTCACCGATAAACCGGTGTCGACGCTGACGCCCACTTCCGCATCGCTCGCACCCAGCTTCTTCGCTTCCTCGAGCGCCATCGCGACGAGCGACTCGAGCTCGGCCTGAGTGAGAGAGCTGCCTTCCGACGCCTTTTGCGCGGCGCCCGACGTTGGGATGACTTGTGACATGATTCGATTCTAACAGGCACGCTGCGGCCGCAAGATCGACGATTCCCGTCGTAATCCCGAACCCCATGCACGACATCGACGACAGCGACGAACGCCCGAGCAAGAGCGAGCTGAAGCGCCAAAGTGCCGAATTGCAGGCGCTCGGCGAAGCGTTGATCGACCTGCCCCAAAGCGAGCTCGATGCCCTCCCGCTACCCGAGAATTTGCGCGATGCGGTCGAGCTCGCGCGCCGCATCACCGCGCACGGCGGGCTCTACCGGCAAAAGCAGTACATCGGCAAATTGATGCGGAAAATCGATGCCGAACCGATTCGGCAGGCGCTTGCCGCCAAGCGCGAAAAAAAGCGGCTCGCTGCCTTACGGTTTCGCAATATCGAGCATTGGCGCGATCGCCTCATTGCCGAAGGGCCGCAAGCGATCGAGGCGCTGCGCGCGGCAGCACCGGCACCCTTCGATGGCTCGCCGATCGAACGCTTGATCGATCGCGCCCGGGACGAACGACGCCGGGGCGGCCCTCCGCGCGCCTCGCGCGAGCTGTTCACGGCATTGCGCGATTTGCTCGATCCATCGGCAGGAAGCGACGAGTAACCCCCCTGAAACGACCGACTTCCTTTAGAATCGCCCCATGAAACCGTTGGTCGGCATCATCATGGGTTCGAAGTCGGACTGGGAGACGCTCCACCCGGCCGCAGACACCCTCGCGAAACTCGGAATCGCCTACGAAACGCGAGTCGTCTCTGCACACCGCACGCCCGACCTGCTGTTCGAGTACGCATCGACGGCGAGGGACCGCGGCCTCGAAGTGATCATCGCCGGTGCAGGCGGCGCGGCCCATCTGCCGGGCATGACTGCCTCGAAAACGACACTGCCCGTGCTCGGCGTGCCCGTGCAATCGAAGGCGTTGAACGGTCTCGATTCGTTGCTTTCAATCGTCCAGATGCCCGCGGGCATACCGGTCGGCACGCTCGCCATCGGCCAGGCCGGCGCGACGAACGCTGCGCTGCTCGCGGCTTCCATCCTCGCGAACAAGTACCCCGAAGTGCGGACCGCGCTCGATCGGTTTCGCGAACAACAAACGGCGAGCGTTCTCGCGCATCCCGACCCGTCTCAGCCTCCCGACCGCTCATGAAGATTGGCATCATCGGCGCCGGCCAGCTCGGACGCATGCTGGCGCTCGCCGGCTATCCGCTTGGACTGCGCTTCGTTTTTCTCGATCAGAGCGAGGACGCCCCAGGCGCCCAGGTCGGCACGATCGTGCGGAGCGCGTTCGACGATCCTGCAGGGCTCGCCGAGCTGGCGCGCGCAGTCGACGCGATCACGTTCGAATTCGAGAACGTTCCCGTGACCGCGATCAGCGATCTGGCACGCGAAAAGCCTGTTCTGCCGCCGCCCGCAGCGCTCGGCGCATCGCAGGATCGACTGGACGAGAAATCGCTCTTTCGCGCGTTGCGTATTCCCACACCGCCCTTCGCCGCCGTCGATAGCCGTGCCGATCTTGCACGCGCCGTCGAATCCATCGGCCTGCCCGGCGTGCTGAAGACGCGTCGTCTGGGCTACGACGGACGCGGTCAATTCGTCCTGCGTACGAAGAAAGACATCGATCCCGCGTGGGGAGCGCTTGGCTCGGTGCCGCTCATTTACGAAGGTTTCGTCGATTTCAGCCGCGAGGTGTCGATCATCGGCGTGCGCAGCACGAAGGGCGAAATCGCGTGCTATCCCCTATCGGCGAACACGCACGCGGGGGGCATTCTGCGTTACACCGTGGCGCCGTATCGCAATGCCGCGCTCCAACGTCAGGCCGAAACGCATTTGAAGCGGCTGATGAAACATTTCGATTACGCCGGCGTACTGACGATCGAATTCTTCGTCAAACGCGGCCAGCTCATCGCCAACGAAATGGCACCGCGCGTCCACAATTCCGGACACTGGACGATCGAAGGCGCCGAAACGAGTCAATTCGAAAACCACATTCGAGCCATTTTGGGCCTGCCGCTCGGAAGCACTCGTCCTATTGGCCACTCGGCGATGGTGAATTTCATCGGCACGATACCTGCACCCGACCGCGTTCTCGAGATCCCAGGCGTGCACTATCACAGCTACGGCAAGGAATCCCGCCCTAACCGCAAGCTCGGTCATTGCACGATCGTCACCCCGAGTGCTGCGGCCCGCGACAAGGCGCTGCGTCGATTGTTGAAATTCGTGCGCGCCTGAGACTTGCAGCGTCTGTCGAGGACGACGCCTCGGCAATTATTGCGTGCTTGTAACGAACCGGGACGGGGGTTGATGCGTCTCTGCAACTCAGACTCCGACATCGGCGCCGAAGACCGTGACACTGTTCGACAAATCGATGTCCGATGGGGCAGGTTTTTTGAAACCACCCGTGGCACCCCGTACACTTGCCCCATCCGAGGGCTTGGCGGGTTAGAGAGCCTCCTCGAGTCATTGAGATAACCCGACCCGAACATAGGCGCCCCAAGACTCCATGTATCTCGAGCTGTTCAAGCTACAAGAGTTGCCGTTCCGCCTCACACCGGACCCGGCATTTCTGTACCTCTCGAAACACCATGCACGCGCGAAGGCGTACATGGAGTCGACGATCTGGTTCACGGACGGTTTCGTGGTCATTACGGGCGAGATCGGCTCCGGCAAGACCACGCTGATCGAAACCTTCCTGAAGGAGCTCGAAAAGGACGTCGTCGTCGCGCAGATCAGCCAGACCCAGGTGACGGCGGTCGAGTTCCTGCAATCGGTGTTGGTGCAGTTCGGCTTTCAGCCGTTCCGGATGAAGAAGGCGGAGCTGCTCGCGACGCTGAATCAATTCCTGATCGAACAGTATGCGAACGGCCGCCGCGTCCTGCTGATCGTCGACGAAGCGCAGAATCTCTCGAACAAGGTACTCGAGGAGATCCGCCTGCTGTCGGGGATCGAAACGACGAAGGAAAAGGTACTGCGCATCATCCTCGCAGGCCAGCCGGAGCTCAACGACAAGCTGAATTCGCCGAATCTAGTGCAGCTCGCGCAACGCATCCGTCTGCGCTTCCATTTGACTGCACTATCGAAGGCGGATACCGCCGCGTACATTCAGCATCGTCTCGAAGTGGCCGGCTCGCAGGGGCGCGAAATCTTCCATCCGGACACCTATCCGCTGATCTACCGCTACACGGGCGGCATTCCGCGGCTCATCAACACGCTGTGCGACACGGCGATGATGTCCGCATTCGCCCGCGAGCGCGATCACGTCACAGTGGAAGACGTGCAGGCGGCGATCGACGAGATGCAATGGGTCGAGTACACCGAGCGCTCGCAAAGAATGCCGGTGCTGCCGCCGCAGCATTCGCTCGTCAACGCACAGGCGCTCGAATCGGGCGAACGGCGCGTCGTACTCGGCCGCATTCTCGTCGGTTTCAACGGCCAGACGATTGCCGAGCGGGAGCTCACGCCCGGCCGCTTCATCATTGGACGCACGCCGGACAACGATCTGCAGATCGACAGCAAGTACATCAGCCGTCATCACGCACAAATCGTCTCCTCGATGCACAGCTCATTCGTCGAGGACCTGAACAGCACGAACGGCATTTATGTGCGCGCCAAACGCGTGCGTCGTCGGTTGCTCAACGACGGCGATGTCGTGCACATCGGTCAGCACGAGATCATGTATTTCGACGAGCGCGCCTCGCGTCGCAACGCGCACGTGGAAACGGCGGACGATGTCGACGCGCTGCTCAAGCGCGAGATCGACGAAGAGGAAAACGAAGAAGACGATGCGGACTCGGTGTCCGCACAGCGCGGCTGACCGCAGTCCGCTGCACGACGCACCGGTCAACCCGACCCGCGCGCGCTAATCATCCAGATTGTGGCTGTCGTACTCGGCTTGCCGCGTCCGGTAATCCTTGCGGCGCAGCCAGATCACGATGCCTGCAAGCATCGATAGCGATCCGAGCAGAAGCAACACACCGGGCAAGGTATCGGCAGTCGAGAACCACGCAAAGCCCAGTAACACCGCGCCCACGACCATGTAGACGTATGGCAGGAGCTCGTAAATCGGGCGTGCAATCCACATGATCGGACGGTTCTGCAACAGGAAAGAAGATCCTAGCAGCGATACCCCCCACGGACGAGGGGCGGTTTAACGTTTTCTCTACCCTGCCGCAGTGCCGCCCACGGTGAGCCCGTCGACGCGCAATGTCGGCTGGCCCACTCCGACCGGAACGTCCTGGCCTTCCTTGCCGCACGTACCGACGCCCTCGTCGAGCTTCAGGTCGTTGCCGACCATCGACACACGCTGCAACACATCGGGTCCATTGCCGATCAGCGTCGCTCCACGAACCGGGGCCGTCAGCTTGCCGTCTTCGATCAGATAGGCCTCGCTGGCCGAGAACACGAACTTGCCCGACGTGATGTCCACCTGTCCGCCGCCGAAATTGCGGCAATACAGACCCTTCTTCACCGACGCGATGATCTCTTGCGGATCGTGCTTGCCCGCGAGCATGTACGTGTTCGTCATGCGCGGGAGCGTCATGTGCGCAAACGACTCGCGTCTGCCGTTACCGGTCGAACGTACGCCCATGAGGCGCGCATTCAGCTTGTCCTGCAGATAGCCACGCAAGATGCCGTTCTCGATCAACGTCGTGCATTGCGTCGGTGTGCCTTCGTCGTCGATGTTCAGCGAACCGCGGCGCGAGCCGAGCGTACCGTCGTCGACCACGGTGCATTCTTCGGAGGCGACGCGCTCGCCGATCCGGCCCGTGAAGGCCGACGTTCCCTTGCGATTGAAGTCGCCTTCCAGACCATGACCGATCGCCTCGTGCAAGAGCACGCCGGGCCAACCCGGACCGAGCACTACGGTCATCGTGCCAGCGGGTGCGGGCACGGCTTCGAGATTCACGAGCGCGCCGCGCACCGCTTCGCGCACCTGATCCTTCCAGCGATCGTTCTCGAGAAAACGCGCGAAGGGGTAGCGTCCGCCGGCACCGCAATAACCCTGCTCGCGGCGTCCGTTGTGCTCGACGATCACGGAGACGTTCAAGCGCACGAGCGGACGCACATCGGCCGCCAGCGTTCCGTCGCTTGCCATCACGAGCACCACCTCGTGCGATCCCGACAAGCTCGCCATCACTTGTTTGACGCGCGGATCCATGCGGCGCGCTTCGATATCGATCATCTCGAGCAGCCGCACCTTGTCGGCATCGCTCATGCCGTCGAGCGGATCGAGCGGCGAGTAGAGCCGGTGACCCGTCGACGCATGCCACGCTTGCAGCGAACCGTTCGCACCGCTGCGCGCGATCGCGCGCGCTGCTTGCGAAGCTTCGGCAAGCGCAGGAAGCACGATCTCGTCCGAATACGCAAAACCGGTTTTCTCGCCGGCCAGCGCGCGCACGCCCACGCCCTGCTCGATGTTGTGAGCCCCATCTTTGACGATACCGTCTTCGAGCGACCACGATTCCTCGCGACTCAATTGGAAATACAGATCGGCGTAATCGACGCTGTACCCCATCACGCTGCCGAGCACGTTCGCGATACGGTCTTCGTCGAGGCCGGAGGGCGACAAAATCGTTTGCCGCGCAATATCGAGCGGCGTCGAAACGTCGACGAGGTTCGGCAGCTCGAGATGCAGGTTCGATGCGAGGGTTGGCCGTTGCGTCATAAGTAGGAGCATCCGATGGAGCGGCGCTCACATGCGCCGGTGAGTCAATGCAGGGAAGCGTGTTCGCAGGTCTTTTTGCAACGTGAGGTCGATTTCGGCGAGAGCAAGCCCGGGCCCAGGCTCCGCGACCCGTGCGAGCACATGACCCCAAGGATCGACGATCAGCGAATCGCCATACGTTTCGCGGCCGTTCTCGTGAACGCCACCCTGCGCAGCACCAAGGACATAACACAGATTTTCCACGGCGCGCGCCCGCAGCAGTAGCTCCCAGTGAGCGCGACCTGTCGCCGCGGTAAACGCTGCCGGAACAGTGAATACCTCAGCACCCTGCGCCTGCAAGCTACGGAACAGCTCCGGAAATCGCACGTCGTAACACACCGAGAGTCCCACGTGGCCCACAGGCGTTGCAACGACGGTTGTTCCTTTGCCGGGCACAGTCGTCGCCGATTCCCGATACCGCTCTTCGCGTTCGGGAATGTCGACGTCGAACATGTGAATCTTGTCGTATCGAGCGACGAAACGACCGTCCTCGCCGAACACGAGCGAGGCTGCAGCCACTCGGTCGGGCTCGCCCTCGACTCTGATCGGAATCGTTCCGCCGACGATCCAAAGACGAAGCTCTGCTGCCGTGTGTGCCAAGAACGCTTGGATGGGTCCTTCGCCGAGCGGCTCGGCAACCGCGATCTTCTCCGACTCCTTCCGGCCCATGATGGCGAAGTTCTCCGGCAGCACTGCAAGCGTCGCACCGGCGGACTTGGCACGCTCGAGGAGCGTGCGCGCGGTTGCGAGATTCGCCTCGACGGAGGCGCCGGAAGTCATTTGGAGGACAGCGGCAAGGGCCATGCGTGCGTGATCAAGGAACTAATACGCCGGGAAACGGCTCTTGGACAGCGCCCGGCTTATCGGTGTTCGGCCGCCGCTTGTCAATCATCAATTCACCCTGCTCTCTTTCGCTTCGGACGCATCGACACGCTCGACGAGAGGATCGTCCCACGTGCCGGTGATTCGATAGTAGCCGCGCGCAATTCCTTTCAACGGCTCTTTGAACATCTGCGAGAACAACAGCAGCGCCGCACCGACCGCCGGGCCGCCCGCGATCGCACCCGCGACCGGAATGGATGCGCCGAGATTACCGGTCACGACGGCAGTCTGATCGAAATCCTGGCTGCTCAAGCCGGTGCGGCCCGCCACACCGATTTCCGCGGCAGGTCCGCGCAACAGCAGATTGTTCGTGTACGCATTGCCTGCGCGCAATTCGAAATCGCCGTGGATCGTGTCGAAGCTCAAGCCCTTGTCCGTCAGGTCGCTGAAATCGAGCGCGAGACGTCGCGGCAATGCGGCGACACTGAACAATCCGAGCACGCGTCCTGCGCCTGGCTGAAGCATCAGCAACTGCCCGGACTCCGCCTTGACCGAGATGGATCCGGACGCGCGCTGGATCAGGCTGCTATCGAAGCCGCCCGGCCACGAGAGTTGTGCACTCACTTCAGCCCGCTTGGCGTCGAGAAATTCCGTGTAGTTGAGTGCGCGTAGCGTTGCTCGGACATCCGTGCTCGTGATCTTCGCAGTCAGTTGCGAACGCTCGCCTTGCGGACCGATCAGCCACTCGCCCTGCGCTTCGGCCTGCACCGCGTCCTGCGCGATCGACAGCGAATCGATGCGCAGTCCGTTCGGCACACGCGTTGCGTACAATTCCACGCCGCCGATGGGGTGACTCTCGAGATGCATGTCGCCGATGTGCACTCGCAGGCTCGGCCACTCCCGAGGATCGCGCGACTCCGTCCGTCCGCGTTCGCCGCTGCCGCGCGCGGCGCGTATCACCATGAGCCGCTCGAGATCGAGCGTCAGCGGTTGAGTGCCCTTGAAGCTCTCGGGGACGAGGATCTGTCCCTCCACGTTCGAGCCGGTCACATCGACGCGCCAGCCCTGCGGCGTCGCTTGCAGCACGCCACGTACATCAGGCCACTCGTACCCGAAGAGCTGTAACACGCCGACATGCAGATTCGCCGCGCGCAGTATGTCCGATAGCTTCTGCCCACCGGCGCCAGTACCCGTCTGCACCGTATCGTCCGCATCGGCGAGCGCAAACCAATCGTCGAGCCGCAACCGGTCGATCGAGCCCTCCAGCCGCAAGCCCGGATGATCCGGAAGCGATGCGGCAACTCGATCCGCACGCACACTGCCGCGATCGAACATCCAATCGCCCTGCTCGGGTCGCCACAACAACAACGCGCGAAGATCGCCGAACGATGCACGCGTCAGGACTTGCCGCCCGCTGTACTCGAGCTCGACGCGCAGGGCACGCGCGGCGTCCTGCGCCTTGCCCACCGGATACGGCAGATCGATTCCAAGACCTTCCGTTGACGAGTCTATGGCGAAGACCTGGACTTTGCGACCGGGCCGGCTCGTCAAGCGCGTCTTCATGGTCCAGTCGAGCGCGCCGTCGAGCTTCACGACCGCAGGCGCATGCCTCGCAAGCTCCAAGGCTGTCGCACGTCCGCGAGCGACGAGCGTGGAATTTTGATCCGTCCGATCGTCCGGCGTGATCTGCACCTCAACCGGTCCGCCGAGCCACTGTCCGGTCAGATCGGCTTCCACCGGTAAATCCTGCCGAACGATGAACGATCCGTTCAGATGCGTGACCGGTGCATCGAGATCCGCAAGCCGCACCGTTGCGTCGGTGAGCTTCGTCGAGACGGACAGGCGCCGATCCTCGATGTGCTTGATCGGCAGCAGCAGGCTCACTTTCGCCTGCAGCGCGCCTTTGCCGCGCAACGCCTGAAAACTTTCGCCCAGCGCCTCGCCGATCGGGCTCGACTGCAAGAAACCGAACGCAGCACCGAGATCGCCTTGTGCCGAAACAGCGATTTTCAGGTCGCCTTCCGCGAAATCCTTGAAACCGCCGCTCGCCTCGGTCACCTGCAGCTCGCCGACGCGCGCCGTGACGCCGCTCGCGTGCATGCCCTCGTTACGAAACTCGACCTTGCCCGCGAGCCCGGTCGCAGGCGTCCAGCCGGGCTGATAGTCGAAGGTCAAACCTTCGACGTGGCCTTCGACGAGGAACAAGCCTTCGCCCTTCCGGAACGGGAACGCACGTGTGGGCCCGTGGAGCTCGAGCGATCCGCGCGTCACGCGGCCGCTCACGAAGGCGCGATCGAGCCACCCGAGCGCCTCTTCGCTGAGCAAGTTTGCCGGCAAGTACTTGGGTGTCGATGCGGCATTCATGTCCTGAGCGCGCGCACTGATATCGAGATAAGGCGATGAGCCATCGCGCGGCAAACGAATGGCAAGACGCGCGTGACCGTGACCGTCATCGGCCGCGAATTCGAGATCGTCGCTGCGGATGTGCCAACCCTCGCCATCGACGTGCCATCGAAGCGCGCCGCGCAGCGCGTTCGTGTCGAGCGTCCAGCGAAACATCCAGGGAATGGACAGTTCCACCCGACCTGTGTCGAGACGGAGCTCGCCCTCCTTGTCGTTGGCGGTCAGCTTTCCGGAGATGCCCGCGATCGCGGGGGCTTTGAGAACCGGATCCACGCTCAGCGCTTCGATGTCCGCAGAGACGTTGTACCGGAGCGGCGCATCGGCACCGCCGCGTTCGACGGAGAACGCGAGATTGCGGACGAAGCCGCTCGGATCGAGCGCTCGCAGATGTGCCAAGCGCGGGTTCTCGGGCAGGAATGCCAAGAAAGGAGTCAGCTCGTGCAGCACGACGAGATCCGCTTCGCCATTGAAGCGAAATTGCTGCTCGTCCGCGGTGCTCCACGCGACATCGATCTTGCGCGATTGCCAGGGATCAATCTGCTCAGACGGATCGCGGCTCGCAAGCTGCAGCTCGTTAACACGCGCCCGCCAGCCTTCGCCTTCGCGCGCGACGTACCCACGCACGCGCACACGCTCGTACTCGAGCTTTCTCGGCACATCCGCGCGCGTGGGCATCTCCGACGACTGCGCCGGGCTGCCCTCTTCGTCCGCGTCGCGGTTCTTCATGTCGCCGCCGATTACGAGAGGCCGTGGGCCGGGTAACGGAATACTCCAAGCGGGCGTCGAGATTTCCAGCTCACGAAAGTCGGCATCGGCTGCAATCGACTGCACCTGTGTGCCGAGAAGAGCGGCCGTGAGCGCGATGGATCCTCGTCCGGCGGTTGGCATCGACCATGACTCGGGAAACAATTCGGCCCAACCGGCGAGCTCGATGCCCTCGCCGTGTACCTTGAGCTCGGACACGACGCTTTCCGGCGTTTCGAGCGCGCCCGTCACACGCGCGGCGAATTCGAGCGACCGCCCGAGCGTTTCCGGGAGCGATGCATTGCCGTCCAGCTCCAGCAGCTCGTTCCCGCGAACGAGCACGAAATGGACCCCGGACAAGGACCATGTGCGTTCCGTCGACTCATCCTGGAAAGTGACGACCGCATCGCGAACACGAAACTCGCCGACCGGCAGATTCTCGACTTCGAGCGGCTTGGTCTGTTCGGCGATTGCGCTCTGTCCGACGACCTGGAAACGGCCGTCGCGCGTGCGGATCAGTCCGAGCTGCGGAGAATCGAGCGTGAAGCGCCCGGCAATCAGCCGACCCGAACCGATCGAGTTCCAGATATCGAATGCCACGCTGCCGCCCCGCGCAGTCGCAAGGACGCGTGTGCGGTCTTGCGTTCGAACCGTGACGTCCTTGAACACGAGCTCCGGACCGTACAAACGCAGCCGTGCGCTGATGTGCGCGAATTCGATCGATAGACGGGTCTTCTCGCTCAGCCACTCCTCGAGCTGAAGCCGTTTCTCCGGCACGCGCGCAATCGCCAACTGAAATGCGACGAGCAGCGCCGCGAGCACGACACAGCACGTGCCCAGCGCGATCGCGGTCCATTTCAGGAACTTGCGGTGCATCGACGACTTCACACAGGAGACACGAAAAAACCTCGACACTTCTTCGGCGATCCGCCGACACGACGCGGGCCCGCCGAATCTCTCTTCACCCGATGTCGCAAGCTCACATCAGCACGACGTCGTACTGATCTTGCTGATACAGCGCTTCGGTCTGCAGTCGAATCGGCTTGCCCGTGTGGACCTCGAGCTCGGCCAGCGCCGCAGATTCCTCGTCCAGCAGGCGCTCGATGACGTCCTGGTGGGCGAGCACCATCAGCTCCTGGAACTGGAACTGTCGCGACTGGCGCAAGATTTCGCGGAAGATCTCGTAACAAACTGTTTCGGTCGTCTTCACGAATCCCCGGCCCTCGCACGTAGGACACGGAGAGCACAGCATGTGTTCCAAACTTTCGCGCGTGCGCTTGCGGGTCATCTCCACGAGCCCCAGCGGCGACACCGAGGAGATGTGGGTCTTCGCGTGGTCTGCGGCGAGCGCCTTTTCGAGCGCCTGGAGCACCTGCTTGCGATGCTCCTCCTCTTCCATGTCGATGAAGTCGATGATGATGATGCCGCCCAGGTTGCGCAGCCGCAGCTGCCGTGCAATCGCAACCGCCGCTTCCAGATTCGTGCGGAAGATCGTTTCCTCGAGCGTGCGATGGCCCACGTACGCGCCAGTGTTGACGTCGATCGTGGTCATCGCTTCGGTCTGATCGAAGATCAAATAACCGCCCGACTTGAGGGGCACCTTGCGATCGAGCGATTTCTGAATTTCGTCTTCGATCCCGTACAGGTCGAAGATCGGCCGATCGCCCTCGTACAGCTCGATCCGGTCGGCAAGCTCCGGCATGAACGTACGCGCGAATTCCATCATTTTCTCGTGCGTCTCGGCATGGTCGACGCTGACCCTGTCGACGCCGCTCGAGACGACATCGCGCAGCACGCGAATCGCGAGCGGCAAATCTTCGTGCACGAGCTCGCCGGGACGTGCGCGCGCAGCCTTCTCGCAGATCACGCTCCATAGCTTCTGGAGGAACAGCATGTCGGCGCGCAACGCTTCGGGCGAGGCGCCTTCGGCCGCCGTACGCACGATGTAGCCGGCCGGCTCCTCCGGACGGACGAACAAGCTCGCTGCCTCCCGCAAGCGCTGACGCTCCGTCTCGTCCTCGATGCGACCCGAAATGCCGATACCTCGTCCCTTCGGCATGTAAACGAGATATCGCGAAGGAATCGTGATGAAGGTCGTGAGGCGCGCGCCCTTCGTGCCGAGCGGATCCTTCAGCACTTGCACGAGGATCTCGCTGCCCTCGTGGACGAGCGATTGAATGTCCTGCGTGCCTTCCTGGACCGACTTGTCGGGCTGGCCGTTCTCGGCGATTGCCGGATGCACGATGTCCGACGCATGCAAGAACGCCGTACGCTCGAGCCCGATGTCGACGAACGCCGCTTGCATGCCCGGCAGCACGCGCGAGACGCGACCCTTGTAGATGTTGCTGATCAGACCTCGGCGGTTGGCCCGCTCGAGAAAAATCTCCTGCAGCACGCCGTTCTCGACGAGCGCTGCGCGGACTTCGCGAGGGCTGACGTTGACCAGGATCTCTGCCGTCATTGCGCCGAATCTCCGCCTTCGAAGGGGTGCCAACCGATGCGTTCGAGAAGCTGCGCGGTTTCGAACAGCGGCAAGCCGACGACACCCGAGTAGCTACCGTGGATGCGCTCGATGAACACCGCGGCGCGGCCTTGGACGGCATAGCCTCCTGCCTTGTCGATGGGTTCTCCGGTCTCCCAGTAGGCCAGAATCTCAGCGTCGCTCAAGGTCCGAAAGGTCACGTCGCTCACCGAAAGAGCAAGGTGCATCCCACTCTCGTCACGCAAGGCGACGCCCGTGTAAACCTGGTGTGTCTGTCCGCTCAACTGACGCAACATCGCGAGCAACTCTCGACTGCTCGCCGGCTTGCCGAGGATTTCCGTACCGAACGCGACCGTCGTGTCTGCGCCGAGCACCGGCCGGCGCTCCGATGACGCGAGTTGCTCCCACAAGGTGTCCGCCTTGGTTCGAGCCAAGCGATAGACGTATTCGGCTGGAGATTCTCCCGCACGGACCGCCTCGTCGATGTGGACGGGCCTGATCTCGTGCGCGACCCCAATTTGGGTCAGCAGAGCACTGCGTCTGGGCGACGCCGAAGCGAGCAGTATCAAAGGGTTGGACCGATTTACCATGCCCCGCAGCATACAGGACGCCCTGCCCGATCGGCAGGCACTTGGTCTCAAGAAAGGATGCGCCGCCAAAGCTCAGGACGACGGGCGACGAGAAAGGGCGACGGGCAACGGGCTCGGACGACGGCGAGAGAGCGAACGTTTGTCCTCGAGACTGCTCTCGCAGTCTCAATACCGTGCTCGGACTAGAGCGTCGCGAGAAGCATTATCCCGTCGCTGCGTTGACCCGCGGAAAAACCGCTCGCAGCTCTCAGTGATGCAAGTCTTCAGCGCTACGTGCCGGCCCACCGTTGCTCTATGCCCGTTGCCCTACTCGCAGCCCTCGCCGCTATCATTGCCGGCCGTGCACGAACCGCTCGCAACCGAGATCGCGCAGCGGAACTGGCATCCGTGACGCCGGTCCTTGGCGAGATTCGAAGGGCCGAAGTAGCGTCGCCATCGAACGGTCGGGATCTGTGCGGGACAGATCTGCGAGGCAAACGGTGGGGTCGACCCGTTCTACGGGCACTCAAGTCCTTCTTAAGGAGCAACCGACGTCAATGACGACGCGCGACGGCGACAGACGGTCAGCGACGGGACGCAATTCCGTTCCGACCGTATTTCCAGTCATCGAAGGCTACAAGTTCCTGCAAACGATCGCCCGTTCGCCGAAGTCCGAGGTGTACGTCGCCTATTCGGAAGAGCTCCGCCAGAACGTTGCGATCAAAGTCCTGCGCACGGGCTCGCACACGGATCGCAGCGAAGAAGAACGTTTCGAGCGCGAGCGTCTGCTGCTCACCCGGGTGAAACACCCGGCCGTCATCGACCTCCTGGACTGGGGTCACGGCGAAGATTTCCGTTACATCGTCACGGAATACTTTCCGAGCGGCAGCCTCGAGCTGCGGATTCGCAATCTCATGACCGTCCGCGATTCGGTCGACATTTTCGTGCAGGTCGCCGGCGCCCTGGTTGCGGTTCACAATGCGGGTCTCTGCCATCGCGATTTGAAACCGGCGAACATCATGATGCGTCCCGACGGCCGCATCGTCTTGATCGATTTCGGGCTCGCCAAACCGATCGACGGCACGCAGCTCACGAACGCCGGAGAAATTCGCGGCTCCCCCTATTACATCAGTCCCGAGCAAGCCGAAGGCGCGCAAGTCGATCAGCGCAGCGATCTGTACAGCCTCGGCATCATTTTCTACGAGATGCTCACGGGCCAGCGTCCATTCCGTGGCAACTCGGTCATTGGGATCATCCAGGCACACCGCAACGAGCCCATACCGGTGCTGCCCGATCACTTGAGCCAATTCCAGCGCCTGATCGATGGGTTGTTGGCGAAGAATCCGGCCGATCGATTCCCCACTGCCGCGGCCGCATTGAACGAGCTCGCACGGATGAAGGTGTAAGCGCGCGAAACGCGCGCCGCCCGCCTACGCCTACAGCCTTCAGCCTCCAGGCTTCAGCCTCGATGGTATGGATGCCCCTTCACGATCGACACGGCACGATACAGCGCCTCGGCCACCACGACGCGCACGAGTGCATGAGGTAACGTCAGTGCCGACAACGACCACTTGAGATCCGCGCGCGCATCCACCGCCGGCGCAAGACCATCCGGCCCGCCGATACAAAACGCAACGTCGCGGCCCTCATTGGCGCGTGCTTGCAGAAAAGCTGCGAGCTGTTCGCTCGATAGAGCGCGGCCGTGAACTTGCAACGCGACGACGTAAGCGCTCGCGGGAAGCGCCGCCAGCATCTTCTCGCCTTCCTTGATGACCGCTTTCTGGCCGTCGCCGCCCGAGCGCTGTCCGAGCGGAATTTCCTTGAGCTCGAGCCGGAACTCGCCTCTCAAGCGCTGGGCGTATTCTTCGTAGCCGGCATTGACCCATTGAGGCAACCGAGTCCCGGCGGCCACCAGTAGCAGACGCATGACGGCTCGATGCGCACCGAACGCAGGCTACTCTCCGGCCGCTTCGCGCCTCGCAGCGCTCACGTCCCAGAGGTTTTCGAGCCGATAGAACTCGCGTACGCGCGGCAGCATGACGTGCACGATGACGTCCTGCAGATCGACGAGAACCCACTCGCCCTCGCGCTCGCCCTCGATACCCATCGGCCGATAACCGGCCTTTTTCGCGAACTCCACGACGCGGTCGGCGATCGAGCGCACGTGACGGTCCGAGTTGCCGCTCGCAATGACCATGTTGTCGGCGATATCGGTGAGCTTGCGTACGTCGAGAACGCGTACGTTCACGGCTTTCATGTCGTCGAGCGCACGCTTGACGACGTCGAGCAACGTTTCGCGCTTCTGTTTGCGCGGCAGCGCGGCAACCTTGCTGTTCGTCTTCGCGGTCTTGCTCGCCGCCTTCTTGGCCGGTGCTCGCGATCCGGCAGCGGATTTCTTCGCGGCGGACTTTGCGGAACGAACGGTCTTCGCGCGTTTTTCAGCCATGCATACCTCGCATCAACTCCTGCGCTTGTAGCACCCGGTTTGCTCGATGATTTCGCGCACCGCATCGGGCATGAGATAACGCGGATCGCGCCCGGCAGCGATGAGCTTGCGCAATTCCGTCGATGAAATCTCGAGTTGCGTCACGGCGTGGATGTAGATGCAACCGGCGCGCGATTCGTGCAAATCGTTGATGCGACCCGTACCTCGATCGACGAGCAATTCTCCGAGCGGACCCATGCTGGGCACGCGCCATCCGGGACGATGCGCCACGACCAGATGCGCGAGCTCGAGCAGTTCACGCCACTGATGCCATTTTGGCAAGCCCAGAAATGCATCCATCCCGACAATGAGGCACAGAGAGCGATCCGGAAAATCCGTACGCAACGAACGCATCGTGTCGACCGAATACGACAGACCTTCCCGGCGAATCTCGCGATCGTCGACGATGAAACCCGGCTGATCCTTCGTCGCCGCGATCACCATGGCCAAACGCTGCTCGGCGCTCGCGACGGTCGCTTCGCGATGCGGTGGATTGCCCGCCGGCATGAACCGCATTTCGGACAGCCTGAGAGCCTGCAGCAACTCGAAAGCCGTGCGCAGGTGTCCGTAATGAATCGGATCGAAAGTTCCGCCGAAAATACCAATCGGATTCATCGTCGTGTTCTACGCGCTGCCGCGCTGCTCATGCGGCTCGCGGCAGCGCGACGCCCGCAAGGCGTGCGACCAACCGTTCGAGCTCCAACCACGGGTCGCAGCGCAGCACGCCCTTGATGGAGCGGTCGACCCGTTCGGCATCCAAGATCAATTCGCGCACAGCACGCGGCGTCAGGCGCGCAAGTGCCTGTCGCATCGCCGGCTGCCGCGGCTTCCAGACATAGAGCGCATTCATGGCCGAATCCGCGCTCTGGCCTCGAGACATCAAGTACTGAGCGCGCGCCAACCATTGCAAATCCTTGTTCACGGCCCACAACACGAGCGTCGCTTCGACTCCCTCGCCGCGCAGTCCTTCGAGAATGCGTAGCGCCCGCGCCGTCGCTCCGCGCATCGCCGCCTCGCCGAGTTGCAGCACGTCGTAACGGGCGCTGTCGGCCACGGCATCGGCAACGACTTCTGCGGACACCGGTCCGGGCGGCAGCAAGAGCGCGAGCTTCTCGATCTCCTGATGCGCAGCGAGCAAGTTGCCTTCGACGCGCTCGGCAAGCAGCGAGGCCGCATCCTGGTCGGCCTGCAGGCCGTGGCGCGCCAGCCGCGCGCGAATCCAGGCCGGCAACTTCGGCAAGTCGATCGGCCAGATCTGGACCAGGACACCGTGGCGTTCGATCGCGCTGACCCATTTCGCGCTTTGGGTTCGGCCGTCGAACTTGCCCGTGATCAGCAGTACTAAATTGTCGGGCGACGGTTGCGTCGCGAGCTCCACGATCGCTTCGGCGCCTTGCTCGCCGGGCGCAGGGTTCGCCATTCGGATTTCGATGATCTTGCGCTGTGCGAACAGCGACATCGAGCGACTTTCGGAAAGCAGCGCTTGCCAGTCGAAGCCGCGCTCGACGACGTGCAGATCCCGCTCCGTGAATCCGTCCGTCCGGGCGCGCGCACGGATCGCGTCCGCGGCCTCGCTGACGAGCAAGGGCTCGTCGCCGCTGACCAGGTAAATCGAACTCAAACCGCGCGCCAGTTGAGCCGGGAGGCTATCGCCGGGAATTTTCACTCTGTGCGTACTTCGCGTGACAAACGATCGATGCGGGCAGACAGCGGTTGACGGAAGGTACAGCGCGCTCGTGGCCGGGATTATGGCTCAAGCGCGCTCCTCGGGAAAAGCTGATTCGGGGCCCGTGTTCTTTACAGAAACCGCGGCGCTTCGTACGCTGCGCCTTCGAAGGGTGTCCTACCCTTGTCCCATGCGCGATTTGAACCGATTCCGAACGCCGACCGGTTGGCTGCGAGCCTTGCTCGTCGGCCTCGTATTGGCATTCGGATTCGGCACAATCGCGCATGCCGCTCATCGCCACGATGCGCTCGGCTCGACCAGCGCAGTCCACGGCGGGACATGCGGGTACTGCTTCTCGTTCGGTGCAGCGAGCGCACCGCCGGCCCACCGAGCGCCATCTTTCGTCTCGCTGCCCGAGCCGTACACGCTCTCCTGGGACGACCTTCTGTCGCTCCCGTCCGCCTTCCTCACCGCCGCGCGATCGCGCGCACCGCCTGAAACCTAGCACCGCTTCACGGTCGTTCGCGACCGTCCGACTGCGTATCGCTCGCGACGCGCAGGGTCATCGGTTTTTCTTGCGGAATTTCACATGCGTGCGAAAGTTTCTCCGCGGCTCGCTGCAGCCGCGTTTGCTCCTTGGCTCGTTGCGACTGCGTTCGGCCAGGAAACCCGGATCGAAGAAATCGTCGTCACCTCGACGGCTTTACGCGAGAACCCACTGGAAACCGCGTTGCCCGTTACCGTGCTAGGCGGCGACAAGCTGCGCCGCGAGGCCGCTGCCAGCCTCGGCGAGACGCTCTCCGGCGAGCTCGGCATCAGCTCGACGTATTTCGGTCCGAGCGCCAGCCGTCCCGTCATTCGCGGCCTCGGCGGATATCGCGTTCAAGTCCTGCAAGACGGTGCCGCGGCGCTCGACATTTCGAGCTTGAGCCAGGACCACGCGGTCAGCATCGAGTCGGTGGTCGCCGAACAGATCGAGATCATCAAAGGCCCCGCCACACTGCTCTATGGCAGCGGCGCGGCGGGCGGGCTCATCAATGTCGTCACGTCCCGAATCCCTCGCAAGCTCCCGAATGCCGTAACCGGCGCAGTCGAGCTGCGAGGCGATACCGCGGTCGATGAGCGCACGGTTGCCGCAAGCGTTGCCGGCGCAGCCGGTGCGATCGCCTGGCATGTCGATGCGTTCGATCGTTCGACCGACGAGGTGAGGATTCCGTCGTTCGCCCAATCGCGGCACTTGCGCGAACGCATTCGCATCGACGGCGATACACCGGACGATGCTCACGGCCGGATCGAGAACTCGGCCAGCGATACGACGGGCGGCGCGCTCGGCGCCTCGCTGATCGGCTCGCAGGGCTTTGCCGGAGCGTCGTGGAGCCGCTATGAAACGACTTACGGCATTCCGGTCGAATCGGACGCCTTCATCGACATGCAGCAAGATCGTCTCGATGTGCGCGGCGAATGGCTCACCGAAACATCGTGGCTCAGCGCTCTACACTTCTCCGCCGCGCGCAACGATTACGAACACACGGAATTCGAAGCGCGCGGCGTTCCCGGAACGCGCTTCGAGCAGACGGCCTATGAAGCCCGACTCGCCGCCGATCACACGTGGTCCGACGCATGGCGCGGCACGTTCGGCGTGCAATACCTGGACAACGATTTCCAAGCGTTCGGCGAAGAAGCCTTCGTGCCGCCCTCCATCACGCGAGCGCTCAGCCTGTTTGCATTCGAAGAGCGGCACGGCGAACGGTGGACGGTCGAGCTCGGCATCCGCGCGGAACGACAAACGATCGAACCGAAGTTGGCAGCGCCGGAATATCAGGACACGGCTTTCAGTCTCTCGACGGGATTCGTCTTCAAGCCGGCGGACGATCTGGCGCTATCGGCGCACCTGACGCGCACCGAACGTCATCCGCAAGCCGCCGAGCTCTATGCTCACGGCGCCCATCTCGCGGCAGGCCGCATCGAGCTCGGCAACGCAGCACTATCGAAGGAGACAGCACGCACGATCGATTTCACGCTGCGCGGCAACGCGGATGCGCTGCGCTGGACCGTGAGCGCGTTTTACAACGATTACTCCGATTACATTTACCTCAGACCGACGGATACGATCGACGAAGACGAGGCGCTACCCGTCCACGAGTATCGACAGCAAGGCGCGAAGCTGTACGGATACGAAGCGGAGATCCTGTGGCCGCTTGCCGATACTTCGGCCGGGCGGCTCGAGGTCCGAATTGCGTCGGACTACGTGCGCGGCAAGCTCGACAACGGCGAGCACTTGCCGCAATTGCCACCGCTGCGCATCGGCGCGGGTTTGCACTTCGAATCGGCGTCCTGGCACTTGGGACTGGAAGCTTTCCATTCCCTGAAACAAGACCGCCTCATGGCCAACGAGCTACCGACCGACAGTCACACGATGCTCGATCTCGATGCGAGCTATCGGTTCACGATCGGTCGAACGGATGCGCTGTTGTTCATGCGCGGCACGAACTTGCTCGATGAGGATGCGCGGCTCGCAACTTCGCCGCTCAAGGACGTCGCGCCGCTCGCGGGACGCTCGTGGCACGTCGGCATTCGCGCGCAGTGGTAACTGCTGCGCGCGGGGCCGACCCGCGATCAGCGCAAGACCTCCTCGAGCTGCTCGACGAGCGGAATCTGATACATCGACTTGGCGGCCCGGAAGATTTCTCGTGCGCGCTGCTTCCCTTCCGGCGTCTTCGCCAACTCTTCGTACAGATCCTTGACCAGCTTGCGCCGGCCGATCGAGGTGAGATACGCCTCCAGCTTCGGATACGCAGGCTCGTACCGAGCCCGGATGGCGTTCTTGAACCAGCTATGCGCGATCTCGCTGTTCTTCGAGCTCGTGAGATCGAATGCGGCGTCCAGTTCCGCGAGCTGCGCCGACGTGGTCGTCGCCGGAAGATTGTCGAGGAAGTGCAGCCACTGATGCGTCGTCCAGGACTTCGTATCGAGATCTTTCGCCGCACGCCTGCCCTTCAGCCATTCCGAACGCGCAGCATCGACGATCGCGAAAGCATCCGACTGCGGCATCACGACCGTGTCGGGCAATCCGGGCTGGTAAATCCAGGCATTCACTTCGGCAAGCGTGACCTTGGCATTCGGCCGGTCGAGCACGTGCTCGCGCAAGTACGCGAGGAAATCGTCCGTGGTCACGCTGCGGAAAGCGAAATGGTCGAAGTAGCCGCGTAAGAACTCATCGAGCGCTTCCCGCCCGAGGCGCGATTCGAGAAAGCCGACGAAGAAGCGGCCCTTCTCGTAGGCGACATCGCTGAATGCGTCGTCGGGATCGCGACCTTTCAGATCCATGGCCAACTTGGTCAGCGCCTCGTCACCGGCCTCTTTCAAATCCGCCATGTCGCGCTGCAAGGACTGCATGCCGAGCATGTCCTCCATCGCGCGACGATTCGGACCGTAGAGCGCTTCGATGATCCGCCGCTCCAAGTACGTCGTGAAGCCTTCGTTCAGCCACGTGTTCTCCCAGGTCGCATTGGTCACCAGGTTGCCGGACCAGGAATGCGCAAGCTCGTGCGCAATCAACGACACCAGGCTGCGATCGCCGGCGAGCACCGTCGGCGTGATGAACGACAGACGCGGATTCTCCATGCCGCCCCACATGAAGCTCGGCGGCAGGATCAACAAATCGTAGCGACCCCATCGATACGGTCCGAACAACCGCTCGCAGGCGATCAGCATTTTTTCCGTGTCGGCGAACTCCCATGCCGCAGCTTCGAGAACCGCCGGCTCCGCATACACGCCTGTGCGCGGACCGATCTCCTTGAATCGCAGATCGCCGATCGCCAGCGCGATCAGATACGACGGTACGGCCTGAGGCATCTCGAACCGATAATCGCCGTCGCGCAACGTCTCGGGATCGTTTGCTGCGCTCATGACCGCAAGCAGTTCGCGCGGCGTGCGAATACGCGCTTCATAGGTCAGCCGAATGAGCGGCGTATCCTGCAGCGGAATCCAACTGCGGGCGTGAATCGCCTGCGACTGCGAAAACAGGAACGGATGCTTCTTGCCCGCGGTCTGTGCCGGCGTGAGCCAAAGCAGTCCGCTCGCCTGCGGCGAGGTTTCGTAGGTTACGCGCACCTTGAAACGCTCGGACGGCAGTCGCTCGGGCAAGCGGATACGCAGCGGCGCACCGAGAATCTTGTCGGATGCACCCAGCTCGTACTCGAGGGGCACGATTCGGGATCCGAGCAGATCGACCTTCGCAATGCTCAAGTCGCGCGTGTCGAGCACGAGCTCGCGTGCCGCCTGTTGTATACGATCGATCGTCAGATCCACATGGCCGGCGAGACGCTTGCGATCGAAATCGGCCTGCAGATCGAGCGCCAAGTGAGCGGTTCGGAACGCATCGGTGTTCGCGTACGAATGTGAGTCGGTCACAGCCGCACCCTGCACGATGTATGCACACAAGCTGAGGCACGCGAAAACTGCGCCTCGACGCAAAAGGGATTTCATGCCTGCACCTTACGAGAAAACGAGACGGACGCCGTAGCGTCCGTCTCGAACTATAGCGGCTCGGCAGACGAACCGCAGGCAGGCGAATTTCGAGAACCGGCGCGCGGTTCGGCCCGACGCGCCGATGAGCTTACTCGGCAGGTGTAGGCACTAGGCTGCCGCCGACATCCTCGGCGTTGCGCTCAGGAATCGGCGCTCCGAGACGACGTGCCCGATCCCGCGCGCGACCTTCTTCCAGAATCTTGTGGGGAACTGGCCGCAGATCCGACACGATGCCGAACCACGAGAGCACCTTGAGGATGTAGTACGTGAAATCGTATTCGTACCAATAGAAGCCTTGACGGGCCGATACCGCGTAGCGGTGATGGTTGTTGTGCCAGCCTTCGCCCATCGTCACGATCGCGAGCAGCCAGTTGTTGCGGCTGTCGTCGCGGGTCGCGAAGCGGCGCTTGCCGAAAACGTGGGACAACGAGTTGATCGTGAACGTCCCGTGCCACAGCGCAACGGTGCTCGCGAAGAACCCGATGAACAGACCCGGCCAGCCCAGCGTGAGCCACACGGCGATGGCAAGCACGGTCGGCGGCAACAGATAGTACTTGTTCAGGAACCGCAGCTCGGGGTAACGAGCGAAATCCGGAACGGCGGCGTAGTCGGTGTCGCCCGTCTTGTTGAACAGCCAGCCGACGTGCGAGTACCAGAATCCGTCGTTCACCGGGGAATGCACGTCGCCCGGCCGATCGGACAAACGATGATGTTTGCGGTGATGCGCCGCCCACCAAAGCACGCCCTTCTGCGCGCTCGACTGCGCCAGAAACGCCAGGATGAACTGGAACACTCGGTTGGTCTTGAACGAGCGATGCGAGAAATACCGGTGATAGCCGGCGGTCACTGCGAACATGCGCACGAAGTACAAGACGACGGCGCAGATGACCGCTGAGGCGGTCACGCCGCTCCAGAACGCGCCCAAGACCGCCAGGTGAACGAGAATGAAAGGAATCGCGCCGACGAGCGAGTAGTTGCGCGGCGTACGGGTCGAAGCTTGTTGCACTGAAAATGATCCATGAATGCGCCAAACGAATGCGCATGCACATCATGCAGGAGTGCGCACGTCGCCACGGTGATCGTTTCGTCGCCGAATGTAATAGTTCTGTCACTGAGCCCGCTCAGTGTGAACTGCAGCACGAAACCCGGCAGTCGAGTCGCTACTTGTGCTCTGCGCGCCCTTCGGGGACGAACTTGTAGCCTGCGCCTCGGTGTGAGACGAAGTAGACGGGCTTGTCCGGCTGCGGCTCGAAGTACTTGCGGAGCCGGACGATGAAATTGTCGACACTGCGCGTATTCGGTGCGTTGCGCAGTTTCCAGACCTGCTCGAGTAGATGCTCCCGTGTGAGCACCCGATTCGGATGCCGCGAGAAGTAATACAACAGATCGAGCTCGAGCTGCGTGAGACGCACCGGCTTGCCAAATGCCGTCGCCTCATGCGTATCGAAATCGATGAACGCCTCGCCGAAACGCAGCACGCCGCGACCCGATTCGGTCGGCGTTTCGCGCGCCTCCCAGCTTCGACGTCGCAGTGCCGAACGCACGCGCGCGAGTAGCTCCGCGAGCTCGAAGGGCTTTGCCAGGTAATCGTCCGCGCCGGTGTTCAAGCCACGAACGCGATCGTCGGCGCTATTACGCGCCGTCAACATGATCACCGGCGTGTAGTCTCCCGCCTCGCGCAACTTCCGGCACAACGCAAAGCCGTCGCCGTCGGGCAGCATGACATCGAGAATGATGAGATCGAAGGCATTGTTGTGCACGAGATACGACGCCGTCTCGCGAACGGACTTGGCGACTTGCACGGCATACCCTTCGAGCTCGAGGTTGAGCTTCAACCCCGCCGCAATGTGCGCCTCGTCCTCCACGACCAGGATGCGCGCCTGATCGCCGCCCTCGCCCGTCAGTGCCGCGCTCATACGCCCTCGCTCGTCGCGACTGCGACGGGCAATTTCACTCGCATCGTCGTGCCTCGCATGTGCCCGTCCGAATGGGCCGCAATGCGCCCCCCGAGATTGCGCACCAATGCAGCGACGACGTACAGGCCAAGCCCCGTGCCGCGACGGGCGTACACATCGTCGCTCGGTACACGATAGAAGCGCCTGAAGATGCGCTTGAGCTGCGAGCGCTCGATGCCGATGCCTTGATCGCGCACCTCCAGATAAATGTGTTTGCCGCCTTCGGCGCGTACTTCGACCGTGACGCGCGGCGGCGGCGGCGAATACTTGATGGCATTGTCCAGCAAGTTCTTGAGCACGGTTTCGAGGGCTGTCGGATCGGTATGAATCGTCAGCCCCTCCGGCACATTGGCCGTAATTGCCGACTCGTCCAAAGCGTACCGCCGCTGCATGACCTCGATGCAGCGCTGCACGAGCTGCGTCACGTTCACCGTCGTCCATTGCTGTGTCCGCAGCCCATGGGAAATCCGGCTCGCTTCCAGGATGTCGTCCACGAAGATCGACAGCCGCTCAACATCTGCAAGCATCATGTGCCGCAGATGCTCCCGCTGGGACGCCGACAGCTCGGGCCGCGCGAGCGTATCCAGGCAGAGCTTGAGCGACGCCAAGGGACTCTTCAGCTCGTGCGTCACGGAGTCGATGAAGGTTTGTTGCCGTCGAACCTCGAGAATCTCGCGCACGAGGAAGACGCTGAACAACACCACGACGGTCAGAATGACGGCGAAGAATGCAATGCCGCCGGCAAGCAGCCAGACGCTGCCCGATACGGCACGCGTCGCCGCCATGTTCTGGACGATCACCAGCGTCCAGCCGACGAGCAGCGCCACGGTCAGCAAGACCGTGATCGTGCTGATGACGATCAGCAGCGATATGGAACGTGCATTGGCGCGCGGCATGCGGACAGCGTACCGACGAATACGGAGCGCTGCCAACGGGGGGCTCGCCGCCGCACCGAGCTGCTCAGTCGCCAACCAGCTCGAAAGCGGCGGAAACGATGTCGACCGCTATGCCTTGACGACCTTCGTCCCTGCAATGAGGTCGTGCAGACAGCGCCGATCCTCGCGGAAGATGAACAACGCGTCGACGAACCACAGAAAGTTGCCGATGAAAGGCAGCAAGCCGACGAGTTGCACTGGGACGTAACGCAAACCGAACAATCGGCCGAGCGCGACGAGCTGACCGTCGCTCGCGGAAACGATACGAATGCCGAGCAGTCGCTTGCCGATGGTCTGCCCGTGCTTGTGCAGCAAGTAGCCATTCAACACGAGAAATCCGACCAAGCTCGCAAACACCATGCCGAGCGCATCGCTCATGTCCAGCTCGCCCTGTATGGCGCGCTCCCCGTAATACGTTCCGACCAAGGGCGCCAACGCCAGACCGAGCAACAAGGAGTCGATGATGAATGCGCCGAGCCGCGCGCCTCGACCGGCAAGTTCCTCACTGAACTGCCTAACGTCTGGATCGGAAACGGGTGCGCGCGGCGGCGAGTAAGGGTTTTCTGCGTTCATGAGGGCGCTGCAAGCAAAGCGCTGAGATGGCTCGTTGAGTGCGAGGCTACCCGCCCGCGCGCCCGCTCACAAGCGGTGCCCGCGACGAACCTAGGCGCTAGTGCCCGCCGCCAGCAGAATTCGCCGCAGAACGCCAGGGCGCATACGTTTCAAGAAAGAAAGCGCGTCCTTCGGACGCACGTTGCGCTCGAAAGACAGGCATCGTTCGATCAGTTTTCGTGCACGTCGATTCAAGCCCGGAATGGGCGCAAAGGTCAGCCCTTTCTGTCGCGCGACGCTCAGGCTGCAGCGCCCGAAGGGATGCACACCGGTCAGCATTTCGTACGCGATGACCCCGAGAGGATACAAATCGTCGGCCGGATGCGGCTCGCCTTGTTGAGCCCAGGCGTCCGCCGTATAGGCTTCGGTGTACGCGCGCAGCGTCAATGTGTCCAAGACATCGAGCGACTCGTTGCTCGCCGGCACTGCGTGTACGAGCCCGAAACCCATGATCTTCGCCGTGCCATCCTCGCAAACGAAGATCGCGTGCGGGCTCAAGTCCGAATGCACGACACCGCGTGCGTGCGCATGCGCGAGTCCATTGGCAATGCCCTCGATGATCGGCCATGCCGCCTCGTATGGCATCCCTTTGTTGCGCGCTTCGCGGACGATCGCGCTCAGCCAGCGACCGCGTAGCGGCTCCATCGTAATGAACACGCGATCCTCGAACCGATCGACATCGTAAATCCGCACGATGTTCGGATGATCCAGCTGCAGAGAACGCCGAGCTGCGGCGTGCAGGGCCTCGAATGCCGACGGTTGATGCTTGAGGCTGACCGCCACGACCTTCAATGTGACGTGCGCTTCGCCGGGACGGTGAAGATCGATCGCATCGAAGACTTGGCCGATGCCTCCCGCACCCAAATGCGCAACCAGGCGATACCGATCGTTGATGATGGTGCCGAGCGGCAATGTCTCCGACGTTGTCGGCGCTGAAGACGTCGGCGGCCCGTCCAACCATTCGACGTTGGCGGCACTCGCATCGCGAAAAGCTACCGGAATCGTATCCCCGCAGCGTCGTTTGTTCGGCTCGAACAACGCAGCACGCAATTGCTCCGTCGACTCGATCCGAGGCGCAGTAGGCGAGGTAGACATCGGGTTCGATACAGGGCGCGGCGACACCCCGACTGCCGTACCCGTACGCGACAAGCTCGCCGGATCGATCCACATCGTCTTCTCGCATTGAAAGCCTTCGAGCGCATCGAGCATCGCGCGCGCGGCGGCGGGCGAAATGCGTTGGCGTTTCAGTTCTGCTTCGACTCGCTGGCCCCAGAATCGGGTGCGGTCGGGATCGGCTTGCGCCTCGCGCGCCAGATGTTGGCAGGCTTCTTCGAGCGACGTTGCTCCTCCGATGAAGCTTTCCATGATCTGCTCGAACTGCGTGGACATCGTCCTCTCTCCCACGGCTGGCTTGAGTTGCTATTCCATGGCTCGGAAAAAAAGCGGCTTTCCGGCTCAGGCCATCGCGTTCGAGAATAAAGTGGGCTTCGGTATACAAGGTGTGACCGCCGGCTCATTTTGTGTCATATCCAGCGGTGCGGAACTCACGTAGATTGTTGAATTTTGGACATTGCCGCCGCGCAGAATTGGCCTTTCAATTCACCCTCACGATGTTCGCCACACTTCGTTCATCTCACACGACCGCCGGAGGCCGCATGCAAAAACACCTCCTCACCGTCTGCCTCGTCGCACTGCTCGTTCCGTTCTGCGTCAGAGCGGATCAGCCGGAGCTGGAACAGTGGCGTCAACAGCGCATCGCCCGACTCACGAGCGAATCGGGCTGGCTCACGCTCGTCGGGCTCTATTGGCTTCGATCCGGCGAGAACACGTTCGGGCGCGCGACCGCGAATCGCATCGCGCTCGATCATCCTGCCTTGCCGGCAACGGCAGGCCGTTTTCTCGTGCGAGATGGGCGCGTGCAGTTCGAGGCGGCCGCCGGTGCAAACGTGACGCACGACGGCGCACCGATCACATCCATCGCAATGATTCCGGACAGTCAGGGCGCACCCACAACGCTCGCCGTCGGGTCGCTCCGCTTTTTCATCATCGAACGCGCCGGCCGTCTCGGTGTGCGTGTGCGGGACATCGATCATCCCGCGCGCAAGAACTTTGCAGGTCTGGAATATTTCCCGGCTAGCAAGGACTGGGTCATCAACGCACGCTTCGAGCCGTACCCGGCGGACCGGCGTATTCCGATCCTGAACATCCTCGGCATGACGGAAAACATGGTCGCACCGGGTGCCATCGTGTTCACGAAAGACGGCCGGGAGTTTCGGCTCGATGCAGTCTTGGAGGCACCCGACGACCAAGAGCTGTTCATCATGTTCGCCGATGCAACCAACGGGCGCGAAACCTACGGTGCTGGACGCTTTCTGTACATTCCGATGCCGAAGGACGGCCGCGTGACGGTCGATTTCAATCGCGCTTACAACCCGCCTTGCGCATTCAACGAGTTCGCAACTTGCCCGCTGCCGCCGGCACAAAATCGTCTGCCGATTCGCGTCGAGGCCGGCGAAAAAAAGTATGCGGGCGCACACTGAAACGCAGGCTGTAGGCTGAAGACTGTAGGCGGTAGTCTCTCGAGCGCGCTTAACGCGCGAAGAGCCCAAGACACACCTACAGCCTAGCGCCTACAGCCCACAGCCGTCTGTACATGCAACGCCATCGCCTCCTGGTGCGTTGTGATCGAGTCGCTGCATCGTGCAGCGCATTCGATCCCGCTGAAGGAGCTGCCGATGGCCATGCAACGAGACCCACGTTCGGATTTGTCGCCCCGTAAAGTCGCCGACCGTATCAAGGAGGAAGGCAAACAACGTCTCGAGCGCGGCAAGGCAACGGCGGCAGATCAGGTCGACCACGTAGCGAGCGCGCTCAAGAGCGCAGGCGATGACCTAGGCGGACAGTCGACGCTCGGCAGCTATGCGACGCAGTTAGCCGACAGCATCGGACGGCTCGGCACACGGCTGCGGGAAGGCAGCATCGAAGACCTCGCGCGCGACATTCAGACCGCGGCGCGTCGCAATCCCGCACTATTCGTCGCCGGAGGATTGGCGCTCGGCATCGTGCTCGCTCGGCTCGTCAAGGCCTCGGCCACCGAAGAACCGACTGCCTACGCAGGTGATTTCGATGCGGCCCAGGGCGTATCGACCGACCGCAACGCGTACAGCAGCGGCGTTTCGAGCCCCTCGAATCCTGCAATGGATACGTCGACCGTCGATATCACGGGAGACGCCGACACCGATCCTGCTTCCCCACGCACTGGAGGCTGAACGATGGCTGCCGAATATCTGTCGGGACGCAACCCGTCCGACCAGGAGCCCGCATCGAGCCTCTTCAGCCGCTTGCTCGGCGATGCGAGCGCTCTCGTGCGCAATGAGATTGCCCTCGCGAAATCGGAGCTTCACGCCGCCGCAACGAATGCCAAGCTCGGGCTTGCGGCACTGGCAATCGCCTCCGTCGTAATGCTTGCGGGGATGATGACGCTCATCGCGGCCATCGTTCTGGCGCTCGCGCAAGTCATGCAACCCTGGACGGCCGCATTGATCGTCGGTGCCGTGCTCAGCGTCATCGGTATCGCCATGTTTGTCACAGCGAAACGAAAACTGTCGACAACCAAACACCCGCTTCAACGCACACGAACTTCGCTGCAACAAGATGCAGCGATGATCGCGAGGAGAACGTGATGAGCGCCACCTCGAAGATCGACTCGGGCAGCGGCACGCAGCGCGAGCCCGAAGACCTGCAGCGCGAAGCAGAGGCGATTCGCGCCGACATGGATCGCACGTTGAGCGCGCTCGAGCGCAAGCTTTCCCCGCATCAGCTGCTGGACCGTTCGCTCGACTCGTTGCGAACGAACGGCGGAGAAATTCTGCAAAAGATCGGAGCCACCGTGAGTAAACATCCACTACCGCTGCTACTGACATCCGCAGGCTTGATCTGGCTCGTCGCCGCAAGCCGCTCTTCATCCCAAACGAAACATCGCTTCGGCTCGTCCACCGAGTCGTACTCGGACGACACGCTTTCGGGATCGATGAGCGCAGGCTCGTTGAGCGGCAGCAGTGCAGAAGAGGAATACTTTCAATCCTCTCGCCAAAGCTCCGTGCGTACGCACGCACGCGATCTGAAGCGACGCGCGCGGCACACCCTCGATGCAACGCGATCGCGCGCCACTCAAACCTGGGACGCCACTCGCGACCGCACGCAGGAGCTCGGTCAAAATTTGAATAGCCTGATCCGGGAGCAACCGCTCGTCTGCGGTGCGATCGCGCTCGCCATCGGCGCCGTGCTCGGTGCTGCATTCCCCGTTTCAGCTTATGAACGCGAGCTTGCCGCCCGCGCACGTCAAGCCGGCGGCAGAATGCTCGATGAGATGAAGGTGGAGAGGGAAACGTTCAGCGGGACGGCGCAAGAAGCGCCGCCGCTGAGCCACTAGACTAGGCTGTGGGCCATAGGCTGTAGCATTGCGCGCGAAGCGCGGCCGCGCTAGCGCGGCCGCGCTTCTTGCCTACGGCCTACCAGTCTCCAGCCTACAGCCTCTCTTCGGGTTGTACGAGCGCCTGATACACCAACGCCGAAAACCGTTCGCGCACGTCGGTGCGGTTCGGAATCTGCTGGATCATGAACACGATCGTCAGCCGCTCCTTGGGATCGATGCGGTAGTACGAGCCGTATGCCCCGCCCCAACCGAAGCTGCCCGGCGTTTCCATACCGTTCGCACCGTAACGTTCAGTCGTCTGAAAGCCATAACCGAATCCGAGCCCGTCTTTGGAATGTAGATCGCCAACTTGATTGGTGCGCATCAAGGCGACGCTGCGGGGCGAGAGGATGCGTTTGCCGTCGAGCTCGCCGTCGTTGCGGATCATCTCGAGGAAACGTGCGTAGTCTCGCGCAGTAGACACAAGCCCCGCACCGCCTGAGAACGCGCGCCGCGGACCGTCGACGTAGTGGCCCTGCCCTTTGGATCCTTCCGGTGCCCGCTGCGCGCCGCCATCGGTACTCGCATACACAGCCGCCAAGCGATCGCGCTTCTCGCGAGGCACATAAAAGAACGTATCGGTCATTCCCAGCGGTCCGGTAATCCGCTCCTGGAAGTATCGGTCGAGCGATTGACCGGAAACCCGCTCGACGATGCACCCGAGGACGTCGGTGTTGTACCCGTAAACGAAGGCCTCGCCAGGCTGCGCGACAAACGGCAGCGTCCCCAGGCGCTCCATCGCGTCGCACATCGTTTCGTTCTTGTCCGCGAAGTACCAGCCATAGCCTGCCGCAGGCCCCAATCCCTTGGCTTCGTACTGTGCTGCGATCCATGCCTGCGTGCCGTAAGAAATGCCTGCTGTGTGCGTCAGCAGATCTCGGAGCGTAATCGGCCGTTTCGCAGGCACGATGGTCGTCGTTCCATCCGTCGTCACGGCGACCGTCGTCTTCTCGAAGGTCGGAATGAAATCGCTGACACGCTGGGACAGGCTGAGCTTGCCCTCTTCGGCGAGCTGCAGGATGGCGACGCTCGTCAATGCCTTGGTCTGCGAAGCGATCCGAAACAGCGTGTCTTCGCGCATCGGCTTGCGCGCTTCCTTGTCTGCCCAGCCGACGGCTGCCTGGTGCACGACGACCCCGTCCCGCATGACGAGAGTGACCACGCCGGCGATCTGCCCTTCATCGACATATCTTTGGAGTACCGGGCGAATACGCTCCAGGCGCTCTGGGGCCAATCCTTCGACGGATGCGCGGAGGCTGACACTGGATTCATCGGCCCCTGCAGGGAATAGGGGCAGCACGAGCGCGCAGGCGATCCAAAGGACACCCAGCGAGCGCCAGGCCCGCGATTTCGATCGGCTCATTGTTTCATCCCCTTACGGAAGGCTCGTTGTCTTTGCGCGAAGCGCCACAACCATTATGCCTCCAGCACGGAACTTCCGGAGGCGACGGGCGTCCGAACCCGCACGACCCCGTGAGAATCGAGATCGCGAGAGAAAAGATGAAAACAGCAATCTCCCGAATGTCGACGATTGCCGCGGCGGCCGTTCTAGTCTGCGGCTGCGCATCCGACCTCGAGGAGCGCCCGCGCCTTCTCGCCGGGCATGAGGCTCGAGTGAGCGACGTCAGCGGCGCGAACGCCCAGACATTTGCGGCGTTCTACAGCGAAGTGCAGATCCCCCAAGAGGCCCTCAAGATCGCCGGATGCACGACTGTACCGAACCGCGACGACCGACCGCGGCTAGTGCTCGATGAGCCGCCGTGCCTGGTCTTCGTGCTGTCGGATCGCGCCAGGATCGATTGAACGAGCAGCCGGTCGTCCGGACCGGCTGCATCCTGGATTTTTCGAATCCCGTTACTTCTTCTTGGTCTTCTGCGCAGCTTCCTGCGCCGCCCGCTTTTCGGCCTCGCGTTCTGCCGCAAGAATGCCCGGCAGCGCGTAGTTGCCCTCATGACAGGCGTACTCGTAGACCTGTGCGTCCACGCGCGTGAACGGTAGCTCGCCCGTGAACGGGGCGGTGAACGTCGTCGGATCCTCGACGGTGAAACGATAGTTGATCTGATCGTCGGCGACGCGCGTGAAGCGCTCGGTCACGACCATGTTCTCTGCCGTACCTCCGCGCAAAGCCTGCTCGGGGCGCATATTCGTAGTTCGGACCACGAGCGTATCGCCTTCCCAATGGCCGACGGAGTCGCCCATCCATTTCTTGATAGAGCTCGGGACCGGCTTGCCATTGATTCGGATGATGCGCGCGTCGTGCACCATCTCGACCAGGATCATGACGTGACCCGGCGATTGAACGATCTGGTAGTAGCTGTTGTACATCGTGGGCAGCATCGGCGGACCCGCCGACGAACCGAACGAAAGCAAGCAGCGCTCGCCGAGCGAACGCGACTCCGGACCGTCGGCGACGCCGCGCGAACGGCGCGGACGATTGCGCGCCTCCTCCGTGAGCGGCGGGATGCGGCCGTTCAGCGGATCGATGATGATCGACGTGCGGTACTCGCCGTCGATCAGCGCTGCCGTCATGCCGCGATCCGTCCAGAACAAGTTGTAGTTGCCGACGGGCGGCAAGGACGCAACGGCCTCGATTTTCTTGTCCGGATCGCTCGGTTGAGCATCGGCTGCAACGCGCCCGCGTTCGCGCGCCTCGATCGCGTCCGCTTCCTCCTTCGTCAGCGCACGCCGGTTGCCGAATTCGGTCGGCCGCTCGAGCGGCGTGGCAGTGGCGTTCGTCCACACACCTTGGAAATCGGGCGTGCCATCCGCGAGCCGCGGCACCGTGTAAGACTCTGCAAGCCCGCAAGCGGACCACACGAGCCCCACCAAGCCCACGAAACACAGGCGACCGACTTTCATCGCAACCCCCTACGGAGACACTGGCTGGCCGCGAGTATCCCCCGAAGGCGCAGTTGCGTTCGCAAAGATAGGTGAATGGTTGCTTGAGGCGACAGGCGACAGCATGGCGCGCGAACGCGTACCACGACAGCCTGGAGCCTCCGGCCGTGCGTCATTGCTCGCAGGCGCTATGACGCATTACTTGCGTCGCTTTTCTTCGAGCGCCTTCAGCGCGCTCTTCGGCGCAACCAGCCGCCAGGCGCGTTCGAGTTGTTCTTGGAAATCGTTGGGCGTCACGCCCTTCAGCAGAATCTTTGTCCAACCCTGCTCCGCCCACTGATCGACGGTGAAGGTATAAGGGTCCGCCGATAACAGCGCATGCTGATCGTCTTGCGACAGCTTCAGGATCGCGATGCGTTCCTTCGGCCACAACACCGCATAGATGTGCTCGCCAACGCGAAAACCGGGATGGCCCCAATGATCTTGTTGAACGGTCTCCGGCAACGACATTGCCATGTGGACCACTTGGTCGTTCGTAACCAACGCGCAATCTCCCTTGTACAAGCGCCGATCGAGCGTGCGGCGAGCCGATGAACGAGCTGATTGTCTTGTTTCGTATGCTCGGCAGCCTCAGGATGTGCGGGGACTCTCGCTAAGGTCCTCGCGTCACTCCGGCGTAAGGCCAGTGTAGCGCAGCGCACGACCCTCCCAAGCGCGAATCAAGTCACGACTTTGCGAGGACGCAGGCGTACCCCGGCGGACTAACCTGCGGAAATCTCGTGAGGTGTCGCCGCTTTGCGCCGTTCGTAGCTCGGGAACGACCGCTCGTCGGACCGATCGACCCGCGAACCGGCCTGCAGGCCAGTTCGAATATTTGTCAGCACCTATTTCGCCGTACCCCGGTTCGGCTATACATGCCGAGTATTCGCTCGGCCGATCGACCGCATTCGAATTCCAGCGGCGCGGTTGAGGGTGGGCTCCGTCATACGAGCCGCCATAAAGAACAGACATCCATTCGGGGATCACGATGACCGAAGCTCGTTATCGACGCCCGCCGCGCGTGTTCGCAACGCTGATCGTTCTCGTCGCCATCGGTTTCTTGTACGGCGGCGCCAAACTCGTCGCCGTCGGCGGGAGTTGGTACTACCTCCTGTCCGGCATCGTGTTGGCGGCATGCGGCGCTCTGCTCTGGCTCCGCAAACGTTCGGGTGCGCATCTCTACGGCGCATTCCTTGCTGCGACGTTCGTCTGGGCGCTGTTCGAAGCAGGCACGGATCTGTGGGCGCTCGTGCCGCGTCTCGGCGTGCCGATATTGTTGGGCGCCTGGCTTCTGACGCCGATCGCGCGGCGCAGCTTGTTCTACCCCGATCCGCCGCCGGCGCTCTTGGCTGACCGAACCACTCGCATCATCGGCGGCGTCGCAGTCGTGGCAGTCGCGATCGTGATCGCACTCGGCTCGTACAGCCCGGTGAGCGAATTGCCGCCGCGCTACTCGGCGCAAACGGACACCACGGCATCCGGGAACTTCGAATGGCAACACTACGGCGCAACCGCGCGCGGTACGCGTTACGGGGCCATCGACGAGATCACGCCGGAGAATGCAGGAAAGCTGCAGAAAATTTGGCACTACCGTACGGGACGTTCCGGGCAGTTCAAAGCGACGCCGCTGCAGATCGGCGAGCTGCTCTACATCTGCACGGCAATGAACGTGATCCAGGCGATCGACGCCGAGACCGGCGAGAAGCGCTGGGAGTTCGACCCGCAATTGACGGTCGCGCCGGTCGGGTTCAATACGACGTGCCGCGGCGTGAGCTATTACAGCGCCCCGTCCGAGTATTCGGGCGTCTGCCCCCAACGCATCATCATGGGCACGACCGATGCGCGACTGTTCGCAGTGAACGCGCTCACCGGCGAGCGTTGCGCCGATTTCGGCGACAACGGCGAGGTGTCGCTGCTCAAAGGCATCGGCGAAACCAAGCCGAACTATTACCTCATCACTTCGCCGCCGCTGATCGCCCGTAACTTGGTGGTCGTCGGTTCGCGCGTCGCGGACAACTTCGAGGTCGGCGAGCCTTCCGGCGTCATCCGCGCCTACGACGCCGTCACCGGACAATTCGTTTGGGCTTGGGACATGGGGCGTCCGGGCATCAACACCGAGCCCGCCGAAGGCGAGGAGTACACGCGCGGCACGCCGAACGTGTGGACCATGATGAGCTACGACGACGAGCTCGGGCTCGTCTATGCGCCGACCGGCAACGCTACACCTGACTTCTTCGGTGCTCATCGCAGCGAGGCCTCCGAGAAATACTCGAGCTCGGTCGTCGCGCTCGACGTCAATGACGGATCGGTTCGCTGGTCGTACCAAACCGTGCACCACGATATCTGGGACTACGACTTGCCGTCGCAGCCGACGCTCGTGGATTTGCCGCAAGCCGACGGCAGCATCGTGCCGGCTCTGATTCAGCCGACCAAACGCGGCGAGCTCTTCATGCTCGATCGGCGTACGGGAACGCCGATTGCCGAGGTCGTCGAGAAACCTGTCCCGCAAGGCGCGGTCGAGCACGAGTGGCTGTCGCCGACGCAGCCGTTCTCGGTCGGCATGCCGAACTTCGCGCCCGAGCTCAAAGAAGCGGACATGTGGGGCATCACACCGTTCGATCAGATGTATTGCCGCATTCAGTTCAAGAAACTGCGGTACGAGGGACATTTCACGCCGCCTTCGATCGAAGGCACGCTCGTGTTCCCCGGTAATACGGGCGGCTTCAACTGGGGCGGCGTCGCCGTGAGCGAGGACGAAAAATTGCTCGTCGCGGCGCCGCTCATCATCGGCAGCCGTCTGTCGCTCATTCCGCGCGCGCTCGTACCGAAGGATGCGCGACGTTACCTGCAGCTCGGCACGCCGTATGCTGCTTCGATCGTGCCGTTCATGTCGCCGCTCGCCGTGCCGTGCAACGAGCCGCCGTACGGCCGTCTCGCCGTCATCGATCTGCAGACTCGCGAAATCGTCTGGAATCGCCGCCTCGGAACGGCGAACGAAAGCGGGCCGCTCGGCATGAAGATCGGCATTCCGCTGCCGATGGGCGTGCCGCTCGCGGCGGGACCGATCGTGACCAAGGGCGGCGTGATTTTCGTCGGCGGCACGATGGACCGCTATTTCCGCGCCTTCGACTTGAAGACCGGTAAGGAACTGTGGAAAGACAAGTTGCCGGGCGCATCGCAGGCAACGCCGATGACGTACGTAGCGCCGAAATCGAAGCGTCAGATCGTCGTGATCGCCGTGCCTGCCGCGCAACGCTTCGGCATGGACGACGGCAAAGCAGCTGCGCCGCTCGATCCGGAAGGCGGACATCTCATCGCATACGCATTGCCGCGCGAATCGGAGTAAACGCCCGACCCGCGCTGTCGCTCGACGTCAGCGCGCGGCTTGCTTGCGCTTCTCTTGCGGAATGCCGAGGTGCGAATCGTTGCGCTGCTTGGCGAGCAGCACTTGCCGATGGCGTTCCGCGAGCCGCCGCTTCTCCTCTTCCGAGCGCTGCGCATAGCACTTCGGACAACTGACGCCGGGCTCGTAGTACGGCGAGGCTTTGTCGGCCTCGCCGATGGGCATCCGACACGAGCGGCAAAGCTCGTAATGGCCGAGACGCAAACCGTGGCCGATCGCGACACGCTCGTCGAATACGAAGCATTCGCCCTGCCAACGGCTCTCGTGCTCGGGAATCGTCTCGAGGTACTTGAGGATGCCGCCTTGCAGGTGATAGACCTCCTCGAATCCGAGCATGCGTAAGTACGCTGTCGATTTCTCGCACCGAATACCGCCGGTGCAGAACATCGCCACCTTCGGCTTCGCGCGCAGCTCCGGTGCACGCGCGATCCATTGCGGCAGCTCGCTGAAGCTGCGAGTGCGCGGATTGACGGCACCGGCAAACGTGCCGAGCGCCACTTCGTAGTCGTTGCGCACGTCGACGAGCACGACATCCGGATCGTCGATGAGCGCATTCCAGTCCTCCGGCTTGACGTACGTTCCGACGACGCGCGTGGGATCGACGCCCGGCACGCCGAGCGTCACGATCTCCCGCTTCAATCGCACTTTCATCCGCAAGAACGGCATCTCTTTCGCACCGGACTCTTTGTGCTCGAGATCCGCCAAACGCGGATCGCGACGCAAAAAGCTCAATACTTCGCGCACCCGCTCGGGCAGGCCGGCGATCGTGCCGTTGATCCCCTCTTCCGCGAGCAGGATCGTGCCTTTGACGCCGCTCTGCTCGCAGATCTCGACGAGCGGCGCACGCAGGTCCTTGTAGTCCGGAAGCCGGACGAATTTGTAGAAAGCAGCAGCAATGAAGGCAGACATCGGAAACAGCTCGGTAGCGCGGACGCGAAGGGTAACAAACCTGCCGTCGTCTCGCGCCGGCCGATGCCCTAGACTCGGTTTTCGACTGATCGCGCATCCTGGCAGGTCACCCGAACCGGATCGTGGAATGTGGATAAAGCTCAACCCGGGTTGCCCGAGCGACTGCCGTTCTGTTTAACTCGCGACGCGCCGCATCGAACCGCTCCGGCAAATCGACCGACGACACGATAGAGCGCTCGGCGCGCATCGGTTTTGTATAAGACACGTAGAGCGTCGGGATGAAGGGGCCGCACTCCCCGGATCTCGCGCTCGATCTTCACGGGGAATCGCATGTCAACGACCGTCGAACAAGCCGGCACCTCGAAGGCGGGCGATAAGACGTTTCACGCAAGCAACGCCTATCGCTGGTATGTGGTGTGGCTGCTGTTCGTCGTCTATGTCTTCAATTTCGTCGATCGGCAGATTCTGCAAATCCTCATCGAGCCGATCCGCAAGGAATTCAGTTTCACGGATACCCAGCTCGGCCTGCTGAGCGGGCTTGCCTTTGCCGTTCTGTATTCGGTGCTCGGCATTCCGATCGCGCGCTACGCCGACCGCGCCAATCGCGTCAACATCATCTCGATCGCGCTGTTCGTGTGGAGCCTCTTCACCGTTCTGACCGGACGTGCGCAGAACTTCGTGCAGCTTTTCTTCGCACGCGTGGCCGTCGGCATCGGCGAAGCGGGTTGCTCGCCGCCGGCATATTCGATCATCGGCGATTATTTCGAGAAGGCTCGCCGCACGACCGCGATTTCCATCTATTCCATGGGCATCTACGGCGGCGTGTTCGTCGGCTACATCACCGGCGCACAGATTGCCGAGCGTTTCGGCTGGCGCACGGCGTTCTATGTGGTCGGCATTCCCGGCATCGTGCTCGCGCTCATCCTGAAGTTGACGCTGCGCGAGCCGCCGCGCGGCTATGCCGAAGGCGTCGTGACTTCGACGACTCCACCGCCGTTCATGGAAGTGCTCGGCAGGCTGTTCACGAAAGCGACGTTCTGGCATTTGTCGCTCGCGACGGCGCTGCATGCTTTCGTGGGATACGGCGTCAACGGGTTCCATCCCTCTTATCTGATCCGTACCCACGGCTTGTCGGTCGGCGATGCGGGCACGGTGCTTGCCGTCGTTTCCGCAGTATCTGGCGTCGGCGGCACGTGGTTCGGCGGATGGTTGGCCGACAAGCTGACGCTGTGGCGCAGCGATGTGCGCTGGCAATTGTGGACGCCTGGCTTCGCGACGCTGCTGAACGTACCGGCAGCCATCCTTGCCTATACGCTCGGCGACAAGAATCTGGTCATTGCGACCATGTTCGTCAGCCTCGTGTTCGGCGTGATGTACCTCGGTCCGAGCTACGCGACGATGCAGCGCTTGGTCGACGTGCGCGAACGCGCGCTCGGCTCTGCCGTGCTGCTGCTCATCGTGAACTTGATCGGCCTCGGCCTCGGCCCGACGCTCGTCGGCGTCGTCAGCGACATCTTCTACAACAATTTCCTGGACGACGGCGTTGCCGAAGCGTTCGCGAAAGCGGAAGGTTTGCGCTGGGCCCTGATCGTGATGGTGTGCATCAACGTGTGGTCGTTCATCCACTACATGATCGCCGCCAAGACGCTCGTGCGCGATTCGGTGGGGGATGAGCCGCATAAGTAGGGCCCTGGGCGCAGGGCTCTGGTCAGAAGCGAGCGACGCGCGGTTCGCACTAGCCTTCGTTGCGACGCGAGCGCTCTGGGCGTAATGCAGACGCACCAACGCCGCGGTTTCAAGAGGAATAGAGAGGAATAGAAGAGCGCTTGCGTTTCGCCGTAGTCGTAACCTGTTGCCCTTCTAGCCCGCGCCCAGCGCCTGCTCTACTTTTCCGCTCGCAGCCTCTCCAATACTGCATCCGCATCCGTTCCTGGCACTTCGAGCAGCTTTCTGCGGCTCGACTCGCCTGCAACGATGCGAACCTCCGACTTCGGAACGCCGAGACACTCGGCAACGAATTTCACGAGCTCTGCATTGGCCGCGCCATCGACTGGCGGCGCGGCAAGACGAATCTTCAATCGTCCATCGTGCATTCCCGCGACCGCCGTCTTGCTTGCGCGGGGCTGGACGTAGACTTCGAGACGAACGCTCATCTCTGGGAGTTATAGTCGATACTTGACAATTGATAGCGAGGCAGCGCGGCAGATCACGGCGAGTTGCCGACATCCAAGCAAGACCTACGACATCGCGCACTACGTTTATCAACTGTCAACTATCCACCATCAACGATCAACTGAGTCATTGCTTCTTCGCTATCAACTGTCAACTACCAGAGCGTCCCAGCGCCCTAACCTTCTCCATCCACTTCTTCCGCTCTTCCGGCGACATGGTTTCGGCGCGGCCGATCAAGGTCGTGTGCACGCTGCGAAAGCCGCTCGTCGATAGGACGACGCGTTGCGGGCTGCGCGCGGCGCCGACACCGTAGTACCACCAATAGGCAAGTTTCGACATTCCCATCGTGACGATGATGCGCGCGGTCTTGCCTTCCCAGAATCGCACGGGCCAACGGCCGAGCTGATTCGTGCTGAATGCGAATCCTGGGCGGACGAGCTGTTCGAACAGCCCCTTCAATGCGGCCGGCATGGAACCGAGCCAAAGCGGATGCAGGATCGTCACGTGCTGCGCCCAATCCATCGCATCGATGCATTCGCGCAAGTGTTCCGGCGGATCGCCCCGATAGTCATCTTTGCTCCGCAACAGTGGCACGTCCAAATCCGCCAAGCGCTTGCGAAGCACCTGATGACCGGCCGATACCGCACCTTCTTCGTAAGCCTCGGCAAGACCGTGGACGAAGCGCTCGCGCGCACCATCGGGATGGCCGTCGAGTATGAAAATTCGCCGTGGCTCGCTCATGACTGAGGTATTGCCGACCCGCTGATTCTCACGCGCTGCGCGACGCGCTGCCGTTCGGGAGAAACTGCTCGCGCGCGATCGTCTTTCTCCGAAACCCATGCCCAGGGCTCTTGCGTGTAGATGATACTCCTGCGTCTTCCGCAACGCCCTAAGTGCATCCGACGAGATGACCGGCACGGCACGCGTGCGATTCGATGGGAGGCACACGCAACCAGCGAATCGCATTCTGCGTTGGGATGGAACTTCGGCACTCTCGAGGCGCAAGCAATGAATTCGAACACATGGACGACCGCGGTTCGCACGGCTGCCGTAGGGACGCTGGTCGCAGCATCCGGCAGCGCTCATGCTTCAGGTTTTGCCTTGTTGGAACAGAGCGCGAGCCGCCTCGGTACTGCCTTCGCCGGCACGGGCGTCGCCGCCGACGACGCAACGACGATTTTTTTCAATCCAGCCGGCCTCATGCGTCTCGGCGAAGCGCAAGTCGTCGTCGTCCCGAGCTTCATCGGCATCAACACCGAGTTTCGGAACCGCGACTCGTTGCCGGCGCTCGGTCAACCGCTCGGTAACGAAGGCGGCGATGCCGGCGATTGGAACTTCGTGCCGAGCGCCTATGCGAGCCTGCCGATCGGCGAGCGGCTGGCCATCGGCATCGGCGTGAATGCACCCTTCGGGCTCAAGACCGAATACGACGAGAACTGGATCGGTCGGTTCCAGGCCATCAAGTCGGAGATCAAGACGATCAACATCAACCCGACGATTGCGTATCGGATCAACAATGCATTCTCGATCGGTGTCGGCGTGAGCTATCAGCAGCTCGATGCCGAGTTGACGAATGCCGTGAACTACACAGGCGTGATCGCCCAGGCGGTGGGCGGCGATCCGCTCATCGTCGGCGCTAACCTAGGACTCGAGGGACGAGCCCGTGTGGAAGGCGACGACGACGGCTGGGGATTCAACATCGGTCTGCTGTTCGAACCCAGCGAAACCACCAGCATCGGCCTCGCGTATCGATCGTCGATCGAATACAAGGTGAGAGGAACGGCGGAGTTCAGTCCGCCGACAGCAATCGATCCGACGGGCGCATTCATCGTCGCGCAAGTCAGCGGTCCCAACGGGCCGCTTGCAAGCGGGCCCGCTTCGGTCGATCTCGAAGTACCCGATTCCGCGACTCTTTCCGTGCGGCAAAGAATCGGAGACAAGTTTGAGCTGCTCGCCGACGTTGCGTGGACGGGATGGAGCTCCGTGCAAGAGCTGCGAATCGTCCGGCCGTCGGGCGCAACGCTCTCGGTCACACCCGAGCACTGGGACGACACCTGGCGTTTCGCGATCGGCGGCACGTACACCGTAACGCCTGCACTCAAGCTGCGCGCGGGCATCGCTTACGATCAAACGCCGGTGCCGGATGCAACGCGCACGCCGCGATTGCCGGACCCGGATCGGACTTGGCTTGCGATCGGCGCGCACTGGCAAGCGACGGATGCGATCCGGTTGGACTTCGGCTACGCGCATCTCTTCAGCGACGATGTACCCCTCAACGAAAATGCCGGCAACACGAATGCGAGCGGCTTCCTCATCGGCAGACAAGAATCCTCGGTCGACATCGTCAGCCTACAAGTGACGCTCGCATTCGGCGGCTAGCGCGCTGCGCTCTGCGATCGGCCGCCGTAGTTGAGCGTACAACGCACGCGCTAATCCCGACTGCACGCTCCTTCGCACGACGGTTACACTGCATCGGCAGGTAAGTCTCCAACCGCCGCTGCAGTACGGCGCGCGCCAAGCACAATTTGCCGATTGTCTTCAGTCGCGACGGATCCGACATGGAGGGGCACTTCAGCCACACGGCACGATGACGGTATTCGCGAATCGAGCAGCGGCCGGCCAAGCGCTCGCCAAGCGTTTGGCCGATTACGCAGATCGCAATGTGCTCGTGCTCGGGCTGCCGCGCGGCGGTGTACCCGTTGCATACGAAGTGGCCAAGGCACTGCGCGGCGAGCTCGACGTCATGATCGTGCGCAAAGTCGGCGCACCGTTTCAACCTGAGCTCGCGCTCGGCGCCGTCGCCTCAGGCGGAGTCGTCGTGCTCAACGAAGACCTTCTCGCGCTCGGGGAGAACGAGGCCTCCGTCCGCCGATATGCGCAAGAGAAACTGCGCGAGGTCGCAGCGCGCGAGCACCGCTTCCGCGGCGATCGACCGCCGCTCGACGTCAACGACCGCACGGTCATTCTCGTCGACGACGGTGCGGCAACGGGCGCCAGCATGATCGCGGCGGTTCGCGCCACTCGCGCTTTGGGCGCAAAGCACATCGTCGTCGCGTTGCCCGTTGCACCGGCCGACACGTGCGAGAAGTTGGCTCGAGACGCCGACGAAGTCATCTGTCTCGCGATGCCGGAATATTTCCGTGCCGTCGGCGACTGGTATGCCGATTTTTCGCAGACAGAAGATGCGGAGGTTGTGGAGTTGCTGGAGAAGGCACGCGGCTCGTGACTCGTGACTCACGACCGAGTCTGGCTTCGGCCTGCTTAAGTAAGTAAAGAAATGTTCAGCTCTCCAAGGCAGAAAACCGAGCGCTTGTCGCTAGCCGAAGGCTCGCGGATTGCGCGACTCAAACGTCACGAATCACGAGTCGCGAACGCTTAGCATTTCTTATCCCCCTCCCACCCGCATAACTCGGTGGAACTCCCGAACCGCTCAGGGAAGAACCTGAGGCCGGTACGTACACGCCTCCTTATAAAAGTTGCACGTCACGACTTTGGGAGGACGGATGAACGAGCTCATTCTCGACTTCGCCAATTGGCTCGCGTCGCAAACCTTCAGCATAGGGCTGCACGAGTCCTTTTATCTCTACAACTGGATCGAGACCACGCATGTGCTGACGCTGATGGTCTCGCTCGGACTGCTCTGCATCATCGATTTGCGCATGCTCGGCTGGTGCTTCACGCAAGTTCCTGCTTCGAAGATTGCGGAACGCCTGACCAAACCGATGCTCGCCGGTTTTGTCGTGATGTTCGCGACCGGGATCCTGCTCTATACCGCCATTCCCGTACGAACGAGCCAGAGCCTCTGGTTTCGCATCAAGGTGATCCTGCTTCTTGCCGCGTTCATCAATGCGGTGCTCTTTCATCGTCACATGAAGGCGTCCATCGACACCTGGGATCGGGCGCCGGTTCCACCGGCCCGCACGCGCATAGCCGCCGGGCTTTCGCTCGCACTGTGGGCAGGCGTCGTCGTCACGGGCCGCTTCATCGCTTACGACTGGTTCGATTGCGGAGAACCGAATCCGGCCTGGATAGATGCATTCATCGGCTGCACGAACCCCGCTGCCTGAACGGAGCCCATCATGCGACTTCTCGATCTTTTCACTTGGTTGGAAACTTCTCCGGTCGGCGCGTTCGTCAAAGACAAGGGCGCAACGTTTGCGACGATCGAGGCCGTACACCTGATGGCACTCGCCGTCCTCGGCGGGACCGTGCTCGCCACCGACTTGCGTCTGATGAACGTCGTTCTCAGAGACATTCCGGCGCAGACGATCGTCTTCACCGCCCACCGGTGGTTCAAGATCTCTCTCTATACGCTACTCGTCACCGGGTTTTTCATGGTGGCGGGCGTAGCGACAAAGTGCTATCACAACTTTTATTTTTGGGTGAAGATGGCTGCGCTCGCGGCGGGCATCGCATTCGTGTTCGCGATCAAGATGCCGCTCTTGCGCGGCAACATCGATGAGTTGCGGCCGGCAACGCTGAAGCTTGTCGCACTGGCGTCCATGTCGCTTTGGTTCCTCGTTGCGGCATCCGGACGATGGATCGGTTTTTCGTAACGCAGATCTGACGAAAGGAGCCTTCGATGTACCAGCGAATCCTGGTTCCGGTGGACGGCAGCTCGGCTTCCCGGCGAGGCCTGACCGAGGCGATCAAGCTTGCGAAGGGCTTGAATGCGACGGTTCGTATCCTGCACGTCGTCGACGAGTTCGTGACGGACATGGCCGTCGGTCCGACGCCCTACTACGAGCAATGGGTGGAGGCCTTGCGTGAGGGCGGCAGGACGACGCTCAACGAAGAGCTGAAGTTTGCGAAATCGCAGGGTGCCGAGCCCGAGCCGGTGCTGATCGATACGGTCGGGCGCCGAGCCTCGGACGTCATCATCGAACAGGCACGAGAGTGGCCGGCGGACTTGATCGTGATGGGAACGCACGGCAGACGGGGCGTACGCCGGCTGTTGATGGGCAGCGATGCGGAGTTGGTCGTCCGCCAATCCCCCGTACCCGTCCTGCTCGTACGCGAAGAGCCTGAGGCGAGTTGATTGTCCGAAGGAGCTCACATGACGAAGACTTCCACCCTCGATAACCGCGAGCGCGCAGCACTGATCATTTCCGGCAGCGTGCTCGTCGTCACCGCGATCTATTGGATCACGCAGATCCTCGGCGTGATCGAGATGTTGAAACTGGCGTACGGTTGAGCGCGCCAACGACGCGTTAGGCGAGCGGCTTCGTGATCTTCATCAGTCGCTCGGCGCTCGAGAGCTTCAGCTGAAAGCCCATGCGCCGGGCGAGATCCAGCATCTGGGCATTGTCCGGCAACACGATGCCGGTCAGCGTCTTGATGCCATGTGCGCGTGCATAGTCTTCCAAACGTTGCATGAGCCGCGTCGCCACGCCTCGGCCCTGCCACGCATCGGTGACGGTAATGCCGACTTCTGCAGATTCGGGATCGTCCGTCACTCCGTAGCGAGCCACGCCGACGAAGCGTTCTTCGTCGCCCTCGCCCACCGTGGCGACGAAGGCCACGCGACGTTGTCCGTCCACGTCCATGAGCTGATCGAACATGTGCTTCGGCAGGTATTTGAGCGGCGTTAGCAACCGCAGATAGCGAGTGCGCTCGGACAAGCTGTTGAGAAAGTCGATCTCGCGCTGACGGTCGGTTGCCGGATCGAGCAACCGGATCGTGATGCGCGTGCCATCGCGCAGGACGCTGCTCGTCGTCCAACTGGCCGCATCGCACGCATCTCGACCGTCCATTGCGCTGCTCCGTCGGACTAGTTGCGAAACGACTCGATCGCTGGCGCGAACTCGCTCACGATGGCGAAGCGTGTTCCATGCGCTTTCCAGGCGCTTCTCACGGATCGTCGGACTTCGCGCTCGGCCGTTGGAGCTGCCACAAGTAATCGGCCAGACGCACGATGGCAATGCGTGTCGCCTGCTCGGCATTCGGATTGCCGGGATCCGCGCGTGAGAAATCCTCGCCCCATACCGGCATTGTGCGTGTTCCGTGAGCGCCGATGATGTGCCGTCCATCGATGATGCGTTCGACCAAGCCGCGATCGAAATAATCGCCGTGGCGTCGAGCGAACAGCGTGAGATCCGGTACTTCCACTTTCAGCGCCTTCGCAACCGGCCCATCGCCCTGTCCCGTCAGTCCGTGACAAGAGGCGCAATAGCGCTCATACAGCTCCTTGCCGGACCTTTCGGTGAGGTCGACCGCCGAGGCGGAGCTCGAGACACTCGACACAATGAGCGCTAGGACGGAAGCAGCGAGCAATGAGGTCTTCATGTGATCCCTTCTTGCGATGCTCGAGCCAGGCCGTAGCATGTTGCGCTCGGCAGTCACGGTCGTTGAATCGAACGCAGATACTCGACCAATCGATCGATCATCGCATCCGTACGCGCCCGCTCGTTGCCGTCGCGCGTCGCCATGTCATAGAGCTGCCAACCCCACACCGGCATGTCTCGCGGTCCATGCGCGCGACGATCGGCGCGTCCGTCGATGATTCGACGTACATCTTCGGTGGGGAACTCCCCGCCGTCCCGCGCGGCGATACGCGTCAGATCCGGCGTATTGACCTTGAGCAGCGGCGCAACAGGACCATCGCCATGGCCCTCGACACCGTGACAGCTCGCGCAGAGTCGCTGGTACATCTCCATTCCGGAAAGCGATTCGACCGCCGGCTCAGTCGTCGCGCATCCCACGGCGACGACCGCAACGAACGAGACGATTAAAGTGCGCATCCTCATAGCCGACTCCGCAATCGATCGAGCGACAAGCATACTCCACGCCGGACATCCGCCCATGCATGCATCGAGCGGGACATCGATCTTGTATCTGTTTGCGAAGCCGTCCGGTACCGAAGAAGTCGAAGTCTCGCGCGCCCTCTCGCATTGACATTACCGCAAGTCACTTGCGCCGACGCGCAGTCATTAGAAGCGGTCGACGACTCGGTGCGGACCCGACGCTTCGCTCACCGAGCTTCCGACGTTTCAGCAAAAAACCTTTGTGACCCAATTGCCACCGATTCACGCTAGACAATGCGAATCATTCTCATTTAGGATTCGCGCCCACGCGGCATCGGACCCAATCGGCCGAGCCGTGCACGATCCGATGGGACAACACGAATGAAATTGCCAGCGCGTCGTTCTCGCACTGCCTGCAGCAGCATCTACGGGCTGTTCGCCCTCACCGCAATTAGCGGTGTTGCGCTTGCCGACGCAGCCGATCCGGATTCGCAGATCCTGGATCGCATCGTCGTCACCGCCTCCGGATACTCGCAGAAGATCGAGTTGGCACCGGCCAACATCACGGTCATCGATCAGCTCGCGCTCGAGACCAAGCCCTATCACGGACTCGCGGAAGCATTGGCCGACGTGGAAGGCGTCGATATCGGCGACTCCGTCGACAAGACCGGGGCGCCGAACATCAGCATGCGTGGGATGCCGGCCGACTACACGTTGATCCTCATCGACGGCCGACGACAGAACGTCGCCGGCAATGTGGCACCGAACAATTTCAACGCAACCCAGAACAACTTCATTCCGCCGCTATCGGCGATCGAGCGCATCGAAGTCATTCGCGGACCGATGTCGACGCTCTACGGCTCCGACGCAATGGGCGGCGTTGTCAACATCATCACCCGCAAAGTTGCGCGAGACTGGAGCGCTACCGTCGGCGCCGATTACGTCCTGCAGGAAGACTCGCGCTTCGGCGATACCTATTCGTCGAACCTGTACCTCAGCGGTCCGTTGGTGGGCGACCGCCTCGGACTCGCGATCAACGGTGCGTTCTTCGAGCGCGACGCGGCCGACATCTCCTATCAGGCTATCGATGGCAGCCAAGTCGCGCCCAACATGGGCTGGAACCCTGTGAGCTACACGAACTACAACTTCGGCGCACGACTGTCGTGGGTCGTCACCGAGAATCAGGATGTGTGGCTCGACGGCTGGATCAATCGCCAGAAGTACGACAACAGCCGCGGTCAGCTCGGCACGCTCGGCACCGGCGGCTATGCACCCGAACAGCGTTACAACCGCGAACAAGCCACACTGTCGCACACCGCGCGCTTCAACTTCGGCACGCTCGACTCGAGCGCGATGTACAGCTTGACCGAGACGATCGGCCGCTTGATTCCGCCCGGCGTTGCCGGTGCCGGCAATCCGCGTACGCTCGAAAACGAAAACGTCGTGATCGACAGCAAGCTCACTTCGGGAATCGGATCGCACACGTTCACCGTCGGCGGCCAGTGGTGGGAATCCGAGATGATCGACGGCGTCGCCCTCGCCCCCTTCAAGCACGAGCAATGGGCGCTCTTCATCGAAGACGAGTGGCGTTTCATGGAACCGCTCGCGCTCACGGTCGGCGTGCGCCGCGACGATCACAGCACGTTCGGCGGTCACACGAGCCCGCGCGTCTACCTCGTTTGGACGGCGAACGACTATTTCACGGTGAAGGGCGGCGTCAGCGAAGGCTACAAGACGCCGCGTCTCGATCAATTGGCGGACGGCATCGTCGGCTTCGGCGGCCAGGGCACGATTCCGCTCATCGGCTCGCCGCATCTCAAACCCGAGACGAGCACGACGACCGAGCTCGGTTTCTATTTCGACAATCGCAACGGTCTGCGCCTGAACCTCACGCTGTTCAACAACGATTTCAAGGACAAGATCGCAACCGGCGATCCGATTCCGAACTGCCACTTCAACGGCTTCCAACAGCCGTGCATGGATCTCGGTCCGCAATGGACGCGCAGCCCGACATTCGGCCAGAGCGTGAACATCGACAAGGCCGTCACGCGCGGCGCCGAAGTCGCCGCAACCCTGCCGTTGCTCCAGAACTTGACGTTCGACACGAATTACACGTTTACCGAGAGCGAGCAGAAGAGCGGCGATTCGGCCGGCAAGCCGCTCACGAACACGCCGAAGCACATGGTGAATGCGCGGCTCAACTGGGATGCGAGCAATCGCCTGAGCTTCTATCTGCGCGGCGAATACCGCAGCAAGCGCTACCGCAGCGTCACCGTCGGCAGCACGCAGACGGTCACGGATCAGCTGGGCGACTATCGCGCGTACTCGTTGTTCCACGTCGGCGGACGCTTCCAGGTCACACCGAGCGTGTCGTTGAATGCCGCCGTGTACAACCTGCTCGACAAGAACTTCATCGACTACCGGCCGTACGTGTCGGATCCGAATACTGGCGCCATCGCTTACGCGAACATGTACGCCAACACCGACGATGCGCGACGCCTGTGGGTGTCGGTGAACGTGACGTTCTGAAGCAGATCGAGTTACAGGTCGAACTCGTCACGGAAATCGGGTACGACGGCCGGCCAACCCAACTCGCGTTCGAAACGGGCGCGTAACGTATCGCTCGCTGCCGGCTCGCCGTGCGTGACGAACGTCGTACGCGGCGGACTCGGCATCTGCCGAGCCCAGGCGATCAGCTCGTTTGCATCGGCGTGTGCCGACATCGTCTCGAGCTTGACGACCTCGGCCCGCACGGGCACGTCCTGACCGTGAATCCGAACGGTCTCCGCCCCCGCCGCAAGCGACGCGCCGCGCGTACCTCCCGCCTGAAATCCCGGCAAGAGAATCAAGTTGCGCGGGTCCGGCGCAAATACTTTGAGGTGATGAACGACCCGCCCGCCGGTGGCCATCCCGCTGGCGGAAATGATGATCATCGGCTCGCGCCGTTGATCCAGCGCCTTCGATTGCTCCGATGTGTGCACGAGCTGCACCGAACGGCACATCGCCTGACACTCCTCCGGCGACAGGCGATGCTCCGCTGAATACTTGAGGTAGAGCTCCGTGGCATCGATCGCCATGGGACTGTCCAAATATACCGGCACGTCGGGCAGTCGATGCTGAGCTTTCAACTCGGCAATGAGCAACATGAGCAACTGCGCGCGTCCGACCGCAAAGCTCGGCGCAACGACGACCCCGCCTCGCGCGATCGCACGGCTGAGCGCTTCTGCGAGTGCGACTCGCATGTCTTCCGCAGGATGCAATCGATCGCCGTAAGTCGATTCGATGACGAGATGCTCGGCGGCGGGCGGCGCTTCAGGCGCACGCATCAAAGGATCGTTCGGACGGCCCAGATCGCCCGAGAATAGGATCGACGTATTGGACGTCTGCACGCGCACGCTCGCGGCACCGAGCACATGACCGGCGCGCGAGAACTCCACCCGAACGCCGGGCATCGGCTCGAACGTCTCCCCGAGCGACTTGGTTTCGAAGAACTCGAGCGACCGCTCCGCATCGAGCTTCGTGTACAGCGGCAATGCCGGGTCGTGCTTGGACAGTTTGTGCCGATTCTCGAATCTAGCCTGCTCTTCCTGCAGAAAGCCGCTATCCGGCAACAAGATCTTGCACAGATCGAACGTCGCAGGCGTCGCGTAAATCTTGCCGTGGAATCCCTGCTTGACGAGCAGCGGCAAGTATCCGCTGTGATCCAGGTGCGCGTGCGTCAACACGACGGCTTTGATCGCTGCCGCATCGAATGGCGGTTTCCCCCAATTGCGCAAGCGCAATTGCTTATAACCTTGAAACAAGCCGCAATCGACGAGCATCGCGTGCCCTTGCGTCCGCACGAGATATCGCGATCCGGTCACCGTATTGGTTGCGCCCAGGAAGCGCAGCGCTATCGCATCGTTTGCTGGCATGGCGAGAGTATCGATTGATAGATGAGCGTTGACAATGAATAGGCTGAAGACTGAAGGCTGAAGGTAGAAGCGCGCTTTCGCGCGCAGCAACTCTTCCAGATCCCAGTGCCCAGCGCTCTTTCTAACCGCTACCGGCAGCCCTCTGAGCCCGCGCCCCGAGCCCCAAGCCCTACTTATCTTCTAGTGGAAACGTCCGACTGACCGCCACCGATGCGCGTCCGATACTGCGAGCCTTCTCATCAGGAGGTGCGACATGGCGAAGACGATGAAGGCGGCAGTGTTCGTGGAACCTGGCCGCATTGCACTCGATGAGCGTCCCATACCCGACGTCGGTCCGCTCGATGCGCTGATTCGCGTCACGACGACGACGATTTGCGGCACGGACGTGCACATTCTGAAGGGCGAATATCCAGTGCGGCCCGGTCTCATCGTCGGTCACGAGCCGGTCGGCGTCATCGAGAAGCTCGGCAGCGCCGTGCAGGGTTATCGCGAAGGTCAGCGCGTCGTTGCCGGCGCGATCACACCGAGCGGCTACAGCAATGCGTGTCTAGCGGGTTGCTGCTCACAGGACGGCGCCGGCACGAAGCATGGCTGGAAACCGATCGGCGGCTGGAAGTTCGGCAACACGATCGACGGCTGCCAAGCCGAATACGTGCTCGTGCCCGATGCGATGGCGAATCTCGCACCGGTGCCCGATCACCTGTCCGACGAAGCCGTGCTCATGTGCCCCGACATCATGTCGACGGGATTCGCAGGTGCCGAAAGCGGCGGGATCAAGATCGGCGATACGGTCGCCGTCTTCGCGCAAGGACCGATCGGTTTGTGCGCGACCGCCGGCGCCAAGCTCATGGGCGCCACGACGATCATCGCCGTCGAGACCGTGCCCGAGCGCGTGGCCGTCGCCAAACGTCTCGGCGCGGATCACATCGTCGACTTCCGCAAGACCGATCCGGTTGAGGAAATCTTGCGCATCACCGACGGACGCGGCGTCGATGTCGCCATCGAAGCGCTCGGCACACAGCCGACCTTCGAAGCCGCGCTCAAAGTGCTGCGGCCGGGCGGAACGCTGTCGAGCCTCGGTGTCTACTCGCAAGATCTGAAGATTCCGCTCGGCGCGTTTGCCGCCGGTCTCGGCGATCTCAAGATCGTGACGACGCTCTGTCCCGGCGGGAAAGAACGCATGCGCCGCTTGATGAACGTGATCGCATCGCAGCGCGTCGATTTGCAGCCGCTCGTCACGCATCGATTCAAGTTGGACGATATCGAAAAGGCGTACGAGCTGTTCGCGAATCAGCGGGACGGAGTGCTCAAAGTCGCCATTACGCCCTAGGGGGCGTAATGGCGAGTTGCTAGTTTGACAGCGAAGGAGCGGGCCACGAGCTCTTTCTAGCCGCCGACCGTCGCTCGTCGCCCTTCTCCTGTTATCCCGCTTCGCCGAGTGCCGGCGGCAATTGCAACGGAATCTTCAGATATCGAACGCCGTTCGATTCGGCCTGCGGCAGCCGACCGGCGCGGATGTTCACTTGAATGGAAGGCAACAGCAGCTCCGGGGCTGCCAACGTCGCATCCCGCTTGGTGCGCAATGCCACGAACGTCGCCTCGTCGACAGAACCGCCGACGTGAACGTTGCGCTCGCGTTGTTCGCCAACCGTCGTCTCCCAGGCGAAGTAATCACGGCCCGGCGCTTTGTAATCGTGACAGAGGAACATCCGAGTTTGTGCAGGCAGGGCCAGCAGCTTCTGGATGGAGCGGTAAAGCATTGCCGCATCGCCTCCCGGAAAATCCGTGCGCGCCGTTCCGTAATCGGGCATGAACAGCGTGTCCCCGACGAACACAGCATCGCCGATCCGGTACGAAACACATGCAGGAGTATGTCCCGGGGTGTAGATGACCTCCGCCTCGAGAGCACCGATATTGAAGCGCTCGCCATCTCTGAACAAATGGTCGAACTCGCTTCCGTCGCCGCTTACGTCGTCGAGATTGAACACCGGACGAAAGATATGCTGTACGTCGCGAATATGCTCGCCAATACCGACTCGCGCACCGGTTCTCCGCTTGAGATAAGGCGCGGCGGACAAATGATCCGCGTGGGCATGCGTCTCGAGGATCCATGAGATCGTCAACCCCTCCTCGGCTGCGCTGCGCAAGATTGCGTCTGCCGATGCAACGCCGATCCTGCCCGACCGATGATCGTAGTCCATCACCGGATCGATGATCGCGGCTTGCTTGGTCTGCGGGTCGGACACCAAGTAGCTGACGGTGTTCGTCGGCTCGTCGAAGAACGCTCGAATGTTCGCCTTCATGACCGAATTCCTCCTGTGTTGACGCTTATTTTAGGTCTTGCTAAATTAAGCGTCAACTAAATAACGGAGCGCTGCATGGCACTGAGCAAACGCGATCTCGCGAAGATGAAAGCAAATGCGCCGCAGGTGGCGACGCTCTTGAGAGCTCTGGGCAACGAGCGACGGTTGCTCATTCTGTGCACCGTGATCAGTGCCGGGGAATGCAGCGCCGGCGAGCTGGCCGAAGCAGTCGAGCTCAGTCCATCGGCCGCATCGCAGCATTTGGCCCGAATGAAGGAGGAAGGCCTGCTCGAATCACGTCGCGACGCACAAACAGTGCTGTATCGCGTTGCAGACCCGAATCTCAGCAGGATCGTCGGTCTGCTCAAGGACATCTATTGTAAGTAGGAACGCATTATGGCGTTACAGTCTATCTCGGCGAACGACGCAAAGCGGCTCATCGAGCGAGGCGCGCTCGTCGTCGACATCCGCGAACCGGACGAATACGCACGGGAGCACATCCCGCACGCGATCTCACGTCCCGTGTCCGGGCTGACGCAGGGAACGCTCGATATCGACAAGGCATCCCAGATCATCTTCCACTGTAAATCGGGCGGTCGCACCCGTAGCAACGCCGCGCGCCTGGCGTCCGCCGCGAGTTGCGAGGCATTCATGCTGGAGGGCGGACTCGACGCGTGGAAGCGCGCCGGACTTCCGGTTGAAGTGGACCCGTACGCAACCGCTGGAAGTCATGCGTCAGGTCCAGATTGCTGCTGGAAGCTTGGTCTTGCTCGGAATCGTCCTGGGCGCTCTGCTGTCACCCTGGTTCTATGCCCTGTCGGGATTCGTCGGCGGCGGCTTGATCTTCGCCGGCGCAACCGGATTCTGCGGCCTCGCGCGATTGTTGCAGGTAATGCCCTGGAATCGCCGCATGAGCATGTGAGCCGCGAAACGCCCTGGTTCAACTGAACCTGCCGTCCGCGGACCGCGGCGCTTCGCTTCGCACGATCTCGATCTCGAGCGCCCGCGACGCTTTCAACGAATTGGCGATCAAGCAGCCCTGCTCCGCTTTCTCGAGCACACGGCGACACAGCGCCTCGTTCGCATCCGCACCTACGCGCAGTCGCGCGCGTGTGACGAACTTGGTGAACTGCGTCGTTCTCTCCACGCGATCGAGCGTGCCGTCGACGCTGCATTCGAGCGACTGCCATTCCAGCTTGGATGCGCGAGCGACTGCCACGAACGTCAAGAGGAAGCAGCTAGCGACGGCCCCGACGAGCAGTGATTCCGGAGACCAGCGATCGCCCGGCCCGTCGAATTCCTTGGGTGCGACCGCAGTCATTGTCGGCAGTCCTTCCGACGACAGTTCGAGGATGCCGTCGGTCGCGCCGTTTGCGGAGACCCTGTACACGTGAGGAAAAGGCTGCATGACTCATCGACCTCGAACATACCGATGCATGCAGCGTATCGGGACCGAACGCGCACCGCGCCCCGGATTTCCGCCTAATCGATCTCGGTGATAGCAGGGAACAGCCGCCGCATTCATCCGTTTCCCTATCGACGACGCCTCACGAACTGCATCGACCTCACGCGTGATCCGACGAGCGCAATAGTGCGTAAACAGCACGACAAGACAACGAGAGCCGGTCGCAGCCCTTGGTGGCTCGCCGGAGAGGAAGAATGCGCGCATTGCGGACAACTTTATGCGTATGAAGTGGAAGTGCGCTGTGCCGACTGCGATGCGCCGCTCTGCCCTCTGTGCGTCTTGAGCTATCGCAAACGAACGCTATGTACCGATTGCCTGCCGAGGAAGCGCTGACGTGTCGCGCGCGATCTGGAGAGGTTCGCTGCGTCTAGGCCGACACCGAGTGCCGGTGAAACTCTATTCGGCCGTCGAAGACCGCACTGTGCATTTTCGATTGTTGCACATCAAGGATCGCGCACCCGTCGAACAGCGCATCGTGCGCAAAGACACGGGCGAAGAAGTTTCCAAGGAAGACCGACGCAAGGCTCTGCCGGTGAGTCGCGAGCGTGCCGTCATCTTGCGACCCGGAGAGCTCACCGAGCTCGAGCCGCCCGCCTCGCGCGACATCGACCTTTGCCGGTTCGTAGCTCGCGACGCGCTCTCGGATCAATGGTACGACCGCCCTTATTACTTGGGTCCGGACGGCAATTCTGCTGCCTATTTCGCGCTCGTCGAAGCGCTAGCGCGCACCGACTCCATCGGCATCGCACGCTGGGTCATGCGCAAGAAGCGCTATGTCGGCGCGCTGCTGCTGCAAGACGGTTATCTGGTGATGTCGACGCTTCGCCGAGCGGATCAGGTGCTGAGCTTCTCGGGCATCGAGCCGGCGAAATCCGCGAAGCCCAAAGCCGACGAGCTCAAGCTCGCCGAGCAGCTCGTATCCTCGATCGCCGAGGACTTCGATCCTACCGCCTGGCATAACGAGTACCGTCAACGAGTTTGCGCGCTGATCGACGCAAAGGCGCGCGGCAAGAAGCTCGAGCCGGTCAAACCGAAACGACGCGCTGCACGCGGCGATCTCGCCGCGAACCTCAGAGCGAGCATCGCGGCCGCGCGGGAGAAAAGAGTTGCCTGAACGCGCACGCAAAGCGAACGGCAATGGCCACGAACGGGCTGCAGCCGCCGTACGCGCATTCTGGTCGGGAACGATCAGCTTTGGCCTCGTGAGCATTCCGGTGGATCTGTACGCGGCAATCCGGCCGCGCCGGAAATCGATGAAGCTGGTCGACGAAGAGGGCAATCCGCTCGGTCGTCGCTACGTTTGTTCCAAGGAAGGCAAGGCGCTCGACAACGACGACTTGGTGCGCGGTTATGAAATCGACTCCGGCAAACTCGTCGTGATCGACGATGAAGAATTCGACTCGATGGCGCCCGAGGTTTCGCGCGATATCGAGCTGCGCAGCTTCGTTCCCTTCGAGCAAATCCCGCCCATCTACTACAACCGTCCCTACTTTCTCGCGCCGGCCGGGCGCTCATCCAAGGCCTACCATTTACTCTCCGCCGCGATGGAGCGCAGCGGTCGGGTGGCCATAGGCAGCTTCGTGATGCGAGGACGCGAGTATCTGGTCGCGATCCTCTCCGAAAACGGCGTACTGCGAGCTGAAACGTTGCGGTACGCGGATGAGATTCGTGTGCCGAAAGCGGTCGGTCTTCCAAAGCGCGCCAAGGCGAACGCGAAACTCGTCGGCGCGCTTCTAAAAGAGATCAAGACGCTGCGTAAGGACCGGTTGGACCTCGCCGAGCTCGAGGATCGCGAAGCGGAAGCGCTGCAGACGCTCGCGCTCGAAAAAGAACGCAAGCACCAAGATGTGATCGAGCAATACGGGCTCGAAGAAGAAGCACCCGAAGGCGGCGCGCAGGTCGTCGATCTGATGGACGTGTTGAGAAAGAGCCTATCGAAACGCGCGAGCGTCGCATCGGCCGAACGCGCCCTTGCAGACAGCTCCTCGCGGAGCCCCGCGCGCTCGCATCGAAAACGCAACGGCAACGGCGCGCAACGGGATCGCACCAAGACCACCCGCAACCGAAGCCGACTGAAACAATCCTCGAGAAGCGAGCTTCAGAAGCTCGCTTCCGAGCTCCATATCGCGGGACGAAGCAAGATGGACAAGCCTGCACTCGTCAACGCCATCCTGCGGGCGGGATGAGCAGCGCGCGAACCGGCTCGCGCAGCTATCGCCCCAAGAGCGCGTAGATCCCGAAAATTGCGAACAGCGCTGCGGCAACGAACCGCATCTTTCGCAACGGGAAACGTTTCATGAGCGAATCGCCGACCAACACGGCGGGCACGTTCGCCACCATCATGCCGAGCGTCGTGCCGAGCGTGACGGCCACCACGTCGCCGTACTCGGCACCGAGTGCGACAGTCGCAAGCTGCGTCTTGTCGCCCATCTCCGCGACGAAGAACAAGACCATCGCCGCCATGAAGGCGCTCGAACGGCCCTTGGCCGAAGGCTCGTCATCCAGAGTGTCCGGGATCAGCGCCCACACTGCGAAAACGAGAAATGCGATACCGACGATAATGCCCATCACATTCGCATCGACAGCGTGCGTGATCCACTTGCCCAGACCCGCGGCGAGCGCGTGATTGGCAATCGTCGCAACGAATATTCCCAAAATGATGGCCCACTGACGGCCTGGCCAGCGCGCAGCAAGCACGAATGAAAGCAATTGAGTTTTGTCGCCAAGCTCTGCGAGCGTGACGATGCTCAGCGATGCGAGAAAAGGCGATGCGTACAAGAAGTCCACTGTCGTTCACGGGGGCCGGCGATGTTGCACCATTGACTCCAAATGTCCTCGCCGGCCCGGCTCGGACATCGAAGTCAAAGGTCTCGCCTTGCGATTGCTGCTGACGCCATGGTCGCAACGGACCAAGTGTGTTGACGTCAGCTCCTTCCGTTGCGGAAGGCGGCTACTCCCCAATGACGGGGCGCGACTATACGGGTCGACGTTGCAAGTAGCAAGGCACAAAAACAAAGCTGAGAGGGCGTGGGGCTTGGGGCTCGGGGCGTGGCCTAGAATACGTGCACGAAGCTGCCTCCCGCGGCAGGCACTGGACTCTGGAAACAAATCCACGCGCGAACACGCGCTTATACCTTCAGCCTTCAGTCTTTGAAGATCGCGATTCCCGTCAACTCAGCCAGCCTGGCAATGAGCTGCTCCTGGAAATCGGCATCACGCGTTTCCGGTGCCGGTTCGCGCCGCTTGCGGTGATGCCAGTAGGCGCCGCTCGTCTGTGCCGCAGGATCCTCGCTGACCGCAAGCCAGGTTTGCGTGAGATAACCCTGCTCGAAATCGTCGGGGGCATTGGGCCCGCCCATTTTGGTCGGTACCCAGCCCGGGTCGACGGCATTGCTCAACACATCCGGCCATCGCCGCGCGATGGCGAATGCGAGCGTCGTGACGAACAACTTGCTTTCAGAATAAGCAGTGCTGGGTTCCCAGGGACGCTCGATCCAATCGATGTCGCGCAGCAATGCGCGCGCTTCGCGATGCATGCCGCTGCTGAGATAGATCAAACGACGCGGCCGATCGATCAACGCCGTCAGAATGTACGGCGCCAATGTGTTCACGGCGAGCGTCGTCGCATGGCCCTCGGGCGTGGAGCCGCGAGTCTGCTCTCGATACACACCCGCGTTGTGAATGACCGCATCCATGCGTCCGATCTTGTTCACCTGCTCTGCCAGCGAGCGCGTCTCTTTGCCGCTCGACAGATCGCCGATCACGACTCCAGCGGATCGATCGGCGAGATCGGCGAACGCGGCGGCGCGCTGCACCGAACGCGCGTGCAACACGACCTCATGGCCTTCCTGGATCAACGCACGGGCGGCAGCCAGCCCGAGGCCGTCGCTCGAACCGGTAATGAACACTCGACTCATTTTCGTTTACACCCTGCTATTACGCATGCGACACCGACGATGAGATCGCAAAAGAATCAGTAACGACGCAAACAATTCGGATTCCTGCGTACGGTTCCATTGACGATTCATCGACTTCGCACCCGTCGCCCAGATCCGACAAGTTTGCTCACGATGAAATCGCAGTTGCGATCCCTGATACTCGCGCTCCCCGGACAAGTCTTCGTAGATCTCGCGACGATGGATCGGTTCGGCGATTGCGTAACGGCCTGACGGGGCACGCCTGCTAGTTTCCACCACGCGCCGCGCCGGTCGGCCCTCCATTACGCCGAAATACACGGAACAACCAGGGCTCGCCGTGCAATTCTTGCAGCGAGCCCAAGCTCGTGCGGCAGGCGATCGCCTTCGCTCATCGGCAATCCGAGCGCACCGGCATGATGGAGAGCAAAGATCGGCGCGAGAATGCGAGCCCGACGGACCGGTTGCTCGACATTGCGCGCCGCATGCTCGAAGACATGCATGCCGACGAACGGGCGATCCAGGCAGTTGCGTTGAATGCGGCGCTCGATCGGGACCTCGGGCTCGACAGCCTGGCGCGCGTCGAGTTGTTCGCACGCATCGAGCATGAGCTCGGCCTGACCCTACCTGAAACGATTCTGCAAGGCGCAGGCACGTTACGCGACATCGCCGAAGCGCTGGACGGGTCGTTGCGCAAGCCACCCGAACGTCGGCACGAGCGACGCACGACGACCACCGGCACCATGCCGCCATCAGGACTCGCCACGCTCGATCGTGTGCTGCAGTGGCACATCGAACATGACGAACATTTCGTGCAGCTCGAAGTCTTGAGCGACGGCAGCAGCGACCCGTTGACGTACCGCGAGCTATGGGAAAGCGCGCTGCGGGTTGCAGCCGGCTTACAGCAGGAAGGCATCGGCAAAGGCGATCGCGTCGCGCTGATGCTGCCGACCGGACGCGAATACTTCATTTCGTTTTTGGGGAGCATGCTTGCAGGCGGCATTCCCGTGCCTCTGTATCCCCCGGCGCGCCCCAATCAAATCGAGGAGCATGTGCGTCGACATCGCGGCATCCTCGACAATGCATCGCCTGCGCTACTCATCTCGACGCCCGAGCTGCGTCGGCTGGCAGGCATTTTGCGATTGCACACCCCCTCGGTGCGGCGCATCGCCTCGCCGACCGAATTGCTTGCGTGCGATACGGCACTCACTTCGGTGACGCTGAGACCGAGCGATCCTCTGTTCTTTCAATACACCTCGGGCAGCACAGGGCAGCCGAAAGGCGTTGTGCTCACGCACGCCAACGTGCTTTCGAACATCGAGGCGCTGGGCAGCGCGCTCGAAGTCTCGGTCGACGATGTATTCGTGAGCTGGCTGCCGCTCTATCACGACATGGGATTGATCGGCGCATGGCTCGGGCCGCTGTATTTCGGCATAGCGCTGAAGGTCATGTCGCCGCTGACCTTTCTCGCGCATCCGGTTCGTTGGGTGGCGGCGATCGATCGTTACAGAGGCACGCTATCGGCGGCACCGAACTTCGCCTATGAAATGTGCATCGCGCGCATCCCCGACGAGCAGATCGCGACGCTCGATCTGAGCTCCTGGCGCTGCGCGCTGAACGGCGCCGAGGCCGTCAGCGCGGATACTCTGAAACGATTCCACCGCCGGTTTGCCGCGTGCGGATTGCGACCGGCGGCGCTCATGCCCGTCTACGGACTCGCGGAAAACTCCGTGGGCTTGACGATCCCGCCGCTCGGGCGCGAACCGTTGATCGACTCCATCGACCGCGACACGTTCTCACGCACCGGGCGAGCCGTACCGGTACCCGAGAACGATCCGCTCGCCCTGCACTTCGTCGCATGCGGTCGGCCGATTCCCGGTCATGAGGTTCGCATCGTCGACGACACGGGACGCGAGCTTCCAGAACGTTGCGAAGGCCGACTCGTGTTTCGCGGACCATCCGCTACGGCGGGCTACTTTCGCAATCCGCAGGCAACTGCCGCACTGTTTCGCGAGGGCTGGCTCGACAGCGGCGATCGTGCCTACATGGTTCATGGGGAGATCTATCCGACCGGACGCATCAAGGACATCGTGATCCGCGCAGGTCGCAATCTCCATCCGGAAGAGATCGAAACCGTCGTCGGCGCGGTCCCGGGCGTTCGCAAGGGTTGTGTTGCGGTGTTCGGCTGTCGCGATGCCAACTCAGCCACTGAACGCGTCGTCGTGCTGGCAGAAACCAACCTTCAAACACTCGAGCAGCGCACAGCGCTCAAAAAGCAAATTCTGCAAACCCTCGTTCGAGAGCTCGGCGAGCCCGTGGACGAAGTCGTACTGTGCGATCCGCATACGGTGCTGAAGACATCGAGCGGCAAGATTCGCCGGTCCGCCACGCGCGAGCTTTACGAACGCGGACTGCATAGCGCGCCGCGTCCGCGCGCACCGTGGCTGCAAGGCCTGCGACTTGTCTTGGGTGCCGCGCCGCGGGCCGTGGGACGCGCGGCAGAGCGCACGCTGGCGTTCTGTTACGCCGTCTATTTTTGGGCACTATTTGCGATGCTCGGCATTCTTTCACTCTTGCTCGTACTTCTACCGTTCACGCCGCAGGTCCGTTGGGCGGTCGTGCATTATTCGGCGCGCACGTTCCTCGCCGGAGCCGGCATTCGAGTGAGAACGTCAGGAACGCCTCCACCCGCTGCGAAGATGCCTTGCATCTACGTCGCCAATCACGCGAGTTATCTCGATGCCGTTCTGCTGACAGCGGTTCTGCCCTCGCCTTGCAGCTTCGTCGCAAAAGTAGAGCTCGCACGCGTCCCGGTATTGAGCTTCTTCTTGCGACGCCTCGGCACCTTGTTCGTCGCGCGCAACGTAACGCGCGCAAGCGTCGAGGATGCCGAACGCGTCGTGGAAGCCGTCGCCGCCGGTCATTCGCCACTTTTCTTTCCCGAAGGGACGTTCACCCGCGCGCCCGGCCTTTTGCCGTTTCGTCTGGGTGCCTTCGTCGCGGCCGCGTCTGCACGCGCACCGCTGATTCCGATCGCGATTCGCGGCGCACGCTCGCTGCTACGCGACACGGAGTGGATACCTTCACGCGTGCCGATCGACATCGCTATTGGAACTGAGTTGCACGCAGCAGAACGAACTCCGTTTCTTAGTGCCGTTGCATTGCGCGACGCTGCCCGTGCGTGGATTTTGGAGCGCTGCGGCGAGGCGCCGCGAACGGCGCAGACTGAAGGCCGAAGGTGAAGCGCGCGTCGCCTTTGGTCTGCAGCCTGTCGCCTTTCTTGCCCTTCCCCGTGCGCCGAACGAAATAACATCGTTGCTTTCGCCGATTCGAAAACGCCTTGTTTTGGCGCAATCTCCGCACCCCGACGACCACAGTCATCGATCGGCGCCCGCGAGACCGAAAACCGCATCGCTAGCCGACAGTCCCGCACAGACTGCATGCGCTGCAGCGCGACCACAAATTCCAAGCTGGAACCCGAGCGGAGCATCACGATGCAATCGCCAGCGCACATCACGTTCAAGAACACCGAGGCATCGCCAGCCGTCGAAGCCCGAGTGTTCGAGCACATCGCCCACTTAGAACGATTCCATCCCGAGCTCATCGGCTGCAACGTCGCAATCACGGCACTGCCTGCGCGGAGGCGGCTGCAGCCTGCGCATGAGGTGGAGATCGAGCTGCGCACGTCCGATCGCGTCTTTCGCGTTCGCAGCGAAACCGAGGAGCAGGAAGCCTATCTCGACGTGTTCATTGCCTTGCGGGATGCATTCGAAGCCGCCAAGCGCCTGCTACGCAAACAAGCTGCGGAACGCAACGGCGAGCCGCACCGTGTGCCTACACCGCGCATCGGGACGATCGAACATCTAGCCAACGGCTATGGACGCATCGCAGCCGACGACGGCCGAACGGTGTACTTCCACCGAAACTGCTTGCGGGAGACGACTTTCGGCACGCTTTCCGTCGGCACGATCGTCGAGTTCGAAGAGGATCTCGGCAACCATGGACCGCAGGCAGCGGTCGTCCGGCTGGTCAGAAGCCAGGCTGAAGGCTGAAGGCAGGCTGTAGACTGTAGGCTGTAGTTGGTGCGCATTCGCGCACGCGTTCATATCCCTGCTCCACTTCGGGCCGATATCGGCATACAGCGAGTTCGAGCAGAGCGCGCAACGCGCGCGTACCTTCAGCCTGCAGCCTACAGCCTCATGTGGCTTCGCGATCCACGTGCTCCGCCAGCTCGTGCTGGCGGCGCGACACTTTCGTCGGGCTGTGCATGCACGGCACCAGCGCACGCAGCTTGATGGGCAACGATGCAAGCTCCTCGCGGCAATAGGCACGTACTTCGCTCAGCGGGGGCGATGGTGCTTTGCGCCTGCCGTTCACCATGACTTCCTGCAATAGCGGACGGCCTTCCATCACTTCATCCGCACAGGCGATGACGTCGCGGCCGATGCGGCCATGCGGATCCAGTTCACGGAAGACCTGTCGCGCTCCGGGCCAGCTTTCCTTGCCGTGCGAACGCTTGCGCGTTGGACGACCGTCGTACGCATGCAGCTTGTAGGCACAGTCGAGCGACGGCGCATCGCTCGAGACGGCCACTCGCGTTCCGACGCAATAACCGTCGATCGGCGCATGCGCTGCGCGCATCGTTGCAATCGCATACTCGTCCAGATTTCCGCTCACGAGAATCTGTACGCGCTGGCAGCCTTCGGCATCGAGAATGGCGCGCACTCGCTGCGCCTCGAGCGTGAGATCGCCGCTGTCGATACGCACCGCGCGCACGCGGATTCCCTGGCGTTCGAGCTCGCGGGCGAGTTTGGCAGCGCGCCGCGCGCCGCGCTCCGTGTCGTAGGTATCGATCAGGAGCGTCACGTTTTCGGGCTGAGCGGTCGCGAAATTGCGAAATGCCGTGACCTCATCCTCGTGCGCCTGAATGAAGGAATGCGCCATGGTGCCGACGATCGGAATGTCGAAGAGCCGGCCAGCTGCCACCGTCGCAGTCGACTCGAAGCCGGCGATGTACGAAGCCCTCGCCAGGTACAGCGCGGCCTCGCTGCCGTGCGCACGTCGCATGCCGAAGTCGATGAGCGGCGTATCGCCGGCCGCCAATTTGCATCTGGCCGCCTTCGAGGCCACGAGGGTCTGATATTGAATCAGATTGACGAGCCGGCTTTCGACGAGCTGGGCCTCCGGTAAAGGCGCTTCGATCCGCAACACAGGCTCGTTTGCAAAGAACACGGTGCCTTCGCGCATCGCAAAGACATCGCCGGTGAACCGAAACGTGGTCAGCCGTTCGAGCAACTCCTTGCTGAAGCGATTGAGCGATGCGAGCCAATCGATCTCATCCGGCGTGAAGTGCAAGTTCTCGAGGTAGTCGAGCACCTGCTCGAGTCCGGCAGCGACGAGAAAGTTGCGCTCCTCGGGCAAACGGCGCACATAGAACTCGAAGACCGCGCGCTTCTCCATACCGCTGCGATAGTAGGCGTCCATCATGGTGAGCTGGTACAGATCGGTTAGCAGCGCGGTGCCGGTCGGGGACTGCATCGATTCGATCTCCTGCTCTGACGGGTACGTGCAACTTACGCGCAAACGCCATCGCCGTCCTAGCATGGTCCCATAGGAAAGACCGGCGGAAGCTACGTGCTGCTACGGAGGCGCAAGGTGCCGAGGCCCGGCGCCCGTTTTGTCGGCAAGACGCGCACCACGTTTGCGCACGTCAGCGCGCAGTTCGCACTTCGATACGCGTGCCGTCGGCAATGCGGTCGTTCGGGTGCACCACGATGCGCTCGCCGGGCCGGATCCCCGATACGATCTGGGCATGTAATCCGTTCTGCTGCCCCACCTCCACCTGGCGAAGGCGGGCCTTCCCGCGTTCGTCGACGAATACAGCCCATCGCTCGCCATCCCGAAACAGCGCCGACAACGGGACGCGCACCACCGACGGAGATTCCCAGACGACGATGCTCGGTTCGACACGGTAGCCGTGGCCGAGCGCGGCCCATTGCTCGTAGGGATCGGTCAAATCGATCAACACATTGACGCGCTGCTCTTCGATACCGAGCGCGGAAATCTTCGTGAACCCGAAAGGCTCGACGCGCCGCACGACACCGTTGAGCGGCCGATCCCCGCCCCAGCCGTTGACCACGACGCGTTGGCCCGGCCTCACGCGCACCGCTTCTTCGGACAAGAGATCGACCTGAATCTCCAGTCCGCGCGGATCGCCGATTTCCATGATCGGCGCACCTGCGGCAATCGTCGTCTCGCTCTCTTGAATCACGCGCAACACAGTGCCTGAAATCGGCGAGCGCACGACGATACACTCGCACTTCTTGTCGGCACGCTGCGCACGACCCGGATTCAGCAACCGTGCACGCGCTTGTTTGAGCTCCGAGGCCCGCATCGCGATCATTGCCTCTGCTTCTGCGACGGCAGCCACTGCCGCTTTCGCACGGCGCTCCGCAGCATCGAGATCGTTCTGCGACACGCTCTGATGCTTCGCGAGAGCACTCAGACGCTGCAGCTCCGCTTGCGCAAAATCGCGCTCCGCTTCGGCTCGACGCGCCTGCGCTTGCGCATAGCTGAGCGCCGCCTCGGCAGCGTCCGCGGCAGCCCGTGCCTCCGCTTCCGCCCGCTCGTCCAGGAACATCGGCACGGACGGCTCGATGCGCGCGATTTCCGTTTCGTTCGCGGTGACGACGTCGCCCGGTTCCAATACGACGCGACGCATGAGGCCGGCCACGGGCGCAGATACGACGAAGACGTCGCGCACGCGCGCCTCGCCTTCGTCGGTGATCGTCACTTGGAGCGGACCTTCGTCGGCCGTACTCAGGTCGACCGGTACGGCCTGCGGACGCAGCAGCCACACGAGCGCGATGAGCAATGCCACCACCCCCGGAGCCCAGAACAGAACCCTGCGCCTTTGTATCGAATCCATAGCTACTCGCGAGTCTTGAGAACGCCGATCAGATCGAGCCGGTCCAAGCGACGACGAACCAGAATGACGGAGCCGGCAGTCGCCAACAATGCGCTGATCATCGCCCATGCATACGTGGACGGCTCGATCACGAACGGCACGCGGAACAACTCGGTCTTGAATGCTGCAACGATGAGTCGCGCCAGGACATGGCCGACGAGGCAGCCGAGCGGAAGCGCCAAGAGCGCCAGCAGAGCGATCTCGCCCACCAACAAATAGGAGATCTCGGCGCGCGTAAAGCCGAGCACGCGCAACGTCGCGAGCTCGCGACCTCGCTCGGACAAGGCAATTCGCGCGGCATTGTAAGTGACGCCGAATGCGAGCGCGCCCGAAAAGACGATGAAGAACGAGACGAAGATCATGATGGTCTGGGCCATCGTTTCGTTGAACGTGACGATGGCCGCAGACTTCAGCGTGATGGAGCTCAGCCGCGGCAGCTCCGTGAGCTTGCGAAGCAGTGTCGGCAACTGCAAGGGATCCACCCGCAGATGAACGGTCGAAGCGGTCGGACGCTCCTTGAGCCGTCGCGCCAAGGCGCCGAGCTCGATATACGCGGGCGAACCGAGATAGGTCTCGAAGATGCCGGAGACGGGAACGGTGAACGTGTCGCGCCGGCCGGTGAGCAACTCGACGGTGATGCGGTCGCCACGTTGCACACCCAACAAATCGGCGAGCATCGAGGAAATCATCACGCCTTCGTCGGCAAGACGCAGTGCGCGTCCGCTCGCGTCGAACACTCGATAGAGCTGCTGTTCAGCCGGCAAGCCCTGCAGCGACTCGCGCTCTTCGCGCGCTCCGAATCGCAGCTTCGCAGGCGCAAACAACATCGGCTCGACGACCATCACGCCCGGCAACCGGCTCAAGTCGCGCGCAACTTCAGTTGAACGCGGCTCGATGAAGCTGACGGAAACATCCTGCGACTGCGCTTGCTGGAAATACACGTTGACCATGTGATCGGTCGCATCGATCCATTGCAATGCCACTATCAGCACGGCGACCGACATCGCGATGCCTGCGCACGTCGTAAAGGAACGCATCGGCCATCGTCCCACCTGACGCAGAATGATTCGCGTGAGCTGCTCGATGTTGGCGAGCCATCGCACCTCGGAAAGCCGCGTGCGCCGGAACATCGGGGGCGCTGGCGGCAGCATCGCCTGAGCCGGCGCGAGGTTCGCGGCATTTCGTACGGAGCGCCAGGCGCCTGCGAGCGCTGCACCGACGCCGATCACCAATCCCAACACGAACGGCATCGGTCCCGGCCGATAGAGCAGGAACGGAAAATGGAAGAACTGAGCGTACAGTTGAGTGTTGTGCTTCCCGAGAATGTAGCCGGCGATCCAACCCAGCAGGACGCCGATCACTCCGATCACGACGACGAACTTCGTGTAATGCCACGCGATCTCGCGCCGGCCGTAGCCGAATGCCTTGAGCAATCCGATTTCGCTGCGCTCCAGCGCGATCAAGCGCGCGAGCACCATGTTCGTGAGGAAGGCCGCCACGGCCAGGAAGATCGCCGGCAGGATGTGCGCGAGCTTGCGCAGCTGTGCGATCTCGTTCATCAAGAACCAATTCGAGATCTGATCGTCTCGCGAAGAGGCGCCGATACCGCCGTAGCGTTCGAGAATGCGATCGACCGCTTCGATCGTGGCCTCGACATCGGCACCGCGCAGCAAGGCGATGCTGACGTCGTTGAAAGCCCCTTCCAGATCGAAGGCCGCCTGCAGGGTCTCTTCATCCATCCACAACACGCCGAAACGCTGATCGTCGGGCATCAACGCACCCGGACCGATCGCATAGACGTACTCGGGAGACAATGCGATGCCGACGACGGTGAGCTCGCGCCAGGTACCGTTGAGAATGGCGCGCAGACGCGACTCGATCCGCAGATCGTGAGCTTCGGCGAAGGGCTCGGAGACGACGACTTCGTTGGCCGCGCGAGCATGCGGCAAACGTCCTGCGCGCATGGCGAGCCGATTGAGCAATCCGCCGCCGTTCGCCGGCACGGACACGAGCCGACCGACCACCGGTTCTTCGAAACCGGCGATCTCGAGCACGGCATTCCTGACCACGCGCGTCTCGACGGTTTGCACGCCGGGCAGGTCGGCAATCTGGGCGGCGATGCGCTTCGGCGCGCGTTTGACTTGCGCGAAGATGTCGGCAAAACGATAGCGCTCGTAATAGGCTCGCGCGGTCTCCTCGAGCGCCTCGACGTTCGTCAGACCCGTGATCAACACGCCGATGCCGGACGCCATGATGAGGGCGATCGCGAGCACCTGCCCGCGCATGCGCCATAGATCGCGCCAGAGCTTGCGATCGAGCGCTCGTCTCACCATGACAGCTCGCGGGCGCGGCGCCGTGTCGGGTTCGGCCGATCCTCGTGAATGGCGCCGTCGCGCATGACGAGGACACGATGAGCCATGTCGGCGATCACCGAGTTGTGCGTGATGAGGGCGGTCGTCGTACCGAGCTCGTCATGAATGCGTTCGATGGCTTCGAGCACGAGCACGCCCGTGGGACTGTCGAGCGCGCCCGTCGGTTCGTCGCACAAGAGCAGATCGGGGCGTTTGGCAATCGCCCGGGCAATCGCCACTCGCTGCTGCTCGCCGCCCGACAACTGTGCGGGAAAATGGTGCATGCGATGACCGAGACCGACGAGCTCCAAGGCTTCTTCCGGCCGCATCGGCTGCGCAGCGACCTCGGTCACGAGCTGGACGTTCTCGACCGCCGTCAGACTGGGAATCAGATTGTAGAACTGAAACACGAAGCCGACGTGATCGCGCCGATAGCGCGTCAGTCCCGCATCGTCGAGCGCGCTCAAGTCGAGGCCTTTGAAATGAACGGTGCCGCTGGTCGGCGTATCGAGGCCGCCCAGGATATTGAGCAGCGTCGACTTGCCGCTGCCGGAGGCGCCCAGCAGCACGATCAGCTCACCGGCACGCAGCTCGATATCGACGCCGCGCAACGCCTGAACTTCGACCTCGCCGGTTCGATAGATCTTGCTGAGCGCCCTGCCCTCGAGAATCGGACGGTCTGTCGCGCTTGGTGCTGCCACGGACATCGAATATCGGAGACTCACTGTCGATCGGAGCATGGTAAGCCATGCTTCGCAAAGTGCCGCTTCTTTTTGTCTTCGAGCCGCTATAGCGTATAACGGCATCATGCCGCCGACACTGCCTTCCAACCTACGCCTGTTCGCACCCGCATTCGGTGCCGCGCTCGGCGCTCGCGTAGCGGAAGTGCTCGGAATCCGGCTCGGTTCGATCGAAGAGCGCGACTTCGACGGCGGCGAACAGAAAATGCGGCCGCTCGAAGACGTCGGCGGTTGCGATGTATTCGTTGTCGCCTCGCTCGATGGCGACGCAACCCTCAGCGCCAACGACAAACTGTGCAGGCTCCTGTTCTTCATCGGCGCGTTGAAGGATGCCGGCGCCGCCAGGGTCACCGCCTGCGTGCCTTACTTGTGCTACGCCCGCAAGGATCGGCGCACGAATCCGGGCGACCCGATCACGACGCGCTACGTCGCCGCGATGTTCGAAGCGGTCGGAACCGATTGCGTGGTCACGATCGACGTGCACAACGAGGCTGCTTTCGACAATGCGTTCCGCTGTAGAACGGTCCGCATCGAGAGTGCCGAGCTGTTCGCCGCGGCGCTAATCGATGCGGTCGACACCGAACGCTGCGTCGTCGTCTCGCCGGACATCGGCGGCGTGAAGCGTGCGCAGCGGTTGCGGGAAGCCCTCGCCCATTCTTTCGAACACGAAGTCGGTTTCGCCTTCATGGAAAAGCGGCGCGTCGGCGGTGTGGTATCGGGCGATGCCTTGATCGGCGAGGTCACCGGACGCGATCTCGTGATTCTCGACGACATGATCGTCTCGGGCGGCACGATCGCCCGCGCCACTCGAGCGGCGCGTGCCGCCGGAGCGCACAAAGTCGTCGTCGCCGCGGCGCACGCTCCGCTGACGGCTGAGGCTCGGCAATTGCTCGAGGACGGCGGCCCGGATTCGATCCTGATCAGCGATAGCGTCGCATTGCCGAAAGCCTTTGCGAGCGCGGCACAGTTTCGAATCTGCAGCTGCGCGGACGTTCTCGCTACGACAATCCGGCAATTGGCGACTCGCTGCTGAATCGAGCACAGGGATACCCTCGAAACGCGAACGGCTTGCGCGGACTGCGGATCCGTTTCTTCCGTCGTATCCTCCGGGACGTCCGCTGAGATTCTCCATGTCGGAAGCGACCCCCTCGTTCGACATCCGCGCACTGCTCGATCCCGGCGTATACGCGCATCCGGTCGAGCAGCTTCGGCTCAAGGAAACGCACGTCTCCTGGATCGTGCTGACCGGGCCGTACGTCTACAAGATCAAGAAACCGGTGAAGCTCGACTTCATCGACACCGCGACGCTCGAGCGCAGACGATTCCTGTGCGAGGAAGAGCTACGGCTCAATCGTCAATTGGCGCCGGATCTGTATGTCGATGTCGTACCGATTGTCCGTAACGTCGATGGCCTGCGCGTCGGCGGCGCGGGCGCGCCGGTCGAATACGCCGTGCGCATGAAACAATTCGCATCCGCAGACGAGCTGCAGGAATTGCTCGCGCGCAACGCCGTGAGCGGCGAAGAAATCGAGCAGCTTGCCGTGCTGCTCGGCGAGTTTCATGCGCATACGCCGAGACTCACCGGTAACGACACTGCAACTCAGCGGATATTCGATACCGTCCTGGGAAACGTTCATGAGCTCACGACGCTGGAGCGCTCGCTCGGAACGCTGCCGCATCTCGAGGCGCTCGCCGATTGGCTGCGGGAGCGCATGCTCCACGATCGCGAACGTTTTCTGGCCCGCGAGCGCGACGGCTACATCCGCGAATGCCACGGCGACCTGCACTCGGGCAACATCGTGCGTTGGCAAGGACGCTTGTTACCGTTCGATCGGCTCGAGTTCGAGCCGAAGCTGAGATGGATCGATGTCATGGACGACCTGGCATTTCTCGCCATGGACTTGACGAGCCGCGGCCGGCCGGATCTGGCATGCGTGCTCGTGAGCCGCTATTGCGAGCTGAACGGAGACTATGCAGGCGTGCAGCTCCTACCGTTCTACGCCGTCCATCGAGCGCTGGTGCGCGCAAAGGTCGACGCCCTCTCCGCACGAGACATCCCGCACCGTCGCTCGGAGTTTCTCGAACGCCTACACATACGCCTGCGCGCGGCGGAGCGATGGATGGCGCCGCCCAGACCGTCGCTGGTTCTCATGCATGGCGTCTCGGGTTCCGGTAAATCGTGGCTCAGCGAACGATTGATTCCGGCGCTGCCCGCCATTCGCATCCGGTCGGATGTGGAACGCAAACGGCTGGCCGGCGTCTCGATCAACGAGAATGCCGAACCGGCGGTGTACTCGCAGAATTTCACGCAGCGGACCTATGCTCGCCTGAGCGAATGCGCCGCGGCATGTCTCGACGCGGGATTCACGACGATCCTCGATGCGACATTTCTCGATCCGTCGCAGCGCGTAATCTTCCGCGACCTTGCGAGCCGCATGGATGTACCTCTTGCAATCGTGGCGTGCACGTCTGATCGACAGGAGCTCGAGCGCCGGATTCTCGAACGCGCCAAGAGCGGCGACCGCGTATCCGACGCCGACCTCGAGGTACTCGCTGCACAGCTGCAAAACCTGCAGCCCTTCGATCCGCAGGAGCTCGACTCCGTGATCCGTGTCGACACGCGCGCCCCTGATGCGATCGCCCGTACCGTCGAAGCAATCGGATGCCGGAAAGTCTGAAGCGCCCCAGCATTCCGGGCAGCGCACGCCTGCAATAGGCAATCCTCGCTAGCGAATTAACATGTAACGGAGATCCGTTACGTCATCTCGGGCAAGACTCAGTTGGCTTTACCTGCGACTTGTGCCAGCATCGCGTCCACACTCTGCTTCCAAGGAGGGATCGGCAATGCTCATCCTTACGCGCCGACTCGGCGAATCGATCCAAATCGGCGAGCGGATCGAAGTCACGATCCTCGAAGTTCGCGGCAACCAAGTACGAATCGGTATTTCGGCGCCTGCCGACGTCGTGATCCTACGTGCGGAGCTTGCGAATCAGCCGCACGCCTCGACGGACACACAGCCCGCGCCCGCATGAGCGGCGCGGGCTAGCGTGCGGCGCTCAAGTTGTCGGCAACCGGTCGAAAGCCGCCGCCCAGCGCCTTGTATACCGACAACAATGCCGTCGCAGTTTCCGTTTCGCTGGCGGCAAGCCGATCCTCGGCCTCGAGCATCGTACGTTCGGCATCGAGGACGGTCAGGAAGTCGGTCGCCCCGCTCTCGAAACGCGCACGGGCAATTCGTGCGGCATCGGCGGACGACTGCGCGCTTTGCCGCAAATGCTGCTGCTTGACGAGCGCTTGCGCATACGCGGTAAGACTCGCGTCGGTCTCCTCCAATGCGCGCAACACGCTCTGCTCGTAACGCGCCAACGCGCCGCTGGCAGCAGCCTCTCGTTGATCGATGCGTCGCTTCACACGACCGAGATCGAACGCTGCCCAGCGGATGCTCGGACCGAACGCAAACGTTTCGCTCGCGGCATCGCCCAACTCGTCGAAATGGGCGGCGTCGAATCCCCAACGTCCGACGAACGAGACGCGCGGAAACAGATCGGCCACCGCGATTCCGATGCGGGCGGTGGCGGCGGCGAGCTCCCGTTCAGCCACCTGAATATCCGGGCGACGGCGCAACAACGATTCGGGCGTCCCGATTCGATGAGTGCGCGGCAACTCCGGCAGCGGCTTTGCATCCACGAGCCGCGCGACGAGCGCGTCCGGCGAGCGTCCCGTGAGCACGCCGAGACGCAGCATCGCAAACCTCACCTGGGCCTCGAGATCCGGAATCGTCGCCAGGGTGGCGCTCAAGAGTGCCTGCGCACGCGAAACGTCGAGCTGCGTACCGCGTCCGCCGTCGAGGCGCGCCTGCGTGATTCGCAACGACTCTTCTTGATTCGCTGCATTGCGCCTGGCCACCTCGAGCCGCTGCTGTGCGCCGCGCAGCTCGAAGTAGTTGCGCGCCACTTCCGCCGTGATCGTCACGTGCGTGTGATAAAGCGCCGCCTCCGCCGCTTGCACGAGCGCCGTCTGAGCCTCGACCCCGCGGCGCACGCGTCCGAAGAAGTCGAGCTCCCAGAACGCATCGAACCCGGCGTCGTAATAGTCCTGGTCGCGCGCGACGCTCGGCGCCGGCGTTTGACGCTCGCTCGTCCGTGCGTCCGCCGCGCCCGCTGTCGCGGTGACTGTCGGCGCGAGATCGAGCCATGCTTCGCCGCGCAGCGCGCGTGCCTCTCGCAACCGCGCGAACGCGATACGCACATCGTGATTCGCGCGCAATGCATCCTCGATCAGCTCTGTCAGCAGCGGATCCTGGAACGCTTTCCAGAACTCGCGGTCCGCCTCGCTCGCATCGAATCGAGCGGCATTCGGCGCCACGAACTCATCGGGCACGGGGACATCGGGACGTTTGTAATCCGGCCCGACCGCGCATGCGGCCAAGAGCAACGATACGGTGGCGACCAGCGCGAGCGGACGAGCGGCAGACAGTTCGGCAGGCATGCATCTTCCTCCGGTGCGATGGCTGCACTGTAGGCGCACGGAGGGATACGACCAATCGGCCCGAGCGCATGAGAGTGATGACGACAGGGAAGCAATCGCGAGGGCGATGCTCGGCCGATGCGGAATCAACGGACACGCTGCCGGTGCTGCGTCGCCCGACAGCGTGCCTCTAGCGAGTATCCGTCTGCGGGAACAGACTGACTGCAAAGTCGATGAAGGCCTTGATCTTCGCAGTCGGCTGCCGGTGATGGGGATAGACGACGGACACGGGCCACTGGGCGCCGTCGTTCCAATCCTGCAACACGGGCACGAGCAGGCCAGCGGCAATCTGCGCTTCGACCGTGAAGTCGAGCGTGCGCACGAAGCCGGCACTCGCGACAGCCGCCGCTACGGCGGATTCGGGATCGCTGAACGAGAGCGGTCCGGCCGGATGTACGACGCGCGTCTCCGAGCCTCTTTGGAAAATCCACTCGCGCATCTGTCCCGTGCCGAGCTTGAACATCGGGATGCAGTGCTCGGGCTTGAGGTCGCCCGGTTCCTTCGGCTCGCCGACCCGCTCGATGAACTCGGGCGAAGCGCACGTGACGCCGCGCAATTGCCCGACCCGGCGTGCGATCAAGCTCGAGTCCGAGAGCTGCCCGACACGGATCGCCGCATCGATGCCTTCCTGCACGAGATCGAGCACTCGATCGTTCATGCTCATTTGCACCGTGAGCTCCGGATACTGCTGAATGAAGCGCGGCAGCGCGGGCACGAGAATCCGCCGGCCGAGAGAGATCGGCACGTCGACCCGCAAGCGGCCGCGCGGCACGCCGCGCGATTCCGCGACTTCGCTCTCCGCCTGATCGAGCTGTTCGAGCGCGGTGCGGCAGCGCTCGTAGAAGCTGATGCCCACGTCGGTCATACTGAGCGAGCGCGTCGTGCGGTTCAGCAAACGCGCCCCGAGCCGTTCCTCCAAACGGCTCACGGCCTTGCTGATCGCAGACGGTGACATGCCGAGCGATTGCGCCGCCGCCACGAAGCTGCGCGCCTCCACGACGCGCACATATGCAACGATGTCGCCGAAGTTGTTCAAGCGCGTTATGTCCCCATACCGAGCCGAAGACGGCCTGACGATCTGCGAGTTTCCCATCCTGCTATGCGCAACGATCGAGACATGAAACGCGGCAGCGCCCTGACCTACATCCCGCGGCCTATGCCCCATTAGGCTTTCGGCCGATGAGGATTCTATGCTTTCGATTCATGACCGTAACGCACCACACTTTTTGCTTTTCGGGGCGTTTACCCTTCACTGAGCCCACCGTAATGTATGGCCCCGGTCCATGTGGACCTGACGTGGGACGGGAGCACTAAAAAATGCTGTTGGTGACGGATGTAACGGGTTACGTGAGCAAGGCCGTCGTGGCCGAGCTTGCCCAAAGATCCGTACCAGTACGCGTTTTGACCCCCGAAGGGCCTGCAGCCGCAGCCACGATCGCCGATCCCGGCAGCGCCGTCTACCCCAATCTTGCGACCTACGTCGAATGGATCCGCGGCTCGGCGTGCGATCCGTCGGCGGTCGCCAATGCGATGCAGGGCGTCGAAGCGGTGTTCCTCGCCACTCCGCTCTCGCCGAAGATGGCCGACGAGCATTTGCGGGTCGTAACGGCGGCCAAGTCTGCGGGTGTCAGCCGGGTCGTACAGCTCTCGGGCGTGGCCGCCGATCAGGACATTTGTTGCACTCGGGCGCTGCGTTGGCTCGGCCAGGCCGAAGCGGCCATCAGTACGACGGCGCTGACAATCACCCGCCTACGTCCGACCTTCCTGATGCAGAACCTGCTCGAGTTCGCGCCATCGATCGCACAGCAGGGCGTGATTGCCGGCCCGTTCCGCACGACTCGATGGACGTGGGTGGATGCGCGCGATGTGGCGGGCGTTGCCGTCGAGGCGCTGCTGAATCCCAAGCACGCAGACCAGACGTATACGGTGACGGGTGCAGAGGCGCTGAGCTATCAAGAGGTCGCCGAGCGTTTGAGCCAGGTCTGGGGCAAACCGATCCGTTACGTCGACATCACCGCCAACGAGGCCCGCGGTTGGCTGCAGAGTAAAGGCATCCCGCCGGTGATGATCGAAGCGAAATTGGAAATGTGGGACGCCTGCGCATCCAACTTCATCAACGTCGCCCCCACCGAAGTGGTCAAGGAAGTGACCGGCAAGCCTCCCCGATCCATCGACGATTTCGCGCGCGACTACCGCGCACAATTCTTGGGCTAACGCACTCCCCTCGTTCTTCGCGGTTGCTGTTGCGGCGGTTCCGGCGCTGCCTCGATCGTTCCGCCGAGATACTGTTTGAACCAATCTGCAGCCGCGTTCGCGCTGATCTCGAACGCCTCGCCGACGTACATCTCGAAATGGGTCACGGGCACCTCGACGATCTTTTTCGGTCCCGTCAGCTCTTGTGCGGCGGCATAGGCGTGATCACGATTGTCGAAGAGCTCCTCGTGCTGCGCGACAACGAACAGCACCGGGCGATCGCCGACATGCTTTAGATAATGAAACGGCCGGTATTCCGCGATCGCCTGGTTGGTCTCGAAATCGATCTTCCGACGATTCGAGTAGCCGGTTTCGATCTGAGCGCCCTGTCCAGTACGAGCGCGACGAATGGCATCGTCCAACATCCTGCCCTTCAGCTCGAACGGCTCTTCACGGGTACCTTTGCCAGCAATCGAAGGCACCTGCACCGCGAGCGCCTTTACGCGCGCGTCGAGTGCGGCGACGACGATCGCATTACCGGCCGCAAAGCTCGAACCCCAGATGCCGATTCGATGCGGGTCGACGCCGGGCTCGCCTTGCAAATATGAAAGCGCATTGCGCACATCCTCGACTTGCTTCATCGGCAGGATACGCGTGCGTTTCGTGACGACTTCGAATTCGCCGTGCACGAACCGATTTGCGTCGTCATTGGGCTCGCGCGACTGCAACGATTTGTTGGCGAGCGTCGTAAAGCCGTTGCTCTTACCCCACCCGCGATAATCGATGACCATCGCGACGAGTCCTTTCTCGGCGAAGCGCGCGCCGTACTTTTCTATGGAGGCATGCGTGCCCGCCCAGCCGTGAGCGAGCACGACGCCGGGCGTCCGCTTCGTCGTCGAGAAACCTTTTGGAAAGAATAGTTTCGCGTAACAAGCGACATCGTCGCTGTAGAAAGTCGCCTCGCGAACGGTCACGCCCTCGGCCAATTCGTATGCGTAGTCCTCGGGCGTCAACCCCGTCTTGCGAGACTTCGCGTCCTGAGCCGCCGCCGTGCTGCAGACGATCGCGACCGCGAATACCAGCAGGGCGAGCGGTTTGAAACCGGAGAACTTCACAGATCCACCGAAAATGGTTCGATGCGGGAATTATTCCGCGATTCGGCCGATGCCGGCCGGAAAGCCGCGGAAAAAGCTGCAAAGTTTGGTCAAAGGATGGAGCGGATTCGCAAACGCCGCTGCATTCGTCATTCCGGACCTTCGAAGAACTCGACGACACCCGTCTCGAGCGAGTATTCGGCACCGACGACGAGCAATCCGTCCCGTTCGATGAGCTCTTCGAGAACGTCCGAGCCGTGGCGCAATTGATTCACGGACATGCGGATGTTCGCGCGCACGGCGTGGCGAATGAGCTCCTCGCGAGCCATCTGCTCGTTTCCGGCCTTGACGGCCATCACCGACGGACGGATCCGATTGACGATCGAACGCAAGTTACGCGACCGCTCTTCGGTACGTCGGCTGAGCTCCTCGATCGTCGCAGTCACCGCTCCGCAATTCGAGTGGCCGAGCACGACGACCAGACGTGTACCGAATCGCGACGCTGCGAACTCCACGCTCCCGATCTGCGATGGAGCCACGATGTTCCCGGCGACGCGAATGACGAACAGATCTCCCAGCCCCTGGTCGAAGACGATCTCCGCCGGCACGCGCGAATCCGAGCACCCGAGCACGATGGCGAACGGCTCCTGTCCGGCAGCGACTTTGCGCCGGCGCTTCTCGCTCGTGAGCGCATCTTGATTGCGCTGCGCCGAGACGAACCGTGCATTGCCTTCGCGCAACCGCTCGAGAGCCTCTCGCGCTGACATCATGGTAATTCTCCGAGTGGAAGTCGCGTCACGCTCGCTCGCAAGCTGAAAGAAACAAACCTCTCGGAATCTTAGCAGGAGGCGGGAGAACGATTGACGTCGATTCGCCTCGCGACCGGCGTCGACGTACGGCGACGAATCGATGTGCGCAGACCGCTATCGAGCAGTCAAGATCGGAGTGTCGCCGGGCGAGACGAGCGATTCGCCCGGCACGGCGGGCGTCGAGTTGTCGCTCATCGAGTCGAAGAGATCGTTCTCCGGCGATCGATCGGCGGCGAGAATCACGAGCAGCACGCGCCGGTTGGCGTTGCGTCCTTCGGGCGTATCGTTGCTTTGCGCAGGCCGATATTCGCCGAGACCGACCACCGCCAAGCGCGCCGGCTCGACACCTTCTCGCATCAAAAGATGCACGACCGTTGCGGCGCGCGCGGCCGACAGCTCCCAATTGGACGGGAATTCGCGCGTCCGAATCGGCACATTGTCGGTATGGCCTTCCACGCGAATCGGATTCGGGAACGGACGCAACGTCGCAGCCAAACGGCGCAAGATCTCGGTGGATTCTGCAGAGAGCGTGGCTTTACCGCTCGCAAACAGAATGTCGGTGCGAACCTCCACCTCGACCCATAAACCCTGGCGACGCACGATGATCAAGTTCTCGGCGACCAGATCGGCCATGGCGTTCTCGACACTGCGCGCCACCGCTTCCAACCCAAACACGGGATCGTGCGCGTGCGCTCGCGCCATATCCGCAAGTCGGCTCATACCTTCTGCCTCCCGGGCATCGTCGGGTGCCAAGGCATGCTGCATCCTCGAGACGTCGGTCATTTGGATCGGCAGCGGCTCGAGCATCTGCCGCGGCTGACCTTCGAGCATCGCCTGCTGCACGATCGTCACTTGAATGTCCGCGCCGGAGCCGACCTGCTTTTCGCCGACTTGAATCGGCGTCAAGGTCTTGGGCGCACCGCGAAATGCCGCCACGAGCGAATCCGAAAGAATGCGGTACTTGCCCTCGTTGATCGACGACATTGCGTACATGACGACGAAGAACGCGAGCAGCAGCGTGATCAAGTCGCCATAGGGAATGGCCCACGCCTCGTGGTTCAAGTGCTCTTCGTGTTTCCGACGGCGGCGGGACATGGCGGCGGCTATGGGCGTGGGGCTTGGGGCATGGGGCTTGAGGCCATTTCAGTTCCGTGTTGCCGACATGCGAGCGAAGACGAGATTCGACTTGCGATCGCGCAAGAATCCATCACCCGAGCCCCGCGCCTCGAGCCCCGAGCCCTCAATGTAAATATCCCTGCAACTTCGATTCGATCGCGCGTGGGTTCTCGCCTTGCGCGATCGAGATCATGCCCTCGATCACCATCTCGCGGGCCTCCGACTGGCGTTGGATCGCCACCTTCAGCTTGCTCGATGCGGGCAGGAAGAACAGGTTCGCCATGCCGATGCCATAGACCGTCGCGACGAACGCCGCAGCGATGCCTTGTCCGAGCTTGGATGGATCGGCGAGGTTTTGCATGACCGACATTAGTCCGAGCACCGCGCCGATGATTCCGAGCGTCGGCGAGTACACGCCCATGCCTTCGAAGACTCGCGCAGCGCGCGTGTCGGCTTGCTCGCGCACATTCAAATCCACTTCGAGAACGTTGCGGATCACTTCAGGTTCGCTGCCGTCGACGACGAGCTGCAGACCCTTGCGCACGAATTCGTCCGGCTCCTTGTCGATCAGAGGCTCGAGCCCGAGCAGCCCTTGCTTGCGCGCGGTATTGCTCCACTCGACGATCTTCTTGAGCAGGATCCGGCGCTCGATCACGGGCGGCCGGAAGACCCAGGGCAACATCCCGAGAGCGCGCCGCATGACCGGCATGGGCGTCTGTACGCAAATCGCCGCAACCGTACCGACGATGACGATCATGAATGCGGCTCCGGACAAAAGCGCTTGAAAGCCGGCGCCTTTCAGAACTGCGCCGACGACGATGGCGCAGAACCCGAGAGCCAAACCGATGAGACTGAGAATGTCCATGCTTGCCTAGTTAGCAGAAGCTCACACGCCCAATCCCGCCAACAAAGAATCCACATCCTGCTGACCGCTGACGGCCGCACCGTGGTCCACGCCCGGCACGACCGGTCCGAAGCCGCGATTCGGATGGTCGGCTTCGCGAATCTCTCCTTCCGTCTTCGACAAGCGCACGAGCCCGACGAGCGTGTGCTCGAGCTCGTCGACGAGCTTCATGACACCGCGAATGATCTGTCCCGACAGATCCTGATAGCCCTGCGCCAACACGACTTCGGCCAGATTGCCGCGAACCTTTTCCATGTCGCTGCGCGCCGCCGCGAGGAATTCGTCCATCTGCAGCACCAGCTTCTGAAATTCCTTGACCTCAATCTTGCGCGCCCGAAACAGGCGCCACGACTCCATGATCTCGCCGGCTTGCTTCGCCGTGCGATCGGCGAGCGGACGGCACTCTTCCACGAGATCCATCGTGCGATGCGCCGCCTCGTCGGTGAGCTTGAGCACGTGATCGAGCCGATGCTTCGCATTCGGCACTTCCTTCTCGGCCAGATCGACGAGCCGCGAATCGACGCGAAACCGCTCGAGCGCCGATTGCAGGTCGCACGTGAGCTTGCGCAGCTCCTTGAACAGATCGGCCTCGCGGCGTTGCACGAGCGCGTCCAGTTGCGCTTTGAACAACGCCTCGTCGCCCGCAGCGAGCGCATCGCTCAGCGCGGCCACGATCGGTCCGTAGTCCTCGCGCAGTGAGGAGATTGAGGTGGTCATGGTGAGTTCCTGGGGCTCAGGGCGCTGGACTCTGGGCTCTGGGCCGAGGCCGACAGCTCAACGGAACGCAGCGCGCGGAGCCGAAACCGATCGTCGCTACGAGTGATGAAGCTCATTGCTTCGCCGCTCCTTCTTTCCAGCGCTCAGAGCCCGTCTTCCGTCACGCCGCGTTCGCGCGCTGCTCGAGAATCTTGTCGATCTTCTCTTTGAGCGTGACCGCGGTGAACGGCTTGATCACGTAGCCGTTCACGCCGGCTTGCGCAGCTTCGATGATCTGCTCGCGCTTCGCTTCGGCCGTGAGCATGAGCACGGGCAGCTTCGCCAGCTTGGGATCGGCGCGTACCGCCTTCAGCAGCTCGAGGCCGGGCATGCCCGGCATGTTCCAGTCGGTGATGAGGAAGTCGAAATTGCCCGACTTCAGCATCGGCAACGCGGTCGAGCCGTCATCGGCCTCCGTGACGTTCGCGTAGCCGAGATCGTTCAACAGATTCTTGATGATGCGACGCATCGTCGAGAAATCGTCGACGATCAGAAACTTCATGTCTTTGCTCACAACCCCACTCCTCTCATCGCGTCAAGGCGTGTTCGTCTCACTAGCCGCGATCCCGCCAATCCGCCAGTCGCGCCTTCAATCGCATCAGCGCTTGGCCGTGCAGCTGACAGACTCGCGACTCCGTCACCTTCAGCACCGCGCCGATCTCCTTCAGGTTCAACTCCTCGTCGTAGTACAACGACATCACCAGGCGTTCGCGCTCCGGCAACTCGTCGATCGCTTTCGCCAGCGCAGCGCGAAAGCCTTCGTCGCTCGCATCGGCGAACGGATCCGCATTCTCGTCCTCGATGCGACCGAGCAGCGAATCGTCGTCGCCGTTCGTGTCGTCGAGGCTGGAGATTCTGCAGCTCGCCGCATCATGGGCGATCTTGTGATACTCCTCGAGCGTGACGCCCAAGCGCTCGGCGATCTCGCCGTCGCGCGCCTCGCGGCCGAATTCGGCTTCGAGCTCGCGAATCGCCTGCGCCGCAGCGCGGGCTTTTCGATGCACGGAGCGCGGCGCCCAATCGAGCTTGCGCAACGCATCGAGCATCGCGCCGCGGATCCGGATGCCCGCATAGGTCTCGAAGCTCGCGCCGCGATCCGCGGTGTAGTTCGAGGCCGCTTCGAGCAGCCCAAGCATTCCCGCCTGTATCAAGTCGGCCACTTCGACCGACGCAGGCAATCGGCCCGCGAGGTGATAGGCGATGCGCTTCACCAGCTCGGCGTGGCGCATCACGATCGCTTCGGTGTCCCGGCTCGAGCGCCGGACTGCATATGCACCCACGCTCACTTCACGACCTCCAGCCGCGCCTGCGGCCTGCGGACGAGCCGTTCGACGAAGAACTCGAGGTTGCCGCGCGGGCCCTCGGGTACAGGCCATTTATCGGCCTTCAGGGCCAGTTTCTTGAATGCCCTGCTCGACGGGCACGCCGGAAACGCCGCCACAACGGGACGCTGTTCACGAATCGAGCGTCGCAGATACGGGTCTTCAGGGATTTCCCCGACGTATTCGAGGGTCACATCCAGGAATTTGGACGTCACGCGCTGCAGTTTCTCGAAGAGCGCTTCGCCGTCGCCCGGCGTACGGATCATGTTCGCCACGACCCGGAATTGCGTCACACGATGCTGACGGCTCAGCACCTTCACGAGCGCATAAGCATCGGTAAGGGAAGCCGGCTCGTCGCAGATGACGATCAACACGTGCTGCGCTGCCTGCGAGAACTGCACGACGCTATGGGCGATTCCTGCTGCGGTATCGACGATGAGCACATCGACGCGATTGCTGAGCGAGCTGAACGCCTGCACCAAGCTCAAGTGGCCGGCCGCCGACAGATTCGCGAGCTCCGCAACGCCCGATGCGCCCGGCACGACCTGAATTCCTTGCGGCGACTCGACGATGATTTCTTCGAGCGAGCGCTCCCCGGAAAGCACGTGCGCCATCGTGTACCTGGGCGACAAGCCGAGCAGTACGTCGACGTTCGCCAGACCGAGATCGCCGTCGAGCAACATTGCGCGACGCCCGACGCTCGCCAATGCGGTCGCCAGATTGACCGCGACGCTCGTTTTGCCGACTCCGCCCTTTCCGCCCGTCACCGCGATGACTTGAACCGGGCCCGGGTTCGTCATGCGCTTCAGGCTCGCTGCTTGTGATGATTCCATGATTTATGTCTTACCCTTCGAACGAATGCCCACGCGCTCACGCCAGCGCATGTGCGACCGCGCCGAATCGTCGGCGCAACAAATCTTCATCCGCCGTCGCACCCGATTTGCGCGACAGCTCGACGGCGCGCGCAACCAACTGATGCGCACGCGCCTGACTCAAGTCTTCGGGAACGCGTTGACCGTCGCTGATATAGGCCAGCGGCAGATTCGTGCGCACGAGCGTGGAGATCGCGCCGCCGAGACTCGTCGCCTCGTCGAGCTTCGTGAGCACGCAGCTCGTCGGATTCGCTGCTGCGAAACGTGCGAACGTTTCTTCGATCGCGCCGGCTTGTGCGGCCGCCGACATGACGAGACACGTCTCCAGGCGCTCGCTTGCTGCAACGAGCGTCCCCAGTTCCTGCGCAAGACTCGCATCGCGCTGGCCGATGCCGGCCGTATCGATGAGGATGAGTCTGCGATCATCGAGCTGGTCGATGAGCTCGGCCAGCTCCGCAGCACTTTCGACGGCATAGGCAGGCGCACCGAGCAAACGGCCGAGCGTGTGGATCTGCTCTTGCGCGCCGATGCGCACGCAATCGGTCGTGATCAGCGCAAGCTGCCGCGGGCCATGACGCAGCACCCAGCGGGCCGCGAGCTTCGCCATCAACGTCGTCTTGCCGACACCGGTCGGTCCGACGAGCGCGAGAACCCCGCCTGAATCGAGCCAGCGTTCGTCCATCACATGGATACGCCGCGCAATCATGGCGAGCGCAAGTCGTTGCGCCTCGGCGAATTCCAATCTCGCAGGCATTTGCGCGACGAGCTCGGTGCACAAATCGTGCGCCAGTCCGAGCGCGCTCAGGTTCTTCAACAGCTCGGTATGCACCGGCGCACGCCGAGTCAGATCGTTCCAAGCCAACGTCGCGAGCTGCGTTTCGAGCATACGGCGCAGCATGCGCAGCTCTTCGTTGATGTCGGACGGCTCGTCGCGGAGGGCGAAGTCTTCCTCGAGGGCTTGGGGCGTGGGACTTGGGGCATGGAACCCAGACCGTGCGGCGCGAGAAAAAGAAGAAGAGCCTTGTTGCGCAACATACGCATCGAAAGCGTGACGTGACGTTGTCTCGGATGAGGCTTGCCCCGAGCCCCGAGCCCCGAGCCCCAAACCCTTCTCCGAATCCCGAGTCCCGAATCCCGAGCCCTTCTCCGCCTCTTCGTAATCGATGGCCGCAACGACTTCGACACCACCTTCGATGCGACGGCTCGAAAGAATGACTGCATCCGGTCCTTGCGCTTCGCGCACCTGCTTGAGCGCAGTACGCATGTCCGGCGCGCGGTAATGTTTGATCTTCATGCGCGAATCCTCACAACGGACGCTGGGCTCTGGGCGCTGGGCTCTGGACAGGCATGTCCGCCGCCGTTCCTGGTGTTGAAAGACTTCTCTCGTTCATGACTCATCGGATCGCAACACTTTGCTTCTCACCAGCGCCCAGGGCCCAGAGCCCAGTGCCCCAGCTCATCTCCCCACCGCCGTGACCAATCTCACCTTGCGGTTGTCTGGAATTTCGTTCCATGCGAGCACGTGCATGTTCGGCACGCTCGAGCGCATGAACCGTGCGAGAGTGGCGCGAAGCTGCGGCGGCACGAGCAGCACAGCAGGTTCGCCTGAGAGCTCTTGACGTTGCGCAGCTTCGGCGAGGCGCTGCTGCATGCGCTCTGCGAGTCCCGGCTCGAGTCCCGGCGTGGCGGCATTGGTGCCTGCGAGCGAGTTCGTCAGCAGTTGTTCGAGATCCGGCTCGAGCGTGATAACCGGCAGCTCCGCATTCATGCCGGCGATCTCCTGCACGATTTGCCGGCCGAGCGCGACTCGCACTTGCGCCTGGAGCTGCGCCGCATCCTGTGTGCGCGATGCATGCTCGGCGAGCGTTTCGACGATCGTGCGCATGTTGCGGATCGGCACACGCTCGGCGAGCAAGCCCTGCAACACGCGCACGACGGTGCCGAGCGGCAGCAGTTTGTTGAGATCCTCGACGAGCTTCGGCATCGTCTTTGCGAGCGTGTTCAGGAGCTGCTGCGCTTCTTCGTGGCCGAGCAGCTCGTGCGCGTGCGTCTGGATGATGTGGCTCAAGTGCGTTGCGATGACGGTGCTCGCATCGACGACCGTATAGCCGAGCGTTTGGGCGTGATCGCGCGAGGCGGGATCGATCCACACGGCTTCCATGCCGAACGCCGGATCGCGCGTCTCGATGCCCGCGACCTTGCCGAACACCTTGCCCGGATTGATCGCCAGCTCGCGCTCCGGATAGATCGTGCCCTCGCCGACCGGTACACCGGCGAGATTGATGCGATAGCCGTTGGGAGACAGATCGAGGTTGTCGCGGATGTGGACCGCCTGCACGAGGAAGCCGAGATCCTGCGTGAGCTTGCGCCGCACGCCTTTGATGCGCGCGAGCAGGTCGCCGCCTTGTGCCTTGTCGACCAGCGGCACGAGCCGATAGCCGACTTCGAGCCCGATCACGTCTACGGGCTGCACATCGTCCCAAGTGAGCTCGCGCTGCTCGAGCGCCGGCGCAGGCATAGTTTCCGTGGACGCAGGCGCTTCCGCCTGTGTGTCTGCTGCGATGCTCGCTTGCGAACGCTTGTGCAAGCCCCACGCGGCGAGTCCGCACAGCGCCGCCATGAGCAGGAACGCGAGGTTCGGCATGCCGGGAATCACGCCCATCACGCCGAGCAGCGCACCTGCGATCGCCAGCGCACGCGGATGACCGAACAGCTGCTTCTGCATCTCGCCGCCCATGTCCTGCGCGCCCGACATGCGCGTGACGATGATCGCGACCGCGGTCGACAGCAGCAGCGCGGGAATCTGCGCGACGAGGCCGTCGCCGATCGTCAGCAGTGCATAGGTTCGCGCAGCCTCGGACAGCGACATCTCGTGGCCGAACGTGCCGATACAGATGCCGCCGAGCAGATTGATGATCAGGATCAAGATGCCGGCGATCGCATCGCCGCGCACGAACTTGCTCGCGCCGTCCATGGAGCCGTAGAAGTCCGCTTCCTGGCGCACTTCCGCCCGGCGGGCACGCGCTTCTTCCTGCGTGATGAGCCCCGCATTCAGATCGGCATCGATGGCCATCTGCTTGCCGGGCATCGCATCCAACGTGAACCGTGCCGTGACTTCCGAGACGCGGCCGGCGCCTTTCGTCACGACGATGAAATTGATGATCGTCAGAATCGCGAACACGATGATGCCGACGGTGTAGTTGCCGCCGATCACGAACTCGCCGAACGACTCGATGACGTGACCCGCTGCGCCGGAGCCCGTGTGACCGTGAAGGAGCACGACACGCGTCGAAGCGACGTTCAATGCGAGCCGCAGTAACGTCGCAAGCAGCAACACGGTCGGGAACACGCCGAAGTCGAGCGGACGCATCACGTAGAAGACCGCCAGCACGACGACCAGCGACAGTGCGATGTTGAACGTGAAGAGCACGTCGAGCGCCAGCGGCGGCAACGGCAGCACGATCATCGCCAGCAGCGCGAGCACGCCGAGCGGCACCCCGATGCCGGAGCGCAGCACGTTGCCGAAATTGAGCGGTTGCGCGAGCGTCGCCATGGTGCGGTCAGGCTCTCCGGCCTTCAGCGGGGGCGACACGTGCCGGGCATACGGACAGCGGTGCGCTCACCGCCCCCAGTGCCATGCAATTCGTGGTCGTTGCACCCATCGCTTGAACCTGTATTCGCGCGTCGACAGATTGACGCGCTTAGATAGGTGCAACTGACGGGCCACGGCCCGCTGTGAGCGCCGGGAGTCGCTCACAGTTTGGGAAGAAGGGATTCAGGGTCTCCCTGAATCGGCCTCGGGCACCTCGACCGTCGGCTTCTCCGGCGGCGCCATGCCTGCTTTCGCGGCCGCCTTGAGCTGGTACACGTAGGTCAGCACCTGCGCCACCGCCACATACAGGTTCGCCGGAATTTCCTCCCCGATGTCGACGTTGCGGTACAGGACGCGCGCGAGCGGCGGCGCTTCGAACAGCGGCACGCCGTGATCCGTGGCGACTTCGCGGATACGCGCCGCAATGGCATCGACGCCCTTGGCCACGACGACCGGCGCACGCATGCGACGCTCGTCGTACTTCAACGCGACGGCGAAGTGCGTCGGGTTCGTGACGACGACATCCGCCTTCGGCACGTCCTGCATCATGCGTTGACGCGCCAGCTGCTGCTGAACTTGCCGAATACGGCCTTTGATCTCCGGCGAGCCTTCCGTTTCCTTGAACTCCTGACGGATCTCCTCGCGCGTCATGCGCAACTGCTTGGCGTACTGCCAGAGCTGATATGGAACGTCGACGGCGGCAATGATCAGCAAGCCTGCGGACACGATGATCAAACCTTGCCCGGTCAGACGCGTCGCATGCACGATGCCGCTCAAGACGGATTCGCGGCCGAGCGCCAAGAGCTCCTGCGCGTCGTTCCACAGCACGACCACCGCAAGCAGCGCGACGACGGCGAACTTCGCCAATCCCTTGCCGAGCTCGACGAGACTTCGCAGCGCGAACATGCGCTTGAGTCCCGCGAGAGGATTCAGACGGCTGAACTGCGGCTGCAGCGCTTCGGTGCTGAAACTCCAGCCGCCCAGCGCGAGCGGCGCGATGAGCGCGGCCAGCACGATCAAGCCGAACACGGGTGCACAGGCGAGCAAGGCATCCCATGCCGCCGAGACGAACGCCGGCACCATGCGCGAATCGTCGAGCGCCTGCTCGCGCGACACCAACAGTCCCTTAGTCATCATGCTGTGCAGACCGGTGCCGAGTTGCCCGCCGAGCGCATACAACGCGCCGCCGCCCGTCATCATGACGGCTGCCGTGGTCAGGTCTCGGGAACGTGGGATTTGGCCGCGGCGTCGAGCTTCCTCGCGCCGCTTAGGAGTGGCCTCTTCGGTTCGTTCTTGGCCGTCGTGGTTTTCAGCCATTGCGACGCTCCGCTAGGCTGAAGACTGAAGGCTGAGAACTGAAGGAAGATCGCGCGCACTTGCGCGCGATCTTGACCAGCGCCCAGAGCCCCGCGCTCATCTGCCCGCCCCCACCAACGTCCGCAGGAATCCGAACACTTCACCGAGCGAATCGATGAACGCGGCTTGGACTGCGGGCAGGCCCGCAAAGACGATCACGAGGCCGAAAATGAGCGACACGGGGAAGCCGATCGCGAACAAATTCAAAGTCGGTGCGGCACGGCTCATGACGCCGAACGACAAGTTGACGATGAGCAACGCCGTCATGCCCGGCAACGCCACCATCAACGCGCCGATGAAGAGCTGCGAACCCCAAAGCGCGATCGTCCAAATGAGATTCCGCTCGAGTCCGGCCACGCCGACGGGCAGCGTCGTGAATCCGGTCGCAACGACGTCGATGAACACGAGATGACCGTTGATCGCCAGGAAGGTCAGCGTCACGAGCAGCATGTACAGCTGCCCGAGCGCCGGCGTGCTCGTGCCGCGCATGGGATCGACGTTGAACGCAAAGCCGAGTCCCATCGAATTCGACAGCAACTGGCCGCCGAGCGCGAGCGCGTCGAAAACGAGCTGTAGCGCAAAGCCGAGCGCCACGCCGATGACGATCTGCTGAACCGTGACGACGGCACCCTCGATCGAGAATGGCACGACGTCGGTCGGCGGCAGCAAGGGCGCGACGATCAGCGTCAACGCGCCTGCGAGAAACAATCGCACTCGCGCCGGCACGAACTGTGCGCCGAAGATCGGCGCAACCATGAAACACGCGCCGATCCTGAAGAACGGCCAGATATACATCGCGAGCCATGCTTCGAGCTGGCCGGTCGACAGCGTCAGCATAGGCTGAAGACTGAAGGCTGAAGACCGAAGGCAAGGCTGTGGGCTGTAGGCTGTAGGCTGTAGAAAGAGCGCGCGCACTTGCGCGCGATTTCGGCCAGAGCCCTCTCGCCCGTCGCCTGTCGACTGTCGCCTGTCGCCTGCAGCATCACCCAATCAACCCCGGTATCGCCTCGAACAACTCCCGCGTGTAGCCGACGATGATCTTCAGCATCCAGGATCCGGCGATCAGCAGCGCGACAGCCATGCCGATCAGCTTCGGGATGAACGAGAGCGTCATCTCGTTGATTTGCGTTGCCGCCTGGAACACGCCGACGAGCAAACCGATCAGCAAGGCGGAGAGCAACAAAGGCGCAGCGAGCATCATCGTGATCTCGAGTGCGCGTTGTGCGAGGGTCATGACGGTTTCGGGAGTCATTCTGAGGCTGTAGGCTGTAGGCTGAAGGCTGAAGGAAGCTGGCAACGAGCAGCATGCGACAGTGCAGGAATCTCGACGCCGACGACGAGCGGATGAGCAACTTTCTCGTGCAGGTCAGTCGACACGACAAACACCTGTATCTGCAAATCTGACGACAAGTCTCACGCCCCGCCCCAAGCCCTCAGTCCGGCGCCCAGAGCCCAGGGCCCTACGTGTAAAAGCTTCCTGCCAACGACGTCATCACCAATGCCCAGCCGTCGACGAGGACGAACAGCATCAGCTTGAATGGCAGAGAAATGAGCACCGGCGAGAGCATCATCATGCCCATCGACATGAGCACGCTGGCGACGACCAGATCGATGATCACGAACGGAATGAACAGCAGGAATCCGATTTGAAACGCCGTCTTGAGCTCGCTCGTGGCGAACGCCGGCACGAGAATCCGTAGCGGTACGTCTTCGGGTCTTTCGAACCCCTCGCCGCCCGAGATGCGCACGAACGTCGCGATATCGCTCTCCCGCGTCTGTTCGAGCATGAAGCGCTTGAGCGGCTCGACACCGCGCTCCATCGCCATCGTCGCGTCGATCGTACCGGCAATGTACGGCTGAACGGCTTCGCTGTTGATGCGATCGACGACCGGCCCCATCACGAACAGCGTCAGGAACAGCGCAAGCCCGATCAGCACTTGATTCGGCGGCGCCTGTCCCGCGCCGAGCGCCTGGCGCAGGATCGCCAGCACGATCACGATGCGCGTGAACGCGGTCATCATGAGCACGATGCCCGGCAGCAGCGTGACTGCCGTCATCAACAGCAGAATCTGCAGCGTCAGCGAGTACGTCTGCCCGCCGCCGGCGCCCGTCGTGACCGTGACCGCGGGTATGCCTTGCGCCAACGCGCCGAAGGAGATCAGCAGCAGCGGCAGCGCCGCGCACGAAGCGAACGACGCGCGGCGTGCGCACGTGGGGCGCGACGAATCCTTCCCTTCGCGCATCACAGTCCAAGGCTCCGTTTCAGGATCGATTTGAAATCCACTTTCTGCGGCGCGCCGCCGGAGCCGAGATTGGCGGAAACTCCGGTGCGCTCGATAAGCACGGGCTCGTCGAGGACGTGCAGCGTGCTGACGCGGCCCGGCGCGACGCCGAGCAGTAGCTGCTTGCCGCCGACTTGCACGAGCACCGCGCGTTCCCTTGCTCCGATTGCCACGTCCGCAACGATCTCGATCGGTCCCGAGCCGAAACGACCGAACGTCCTGAGCCGCCGCATCACCCATGCAGCTGCGAAGACCGCGCCGAGCACGAGCACGAGCGAGAGAGTGACTTGCACGAGACTGCCCGCACCGGGCGTTGCGACCCGCTCGACCGCTTGCGGCGCGGCAAAAGGTTTTTCCGCTTCGGCTGCCAGCGCCGAGACCGCGCACAGCGCCAGCGCGACACCACGTGTCGTGCCCGCGGCTGCCCGCATCCACTTCGTCGCTCGAACGTTCACTGGCGACATCTCTTGCCCGACAGACCGCCGCTCACCGCAGCTTCCGAATGCGCTCGGCCGGCGAGACCACGTCGGTCAGGCGAATGCCGAACTTCTCGTTGACGACGACCACTTCGCCGTGCGCCACGAGCGTGCCGTTCACGAACACGTCGAGCGGCTCGCCGGCTTCGCGGTCGAGCTCCACGACCGAACCTTGGTTGAGCTGCAGGAGATTGCGGATCGGAATCCGCGTGCGACCCACTTCCATCGAGAGTGTGACCGGCACGTCGAGAATCACGTCCAAATTGACGTCCCGCTTACCTTCGGGTGCAGCGCTTTCCTGCAAGTCGCCGAACTCAGCGGCGCGGGCATCGGCTTTGGTGCTCATAGGGGTATCCGTCTCAATATTCGTCGGTGATCGATCAAGGTTTCACAGCGAGCAATGAATCGAGCAATCGCGGCTTGTGACGCGAGACGCGCTCTTCGATCTGCACTGCCTGCTGACCGTGCGAGACGCCGAACGTGCCGCGAAAGATCGGCACGTCCTCCGCCATGATCGTGGCGCGGCCGTTGAAGTCGCACGGCAGGACGTCGCCGGGCTTAAGTTCCATGAGCTGCTGCATCGTGATGCGGCTGCGGCAGAGCACCGTCGTGAGCTCCACTTCCGCATCTTCGATTTCCTCTTTGAGCGCCTGCATCCAACGCTCGTCGTGCTCGACCCGGTCGCTGGCGACGCCGGCGTCGAGCAGCTCGCGCAACGGCTCGATCATCGCGTACGGCATCGTGATGTGAACGTCGCCGCCGCCGCCGTCGAGCTCGACGTGGAAGCTCGTGACGACGACGATTTCCGTCGGGCTCACGATATTGGCGAAATGCGGATTGATCTCGGAGTTCATGTATTCGATGTCGATCCGCGCCACGTTCGACCAAGCCTCTTTGGCATCGGCGAAGATGTGCTTGAGCAGCATGTGAATGACGCGGGTTTCGGTGGCCGTGAACTCGCGGCCTTCGATCTTCGTGAACCGGCCCGTGCCGCCGAAGAAGTTGTCCACGACGGTGAACACGAACTTCGGATCCAACACGACGAGCGCAGTGCCGCGCAGCGGCAACACTTTGACCAGGTTCAAGCTCGTCGGCACGTGTAGCGTGTGCACGTACTCGCTGAACTTCTGCATCTTGATGGGCGCGACCGCCACTTCGGGCGTTCTGCGCAGCATGTTGAACAAGCTCGTCCTGAACAGGCGAGCGAAACGCTCGTTGATCATTTCGAGCGTCGGCATGCGCCCGCGGACGATTCGCACTTGGTTGGCGAAGTCGTACTGGCGCACTTCGCCAGGCGCCGCAGTGTCTTCCGTGCTGACCGCGCCGGAGTCGACGCCGTGCAGTAGGGCGTCGATTTCCTCTTGGCTGAGAATGTCGTTGTTCATGAGCGGGTGAGACTCGAGTGTTTCCGACCGGATCGCACGCGGCGGTTACTGCATGACGAACGACGTGAAGTACAACTGCTCGACCTTGCTGCCGTCGCCGCCTTCGGAATCGACGATGTCTTGGACGACGCGCAGCGCATCGGCGCGCAGCTGCTCCTTGCCTTCGCGCGTGCTGATCGTCTCGTAACGCTGATTGGCAAACAGCAGAATGAGATCGTTGCGGATGATCGGGTCGACCTTCTTGATGAGATCGACCGTCTGCTCGTCGCGTGCCATCACTTCGACGGTGACCTGCAGGAAACGCACGAGACTCCGCGCTTCGAAATTGACCACGAACGGCGGATCGAGCTTGACGAACTGCGCCGGCAGCTTCGTGCCGCGCCGCTTGTCGACCACCGCCTGATCGGCGCTCGCAACCGGCTTGAGCGCGAAGTACGCGCCAGCGCCGCCCGCGACGAGCGCTGCGAAGACGATAACGATCGTTCCCAGAATCGATTTATTCGGCGCCACTGGTGCAACTTCAACGGCATACTGCGAATCGGCCATCGACAACAATCCTCAACGGTTTCTCGCTGCCCTCATCTAGCAAGGCACATGCCACGCGCGGCTCGACGCGCGTAAGCTGCTATTGCGCAAGGAGAAATCGAAAAATCGACAGTGTGATTTGCCGCACACAAGATCGGACGCGACAGAAAGTTGGCGCGGAGAGTGTGAATCGGAGCACGCTTCGGCGCGGAACGCGAGAGACGCTTAACTCAAGGGCTCGGGGCTC